>BNJS01001638.1_pt1 | contig 443306 bp, 397 predicted proteins | sample 8540461 | NCBI WGS metagenome assembly BNJS01 (sample SAMD00202454, study PRJDB9452) | human saliva metagenome | isolation source: human saliva | place: Japan
CATCTATGTCTGGTATCGCCCAGGACCCACGTCTTCAACCTATTCATCGTTACGGTAGATAACGAGTCGGCGAAGAATCGGATCGCCGATAGCCATCGTTCCCAAATCCAGACCTCGTGAGGGACGCATGCGTCGCGGGCCCGCCAGCCCACCATCCAGCGCAATTAGCCTGTTGACCGAACTCGCTCATTTGCCTCTCCGTTCGCCAGCTCCAGCAGCGGGCACCCCAGCAGCACCGCCGGGGCGACCACGCCTTCCGGCCGGCCTACTCAGCCCAGCCCCGGCTCCCAGCAGGATGACACGCTACTCTGCCCCCAGCAAGACGGCGGGGAACAGCAGCTTCAAGATCACCAGAAGACCGTCTCGACCAGCACCAGCGTCCACACCAAATACTCCAGGGACCAGCTGCACCGACAGGCCACCATCCAGCATCGCACTGCATGCACCCTGACAGCTCCATTTCCCCGACGTCGTCAAGACCGAGGCATGCCAGGCAGCCCGCTGGACCTGGACCTTGACCTGGCGGCGCTCGTCAAGTCCATCGGCGCGGCTCGACCGCGGCTTCACTGCGGCGGATGGACCGTAGACCGGCTGCATGACCCTGCAGCGACAAGACCGGGACATTGGGTCACCAAGCGGCAGCAGACGCAGATCTACTTCGGTACGACGCGTATCTGGCTCCTACGGTCTCACACCCGCACGGGACCAGTCCAGACCTTCACGCTGACGCTCAGGGCTTCGCCAGCGGGGTCGCTTCATCTCCTCAAGGCAAGGCGACTCCAGCATCTGCTACACCCTTGGTGAGCTGACGGTTGACGCCAGCGGTAACCTCACAACCGCCCACCCCACGCCCCGACGCCCCCCGACGGGGCGTCTGGTCGACCGGCTCCCACCACTGGCCGAGGACGGCCCACCAATGACCGTCACCACCCGGTATCCCAGCACCTTCACCGTCGAGCACCGGCGCTCCACCACGAGGACCAGGACCGCCGGGAACAATGGCGAGGCGCTGGCTGGCGCAACGGCGACAAGCGAACCGGTGGCATGCAAGACCACCGAGCAAGAAGACCACCGGGAACAACGGCGGCGGCGGCGACGAAGCGGGCCCGTGGTGAGCCACTCCTGAAGGCAAGAGGGCCACGAGAACGGCGGCGACAAGCAGGCCAGCGGTGACAAGACTCCTCGAGCAAAAGACCACCGAAAGACAACAGCGGCGGCGACAAGCAGACCAGCGGTGACAAAGACCACCGAGCAAAAGACCACCGAACAACGGCGGCGAAAGCGTTCAAGCAGGCCGGCGGTGACAGACCTCGAGCGAGACGCAGGCGCTCAGCCTCCAAGGAGTCAAGGCACTGAACAGAGACCACTGAGCAGAACACCCCACTGGGCAGAACACCACTGGGCGCTCGGCTGGGAACAACGGTGGCGGCAAAGCAAGCAGGCCGGCGGTGGCCAGACCACCGAGCAGAGAATGACGAGCGAGACCACCGAGGAACAGCGGTGGCGGCAACAACGGCGGAAACAGCAGCAACGCCAACGCCAGCATTAACAAGGCCGGGCTGACAAGCAGGCCAACGCGCTTCGCGGCGACAGCAAGCCGGGGCGACAAAGGGCAACAACCTGAGCTCGAGCGCCAGGACTCCTCTCCGGAAACCGGGCTGGCGGTGAGACGACCAAGGACAACGACGGGTCTATGGCCCGTACCGATGCCAACAGCATACTCTTCAGCGGAATCGCCGCATTCTAATCGTGGCCGGAAGCGCCGCCCTGGTGCTGCGTGCGCAACAGGGTACAGAGCCGCACCTGACCCTGGGCGTCCGCTGACGTTCCGCCCGCGTAGAACAGCGTCGATGCCGGGGACGACGCCGTGTCGTCCCCCGGCATCATCGCTCTCCCTCTCAACACTGCCGGGAGGTGTCGATCGGAAGGTGAGACAATCGCCCGGCGCCCACCTGGGCCGCGCATCCCTCCTCAGACAGAGTTCTTATGCAGTCGGAACACATGACGGCTCGTCTGGGGCCGCCGAGCTGCTTTGTACGGACCCAGAGCTGACGTCGTCCTCGACCTCACGCGCACGGCGAGGAAGGTCTTTGGATCCGCCACCATGGCACGCTTCACGGCCACGGGTTCCTCCACCTTCATCGACCTCCTTCACTTGCGGTCGCTGTCACACCCTCAACGAGGCCCCGCCACGGCCCCGCCGGGTCTATCTGCATTTTTGCGGATCGCGCACATCGCCTTCCCCGGATCTGGCCGCGGACAATGAGCTCGTCATCGTCGCCGACTGCGCCTACATGCACACCGGAGGGGCTGCGCTACGACCCGGCCGACGGCGAAACCTATCTCACAGCCAGTTTCGGGTCCCGACTCGGCGGGTCTTCGTCTTCAGGTAGCCCCACCTTCGCGCTGCGCCCGACCTCAAGGCCTCCTTCACCTTCACCGTCACGCACCCGTCAGGCTGGACGGTGCTGCTCCAACTCCCACCCCTGAGCCGCTCTCCACCGGGGCCGCCGATGGTCAGGGGATGCCCACACACCTTCGCCTTCGCCCCACCGAGCCATTGAGCTCCCTACGTCACGGCCATCGTCTGCCGGGCCCCACGTCGGTGTGACCGACAGGTATGGCCAGCGACGGACGTACCTAAATGCCACTGGGGTCTGCCGAAGAGTCTGGTCGAGCACATGGACTCAGAGGATCCTGGACGACCAAGCGGAAACTACGCCTACTACAGGGATCTGTTCGCCACCCCTACGCCTTCACCAAGTACGACCGGATCTTCGTTCCTGGGTTTCAGTACCGGGGGCACGATGGAGAACGCCGGTTGCGTCACTCACCACGACGACCATCTTTTCCGCTCAGGCCGTCCGAGGCCCCGAGTGGAGCAGCGCGCCGTGACGATCTGCACGAGACAGCCCCACATGTGGTTCAGGGACATGGTCACGCCATGACCTGGTGGAACGACCTGTGGCTCAACGGAGTCCTTCGCCGATACCTCCCACTCTGGCCACCGCCGAGATCCTCGGTGGAACCAGCCTGGACGACCTTCCAGACCCTGGAGAAGGGGTGGGCCTGTGGGATCAGCTCGAAGCTCCGCACACCCGTGGCCGCGGGGATCGCAGCCTGCGACGTCGAGGTCAACTTCAGCAGCATCACCACGCCAAAGGGGCCTCAGTCCTGGCCGCGCTCGTGGGCTACGTGGGCGGGGAGAACTTCTTCGCCGGCATCCAGCGCTACCTGGCGGCGCCTACGCCAACGCCGAGCTGGGCGACCTGCTCCGTGAGCTGGAGGGCGGTCTCCATGCGCGGGACGCGAACAGTACCTGGACCCGCCGCTGGCTCAGGGAGGCCGGTGTGACGACCTGCACACCGGCTGGCCACCGACACCGACGAAGCCTCATCACGACGGGCCCGTCCGCCAGGATCGCCGACTCTGCCGGCCTCTGCGCCCGCGCCGGGTGGCGATCGGCTGCGGCCTGGGAGGCCGGCCGGGGGCCGGGGCACGCCTGGGCGCACCGCGACCGCATCGGAAGCTGATGTCGACAGTGGGCTGACCAAGGTTCTGAGCTGGTCGGCGCAAGCGGGCGGATGTCCTCGTCCTCAATGATGACGACCTCACCACGCCAAGGTCCGCCTCGATGAGGACTCACTGTCCTTCAGCCTCGAGCATCAGGGCCTTCACCAGTCCTGCCGCGCTCGATCGTCCTAGCATCGGCCTGGGACATGGTGCGCGCGACAGCAGGCACTTGCCTCCCGATTCCTTGACGCGGCCCTGCGGGTGCTGGGTGTGGAGGGGGCACTCCTCAGTCATCCACAGGGGCTGCTGGGACGCATCACCACCACCTGTGTGTCCGGTTTCCTGCCCCGGCCGTGCGCAGCCTCGCCCGGGCACCGCCGACCAGCTACTGGAGCTGGCGCGGGCGGCCCCAGCCCGGCAGCGACAAACATCTCCAGCTGGTCAGAGCCCCTGGCCGCTCACGCCGTCACCGATGAACAGCTCGACGTCGTCGCCGGGCAGGGGAGGAAGCCAGACCCTCGGCGGTCTCGACGTCGACAGGACCTGCGCTGGGACCTGCTGATCCAGCCTGGTGGCCGCCGGCCACAGCGGAAGGGCAATTCATTACCGAGGGCTCAGGACCGCACAACCACAGGGCGTAGGCGCTGCGGAGGGCCGGGCATCGATCCCACCCCGGAGGTGAAGCAGGACACCGGCGAGGCCTCATCAGCGATGCCGCTTCGCCCAACAGGAGACCCAGGTGCGTCCTGCAGGCCTGGTAATGTCAGGCGCACACAGAAGAAGAAGGCTGGCTCCCTTCCGGTAGGGGCATATGTGGAGACCATCGACTCCGTGTGATCCTCACACCTTCCACACTTGTGACGAGAACCACTGCCCGACGGGCCTGTGGTCGTGCATCACAGTGGGCCTCAAGGCGCTGACAACCCAACCGCCGCCCTGACGGGCTGGTTAGGTCCCGACCAGGCACCACGGCCGCACTGCGACGGATCGTGCGCCACAGGAACCTCGATGACACTGCGCGTGGCCCAGGCGCAAACCGCCGAGGCCAAGAGCCAGCAGTAACCGTCACCCTCACGTGGGCAGGCTCGAGAGGCAATGGTCTGGGGCCGAGGCACGCGAGCGCTCGGCCCAGCTCGTGGTGCCAGCCCCGACATCCCGGCACCCGCATCGCTCAGCCTTGGTTGACTCACGGACTTCTTGCCCGTGGACTTGGCGGCAGCAGCCACCACTGCGCGGCAGCAGGGCATCACGACACGTCGTCCTCACAGCAGGGTCTTGAGGTCAGACTTGACGATGGGGAACCTGAGAGAGGAGTAGTAGATGACGGCGTAGACCAGCCCCATGACGATGATCATGGGCGGTCCGCGGACCCGCACCACCGGAGGCTCAGCCGGACTTTTTGAAGTTGAGCAGGTAGTCGATCGCCCCGGCGGAAGGGGCGCAGGCCGTCCTTGGCACAGGAGGTTGGCGATGGCCAGGAGGCCGGTCAGCACCGCGGACGCGTAGATCAGGAGGCCACGTGGCGAGGCGTACTCCGAGCTCGGTGCCAGTGATGAAGGCGGTCAGGGCCACAAGGATCCTTAGGGCATAGGTCGCCGCCTTGGCAGGCTTGGCCGTAATGCCAGATGGCCAGGGGCGGCGGCGGGCAGGAACCGACATCGCCAGTCAGGAAGAAGCCAGTGTTGAGCCCCCGGTCCAGGAGTTCGAGCCGTCACCTGGAAGAAGCAGGTGATGTCACCGTGCCATGTCCCCGGAGGCAAATCTGGCGGGGCCGGGAAGCTGGAACCAGGGCACGGGTTGAGCAGGTGGGGCTGGGTGCCAGAGGGATGAGCAGGCAGTTGACAGTACCGAGGAGACGAAGACCGCCGGGGAATCGGCGATGCCCTTGAGTTCCCTGCGTTGATGAGCCAGCCGCCGAGCTGCTCGTTGATGAGCCAGTTGAAGGCCGGGTAGAGCGCCGACGCGGCAGGGGCGATGACCAGCGCAGCACCGGAGGTGACGATGGGGACGGCGGCGTCCCGCCGAAGAGGCCAGCCAGTCGGGCAGCTTACGACGCGGTAGTAACGCTACCACAAGCAGGGCCGCGACGACACCGATGACGATGCCGCCCAGCACCCGTAGTTGATGGGCGTCTGAAGATTAGGGATGTCTGGAGCTTGACTCCTGGTTCCAAAAGGACCCGACCGCAGCGCGCGTCGCTTCCCGTGGCGGGATCAGAAGGGTGCAGGCGGTCAGGGCCTCCTTGCTCTGAGGGGCTTTTTTACGATGATGGGAACATGGTCAGGTAGGCAGCGCGGTAGACGGGGAAGCCGAACCGGCGCAGCCACCCCGGTGCGGAGCCATCAGCCTTCTTTGTGCCCAGATCCACGCGGCGACGCCAACGCAGATGAGGGGCAGGTTATCGAACCGCCCCGCCGCCCGCACTGAAGATGTCTGCGACGGGCTGCAGCCAGGACTTGCCTTCGCCTTCCACGACCTCCATTAACATATCCGCCTGCCCAGACGCAGCAGACCCGCTGCCGGGAATCGTGGCGTCGACGCTGTCCCGAGATCTCCCAGACGCTGGGCAAGGGCGAAGGCACCGCCGTCTTCTAACTGCCAGCGGCAGCAGGTGTTCTCCAGTTCCGGGATCGGCGCGGCAGCACTGCCGCGTCAAAGGATATCCACCGTGACGGTGGTAGTCGGGACGGATCGACGCAAGAAGACACGTCTGGACCAGTGCCCACCAGAAAACCGATGGAACGCTGATGTCAGGCGCGGAGGCGCACTCGTCGGCCATGAGCGCCAGAGAGTCGTGCGACACAGCGGAAGCGATGGTCTGGTGGCCATCCCCCCTCGCCCTGGCTGCGTCACCCGCTGTGACGGGGGTCCTTGCCCAGAACGCGGGCAAAGCCGGCAAGAGTACGTCGGCCCGGTCGCAATTACCTGCTGGACGGTCAGAGGAACGGACTCGCCAGCGGCGTGATGCCCTCCGGGCGCGAGCTGTGAGCGGTTTGAGGTCTCACGCTGACCATTGCGTCGGGCCATCCGCACCCTCGTCGTCCGACAGCGTCCTGGGCGCCACCAGGGGCAAGGGAGGTTATTGCTTTCCGCCAGCTCGACCTGCAGGTTCGGCTGACCCTCCCTTCACCCAGGAGATGCAACGCCGCGGGATGGAGCCAGGCGTAAAGTCATGCTGCAGGCCCGGGACCATCGCCTCCGACAGGACCGTGGCGGAGGCGCTCGAGCTCGGACCCGGCGGGGTCAAGGGTCCACTACCTGCGTCGCCTCCTGACCGCCAACGCCATCCCCCATGGCGATCAGGGGAAACTGGATTCCACGCAGCACTCCTACTTTAACCTGCTGCACCACGGCCCCACGAACTTCTCAGTCGCCGGGCTACCACGGCCAGGCAAACCTGGCGCAGTGGGGCGAACGCGATCGAGGCCATGCGGCACAGCCGGAGGGCAGCGCTGCCAGGAGGGCGACCCTGGACGGCCTCGGCGCACCACGCTTCCACGGGCACTTTCGCCATCGACTACTCCGCGCACCATTCCGTGACCCGACCGTTACACCTGTGGGTCCGGTACGGCCGCCCCAAAACCCGCCTTCGCCCGACCGCTCGTCGTCTTGAGGACTGGATCCTTCAGGCGGGGCACAGGTCGTACTGGGCAACCTCAAGCGGCCTGTACCATGGTGCCTGGTACATGGACCGATAGTCGGTACCAGCGGTGCACGCACCTGACTGCACCTCCCGTCCTGAAACTTTCATCTCGAAGCACCATCCTACGCAAACAGGCCCGGCACGCCCACAGGCGAAGACCAGAGAGGAACCCATGTCACCGGGCTGAGTATCGTCGACACCCTGTGGAGGAAGTTCGACATCGTGGAGGATCAGGCCTGCATCACGCGGCTGCGCTGCGAGCTGGAGGACAGTTCCCTTGTGGACGAGGCCGCCCTGAAGGCCTGGAGCGCACAGGGTCGTCAAGCTCAGCGAGATCGTACGGGTCGTGGTCGAATCCCAGCGGTTTGATCGCAGAGGGACATCGAGACCTGCGGTGAGCTGACCGACCAGTCGCGGTATCCGTCGTCGGCCGCGCCCTCAGCGATGTTCGATGCGCTTCTCAGCAAGATCGATTGGCCCAGGGTGGCCATCACCCCAGACGCCGCTGGCGGAGGCGAGTCAGCACGCCCTGGCACCGATCCGGCGGAACCGCATCTCGAAGATCACCACGCCTACGTCATCGCACCACCGATGACGGCCGCAGCATCCTGGTCCACCTGGGACTGGACACCGTGAGCCTGGGGGCGGCGGCTTCACTGTCCTGGCCGAGGGACGGGGAGTCAGGCAGGCAGCCCGTCATCAACTGGTCCCCCGCCCAGAAGATCGAATCCGGCGAACAAACCCGTCGTCCGGTCTGCGTCGCCCTGGAGGGCAATTGACCTGAATATGTCACCCGACCGCACGGTCGCTGCCGGCGAGACGCTCGCGGCCTGGGCGTAGACTGAACGCGGGCGGTCCCTGCAGGCCACGCCCACCGCTGGAGGAAAGTATGGTCCCGGCCGTCAGTGTGACGGCCGGGACCACGCTCTCAGCTGTGGGGTTCATTCGACTCCGGGCCGCCGCTCAAGGGACCGGGCTGGCGGCATCAGTCCTGAGGAAGCCATCTCCTCGCGCACGACATCAGCAGACTGCCCAGGCGTGGTTTCGAATGGTCGTCCACCAGCACGACCTCGCCCGCGCTGTCGGCAGGGATCCGGAATTGGGGTACTCCTGGTCGTTGCCGGGCTGGTTCTGAGCGCGCTTCCCCCGCCGTCGACAGTGCGACGTCCGACCAGGACTGGAGTTTTGCGACCACGTAGCGTGCAGGGCTTCGACGACCTGACGCTCGGTGGGGGGCGTCCCCAGCAGGCCGTGCTCGCGCGAGGCGGGCGGTCATGCCATCAGTGGCTCGATGCGCGCCTGGGTGCGCACCTGTTCGACAGCTGGTGGGCAGGCTGAGTGCGTCACGCAGATCGACGTGCTCGTCGGCCAGGGTAGCCGGCAGTCGGTGGAAGATCGTGGGTGTTGACGTGGACAGAGCGTTTGGTGTCCTGGGGCTGGAGTGGCCAGCCGTCGTTCTTCTCGAACCACAGGACATGGTTCCTGCACACCGCGGCTGGCCGGTGTCGCGCGCCCAGGGCTCCACGATTGGGTCCTCACCGATGACGTGGCGCCGGCGGTGAGGGCCTCAGGAGGACGACGCCGAGCAGGCCTCGTGGTTGTGGCGTACGTAGGCGCCGTGGTCCGCACCCATGCCCTCGGGGATCCACCAGGGCGGAACAGGCCGATGATGTGGTCCACGCGCAGTGCGCCGGCGGTGACGCAGGACCGTGCGCACCGTGTCACGCAGAGGGGCGTGGGCGGTGCGCGCCAGGTACTCGGGGTTCCACGGCGGCTGGGACCAGTTCTGGCCCTGTTGGTTGCGTACATGTCGGCGGGCCCCTGGGCTCGGTGACGAGGAGGCCTGGGTTGGATCACAATGTCGGCTCCTTGCGGAGTGCGCTTCCGACGGCGAGGTCGTCCATGGTGCAGGGCTGGCATCCCGAGGCCAGGGCCTCGGCCTGCGCGTGAGGCCAGTTGTCGACGATCCACTGCAGCCAGGCGAAGGGGTCGTTGCGCTCGGCAGCTGGTGCGCTGGTTGTGACGTAGGCCTTGATCCGCCTCGCAGCGTGGCGGGCCGGTTGTCAGGGGCCCGTGCTTCTCCAGCAGGGCGCTCCACAGGGCGAGCGCTCCAGCCTCACCCTGCTCGGCACGGGAGGCTCAGTCCCGTGACGGGAGTAGGGGTTACCGGTCATGAGATGACCTCGAGGCCCTGACTGCTATTTCACCGCGTCGCGGTCGATCTGCTTCGGCGCAGGTCACTGTCCTTGACTTTCTCCTCGAGATGCCCACTGCAGAGCGCTTTTGGGCCGGACAGGCGGGCCACCTCGGGATGTTCTGGGCGGATGTGGGGGTTCGACGGGCGACGTCACCGGCAGGTGGGGCGGAGGTGTGGGTCTGGCGCCACCGGCTCAGCCGCGTGCAGCGGATTGATTGAGCAGGAGTCCCGGTCTGGTCCCCAAGAGGGAGGAAGCGAGCTCAGTGAGGATCGTCGGTGTACTGGTCCCCGACCGCGCGGGAAAGTCGGTGTAGGAGGAGCTGGGTCTGACCCCCCTTTGGTCTCCGGGAGACTCGGCAGATCGATTGTTGGGGGGTGGCCGCCAGCGCCGAGTCACGGTGTGATGGTCTCCTCGCCGTCGGCGGGCGGCGCGGCACGAGCCCCTGCGGGAATTGCTTGGTCCGTGGAGCCGGGCTGGCCTCGGCGATGATCCGGTGCCACCCCGAGGGCAGTCGGCTCCGGAGGGATGAAGGCACGGCCGCGCTTGACGCCGTTCACAAGTGGCGTTCAGTCCTCAGTCTGAGTCAGTCACGGACGTCCCGTTCTCGAGCTCGACGGCTTTGCACCTCGGCGAAAATCGGGCACAGACGGGGACGGTCATTCACCGCCGCGCGCGGCGGTCGTGGGGGCAGGCGCCTGCCGCCGGGGGCGTCCTCGACTTTCGCAGGCGCCGCCCGATCTCCTTCCTCAGGTTGAGTACTCACTAACGCGTTCAGCACGGCCCCTGGGGTGGCGCGGGGGTGAGCAAGGTTGCCGTGGTAGTCCCGAGTACTGGTGGAACACCGTAGCGCCTCAGCCAGTTCTTGAGGCTCGTAGAGCAGGTAACAGGTCGTCGTTGAACTTGTTCATGTGCGTGGGTCAGCCTTGTGGAGCAGATGGTGTCGATGGAGCGCCATGGAGCGGGCGTGGAGAGGGGTTGCGGTCCGCCATCACCCCTGGGGGATGGATGGGTCGGATCTGGGATGCGGGCGCTGGCGTTGGGACTAGCAGTGTCAAGTGTCTAGCGGTTGAGGTTGTGCACCGCCGCACCGTTCTCCTGAAGTTTGCTGCAAGCTGTTTCACCGTGGAAGCCGGGTGATGGCGCAACTGCCGTTGAGCGCCAGGACCATGGCCTTTAGGACGCGGCCGGTGCGGCGATCAGTGGAGCGGACGGCGAGATCGGTCGCGCTTCCCATGGCACTTGCCTACCGCTGTGCGAAGAGGCGGGCTGCCCTGCGTCCGCGTTGGGTGCGGAGCCGGGCGTGTGCAGGAGCCCTCCAGGAACGGGGCGATCGGTCAGGTACGCTGCGATCTCTGAGGCGAGGTTGTCCGCCTTGGGCCACGACGACCTGGACGGGGGAGCGCGGGCTGAGACGCACCGCCGAGGCGCAGGCGCTCGCAGCGCCTCCTCGTCAACTTTCTTCGTCTGTCTACTCGACGCGCAGGCGCGTGATTTTCAGGGCTCGGGTCGGTGATGTTTATCCTGGCCGCCTGAGGATCGGCGACGATGTCTGATGCGGTGCTCATGGCTTCTCTCTTCCGGTTCCTCCGCTTGCAATCCCGTCTGTCATGCGCGTGGTCGGGCAGTGAGGTGCTCGTGTCGATCACTTTATCCACCTCCGCGCGATCCGCGGCGAAGAGTTCAGTCGGCGGGAAGTCGCGGCGCACGTTGGCCGAAGGCTGTCGGATGGCGGACGACGTGCCGGGCATCCTTCCTCACTGACCGCGCTCCTCATGTCTTACGGGAACGCGATGGATGCCTTGACCGCTGCCAGAGGAGATCGGGTTTCCCTGGCGGAAGCGTCTCTTTCGGCCTGATGGGGGCAAAATGAGCGATGATCCCATTTGCGTCTCCGATGAGGAGCACCACATGACAGCGTCCGACACCACCTACAGCCCTGTCCGGCATCGGTGAGCCCTGGCCTTGTGGCAGGCCCGTCGCGGGATGGCACCTCCCATTCCTGAGCCCGATATCGACCACTCAGTCATCGCGACATCGGAAGAGTGCGAGCGCATCGCGCTGGCGGCTAACAGGTCGGAGGGCCTGGAGTGTCCGCGGCCGAGGCTAGGTTGAGGCCATGCCCTCCTTGAGACCACCGGCAGATGGCGGCTGGCCCGCTTACTTGACCTCGACGGCGCAGGCCATGGTGCGCGAGCGCCTGGTTCAGGCGTGGGGTAGTCCGCGGATTGTGGTTCCGTGCTGGAATCCTTGGCGGTTACAGTGGCCGAGCGCACCGCGACATCAGGACTGTTGCGCGACCGCATCGCGCGTCTGCCGGTCCCAGTGCCCGGGTTCCAGTCTGCGAGCCCTTCGTGCTCGTGGCGGCCGACTTGCCCGGCGACACCGCGCTGCTGGGCCAGAGGAGGTCATTGCTTCATCACTTCAGAGGGCGGCCCTTCACTGCGATCTGGCGTACTGGGCATGCCGGCGATCGTCGGCACTGGTGGGGATGTCACTGACGCGCTGGCCGGGGCGACATCGTCTGGTTGACGGCAATTGCGATATCACCTCGCCTCCGAGGACGCTCTGCGCCGGAGGGGCGTGAGGCTCGCTCGGTGCGCGGTTCGCTCAGCTTGGCGACGGGGCCACGAAGGACGGCCACGGGTCAGTTGTTGGCCATGTCGGTGGCGCGGGCCGGCCTGTAGCGCCGCCGAGGCCGGGGCCATGGGCATCGCTTGTCTGCTTCGAGTTCTGTCCTGGACCAGCCCGAAGAGCTCACTGCTTGGTGGAGGGCTCAGGTGGAGGTACCAGGGCGTCTCTGGAGGCCTTCGGCAGAAGGTCGTGGTCACACGCTCTGGACGCCGGGGCGGACAAGCCGCTGCCCTTCCTGACCGGACGCCACCGAGGGGCCGGTCCGGCGCTGGGCGTGCGCGTCACCACGACGCGCCGCGACCGGGTCCTGGACCACCAGCTCGAGGGCCCTGGGGGCCAAGCCGACATCGAGGCGAAGGTGTGGGTCATGGCCCTGATGATCTCCACGGCCGGGGAGGCCAGGCCTTCACCTGGCCCGCTTTCCTACGGCAAGACGGGGCCGGATGATGATCGAGGTGCCTCTCGGCCGCGCTCGTGGCCGACAAGCTCTTCGAGCACGTGAGCTTCGCTTCGGTGGGCACCGCGGCGTGCAGTGCGTCATATGGGGGCCGACCGCCTGCTGTCCTCGCTGGCGGATTTTCCACGGCGGCGGCCGGCCGTTCTGCGTCTGATCGGCACCGCCTCGGGGGGCCTCCCAGGGGACGTCCGGTGGGCGTGTGTGGTGGTGAGGCCGCTGCGGACCAGCCGCCGTGTCTCGTGGGTCTGGGGTCGCCTTCCTGTCCATGACGGCGCGCGCCCTGCGGATGTCGACGCTTTCTGAAGTCCGTCACGCTCACCGAGGTGCGGGAGCTGGCGAGGGATCGTCCTGGACGGCAACGGCTGAGGACGCGCTCGGCGGTGCGTTAATGCCGTTGATCCTGGAGGCTGGTCTGCGGCAGCCCTTACCCCGTCCGCTGCCGCCGACGGGAGGCCCCTCGGTCGGTGACCCGAGATCTAGCCTGTCGGCGGGTGGCGGGGAGGATGTCTTCTCGGGGGGGCTCCTCGTGCTGGCCTCGGGCCGGGTCTGCGGAGGACAGGTGGTGGCCAGGGCATGCTTGCCTGCGGGTGCCGATCATGGACGAGGCGACGGGCGTCTGCCGCACTCGGTTGCATGCTTTTTCATGCGGGCGGGCAGCCCGACACACCAGATAACTTTCGCCGTCGAGCGCCTGCGACGAAGGGCGGTCCTTCTCCAACGTACCGCTGCCTCAGTGGGCACGCCGATCTGGAGATGCTCACGCTCCTTCCGGGAGGAGCGGAGGGTGCCGGGAGCCTCCATGTGGGAGCCCCTCGGTTCCGCGCCCTTGAGTGGACCTGACGAGGCGCGGACTTGGAGATCTTCCGCACCATCGACCATCCGGTGGCGCGTTTCCTGGTCGCACGGCGGCATTCGACCTCAGGCACGTGGAGGCAGCCTCTGCGCCCCGCAGGAGGCTGGCGGTCGTCCAGCACCTGTGGTATTGCTCACGCATTCCATCCAGGGCAGACCTCCCAGACCGTGCACCGGGCGCTGCTGGCTACGGTGTGACCAGGTGATGGGCCGTTGCTGCGAAGCCAGGGGACTGTCCTGGCGCAGTGAGGGCATGAGCCTGGCGGACCTGACCGCAGTGGTTCCATCGGATGGATTGGGTGATGGCTGCTCTACATTTGGACTCCCTCCTCACAGGCGGCGGGGCTGGCTCTTGTGGTCTTCGACTCATCGGTCGGCTGGTTTCGTTCATCGCCCAGGAGGGCATGGTGCCCACCGGTTCCCTGTCCGACGGCGGCTCGGGACGTTGGCGGATCCGCATGGGAGGGCGACGACGGCATGCGCATCTGACGACGCCCACGATTGGGGACGCGGACCGAGACTGCGTTCTGGATCTGGAGGTTCTTTCCATGACTGCAGCGGTTTCTGAGTTTGGAGGACCGCAGTGCTCGTAGGTACGTCGCCGATCGGGAGCTTCCTGTGCTAGGGCCGTTGCCGATTCTCGAAACGATCTGTTCGCAGCGGGAAATCTGGCAGTCCGGATGTGAGGTCATTCCGCGGAGTGTCGTATCGAGATCTGACTGTCGAGGTTCACCCGGTCGCCGGGCGGGATGGACGGAGTCTCGCTGGAGTTGCTGAGTCACTGCAATGAGGCCCCTTTTCGACGACTGGATGATGATGGTTTCCGGGGATGTGCGGGGAAGTCCTTTTAGATTGTTTGGGGCTGAGTGAAATCAGTGTTACGGGATGCAGTCAGGATGGAGCGGCGCCACGTGGTCGGCTCGCTGTCATGAATGGACCACGGTTCTTCAGCAGGCGAGTACAGGGGACGGCCGAAGGCGTGGAAGAGCTCTGGCGGTTCGGGTGAAGGCGCACGCATGCTGCGTGGTGGGCTGTGAGGACCATCGTCGTCGACGGCGACGGGGAAGTCAGGCTGCTGTAGTGTTGGCGAACAGGTGAGTCCATGGCTGGGGACGCGGTGTGTGGGACTGCGCTCGGTCAGCCACTGCCGTCGGACGGAGCTTCGATGACGCCGCCTTCGGGGGCCAGGTCCTGGGGTATTTTACTCATCATGGCACCTCCCACTGCCTTGTGCAATCGGAAGCAACCGACAAGATTCATGGAAGTCGTTTTCTGAGCGGAGGAGAGGGCGCCATTCTCAGCAGTCTGGCTGGGGGATGGCGCCTCTCTATGGTCATTCCGGGCGGGATCACTCAGTCGCGGGTCAGTTCCGTTGGGTGACCCAGGTGGGGAGGGGCCGCCTCGGGATGAGGCGCTTGACCTTGTTCTCCTCGTGGAGGCGGGAATTCCCCTAGACCAGTACCGTGGCCGGGTTCTCGGTCGGTGCCCTCCCAGGCCAGGATGTGGGTGGTCGCGGTCGAGGAACCAGCGGTCGTGGGTGATGACCACGGCGCAGCCGGGGAACTCAACAGGGTGTTCCAGGGACCCAGGGTCTCGACGTCGAGGTCGTTGGGGGTGGGTCGTCAGGAGATGAGGTTACCGCCCTGAGGTCAGGGCAGGTTGAGGGAAGTTGCGTCACCACCGGGAGAGCACGCTGGCCGGCTTCCTGGTACCTTGAAGTCGAAGGAGGCGACGTAGGCGCGCGAGGGCATCTCCACGTTGCCTACCTGAATGTAGGGTCCAGTGTCGGAACATTGGCCTCCCGGGGTTTTTCAGGTCGATGCCGCGGCTGGATGTGTTCGAGTAGGAAGCGACGGTCTGGCCGATCTTGGGGTCTCCGCCGTCGAGCGGCTCCAGGCCGATGGTCTTGAACGGGGTGGACTTCCGGAGCGCCGTTGGGGCCGACGACCCGACGGTGCCGTTTGCGGCAGGGTGAAGGAGAGCCGTCGATGAGGTTTGTGCGCCGTCGAAGCCCTTGTTGAGTTGGTGGCCTCGGGACCTGGTTGGCCAGGCGGGAGCTGGCGGATCTGGATCCCTCGGTCGAGCTTGCGGGTGCGCTCGGCCTCTGCGGCCATCTCCTCGTTTAGGGCCAGGCGGGCTGGCCTGGCGCTTGGCCGAGGGGCGCACCCTCTGGCTCCCTCCTTGAGGCGCTTGGCGAGCTTGGCGTCCTTCTTGCCCTGGACCTCGAGGCGCTTCTTTGGTCTCCAGGTAGGTGGAGTGGTGCCTCGTGAGGGGTAGAGGTGACCGCGGTCGACCTCGGCGATCCACTCTGGGCGACGTGGTCGAGGAAGTAGCGGTCGGGTGGGTGACGGCGATGGACGGCGCCCTGGTAGCTGGCAGGTGCTGCTCGAGGCAGAGCACGGACTCGGCGTCGAGGTGGTTGGTGGGCTCGTCAGGAGGAGGAGGTCGGGGCCTCCGAGGGGCAGCTTGCACAGGGCGACGCGGCGGCTCACCACCGGAGGTGCTTGACTCGGCGCCGGCGGGGGTAGCGCAGGGCGTATGTGGCCTGCTCGAGGCTGGGAGTCGAGGTCAGGTGTTGTGCGCGTCATGGGCGTCCTGGAGGTGCCATCTCCCATGAGGCGTCGAAGTCGGCGTCCGGTTCCGCCATGGCGGCGCTGATCTCGTGTGGTCCAGTTTGGACTTGGGCGATCTCGGCGACGCCCTCTGACGTTGCCGAGGTACTGTCTGTCCTCGTGGGGGCTCCTGCAGGAGGATGCCGACGCTGGCCGGGGGTCAGGTGGGCTCGCCGTTGAGGGCTGGTCGATGCAGGCGCGTGATCTTGAGGATGGAGGACTTGCCGGCGCTGTTGGGGACCGGTATGCCGATCTTGGTTCGGGGGCCATGGTGGCGTCGTCGAGGATGACCTTGTCGTGGGCCTTGCGCCTTGATCATCTGGTAGATGTGCTCGGCCACTGCTCGTCTGCGCCTTTCGTCAGGGTGTGAGCGGGTTCTGCGCGACGACGGCGATGAGCCGGTCCTGCCCTGCGCAGTGGCTGCTTAAAGGCCCAGACAATGGCGACGACGACGGAGGTGAGATTGTCGCACGCGACTCCGCAGTACTCCGCTGGGGACCGACAGTTCTCGGACCACTTTTCGCCGACGGACCGGGGAGGAGACCGTCTCAGCAGAAGCGCGTCAACGGCTTGACATCAATGTCGGAAACGGCCGGACTTTAAGGCCCGGATGCCATGCTTGGAACGTTTCTGAGGATCATGCCGGATTTGGACAGGGAATCGCTGTGGAGACCCTGGCCGTTGTCACCCGATTCGACGGATTGTTCTTTCGTTGGGTCGCAACGATCGGGCGCATCTTGCCGCCCAGTGTGTCGAGGCGCGGAAACCGGTGGGTCAATTGCTCCTTCTACGCCACGGCGGCCGAGGGCGAACAAGCGGGGTTCCGCCTCTGTCTGCTGTGCCGTCCCGAGCTGGCACCCGGGTACCGTGGACTCTTCGGCATCACTGGCTCGCGCCGCATTGCACATCGAAGACTGGGGTGTTCAGAAGCGGTGGATATCGCTCTCGTCATCTGGGATTTGCTCAACCGCCACCTGCGTTGTGTCTTCGAGACGGCCTGGCTCCTGTGGAGTACCGCCAGACCTGGAACTTTGCTGGCCAAAGTCTCTGACCGACACGGACCTATCAGTGGTGGACGGTGGCTTATGCCGCGGGGTTCGGCAGCCTGCGCCGCTTCAACGGGGTGTTCCGACGTCGCTGGCGACGCCACCGCTTGCGCAGCCAAGCACGCTCAACAGGCCGACGGTGACACTGTCCAGCTCAGTCTGGGGTACCGTCATACCGTTGGGACCTATGCAAAGTTCCTGGCACGCAGGAGCCTCCCAGGCGTCAGAGGGTAGAGACGTCCGTTTTACGCCGAGGACGATCCGCTGCGCTCCTCAGGGACGTGATCTCACTGGCTGGGGGGTGGCTGTGGGCAGCGAACTCTGGCACAATCGTGGCCGGCGGTGGCGGCGTTCCGCCTCGCTGCTGCCCGCACTACGGTGGTGCTGGACGGATCAAGAATTGTTCGATCTCACTGCGAGCCGATAGGGTGGCTGCGCACTCACGCATGGATGACGCATCGCTCGGATCATTCATCTCGGCACACGATGGCGCGGCTGCTTTTTTGACGCCTTCGGAGCCGCTGTCCTCGGTCCTGGGTCAGCAGGTCACGGTCAGGCGGCCAGGACGCTGGCCGGTCGGCTCGTCAGGCCACTGATTTTACCCGTAGCGGTTTTGGAATCGACTTTTGCACGACTTTGGTTCAGGGCTCCTCAACCTGACGGTGCGATTGAGGCAGCATCTAGGATCGCTCGGCATCATTGCTGCCCGGGCACGGGGGCTGTCTAAGCCTTGCCGCGATGATGAGTTTGGTATCATCGACGCCTCCTCTGCCTTTTGACACAAGCCGCAGTTACTCGGTTATGGAGGATCGGGCATTGGAGCCTTGACCGTTAACTTGCATCTGCCATGCGCTGCTGGCCTGGCCGACATTCCTCGCCACCGACCTGGAGGTAAGAAGGCGCTGGAACCCGCCCACGGGAAGATCCTCACCCTGGCTGAATGTTGGAAACCGTGGCTGGCCTGCCGTCATGCACCTGTGGAACCGGGCGGAGCAGAATCAGCGCGAACACGCCACCAAGAGCAAGAGGCGGAACGAGAGAGAGGATGCACTACCAGCTATTTTGAGTCGCCGCTGGAGCCATGACCATGGCCAGCGACGGCGAGCACCTCACAGGCCTGGTTCGACGGCCAAGTACGACCGCTCAACGATCAACGACGAGGGCGGCCCTGGGAGCCCGATCTGCCTTGCACGCGGACGTGATGGCTCGATGCCTACTTCAGGGCATTACCCGGGTTTCACCCGCCGATCAGGGGTTGGGGGCTCCGACTTCAAGAGGATGGTCACCTCGTCACATGCTCTCATCGCCATTGCCAGCACTATGCCCGTATCGCTGCCGAGGTTTCGTACTGGCCGGGCAGATGTCCGCCCAGGCCGTGGGTGGCGCGGTCGGACATACCCGATCGTTCTTATCGTGCCGTGCCGCGTGCTCGCCTCCGACGGGAGCCTGCGCGGTTACGCCGGAGGAGTCGACCGTAAGGAATGGCTCCTGAAGATGGGGCGTCAACATGTCTGGCCTGCGCAACAGCCGCTGGCGACGGCGGTGGAAGCGGAGAATGAAGCCGACCGCTGCCCAGAGCAGGCCCTGGGAATCCAGGTGATCGACCGTGAGGAGGAATGCAGCCAGTCCTGAAGCAGCATGTCGTTCGCCACGTACGGTCTCGTACGCCGATGGCCCTCAGATTCGACCGGAGATCGTCGAACGATCATTGCTGTCACCGCGAATCCACACGGCATCGCGGGATATGTGATGTGCTCCAGCAGGGTTCTGCTGACCTGGGATAGAGGTGAGAACAGTGAACCAGGCACGCTGGACACTGCTGCAAAACGCGTCTCGCCAGCGAAGAAGAGTATCGCCAGATTATCTCTTCAGGATACCCTGCAGGAAGAAGGCCTGAGAGAAGATCGTCACGGCCATGATCCGCAAAGGTCGGTTTCGGAATCCCTCATTCCCTGCAAGACCGAGGCGTGGACAATACCGGCGACCGCGGATTCACCGCGGCGTGCAACGAGAACCATCCCCACCACCCACAGCGGGGCTCACGTCAGTCAACGCAGACAGCTGACGCGGCCACGCGATCAAGAGTCGACTGCGCAGCATAGCACAGCGGGAGCCAAGATCGTTGCCGTCCCCTTGAGCAACAGAACGAGAGGCAGCCATGACTGGAGTATCGGCATTACCTGGGGATGCGAGTGCGCGGAGCAGAGGACCGGACAGCGGAATCTGACTCAGTAAAGGCGGCGTGAGCGCACAGGCGCATCATCGCAAACGCGCAATCTGATGCGCAGATCCTTCCGCCCGCAGTGAGGTGATGACCTTGTTCGGTCGACTGGGATCCTCCGTGAGATCCGGGACTCGAGGGCGAGGTGTTGATGAGACTTCCACCGACCGAGGGTTTTCCGTGATGTACTCATGAAATTCACGTGCGCCCCCATTTGCGGCCTCAATCGCACCGGAATCAGGGCACGTGGAAGAAATCAGGGGTTCCGGGATCCCTGCTCGATGATGCTTCTGATGAGCGGCCGATCAGTCCTCGGCCGTTTCCTGCTGCTTGCGCCACGCGGTGCCGGCGTCGATGAAGCCGTCGATGTCTGCGTCGAACACCGAGTCGGGGTTGCCGACCTCGAAGTTGGTCCGCAGGTCCTGGACCATCTGGTAGGGGTTGAGAACGTGGGCGCATCTGGGGTCCCCAGGAGGCCTTGACGTCCCGGCGAGCCCGTTTCTTCGGCGTCCTCCTCCTGCTGCTTGAGCAGGAGCAGGCGCGACTGGAGGACCATGGCGGCGGCGCGGTTCTGGATCTGGGACTTCGTCCTGCATGGAGACCACCAGGCCCGTGGGCAGGTGGGTGATGCGCAGCGGGGAGTCGGTGGTGTTGACGCTCTGATCGCCGGGGCCGAGGAGCGGAAGACGTCGATGCGGATTATGGGTCTCGGGGATGTCGTATGGTCGGTGGACTCGATGAGCGGGATGACCTCGAGGGCGGCAGAGGTCTGGCGGCCTGGTTGTCGAGGGCTGATGCGCAAGCGGTGCGTGCCGCCCTCGACGCTCAGGGTCCGTAGGCGTAGGGGCGTGGACCTCGGTGACCGACTTCAGGCCCGCCTCCTGCGTAGGAGGTGTTGAGGACCTTGACGGGGTAGTCTGCCGCTCGGCCCAGCGGGTGTACATGCAGGAGCATCTCGGCGAGTCGGCGTCCACGCCGCCGGCGCCTGACGGATGGTGATGACGGCGTCGCGGGGTCGTACTCGCCGCTGAGCAGCGTGCGGATCTCCAGGTCGGAGGATGCCTTGCTGATGGCCGCCAGGTCCGTCTCGGCCTCGGCGAGGTTTCGGCGTCCTCGCCCTCCTCCTCGCCGGCGAGAAATGACCATCGCCTCGAGGGTCCTCGATGCGCTCCCAGGCTCTCGACCCGCTGGGGTCGGGCTGGGCGTGGGACAGCGGGGTGACCACCTGGGCGGGTCAGGGGTCATCCCACCGGGTGCGGGGCCTGCTCAGGAGCTCGGCGATCCGGGCGCGCAGGGCCTCGGGGTCGGTCACCGCGGCAATGGAGGCGTAGGTGTGTCGGGTCGTTCGATCTCAGCGGAAGTCAGTGGCCACGGAGGGGGTCTACGGCAGAACCGGGGGCGCCGTCGGGGCGTCGGCTCGCGCGACGCTCGGTCACCCACGGTGGTCCCCCATCTGCCACTCACCCCCAATGCCCTGGGCCTGGGAGGCAGCGCTCGAGCACCGCGCGTGTCGCGGGCCCGGCTCGGTGGGTCGATCGGTGACGCACCACCAGTGGCGCACGGCCCGGGCAGGCACCCACTGGAGCTCATCCGGGACGAGCCAGGAGAACTGACAGCTCAGGCAGGAGCGCGCAGCCAGGGCCTGACTGCCATGGCCAGCACGACGTCGTAGTCGTAGGCGACGTGCCGTGTCGTCAACGGCACCCCACGCCCGGCGCTCCAGGACGGTCAGGGCGAGGCGCCTGCGGTCCCGGGGCCAGATCGATCCAGGTGGCGCGCGCCGAGTCCGCCAGGGTCGAGGGCGCCTGCTCAGGCTGGCGACGACGAGCCAGGACTCGTCAGCAGCGGGATGTCGGCCATGCCCCAGGGCCGCAGGCAGCGTGCTCGTCACGCCTCGATGAGGACCAGGTCGAGGCTACCGCGACGCAGGCGGGCAGGTTGCGCCTCGGCCTCCTCGACGATCACCTCCAGCCGGGGCTGGTGGTCGCCAGGAGCTGAGGAGGGCAGCAGGGAGCGCCCGGACGGCGGAGGCGAAGCTGCCCACGCACCACACCGGAGGGATGGAGTCGTCCAGGTCCGTGCCAGCTCGGCGCACGGTGGTCGCTCGCTCGATGCGCTCGGCCGCGTCCGCCAGAACCTTCCCGGCCGCCGGCATGAAGTATCTACATCCCTCATGCAGATAGATGCGATTGACCTTCATTCGGGGTGTCTAATCATCCCCGTGAACGACGTGCCTCCTCCTCATCTCTATCGGCGGCTGGATCATGCCGCTGAGCCTCGTGGCCTACTTCCTGGTCTCCGCGGCACGATCGCCGGCGATTCCGGCCAGCTATCAGGCCCTCAACATCACCGGATCCGTGCTGCTGACGATCAACTGCGCGAGCCCGGGCCTGGCCAGCGTCATCGCCAACGCCTTCTACCTGCTGGTGGGGCTCAACATCCTGTTCACGGTGAAGCGGGCCTACATCGCCCAGCCCGCGCCGGCAGACTGAGGGCTGCGGGTCCCGGATGCACCTGCGCCGGCACCCTCCCCGTGGTCTCAGCGGCTTTCGTCGAGCAGGCTGAGCGGCGGGCCGCCCGGCCACACACAACCTTTCAACCATCTATCTCGACGCAGTGAGTCCGCTGGCTCACTGCGGTCGTCGTCATTCGCAGAGCTGGTGGCGGTGATGGTGAAGCCCTCTGCCGGGAGGATCCCAAGGAGGAAGGGCGGGCGGGAGCGGGCTGTGCCGCACCTCGGCGGTCTGGCTGTCGGCGGCCCGGCGCTGACGATCGTGACCCCTCCAGCCTGGCCGCCGCCGGCTCATCGCAGTGTCCTCTCCTCTCGGGCAGCGCCCCAGGCGCAGCATGAGCCGGTAGGCGATGACCGATACGAAGCCCGACCAAGAGGACGACAGCCCGGCTGGTGGCGTAGGCCGCCGCTGCCTGCGGCCGGTGACAGCAGCGCCAGGACCAGCCACGGGCGGCGACCGCGACCTTGGCGCCGTTAACGGTCCAGGACTGGCGAGCCTCGCCGCCTCGGGTGCGCATGTGTCCTCGCGCAGCATCTGCGACAGGAGCGCAGCAGCGTCCCCAGGTCGGTGCCGCCGACCCGTGGGCAGGGCGCAGGGCTCAACGATCCGGTCGGCGACCGGGTCGGCGAAGCGGGTCTTGAGCCGGTCCAGGGAGCTGTCGAAGCGGGCGGAGGCGGCATAGTCGGTGGCGAAGGCCCGGAACTGGGGGCGGACGGCCTCCGGGCCGCGCTCACCGAGGTTTGGCGCCTCCGGCAGCTCATGCCCGCACGGACGCCGAGACGAGGGCGACGGCCTGGGCCACCGCGCAGCCGGGTGCGACGGCAGTTGCCCGCGAGGAGATGATGAGGAAGGGATGGCCGTGAAGATGGCACTGAAGGCGAGGCCACCGGCCAGGCTCGGGACATTCCCAGGAAGACCAGGCCGATGAGCAGCCCCAGCCCGATCGAGCCCAGGACGAACATGGGGACTGGTACGGCCGGCGCCGGCCTGGACCAGGATGTCGGCCAGGAGACGGGAGCGTCTCGAGCGCCACTGAGGCGGCTCGGAGGTGCAGGCCATCCAGATCAGGAGCAGCCCCACCGCCCAGGAGCCCGGCGACGGCGCCCATCAGTAGGCCTCCTGGGACCTGGTGGGGCGGGAGCCGAGCAGGCGGTCAGGTCGACCGCCCGGTGAAGCGCTCGGCGGCGTCAGGCGCCCCGCGCCCCGCACGAGTTTGCCGGTGGGTCGCGGTGAAGACGTCGAGCTCGATGATGCCGTTCTCAACCTGGCGGACAGGGCCGCGACCTCGCACGGTACGGCGCCCACTGCGATCCGGTCGAGGTGGACAACCAGGTCGATGGCGCTGGCGACGGTGGGGACCACGAAGTCGCTGGAACATTCTCCCCGCCAGCGGGAGCGTACAGATCTTGATGACGGCCTCCTGGCAGAGTTGGCATGGATGGTGCACATGGAGGCAGGCCTGGAGTTCATGGCGATGAGGAGGTCCAGGGCCCGGCCTCGCGGACCTCTCCGATGAGGAGGCGGTGGGGCGCATGCGCAGGGCCTCCTTGTCGACGCGTCCCGGGGTGGTCAGACGCAGACGTAGGCGGGCCCGTACTGAGGTGGCGGGTACGCCCCTGGAGTGCAGCCCAGGCGTGAACGTAGACGCGAGCATTCACTTTCGGCACCTGTCGGCGCTCGGTCTTCCAGTCGACGAGTCATCCAGGCCCCCTTGCGCTGGAAGACGGCGTCCATGCGGCAGCGCAGGGTGGTGGCGCCGACGGTGATCTCCCCGGTCCGTCTCGGTCTCAGCTTGCACGGTCTCCAAGAGCGGCAGGTTCTCGGCGTCTCCAGCCATGCTCAATGCGGTCCTGGCCCTGGGGCCTGAGGTTGCCAGGCACGCCCGCCTGCCCCAGGCCGAGCCAGGTGCCGTGCGCCCAGGTTGCGACGGGCGTACCGGAAGACGGTTCCATTGCCGGCGGCGCGGGGCCCGGGTGGAGGGCGACGGCGGTCGAGTGCGAACTGGTGGCGGTCGGGTACGCAGGTCGTCCAGGCGGGTAGCGGCCAGGTGCCCGGGCAGGACGGCGGGCCCATGACAGGGCCTGTGCGCTCGGCCAGGAGGAGTCCTGCCTGCGTTCCCCACCGCCGCACCGCCTCGTCGTCGAGCTGGCCTGAGCGTGCCTCCTGGCGGGGGCGGCGCCGCCCATGGCGGCGGTGACCTGGGCGGTGCCGCGTACCGGGCCTGACGCACGGCGGCGACGGTCGGTGACTGGGCGTCCTCTCCCTGGCCTCCAGGGCCTGGCTGTCCAGGCTCTTCGCCGTTTATGTCGGGGCCATGCCCACCTGGGCCAGGCGGCTGGGGGGTTGGGGCGGGACCTTTAAATGACCCAACCCTCCGCGGCGTGTAGGGGCGGAGGAGGTCGCGCCGCTGGAGCTCGCAGGAGAAGTGAGGGCGGCGGGGCTTGGAGGCGGCCTGGATGTGCGGAGCCGGTCAGGAGGAGCTCGTAGGGCCCGTGTGAAGGCCACGTAGGCTGTGTGTAAGGGCGCTCCTCGCGCAGGCTCTGGCGTCCGAGGCCCCTTGTAGCGCTCATCGTCTCAGTCAGAGGGCCAACCGTGACAGCCGGACTGAGGTCCCCACGGTGGCAAGCAGGTCGCCGGCGTCGGCCCGCAGCGGGAAGGGGAAGGTCGAGGTGGAGCCCATCCAACCGGTCTCCGCGACACGAAGATCATCCTTGTACGGCGCTGTGTAGGAGGGTGACTCCCGTCGTCTACGCCGGGGACGGCGACGACGTCCCACCCAGGCCTCAGCGGCGTGGACGAGAGCTGACTGCCTGCGAGGGCTCGACCTCGGGCGCTTCATATGCCCCGTGCCCTCGGCGGCGTCGACATTCCAAGAAGCCGCGAGGGGCGCCAGAGTTTGCGGCGAAGGCCCGGGCCGTCTCAGGAAGGAGTCGAGGCACAAAGTTCCCCGCGGGTGCCGACCCGCGCGATCCTGACACGAGGTCGAGGACCGTTCGGCCAGGGCCATGAGTAATGGCAGCAGGGAGATGGCCTCCTGATGCCGGATCGCCCGGGCGGTGCCGCAGGCAACAGCCCGCCCGCCGGTCAGGGTCCCGGCCGCGGACTCTTTCCTGCCTTCCTGTACCCGTCCTCATGCCATCGCAGAAAGTGCTGTCCAGGGCCCCGCTGAGCGCGGAGTCGGCCTCACTGATTGCCGTGAGCCCCCGGTCCCTCCTTGCCGCTTTCGGTTGCGGTGCGGGTGAGTTCGCGTCAGCGCGGGCCCGCAGGTCGCGGGCACCGATACCGAAACCGGTCAGAGCCTGACCACCCGGTCTCGCGCTCCGGGTCCGAGGCCACGGTCAGCAGGGCGACGTCGGCGACCTCGGGGACGTAGAGATCCGCCCAGGCCAATGATCGTAAGGCAGGCCGGCCTTCAGCCCGGCGGCACGGGCTCCATCTGCGCCCGCGCGGCACAGTGACGGCCATCTCGGCACCGCGACCAGCGCTCGCAAGAAAGGCGGCCACCGCGAGCCTTGGCTGGTCCTGGAGGAAGGCCCTTGTGATCGCCCCGCCCAGGCCAGCGTTGCCGGGCGGCCCGCAAGGGCGACGGTGAGAAAGCCTGGGCTCACCGGGTCCCCGTCCTCAACGACACGCCGAGCGCAGCGGCGCGGGAGACGACGCTGGCGACCTCCCAGATGGTGGAGTCGTTGGTGCCAGAGGTCGACAGCTCCAGGACGGGGGTATTCCAGCCGGTGAGGTCCGAGTCCGTGAGGCGGTGCCGTAATAGCGTTGCGGAAGGTGTCCAGGGCGCGCGCTGGCCCGCCACCCGTAGATCGGGCCTGAGGGATCGCCGACGGCGGTCACCCCGGGAGTCGGCGAAGAGGGCGGACAGGCTGGACCCTGGGCCACGAGGTGTCCTGGAACTCGTCGAGCGGAACCGTGGTACTGGCGCGCACTCGGGCAAGGGCCTCGGGACGGACTCCGGCGATGGCGCAGGCCAGGGCGATCTGGTCACCGAAGTCGAGCAGGCCGTGGTGACGTTTGTGCGCAGCTCTGGCGACGACGTCGAGCATGGCTCCCACCGGCTGGTGACGGTAATGGCGACCAGGGTCTTGCAGCCTGATGGCGGCCAGGGCGGTGAACTGCCGGACAGGACGGCCAGGTCCTGCGTGGTCTCCCTCGATGGTCAGCAGGTTCTGGGCTCAGGAGTCTGCCAGAACCAGGGCAGTGGCGCCTGCGGTTGTGGCTGAGGCCTCGTTGGGCAGCGCGCGGAGCGTGCGGGCCCCGGAGGTGGAGGTGACGATCCGCCAGGAGCGGCCTGGGTGATGAGGGTGGAGCCGTAGTCCGCCGACATACGCAGCCCGTGGTCGCACCAGGGCCCGCGAAGAGCCAGGTGGCGATCATCGGCTCACTGACGTCGGTGGCGCCAGCGGTGCCCTCCACCCCCGTCGCCCGACGCGGTGGTTAAGGCCGGCCGCGCTGAGACCGGCCAGGCGGGAGGCGACGCTGGTCGAGCTCGGCGGTGGCCTGCGGGTGAAGGTCAGTCCGGAGGATCTGGTCGGGGCGGACCTGTCCGGTGGCGACCAGATAGACGACTGCTGGGGCCATGGTGGCGGTCTTGCCCGAGCCGGCCCGGCGACCACCAGCAGGGGCTCAGCCGGTGGCGATGACGCGCCTGCTCCTGGGTGGGGTGGATGCCGAGCGCCTCCGCCAGGGCCTGGGGGGGTGAGCCGGTCTGGGCCGGTGGGGGTCATGAGACGACTCCTTCCTCGACCTGCACGCAGGAGTCCTTGACCCGACAGGCCGGCAGTGCTCGTCGGTACGGGCTCAATCTGCGGGCCCACCCCGGCCAGATGCCGGCCGCGGCGGCCACAAGCTCCCTCGGCCCAGTAATCCTCGCCGCCGTCGGCAGCACCGTTCGCTTCTGCATCGCCCGGAACCCCAGCGGGTTCCCGTGCTGGTTCCGGGCGGTGCTGTCGAGGCGGCACCCGGCGGAGCCCAGGACGTAGCCGTCCTCGGAGCGCTTGGGGGCTCCTCACCAGGAGCAAGGCCCGCTGACCACATCGAGACCCCAGAGCTCAGGCCAGCCGGTGGTACAGCTGGGGTGACGCTGGACGTCCTTAGGACCGCCGCCCGGTCTTGAGGTCGATGACCCGCACGGTGCCGTTCCGGCCAGGCCGGCGGAGTTCCAGGCTGGTATCTCCTGACAGGCCGCGCCGGAGGTGCCTGAGGCGGTCGATGCGCCCGGAGATCGTGATCGGGACGGCGTTGCCAGGCATCCCGTGCCGGCCTGGTGACCGCGGGCCAAGGACACCAGGGGATAAATGACGTCGGCGCGCACCGACCGCCGACGTCGGTGCGCACGCCCAGGGCGTCGGCAGTCAGCCAGGTAGGCGTCGAGGCGCTCGACCGCGGCGCGGGCGCGGTCTGCGGCCAGCCTCCTGCCAGGTGTGGCGGGGTAGCTGAGGTCGCTCAATCGCTCCTCGAAGGCCTCGCGCAGGCCGACCGCGCAGGTGCCCTTCTGGCGCCCGTCTGGCGACGGCATGGACGAGGCTGCCCAGGCCTGGGCGTCGCTGGCGGGGGCCGATCCGCCGCCGTGGGTCAGGAACCACTTGAGGGGCAGGCTGCCAGCCCTCCACATCGGAGTGGACTGACCTGCATCCGCTCACCGGCGGCGATGCGAGGGGCGCTGGAGGTGGAACGGCCCGCCGCCGATCCAGGTGGTCGGCGCCGGGCACGCCTTGGCGGGCGAGGTCGGCCAACAGGTCGACGGCGGCCTGGCTGCGGCGCTCGGCGTCGGTGGCGGTCTCAAGGCTCCCAGATGGCGGCGTGAGCAGCCCTCGACCAGGCCGCGCAGGGTGAGGTCACCGGTGTCGGGGGTCAGGGAGAGGCGCCATCGGCGTCGGTCAGTGATCTTAAGCGCTATCTGGTCAGAAGGGTGAGGGGCAGTGCTCGGCGTCAGCGGTAGGTCAGCAGGAGGTCGGGTATGCGACAGCCATGATGAGCATGCGGCGCTCATCGGCGTTACCTGTGCCCGGGCGAAAATACGGCGCCGCTAAGCCGCGCCTCCCCGGTGCGGCGGTGTCTGGTGGTCAGGTGACCGGTGACGTCGACGAGGAGGCCGGTGCGGGTCAGGAGTCTCCCCAGGCGCAGGTCCGGCTAGCGGTCCCGCTCCAGTCCACGACCAACAAGCTCCCACCCTGGCCCGCGCACCCGCCGGGGTCATGACGGCCACACCCTCCGGGCGCCGCTGAGGAGCCACGGAGCTCGCGCGCGTGACCCGCGGCATCGAGCTCGGCCAGGAAGCTGGAGGCGTCCTGGCCCGGTGGTGCCTCGGCCCAGGACCTCGGCGCGGTTTGAACAGGGTGGTGACGTGACGTCGAGGTCGTGCCCGGCGGCCCGCGACAGGAGCAGCGCTCGCACCGAGCCTGCCGAGGGCAGCAGGGCGGTGGGCGCGCCAGGCCCGGGCCCGCTCGGAGGCGGTTCCAGGCGGCCCACAGCAGGGCCTCGACGTCGCCGAGCGGGCCTCGGCCGGGGTCTGCCTGATGGTGCGCGCGCAGGGCGGGCGAATCCTGGCTGCAGAGGAGTCGGTCCGCCGCGCTCAGCGGCCATGACTGTCCAGGGACCGGGCGAAGCGAGGCCCGCCTCGTCGGCCACAGCAGAGCCAGGAGAGCGGCGTCGCCGCCGGCTGCCCGGTCCTCGGCGGTGGATCGACAGTGGGATCGGGGACGGGACCGGCTGTGCGGTGGTCCTGGGCTCACTGGGCTCGGCCGCACTGGCGTCCGGGGTTACGGCCAGCTGGGCCTCGTCGCAACCTGCGGCGCAGTCGACGCAGGTCCATGGTGGTCAGCCCCACCAGGGGCTGGTGAGGAGGCTGATGGCGGCGTCGCGCTGGGGCGGTTCACCGTGCCCGCCCAGCTGGTCGCGGATGGCGGCACGCACGATGTCCAGGAGTGCGGCTGCGGCCGGTTCTGCGCGTAGCAGGACCGCAGGCGTGCGGAGGCCAGGGCACGCCTCGTCTGCGCAGGTCCCTGGCGAGGGTCTCGGCGTCGGCGGCGCTGCGAACGATGACCGCCATCTGTGACCAGGCGGTGCCGTGGTGGACGTGCTCGAGCCTCGAGTACCCGGGCGACGTGGGCGTGCTCCTGCCAGATGGAGGAGGCCAGGATGACCTCGACGCCGGCCGCCGCCTGCGGGCGCTCGGCGTCACTCGCCCCGGAGGAAGGCCCTACCGAGGACCGTACTGAGGACCCGGGCGCCAGGGTCGTCTGCCGGTGGGCGGTCAGTGCCGGTCACCGGGACCCGGGCACTCTGGTCGCGGATCACCGCCGCGATGGCCGGGTTGCCTCGGTAGCAGGTGGTCAGCCGCAGGCGGGTGGCTGCGAGCCCCGAGTGGTCCTCGGCGGCGGCGAGCAGGCTGGGGTGCCGCCACGGAAGGTCTCCACGGCGACGTCGGGGTCCCCCAGCACCACGATCTGCGCCCTGTGCCCGTCGGGGTCCGGGGTCGCCAGGGCCGTCAGGAGCCTGGCGGTGGCGGCCGTGCAGTCCTGGTAGTCGTCCACGGGACGAGGTCCGGCACAGGGCGGCGGACAGTGACGGCGTCGGCGCCCCAGGAGCTCAGGCCTCACGGCTCGGTCCTGAAGACGAGCCGTATCCATCTTGCGGTCTGGGCCCTGCGCTCGCGCTGGCCCGCCCCTGAAGCGTCCCAGGTGCGCAGGGAGCCGGGACGCGGGCTCCCAGATGGGGACATCGAGCCGGTGTCCCAGGTCGGCCAGGTCCGGCGCTGATGCCGAGCTCTCCGGCGCGGGCCAGGAGGCTGCGCAGCTCGAGCGGAAGGCCCGCGACCCGGTGGCTTCGGCGGGGAGCCCTGGCCAGGTGACGGTGCTGACCATGGAGCGCCAGGACGGGAGTCCTCCTCCGCACCGGCCAGAAGCACCGGGGGCGGCAGCGGGTCGGGCCGCATAGTCAAGGAGGTGGTCAGGATCGTCAAGGCGAGGGCTGCCGGAGTACGCACTCGAACGACGCCGTCGCCATGACCCTCACGCAACAGGTGGGCGGCCCGGCCGCGCAGCCAGTCGGCCCGCGCCCGGGTGGGGCCAGCAGGGATCGCGTCGCGGCCGCCAGCGACCGCCTCGGCCAGCAGCCTCAGGGCCAGAGGGTCTTTCCGGTCCCAGGGCCCCAGGACAACGACGTTGGAGCCCTCAGCCACGCGGTCCGGGACCCGCTGCCCATCGACGTCGGCGGCGGGCAGCTCAGCCGCCTCGGCGGGCGGGAGGAGACGGACGGGGTCCTGGGACATGGGACCATCTCACCACGGGCCACCGACAGGATCGTGCACCGTTAACGGATCGTCATCGGTCACGAGCCCTCCACCCGGAAGCGCCGACGGCGCCTGTTCCGCGTGGCGCGAAACGCCGCGGCTCCTGGGGTGCGCGGAGGCCGGCACAGCCGCAGCACCCTAGGATCGAGCCAGGTTCACGCCCTCTCCCCGATGGGCGCTGTGCCGCTCAATACGGCACACAGACGATGCGAAAGGGGAGCCCCATGCAGGTCACGATCGGAATCAAGCACGCCAGCCGCGAGCTCTCCTGGAGACCTCCGACTCTCAGGAGAGGTGCTGGCCGCCGTGGCCGACGCCGAGACCAAGGCCGTCATCCTCAGCGACGACAAGGGCCGCAAGGTCTTCGTGCCGGGCCGCCTCCCCTGGCGTACATCGAGCTCGGTGAGGCCGAGCCCCGCCGGGTCGGCTTCGGTATCTGAGCCCTGAACCCCCGACGTCGGCGCCGCCTCCCATACCTGGAGGCGGCGCCCTTCGTGCGCATCGAGGCCCCAGGACCCGATGACCGCTGCCGCCGTGCGCCAGGCAGCTTCAACGCCCGGCGTTAGGGTGGAGTGCATGGATCGCCAGGACAGCCAAAGGGGCCTGCTCGCCCAGTGGATCGAAGAGTCAGCCGCATCGTCTTCTTCGGCGGCGCGGGGTCTCCACGGGTCGGGGATCCTGACTTCGGGGTGCCAAGGGCTTCTACCACCAGGATCAGGAGATTCCCTGGAGCAGGTGCTGTCCATCGACTTCTTCACCGTGCCACCCGCAGCGCCTACTGGGAGTGGTTCGCCCAGGAGAACGCCCGCGAGGGCGTGGCCCCAACGACGCGCGCACAGGTTCGTGGCCGATCTCGAGCGGGCCGGGAAGCTGTCGGCCGTGGTCACGCAGAACATGACGGCCTCCACCAGCGGGCCGGCTCCGGGCGGGTCCTCGAGCTCGCACGGCAACTGGTCGCGACTGCCTGCACCGGCTGCGGCGAGCACGTCACCCTGGACGACGTCGACGACGCCCGCTCCGGGAGGTCCCCACTGCCCCACGTGCGCCTCGGTGCTGCGCCCGGACATCGTGTTCTACGGGGAGATGCTGGACAGCGTGGTCATGAGGGGGCCGTGCGGGCCATCTCGGAGGCGGACCTGTTGATCGTGGACGGCACGAGCCTGGTCGTCTACCCGGCGGCAGGGCCTCATCGACTACTACGCCGGTGAGCGCCTGGTCCTCGCGAACGCGACTCCACGCCGTATGACTCCCGTGCCGACCTCATCATCCGTGAACCGGTCGGGCGGGTCTTCGAGGAGCTGGGGCGCAGGACCCGGTAACCCCTAGCTGATCCCCTGGTCCTCGAGGTCCACGTAGCGCTCGGGCGCATCGGACTCGCTGAGGTGGCGGCGTGAGTCGGGCACCCCACTCTGGAGGAGCGGTCCGTGCGGCGGTAGCCTCGACGACGGCAACGAGGACTTCTTCGGAAAATCATCTCGGGACGCTCCACGTGCTCGTAGGGGATGGACCCAGCAGGTGGTGGATCATGTTGATACGGGCCTTGCGCTTGTCGGCCGACCCACGACGTGCCAGCGGGCGGAGTCGATGTCCGTGTGGACGAACATCCGTCCTTGGCCTGCAGAGTAGTCCTCCCAGCGGGGCAGAGCTCCAGGTCGGTGGGTGAGCTTCCAGCGTCGCATGGGGTCGGTCATGCGCGACTTGAAGCGCTTGTACTGCTCCTTCTGAGGACGGAGAGACCAGCTACTTGCGCAGCAGGATGCCGTCGTCGACGAGCATCCTCTCGAAGACCGGGCACTGCTGGAGGAAGCGCCGATGCTCCTCCGGGGTGCAGTAACCCCATGACGTGCTCGACGCCGCCGCGGTTGTACCAGGAACGGTCGAACAGGCAGATCTCGCCGGCAGCGGGCAGGTGCGCGATGTAGCGCTGGAAGTACCACTGCGCTCACGCTCGGTGGGCACGGGAAGCGCGACCACGCGCGCGATACGCGGGTTGAGGTACTCGGTGATGCGCTTGATCGCCCCACCCTTGCCGGCCGCGTCACGGCCCTCGAAGATGACGACGACCCGGGCTCCAGTGGCCCTGACCCACTCCTGCATCTCGACCAGCTCGGCCTGCAGTCTCAGCAGCTCTGCCTCGTACAGGGAACGGTCCATGGTGGGGTGCTTCTTTGCCATGCTTGAGTTTCGCACAGATCCCATGCGGGCGCGCAAGCAACCGCGAACGTGTTGATGAGGGAAACACGGGCACTGCCCAGCCATGCGCCCGCAATGCTGCCAGGCTCCAGGAGTCGCATCACGCCGAGTCTGCGGGGAGGCGTCATCACTCGTAGTGGGTCCACATTCTCAGGACATGGATGGTTCTCTCGTCGGTGTGCACCTCATAGACGAGTCGATGCTGGATAGTGATACGCCGTGAGTAGCAGCCCGATAGATCCCCAACCAGCTTTTTCATAACGAGGCGGCTTTGACGAAGGGATTCTCCCGCATGAGGTCGAGGAGCTTCTCGGTTTTAGGCCTGAGTCCCGCCGCGGTCAGTTTCTTCGCGTCCTTCTGTGCCTGACGTGAGAACACGATTCGCCACGAGCTCACCAGTCGAGTTCTTCCGAGCCCGCCGCGATGCCTTCACGTCGGGCATTCCGGATCGAGTCCATCATGCCCGGGACGGACCCAGGTAGAGCGTCTCCTGGATCGCCCTCCAGTCCTCCTCCCCACCAAGACTTTTGGCATTGCCGCGCTGGCCGGTGATGACAAGCGGCTCGGAGTCCTCGTTGACCTGGTCGATGAGCCGATACAGCTGAGAACGAGCGGCCGTCACGAATCGTAGACACGCAGCAAGCGTACGTCATAACGTACGCCCCTCAAGGCCGCTGCCGCTCTTCAGTCGGACGGCCGAACAGACAGAAACAGAGGAGCCCGGTCCTGGGAAGGACCGGGCTCCTCTGGAGCTGGTGCGGGGACAGGATTCGAACCTGCGACCTCCGGGTTATGAGCCCGGCGAGCTACTCGAACTGCTCCACCCCGCGTCGGTGAAACCAACCCTAGGGGCGTCCCACCCCTTGAGGGCAAATGACGAGGGCGTGCCCTTGCTCACCGCCCGGTGAGGCGGGTCACGGGCACGCCACCTCAGGAGCCTTCGGCCGAGAGTGAGCTCAGCCCACGCTAATACCAGGCCTCAACGGCCCGCTTGACGGCGCTTCGTTGAGGCGCCTCTGCTACATCACCGTATGCCGACCAGTCTCGCCCTTGCTCCTGGCGTTGTCCGCGTCAGTCATCGCAGTCTGAGCGTCGGAGAGCGCCTGGTCGAGCTCCGCCTTCGGATCGGTTCCCGAGGCCGACGGGGTGGCAGAGGAACTGGGAAGACGCACTGGCCGGGCGAGGGTTGCTGGCTGAAGCCGTGGACGCGGCGCTCGGGCTCGCCGATGCCTTGGCTCCGCCATCCGCCGTCGGGTCACTTGCCATCGGTCGTCTCATTGGTGTCGTTAGCGCAGCGTTACCGCCGAGACCTGGTCGAGCGCCCCCGAGAGGGTGTCGGCGAATCCGACGTTGTCCCGAAGGACCAGCACCTTGCGCGGCAGTGGGTACTGAGTGCCCGACGACGACTGCACGTAGACGGGCTGGACGTGAAACAGACCGCCTCCCACGGGCGGCGCGTCAGCGGGTTATGACCTGGGATCCTCACCAGGACGGGAGGTTGAGCTCGCGGAATCCGGGTTGGAGTCGAAGATGTTCTGCACCTGCCCGGCCCGGCCCGTTCGAGGAACGCAGCAGCTCAGGAGTCTCCAGCTTGCCGTAGCTCGGACTGCGTTCCCCTTCTTCCGGTGCCGGGAGGGTCTCGGAGTCACTGGGGAAGCCGGTGAGCACGTTGCGGTTGGTGTTTTCCGCCGATGATGTAGGCGCTGGACGGGGAGAAAGCTCGCCTGGTCCTGCCCGGGCATCTTGAGGGTCAGGTAGTAGGGGGCCTGCTGGTCCTGACCGGGTGTGGTCGGGTCATCCGGAATCTTCCAGAAGTCTCCACCGGAGTAGAACTCCGCGGCGTCGTTGACGTGATAGGTCGCCATCATGGTGCGCTGGACGTTGAACAGGTCCTCCGGGGTGGCGCATATGGGCGATGGTGCAACGCTCATCTGGCTCATGGGCGTGACTGTCGGGGAAGACTTCCTGCCAGGCCTTGAGGATCGGGTCCTTGTCATCCCACTGGTGAGCAGACCGACCCGTCATAGGCGTCCACGACGGCCTTGACGGAGTTGCGCACGTAGTTGGACTCCTCCGGCGCCCGCAGAAGTCCGCCCTTGTTGTCGGCGGTCGCCGTCGCCTTGGCCAGGGACTCGTGCTGGGCGTAGGGGTAGTTGTTCGTCGTGGTGTAGCCGTCGACGATCCACACGACCCGCTTGGGAGTGGCCGGGTTGTCATCGTGATCGACAACGGCCGGGTAGGGACTGTTGTCCAGGGTCAGCCAGGGGGCCACCTTGGCGACTCGCTTGGCCGGGTCCCGGTCGTAGAGGATCTGGGAGCCCTCGCGCACCTCCTGGGAGAAGAGGATGTTGGCCTCCCGGAACTTGGTGGCGTAGAGCAGGCGGTTGAACGGGTTGGACACGCTCGGCCCGCCGTTGCCGGCGAAGGTGGTGTTGACCTGACCGGTTTTGGACTCGTCATCGGGGTAGTCCAGCTCGCGCGGCGAGCCGTTGTCCTTGCCGCCCACAATGGAGTAGGACGGCGAGGACTGACCGAAGTAGATCCGGGGCTCGTACTCGCCCAGGTCCCCCTTGGAGGGGATGCCCCCCTCCCAGAAGGAGGGGTAGCCGCGGGTGGCCACCGTGTTGCCGTAGGCGTTCACGACGCCGTAGCCGTGGGTGTAGACGGTGTGCTCGTTGACCCAGGTCTGCTGCTGCTCGCCCAGGCCGGACAGGTTGAGCTCACGCACCGCGATAACCGTGTCCCGGCTGGAGGAGCCCACCTTGTAGCGGTCCACGTTGAGCCGGTTCGCGAAGGAGTAGTACTGCTTGTTCTGCTGGACCTGCTGGAAGGTCGGGGAGATGAGCCCGGGGTCCAGGAGCCGGATCGAGGTGGTGGACTCCGCGTCCTTCTCCAGCTGGCCGGCCGCCGCCTTCGTCGTGGCGTCGTAGTTGGTGGTCTCCACGTTCTCCAGGCCATAGGCGGCCTTGGTGGCGTTGATATTGCGCTGGATGTACTCGGCCTCCTGGCGCTGGGCGTTGGGGTCGACGATGAACTTCTGGATGACCAGCGGGTAGGCGGTCCCCACCACCAGGGAGGAGACGATCATGACGGCCACACCGATGATCGGCAGGCGCCAGGAGCTGGAGCGCACCGAGGCGATGAAGAGGATCGCCACGGCCAGTCCGATGGCCGCGAGGATCGCATTGGCGGGGATGACCGCGTTGACGTCGGTGTAGTTGGCGCCGTCGAACTTGGAGTTGGAGGCGTACAGGGCGCTGTAACGCCCCAGCCAGTAGCCCACGGCCCGGATGACGGCGTACAGCGCCAGGAAGACTGCCAGGTGCATGCGGGCGGCCTTGGTGAAGTGGGGCTTGCGCACCACGGAGATACCGCCGTACAGGTAGTGGACGACGATGGACGTCACCCCGGAGAACAGGACGACGCCGGCCAGGAAGGACACGAGCGTCAGCACCGCCGGCAGGATGAAGACGTAGAAGGAGATGTCGATCCCGAACTGGGGGTCCTTGACCCCGAAGGACTGGGAGTTCAAGGCCAGCAGAATCTCCCGCCAGCTGGGGGCCAGCTCCCAGGCCGAGCCGAACAGTGCCAGCACCGCCGGCACTGCCCAGGTCAGCCGACGTCGCATGGGTTCGATGACGGAGCGGTAGGCCTCGAGGTTACGCGTGGCCTCGTCGTCGGGCATCCCGATCTCCCGGGCACGGTAGGCCCTGGTCATCGAGACGAAGACGGCCCCGAACATGATGGCGAATCCCGCCAGGAAGAGGACGATGAGGGCGATCCACTGCGTCCACAGCACACGGGCGTACCCGATCTGACTGAACCAGAGGACCTCGGTCCACACCTGCGACAGGATGCCGATGGCCACGGCGATGGCCACGATGATCGAGATCGTCATGGCCAGCGGACCGGGACGGCCACCACCCGTCCTGCTGCGCGGCGCGTGGGGAGGACGGGGCCCTCCCCCGCCCATGCGTCCAAGGCCGAACAGTCCGGCTAAGTTGTCAGGCTTCCCCTGTCGGGACGAGCCAGTGGACTTGCTCGAGGACTCCTCGGGGGGTGAGTCCGGGGACTCGTCATCGGGCCTGGTGCTCACGATCCTGCTCCCTGTCTGACGTTCGTGGTGACGCCGCCTCGCACACGGTGAAACATGGCGTCATCGGCCGGAGGGGCCGCTCGGGCCATCGTCCCACACACCTCTGAGACGCCCATAACCTTCTCCAGGATGAGAAAAGGCCTCGGGCGGCCATAGAGCGCCCTGACTGATGAGGCCTCGTCACTGGAGGAGGCGGCGCCACCAGTGAGACGATGGCGGCGTGACTGACACAATGCATGATGAGGCGAACACCGCGGGGGCGGGTCGAGCCGCGGCCTCCGCAGCACATGCGCTGGCCCGCGCGGTGACGGAGACCGAGACTCACGTGGCGGCCCACGGCTGGGACCAGCCGGTGCGCGTCTTCGCGCTGGTGCGCACCGCCGAGGCTCTTGAGACCGACCCGGACGTGGCCGGCCTCCTGGACACCGCCACCGTGGAGGAGGCCCGCACGAACCCCGAGCTGCTCATGGTGGTGGAGCAGGAGGGGCTGCCGCCCGCCGCGGACCTGGAGCACCTGCTGGCGCAGCTCGCCTGGCCCGACTCCGTCCACGGCGCCGCCATCAGCGTCGAGCGGCTGGTCCTTCCGCCCGCGGCCCAGGAGGAGGCCGAGGCCATCACCGATGCCGCTAAGCGTCTGGCCTTCCTCCAGGAGCGCCCGGACCGCGAGGACATCCGCATGGTGGTGGGGGTCCTGCGCGGCGGGCAGTCCTGGTGCGTACTGCGCTCACGCAGTCACGACGACGACGCCTCGCTCTACCAGGGCGAGCACCTGGTCCCCGGGCTGGTCGAGGCCTTGGCGGCGACCTTCCTGTAGCCGGTCACCGCCGGGCCGGCACTCGACGCCGGTCGCCGGCGCCGCGTGGCCGCGTGTGGCTCAGGCCTTGTCCGTGCCGGTCGGGTCCTGCTCGTCGGGCTCTCCGGGCGAGTCCTCGCCCCCGGGGCCGGCCGAGACGGGGCCCGTTGACTGGCTGGGCTCCTGGGAGGCGGCGTCGTCGGCGGAGGCGGGGTTCCGGTCCCCGAGCCCCTCGGGGCTGTTCTCATCGGCCTCCTTGGCGCCCTCGGCGTACCCGAGGGTCCCGTCCAGCAGGGAGGCCAGGTCGGCGTCGATCTCGGCGTCGATGTCCTGGGCCATGCGCCGCATGGTGAGGAAGTCCTTGGGGTTGGCGAGCTCGGAGGCCGTGGGCATGACGTCGGGGTGGTTCCAGAAGGCGTCGCGCTCGGCGTCACCGGCCTGGGCGCCCAGGTGGGCCCACAGCTCGGCGGCCTCCCGGGCCCGGCGGGGCCGGAAGGTCAGCCCGATGAGGCGGGCGAAGACCTGCTCGGCGGCGCCGCCCTGGGCCCGGCGCCGGCGCATCATCTCGGCCAGTGCCATGAGGTGGGGCAGGTGCGGTGCGGCGGCGCGGGCGGTGACCACCTCGACCCAGCCCTCAACGAGTGCCAGGAGCGTCTCCAGGTCCTCCAGGGCCTCGCGCTGGGCCGCCGTCTCCTGGGGTGCGAACAGCCCACTCTCAAGGGCCTCGCGCAGGGCGTCGGGGTCGTTGGGATCCACCTGGGCCACAGCGGACTCCAGGGTCTCGGTGTCGATGCGGATCTCGCGGGCGTAGGCGAGCACTGCCTGAAGCACCTGCCCGCGCAGCCACGGCACGTGGGCGTAGAGGCGGGCGGTGGCGGCCTCCCGCACGGCCAGGAACATGCGGGCCTCGTCCTCATCGACCTCCAGCCCCTCGGCGAAGGCGGCCACGTTGGCGGGAACCAGTGCCGTGCCGGGCTCGCGGGTCAGGGGCAGGCCGGTGTCGGTGGCCCCCAGCGCCTCTTTGGCGAGCTCACCGATGGCCTGGCCGATCTGGAGGCCGAAGGCCGTGCCGGCCATGGTGCGCATGATGGACCCGAGCGCCCCCATCTGCTGGGCGGCCTGCCCCATCTCAGCCGGCATGTCCTGAATCTGCTTCTCCAGGGTGCGAGCCAGGGCTGCGGTGACGGCCTCGGCCACCGGGGCGCACACGTCCTTCCACACCGGCAGCGTGCGCTCGACCCAGGTGCCACGGCTCCAGGCCTCCCGCTGCCCGGGGGCGGGCATGAATTCAGTGGCGGTGTCGAGCCACAGGTCGGCCACCTGAAGGGCCTGGCGCGTGGACTCGGCGACCGCGGCGGTCACCGTGGGGTCGCCGTCGCCGCGCGCCTGTTGAAGGGCCAGTTCCTGCCCCATCTGCCAGTTGACCGGCTCGGTGGTGGAGGCGGAGAACATCTGCTGGAACTGGGCGCGCATCGCCAGCAGCTGGGCGGGACTGAGCTGAGAGATGTCCCCACCCCCGGCATCTGGGCGATGGAGCTGGGATCCACCCCGGATGAGCGCAGGGCGCCGACGGCGTCGGAGGCCATCTGCTCGCCGAACAGAGATGCGAGCATCTTCTCGAGCTCGTCGAAGGCGTCCTCGCTCACGGGGTTTCCTCTCGCCGGGTCGTCCTTGGGCATGGTCCGGGCCGTGTGGGGCGTCTGGACACTGTCGCTAACGGCCTTATGGTCGCACCCATTCCTGTGCCGGGGCTATGTTCCGTTCGCCGACGGCGTGCCCGCACCGTCCCGGAGAGGCTCAGGGCTTCTCCGTAGCGGCCCTGGGCCGGCCCAGGGGCGGGTTCGTGCCGGGTTCGTGTCGGTATGTGTCCGTCTTCCCCAGGATGATGTCGCATGATGAGCGCGTGACGCACCCAGACCAGCACGACGCCGCCGACACTGCGGACTCGGCCTCCCCAGACACCACCCAGCCGATGCGGGAGCATGAGGGCAACCCGCTCGACCAGGCCGGGCACGCCGAGGCCCCGGCTCCGCAGCCCTCCCCGCAGGACCGGCGTCGACGCAGGCTGCGACGCTCCGTGACGGTCGGGGCGGTCCTGGTGGTGGTGGCCCTCATCGTCGCCGTCTTCACGGTGCCGATCAACGTGGTCATCGAGGCCCCCGGCCCGACCTGGAACGTGCTGGACAACGGTTCGTCGTCGAGCCAGGACGTCCTGAAGGTCTCGGGAACTGAGACTTACCCAACCGAGGGGGCCCTGCGGATGACGACGGTCTCCGTATCGGGCTGCCCCGGCTACCCGGTGACCACTGCCGACCTCATCACCGCCTGGTTCTCGACGGACAAGCGGATCGTGGACCGCAACCAGGTGTGCCCGCAGGATCAGAGCGCCGAGCAGGTCGAGGAGACCGGTAAGGCCCAGATGACGGCCTCGCAGGACTCCGCCGTCATCGCCGCACTCGTGGAGACCGGTAAGGCCGGCGCCATGCACCTGACCGTCACGGAGGTGACCGAGCAGCAGACCTCGACGGAGATCCAGGCCGGGGACGTCCTGGAGACCATCACTCCTGAGGGCGGCCAGACCACGACCATCACCTCCTTCTCCCAGCTGCGAGAGCTCATGACCACCATTGCCGAAGGCACTCGGGTGACACTCGGGGTGCGCCGCGGCGAGCAGCAGGCGAGCGCTGCGCTCACCACGATCGCCCCGCAGGAGGGGACGACCGGTTCCCTGCTGGGGCTGAGCCTGAGGATCTCGGTGGACAGTCAGGTGGAGGCCACCTTCAGCCTGTCCGACGTCGGCGGCCCCAGTGCCGGCATGATGTTCGCGCTGGGGGTCGTTGACGAGATCACCCCGGGGGCCCTGACCGGAGGCAAGGACATCTCCGGGACCGGGACGATCGACATGACCGGGCAGGTCGGCCCCATCGGCGGGATCCAGCAGAAGATGGCGGGTGCCAAAGAGGCGGGCTCCACGTTCTTCCTCGCCCCGACGAGCAACTGCGAGGAGGTCAAGGGTCATGAGCCCAAGGGCATGCAGGTCTTCGCCGTGAGCACCCTGCACGAGGCCGTCACCGCCACTCAGGCGATCGCGTCGGGTAACACCTCCGGCCTGGCCACCTGCTCGGCCAAGTGACTCCCGCTGCCCCGGCACCCAGCCGAGGACAGTTATCCACAGGCCAGCAACTGCCTCTGGCGACTCGGCTCCAACCCGTGCCACTGTCGCTCCATGTCCTGACGCGTTCGTCAGGACCTCGAGCTCCCGGCGCCCCTTCGGGTTCCAGGAGACCTGAGAGGAGGCACGATGCGTGTACGAGGCGGGTGCGCCATCCTGTGGCGCCAGCAGGGCGTCAGCCAGATCGGGACAAGTCCCGAGCGCCGCACCATTGTCAGTGACCTGAGCCTGGCCGAGCAGCGCCTGCTCGATGAGTTCGCGCGCAACCTGGAGAGCGCAGGGGTCTACCGGGCCGCCCGTCGCAGTCGGGTGCCGGTGACGCGGGCGCGGCAGATTGTCGCGGACCTGGAGCGTCAGGGGGTGCTGGTGGCCTCGGCGACCAGCGAGCTCGGTGGGGCCGACGGCGTCTACTGGGACCGGCTGGGAGCTGACGCCAAGGGCCGTGGTGCGGTCCTGTCCCAGGCCGTCCTGGCTGTTCACGGCGTGAGCGCCTTGGCTCAGGAGGCTGCTCTGTGGCTGGCGGAGGCGGGGGTGGGCACGATCCTGTCCACCCGGTCTCCGCAGGACGGGGGCCTGGCTCCGCTCCTGTCGGCGCGCTTTCCGGCCCTGAGGACGCGGGCACCGTTGCGCACCCGTCCTGATGTCATGGTGACGGTGGACGCGCACGTGGTCGAGCCGCTGCTCGCGCGCCGGCTCGCTCAGGAGGACGTGGTGCATCTGCCTGTCGTCGTCGGCGAGGCGGGGGTGCGCATCGGCCCGGTGCTCAACGCTCAGGGCCCGTGCTCGACCTGCCTGGCCCTGTGGGAGAGGGACGCCGACCCGTGCTGGCCGGCGCTGGCCACGCAGATGCGCACCCTGCCGATGCCCGAGGTCGAGCACCTGGTCCTGCACGAGGCCGCGGCGTCAACGGCGCGGGCCGTCATCGACACGCTGGTGGGCCGGGTATCCGGGGCCGACGGCGCCGGGGACGAGGCTGAACCAAGCGGGGAGGCGAGCGAGGACTCGGCCGCGTGGTGGTCCACGCACTCGGTGGAGGTCACCGGCCGGGAGCCCCGGGGGCGGCACAGGGCCTGGGATCGTCATCCCGAGTGCCTGTGCTCGCAGCTGTGAGCGCCGTTGAGCAGGAGCTCGCCTGGCCGCTCAGTTCTCCGCTTCGAAGTCGCGCAGGAGGGCCAGGACCGGCCCGCCATAGTCCTGGAGCTTGGTGGCGCCCACGCCGCGGATGAGGGAGAGCTGGGGCAGGCTGGTGGGTTTGACGACGGCGATGTCCCGCAGGGTGGCGTCGGCGAATACCGTGAAGGCGGGCTTGCCTCTCTCCTTGGCGACCTGGGAGCGCCAGGCCCGCAGCTCCTCGAACAGGGCGATGGTGCGGGGGTCGTTGTTGGCCTCGAAGTCGGCGGCGGACTGCCGGGAGCGTTCCTTGGCGCTTTGGCGGCCCTGGCGCCGGGAGGCGTCTGTGGGACCGTGGCCGGTGGGCCACAGGCCGTCCAGGAAGCGGGAGGGCTTGCGGGCGGCCCGTCCGCCGGCGTTGCGGGCGCGGGCGTAGGAGATGACGAGGTGCTCTCGCGCGCGGGTGACGCCGACGTAGAGCAGGCGCCGCTCCTCCTCGATGGCCGCCTGCCCCTCGGCCAAGGAGATCGGCAGCAGCCCCTCGCAGACGCCTGCGAGGATGACGGCGTCCCACTCCAGGCCCTTGGCGGCGTGCAGGGAGGACAGGGTGACGCCCTCGACGGTGGGGGCGTTCTGGGCGTCGGCGCGCTCACGCAGCTCGGTGTGGAAGGCGTCGAGGTCGGCGCCGCGGGTCTGGGCCATCTCATCGGCCAGGGCCACCAGGGCGTTGAGAGCGTCCCACCGCTCGCGCACAGCTCCACGCGGTGCGGGCGGCTCCTCGCTCCAGCCCTCACGGGCCAGGACGGTGCGCGCGTCCTGGCCGAGGTCTCCGGTCAGGGTGGCCTTCTCGGTGCGGGCGGCCCCGAGGACGACGGCCATGGCGCGTTTGACCTCCTCGCGCTCGAAGAAGCGCTCGCCGCCGCGCACGAGGTAGCCGATCTGGGCTCCGGCCAGGGCCTGTTCGAAGACCTCGGACTGGGAGTTGGTGCGGTACAGGATCGCGATCTCGCTCAGGGGGACCCCGGCGGCCTGCAGCCGGCGCACCTGAGCGACGGCGCCCTCGGCCTCGGCGATGTCATCGTCGTAGGTCTCGAAACGCACGGCTGGGCCGCTGGGCCGCTGGGCGACCAGCTCGACGGCGCCGGCGGGCAGATGCAGACCGCCGCCCCCCACGCCGCGAGCGGGACAGGACCCGGTTGGCCAGGGAGACGATCTGCGGGGTAGAGCGGTAGTCGCGGCTCAGGCGCACGGTGCGCGCCCCCCTCGTAGCGGGTGACGAAACCGGTGAGGAAGGCGGGCGTGGCGCCGGTGAAGGAATAGATGGTCTGAGAGACGTCCCCCACGACGCAGAGCTGGCGGCGCCGTCCCAGCCACAGGTCCAACAGGCGCTGCTGGAGCGGGGAGACGTCCTGGTACTCATCAACAACGAAGTGCTTGTACTGGCCGCGCACCTGGGCGGCGACGTCCTCGCGGTCCAGGAGGATCCCGATGGTCAGCAGGAGCACATCCTCGAAGTCGATGACGCCGCGCTCGCTCTTGGCCTCCTCGTAGAGGGACAGGACCTGGGCGACCGTGGCCGCCTCCTGCCCGGCCACGCCGGTGCGACCGGCGACGACGGCGGCCTGGGCGTAGTCCTCGGGCAGGGTCATGGTGACCTTGGCCCACTCGACCTCGGCGGCCAGGTCCCGCACGGTGGCCCGGTCGGTGGGCAGGCCCAGGCGACGGGCGGCGGCGCCGACCAGGGGCGCCTTATGGTCCTGGATGTCGGGGCGGCGCCCGCCGATGGCGGTGGGCCAGAAGTAGGTGAGCTGGCGCAGGGCGGCGGCGTGGAAGGTGCGGGCCTGGACGCCGGGGACGCCGAGGTCGGCCAGGCGCGAGCGCATCTCGCCGGCGGCGCGGGCGGTGAAGGTCACGGCCAGGACCTGGGTGGCCTGGTAGGCGCCGGTGGCCACGCCGTGGGCGATGCGATAGGTGATGGCCCGGGTCTTGCCGGTGCCTGCGCCCGCCAGGACACACAGGGGGCCTTCGAGGTGCTCGGCGACCTCGCGCTGGTCGGGGTCGAGGGCCTCCAGGAGGCTGGATGCCTCGAGAGGGTGGGGTGGGGGTGGTCGGGCTCATCGGTACCAGCCTGCCACGCGGAGGTGACAAGAATCGACGGCCCATTGCCCGGGCGGGGTGCGTCAGCTGACGATGGGGCCGCCGTACCAGTCCTCGATGAGGAGTCTGGCGATGGAGGTGGGGCTGGCAGGAGGATGCTGCCGTCGTCGGCAGCCGCGGTGAGCTCGTCACGGGAGACCAGACGGGCCTCGACGACCTCCTGGCCGTCGGGGCGGGGCCGGTCCTCGCCGGGGGCCAGGAGGGCTCGGCAGCCGAGCATGAGGGAGCGCGGGAAGGGCCAGGGCTGGGAGGCGACGTACTCGACGTCGGCCACGCGCAGCCCGGTCTCCTCCCGTACCTCCCGGGCCACGGCCGCCTCCACGGACTCGCCGGCCTCGACGAAGCCGGCCACGACCGAGTAGCGCCGGGGAGCCCAGGTGGCGCCGCGCACGAGGAGGAGGCGGTCGGAGGCGTCGGTGACCGCCATGATGACGGCCGGGTCGGTGCGCGGGAAGTGGACGGTGGCGCAGTCGGAGCAGCGCCGGGCCCAGCCGGCCTCAATGATCTCGGTGTGTCCGCCGCAGGCCGGGCAGTAGGCGGAGCGGGCGTGCCAGGCGGCCAGGGCGGTGGCCGTGGTGGCCAGGCCTGCGTCGCGGGCCGTCATCTGGGCGCCCATGGCTCGCAGGGCGGAGAGCGGGTAGCGCTCCAGCAGGCGGCGCAGGTCGGGGTGGTCGACGGCGGTGCCCTCGGCGTCGGAGCCGGTGGCGGGCGGCTCGGGGGCCTCGGGGACCTCGAGGGCCTGGGGCACGACGACGGCGATCCAGGCGGGGCCGGTAGCTGCGTCGTCGGCGAGCTCGCGGCCCATGTAGAGGACGGTCAGGTCGGGGGCAGCGAGTGGGGGTGGAGGCTCCGAGGTAGCCGACGCGCAGGTCGGGCAGGCCCCAGCCGCTGCGGGTGCCGGGGCCCTCCCAGGCGGTGGCGCCGGGGCCGCCGATGAGGCTGGGTGGGGTGAGGCCGTCGTTGGGCAGGTCGGGGTGGATGGCGGGGCCGGTCAGGGCGACGCGGCCGCGGGCGTCGACCAGCAGCAGGCGGGTGTCGGGGTCGGCGGCGAGGCGCTCCAGCAGCCTGGGCTCGCTGAGGTCGCTCGGCGTCGCGGTCGGTGGCGGAGCGGGACAGGGCGAGCTGGTTGGTGCGCATGGGGTCACTCTCCCACCCCCTGCTTCGAGGCGCACATGGGCACGCCCATACCAATAGGGAGATGAATATGGGACTCGGGGGCGGCCGGGGCGAGGGGCGAGGTGGCGTCAGGAAGGAGGGCGGCGTGCGGGCGGCTCGCGGGCCGCGCTGGCCGCCGGTGCTGCCGTCTAGGGCTGGGGGGTGTGCGCACCTATCTCGATCATGCCGCCTCTTCCCCGGTCCGTCCCTGAGGTCGCCCAGCAGGTCGCCGAGGACCCTGGCCAGTGGGCTCGGGGGCTGGGCGAATCCGAGTGCGCAGCACACTGCGGGCCGGCGGGTGGGGGCCCTGCTGGCGCAGGCGCGTGCCCGCCTGGCGGGTGCCCTGGGGGTGGATGCGCATGAGGTGCTGCTGACCTCCGGTGGGACGGAGGCCGATGCCCTGGTGGTCTCGGGGCGGGCACGCGCGGTGCCGGACGGGCGGCTGGTGGTCTCTCCGATTGAGCACCCGGCGGTTCTGGACTCGGCGCGCACCGCCGTGGACCAGCTGGGGGCGGGGCTGAGCCTGCTGGAGGTTGACGGCGCGGGGCGGGTCGAGCTCGACTCGGTGGATCGGGCGGTGGCGCCGGCGGACAGTACCGACCACTCCCCCGCATCCTTGGTGTCGGTGATGACGGCGAACAATGAGACCGGCGTGGTGCAGGACATGGCGGCGCTGGTGGAGCGCGTGCGGGAGGCCAGTGGCGGCAGGCGTCCCAGCGAGAGCGGGTACGTGCCCGTCCACCCGACGTGGTGGCGGCGCTGGGGAAGGTTCTGGTGGACTTCCATGGTTGGGGCCTGGATGCGATGAGCCTGAGCGGCCACAAGCTGGGGGCGCCGGTGGGCGTGGGGGCCCTGGTGGTTCGCCGCGACCTGGCGTTGACGCCGGCCACGGGTGGGGGGCCGTCAGGAGCGGGGCTCCGCTCGGGTACTCAGGACGTGGTGGCGGCTCGGGCGCTGGCCCTGGCGGTGGAGCTGGCGGTCGCCGAGCGAGAGGAGCAGGAGGCCCGGCTGGCGGCGCTGCGACGTCGGATCCTGGAGGGGGCCGGGGCGCTTGCGGGCGTTCACGCCACGTTGGCGGAGGGCGCCGATCATGTGGCCTCCACGGCGCACCTGTGGTTCGAGGAGGCCGACGCCGAGGCCCTGCTCATGGCCCTGGACCTGGCGGGGATTGATGCGTCGGCGGGGTCGGCCTGCCACGCCGGGGTCACCCAGCCCAGTCACGTGCTCCTGGCAATGGGCTTCGATGAGGGGCCGGCCCGCTCCACGCTGCGCTGCTCCCTGGGCCGGGAGACGAGCCCCGACGACGTCGAGCGCCTGCTCGCCGCCCTGCCCGCAGCCCTGGAAGGGGCCAGGCGCGCCTGGAAGGTGACACACAAGGCAGCCGAGACACACTTGTAGCAGCATCCAATCCGACGACTCACGAAGAGCACCGCATGCCCACCACCTCGAACAAGATGATCGGCGACTTCAGCGGCAAGCCGGCATCGGCCGCCATGTATGCGGCAATCGAGTCCTACGCCCTCTCGCTCGGTTCCGTCACGAAGCACCTGACGGCCCAGGTGAGCTTCTCCATCAACCGGAAGTTCCTGTGGATCTGGGCCTATGAGAGGACGGGCGACGGCACCCTGTTCCTCAACGTGAGGCTCGATCGTCCCGTGGAGGATCCGCACGTCCACCGCGTCGACCAGATCAGTGCCAACAGATGGAACCACCACGTCGTCGTCAAGACGATGAAGGCCGCGCAGAGCGACTGGCTCAGGGACCTCATTCGCGCCGGTCATGAGTTCGCCGCCCGGTGAGCACCCCTCAACAGCAGCGCAAAGGCACCATGCGGCCGGCCATCCGCTCTGGAGCCCGAGTTCTTGGTTATCGGGGACGTACTTGGTGACCGAGGACTGCGATGCCCCTCAAACGACTGGTGTCCGTCAGCAGTCGTGTGGGGGAAAAGTACGTCCTGGGCGGAGAACGCAGTTCTCGATCCAGCGCGCAGCCCCTCTCACACGCGGTCGACGAACTGGGCGGCGATCTCCCGAGGAACGGGGTCCCATTCTTGGACGTACCTAATGGCTCGCACACGCCCGTCGCTTCTCCCAGAGTCACGCAGGCGCCGTACCTCGTCCCGATCCAGCGGACTCTCCGAGAGCATGCGATCGATCGACAGACTGTAGGTCTGCCGGAAGAACATGCGTTCCTGCTCGCTCTTCGACATCGGACGCTCTCGACCATCTGCTATCCGCCAGATCGCCAACAGCATGGCGAAAACAACCAAGAAGGCCAACCACGCATCGGACATCGCAGCTCCTTTCGTGAACGATGAGGCATGAGCACCATGAGCACACTGACACGGACTGCCACACCTTTGTCGAGTCGAGCCCAACGAACAGCGTGATGCCGCTGGTCGGGCACTGTTGGAACGTGCCTGGGCACTACCATCACATGCTCACCCGCCACGCTGAGAATGCGCTTGCACTCCCCCGACGGAAAACGAAGAACCCCAAGCATCAACACTGAGCGCGAAGGGGCCGGGTGAAGCTGCCGATGCCAGGGACGCACTCGTCAGGTATGACATCTCCTCCCTCAGCGCCATCTATGCCGGGCGCCACGAGGTCCCCTGGGCTCTTTCAGTTGCCTGGCGGCCACCGACCTGCGGTAGCCTGCCACGGCCCGTAGCAACGGCTACCCGCCTGCCTGAAGGAGACCCTCGTGCGCGTCCTGCCGGCCCTGTCCGGCGGAGTCGACTCCGCCGTGGCCGCGGCGCGCGCCGTCGACGCCGGCCACGAGGTCGTGGGCGTCCACATGGCCCTGACCCGCAACCGCGCCCAGACACGCTCGGGCTCGCGCGGCTGCTGCTCCATCGAAGACTCCGCCGACGCCCGCTGGGCCGCCGAAATCCTCGGCATCCCCTTCTACGTGTGGGACCTGTCCGAGGAGTTCGAGGAGCGCGTCGTCGCCGACTTCCTCGACGAATACCGGGCCGGTCGCACCCCCAACCCCTGCGTGCGCTGCAACGAGCGCGTCAAGTTCGACGCCCTGCTCGAGCGCGCCCTCGCCCTCGGCTTCGACGCCGTCGCCACCGGCCACTACGCCCGCCTCACCGGCGGTGCCGCCTCCAGTCGCCCAGGCGAGACCACCGGCCTAACACTGCGCCGCGCCGCCGACGCAGCTAAAGACCAGTCCTACGTCCTGGCGGTCTCCGGCCGCGACGGCTTGTCCCGCGCCCTCTTCCCACTCGGTGACGCCCCCTCCAAGGCAGATGTACGCGCCGAAGCAGAGCGACGCGGCCTCCCGGTGGCCTCCAAGCCCGACTCCTACGACATCTGCTTCGTCGCCGACGGCGACACCCGCGGCTTCCTCACCCGCAGCCTCGGCGTTCACGAAGGCACCCTGGTCTCCCCCGACGGCGACGTCCTCGGCACCCACGACGGCTACTTCGGCTTCACAGTCGGCCAGCGCAAAGGCCTGGGCCTGACCCGCCCGGCCCCCCGACGGACGGCCCCGCTACGTCATCGAGACCCGGCCCTCCACCAACGAAGTCGTCGTCGGCCCCGAAGAACTGCTCAGCCGCAAGAGCGTCGACGGCAACAACCTCATCCTCCTGGCCGACCCCCCTCCCCCTCAACGACGGCGACCTCGGCTGGCAGGACGTGACCATCCAGGTGCGCGCCCACGGACGCCCCCTCCCCGCTGACGTTGCCGTCGATGTCGAGACCGGAACGCTGCGGGCCAAGTTGCACCACCCTTTGCGAGGCCTGGCGGCCGGCCAATCCGTCGTCGTCTACGGCGGCGACTCCGGTGACCAGGTACTGGCTCAGGCAACCGTGGCCTGAGCTGCGCGTCGCAGGACGGGGGCGCTCAGCCGACGATCCCCTGCCTGCCAGCACGAAGGAAAGGCGCGGCCGCACGACTGGTGCGCCGCCCCGGCATCAGCAGAAGAACCGATGCCAGGCCGGCGCGCCACGCCCCCGCCTCAGCGCAGGGAGGTGTGCTGCTCGATCGCGCGCACCGCCCACCAGGCCAGGACCACAGCCAGCACCGGCCCGACGACCACGGACCCGACACCGATCACCGACGGCTGGACGCCGGTTCGGAGCGCCTCAAGGAACTGCGGCCACATCATCTGGCTCGTGAAATCGCCGGTGGTGACATCCATGCTGAGCGGCACGAAGAGAACGGCAATCAGGGCGAGTACCTGATTGACCGCGTAGAGCAGGACGAGCCCGATCATGGGTGCCCCGAACCCGAGGTGGTTGAAACGGCCCTGCCCACCGATACTCATCACAGCACCGACCTCGATGACAAGCGAGAAGAGCCCGATGAGCACGATCAGGACGAACAAGGCCGTTTTGCCCGGTCCGGCCGTATCAATGGCCCAGAGCACCGGCTGGAGCACATCTTCGGTGGTGGACCCGATACTGTGGGCGAGAACGGCGCACCAGGCGATGAGACCACCCAGGCAGATCGCACCCTCGACCAGCACCACTACGCAGGCGTAAAGAGCCTTGGCCGCGAAGTGCACCCGTCCGCGAACCGGAACGGCCATGGTGAGGTAACCGCGCTGCCCGTACATGGACTGCCAGTAGTCGACGGCGACCTGAACCATGACGGCGACCGGTATCGCGATGATCACCGCCATGGACGCCAGCTGCATGAGGCCGGCCAGCGCCGGCACGTCGGCCAGCAGCCACCACAGGCCGAGGAACCCGAGCAGAACGAGGCAGCAGGCCCCTGTCACAGAGGCATTGCGCCCCACCTGGGTACGAGCCTCCTCGATGAAGAGCGTGCGAAGCATCAGCGGTACTCCTTCCGGAACAGGGCGTCCAGGCTCGTGGAATGGGTCTGACGCAGATCGTCGGCATCGCCGGCCAGGAGCAGGCGACCGTCCTTGAGGAAGACGACGGAGTCGACGATCGGCTCGACGTCGGCGATGAGGTGAGTGGAGATGAGCATGAGGGAATCCGATTCGAAGTCGCGCAGGACGCCGTCGAGGATGATCTCGCGGGCGGCCGGATCAACACCGGAGATGGGCTCGTCGAGCAGGTAGACCCGGGCGCGGCGACTCATCATCAGTGCAATGCGCAGCTTCTCCCCCATGCCCTTGCTCATCTCCTTGATGGAGCGCTCAGCGGGCAGAGCGAAGAAGTCGACCAGCCGGCGGGCCTTGGCGGCGTCGAAATCGGCGAAGAGCCGGGAGAACTGGGCGATCGCCCGAGGCGGGGTGAGGCTGGTGGCCAGGAAGTCGGCGTCGGGCAGGAAGGACACCAGCGCCTTGGACAGCGGCCCGGGGGCATGCCCGGCGATGCGCACCTGACCCTCGTAGTCGGCCAGGACGCCGGCGAGAATCTTCAGCAGAGTGGTTTTGCCGCACCGTTGGCGCCCATGAGGCCGACGATGCGTCCGGCGGGCAGCGACAGGCTCAGATCGCGCAGGGCAGGACGCCCGCGATAGGTCTTGGTCAGGTGGCGCACGGTCACCAGGGGCGGGGCGCCATCCAGGGACGGAATGGTATTGAAGCGTGCATCGGAGCCTTGCACATCCGACGGCGCCGCCGTCAGCGAACTGCTCATGAGGGCTCTCCTGATTCGTCAGTGGTGGAAGCCGGCCACCGTTCGGCAAGGGTCTCGCCCGCTTGAGCGAGATCCATACCGATGGCGGTGACAGCGGCGATGAAGGTGTCCGTGGCGCCGACGGCGAGCTCACGTCGGACGGCGTCGAGCACCGCGGCATCAGCGGTGACGAAGCGCCCGGCAGTGCGCTCGGTAACGGTCAGGCCGCTGCGATCGAGCTCGGCGAGGGCGCGTTGGACGGTGTTGGGGTTGACCCCGGCCTGCGTGGCGAGATCGCGCACGCTGGGGATCCGGGTTCCGGCGGGCCAGATGCCGGTGACGATCCGCATGCGGAAATCATCGACCAGCTGGATCCAGATCGGACGGGAGTCGTCGAGATCCATGGCTCTCCTAGTGCTCGGGGACGGGAAGTGCTCATGAGCGCAGCACAGGCGGTCTCAGCAGACCATCTGTATTACTGCACTAATACAGTGACACAAGGAGGGGTTGCCGTCAACCCGAACGGCCTCGAGCCCACACTCGGACTCGAGGCCGCAGCTTCCTCGTCGGTCAGGGTCGACCTCCCCTTCCCACCGAAGGTTCAGTCAGGAGGATCGACGATGGCGCGGTAGTCGGCGTAGCACTCGGCAAGAAGCGCAGGCGGCACCTGCTCCAAGGGCACGACCCGACGACAATCGACCAGGCACAGGGGACCAGTGGTCACTACCTGGTCCTCGCTCCACACATCCACCCCACTGAAATCGATGACGCTGCACAGACCGGCTACCGGGAAGTCCTTGAGGAACGTGCTGTACCAGTGGATGTTGGAGTCGGGCTCGTAGCCGCGGGCCTTGGCCCGTTTGCGCAGGTCACGGACAATGACACGCCTTCCCGCCCCATCGTCGACGCCCCGCTGCCCCTTGTCCACCTTCGGGACCCGAGCAGAGAACTGGTCGAAGAGCGGAGCGACCTCGTAGTCGGCCAGGTGCTCCCGCCAGTCGGACACCTCCGCCTCCGACAGCAGCGTCCCGTGTGCCAGTCCGACCACGGTATCCGGGGGCAGCTCCAGGACGGCGTCGTCGGCTCCCAGAAGCTGGCCGTCCTCAGCGGGGCGGAAAGTCCATGCCTGGGGCGCCTCGCCGCCGCCTTCCGGCTCATTGGCACTCCCACCCTCGTCCTGACGGCGGGCCACCCAGACCAGACGAGCCGCCAGGTGCCGGGCCAGCGGATGGTCGGCGAACAGCTCCCGCCACAGCGGAAACGGCCAGGAGCGCCCCACACACATTGCCTCATACAGACGGCGCCCCTGAACCTTGAGCACAGCGGCCACCTCCTTGCGTGCGAAGGTCAGACGGCGCCTGGTCTGAGCCACGAGCTCGCCGTCCTCGCTCTTGCGGGCGGCGGGCAGGCTCTTGCGCGTGCGTCCGTCGGCATCCGTCAGGGCGATGGTCATCTCCGGGGTCAGACGGCCCAGGAACTCGCGCTCGCCGTAAGACAGGTGCAAAATCCCGTCAGGTCCGAAACCGGCCGTGGGGATACTGCGGTCACCGAGCTCGGCCTCACTCCAGCCTCTCTCGGCGGCCACAGCCCGAGTGAGCAGGTCGGCGAAGCCGCGCACCTTCGGCAAGCGGTGCTGGGCCGCAGCCGAGACGATGACCTGCAGGGCCTCGGCGGACGGGTTCGCGGCGACGGCGGTCAGGACGGTCTCGGACTCGGCACGCCATGTGGGGTGGCGGCTCAGGGCGCTCCTGGCTGCGGCGGCAAGACGCTCCCCCTCCATTCCGACGGCGAAGGCCAGCAGCCCCTTGTTCCTCAGGCTCTCCCCCTTGACGGCCTCGCGGTTGTGGGCGACCCAGCACTCAACGACGAAGGCACTGAGCTCACAGGCGTCCTTCGCATCGAGCAGGTTCAGGTAGAGCTCGATAGTGCCGGCCCCGTCGGGGGTCTTGAGCCTGTAAGCCTCAAGCACCCAGTTCCGCACGATCTCCGGGTCGAGAGGTGCCCCGTCGGCAAGCCTCACCTCGGGCAGAGCCTCGAAGGGGAACCAGTCCAGGGCCGCCGGAGGACGCTTCAGCCGCCGCCTGGGCGGCGTCAGAGCCTCTGCGGTGACGAGGTCGGAGACGTCATCCCCGTATACCTGCAAGGTACGCAGCAGGTTGGCCCGAGCCAGACGGTCCTCCTCCTGGGCACGGGCGGCACGCAGCCGGGCGCCGCCGTCGGGGATCGTCAGACCAGCCAACCAGGCCGCCCCCACCCGGCGCACGTGAGCGACCGGGCTCATCACCGCTTCGAGCGCCAGGTCCCCGACCTCGGGGAAGCCTGCGAGAAGCTTCTGGGCCAGCTCCCGGTTGACCTCGGAGCGTCCCACGGCAACCTGCGTCAGGGCCGGCACCATACTTCGGGGGACGGCCGGGAAGTGGGCGAGCGCACGCAGCACTCGCGTCGCCGACGTGGAATCCTGCAGCAGGTCGCGGGCCCTTGCCAGGTCCTGGGCCATCCACGGCCAGCTGTCCTCGGGCTCACAGGTCCACAGGGCCCAGTCCCAGGTGATCGTGCGGACCACTTCGGGCAGGTGCTCCGCTCGGGCCAGCGCGTCGGCGACGACGCGTGGGTCGGTGTCCCACGGCAGGCCTTTCTCCAGGCGGCTGCGGGTGATGCTCCTGCTGACACGCTCGTCAGAACCGTCCAGTGAGCGGCACAGTTCGTCGAGCGCCGTAGCGCGATCCCCAGGCAGGGGAGTCACCGGTGGAACCGCGACCGGTGGAGTCTCACCCGACTCCGTGCCTCCTCCCTGTTCCGCGCGTTTCATGACTTCCTCGTTCTTGTCGTCGGACGGGCTCTGAGACCCGGGCGTATCCGGCATACCCGTATTATGCCGGTCGTCAGGAACACCGGATGCGGAAACGATGGAGCATTCCTCCGGGCATGAGCGCGCGCGACAGGAAGTCTATTCACCGATCGGTACGAATCTTATTCCGCCTCTCGGCCGGCTTGTTCCCTTCTAGGCTGCGGTTATGTCTCCGTCTCCTGACTCCCCGGCTCCCGAAACGCCCTCCCCTGAGGCCCTCGCATCCGCGACCCCGCCGCCTGCGGCGCTGCCTCAGGAGCCTCCTGCCCTCGCCTCACCGCCCCCATCTCAACGGCGCCGTCGGGCACGGCTCGGGCTCCTCAGCGCCATCGTCGCCCTGGTCCTGGCGCTCGGCGGTGGAGGCATCTGGGCGCTGACGCGCAGCTCCGACCCGTTCTCCATGGTCACGGCTCCGATCCTCCAGGCACAGCAGGACCTGTCCAACTTCGGTAAGGAGCTCGCGGCGGCGCCCTTCGACGCCAACGGCACCACGACGATCACCAGCAAGCAGCTGACGATCCTGCGGGTGATCGCTGATCGACGTGAGGCACTGGTGGCTTTGAACCCGAGCTCATCGTCGTCCTACGCCGCCTGGCAGGTCCCCATCCCCGATAATCTGGCTGGCCAGTACTCGACTGCCGGATGAACGCGAAGACCTTGGACTGCGGTAACCAGATCAGCATCGATCTGGCCTCGGGGATCAACTCCCCGCCAAGCCCCTCAACTGTCTCCGCCGAGGCCCCCCACGGCGCCCGCCTCACCGGTTGCACCCCAGCCCAGTGACGCCCGCTCGGCCGCCCCTCCCAGAGCGGGCCCTCGAAGATCCCCCAATGGCATGGCCCCCCACGAACCCCATGGGTCCCTGCGGTCCCTCCGCCGCCCCGTCCTCCACTCCTGGCGCACCGGCGTCACCGAGCACGCGGACGTCGGGACCGGCACCCGCCCTCGGTGCGGCTGAGCGACACTCCCGGAGACGGAAAACCCCCTGTCGGTCAGCTCCGACGGGACCGTGAGCGTCAACCGGGAGAAGGTCTCGGGGCTGAAGCTCGACGGCTCCAAGCCGGTGTGGGCGACCCGAGTCGAGGCGCCCCGCAAGCTCGTCAGTGTCAACCCTGCCGATGAGCCGTGACGTCTGGGTGGTCAGTGACGGCGTCACGGTGGCCGGCCTGGACGGCAGCAGCGTGCTGTGGTCGAGCAAGCTCCCCGAGGGCGCGGGCGCTCTCAACACCTTGGGCACCGAGGTGGTACCCCGCTGGCAGACCAGCAAGGGGGCCCTCGTCATGGCCTACCCGGACTCGCTGCGTGCCCTCGACCCGGTCGACGGGAGCACGATCTGGCGGGTCTCCACCCCGGTGACCTCCTGGGCGGCCGGCGATGGCTACATCGTGGTCTTCAACGGCTCGACAACCTCGATCATGACCTTCGACCCGGCTCGAGCTCGACCCGCGCCACAGCACTGCCGACCTCGGCCCCGACCTCCGCAGCCAAGCCCTCCCCCAGCCTGGAGGAGCTGGGCGGCGCCACCCTCGATGTCCCAACCGTCTGCGCCGACGGCTTCGCCTCCGTAGTCCGGGGTACGACAAAGTCGCAGGTGGTCGAGAAGATGAAGGATGAGAAGACCAGCCTCACCTTCTCCAGCGGCACCGCGACCGGGGCGGGGGCCAACGGCCCGGGCGGAAGCAACTCCACGGTCGCACTGAAGGAGGCGCAGCCGGGCTTCTTCGGCTCCTCCCCGGTGACGGTCGCGGTTCTGGAGTGCAACAGCGGCACTCCTGCGGCCTTCGACGTCATGGCCGCCTACAACGGCGACAAGCAGATGGTCGGCTCCCTCATCATGGAGGGCAGCAACGAGATCGGCTACACCCCGGCAACCCATATGGAGAACCTGCGCGTCGTGGGCGGGACCGTGCTGTTCAACATGCCCCAGTTCATGGTCGCCGGGGACATGGACTGCAAGGCCTGTTCCGGTTCGGGGACGGCCGCCGTCGCCGCTCAGTGGGACGGTGAGTCCCTGGCTCTGTTCGACGTCGTCTACCACCTCCCGACCCAGGACATCCACCGCCCGTCGCTGCTCAAGGTTCAGGCCGTCCCACGACGCCCCTGGCCGCTAAGGAGGACAGTAAGGTCACCGACCAGGTCGACTCCCGCGGTGCTCTCCTCCCTGGATCAGCCGGCCGGCTCCACACAGGCCGGTGACGCCACGGCGCGCAGCGCCTACCTGCCCGAGGGAGGCAAGGTGGCCTCCTGCCTGCTGGCGGGCCCCAAGGACTCGTTGTTCGGGACCGTGGTGATCTCTGAGGATCTGGCTCCCGGGTCGATCCTGTGCCCGATCACCTCGGAGGATCAGTCCAAGCCCTGGATGCAGCCGCTTCCCAACCGCCGCGCTCAGTTCGAGTACGGGGCCTGGCTCATCCTCACTCCCAGTGAGGACGGCTTCAAGGTCACCGGACTGGGGCACCGGAGGAGCTGATACCTCGTCGGTACTGCAGGGGGTGGAGCGGATACGGATCCGCTCCACCCCCTCTTGCTGCAGGCTCGCTGCGGGCGACTCTGCACCGCGTCATGCCGCCATCGACGAGCGTGGCCGAGGCCCTGCGGGCTCTCGCCACCGTCTCTAGAACGGCCTTGTCCTGTCCTCCCAGTGCGGGTCGTAGGCTCCCAGAGCCGCCAGGGCCGCGTAGTCCGCATAGCACTCGGCCAGCAGCGGCGTGGGCACCTCGTCCAGCGCCACCAGACGACGACCGGTTTCGCGACGCAGCTCCAGGCTGTCGGTCGCACACGGGGTGTTGCCGCCCGACACGAAAGCGCCGGTGAAGGTCAGTGCGACGGTAAGGCCCGCTGCGGGAATCGTGCGGAGATACTCGGTGAACCATCCCCCATCCGCCATTCCCCCGTGGCGGTACCCGCGCTTGGAGGCGATATTGCGCACGGAGTAGGCGTCGGTCATGTGCCCACGAAGATCGGTGAGCCGCTGCTGGCCCGGTGTGATGACGGGCGCGAGCGCAGAGAGCTGGTCGAACAGCGGCTCGACCTCGTAGTCGGTCAGGTGCTCGCGCCACGCAGACACGGCGTCGGGCCCGATGACGGTCCCGTGCACCACCGTGATCCTCCCCTGGCTTGGGAGGTCGACGACGGCGTCGTCGGCCGCCAGCAGATCCCCTTCCGGTGTGGGACGGAAGACGAGCGACTCGTCACCGTCAGTCGGGGTGAGCTGCCAGATGACCCGGGTGACGAGGTGTCTCATGAGGGGGTGGGCGAGCAGAAGGTCACGCCATTCGGCCGGGCTCCATCCCCGTTCCACGCACATGGCCTCGTAGAACCGGCCGCTTTGGACGGAGGGCACGTTCTTGGCCTCCTTGCGGGAGGCGGTGAGCTGTTTCTTAGCGGCCTTGACGGCGTCCGCATCGTCGTCGGCCCGGGGCGCCGGCAGCGATGCTCGGGCCTTCCCATCCGGCCCGGTCAGTGAGATCTTGAAGTCCGCGGTCAGCCGGCCGGCGAAGGAACGGGCTCCGTAGCTCAGGTGCAGCAGACCGTCAGAGCCGAAGCCCGCGGTGGGGATGGTCCGGTCCTCCAGCTGCTCGGCGCTCCAGCCCCGCTCGACGGCGAAAGCCATTCAGGGGGGTCAAGGCAGCGAGCCGATCGACGAGGGCCCAGGCCCGCAGCACAGCGCTGGGACTCGGCCGGTCGCCCACCTCGGCGAGCGCGGCCGCCAGGGTGGCGAGCTGGAGCTCACCGGCCCGGCGGACTCGCATGCGCAGGACGTGCGCCACCATGCCGGCGGGTCGCATCGTCCCGGAGGCCGCGAGCGCGGTGAGCGCCTCGCGCACGTCCTGGACCAGTACCCGTATAGGGGTGCGATCCTCCCCGTTCGTCTCGGCCTCTTGAGTGCCGGCTTCCTCCGGGCCTCTGCGCGACCGGCCGCGCCCGCGCCCGGGGACTGCGCGAGATGGAGGGAAGGTGGCAGCCAGAAGGCTGATCCGGTCGTGCTCGCGCACGAAGACACCGGATGGGCGGTCGCCCTCGACCGTGATGGCGTACACCTGAAGGTCGCGGGAGAGCACGTCGGAGACCATCTGCATCTCCCAGCCGCCGACCTCCATGCACAGCAGGTGCCTGCACCCGTCGGTGCTCGTCACCACCAGCAGGTAGTGCTGGTGGACCTCGTCAATGCTGATCGGTCCCAGACCGTCCTGGGCAACCATGATCAGACGGAGCCGGGGAACGGGGGCCTCGAAGCGGGCGGCCCCCGGCCCGGTGCCGGTCCGTTGGAGATGATCGGCCACGGCTTCCAGGTCGATGTCGTCGTAGCCGGGCTCGGTGCTGCGGCGGGTGACGGAGGTGCGGTTGGAGGGGGCCAGGGAGCCCTCGGGCCGGCGCTGAGCGCCTGTCAGGCGCAGGGGGCCGGACAGGATGTTCCTCACCGATGTGCCCCACAGGAGGGTGGCGTCCTGTGAGTACTGGAAGGCGGCGTCGGTCCCGGCGGCTCGCCCGGTGGTGACCATCTCCGGCTGGCCGCTGTCCAGGTCCCAGAGTCTCGATGGTCAGTCCTCGGCTTCCCGAGGGGGCCGTCCACCAGGTGGCGCTCAGCGGGAGCAGCAGCCCGGTCTGGGCCGTCTCGGTGTCGGCTCGCCCGATGAGAGCTGGGTCGGGTGAGCCGGTGACGGCTGTGAGCGCCTGGGTCAGGGACCAGGCGGCGGCCAGGGCGCTGAGGACCGTGGCCTCGTCGAGGGCGTCGTTGCGCTCGGCAAGGGCTCGGAGCCTCCCGGCGGCGGAGGTCAGCAGTCGGGACAGGCGGGGCAGCTCTTCCAGTCGGGTGACCTGGGCCAGGCGCTCCAGGTCGGCGGCGCTGCGGAGGCCTGCGTGTGAGAGCCCGGCGGAGAGGAGAGTCTCGATGGAGGTGGCGACTGTTGAGACGACGTCTCGCTTCCGGTCATCGAAGGTGGTCTTCTCGTCCGGCCACGGCCAGGCGCGGCCTGCGCGGGCGAAGAGCCGGATGACGGCCTGAAGGCGCCAGGCCGTCTCGGCGGCCGAGGAGTGGCGTCCTGAGACGATCATGCCCTCGGGGTCCCAGTCCCGCGATCACGACGATCTCGGGGGCGTCGGGCCAGGTGATGCTCAGGCGTCCAGGGCAGTGGTCACCTCGGTGCCAGCAGTGAGGCGCCCCAGTGCCATTCCGGCTAAGGACGCCTGCACGCGCCGCCGGGCCTCAGCCCCCAGGGACTTCTCGACGTCGGCCGGTTCCCAGGCGAGGACCTCCTCCAGGACCGGATCGCTCGAAGTCGCTTGGGCGGGTGTGGAGGTCGCGCGGGCTTCCGGGCATGCGGGGGCGGTTGGCGTGTCGGCGGCCGTGGTGCTCTCGTCGGCCCCGTCCCGGTTGACGGCTTGGCGCATCCACAGGCAGGCGGCGAGGATGTGCACGCAGATGCCGGCCACAGGGCAGGGGCAGCGCGCGTCCTGCGGGCCGGAGACGGTCAAGGTGACGGGAACCGGTGACCGGCCGACGCCGATGGTCACCTCCTCGGCCACTGGCTGCGCCCCTGCTCCGGGGTCAGCCGGCTCATTGACGGGTGCAACCCGGCCGGCGGCCAGCTCGGCGCGCCCGCGACGCAGCAGGCCCCGGTTGCCCAGGGCGATCAGGGCGACATCGTCAAGCGCACCGTAGACCGAGAAAGCAGCGGCCCAGAGGCCACCGTGGGCTTCCGGGGCCGGGGCGTCGGAGGCGCCAGCGGAGCGTTGAGACTGGCCGGTGCGCTCGTTCATACGGTCACCTCAGCCAGCCAAGCGGCGAACCGGTCCGGGGTCATGGCGGCAATCCTCATACCGACCTCGGCCAGGCGCTCGGCCACGTCATGGTCATACCAGGCGTGGCCGCCCTCGTCCAGGGAGACCAGCCCCAGCACGGTCACGCCTTGGGCGACCAGGTCACGCACCCGTTTGACGAGGGTGGACACCGATCCACCCTCCTCGAAGTCACTGATGACCGTCACAATCGTCCGGCTGGGACTGGTCACGGTTCCCGCGGCGTAGCCGACGGCGTTGGCTATGTCCGTTCCGCCTCCCAGCTGACTGGTCATGAGAACCTCGACGGGATCGTGAACCGTGTGGCTGAGGTCGACGACGGTGGTGTCGAAAATGGCCAGTCTTACGGACAGGCCGGGAAGACCCGCGAGGATCGAGGCCATGATGGCGCTGTGGAGCAGGCAGGAGGCCATGGAGGCGGACTGGTCAACGAGGATGATGACGTCCCAGGTCAGGTTGCGTCTCCTCTGGCGGGACATGAAGCGCACGTCCTCGACGATCATGCGGCCGGTGTCCGGGTTCACGTTGCCCAGGTTCGCGGTGATGGTGCGGCGCCAGTCGAAGTTGCGCGCCAAGGCGTGAGGGCTGTTGCTGCGCCGACGGGCTCCGCTCAGGGCTGTCGTCACCGGGTACTGCAGGCGCTCCATGATGTCAGCGACGATCCGGGAGATGAGGGCGCGCAGCCCTTCAGTGAGCTGGGGTGAGATCGTCCCCTTGATGCGCAGCAGTGCGGCCCCGAGCTCGGGGCTGGTGTCGATGGCCTCGATGGCATCCGGGTCGGCCAGCAGCTCAGCGAGCCCGTACCGGGTCAGCGCGTCGCTCTCGAGGCGTTGCAGGGTGGAGGCCGGAAAGAGCCGGCGGGCGCTATCGAGCCAGTCGACCGCCCGTATCACCGACGGCCCCGGGGTGGCTCTCGTCCCGTCTCCGCCTCCTGCGCCCAGCCGGTGCCCACGGCCCGTGTACTCGCGGTCATAGACGTAGCCCAGGGCGTCATCGAGGTCGGCGTCCTGGTGCCTGCGCGGCAGATTCGGCTCGGCGTATCGGCCCAGCACCATGCGCCAGCGACGTGCTGCCAGGTCACCGTCCGGCTTCTCCCCGGAAGTGGAGGCGCTCAACGGCATGTCCTTCGTCACCCTGCCCACTCCCCCAGTCCGTCGCGCGCCAGAGAGGCGACCAGCTCCCGCTCGAGCTGGGCCCCGAGCGCGGCGTGGGCCGGATCCACGTTCCAAACGGTGTCGAGATCGGAGGCGGCGGTCCCGACGAGCTGCGCCACCATCCCTGCCAGGCGATGAGTCTCCATGGGCCTCAGCGTGGTGAAGGCCCGGCGCAAGTCGGGCAGTGCAGCGACGAAGGCCCGATCATCAAGGCAGGTCAGAGCCCCGGTGACGGCCTCGACGGCGTCGGGGGAGTACAGAAGCACGTCCGGGGCAGTTCGCACCAAGCCCACGATGAAGTCTGCGGCCCGCGCCGAATCCGCACCCACGGCGAGATGAGTGACGACGGCGCGCACCGCCTCCTCCTCGCTGAGTACCCGCACGGAGGCCGCGATGCCGGTGGCACAGCCGACAAGGACCGCGGCTGCGTCGCGGTTTCGACGCAGAATCTCGATCTCACGCAGTACCGCCCCGAAGCCGGCGTTCTGGGCGGCCTCACCGGTGCGCTCGTCATCGGCAGCTGACCGGGTGATTCGGGTGATGAGGTCTCGTACCGAGATGAGGGCCTCAACGGCCCCTGGCCGCCTCCTGGTCCTCCAGCCCGACCAGGTCGGAGACACGTCGGGCGATCATGGCGTCACCCCGGTGCAGAAGGGATCGGATCCGGGAAGCGGCCTGGTCCAGGTGCAGTCGGGACGTGGACTCGATCAGGTCCGTCAGCCGGTGCAGGACCTCGACGAGCTCCCCCAAGTCGCTGAGCTGCCCGAGACTGTTCTCGAGGCGGTCGCACACGTCGCCGGTCTCGGGGTCGAGCCCCATGACCGCCAGCTCACTGACCAACGCCACCAGGGTCTCGGCGCTGAGCTCACCGGCGAGCCGCTGGGCCAGTCGGGTTCGCACGAGGACATCGAGATCGGGGGCCTCCTGCGCCGCGCGCACGAGTGCGGCCTCCACCATGGGGGTCCAGGCGTAGACCCACTCCTCGAGGAACTGCCCCATGCCGGTTCCGGCGACGAGATCGGCCCCTGAGATCTGGTGGGCGAAGCCGGAGCCGACGAAACGCAGGCGGGCAAGCAGCTCGCGGCGCTCGCGGTGGCGAGGTCGGCGGCTGGTGTCGAGGCTGACGCGGTGTTCGACGGCGTCGTCGATGATGAAGCGCGCGGCGCGCAGGCGGTCACGCGCCTGGCGGACCAGTGGCGGGGTGGCGATGCCGTCGGGCACCTCTCCCACGTCGGAGGCAGCAAGGACGGAGGCGACGGCGGCTCCCAGATTGCCCGATAGCCCGGTTTCGTCCTTGGCCAGGCAGCTGGTGAGGGCGTCAAGGATGTCGCAGCGCCCGGGCCATGCCCGGCCGCGCAGTGCGGCCAGCCGCATGGCTTGCTCCACGGTGGTGAGCATTTGGGCGGTCCCCAATGGTTCGCCGAGCCCCCGCAGGGCGGTGGCGACGTCGATGACCACGGTGGTGGCGAAGGCTCGGGCAGCCTCAGCCGGCTCTTGGGTCGTCTGGGCAGTGCGCCGCGTGGGTCGTCGGGAGCCTGTGCCGCTGCGTGCAAGAGGACCGGCCCCGGTGCGGACCCGCCAGGCTCGCTGCCACAGGCCCGGCGAGGGCATGCCTGCGCCGTATCCGCGTAGGGCGTCGAGGCGTGCGTAGTCGTAGCGGATGAGCCATGCCGGCCCGCCGGGTTGGGGCTGCGGCTCGGGCAGCCATGCGGCGTGCTCGGTCGCGTCGAGGTAGTCGAGCAGTGCCATGGTGTGAAAGCCCCCGGTGACGACCACGACCGGGGCGGCCGGAGCAGCGGCGTTCGTCTCGCCGACACCAGTCGATGCGGATGATTCTGGCAGGTGTCGTCTCAGGGCGGCTGCCATGACGGCCTCGCGGGCGTGGGTGCCGTCGGTATCGAGGACCTCGCGCTCAACGTCGAGCCGGGCCAGCCCCGCCCACGCCAGGGTGTCGGAGAAGAAGCCCCGCCAGGATCGGATATCGGCGGTGGCCCGGTCCTCGAAGAGGTGCTCCCAGACCTCGTCATGGTCCCGGCAGCCTAGGCGCCGGGCGAGGGCGTCCAGGCTGCGCGAGCGCGCTAGGTACCGCTCGGCCTGGAGCGTGCGGGCGACCCCGCCTTGAGCATCACCGCGAGAATTGTCATCCTCTCGAAGGCAGGCGCTGCGGTCGATGAAGGCGGCCTCGGCCCCGTGCTCCCCCGCCCACCGCAGAGCCACCCACTCCCGGGAGAACTCTGCCAGCGGGTAGTAGGAGGCGGTGCACTCCCCCAGGGAGAGCAGTGCCACCGGCGGAACGGTCCGCGGGTCCTGGAGGGTGGGCAGGAGGGCGGCGTACTCGACCGGCCCCTCGATGAGGACCGCGGTAGGATGCACCTCATCCAGAAGGGCCGACAGGGCCAGGGCGCAGGCGGGCGAGTGGTGGCGGACGGGGACGAGGTGAACGCCCGCCTCGCTCCAGCGCCGCTGGGCGTCCAAGGCGCGCTGGAGCCGGGCGGGAACCTGCGTCGTCGGAGCGCTCACTCCCACAGTCCTTGGGAGGCGACCAGGAAGTCTCTCCACTCGGCGCTGCTCTCGGCCCGTTCACGCACCACCGAGTCGAGGTAGAAACGGATGCGTGTGGCGTCCTCGTCCTCGCCCTTGAGTGCTACTCCCACCATCTGGCGGGCGATGTCGGAGGCCCTGACTGTGCCGTCGCCGAGGTAGCGGGCGCTCAAGGAAGCGGCCACACCGACGTTGACGGCCTCCGCGGTGGACATGACGGTCTCGGGGCGCTTGACCGGGGTACCGGCCTGCGTGGTCCCGGTGCGCAGGTCGGCGAAGGCGGTGACCAGGACGTCGAGTACCTGGGGGCTCATGGGCGCCCGCTGCTCGCCGAGCTCGGCGTCCAGGGCACGCTCAATGAGCTCGGCCTCGAAGGCTCGGTCGGCGATGGGTCGCACTGTCTCGAAGTTGAAGCGCCGCTTGAGCGCGGAGGACATCTCGTGGACGCCGCGGTCACGCAGGTTCGCGGTGGCGATGACGTTGAATCCTTGAGCCGCGCTGACGCGGAAGCCGTCTCCCAGCTCCGGGACCATGAGCTGCTTCTCGGAGAGCACGGAGACGAGCGTGTCCTGGATCTCGGGCGGGCAGCGAGTGATCTCCTCGAGGCGCACGATGCTGCCCTGCTCCATGGCCTGGTAGACCGGCGAGGGCACCAGGGCCCTGCGCGTAGGGCCGTCGGCGATGAGGAGCGCGTAGTTCCACGAGTAGCGGACGTGGTCCTCGGTGGTGCCGGCAGAGCCCTGGATGGTCAGGGTCGAGGCGCCGCTTACCGCTGCGGCGAGCAGCTCGGAGAGCATGGACTTCGCGGTTCCCGGTTCGCCGACGAGCATGAGGCCCTGGCGTCCGAGCAGCGTCACGATCGCCCGATCGACGAGCGGGTCGTCCCCGTAGAACTTCCGGGTGACGCCGAGAACCTCGTCCCCGACGATGAAGGCGCGCACGGAGTGCGGCGACAGGCGCCATCCCCGGGGGATCTCCGCGCCGCGCTGGGCGTCGGCGGCCGCCAGGGTGGCCAGCTCATCGGCCCACCTCTCCTCAGCGGCAGGACGCAGTGCCTTGCTCGTCTCAGGCGCAGGCCGTCCGCTCGATCCTGCGGTCATCTTCCTGCCTCCACAGATCGATCGGTGCTGCCTCGTCCGTCCACCCGTTGCCGTATCAGCCGCGCAGCCTGGCGAGCTCCTCAACGAGCTGGGGCACGACCTCGGTGACGTCGCCGACGACGCCGAAGTCGGCCATCTCGAAGATCGGGGCCTCGGAGTCGTCGCAGATGGCGACGACGGTGCCGGCCCCCTGGATGCCGCTGGTGTGGTGGACGGCGCCGGAGACGCCCAGGCCGATGTACAGGCGCGGGGAGATGGTCTCACCGGTCTGACCGATCTGGGCGCTGCGCTCGATCCAGCCCTCGTCACAGGCCACGCGGGTGGCCCCGACGGCAGCGTCGAGCGGCTGGGCCAGGGAGCGGACCAGGTCGAAGTCGCCGTCCACGCCGCGGCCACCCACGACGACGGTGCGCGCCTCGCTCAGGACAGGACCGGAGGCCACGGACGTGGACTCGCGTGAGACGAGGCGCACGGCGGCGGCCTCAGCGCTCACGGGGACCTCGAGGGGCTCGGCCGTCAGGGGTGCGCCCTCGGCCCCGGTCACCTCGGCTATCCCGGGGCGCACGGCGATGATCGGTGCGTTGCCACCCGAGGCGACGCCGGCGGTGGTGGACCAGGAGCCGGACAGGACCAGCTTGGAGGCGCGCAGCTCGGTGCCGGCGGCCTCCAGGGCGGTGACGTCGGAGACGCAGGCCGAGCCGAGCACGACGGCGGCCCGCCCGGCCAGCTCCTTGCCGCGGTAGTCGGAGACGACCAGGACCGCGGCGGGCTGGACGGCGCCGACGGCCGCCACGACGGCGTCGGCCGCGGTGGCGGGCAGGTGGGCGGCCTCACCCAGGTCGGCGGACAGCAGGCGGGTGGCTCCGGCGCCGGCCAAGGCCGCTGAGGCGGACTCGCCCAGGGGCTGGAGGGCCAGGGCGACGACGTCGCCGGTCAGCTCCCGGGCAGCGGTGAGCAGCTCCAGGCTGGGGCCGGTGGGGGCGGCCTCGGTGGTCTCGAGGTCGACGAGGACGAGCAGAGGGGCATCGAGCATGGGAATCAGCTTCTTTCGCGAGTGGTAGGAGGCGGACGGGCGGCGCGACGGCGTCCAGCGCCCCTGCCGGGACGTGGGCGGGCGCTGCGGCCGGCCGTCAGACGAGCTTGTTCTCCACGAGCCAGGCGGCGAGCTCACGGCCCGCCTCCCCGGCGTCGGTGCGGATGATGCCGGCCTCACGAGCGGGTCGGGCCTCGTCATCGACGACTGCGACGGCCGGCTCGGCGACCTGGAGGCCGAGCTCGGAGACGTCCCAGAAGTCGATGGGCTTCTTCTTCGCGGCGCGCATGGCGGCGAAGTTGGGGTAGCGGGGCTCGTTGGCCTGGTCGGTGACGCTGACGAGCGCGGGCAGCGGCGCGCTGAGGACCTCGCGGACGGTGCCCACGGTGCGGGTGACGGTCACGGCGCCGCCGTCGACCTCGAGCCGGTTGGCCAGCGTCAGGGCTGGAAGGTGCAGGGCGGCGGCCAGGGCGCCGGGCAGCATGGAGGTCATGGAGTCCAGGGGAGGCCATTCCGGTGACAACCAAATCGACCTCGCCGATGCGCTCGATCGCGGCGGCCAGGACCCGGGCGGTGGTGACAACGTCGGCTCCGGCCAGGTCGTCGTCGGCGACGACGACCCCGGAGTCGGCCCCCATCTGCAGGGCGCGGCGCACCCCGTCCTCAGCGTCCTCGGGTCCCATGGTCAGAGCGATGACCTCGCCGTCGGCCTCCTCGGCCAGACAGACAGCGGCCTCGACGGCGTTCTCGTCGAGCTCGTTGAGGACGTCCTCCTCGCCGCGCACGAGCCGACCGTCCTCAATACGACGCTCGGACTGCACGTCGGGAACGTGCTTGATGCAGACCACGATTCTCATGGCTTAAGGTTGCCATAACAGCGGCATCTCACCACTGAGCGCTCAGTCACCCTGACACGGCGTCAGGACGAGGAGCGGGACGACGAGATGATGACGACGCCGTCACGCCCGGCGGCCTGAACGCGACGCGGCGCACTCCTAAGAGGGAGACCTCACTGCCCCTCAAGTGGTAGCAACCAGCGGCCGCCAGGACAATGGGCCCATGTCTTCGATGCCAGAGCCCGCTCCAGCACCGCGCGCCGAGCTGCCAGCAGCTCCGACCACGGCCTGGGCGTCGCTCTCAACGGAGACGGCGCGGACTTCGCCGTCCATGCCCCGCACGCCACAGCCGTGGACCTGTGCCTGCTGACCCTGGGCGCCAACGGAGCCGTGGTGGAGGAGACCCGGATCGGGATGCACGGGCCCTCGAGGGGCCTGTGGAGCGCCCACGTTCCCGGCGTCGGAGCCGGCCAGCGCTACGGCTACCGCGCCCACGGGCCCTGGAACCCCCACGAGGGCCTGCTCTACAACCCCCGCAAGCTGCTGCTGGATCCCTACGCCCGTACCCTGGACGGCCGAGTGGACCTGGGGCCGGCCGTCTACGCCCACGAGGTCACCGACGACCTGGTTCCGGCGGCCGAGCCGTGGCTGCCCTCCCGTCTGGACTCGGCCGGCAGCACCGCCGTCGGCGTGGTCACCGGCGACACCTTCCCGGTGGTTCCGGGCCCGCGCGTGCCCCGCGAGCGCACCGTCATCTACGAGGCCCACGTCAAGGGCCTGACCTATCAGCTTCCGGGCGTGCCCGAGGAGCTGCGCGGCACCTACGCGGGGCTGGCCCACTCGGTGACGGTTGAGCACCTCAAGGCCCTGGGGATCACCACGATCGAGCTGCTGCCGATCCACGCCTCGGTGAGCGAGCCCTTCCTGACCAAGCGGGGCCTGAGCAACTACTGGGGCTACTCCACGCTGAGCTACTTCGCGCCCGAGCCCTCTTACGCCACGGCCGCGGCGCGTGCGGCCGGCCCGCAGGCGGTCCTGGACGAGGTCCGCGGCATGGTCTCCATGCTCCACGAGGCCGGCCTGGAGGTCGTGCTCGACGTCGTCTACAACCACACCTGCGAGGGCGGTGTCGATGGCCCGTCCTTGAGCCTGCGCGGCTTGGACAACCTGGACTACTACCTGCACGCCCCCTACCTGCCGGCGCAGTACATGGACGTCACCGGCACCGGCAACACGGTGGACTTCCGGGCCACGGGTGCGATTCGGCTGGTTCTGGACTCGCTGCGCTACTGGGTCACCGAGGTCGGCGTCGACGGCTTCCGCTTCGACCTGGCCACCACCCTGGGGCGCCACGCCGCGGAGTTCTCTCCACGTCACCCGCTGCTCACGGCGATCGCCACGGACCCGGTGCTCAGCACGGCCAAGCTCATCAGCGAGCCCTGGGACGTGGGGCCCGGCGGCTGGCGCACCGGCCAGTTCCCCGAGCCCTTCCAGGACTGGAACGACCACTTCCGCGACACCACGCGCTCCTTCTGGCTGCATGACGCCTCGGAGATCTCCAAGGGCCGTCTGGGCTCGGACCTGCGAGACCTGGCCACGCGCCTGTCGGGCAGCGCGGACCTGTTCAGCCATGGGGAGTTCCCCGGTGGTCGTGGCCCGCTGGGCTCGGTCAACTTCGTGGCCGCGCACGACGGCTTCACCCTGCGCGACCTGGTGGTCTACGACCACAAGCACAATCTGGCCAACAAGGAGGACAACCGGGACGGCAACTCCAACAACCGCTCCTGGAACCACGGTTTCGAGGGGGACGTCGTCGAGGGCATCAACGGCGGCCCGATCGAGGTGCTGCGCCGCCGGTCGATGCGCAACCTGCTGGCCACCGTGCTGCTGAGCGCCGGGACCCCCATGCTGGTGGCCGGCGACGAGATGGGACGCACCCAGCAGGGCAACAACAACTGCTACTGCCAGGACTCCGTGCTCTCCTGGGTGGACTGGAACCTGGAGGTCTGGCAGCGTGACCTGGTCGCCACGACGCGCTTCCTCATCCACCAGCGCCACAGCCACCCGGTGGTGCGCCCCTCACGCTTCGCGACCGGGCAGGTCCTGGACGGCGACACGATCGCGGATCTGGCCTGGTACCGGGCGGATGCCGCACCGATGGACGGGGACTCCTGGCACGACCCGCACACTCGCGTCGTCCAGATGCTGCGCTCAGGCCACCCCTGGAACGACGACGACATGCTCGTGGTCATCAACGGCGCCCTGGACCAGGTCGACGTCGTCCTGCCCGAGGGACGCGGGACCGACTGGCACCTGGCCTGGGACTCGACCTGGGCGGTCCCCCAGCCTCATACCGCGCCCTTCTCCCAGGCACGGCGCGTGAGCCGAAGCCCCCAGGACACCCAGGCCGACGTCATCATCGAGACGGACGACTCCGGCGAGGTCAAGGAGGTCAGGACCACGGCCGCCGAACCCGAGGGCCACGCCGCCGAGAGTCTCACGGACTGCCATCACGACCGGCCGGGCGACACGACAATGCTGGAGGCGCTGTCCCTGCGGATCTACTTCTCCGGCGAACCGCTGGAGACCCTGATCCCGGACGCCAAGGCGCACTGAGCCGGCACCGAGGTCACCCAGCGCCTGGCGCGATCAGGGCGGCGCCGTCATCCCTAGATTATCCTGTCTCACGCTCAACCCTACGGACGATAGCCACGCTCCACAGCGTCCACAGCCACGCATATGGATGAGCGCAACTCTGCACTCACGCATTTCTTAGAGGTCGCGCCAGTAAACTGTGGAGGCGCCTTAGAGGTCTCCATCTTCGTCGAAGTAGCGCTGCTCAGCCTCAGTCAGATCCATCATTGCAGGAGACTCGATGGTTACCCCTATCAATCGCCGAGAGCCAGCAATTGCTATCTTCACCCTCGAAGATAGTTGCCATCTCGTGGAGATGATTCCGTCATGAGTTTTCGAACTTCCTTCACCGTACTGAATATTTAATGCATTGACATAAGAGGAGTAACTTGAATAGATTATCTGTTCTAACTCGGGAGAGGCGTTCTGTGAAAGTCGGGTGGTGAGGTTGACATCAAACCTCGAAACCAGGTCGCTGTTTTGACGTCACATCCGATATAACCATCCTCTTCGCCGTTGCTGACTGCGGTAGTGAAGAATCTGCCATTGTCTGGAGCTGGTTTCCAGTTGAACTGGTCTCGCAGGGCGAATGCCTCGTTGATGGTCATGGGCCATCCGTGCTCGGCGATGGTGCGGATGATCGCCACACCCTCTTCAGGAGGATAGGCGCTGAACTGCTTGCCTTTAATTGTCAAGATAGAATGATTCACCTTCAAACGTCGTCCGTCTATTGTTTGGCAACCTGCCTTGCAGCGCTTGCTTAATTATTGAGGACTGATGGGATGGCTTCGTTAAGGTACCACATCCAGAAAGCCCGACGCGCTTCAACGTCAACCTCATCGGCAGGTCTCCAATTCATGCCACCCTCGACCGCACACGCGCACGCATAACTGCAGTCCAAGGAGTCCGGCAGGAGCTCGTCGTCATCCTCCAACTCTTCATCAATAACATAGTATGGATCTCGATGGCATGCAGAGATCACCATGTGTTGCGCTGCGTTCGCAACAAAAATTGCTTTCTCATTCTCGGGATTAGTTGCGTCATTTCCTAGGCTTTGAAAAAAGCGATATGCAGATCTTTCGGCGCCATCTGCATCCACTCGATTTTCAGTTAACGAAGCGGCTAGTGATAGTATTTCATCAATGTCTGGGCGCCTCCTGAATGTCTGTTCCCAAATATATTGCACTTTACGTATACATAGCATATCTAGATAAGTTCTGCGGCGGTAAGACGCCTCTGGCTGGTTGGCATCAATCATCGCATCCCAGAGTCGCATTCTTGCCCCTATTGACAGTATTCCTTTACTGTCGCCACCTACTTTCACCTGGGCGATTTTTATCTGGGTTGCAAGCGCCTTTGTGTCAATCATTGCAGCCATTATCTGATGCAGGTTTGCAGTTGAACTGGTCTCGTAGGGTGAATGTCTCTTTGAGTGTCACTATGATCGGCGATCGTTCGGACGGCGGCCAATCTCTGCATAATAGGGTAGATGTGAAAATGTTGGCTTCTCAGTGTCGACATCAACCGATTTGCCTCCAAGCGGTATGCCAGCTATGAGAGATCAGTCAGTTTCGCAGGACCTACTCAGTTCCTGAGAACTACTGGAATGGCTTCGTTAAGGTACCACAGCCAGAATGCGCGTCGAGCCTCGACGTCAACATCTTCGACGCCCTGCCAATTTAGTCCACGTGCCAATGCGGCTGAACAGCAGTAACTTAGATCCAGAGAATTCGGGAAGTAAGTCATCATCCTCTAGGCCTCCATCCATTTCTACTTCATAATATGGATTTCGGTGGCATGCAGAAATTACGGCACTTGCTGCAGCGTCGGCAACAAATGTGGCCGGTTCTGCAGTTGGTGTTGAGTTCAGTCTCGAATAGGACGTCTTGAAGAAACTGGTTTGCTTGCTCTTGAGCTTGGTCGGGGTTGGCTTTCCCTTCGGTGACTGCACGTACGAGTTGTAGCATGTTTTCGATCCCCTGGGTGTATCAGGAAAAACTTGGTACCACACGTGCTGGACGTGATGTACGCATAACGAGTTGAGGCGAACTCGAGTTTGATACGACCATTCAGGGCTATCATCATCAATCATCGTCCCTCCAAATGAGTAGCCGTCTCGATAGCGAAAAGAATCCCCTTTAGGGTTGTTTGCTCACCTCAGTTCTACCGGCATGTAATTCTCCATTTAGATTCTGAACGTTAATCATAAGACATCCCTCCCTTCTTAAGTTTTTACATTCAGTTCGAGTATTTCCCTGGGATTGGAGAGTTTGGCGGGACTTCTGATCCGTTCGGCATTTTGATTGAACCATCAGGCCTAAATATCCCATGTGTCGCCCGGATCGGTGACATACCAGGTTTTTTTCCGCTATGTTGAGAATAACCGCGAAACCATCCGGGGCAGTCATTACATAGTCGACCGGAAACGCCGATCCGAGACTCATTGGCAATAAGTGCTTCTTGGCGTTCTGCGTGCGACGCCAAAGCTCGGCCTTTGACTCCATGATCTCGGCATCCCATTGATCGCCGAGGATATCCCATCTCGTCAGTTACTCTTAATACTTCTTGGTCGTTAGATGAATGAAACCCAATGGGCCTGTCGGAGGACCATCCACTGAGCGTTCTTTCTTGATCTGATGCCACCTTCTTGTTTTTTTGTACTGTTTTTGGGAGTTGAGTGGTCTGGCTGTTGTCGATGCTCGTGTGTGTGCTGCTTGTGATTCTGCGACGCGTTGGGCTTCGGTTGTGGCTGCTGCTTGTTCGGTGGCTTGGGCTGTTTTCTTGCCTCCTTGTCTCATGGCGGTGCGGGTGGCGGCCATGTCCTGGGCGGTGGTGCGGGCGATGGTGTGGGCGCCGGCTCCCGAATACTGAGCCTGGGATGAAGGTTAGAGCGAAGTCGAGCAGGTCCCAGGCTAGCTGGCCTGGGGTGACGTTGCTGAGGTATGAGGAGGTCGCCGCTGCAGGGGTTGTGGATGAAGGAGGCCAGGCCGTGGCCGTGGGCCGCGGCCCAGGTCAGAACCCCGACTGCGCCCATGGCCAGGGCGAAGGTGGAACCAGCTGACATCAGCAGCATCACGCCCAGCGCTGTGACCAGGAGCTGGCCCTGTCGGCCCCAGGGAGTCCCACCACGCCGCCAGCTCGTCGAGCAGGCCGGCGAAGAACCCAGAGTCACTGCCGCCGAACAGCAGGGGAGGAGCCAATGTCCTGGGCGACCAGCGACCCGCACCAGACGCACCATGGCTACATGGTTAGGGAGGTGGTGACGACCCCGATCGCGAGGACCTGCTCGGGTAATGCCCGCCGTCCATCACGAGTACGCTCACTGAGAACCGAAGAAGATTCGAGAACACATCGACTGAGAGTCACCTAAGAGGCGACACAGCCTCCGACGACGTCACGCCAGTAAGGCATGGATGCGTCTTAGAGCTCTCCGCCCTCATCAAAGTAGCGCTGCTCAGCCTCAGTCAGATCCATCATTGCAGGAGACTCGATAACAACATCAATGAACCTGCGAGTGCCTCCGAGTGTGATGCTGACGCGGGAAGGCAGATTCCACGTGTTCAACACGCCGACAGTGCTCGACTCAGTAATGCCTTGACCGTACAGACTGTTGAGTGCATCAACATAGGCTTTATACTGTGAGCGAATAATGCGATCGACCTGAGGTTCTGCATCACTGTAAAGCCGGGTAGTCAGATTGAAGTTAATTTCAGAAGCGATAGACCGATCGTTAGGATCCAGGCCAATGTTTCCATCTTCTTCGCCGCCACTGACTGCGGTGACGAAAAAGCGTCCATCGTCCGGTGCTGGTTTCCAGCCGAATTGGTCTCGGAGTGCGAATGCCTGGTTGATGGTCATGGGCCATCTATGCTCGGCGATCGCGCGGATGATCGCCACCCCCTCTTCAGGAGGATAGATGCGGAACTGCTTACCTTTAATTGTCAAGATAGAATGATTCACCTTCAAACGTCGTCCGTCTATTGTTTGGCAACCTGCCTTGCAGCGCTTGCTTAATTATTGAGGACTGATGGGATGGCTTCGTTAAGGTACCACATCCAGAAAGCCCGACGCGCTTCAACGTCAACCTCATCGGCAGGCCTCCAATTCATGCCACCCGCGACCGCACACGCACATGCATAACTGCAGTCCAAGGAATCTGGAAGGAGCTCATCGTCATCCTCTATAGTTCCATCAATGTCGGCGTACGGGTCTCGATAACACGTTGATGCAATGAGTTGTCTAGCAGCTTCGGCGACCATGATGGCACGATGATTTACAGGATTTGTGGCGGCTCTGTCTAAACTTTGGAAGAAGCGATGTGCTTCTATTTCCGCTCGATCGGCACTAACCTGTCGTTCAACGACCCGGTGAGCCAATGTTAACATATCCTCTAATGAGGGATTGTCGGGGAATGATGCGGTCCATAGATGCTGGACGTGGCGCACACACTTCTCCTGCAAAGAAATGCGAAGTCGGTAAGAGCGTTCTACGTCTTGAGTGTCGATCATTGCAGCATAAATCCTCATGCGTCGCCCTATAGACAGAATTCCTTTACTGTCGACACCTACTTCTGTAGCAGCAATTTTTATCTCAGCCGCAAGCGTCATTATGTCGATCATTACAGTCATTATCGAGTGTAGGTTTGTGGTTAAACTGGTTCAGTGAGACGAAAAGTTTCTCACGAGTGTCGCCGTGACTGACGATCGTTCGAATGATGGACAACCTTTGCTCATTGGAGTAGGGGTGGAGGCATTGACTCCTTGACTGTTGATGTCAACTAAGCCGTCTCGCGCAGTATGCCAGTTATTAGGTTGAAGCTTTTTCGCAGAGCCTACTTAATTACTGAGGACTGCTGGAATAGCTTCATCAAGATACCACATCCAGAAAGCGCGACGCGCTTCAACGTTAACCTGATCTACAGGCATCCAGTTCATGCCTCCCGCGGCAGCACTGGCACACATGTAACTGGTTTCATAGCTATCGGGAGCTAGTTCGTCATCATCAACATCATTATCTGCAGTATCATAGTCCGGATTTCGATAACAAGCTGAAACCACCATTGCGGCAGCCGCGTCAGCCACCATTAATGCTGGGTCGGTAGTAGTATTTGAGCCGAATTTTGCTATCGCATTCTGAAGGAAGCGAGAGGCGTCATTCTCTGCGGTGCCTGGGTCCACGCTTTTCCCCATAAGAGCATAAGTTAATTGTAACATGTTGTCGATGCTGGAATCTGTTGGAAACATCTGCGTCCATATCGACTTCACCTTATTGACGCACAGCACCTTGAGGTTTGTCCGATTAAAATAGGATGCTTCCGAGTCGGCATGGTCATCCATTGCAATCCAAATGGCAGTTCGACTCGCCAATGAAAGAATCCCTTCGGGGCTGAAGCTTAAATCAATTTTCGCTTGATTGATTGCGCTGCTCACAGCAAGCATGTCGATCATAAGTTAAGGCATTCCTTTCCTCGCAAATTTAATATATCTCCGGTACTGGTTGGCCGGCAGGCACTTGAAGTCCGGATGATGTGATGACCGACCCGTCTGTTCTGAATATCCATGTTCCGTCTGGGTCGGTGACATACCAGTCTCGACGCTGATACTGAGCCAAGCTTCGGAACCAGCCTTGACAGTCTGGACACATAGGCTTGGATACGCCAATGTGTGGCCATCTAGCGTTGAGTGCCATTTGTCGTTCGGCATGTGATGCAAAATACTGTCCAGGCACCCCCTGGTCTACATAGTGTGAAGTTCTTGGATACCCCATCTCGTCGGTGACTTGAAGTACCTCCTCAACATTAGGGTCCAGAAATCCTGGAGGGCGATCTTTCCACCAGCCACTGAGTGCGTCGTTGTTGCGGTCGGACGAAACAGCTTTGCGTTTATTTCTTTTTGTCCCTGGAAGTTGCTGCTTGACTCGTGCGGCTCGTGTGTGTGCTGCTTGTGATTCTGCGACGCGTTGGGCTTCGGTTGTGGCTGCTGCTTGTTCGGTGGCTTGGGCTGTTTTTCTTGCCTCCTTGTCTCATGGCGGTGCGGGTGGCGGCCATGTCCTGGGCGGTGGTGCGGGCGATGGTGTGGGCGCCGGCCCCGAAAACTGAGCCTGGGATGAAGGTCAGAGCGAAGTCGAGCAGGTCCCAGGCTAGCTGGCCTGGGGTGACGTTGCTGAGGTATGAGGAGGTCGCCGCCGCAGGGTTGTGGATGAAGGAGGCCAGGCCGTGGCCGTGGGCCGCGGCCCAGGTCAGAACCCCGACTGCGCCCATGGCCAGGGCGAAGGTGGAACCAGCTGACATCAGCAGCATCACACCCAGCGCCGTGACCAGGAGCTGGCCCGTCGGCCCCAGGGAGTCCCACCACGCCGCCAGCTCATCGCGCAGGCCGGCGAAGAACCCAGAGTCACTGCCGCCGAACAGCAGGGAGGAGCCAATGTCCTGGGCGACCAGCGACCCGCACCAGACGCACCATGGCTACATGGTTAGGGAGGTGGTGACGACCCCGATCGCGAGGACCTGCTCGGGTAATGCCCGCCGTCCATCACGAGTACGCTCACTGAGAACCGAAGAAGATTCGAGAACACATCGACTGAGAGTCACCCTAAGAGGCGACACAGCCTCCGACGACGTCACGCCAGTAAGGCATGGATGCGTCTTAGAGCTCTCCGCCCTCATCAAAGTAGCGCTGCTCAGCCTCAGTCAGATCCATCATTGCAGGAGACTCGATAACAACATCAATGAACCTGCGAGTGCCTCCGAGTGTGATGCTGACGCGGGAAGGCAGATTCCACGTGTTCAACACGCCGACAGTGCTCGACTCAGTAATGCCTTGACCGTACAGACTGTTGAGTGCATCAACATAGGCTTTATACTGTGAGCGAATAATGCGATCGACCTGAGGTTCTGCATCACTGTAAAGCCGGGTAGTCAGATTGAAGTTAATTTCAGAAGCGATAGACCGATCGTTAGGATCCAGGCCAATGTTTCCATCTTCTTCGCCGCCACTGACTGCGGTGACGAAAAAGCGTCCATCGTCCGGTGCTGGTTTCCAGCCGAATTGGTCTCGGAGTGCGAATGCCTGGTTGATGGTCATGGGCCATCTATGCTCGGCGATCGCGCGGATGATGGCTACTGCCTGCTCGGTGGGGTAGGCCCGGAAGCCTGACGTGGGAGGATGGATGGTCATGGTTGCCCCTTAGTGTCTAGAGGTTGTCGATGGCTTGCTGGAGAGCCTGGGCGGCCTCGGGGGTCAGTGAGAACGGCTGGTCACCGACTTCCGTGAGATCAGGTGTTCTGGTGTAGATCGTTCTCGCGTTGAGCTCTCTTGATCCCCATCTCAGCCTCAACCAAGGGCTCACCGCGGGCAGTGGTGTCATAGACCAACATCCGGTCATCGTCAGAGGTGACGATATCTTTGACCCGCTCGGGCGTAATCAACTGAACCCCTTAGGGTCGCCAAGTCGCGGAAGTGGATCTCGGGTTACAGGATCCCCCAGCCACACATCGATCATGGCGTACGCAGTTAGGTACTCAAGAATCTCACACGCTCTTTGCAGGGCGGCATATTCATCGAGATTCTCCATAGACTGAACAGTAGTGAGGACTTCCAACCCGCTTGTCTCGCCCTCCATTCCCATAAAAAGCACTTCGGCAACAGTAGAATGAGTCATAGTGCTGGATTTCCTTTCAGTGGAATCCTATACTTTCGTCCACCCTCAGAAACTCGAAGATATGGTCCAGCGTGAACCGGGTCCCACGCATCCGGCCAGCCGGGTTCATACATAATTACTTCCCCTCGAACATGAGGGTTCTCAAATTTAATCCCATTGGGTTCTTTCTTGGGCGTACCAACAACCCAATCATCCGGAATGATATCGAGAATATCTTCGGCGGGGCGTCCTCGCATGCTCTGAACGTCGGGGGACGGACCTCCGGGGCGTGGCTTTCCGCCGCTACCGTGTCTTCCGTTTCTCTTTGGTGGGGTGCCTCTACTGCCTGCGGCGGCTGATCTGGCTTCGGTTCTGGCTGCTGTGTGTTCGGTGGCTTGGGCGGCCTTTCTGCTTCCTTGTCTCAGGGCGGTGCGGTTGGCGGCCATGGTTCTGGCGGTGGTGCGGGCGATGGCGTGGCCGCCGGCCCCGAAAACTGAGCCTGGGATGAAGGTCAGAGCGAAGTCGAACAGATCCCAGGCTAACTGGCCGGCGGTGACGTTGGCCAGGTAGGAGCCGGTTGCGGCCGCCGGGTTGCGGATGAAGGAGGCCAGGCCGTGTCCGTGGGCCATGGCCCAGGTCATCGGTCGACCATGACCAGCGCCGTCCCAAGGCTCAGCCCGGTGGTCATCAACGCCATCGCCAGTGCCGCCGTGACCACCAGCTGCTGCCAGAACTCCAGGTTGTTCCAGGCCTCAGCCAGCTCGTCGAGCAGGCCGGCGAAGAACCCAGAGTCACTGCCGCCGAACAGCAGGGAGGAGCCAATGTCCTGGGCGACCAGTGACCCGCACCAGACGCACCATGGCTACATGGTTAAGGACGTGGTGACGACCCCGATCGCAAGAACCTGCTCGGGTAATGCCCGCCGTCCATCACGAGCATGCTCACTGAGAACCGAAGAAGATTCGAGAACACATCGACTGAGAGTCACCTAAGAGGCGACACAGCCTCCGACAACGTCACGCCAGTAAGGCATGGATGCGTCTTAGAGCTCTCCGCCCTCATCAAAGTAACGCTGCTCAGCCTCAGTCAGATCCAACATCGCAGGAGACTCAATAGTTGCGGATATAAAATACTGAGTCGCCCCTATATACACGCTAGCACGTGACGGTAGAATCCACTCTGAAGATGCAACTAAGGCGTCGGAATCATGATCTCCTTTTCCATATAATGAGGTTATAGAGTCAACGTACGACAAGTAAAGATTTTTAAGAGTTTTATTTTCTTTGATTGCGAGCTCTTGAGAGATCCGGGAAGTCAGCTTGAATCTTATTCTAGACACAAGGTTTGTGTTGGTGACGTCGTTGCCGATGTATCCGTCTTCTTCGCCGTTGCTGACGGGTGTAGTGAAGATGGTCCCGTCATCTGGTGCTGGTTTCCAGCCGAATTGGTCTCGTAGGGTGAATGCCTCATTAATGGTCATGGGCCATCTATGCTCGGCGATCGCGCGGATGATGGCTACAGCCTGCTCGGTGGGGTAGGCCCGGAATCCTGGCGTGGGAGGATGGGTGGTCATGGTTGTCCCTTAGTGTCTAGAGGTTGTCGATAGCTTGCTGGAGAGCCTGGGTGACCTCGGGGGTCAGCGAGAACGGCTGGTCACCGACTTCCGTGAGGTCAGGGGATCTGGTGTAGATCGTTTTCGCGTTGAGCCTGATGCTACCGTTCTTGACGCCCTCCCACACCTCGGGGTGATCATGAAAGTACTGCGCGAACCGAGGGTCGGACAGCATGTGGTCGCGAGCATAAGCCGGACTCCCTTGGAGTGCCTTGCCCTCGAATCGAGTATTGACCGGCGTTCGACTAAGCTCCGCAGTTACCCCCTTATACTCGGACACGACCAGCTCGCCACCATCAGGTGACAGCGCCATCCCATCTGCCCACCCTCTCGGGGCGGTCCCACCATTGACCGTCACGTTGTCGGTCCGGAACTCGTCCGGGATATGGTATCCCTGCTCAGTGAGATACTTCTCCCCACCAGCCTCACCAATCCTCGCCCCCGCATCGTTGAGAGCCTTATGGGCATTAGATGCAGCATCGGCTTGCGTGTCGAGCTGTCTAATGGTGCGGTCGTCATATCCGTCGATTTCCAGTTTTTCTCTCGTTCTCTTCATGTTTCTGCGAGTGAAGTCGCTGGGTGAGTAGTTTTTTGGTATTGAGTCGTTCAGGTCCTTTCTTGCTGCCTGTTTGGCTGCTTTTCTTGCTGCGTGCTGGCGGAACAGTTCTGGGATGTCCTTGGCATACGGGTCGGCTGCTGCTGCCTGTCTCATGGCGGTGCGGGTGGCGGCCATGTCCTGGGCGGTGGTGCGGGCGATGGTGTGGGCGCCGGCTCCGAATACTGAGCCTGGGATGAAGGTTAGAGCGAAGTCGAGCAGGTCCCAGGCTAGCTGGCCTGGGGTGACGTTGCTGAGGTATGAGGAGGTCGCCGCTGCAGGGTTGTGGATGAAGGAGGCCAGGCCGTGGCCGTGGGCCGCGGCCCAGGTCAGGACTCCGACTGCGCCCATGGCCAGGGCGAAGGTGGAGCCGGCTGACATCAGCAGCATCACACCCAGCGCTGTGACCAGGAGCTGGCCTGTCGGCCCCAGGGAGTCCCACCACGCCGCCAGCTCATCGAGCAGGCCGGCGAAGAACCCAGAGTCACTGTCGCCGAACAGCAGTGACGAGCCAATCGCCTGAGCGACCACCACACCGCACCACAGGCACACCAGCCCTATGAGGGCCCAGACCACGAGTGTGATGAGAGCGAAGACGCGGCGTGCCGAGGGTTCGACCCCGGGGGTGGTGGCCGCCATGGCGTCACGACGCGTTTCCATCACCTGGGCGGCGGTGAGACGGCCCTCGATCATGCGCTGGGAGCGGGTCATGCGCCGGTCGGCGTAGCCACGGGCGATAACGACCAGGTCGCTGTAGGACAGCACCACCAGTGCCACGACCGCCTCGATCGGAGCCCGCACAAAAGCCGGTCCCCCGATCGCAGTCAGTGGAGGGCACCCTGGGTGCCTCGCCGGCAGTGACCCCCAGGGCTCCGGTGCGCAGGCGCCTGCGGGCATCGGCCAGCAGGCACAGACCGAACAGCACCACCGAGTAGGCGATCGCATTGTTGCCCCGCCCCGAGACCTGCCACACCGCGCCCAGCCAGTAGACGAGCGGGTCGTCCGAGTCCAGCCAGGACACCGAGGTCAAGGAGGCCACCGAGGCGTTGTAGGCCGCGTGGTCCACCACCACCTGCATCAGCGCTACGGCCGGCAGCACCCAGGCCACCACCCGCCCCAGCGCCCCTGCCGGTGCGCCACAGGACGATCCCCTGCCGACCGCCATCGCCACCGTCATCGTGGACACGTGATGACCCACCGCCAGCGGGCTCGGCCCCGAGTCGTCCATGAACCGGCCCTAACAGGCCGTCACTGTTCCACAGGCGGAAGGACCCGGCCGTCCAGGCGTTGAGCGAGTAGTCCAGACCCTTATCGCCACCCAGCAACGAAGCCAGCATCCCCTGAGGCGCTAGACGCCCTGGCGCCGTCCTCAGCCGCAGTGAAACCCGCCCCGGCCGCGTAACCCAGCAACGCCCAGTCCGCCGCCGCCAGGCGCCGCGCCCGCCCCGGTGCCACCAGAGCCACCACCACCAGCGGCACCAGCTTGCCCGGCTCCCTCCACAAAGGCCGCCAGAGCAATGCTCGTTCCGTCGTCACTCGTCGTCATCCCGCCACTGGCGGCCACCAGCCTCAGTAGCCTTAGCCACCACCAGCGCCCACGGCACACTCACCGAGAACATGACACTCACCGCCCGCCACGAGATGGTGCGAGTGCGTGACAGCAGCACCATCACCCCCCAGGCAGGCCAGCATCCAGAGCGTCGGCACCATCGCAGCAGCCAGTTGCGGCACCACCAGCAGGGCCACCACCAGCAACACGATCGTGATGCGCTGACTGATCCGAGACAGCCGAAACAGCCCCCGGGCCAGCCCCTCGTGACGGCTCAACCACCCCTGCCAGGCCCACAGCACCTGCTGCCAGACCTCCGGCGGAAACTGCAAGGACCCCACCGGCCGCCCCTCACACAAACGGGCTGACAACACCAAAAGCACCCCTGAGCACTACGAAGACCCACCAAAACCCCTCTCACACCACCAACAGCGAGCAAACACCCACCCAAAGCCACAAGAACGTAATCATCTTGTTACCTGCGGCCCCGCGTCGCCACTCTGACGAAGATCAGGGTGGCGCAGACAACAACTTCGAGGGTTCACCCCTCTTCACGTTCCTCATCGGATAAGTCACCGAAGCGCAGGACGTTGGAGCCCATCACCCGGGCCGGCGAACTCCGCATCAGCGCTAAGAGCGCACCCCCTAGGATGAGGGCATGACTCAGACCCCCACCGCGGCCGAGGAGGCCCTGGCCAACGCCACCAATGACGCCTCCCTGGCCCGATCCATCGCCCGCTCCACCGAGATCGAGGCCGATATCGCCGTCAACCCCGGCCGCTACCGGATGTTCACCGGGGTCCGCCCCACCGGGAACATGCACCTGGGCCACTACTTCGGCACCATGCACTCCTGGAAGACGATCCAGGACGCGGGCGTGGAGACCTGGATCCTCGTGGCCGACTACCAGGTCATCACCGACCGCGACGGCGTGGGCCCCATTCGCGAGCGGGTCCTGTCCCTGGTCACCGACGCCCTGGCGGTGGGCGTGGACCCGCAGCGCTCGACGATCTTCGCCCACTCGGCAGTCCCCGCCCAGAACCAGCTGATGCTGCCCTTCCTGTCCCTGGTCACCGAGTCCGAGCTGCACCGCAACCCCACGGTGAAGTCGGAGCTGGAGGCCACCGACGGGCGGGCCATGAGCGGCCTGATGCTCACCTACCCGGTTCACCAGGCCACCGACATCCCTCTTCTGCCAGGCCAACCTCGTGCCCGTCGGCAAGGACCAGCTCCCCCACCTGGAGCAGGCCCGACTCATCGCCCAGCGCTTCGACAAGCGCTACGGGCGGGCGGTCAAGGACCACCCGGTCTTCCGCCGACCCGAGGCGCTGCTCAGCCAGGCCCCGATGCTGCTGGGCCTGGACGGGGAGAAGATGAGCAAGTCGCGCCACAACACGATCGAGCTGCGCATGAGCGCCGATGAGACCGCCAAGGCCCTCAAGAAGGCCAAGACGGACTCCGAGCGCGTCATCACCTACGACCCGGCCAACCGGCCGGAGGTCTCCAACCTGTTGATGCTGGCCTCCCTGTGCGGGGCGGGCGCTCCCGAGGAGATCGCCGAGCGCATCGGTGACGGCGGAGCGGGCACGCTCAAGAAGGTCACCACGGAGGCCGTCAACGAGTTCTTCGCCCCCATCCGGGCCCGTCGCGCCGAGCTGGCGGCCAACGAGGACTACCTCCTTAAGGTCCTGGGGCAGGGCAACGCCCGAGCCAACGAGGTCGCCAACAGGACTCTCGACGACGTCCGCACCGCCATGCAGATGAACTACTGAGGGCCTGCCGGCCGCTGAGCCGGCCCGCCCACCCCCTCGATCGGCCCGGTTCGCGACGCGCGTACCGGGCCGATCCACGTCCTGCGAGCCGGCATGTGACTCAGGTCGTTTCTCACCGTAGTCTTGCTCCTGTGACTCCGAACACGACGCCGAAGGCCGGCAAGAAGCAGTCCACCCGTCCCTCCAAGTCCTCTGCCGCTCCCACCGACGCACCCGCTCAGGGCACCGGGACGCAGACCGCGTCGTCGGGGTCGTCCGCGGCCTGCGCGGCACCGCAGCCGGCCCCGTTCTCGCTGATCGGACGGATCCCGGTCACCGAGGTCTTCCCCGTCGTCGAGGACGGGCGCTGGCCGGCCAAGGCCGTCGTCGGCGAGGTCATTCCGATCCGCGCCACCGTCTTCCGCGAGGGGCACGACCGCTCCGGCGCCACCGCGGTCCTGGTACGTCCTGACGGCAGCGACGGCCCCAGCGCCCGCATGCACGACATCGCCCCGGGGCTGGACCGCTATGAGGCCTCCGTGGCGCCCGACGCCCCCGGGGACTGGCGCTTCCGCGTCGAGGGCTGGTCGGACCCGTACGCCACCTGGAGCCACGACGCCGGCATCAAGGTGCCCGCCGGCATCGACGTCGAGCTCATGCTGGAGGAGGGCGCCCGCGTCCTGGACCGGGCGGTGGCCGTTGAGGGGCGCGACGAGGAGGGCGTCAAGGTCCTCAACGACGCCGTGTGGATCATGCGCGACCCCTCCAACCCCGTGGCCGACCGCCTGGCTGCGGGCATGTCGGACTCGGTCCAGTCCGCCCTGAGCGCCCAGCGCTGCGCGACCACGTCTCGCCCCTCCGCCGAGTACCCCTCCAGGTGGACCGCGAGCGCGCCCTGACCGGCTCCCTGGTATGAGATCTTCCCGCGCTCGCTGGGCTCGGGGGCCGGTGAGGACGGCACCTGGCACTCGGGGACGCTGCGCAGCGCGACCGAGCGGCTGGACCGCATCGCGGCCATGGGCTTCGACGTCCTCTACCTCACGCCCATCTCCCCCATCGGCATGACCAACCGCAAGGGCCGCAACAACACCCTGACGGCACGTCCCGGCGACCCCTGGCTCCCCCTACGGCATCGGCTCCCCTGACGGCGGCCACGACGCCATCCACCCCGACCTGGGCACCTTCGAGGACTTCTGACGCCATGGTGGCAGCCTCGCGCGAGCTGGGCATGGAGGTGGCCCTGGACCCGGCGCTCCAGTGCTCCCTGACCACCCGTGGGTGGCTGAGCACCCCGAGTGGTTCACGGTCCTGGCTGACGGCCTCGATCGCCCTACGCCGAGAACCCGCCCAAGAAGTACCAGGACATTTACCCACTCAACTTCGACAACGACCCCGAGGGCATCTACCAGGCGATCCTGGAGGTCGTGCGCACCTGGATCGAGCACGGAGTGACGATCTTCCGGGTGGACAACCCCCACACCAAGCCCCTGCCCTTCTGGCAGCGGCTCATCGCCGAGATCCACGCCGAGTCCCCCGAGGTGCTGTTCCTGGCCGAGGCCTTCACCCGCCCCGCCATGATGCGCACCCTGGGCATGATCGGCTTCCACCAGTCCTACACCTACTTCGCCTGGCGCAACACCAAGGATGAGCTCATCGAGTACATGATGGAGCTCAGCAAGGACACCGCCCACCTGCTGCGCCCGGCCTTCTGGCCCACGACGCACGACATCCTCACCCCCTTCATGACCAACGGGAAGGTGCCGGCCTTCAAGCTGCGCGCCGTCCTGGCGGCCACGCTCAGCCCGACCTGGGGCATCTACTCGGGCTACGAGCTGGCCGAGTCCACACCGCGGCCGGGCTACGAGGAGCAGATCGACAACGAGAAGTACGAGTACAAGCCGCGCGACTTCGCCGCCGCTCGCCGCAACGGCATCGAGGACCTCCTCACGCGCCTCAACGCCGCCCGGGCCGCTCACCCGGCGCTGCGCCAGCTGCGGGACATCTACTTCCACCCCACCAGCGACGACCAGATCCTCGCCTACTCCAAGCGGGTGGACGCCTTCCACAGCCCCACGGGCAAGGACGACGTCGTTCTGACGGTGGTCAACCTCGACCCGCACGGGGCGAGGGCCGGCGAGGTCTACCTCAACCTGGAGGCCCTGGGCCTGCCGGGTTGGGTGGACGCCTCTCGCCCGGTGGTGCGGGTGACCGACGCGCTCACCGGAGACTCCTACGAGTGGTCGGGGCAGAACTATGTGCGTCTCGACCCCTTCGCCGGGCAGGTCGCCCACGTCTTCTCCGTGGAGCCGCTGTGAGCACCGATCCGATGAGTACTGCCCAGGTGCCCCCCGGCAGCGAGGCGCCGGCCGCAGCGCCGGGTGGAGCCTTCGGCCAGCGCGCGGCGGGCGTGCCTGTCACGGCGCCCGTGGCGGCCCAGATGATCGACGATCCCCACCCCCAGCGGTGGGATCCCCATGCCGCTGGCGGTGGCCCCGCCGATCCCCGGGGTGCCGGCCCTGCCGGCCCAGGCCCGCCCCGGCCCTGAGCCCGGACCCCTGAGTGGTTCCGCACGGCGGTCTTCTACGAGGCGCTGTTGCGCTCCTTCGCCGACCCGACGGCGACGGCATCGGGGACCCTGCGCGGCTCATCTCCCGCCTGACTACCTGGCGTGGCTGGGCGTGACTGCGTGTGATCCCGCCCTTCACCCTCGCCCGTGCGCGACGGTGGCTACGACATCTCCGACTACACGGCCATCGACCCGCGCTACGGGACGATGGAGGACTTCCGCGAGCTGGTCCACCAGGCCCATCAGCGCGGGATCCGCATCATCATCGACATGGTCGTCAACCACACCTCGGACGCCCACCCGTGGTTCCAGGCCTCCCGCTCGACCCCGAGGGCCCTTACGGGACTTCTACGTGGGCAGACGACGACCCGGCTACGACGACGCCCGCATCATCTTCGTGGACACCGAGGAGTCCAACTGGGCCTACGACGTCGAGCGCGGCCAGTTCTACTGGCACCGCTTCTTCTCCCACCAGCCCGACCTCAACTACCGCAACCCGGCAGTCATCGAGGCGATCCACGACGTCATCCGCTTCTGGGCGCGCACCGGGGTGGACGGCTTCCGCCTCGACGCCATCCCCTACCTGACCGAGTCGGAGGGCACCAACTGCGAGAACCTGCCCGGCACCCACGAGATCATCGCCGGGATCCGCGAGATGCTCGACCGGGAGTTCCCCGGGACCATCACGCTGGCCGAGGCCAACCAGTGGCCCTGAGGACGTCGTGGAGTACTTCGGCACCGAGGAGGCGCCCTGAGTGCACCATGTGCTTCCACTTCCCGGTCATGCCGCGCATCTTCTACGCACTGCGGCAGGGCTCGGCCGAGGCCATACGCTGCGTGCTGGAGAAGACCCCGACATCCCCGCCCACGGGCAGTGGGGACCTTCCTGCGCAACCACGATGAGCTGACCCCGGAGATGGTCACCGACGCCGAGCGCGACCAGATGTACGCCTGGTACGCCCTCGAGGAGCGCATGCGCGCCAACATCGGGATCCGGCGCCGCCTGGCCCCACTCCTGGACGCCTCGCGCGCCGAGGTGGAGCTGGCCTACGCCCCTGCTCCCTGTCGCTGCCGGGAAGTCCCCTGTCTCTACTACGGCGACGAGATCGGCATGGGCGAGAACATCTGGCTGGAGGACCGCGACGTTGTGCGCACCCCCATGCAGTGGGACGACTCCCCAACATGGGCTTCTCCTCAGTGGTCGACCCAGGGCGCCCTGACGCTTCCGCTCATCCAGGCCCCCGGCTATCGCGCACCTGACGGTGGCCACTGAGATGGCCCGGCCCGACTCGCTGCTGCAGTTCACCCGGCGGATCCTGCACCTGCGCCGCGCCCATCCCGTGCTGGGTCGCGGGAGCCTCTCCTGCGCCCCACCAGCGATGACGCCGTCCTGGCGCACACGCGCTGCGACGAGACGCCGGTGGAGGGGCAGAGACCCTTCTGTGCGTCTCCAACCTCTCGGCCACCCCCCGGTCGGTGACGATTGAGGTTCCTGAGCTGGCGGGCAGGGGCACCACGGATCTGTTCGGGGGCTGCGCCTTCCCTCCCATTGACGAGCGCGGCCGCCTCACCCTGACGCTGGGAGCGCGCGGATACTACTGGCTGTCCGTTGACCGGACTGAGCCCGACGACGTCCCCCAGGGCGACCACGACAACCACCCGACCGAGGAAGTCTGATGCCAAACGAACCGATCTCCGCCGCACCGCAGCCCGCCACCGTACCGGCACACTCCCTGCGCAGCGCCCAGGCCCCGTCGACCTGGCCCACCAATGCCGAGATCCTCGCTGCGCTGGAACCGTGGATGCTCCAACGGCGCTGGTTCCCGCTCAAGGGGGACGCCGCACCGCCCCTGGGCTCCCTGCGCGTGATCGCAACCTGGGAGCCGGAGGAGGGGGTGCGAGACCTCGTCATCGCCGCCCTACGGGGCAACCAGGCCGAGACCAGTCACCGCGACGGGATGGTGCTGCTGCACGTACCGGTGGTCCTGGAGGCCGCCGAGGCGCTCGACCCTTCGCCACCCCCCGGTGAGGCACCCGGCAACCACGGCCTGCTGGTGACCACCGGCCTCAGGGGTCACCCACGCAGGTGGCGCTCTGTCGACGGCGCCCACCACCCTGGCCTTCTGGCGGGCCTGGGCCCTGAGCACGCTGGAAGGCGGGCACCGTCCTGAGCGAGGCCGGAGCCCTGGCCATCGCCCAGCGGGCGCCGAGGCTGCGGGTGACCACCGGGGAGCAGTCCAACACCTCCGTCATCCTGCCGGCCCCTTCCGACCCCGCCGAGGCTCTTGGGGAGCAGGACGCCGCCACCGGTGACCTCATCGTCAAGCTCCTGCGGGTCCTGGAGCACGGGCGCAATCCCGACGTGGAGCTGACGGTGGCCCTGGCCCGCAGCGGCTGGGACCGGGTGCCCACGCCGGTGGCCTGGTCCACCATGACCTGGACGCGCATGGGCGGCTGCGGCCAGCCCGCCCTGGAGGAGTCCACCGACTCGGCCGTGGCCTGCAGCTTCGTCCCCCGCGCCGACGACGGCTTCGAGCTGTTCTGCTCACTGGCCTCCACCGACGACGTCGACGGACCGGTGCGGGCCCGCGCCGTGGAGCTGGCCCGGGATCTGGGACGCACGACCGCGCAGATGCACCACCACCTGGCCGCCTCCCTGGGCACGAGCCGGCCGCCAACGCCGACCGAGCTCGCCGCCTCCCTGCGCAAGCGCGCCCGGTGGGCGCTGGAGGAGGTGCCCGAGCTCTCCGGGCACATCCGAGCCCTGGAGCTCAAGGTGGAGCAGACCATGGAGCGGCTCGAGGCGCTCGAGGCCCTGGAGCCGGCCACCCGCATCCACGGCGACTACCACCTGGGGCAGGTGCTTCACGAGATCGGCGGCCAGCAGCGCTGGTACGTCCTGGACTTCGAGGGCGAGCCCCTGCGCCCCCTGGCCCAGCGCTCCGACCCCGACCTGCCGGCCCGGGACGTAGCCGGCATGCTGCGCTCCTTCGACTACGCCGCCGCCGTCGGCAAGGCACCCCACCCCGACTGGCTCCCCGCCGTGCGCTCCGCCTTCGAGGAGGGCTACCGCCTGGGACGCCAGGAGACCGGCTCTGCTCACCCCGTCGCCAGCGGCATCCGGCGACCAGGAGCAGGCCGAGGCCTCGTACCAGACGGTCCTGACCTGCCTGGAGCTGGACAAGGCCCTCTACGAGGCCGTCTACGAGGCCCGTAACCGTCCCGACTGGCTGGGCATCCCCATGGCGGGGATCGAGTCGGTCCTGTCCAAGCACACGGAGGGCTGAGCACGCGACGATCCTCCATCCCCCTCATCCCCATCGGTCCGACGTCCAAAAGCACCCGTTAATCACCAACGCATGGAAGAGTTGCTGTATGAGCGCCAACACACCTGAGAAGGACCTCGCCCCTGTCCCTGTGGACCCCTGGATCCTGGCCGACGTCGCCTACGCGCGCTACCACGACCCGCACGAGGTCCTGGGCGCCCACGTCGGCGAGAACGGAGTCACCATCCGCACCGTCCGTCACCTGGCCGACGACGTCGTCGTCGTCACCAAGGACGGCACCCACCCGGGCACCCATGAGCAGGACGGCGTGTGGGTGGCGGTCCTACCCGGCCAGGAGATCCCCGACTACCGCATCAAGGTCACCTACGGCGACGAGACCACCACCGTCGACGACCCCTACCGCTACATGCCCACTCTGGGTGAGATGGACACCTACCTCATCTCCGAGGGCCGCCACGAGGAGCTGTGGGAGGTCCTGGGCGCCCACGTCAAGCGCTACGACGGCCCCATGGGTGAGGTCGAGGGAACCGCCTTCGCCGTGTGGGCCCCCAACGCCCGCGCCGTGCGCGTCGTCGGCGACTTCAACTACTGGGACGGCACCGCCACCGCCATGCGCTCACTGGGCTCCTCCGGGGTGTGGGAGCTGTTCGTTCCCGGCGTCGGGGTCGGTGCGCGCTACAAGTTCGAGCTCTGCTTCGCCGACGGCTCCTGGCACCAGAAGGCCGACCCGATGGCCCGCGCCACCGAGGTCCCCCCGGCCACCGCCTCGGTGGTCACCGACCAGTTCCACCAGTGGGAGGACCAGGAGTGGATGGCCAAGGGCGCCACCACCGACCCCCACAGCGGGCCGATGAGCATCTACGAGGTCCACGTCGGCTCGTGGCGCCAGGGACTGGGCTTCCGCGGCCTGGCTAAGGAGCTGGTCCCCTACGTCAAGGAGGCCGGCTTCACCCACGTGGAGTTCCTGCCGGTGGCCGAGCACCCCTTCGGCGGCTCCTGGGGCTACCAGGTCACCAGCTACTACGCGCCCACCTCGCGCTTCGGCACCCCGGACGACTTCCGCTACCTGGTGGACCAGCTCCACCAGGCCGGCATCGGCGTCATTCTGACTGCGTGCCGGGCCCACTCCCGCGACGAGTGGGCCCTGGCCCGCTTCGACGGCACCCCCTGTACGAGGACCCCGACCCGCAGCGCGGCGAGCACCCTCGACTGGGGCACCCTACGTGTTCAACTTCGGACGCAACGAGGTGCGCAACTTCCTGGTCGCCAACGCCCTGTACTGGCTCCAGGAGTTCCACGCCGACGGTCTGCGCGTCGACGCCGTGGCCTCCATGCTCTACCTGGACTACTCGCGCCAGGACGGCCAGTGGCACCCCAACCAGTTCGGCGGCCGCGAGAACCTGGAGGCCATCAGCTTCCTGCAGGAGGCCACCGCCACCGCCTACCGCAAGAACCCCGGCATCATCATGGCCGCCGAGGAGTCCACGGCGTGGCCGGGCGTCACCGCCCCCACCGAGTACGGCGGCCTGGGCTTCGGACTGAAGTGGAACATGGGGTGGATGAACGACACCCTGCGCTACCTGGCGGAGGACCCCGTCAACCGCCGCTACCACCACGGAGAGCTGACCTTTCTCCCTCGTCTACGCCTTCTCCGAGCAGTTCATCCTGCCGCTGAGCCACGATGAGGTCGTCCACGGCAAGGGCTCCCTGCTGTCCAAGATGCCCGGCGACCCCTGGCAGGAGCTGGCGGGCCTGCGCGCCCTGTACGCCTACCAGTGGTCCCACCCCGGCAAGCAGCTGCTGTTCATGGGCCAGGAGTTCGGTCAGGGAACCGAGTGGAACGCCGATACCTCCCTGGACTGGTGGATCCTGGACGACCCCGGCCACCAGGGGCTGCTCGCCCTGGTCAGCGACCTCAACCGCCTCTACCTGAGCTCGCCGGCCCTGTGGTCGGAGGACTTCTCCCACCGAGGATTCGAGTGGATCGAGGCCGGCGACGGCGACCACAACGTCCTGTCCTACCTTCGCAAGGGGACCGACGCCGACGGGCGGGCCGACCTGATGGTCTGCATCATCAACTTCGCCGGCACCCCGCACGAGGGCTACCGGGTGGGCCTGCCCTTCGCCGGGGACTGGGAGGAGGTCCTCAACACCGACTCCGAGGACTACGGCGGCTCCGGTGTGGGCAACCTGGGCCGGGTCGAGGCCGAGGACCTGCCCTGGAACGGGCGCCCTGCCTCGGTGCGCCTGCGGGTCCCCCCGATGGGAGCGGTCTTCCTGCGTCCGGCTCAGAACTGACCCGGGCTGACACCACGCGCCGCGGTGGGGTGAGGGGCATGGACCTCTCGCCCCACCGCGACATGTTGCTCGCCACGTCATCAGAACTGTGAACTCGGCCCACCACTATTGCCTATGAGCGGGTAGTCTGGGCCCTGTCTCGCACAGGCGCGCGGCCTCCGGTGCCATGTTCCCTTGCGCGCTCCGGTCGGCCCGGCCCCGTCGATGTACGATGTTTCAGTCCGCTGCAAAACTCTTGCAGTCGGCGACCACGATGCCTGACAAGGGAAGAAGAATGACACACAAGCTGGTCACGAGCGCCCCCGCGCAGGTGCGCGCCGTATCCGGTCGACCCGAGACCGCAGCCACCCTCATGGAGGTCTGGCAGGGCCTGTCCGCCGCCGTCGTCGACACCATCGCGGACGACTGGTACGCCACCGAGCAGAAGTACAGCGCCGGGCGCCAGGAGCACTACTTCTCCGCCGAGTTCCTCATGGGTCGCGCCCTGCTCAACAACCTCTCCAACCTGGGGATGATCGATGAGGCGCGCGAGGCCGTCGGTTCCTTCGGCGTCAGCCTCAGCGACGTCCTGGAGCAGGAGCCCGACGCCGCCCTGGGCAACGGCGGTCTGGGCCGCCTGGCCGCCTGCTTCCTCGACTCCTGCGCCACCCTCGACCTGCCGGTCAACGGCTTCGGCATCCTCTACCGCTACGGGCTGTTCAAGCAGCTCTTCGAGGACGGCTTCCAGACCGAGCACCCCGACCCCTGGATGGAGGAGGGCTACCCCTTCGTCATCCGCCACGAGGAGGCCCAGCGCCTGGTCCACTACCAGGACATGACTGTGCGCGCCATCCCCTACGACATGCCCATCACCGGCTACGGCACCAAGAACGTGGGGACCCTGCGCCTGTGGAAGGCCGAGCCACTCGAGGAGTTCGACTACGACGCCTTCAACTCCCAGCGCTTCACCGAGGCGATCGTCGAGCGCGAGCGCACCTCGGACATCTCCCGTGTCCTCTACCCCAACGACACCACCTACGAGGGCAAGGTCCTGCGGGTGCGCCAGCAGTACTTCTTCTGCTCGGCCTCCCTGCAGCAGATCGTTGAGAACTACGTCAGCCACCACGGTGAGGACCTGACCGGCTTCGCCGACTACAACGCCATCCAGCTCAACGACACCCACCCGGTGCTCGCCATCCCCGAGCTGATGCGCATCCTCCTGGACGAGCACCACCTGGGCTGGGAGGAGGCCTGGGAGGTGGTCACCAAGACCTTCGCCTACACCAACCACACGGTGCTGGCCGAGGCCCTGGAGACCTGGGAGATCTCCATCTTCGACCGCCTCTTCCCGCGCATCACCGAGATTGTTCGCGAGATCGACCGCCGCTTCCGCATGGAGATGGCCGAGCGCGGCCTGGAGCAGGGCACCATCGACTACATGGCCCCCATCTCCGGGGACAAGGTGCGCATGGCCTGGATCGCCTGCTACGCCTCCTACTCCATCAACGGCGTCGCCGCGCTGCACACAGAGATCATCAAGCGCGAGACCCTGGGCGAATGGCACGCCATCTGGCCCGAGCGCTTCAACAACAAGACCAACGGCGTCACCCCGCGTCGCTGGCTGCGCCAGTGCAACCCGCGCCTGTCGGCGCTCCTGGACGAGGTCACCGGCTCGGACACCTGGGTCAAGGACCTCTCTCCGTTCTGGCCGAGCACACCGACTCCGTGGACGAGTCCGTCTACGGCCGCCTGGCGGAGATCAAGCACGCCAACAAGGCGGACTTCGCCGCCTGGATCGCCCAGCGCGAGGGGATCGAGATCGACCCGGAGGCCATCTTCGACGTCCAGATCAAGCGCCTCCACGAGTACAAGCGCCAGCTGCTCAACGCCATCTACATCCTGGACCTCTACTTCCGCATGAAGCAGGACCCGAGCCTGCAGGTCCCCAAGCGGGTCTTCATCTTCGGCGCCAAGGCCGCTCCCGGGTACATCCGCCAAGGCCATCATCAAGCTCATCAACGCCATCGCCGACCTGGTCAACAACGACCCCGTGGTCTCCCCAGACCATCAAGGTCGTCTTCGTCCACAACCACAACGTCTCCCCGGCCGAGCACATCATCCCGGCCGCCGACGTCTCTGGAGCAGATCCGATGGCCGGCAAGGAGGCCTCGGGGACCTCCAACATGAAGTTCGCGATGAACGGCGCCCTGACCCCTGGGCACCCTCGACGGCGCCAACGTGGAGATCCTGGAGGCGGTCGGTGACGACAACGCCTACATCTTCGGCGCCACGGAGGACGAGCTGCCCGCCCTGCGTGAGAGCTACGACCCCGTGTGGCACTACGAGAACGTCCCCGGTCTCAAGCGCGTCCTGGACGCCTTCACCGACGGCACCCTGGACGACAACGGCTCGGGCTGGTTCGCCGACCTGCGCCGCAGCCTGTCTCGAGGCCTCCTACGAGCCTGCCGACGTCTCACTACGTCCCTGGGCGACTTCGCCTCCTACCGCGAGACCAAGGACGCCATGGCGGCCGACTACGCCGACACCCGCGCCTGGCAGCGCAAGGCCTGGGTGAACATCACCCGCTCGGGCCGCTTCTCCTCCGACCGCACCATCAGCGACTACGCCCGCGAGGTCTGGAAGATCGACCCCGAGCCCATCGCCTGATCGTCACGGCACGAGCGAGCGCCCCTCACCGGATGCGGTGAGGGGCGCTCGTGGCATGCGCCGGGGTGAGTCAAGAACGCCCGGCAGGGCTGCTCATGGAGAGTCAGTAGAGCATGGTGGCCAGGCGGCGGCGGGCCTGGGCGACCTCCGGGGAGGTGGAGCCGATGACCTCGAAGAGCTCGAGCAGCCGCAGCCGGGCCTCCTCCCGTTCCTCCCCCGCGTGGGTGCGCACGGCCTCCAGCGCCCGGCCGAGCGCGGCGTTGACATCCCCCAGGGCCAGGGCGGCGTCGGCACCGGCCAGGGCCGCGGCCAGATCCGTGGGCGCGGCGTCGGCGGCTGTGAGGAGCTCGTGGGGGTCCTGGCCGTCCAGCCGGGCCATGAGGCGCACCTGGTTGCGGGCCACCTTGAGGTCGTCGTCGCCCGGGTTCTGGGCGATGGCGTGGGTGTAGACCTCCTCAGCGGCGGCGAAGTCGCCGGCCTCAATGGCCTCGCGAGCGGCCCGCTCGACCTCGGTCTCCTCGGGCTCGGCCTCAGCAGTACCGGCACCGGCTGCGCCGTCGACGGCGATGGTGCCGTTGACACCGTTGGCGGCGGCCACCTCCAGCAGCTGGTCGATGACGGAGCGCAGCTGCTCCTGGGGCACCGCCCCCTGGAACATCGGCACCGGCTGGCCCGCGATGAGGGCCACCACAGTGGGGACGGCCTGAGCCTGGAGGGCCTGAGCGACCTCCGGGGCCGTATCCACGTTGACGCGCGCCACCTGGAAGCGGCCGGCGTACTGATCGGCGAGCTGCTCCAGGACGGTGGCGAGGTCGGCACTGGCCTGGCTGCGCGGGCTGTGCAGGACGACGATGACAGGGACCTGGGTGGAGACCTCGGCGACGTCGCGCAGGTTGGAGGCGTCGACGTCAACGACGAGCGGCACCGGCAGACCGGAACCGGCAGCTCCGGTGGGGCGGTCCCCGGTAGTGGGGCTCGCCCCACTGGTAGAGCCGGTCGGCTTGGTAGCGGGGGCGAGACTGGATAGGTCGACGGCGCCGAACATGCTCATGGCAGCTCTGCCTTCCTCGGGCCGCAGCCCGTTTGCTTCGTTGGTCTGGGTCTTCAGTGTCCTGGCACGCCGGCGCGGTTGGCGGGCCTCACGCTGCTCACAGGCCCGAGCGCGCTGGCGGCCCGGCTCCGAGCGGTCACGGAGCCGGGCCGGGGGCAGTGACGTTCAGGACGGCTTGGCCGAGGCCGTGGGGGCCGGCGTCTTGGAGTCGTCCCGGTCCACCTTCATCAGCGCCGTCTCGGCTCCCAGAACGGTCACCTTCCCGCCGCTTCCCTCCTTGGGGATGGAGAAGGCGACCATGGAGTCGTAGGTGGCGGTCACGGTGCCGACGATCTTCTGGTTGCCACCCATGTGGGCGGCAATGTCACCCTGCAGGGTGAGGTCGGAGCCGTCAACGGTGCGCTTGTAGACCACCGTGTAGGTCAGGGTGGTGAAGACCAGCGCCCCGCCGTCCCCCTCCTCCAGCTGGAGGCCCTGGAACCCGTCCTGACCGGGGACCGCCGTGACGGTGACCTCACCCAAGTTGCTCAGGTCGGTCTTTCGGGCGTCCTGGACCTTCTGACGCAGGTTGTCGTCAGGGAATGCCTTGCCGTTCTCGCCGTCAGGATGGTTGAGCGCATCGACGTAGGCGTCGAGAGCCGCCTTGGGGGTGACGACCAGCCCGGTGGAATCGGCCGTCACCTGCTTGGCGTGCTGGGCCGACTGCTTGGTCAGCACGGGAATGCTCGCCTGCGCGGCGAACCCCTGCACCCAGGCCCACACCTTGAACTGGTCCCGGGCCGAGCCCTGCTCCAGGGAGATGATCGAGACGCCCTTGTCGCTCTCCGAGGCGACGGCTGCGTTACGGGGGAAGCCGACGGTCTGCCCCACTCCCCCGCCCCTGGATCTTGGTGTTCATGGTGTGAATGACGGAGCCGTTTCCGCTGGCGGAGGCAGTGGCGTACTCGGCAGCGCGGATCCGCGCTGCCGGACCGGACATGACCTCTTTGAGCTTGTCCGCGTTCTTCTCCTTGTCCGCCGCTGCCAGACCGGTCTGGACGCGCTGGAGAATCTCTTCGAGCTGCTTGTCGTTGAGGACGGGTTCGGCGATCGGCGTGCCGGAGGCCACGGTCTCGGCGGTAGTGGGCTGAGACCGCGAGCAGGCGGCCAGGCTCAGGGCGATGGCGGAGGCACTGCCTGCGCTCAGAAAGGCTCGACGGGTGGACATCATGCGCGCTCCTGGTTGTCGGGGTCCGCGGTGGGGTCTGGCTCACTGAGGGGCTCGGCGTCAACGGCCTGGATGACGGCGGGGTCGGCCTGGGGGAGGCAGCTCGACGCCGTCGGAGTAGGAGGGCCAGGACACGGTGGTCGACGTCGCAGAGGAGTCCCCGAAACCGCTCGGGGAGAAGGTGGACCTGTGCGCCGGCTCAACCTCCTGCTCACTCCAGCTCAGCGACGCGTCACTCACCTCCGGCTGGGCGAATCCGGTCGGCATCTGGAGACCGGGTTCCTGCGACGGTACCGAGGGTGCCGCGTCCTGGAACTCGGCGGTGTCAGTCTCAAAGGTCTGCGCATCGCTGCCACCCGCCACGTGGCTGGTGTGGTGCTCCGGAGGCGCGAAGCGGGAGTGGTCCGGGGCGCCGGTGGGCTGCTCTGCGACCTGGTCCACGCCCGCAGCCATGTGACCGCCACCGACACCAATACCGGCGGCGTCGCTGAGAGCCGCGGGGTTGAAGGAGGCCGACGAGTCGGAGACCTGAGCAGCATCCGAGGTGATGGCCAGCGCCTCACCGTCAAGGAGGTCTTCCGGCTCCCGGGCGGCCCGGTACTGCTGGGTGGCGGCCTCATCAAGTCCGGGGACGACCGACGCGCCTCGGGCGACGCCGGCAACCGTATGCTCGCCCTGCCCGCCGTGGCCCTCACCGTAGGCGACGTCGGCTCCATCACCGAACCCACTGCCGGAGCCGGCACTGAGCCCAACGGCGGGGCCGTAGTCGTAGCCGCCGGTGGGGAGGGTCTCAGGTGCCTGGGAGGCGGAGGACGTCTCGACGCCGTCGAGGTAGATGCGCCCAGTGCGCGGGTCGGTCCAGGGTTCACCCGAGGCCTCGGCGCGCTCCTTGTCCCGCAGCTCTCGGCGGGAGAGCCGTCGGTCGGGATCCTCCACCTGGGGGATGCCCTCGGTGGAGACGGAGTCGGCATTGGCGATGCGGGCCGCCCGCTCGGCCGAACGGGTGCGCCGATCAACATTGGCGCGGCGCAGCTGGAGGTCGATGAAGAACAGGAAGGCCCCCACCAGGACGAAGAGGCTGCCCAGAACCAGTCCCCCGTAGAAGTACCAGGGCGTCTCCACCTGGCGCTTCCAGCTGATGGTCAGGCCCGGAGCCGAGGCCTTGCCGTCGGTCATGGCCATGACCACGATCTGCTCATCGAGGTTCTTGCGCGGAAGCATGGCGCGGTCGGCATCCTTCCCGGTGTTGAAGGTGACAGACGAGCCGCCCGTCTTCTCCCCCAACCAGATGTCGGAGCCCGAGGCGGTCACGCCCGTGGCCTTGCGCGCCGAGCACTGAGAGCCGCCGGCCTGCGCGGAGGCGGAGGGCTGAGCGGAGGGCGCCGCGGAAGGAGCGGGAGCGGCGTTGGCCGGCGGGCAGAACTGGGTCTCGTCCCTGGAGGCCAGGCTTCCGGCGTCGGCGTCGATGCTGGTGATCACCGTGTAGGGCAGGGCCTTGTCGGCATCGGGGCTCATCCAGGCGTCGAGGTCGGCCGCCCTGGCCACGAAGAGGTGGACGTCCTTGCCGTCGGAGGAGCTCGCCGTCACGGTGACGTCGGACTCCGCACCGCTGAGAACCCCGGGGGCTGTGATGACGTAGGGCTGAGAAGGACCGGAGGCCAGCTTCGCCTCGACCTTGGAGCCGGGTTTCCAGATGGTGGCCGAGCAAACGGCCAGGGCGACGAGGACCAGCCCGAGGACGGTCACCACCACGCTCAAGATACGTCGACTCACGACGCGGATCTCCTATGCTCGCGGACACGGTTGGACGACGGCCGGCTACGCGGAGCCGGGTGTCGCTGCGAGCGCTCACCGTGCGCCCGCCTGGGGACCAGAATCGCATGACGGACCCTACGACCGCACCGACCTCGGCGGAAGATCACAACGAGACACGCGCTGAGCGAAGCGATATCTCCCGGAATCCCGCCAGCAGAAAGGGTCTCGCCGCCCCTCCGAGCAGCGCGGTGATCTCGATGCGGACACGGAGGAAGACGCGGAGAAACGCGCACAGGAGATCGGACGCACCTGGACCATCCACCAGCGCAACGATCCGACCCCCCTCCCACCCGGTCGAGAACCGAACCGCACACCACCAACCTGTGCGCATGGTCACACTTTTGTGGTGACCGTCCTCATCACACCCAATCGTTAGGCTTGCCCTGGTGGTGAGCGTCCCCAGCTCGCCAGGAGGAGGAACCCGACGTGGCTGAGGAATACAGCGAGTTTGCCATCACGATGCGCGGTTACGACCGCGCTCAGGTCGACCGGAAGCTGGAGCAGCCTCGCGCCAGCTGGCCGACGCGCGTCGCGAGGTGGCCAGCCTCGACCAGCGCGCCATGACGTTGGCCGGCGAGCTGGCCGACGCCCAGCGCAGGCTGCGGGAATCCGACAAGCCGACCTACGCCGGCCTGGGCTCCAGGATCGAGCAGTGCTGCGCAGCGCCGAGGAGCAGAGCGCCTCCGTCCTGTCCAAAGCCAATGCCGAGGCCGACGCCCTGCTGACCCGGACCCGGACCAACGCCAAGAACCTATCCGAGCGCAGCGCCTCGGAGGCGGCGACCCTGCTCGCCGACGCCCGCCGAGAGGCCAGCGAGCTGCGCTCCCGCTCCCAGGGGGAGGCCTCGACTGCTCTGGCCAACGCCGAGGCCCGCGCCCAGGAGCTGGTCTCCTCCGCCTCGCGCAAGGCCGCCCAGATCTCCGCCGAGTCCGAGGCAGCCGTCACCGAGATGCGCGCCAGCGCCGAACGTGAGGCCGCACTGGTCCTGTCCCAGGCGCGCAAGCAGGCCGCCGAGATCGCCATCACCTCCGAGCGCGACGCCACCGCCAACCGGGAGGCCGCCGCGGCCGAGGCCGACGAGCTGCACAAGACCTCCACGGCGAAGGCCGAGGAAATCCTCTCCGCCGCCAAGCAGGAGGCCGAACTGACCGTCGGCAAAGCCAAGCGCGAGGCCGAGGAAATCCTCACCTCGGCGCGCAACGAGTCTGAGACGCTGCGCCGCTCGGCCACCGACGAGGCGGCCGCGGCCCGCCCTGAGGCCACCGAGCTGCGCCAGCAGGCGACCCTGGAGATCGCCGCGGCGCACGAGCAGGCCGCCCAGGAGGACCCGACGCCCACGAGGCCACGCGCGAGCGCATCCGTGAGATGCAGGAGCAGGCTCAGGTCCAGGCTCAGGAGGCCGAGGAGCGCCTGCAGGAGGCGCTGTCCCGGGCCGAGGAGGTCCGCGCGCGCACCGATGCCGAGGCCCGCAAGCGCCAGGAGGAGGCCGTCACCCAGGCCGAGGAGACTCTGGCGCAGGCCCGGATCGAGGCCGAGCAGATCATCAGCGACGCCCGCGCCGACGCCGACGTCACCGCCCAGGTCGCCGCCCGCCAGCTCCAGGAGCTCGAGCGCCAGCGCGACTCGGTGGCCGCCCTACCTCACCGAGATGCGTGGCGTCCTGGGAGGCGCCTCCCCCAAGCCCCCCACCTTCTCCGACCACGTCGCAGCCCTGCCTCAGGAACCGAGTCCGGCTCCGTCTGCGGAGCAGTCCTCCGCGCAGTCGGCAGAACCTGCGGCGTCCAGCAGTGCCAGCAGCGCGCGCTCGGCAGGCTCGAGCGGCGCCGCCTCCGCGCCGTCGGCCACCTCGGCGGCTCCCGCACCGGCCGCAAACAAGGCCGCTGCTGCCTCCTCCGCAGGCGGCCAGCAGACGGGAGCGCAGTCGGCCCCGAAGAACGCTCAGAAGGGCGGCCCCGGCCGTATCGAGCACGTCCCGGCCCCCGGCAAGAGCTCGAACGGCTCCGGTAACTCCGGCAACCCGGCAACTCCAGCAACTCTGCCAACCGTCACCCCCGCCAGGGCAAAGGACGTCGCTGAGACACCGACGTGACTGCCGACGACGCCGCCCAGTTCGAGACCGAGTCGACCAGCACCCGTGGTTCTGGTGACCGCGACTGGGCGGCGTCGCGTCGTCGTGCGGCCACACAGCGGGCCCGCATGCTTCAGGAGCGCCAGGAGGCCGAGCACGCCCGGGCCGCCCGCATCGTGGGGCTCTTCCTCGAGGTCGCCCGCGAAGAGGGCCTCCAGGACGTTCCTCTGCGGGTGCGTGGCTACGCGGGCGGCAGCGCCCGCACCCCGCTGCGCGGCTGGTACCTGAGGGCCGACGAGACGGTCGGCATCGACACGCAGGGGAGCTACTACGTCCTGTCGATGCCACTGAGCCTGGCGCAGCGCCTGCGCGGGGTCAGGCCCGAGAGCCAGCCAGTGCCGATGACCATCGGCGAGGGCGGACGCGACGGCGATATCGTGCCGCTGCGCTTCGCGCTGGACCGCCTGCTTCCAGGATGGGAGGAGCGCTCCCCCGAGCCGCTCGTGTGACTCTCAGCCCTGCTGCTTCGCTGCGGCGTCGGGCTTCACCAGAGACGACGCTTCCAGCAGGAGGTGTGCCAGTGACGCCGCTCCTCCAGGCCCCGGTCCGCCCCGAAGAGGGACTCGTTGCTCCAGGCCACCACGTGCGCGGTGCCAGCAGGGATGACGCGGTGGCAACCGGGACAGGTGTAGGGCTTGTCCCCGCCCCGCAGGTGGCGCACGGTGAAGTCGGCGCCGCCGGGGCCGGTCTGGGTGCGCGGCACGGAGGCGAGACGGTCCATGCTCAAGGGGATGTGCCCCTGCCCGTAGGGGCGCTTGGATCTGCGACGTGCCATGCCCCGATCACATCACATCCGGCTGCCGTCCCCAAGCCGAGGGCGGCAGCCGGATGTGAGAGCAGGCCGAGAGCAAACGAGGCGTAGGACGCGGGCGAGCGGCCCGGGCCCGTCTCAGCCCTTGACGGAGCCGGCCATGAGGCCGCCGACGAAGTACTTGCCCAGCAGAATGTAGACCGCCAGGGTCGGCACCGAGGCGATGAGCGCACCGGACATGGAGGCCCCGTAGTCGGCCAGGATCGAGCCGTGGGCCAGGTTGTTCAGCGCCAGCGTCACCGGCCCGGACTGCGCCCCGCCGCCGAAGAACAGGGCGAACAGGAAGTCGTTCCAGGCGGAGGTGAACTGCCAGATGAGGACGACGACGAAGCTGGGCACCGAGATCGGCAGGACCACCGAGACGTAGGTGCGCAGCATGCCGGCCCCGTCGACCCGGGCGGCCTCGACGAGCTCGTTGGGAATCGTCTCGTAGTAGTTGCGGAAGATGAGCGTCGTGATCGGGATGCCGTAGACGACGTGCATGAGGATCAGCGTGTGAATCCCGAAGCCCAGGTCGGCACTGGTCACCAGGCGCATGAGCGGGATCATGACCGCCTGGTAGGGGATGAACATGCCGAACAGGATGAGGGTGAAGACCACGTTGGCCCCGGGAAAGCGCCACTTGGACAGGACGAAGCCATTGGCACTGCCCAGCATCGCGGAGATGATCGAGGAGGGGATGACCAGCGCCAGGGAGCGCAGCAACCCGCCACTGAGCTGGTTCCAGGCGTTGGACCAGTTCTTGGTGACCCAGACCTCGGGCAGGTACCAGGTCCGCGAGGGGTCGGCGTCGGCGGATCCCTTGAAGGAGGTGACCAGCAGGACGTAGACCGGAATGAGGACGAGGACCACCGAGGCCAGCAGCAGGATGAAGCGGACGGTCTGGCCCCAGCCGGGGCGGCGCGGGCTGCGCATCGTGAGTGCCTGTGTCACCGCCGCTCACCTCCTGCCCTTGGCGTCGTGGATGAGGTAGGGGATGACGGCGACGGCGACCAGGACCAGCAGGATCGTGCCGACGGCGGCGGCGTTGGAGTAGTCGTTGTCGGTCATGAAGTTGAACATGTCGATGGCCGGGACCTTGGTGGAGTAGGTGCGCTGGTCCGTGATCGACATGATGAGGTCGAAGGACTTTAGGGACATGTGCCCGATGATGATGACGGCGCTCAGGGCGATCGGGGTCAGCTGGGGGAAGATGATCGACTTGTAGAGCTGCCACTCGCTGGCGCCGTCCACGCGGGCGGCCTCACGCAGGTCATCGGGAATGCCACGGAAGCCGGCCAGGAAGAGCGCCATGACGTATCCGGCCAGCTGCCACACGGCCGGCAGCGCGATGGCCAGAATCCCCCAGGTGGTGTTCTGGGTCCACGAGTTCTCCAGGAACCGCAGGCCGGTCATCTCGAACAGGCGGTTGAGCCCCGAGGCGCTCTCGCCCTGCGCGGAGTTCAGCAGCCACCGCCACACCACACCCGAGGCCACGAAGGACACGGCCATGGGGAACAGGAAGATGGAGCGGAAGATCCCCTCCCCCTTGATGGGGCGGTCCAGGAGCCAGGCCCACAGGAAGCCGACCACGAGGGTGCCGGCCAGGAAGGTGACGGTGAACAGGATGAGGTTGATGAAGGAGTGGCGGAAGTCCGGGTTACCGAACAGGGCCGTGAAGTTGCTCAGCCCGACGACGGTGGTCCCCCTGCGTCCGGAGACCTGGCCGGCGGTGTGCATGTCCAGCAGGGATGTGTTGATGTTGATCCCGATCATCCCGTAGACGAAGACGCCGACGAGGATGATCGAGGGCGAGATGAGCAGGAGGCCGGGGCCCCACTGCCTCCAGCTCGCTCGACGGCGCCGCGCGGGGGCGCTCTTGGTGCTCACAAGGTTCTCCTGATGCGTAGGTGGCGGATTAGCTCCGCCTGTCGTGGTGATGAGCGCCGGCCGGTTGATCGGCGGGAGGTCGGTCCCGGGGACGGGAGCGGACCGGTGCGGACGCACGGCCTGCCCCGCCCCCGGGGAACCGGTCAGGAGGCGGCAGCGGCCTTGAGGTCGGCCTGCAGGGCGGTGACGTCGGAGGCGCCCTGGGCGAACTTGGTCAGGGCGTCGTTCATCGCGTTGGTGGCCTTGGCCGGCAGGGCCGCGCCGTGAGCGATGGAGGAGACGATCTTGTCCTTGGCGAAGGACTCCATGGCCGCGCGCTGGTACTCGGAGAACTTGCCCTTCTCCTCGTCGGTGAGGTCGGTTCGGGCCGGGATGGAGCCCTTGACCGTGTTGAAGGCGATCTGGCCGTCCTTGGAGGAGATGGTGTTGAGCCAGTTCTTGGCACCGCCGGGGTGCTTGGCGCCGTCGGGAAGGGTGAAGGAGTCGGCCAGGAAGTCGAAGACGCCGTCGGTGCCCGGGACCGGGAAGTAGACGTAGTCCTGGCCGGCCTTCTTGCCGGCGGCGTCGAAGCCGGCCACGGCCCAGTCGCCCATGACGTTGAAGGCGGCCTTGCCGTCCATGATGGGCTTCATGGCGGGCTCCCAGTCCTCGGTGTAGAGGGAGGAGTCGGTGAAGCCCACGATGGTCTTGTAGTGCCCCAGCGCCTTGGTGACCTCGGCGCCGCCCCAGTCGGTCTTGCCTGCGAAGAGCCCGTTGTAGGCGTCTACGCCCAGGTCGGCGATGAGAATGGTCTCGAGCAGCTCGAGCTGGGTCCAAGCCATGCCCATGGTGATGGGGGTCAGGCCGGCAGCCTTGACCTTCTCCATGTCGGCGATCCAGGCGTCGATGGTGGTGGCGGGCTTGGTCGGGTCGAGCCCAGCGGCCTTGAGCGCGGGCACCGAGGCCCACACGACGTTGGCCCGGTGGATGTTGGAGGGCACCGAGTAGATTTTGCCGTCGGAGTCCTTGAGGCGGTCCATGAGGGTGGCCGGGAATGCCTCGTTGAGCTTGAACTCCTCGTAGAGGTTGGAGACGTCCAGCAGGTAGCCGGCCTCGATGTGGTCCTTGATCTCGGCGCCGGCGTGGGCCTGGTAGGTGTCCGGCGGGTTCTTGGCGGCCAGGTCCGCGGAAAGCTTCTGCTTGGCCTGGCTGCCGGCGCCGCCGGAGACGGCCTTGTTCTCGAACTTCGTCTTGGGGAACTGCTGGTTGAAGACCTTGACCAGGGCATCCAGACCGAGCTTCTCCGAGCCGGCCGACCACCAGGTGACGACGTCGACCTGGCTGGCGTCCCCCTCACCGGCGGCTCCACCGGACTTCGAGCCGGAGCTGCCGGAGGTGGCACAGGCGGCCAGGGTGGCGGCGACTGCAGTGGTTCCCAACCCTGCCAGCACGGCGCGGCGGGAGAGATAGTGGGTGGGACGCATGGGACTGCTCCTTAGAAACGACGGTGTCTCATGACCACGGCACCGTTGCCGCGGGCGGCGAGGCCAGATGTTGTCTAGTCATCTGAACTCCCCAGGAGAGTAGACCTAAACTGAGCGAAACTCAAACATACATTGCGCGAACAATCATTGTACCGGTCGTGAATGACCGGTCCATACCAGCAGCGGCAATGATTCGTTCGCTGCCCAATCTGCTCCGATGTGTGAAAAAGGGTCCTCGCCGCTCGAATGAGCGACGAGGACCCGGATGGAAGAGCGGCGGGGCCTCACGGTCCCCCGCACCCCAAGGTGGTCCGTACCAGGAGAGGGTCGGCCCCGGCGGGCTCTCAGGCCGAGCCCGGGCGCCGAGCCGGAAGGCCCGAAGGACTCAGATGAGCCCCATGGAGGCCACGGTGTTCTTCTCCTCGACGAGCTCGGCCGCCGAGGCATCGATCTTGGCGCGGGAGAAGTCGTCGATCTCGAGACCCTGGACGATCTTCCACTCCCCGTTCTCCGAGGTGCAGGGGAAGGAGGAGATGATGCCCTCGGGCACGCCGTAGGAGCCGTCGGACATGACCGAGGAGGAGGTCCAGGACCCGGAGGTGCCCAGCACCCAGTCGTGCACGTGGTCGATGGCCGCAGAGGCCGCCGAGGCCGCCGAGGAGGCGCCACGCGCGTCGATGATGGCGGCGCCGCGCTTGGCGACGGTCGGGATGAAGTCGTCCTCGACCCAGGCCCGGTCGGCCAGGATGTCGGTGATGGGCGAGCCCTTGACGGTGGCCTGGGTCAGGTCGGGGTACTGGGTGGAGGAGTGGTCGCCCCAGACGGTGACCTTGTCGATGTCGGTGACGTGGCAGCCGGCCTTGGTCGCCAGCTGGGCCAGGGCGCGGTTGTGGTCCAGACGGGTCATGGCCGTGAAGCGCGAGGAGGGGATGTCGGGGGCGTGCGAGGACGCGATGAGGGCGTTGGTGTTGGCGGGGTTGCCCACGACGAGCACCTTGATGTCCTCGGCGGCACCGGCGTTGAGGGCCTCGCCCTGGGGACCGAAGATGCCGCCGTTGGCGGAGAGCAGGTCGGCGCGCTCCATACCGGCCTTGCGGGGCATGGAGCCGACGAGGAAGGCGATGTTGGCGCCCTCGAAAGCGGCCTTGGCGTCGTCGAAGATGTCGACACTGCCCAGGGTCGGGAAGGCGGAGTCGAACAGCTCCATCGCGGTACCCTCAGCGGCTTTGACGGCCGGCGGGATCTCCAGCAGACGGAGGTTGACGCGCTGGTCCGGGCCGAGCAGGGCGCCGGAGGCGATGCGGAACAGCAGGGCGTAGCCGATGTTGCCGGCAGCACCGGTGATGGTGATGTTGACGGGAGCGTTAGCCATCGAGGACTCCTTCGAGACGTGTGTCGTCGCGGGCCGCAGGCGGCAGCCCGGCAGGACAACGCTATGACGTTCGTGCAGGTGAACACACCGATCCACCGTATTTCGTGACTCTCACCACTTCCCGTAGCCATGGAGGTGGGATTCCTCCTGGTAGCCCGTGATTCCAGCGAGATACCCACCGCCCCTGACAACCTCCCGTCCTAGTCGATACGCTGGAGGCCTCCCCCAGCCCATTTCTCGTTTCCAGGACCGTGATGAGCTCACGCCGATCCCCCTGCGCCCATCCTCGCGCCACTGCGCCGCGGCTCCCCCGCCCCGCCCCACGGTCTCCTCACCGGCCGGGCGTCGCGCAGGCACCCTCTCCTTCGGTCTGACGCTCCCTGGGCGCCCTGGGAGCCGGGTGGTGCCTCATCTGCACCGGACGCGCCCTGGGCGCCCTGCTGAGCTCCCTCGTCAGCGGCGGGCCTGCTCGCCCAGGCCCTGGCCGCGGCCGCCGTGAGCGCCAGCCTGCCAGCTGGTGGCCCAGCGGGTCGCCCGTTTCAGTGCGCTCACCGAGGAGGCGCACCTGCGCCGCCTCACCCTGGCTCACCTGCTAGGGCTGGGCCCGGCACGCACCGCCGACATCCGCAGCGGTGCGACCGCCTCCATGCTGACCGACGGCGCAGAGCGGGTGGCCCTCTACCGGCAGACCTTCCTGGCCCCCACACTGGCGGCCGCTGCGGCTCCCCTGCTGGTGCTCATCGAGTTGGCCGCCTTCGTCGACGTCGTTCCCGCCCTGGTCCTGGCGGCGGCCGTCATCGTGGTACCGGCCTTCATCGCCTGGTGCCACTCGCGGCTGCGGGCCTCGTCCTCGAACTCCCGACGGGCGCGGATGCGTCTGGCCGCCGAGTACCTCGACGCGATCCAGGGACTGCGCACCCTCACCCTGGCCCGGGCCGCGGAGCGCACCAGTGCGCGCCTGCGCCTGGAGGGGGAGTCGAACCGACGCGCCGTCATGGGGCTGCTGGCGGGCAACCAGCTCGTCATCCTGCTCACCGACGGCCTGTTCTCGCTCTTCCTCATCTCCGTGGCCGCCGGTCTGGCCCTGGTACGCCTGTCCACCGGCGCCATCGACGTCAGTGACGCCTTGGCAATCGTCCTGACCTCCTACGTGCTCCTCGAGCCGCTGGACCACGTGGGCGCCTTCTTCTACGTGGGCATGGCCGGAATGGCCAACCAGCGCGCCATCCGCAGGATCCTGTCGCGGCCCCTGCCCCGCTCAACCGCTCGTCCCGGGGCCACGGTCTCCTCCCCCATGGCCGCTCAGGCATCCATCGTGCTCGACGACGTCGAGGCCGCCTGGGACGCCGATCCGGTGCTGGAGGGCGTCAATCTGAGCGTGCGCCGTGGTGAGAGCCTGGCGGTGGTCGGCCCCTCGGGGGCGGGCAAATCGACGCTCATGGCGATGCTCGCCGGCAACCTGCTGCCCAGCGGCGGAACCGTGCGCGTCGAGGGCACCGAGCTGAGCGCCGCGACGCAGGACGAGGTGCGTTCGGCCTCCGCGCTAGTGGCGCAGACGACCTGGCTGTTCACTGGGACGATCGCTGACAACCTGCGCCTGGCCCAGCCCTACGCGACGCCGTCGCAGATGTGGCAGGCCCTGGAGGTGGCCCGCCTCGACAAGGAGGTAGCGCTCATGCCCGAGGGGCTGGAGACGCAGGTCGGCGAGGCTGGCCTGGGGCTGTCGGGAGGTCAGGCCCAGCGCCTGTCCCTGGCCCGCGCCTTCCTGGCCGACCGCCCCGTACTGCTCCTGGACGAACCCACCAGCCAGGTGGATCTCGCCAGCGAGGCGGCCATCGTGGAGTCCCTTGAAAAGCTGGCTCGGGGACGCACCGTCGTTACCATCTCCCACCGCGTCGGGGCACTGACCACAGCGGACCGAACCGTGAGGGTCGAGGCCGGGGCAGTCCACGATGCCGGTGGAGCCGAGGCACCCGGATCCGCCAGTACGGCGGCCACTCACGAGGCCACACAGCCCGAGGCCCACGAGGTCGAGGAGCCCTCTCCCCAGGCCACCGACGGGGATCACCAGGAGGAGCCGGCATGATTCGGTCGATCCAGTCGAGGCGGTCCTCGGCGCCCCACTCGAGGGCAGCCGGCGACTCGGGGCAGCACCGCGGGGACGGCCTGGCCGACGGCTCCACGCAAGCGCCTCCCTCGCGGGCGATGCTGGTGCGGTGGCTGCTTCAGGTCACCCGCCCGGTCCTCTCACCGCTGCTGGGCTCCACCCTGTGCCGGATCACCAACATGCTGTGCGGCGTGGCCCTGTTCTCCTTGGGCGCCTACGCCGTGGCCCGGGCAGGGCTGGCGATGACGACTGGCGCACCGGTGCCCGCCATCTGGCCGGTCCTGGCCGTCATGGCGGGGCTGTCCCTCGCTCAAGGCGGCCCTGCGCTACGTCGAACAGTTCCTCGGGCACCTGGTCGCCTTCAAGGCCCTCGAGCTGCTGCGCGGCCAGATCTTCCGCTCGCTCATCCCCCGCTCCCCCAGGGTCAGCGCGACGTCACGCTCAGGCGACCTGCTGTCGCGGGCCACCAAGGACGTGGACCGGATCGAGGTCTTCTTCGCCCACACCTTCGCTCCGGCGGTCTGCGCCGTCGTCGTACCGATCACGGTGCTCACGGCCATCGGCCTCAAGGTGTCCTGGATGGTGGCCCTGGCGGCGTTCCCCTTGGTGCTGCTCCAGCTACTCATCGTGCCCCGCCTGGGGTTCGCCGCCTCAGTGGATGCCTCCCGCTCGGTCTCGGCGGCGCGGGCGGAACTCACCCAGCACGTGACCGACACCGTTCAGGGCATGAGCGAGGTCGTCGGGTACGGGCGCAGCCAGGAGCGTCTCGATGAGATGGCCAGGATCGACGCCGAGATCGCCGGTGCCGCACGGCCAACCGGGCAGTGGGCCGCCGTGAGGCGAGGCCTCAACCAGCTGGCGGGTCTGAGCGCGCCGATCGCCGTCGTTGCCGCGGGTGCGACACTGCCGGCGACCGGCTCGGGCACGGGCATCCCCCTCCTGGCGGCCGCGGCCGCTGCGGTGCTGCGGCTGTCTGAGACCATCCGCGGCGTCGAGGAGCTCTCGAGCGCGCTCAATGCCTCCTTCGCCTCGGCTGAGAGAGTGTGGGAGGTCGTCAACGCCCCGGTGGAGGTGCGCGACGGCGATGAGGAGCTGACTGCCGGCATCTCCCACGAGGTCCTGTGGCAGGACGTCACCTACTCCTACCCCAACACCGCCACCCAGGCGGTCCGCGGCGTCAGCATCAGGGCCAGGGCCGGACGATGGACCTGCATCGTGGGGGCCTCCGGATCGGGCAAGTCCACACTGGCCCAACTGGCGGTGCGCTTCGATGAGCCGGACTCGGGCCGCATCCTCATCGACGGCCAGGACGTGAGCGATCTACGTGCCATCAGCCTCTACCAGGAGATCGGCCTGGTGGATCAGCGGGTTCACCTCATGCGGGCCACCATTGCGGACAACGTGCGCCTGGCGGCGCCCTCGGCCACGGACGCCCAGGTGCGCCGGGCGTGCCGAGCGGCCTGCATCGACGAGGACATCGAGGCCCCTCAGCGACGGTTACGACACCCTCGTGGGCGAGCGCGGCCAGTCTCCCGTCCGGGGGCCAGCGGCAGCGTCTGGCACTGGCGCGAGCCCTGCTCGCCCGCCCCGGGGTGCTCATCCTCGATGAGTTCACCTCGCACCTGGATCCTGACCTGGATGAGCGGGTGCGCATCGGGGTGCGCACCTATCTTCCGCAGGCGACGATCATCGAGATCACTCACCGCTTGCAGTGGTCCGAGCAGGCCGACCACGTCGTCGTGATGGATGCGGGGACGATCGTGCAGACGGGGCCGCCGGCCAAGCTCCTGGCCGAGCGCGGACCGCTGCGCACACTGATCGGCCGAGGTCGCTGAGAGCGCGGCCGGCCGGACCGGGCGGATCCCGGCTGCTTCAGTCGGGTCAGGCCGAGATACTGATCGGGCGCCGAGTCGGCTGACTCCCGGCGCCCGATCGGCTGACTGCGGTCTACTCGGTTCTACTCGCCCGAGCGGGTGGCTGCGGCCGAGGCCTCGAGCTCCTCGGGGCTGACGACCCCCTCGACGCTGACCGCATGGAGGTAGGCCATGCCGTCGAAGGAGAGCTCGCGAACGTTCTCCGGGTCGCCCTCGTCGTTGACGGAGCCGCCGGCCATGCGGTCCACGATGATGGCGATGGCCCCGTCACCGGTGACGTTCGTGGCGGTGCCAAAGGAGTCCAGGGCGATGTAGGTGGCGATCATGAGGGCCACCTGCTGGTCGTTGAAGCCGAGCATGGAGGACAGCAGACCGGTGGCCGCCATGATGGCGCCTCCGGGAACGCCCGGCGCGGCCACCATCGTGATACCGAGCATGAAGATGAAGCCGATCCACTGGGCGGTGCTCACGTGCAGGCCCTGGGTGAGGACGATCGCGAAGGCGAAGGAGAAGATCTTCGAGGTCGACCCCGCCAGGTGGATCGTGGCGCACAGGGGGACGGTGAAGGAGGCCACCGCGTCGGAGACGCCGTTCTTCTTCGTCTGACGCAGGGTGACCGGGATCGTGGCCGCCGACGACGAGGTCCCCAGAGCCGTCAGGTAGGCCGGGACCATGGTGAACAGCGCCTTGATCGGGTTGCGGCGGCCGATGAGTCCAGCGGTGAGGAACTGGATGCTCAGGATGACGACCTCGAGGATGAGGACCACGACGACGACGCGCAGAAGCGCCTTCATCACCGCCCCGGCCGCCCCGGTGTAGGTGAGGTTGAGGAAGATGCCGAAGATGTGCAGAGGCAGCAGCGGGATGATGAGCCGCTCGATGAGGCGGGTGATGATGGCCCTGGAACTCGATGAAGCTCTTTGGCGCAGCACCCCCTGGGCACCATGGACAGGCCGATGCCCAGGACGAAGGACAGCAGCAGAGCGGTCATGACCTCAACGGCGGGCGGCATCTCCACCGTGAAGTAGCTGCTCAAAGCCCCCTCCGGCTTGGCAACATCAGCCAGAGAGGTCCCGGCGAGCAGACGGGGGAAGGTAGCGGCACACACCAGGAAGGTGAGGAAGCCGGCGAAGAGTGTCGAGGTGTAGGCCAGAGCCGTGGTGATCCCGAGCCACTTACCGGCCCCGCGTCCCAGATCGGCGATGGCGGGGGTCACCAGGCCGATGATGATGAGCGGGATGGAGAAGCTGAGGAACTGGCTGAACAGGTCGGAGAAGGTCGCGAAGACATTGCCGACGGGCTTGGGAATGAGCGGGTGGCCCCCGAAGCGAACCGAGCCCAGGAGCAGGGCCAGCAGGATCGCGCCAATGACCCAGGTCAGGATGCTGTGGCTGAGACGATGGGCCAGCGAGGGCGAGGCTGAGGGATTGCTTGACATGGAGGGACCTTCAGGGTGTGAAACGAGATGACAAGACGTCTTGACTGGGGCCAGCGTGCCATACCGCTTGGTCACGGCGCCGCACCGGACCGAAGAATGAGCACTCCCAAGGCACAGATCACACGGGGCGGCGCACAGCGTCGCCGTGAGAACTCAGACCGTGTGTGCAGTGCTCCGCGCTCACACGATGCGGGGCAGGTTGACGTACGGCGACAGGAGCATCAGGACGGCGGCCAGGCCGATGCCGAGGATGACGTCGAACAGGCGGCTGCGCGCCGCCAGCCAGGTGCCGTCGGGGCGCTGGATCCGGACGATGGCCAGCATCAGGATCCCGGCGGCCGCCCACAGGACGGCGATGCGGCGGTGCCCCAGCAGGGCAATGGCTGGGACGGCCGCCAGGCCGAGGGCAACGAGGACAACACAGATGGTGCGGTAGGGCTCCTTGTGCTCGGCCTGCTGGGGATGCGGGTCATGAGTCACGGGCAGGAGCCTATCGGCGCGTGGGGTACGGGTCCATGACCTTTCTCCGACTGGCACGCCCGCCTGGTGTCCGGCGCGAGGAGCCGGGCACCAGGCGGCGCAGGCGGCCCAGTGGGAGATCAGTGGGAGAAGTGGCGGGTGCCGGTGAGGTACATGGTGACGCCGGCGGCCTGGGCGGCGTCGATGACCTCCTGGTCACGGATGGAGCCGCCCGGCTGGACGACGGCACGGACCCCGGCGTCGATGAGGACCTGGAGACCGTCGGCGAAGGGGAAGAAGGCGTCGGAGGCGGCCACGGCCCCGCGGGCGCGCTGAGGCACGGCCGCGTCGCCAGACGAGTCGCCCAGGACCTCGGCGGCGTCAGCCCCACCCACAGCACCCCTTCTCCTGCTGGGAGCCGTCGAGTGCGGCGTCGCCGGTGGAGCGGGCCCCCAGGGTGTTGGCCCGCTCGACGGCCAGCTTGCAGGAGTCGACGCGGTTGACCTGCCCCATGCCCACACCGACGGTGGCACCGTCGTGGGCCAGGAGGACCGCGTTGGAGCGCACGGCGCGCACCGAGCGCCAGGCGAAGACCAGATCGGCCAGGAGTGCGTCATCGGCGGCCGGGCCCCGCGGCCAGGGTCCAGGTCGAGGGGTCGTCGCCGGCGGCGTCCAGGACGTCACGCTCCCTGGATGACGGCGCCTCCCGTGACCTGCTTTGATCTCGTAGCCCTCGCGCTGGGGGCCCCGACGAGGAGCAGGCGGAGGTTCTTCTTGGTGGACAGGATCTCCACGGCCTCATCGTCGAAGGCGGGGGCGGCGATGACCTCGGTGAAGATCGGCTTGATCTGACGGGCCATCTCGGCGGTGACGACCGCGTTGGTGGCGATGACGCCGCCGTAGGCCGAGACCGGGTCGCAGGCGTGGGCCTTTGCGGTGGGCCTCGGCGACGTCGCCGGCGGCTGAGACGGCGATGCCGCAGGGGTTGGCGTGTTGACGACGGCGACCGTGACGGCCTGGCCGTGGTCATAGGCGGCGCGCACGGCTGCGTCGGTGTCGGTGTAGTTGTTGTAGCTCATGGCCTTGCCGTGGAGCTGGCGGGCGCCGGCCACTCCCCCGCTCGCTCCGGCGGTGCGGTAGACGGCGGCCCGCTGGTGGGGGTTCTCCCCGTAGCGCAGGCTCGCCAGGCGCTCGTAGCCGACGCCGACGTAGGCCGGCGGTGCGGCCGGCCCTGCTGGCTTCGACCTCGGCCGAGTCCGTGGCGTGGGAGGCGGCGTCGGCCCTCGATCTGGGCGGCCATCCAGGTCGACACGGCCGCGTCGTAGGCGGCGGTGTGGGCGAAGGCCTCGGCGGCCAGGCGGCGGCGGCCGGACAGGGTGAAGCCGCCTTCTCGCACGGCGGCCGCGACGTCCTCGTACCGGCCGGGGCTGGTGACCACGGCGACGGCGGGTGAGTTCTTGGCGGCGGCGCGCACCATGGTGGGGCCGCCGATGTCAATCTGCTCGACACAGGCGTCGAAGGGGGCTCCGGAGGCGACGGTGTCGGTGAAGGGGTAGAGGTTGACGACGACCAGGTCGATGGGGTCACCCCAGGGTGGCCAGCTGGTCGAGGTGGTCGGGCTTGCGGCGGTCGGCGAGGATGCCGGCGTGGACAGCCGGGTGGAGGGTCTTGACCCGTCCCTCGAGGCACTCGGGGAAGCCGGTGACCTCCTCCACCGGGGTGACGGCCAGGCCCGCGGCGGCGATGGTGGCGGCGGTGGAGCCGGTGGAGACGATCTCGACGCCGGCGTCGGCCAGGGCGCGGGCGAGCGGGAGGAGGCCGGTCTTGTCGTAGACGGAGATGAGGGCGCGGCGCACGGGGACACGGTCGGGGCTGACGAGGCCCTCAGTGGGGACGTGGGCGGTGGGGACCGCCTGGTTCGTGGGCTGCGAGGACTGGGACGACGGGGACGTGGACATGGCGCTCCTGGTGTGGCGTGAGGAAGCAGGACGCCCAGGCGGGCGACGTCCCCTTCATGGACGGCCTCGGCCACTCCCCGGTGGTGCCCCACCCTCGCCAGTCGCAGCCGACCTCATCCTATCGGGTGGCGGCCACGACGGCATCGGATAAGGCCACCGAGCCTGCCTGACCTGACGTTTTCCATGTCGCTCCCGGCGAATCACCCGACCGAACGGCCTGTTTCCTTGCGGGCGGCTCGAGGGACCACATACAGTCCACAGCATGACTGCGCCCATCAACATCGCAGCAACACCGGTATATCGGAGAACTCCCCCGGAGCAGTGGCAGGAGGCCGCCTCCGCCTACCAGCGCTGGTGGAGCCGCCAGCCGGGATTATCCAGTGCCCTGAACCTGGTGGTGCGCGGAGCCTACGCCTTGATGATCCCGCTGCTCATCGCCGCCCTGGTGATGGTCCCGAGGCTGGCCTACGCCGCCGTGCCGGCGGCCTTCATGGCCGTGTGCCTCATGGTGGTGGCCCTCCTGGCGCGCACACGCACCATCAGCTGGCGCTCGGTTCTGCTCATGTACGGTGTCGGCGCCGCCTGGTCGCTCGTCGTGGCCGCCATCATGAGCTCGGTGCGTACCCGCGCAGGCCTGTCCGTCATGGGCAACGGGATGAGTATCGCCCTGACCATTGCCCTGGAGGTTCTCAGTCCGCTGGTGCCCCTAGTGCTCGTGGTCTTCCTGGCGCCGTGGCGGATGCGCCGCCTGGCGGCCTCCGACTGGGCCCTGCTGGGTTTCGCGGCCGGAGCGGGCCTGACGGCCCTCAACGACGGCATTCGGGCCCTTGAGGAGAGCAGCCTGCTCTCCTCGGTCCTGGGCAACGGGCGCCTTCCCTTCTCCTTCAACCCGTGGACCTCGGGGTCGATGACCCAGGAGAACAGCAACGTCCTGGCCGTCAGCAACCAGGTGAGCACCGCGAACATCACGATGGCGGTGGCGCTGGCGATCACGCTGTGGCGCCTCAAGCGACTCCCCTGGCCTTCGAAGGCTAAGAACCTCGTGTGGCTGCGGATCGTGGCCTGGATCCTGCCGGCGGTGGTCATCCTGCAGTCGGTCAGTGACCACGCCACCTACATCGCCAGGATCGCCCAGCAGCTCGGCCAGAGCGACTCCGGCGGCGGTTTCCCGGCGCTACTCATGTTCCTGTGGAGGGTCAACGGCGGAGGCCTGAGCGCCATTCCCCTGTCCGTCATCCTCATGGCCGCCTGCCTGCTCCTGGACGCCCACCGCCGCGCCTACGCGGGTGTGCACGGCTGGACGGTGGCCGGGGCGCCGGCTCCCCGCTACCCCAACCTCACCGAGGCGCCGCCCTTCGTGCGCGCCCTCATCGTCTCGGTGGTGGCGCTGGCGAACTTCACCTGGGGTGACCTGGCCGTCACCTGGGGCGCCTACGGGGACCTGCGTCAGGGGCGTTTGTACGCCATGCGGGCGGGGCGAGCCACAGCCGAGCAGGTGCGCGGCGTGCGAGCAGACGCCATGGAGGCTACGACGCCGGGCGCCGAGCCCAATGCCCGCCAGGGCTTCCGCCTGGGGATCCTGGTGGTCAGCGTCGTGCTGTTCCTCCTGTGCTGCATGTACGAAGTGCGCACCGTCTGGCAGCTCGCCCCCGAGCTCAAGGAGACCGAGGACGACCTGTTCCTCTCCGCCCTGCCGCGCCTGTTCTCCCAGTGGTGGAGCGGGTTGAGCGGCACCCAGGGGCTCCTCTACGCGATCGGTGCGCTGGCAACGGTGGCCATGAGCCTGTCCCTCGTCCTGACACTGGGGGCCCCGGGGCGCCGCATCAGCACGGCGCCGTCGTCGAGCAGCCTCCTCAGTCACCTGGCCACTTCTCACGCCGGGGCAGGCGTGCCTGGCGCTTCTGGACTTCGCCATGACCTACATGCCGCGCTCGGCCCTGAGCGCCAGTCCCGCCGGTGGCGGAACCGACCTGGCCGCCGAGCTCTCCGTCAACCGGCGGATCCGGGGCGCCGAGAGCTTCTCCGAGAGTCAGGCGCTGTTCACGGCGCGTACCAAGCGGCAGGTGGCGGTCGAGTCTGATATTGCGCGCCTTCGCGAGCTCGCCGAGTCCCTGGGCGTGACCGGCGTCGATGCCCTGGAGCCCAGCCGGATCGATGAGACCGTCGCCGATCTGGCCGCCTCCGGGGCCGACTCCCAGGTCGTCGGGCAGATGCGCGACCTGGCCGCCTCGGTATCGGAGCAGCAGTCGGAGATCCTGGACCTGACCCGCCGGCTCAACACCGGTAACGGCGAGCAGTTCGCCATTCTGGAGGGCTTGCGGATCAACGACGACTTCCGGGGTGAGGCCATCGACCAGCGGCCGGTGGACAGCCCCGTCCACGCCCTGGCGCTGTCCCCGGCCGGGAACCAGCTGGTCGTCGTCGAGTACCAGGGGGCCGCCCCCACCATTGATGACGACGACGAGACCGACATTCCTCCCCGCAGGCTGCCGGGGCGGGCGGCGCACAAGTCGGCCGACAACGTTCTGGAGCACCTGGCCACGGACGAGCGCGTCGCGCGGTTCTTCCGGGAGAACCCTGAGCTGTGGCAGGCCATCAAGGAGGGACGCGCACTCCTGGAGGCGAACGTCCTCTACACCCCCATCCCCGGGATGACCTACCGGGCCGGGACCGCGCTCCTGGCGGTGACGCCCGAACTGGTCGAGGGCGTGGATACGGCCGTCAGCTCCTTGAGCAGCGCGGGCACGGCGGCTCGCTGACTGACTGGCTGCTGACTCACCTCTCGCGGTCGTTCTCCCAGTCAGTCTCATCGACGGCGTCCTCGCGCACATCCTGGCGCCGGTAGGCCGCCGGCAGGACCGACTCGGGCAGGGTGTTGCGGGCCCAGGTGCGTGTGTAGGGGTGGGCCAGGACGGCCATGGCCGCCAGGCCGACGCCGACCTCGACGAAGACGAGGATGACGGTGTAGAGGACCAGCGGACCGACGCTGCTCATCCGGTTCGGCCCCACGGACCCGGAGGCAGCCAGGCACAACAGGCCCACGCCACCGGCCACGAGGAGGGCGGCCAGACCGGCGGCGCTGAGGGCGTAGCGCACCCGCAGGGCGTTGAGCACCGCTCGACGTCGCCAGGCGGCCACCATGGCGCCGGCCGTCACCACCAGGGGCAGCCACAGGCCCACGCTGCTCAGCGGCGTCGACGGCACCAGCCCCAGCAGCGGCAGGCGTGGGACGGGCCCGGCCACCACCCGGTCGGGGGCGAAGACCGTGCCCGTGCCCACGGAGAAGCCGGCTCCGATGAGCCAGGAGCAGGCCCAGATGACCAGGGTCGGCACCCAGCCGGCCTGAAGCAGGATCAGGCCGGCCATCGCGACGAAGCCGTCCCCGGCCAGGGAGTCGTGCAGGACCGAGACCCGGCCGGCTCCGTTGACGACAGCCGCGACCACCACCAGCAGGCTCAGCAGGCTCAGGGCTCGCGTGGCCCCGTAGGCCAGCGACAGGGAAGGCCCCAGCCAATGTGGTCGGCGGTCCCACCATCGGGTCAGGGGCGACCAGTGGTGGCCGGCGCGCATGAGCTGGATGGCGACGATGACGCCGGTGAGCAGGGCGATACCGACGACGGCGGGCCAGGTGTCCAGCCCGGCGGGGCCGGTGAAGCAGGCCAGGGCCGCCACGACGGTCGCGGCGGCGACGATGGCCGCCCCGGCCGCCGGCCGGGAGGGGGCGGGCGCGCCGCACGCAGAACCAGGTCCAACCCGCCTGCACCAGGGTGAGTCCCAGCAGCGGCAGGCTGAGCACGCCGTCGTCCTCGGAGGTCAGCGCGGTCGAGCCCCCGAATCCGAGGCTCCACAGGGCGGTCCCGGTGTGCAGGGCGTCGCCTGCGCTGAGGATGGCCGCGGCGTTGAGGCTGGCGGCCGCCTTGGACACGGCGATCGTCGCCAGCACCACCACCAGCCAGACCAGGCCGACTGACTCGACCCCCACGCGCAAGGACCACAGGGCCCAGGACGCCAGGCTGGTGGCTCGCTGCCGCGCCAGACTCAAGCGCTCACCTCACCGGCCAGCTGACTGTAGAGCTCGCGGGCGATCTCAGCGGTCTGGCTGGGGGTGCGCCCCACCCGGACGCCGGCGGCCTCCAGGGCAATCTTCTTGGCCTCGGCGGTACCCGAGGAGCCGGAGACGATGGCGCCGGCGTGCCCCATGGTGCGGCCCTCGGGTGCGGTAAAGCCGGCGACGTAGGCGACCACCGGCTTGGTCATGTGCTCGCGGATGTAGGCGGCGGCCCGCTCCTCGGCGTCGCCCCCGATCTCACCGATCATGACGACCAGGCGGGTGTCGGGGTCGGCCTCGAAGGCGGCCAGGGCGTCGATGTGGGTGGTGCCGACCACCGGGTCCCCACCGATGCCGATGCAGGTGGTGAAGCCCAGGTCGGACAGCTCGTGCATGAGCTGGTAGGTGAGGGTGCCGGACTTGGAGACCAGTCCCAGGGGCCGGGGCCGGTGATGTCGGGCAGGGGTGATGCCCACGTTGGAGCGGGCCGGGGAGATGATGCCGGGGCAGTTGGGGCCGATGATCTGCACGCCGTGGTCGGCCGCGTAGGCGCGCATCCAGGTGGCGTCGGCCACCGGGATGCCCTCGGTGATGACGACGAGGAGACGCACTCCGGCGTCGACGGCCTCGACGACGGCACCCTTGGCGAAGGCGGGCGGTACGAAGACGACGCTCACCTCGGCGCCGGTGGCCTCCTTGGCCTCGGCGACGGTGCCGTAGACGGGGACCTCAACGGTTCCGGCCTGAACCTCGCCGGCGCCGGGGCCGATGGGGGCGACGTCGAAGGAGACGGTGGTGCCGGCCTTGCGGGGGTTGACGCCGGCGACGACCTTCGTGCCGGCCGAGAGCATGCGGGTGGTGTGCTTGCGGCCCTCGGAGCCGGTCATGCCCTGGACGATGACGCGGTCGGTCTCAGTCAGGAAGATGCTCATGTCTCAGGCCTCCTTGCCAGCGGGCCGGCCGCTGATCTTCTCGGCGATGGCGGTGACGACGTCGGCGGCCCCGTCCATGGTGTCGACGACGGTGACGCCCTCGATGGCGGCGTCAGCCAGGATGGCGCGACCGGTGTCGGCGTTGTTGCCGTCCAGGCGCACGACGACGGGCTTGGGCAGCCCGCCCAGGGACTCGACGGCGGTCACGATGCCCTGGGCGACGGTGTCGCAGGAGGTGATGCCGCCGAAGACGTTGACGAGGATGGCGCGCACCTGGGGGTCGGAGGCGACGACCTCCAGGCCGGTGGCCATGACCTCGGCCGATGAGCCGCCTCCCAGGTCGAGGAAGTTGGCGGGCTTCATGCCGCCGTGGCGCTCGCCGGCGCCGGCGACGACGTCGAGGGTGGACATGACCAGGCCGGCGCCGTTACCCAGGACCCCTGACCTCGCCCCTCGAGGCGCACATAGTTGAGGCCGGCCTCGCGGGCGCGGGCCTCCAGGGGGTCGGTGGCGGCGTTGTCGACGAGCTCGGCGTGGGCGGGGTGGCGGAAGCGGGAGTTGTCGTCGAGGGTGACCTTGCCGTCCAGGGCGATGATGCGGCCGTCGGCGGCCTTGACCAGGGGGTTGACCTCCACGAGGGTGGCGTCCTCGGCGGTGAAGACCTCCCAGAGGCGTTCGATGACGGCGGCGACCTCGTCGGCCAGGGGGCCGGCCTCGAAGCCCGCGGCCTCGACGATCCGGTGGGCGACGGCAGGGGTGATGCCCTCGAGCGGGTCGATGCCGATGCGGGCCAGGGCCTCGGGGCGCTCGACGGCGAGGGTCTCGATGTCCATGCCACCCTCGCGCGAGCACATGGCCAGGTACTGGCGCTCTGCGCGGTCCAGGAGGATGGAGAAGTAGTACTCGGCGTCGAGGTCGACGCCGTCGGAGATGAGGACGGCGCGCACCGTGTGGCCCTGATGTCCATGCCCAGGATGTCGCGGGCGCGGGCCTCGGCCTCCTCAGCGGTGCGGGCGAGCTTGACGCCGCCGGCCTTGCCGCGGCCGCCGGTCTTGACCTGGGCCTTGACGACCACGAGCTCGCTTCCCGCGTCGAGGAGGGACTGCGCGGCGCTGCGAGCCTCCTCGGGGGTTGTGGCCACGGCGCCGTCGAGCACGGGGACGCCGTGCTGACGGAACAGGTTCCTGGCCTGGTATTCGTACAGATCCATGCAGCTGATCCTCTCGGGGCATGTGGATGGCTTGCTGGCGCGGGCCGACGTCGGCCGGGCAGGCACCAGTGATGAGCCTAACGTCCCAGTGGCCGGTTGGGAGGGCGGACACGGGCGCGAAGCGGCGGCGTCTCGCACAGCGTGGTCGCAGCGTCTCACGGCGGGGCGTGCGCACCGGGGCCTCCGCCGGCCACGAGCGCCGTCCAGCCACGTAGGATGACGAGGGATGGGACACGTAGCATGAGCAAGGATCCCGAGAGTCTTCAGGGTGGGTCGACTGAGGTCACCAAGGTGGGCGGCAGAGTCCTTCGCGCTCGGCGCCAGGGCAGCACCAATGTTGAGTGGCTGCTCACCGTGCTGGAGCGCAGGGGGTTCAGGTACTCACCGAGATTTCTTGGTCTGTCCGACGACGACCGGCAGGTCCTCGAGTTCATTGAGGGCCAGGCCGGCGCCTACCCGCTGCCTGAGGAGTTGCGCCACGATGAGGCGCTCATCTCAGCGGCCCGGGCGCTGCGCTTACTGCACGAGGTGACCAGCGACCTGGCGACCGAGGTGCTGGATGGCTGGATGCTGGAGGCGGTTGAGCCTTACGAGGTCATCTGCCATGGGGACTTCGCGCCGTACAACTGCGTCTTCGACGGGAGCAGGCTGGTTGGCATCATCGACTTCGACACCGCGCACCCAGGTCCTCGCATCCGCGACATCGCCTACGCGATCTATCGCTTCGCCCCACTGACCGCACCAGAAAACGCCGCCGGATTCGGCTCTCTGGCCGAGCAGGCTCGGCGGGCTCGGCTGTTCTGCGACGAGTACGGGGAGGTGAATCGGTCTGAGATCATCGAGGCCGTGTGCCGACGGCTGCTCGATCTGGTCCGGTACATGCGTGCTCAGGCGGCGCAGGGCGACACTGCATTCCAATCCCATCTCGACGACGGCCACGACACCGTCTATCTGCGCGACGTCAACTATCTGAGGACCAACGCGGCGGCACTCACCAGAGCGCTCATGTAAGAGCCCCGATCAAACCACTACTGGTTTGCGACACGCGGTCTCTACCCATGATCGCCGTCGAGAACGTACTTTTCCTACGAGGACTGCGTTGTCCTCCAGATGACTGTGGTCCGTCCCCAGTCGTCTGAAGGAGAAAGCAGTCCCCGTCCGCGATGTACGTTCCCGATCCTGAGCTGCCCGCCACGCCGCGAATTACCATGAATTGACACGAGGGGCTTGAGAAGGGAGACGGTCATGCCCGCACTGACGGCGACGAGCGCGCTGGTCGGCGCCATGGTGCTGCTCGGTCTCTGGAGCGGCAGGCGGTGGGGTCGACGACGCAAGCGCGTCCTCGACGCCGAGGCCCACAGCTTCCACGCCCGCGGCGACCGGTAGCTCCTTGGCCCGTGGACCCGCTGACCCCCTGCTCCCAAAGCAGGCGGCCACAACGATCCCCCTCATCCTGGGGTTCACCGGGAACCGGCGAATGCGCGGATGCCGCAGCAAGGAAACGATTCTGGGACCACAGGCGGATGACGTGGCGGCGCTCACCAGCAACAATAAGGGCTGATGCCCTCCCGGCCGACGCCGGGAGCCAGGCCCACCGGCGCCCCAGGGAAGGACCCCACATGCCAGCCGCCATGTCCTCAGACACCGTCCCTCCCCCACCGGCTCGTCGGCCGGCCCGCTGCTCGGCCTGGACGGCGAGCCCCTGCGCATCGGGGTCCTCACCTCCGGCGGTGACGCCCAGGGCATGAACGCGGCCGTGCGGGCCGTGGTCCGCACCGCCATCCGCCCTAGGGGCCAGGCCCTACGCGGTCATGGAGGGCTGGGCCGGGGCCGTGGCCGGGGGTGACGGCATCCGCCCCCTGGAGTGGGACTCGGTGGGCTCCATCCTCCAGCGCGGCGGCACCATCATCGGCACCGCCCGCTCAGCCGAGTTCCGCGAGCGCGCCGGCCAGCTGGCGGCCGCCCGCAACTGCTGGAGCACGGCATCGACCGGCTCGTGGTCATCGGCGGCGACGGCTCCCTGACCGGCACCAACGAGTTCCGCAAGAACTGGCCCTCCCTGCTGGAGGAGCTCGTCGAGACCGGTGACATCAGTGCGGAGACGGCCGCCTCCCACCCCGTCCTCATGGTGACCGGCCTGGTGGGCAGCATCGACAACGACCTGGTGGGCGCCGACATGACCATCGGCACCGACTCCGCCCTCCACCGCATCCTGGAGGCCATTGACGACATCTCCTCGACGGCCGCCTCCCACCAGCGCACCTTCGTCGTGGAGGTCATGGGTCGCCACTGCGGTTACCTGGCCCTCATGGCGGCCGTGGCCGGGGGCTGTGACTACGTCCTGGTCCCCGAGCTGCCTCCGGGCAAGGACTGGGAGGAGGACATGTGCTCCAAGCTCAAGGCGGGCCGGGAGGCCGGGCGCCGCGAGTCCATGGTGATCGTCGCCGAGGGCGCCACCGACCGCGAGGGCAACCGCATCACCGCCGACGACGTCCGCCAGGTCATCGCCGACAAGCTGGGTGAGGCCGCCCGTGTCACCATCCTGGGTCACGTCCAACGCGGTGGCCGCCCCAGCGCCTACGACCGCTGGATGTCCACGCTGCTGGGCTGCGCCGCCGCCCGCGAGGTGGTGTCCATGGAGCCGGGCAGCGAGCCGGTCATCATCGCCGAGCGCCACAACCGCATCCGCCGCCTGCCGATGATGGAGCAGATCGCGGCCACGCGCGCCGTCAAGGATCTCGTGGCCGCCCACGACTACCTCGGGGCAATCCAGGCCCGCGGGGCCAGCTTCGGCAGGATGCTCGAGCTGTTCGAGACCATGTCCACGCCTCCCGCCGAGCCGGCCACTGACGCGGGCTCGACGCCGTCGGCCTCCGACCGCCCCAAGCGGGTCGCCATCATCCACGCCGGCGGCCTGGCCCCGGGGATGAACACGGCGGCGCGTGCGGCCGTGCGCCTGGGCATCGACCACGACTTCACGATGCTGGGCGTCTACGGCGGCTTCCCCGGCCTGCTGGACGGCGACGTGCGCGAGCTGACGTGGGCCGACGTCGAGGGCTGGGTCGGTGACGGCGGCGCCCAGCTGGGCACGCGCCGCGAGGTGCCCACCATTGAGCAGCTCTACGCGCTGGGGCGGGCCATTGAGCTCCATGAGATCGACGCCCTGCTGGTCATTGGCGGCTACAACGCCTACCTGAGCGCCTACCGCCTGGTCACCGAGCGGGACCGCTACCCCGCCTTCCAGATCCCGATCGTGTGCGTGCCGGCCTCCATCGACAACAACCTGCCCGGCTCCGAGCTGAGCATCGGCACCGACACGGCCCTCAACAACGCGGTGGTGGCGCTGGACTCCATCAAGCTCTCCGCGGCGGCCTCCCACCGCTGCTTCGTCGCCGAGGTCATGGGCCGCAAGTGCGGCTACCTGTCCCTGATGTCGGGCCTGGCCACCGGCGCGGAGAAGGTCTACCTCAACGAGGAGGGCATCACGCTGGCGGGCCTGGCGGCGGACTCCGAGCGGATGGTGGAGTCCTTCCGCTCGGGACGCAGCCTCTACCTCGTGATCCGCAACGAGCGGGCCAGCGTCAACTACACCACCGACGTCCTGGCTCACATCTTCGCTGAGGAAGGCAAGGGTCTCTACGACGTGCGCGAGGCGATCCTGGGTCACCAGCAGCAGGGCGGAAGCCCCACGGCCTTCGACCGGATCATGGCGACCAAGCTCGTCGCCCACTCCCTGGAGCTGCTGGCCTGCGCCCTCAAGCGCGGTGAGCCGACGGCCTCCTACGTGGGCCTGATGGGGGGCAAGGTCTCCGACCAGCCCCTGGACCGCATGAACGACGACCTCGACCGCGACCACCGTCGCCCCCGCCACCAGTGGTGGCTGGGTCTGCGCCCCGCCGTGGGCCTGGTCAGCCAGGACATCGGGACCCTGACACTTCAGGACGTGCCCGACTTCGGTGAGGCGGTCGACGACGCGGCCAGCTGACCCACCGGCCCCGGGAGCCGAGCGACAGGGTATCCCGGGTATGGTGCCTGGCGTGCGCGCGCTGATACGACCCCGGTTCCTTCTGGCCGCCGCCGTGGCGGGCGTGGCCGCGGGTCTCATCGGGATCGCGATGGCACTGCTCCTGGAACTCTTCGAGTCACTGTTCTACGGAGTCACCCACGGCGGACTCCTGGAACGCCTGGCCGCAGCCCCGCCCTGGCGGCGCGCCCTCGCCCCGGCACTGGGCGGCCTTGTCGCCGGCGGCCTGTGGTGGTGGCTACGCGCCACCGGCGGGGTGACCGACGTGGAGACTACGGTCGCGGACCGCAGTGGTCAGGCGGCTCCCCGGATGGGGCTGGCGCGTCCCTTCCTCGACGCCGTCACCCAGGTCCTCACGGTCGGTGCGGGTAATTCGGTGGGCCGCGAGGGCGCCCCGCGTCTGGCCGCCGGGGCGGTGGCGGCCAGACTCGCCAACCGCCTGGGGATCGGCAGGAACGAGGGTGCGATCCTCATCGCCTCCGCCGCCGGGGCGGGGCTGGCGGCCATGTACAACGCCCCGCTGGGAGGGGCCGCCTACGCCGTCGAGCTCGTCATGGTCTCCGGAATGCGACGGCGCGGCGTCCTCGTCGCGGTACCGGTGTGCCTCATCGCCACGCTCGTCTCCTGGCTGCACTCCCACGGGCGCCCCACCTTCGAGGTCACCTCGCCGGGGCTGTCGTCGGGGACCGTTCTCGGGCTGGTCCTGCTCGTGCCTGTGGCCGCAGCCCCTCGGCGTGGGGGCGAGGCGACTGTGGTCGTGGATGCTGGAGCACCGGGTGCGCGTCCCCGGTGGCTGCCGGCGGCGATCGGTGCGGCGGGACTGGTCACCGGCTTGGTGAGCCTGTGGGTCCCGGCGATCGTCGGCAATGGGCGCGACGCCATGGAGATGGCTCTGGGTACTGGCCTTCCCGGGGCCTCGAACAGCGCTGCGGGAGCGGGCCTAGTCCTGCTGGTGGGCATCGTGGCCCTCAAGCCGGTCCTCACCGGTCTCACGCTCGCAGCCGGCGCCACCGGCGGCCGGCTGGCCCCCTCCCTGGCCGCAGGCTCGAGCGCCGGAGCCGCCCTGGCGATCGCGCTCCATACCTGTGGGGTGGAGGCCAGCGTGCCGGTCCTGGCAATCGCCGGCGCGGGCGCGGTGCTCGCCACCACCCAGCGGGCCCGCTCTTCGGGATCGTCTTCACCTGGGAGCTGGCCCGGGCAGGAGCCTGGACGCTGGTGGCTCTGTTCACCGTCGTCGTGGCGGTCACGTTGCTGGCCTCCCCCGCCTGGCGGCGCACCGTGGTCTCTTGGTTGCGGACCTCACGGAGTCGGTAGCCGGACCCGCCTGCGACGTGTCAGGGTCATTGATTCGACCGTGCGAACATATACTCCTGGGCGGATCGCAACCGGCAGCCACGTCTCCATCGGAATCACTATGGATCGTCTCCACGACGCCGCACCTCCTCGTCACGCGCTACAACCCAGCGCGGCCGACGCCTACGCCTTGGAGACTGGAAGGCCGGCAGTCTCCGAGGGCACCGCCCTTGCCGCCGTCGCTCTGCTGGCCGGCGCTCCGGCGCTGGGCACAGCCCTGGCGCTCCTGCGGGGGCCGTGGATCCTCATGCTCGTCCTCCTTCACGTGGGCGGTCTCGCCCTGTGGTTCGGACTGGCCGGCCGCGGCTGGCGCGACCTGCTGACCGGTGGCGGCGTCCGTAGCAGAACCGGCCTGTTCGCCGCAGGCGCCCTGGGCGGAGTCGCCTTCGGCGGCCTGCACACCTGGATGGGACCGACGGGCACCGGCCCGCTGTGGGAAGCCGGAGATCACCGCCTCCGCGGTGCTTCACGCACTGGTCTTCGCCCTGACAGTCGGCGTCGTCTACAACGCGGTCCCCGAGGAGATCACGCTCAGGCGCAGCCTGTTCTCACCGATACACGAGCGCTTCGGGGCAGCGGCCGCTGTGCTGATGACGACGGCGTCCTTCACCGCCCTGCACCTGCCGACCTGGCTGACCTCCGACACCAGCCTCAAGGGCTACGCCTGGCAGATCCTCCACAAGGTGCTCTTTGGGCTGCTCGCCGGCTGGTCGGTGGTGCGGCTGCGGTCGGTGTTCTTCGCCCTGGGCCTGCACGTCAGCGGAAACGCGCTGGGCCTGTTCATCGGCCAGCTCCAGAGCGAGAACCTGCCCGACTTCGAGATCTCGCGGCTCAACGCGGCGATCCTGCTCACCGGCGCAGCCGCGGTCGCCGCCCTCATCCTCCTCCTGGGCCGACTTAGAAGAGTGCCACCACCAGTCTTCTAACCAGCGAGAAGGGCATCATCAATGGCTTGGCGAAGAAACTCCGACCGGCTCTTGCCGTTACGCTCAGCATGCGCATCGATGGCCTGTAAACGCGAAGCAGGTATGCGGAAAGAAATAGTCCTCATCTCTTCCTCGTACAAACGAGGACGACCCTGCACTACAGGACCAAGCCGCCCCTTCCAGTCACCTGCCTCATAGTCAGCAGCCAAGGAATCAAGCTGCTCATCAGTCACCCCGAAGGCGGCGTTCATCTGATCGCGGTTCATGATCTCCTCCTGTCGATAGATAGTTCCTTGAGAGTCTTTTTCGAGGGCGGCGTCATAGCATGATAAACAAGCCAGTCTCCACGCCCATTATGAACAGCAACCATCTCCAGCAACCGCCCCTTGACGTCCACTCCCACTGAAACCCATGTGCGAGAGTCGTCCACCCGAGGCGCAGAACGGATCGCATGCTTCCAGGCGGACAGCACATCCTCGACACTCACCTCGGGGTGGCGCTCGTGGACACGCGGGTGAACAATGACCTCATCCAATCGCACCCCTCACTTTCGCACTACATAATCGTAATACCACACCAGTGCGACTACTAGTCCTGAACTGGAGGATTGAGATCCTGGTCGTGGAACAGCAGGAGCAACCAGGCTCACCCCTGGCTGCGGCACAAGCGGACCTCTGCGCCCCGGTCCTTGATCGTGACGATCTCGTCGAGGTCAACGCGGGCAAGGGTGCGAAGGACACCCGCTAGGACTGGGAACTCACCGACGACGGCGCAGCAGGACCGAGTCCCATCCCGGTAGCGCCTCCGGCAGGCCTGCGTGGGTCGAGCCGGGCTGAACGTCCGGATCGGCGGCGCGCAGCACCTGCTCGGCCCCGCTCCACTCCCCTGGCTCCAGGCCCTCGGCCGCGAGCGCCGTCAGCAGGCCGCCATGACCGGTCAGGGGCAGGTCCTCGCGGGCGCACTGGGCGATGAGCAGGAGTTGCTCGATGCCGCCGCCCTGGGCCTCAGGGGCGCGCCACTGGCGCAGGATGACCCAGGCGGTGGGGTGGTCGGCCGCCAGGAGTCGGAAGGTGCCCAGGGCGAGGGTGTCGTCGTCGTGCCGCAGGGCGATGAGGCGGCGGTAGTGCTCGAAGACGCTGCCGGGTACTCCCACCTGGGCGGCGGCGTTGACGGTGCCGTGGTCGGGGGCCAAGGCGATCCAGGGCTCGCCGGTGGTGAATCCAGCCTTCTCGCTGCTGTCCCAGTGGACGGGGGTGCGGGCGTTGTCCCGGGAGACGGGAGCGATGCCGGCCAGGACGGCGGCCGGGTCGTCGCCGGCACGCACGCGCTCGTGGAAGTGGTTGACGGACTCCAGGTCCCGGTAGTCCTCGATCGAACGGAAGACCGTGTTGGCCATACCCAGCTCCTCGCCCTGGTAGATGTAGGGGGTGCCGCGGTGGGTGTGGAGGATCGTGGCGAGGGTCTTGGCCGAGCGGACACGCCAGGCGGGGTCGTCGTCGCCGAAGCGGGAGACGGCGCGGGGCTGGTCGTGGTTGTCCCAGTAGGCGGAGTTCCAGCCCTTCTCCGCGATCACGGCACCGGAGGAGTCCGTGGCGGGGGCGAGGGCTGCCTGCCAGTGGGCCAGGTTCTGCTTGAGGGTGACGAGCTCGAGGGGTTGGGGGTCGAACTTGCCTCCGGGCCCGTCGGTGAGGCAGACGTGCTCGAACTGGAAGACCATGTCGAGCTCGCCTCGGGCGGGGTCGGTGTAGAGGGCGGCCTCGGCGCTTGTGGCCCCGGGCATCTCCCCGACGGTCAGGACGTGGCCGGGCCGCGGTGCGAGGACCTGCTGGTTCATCTCGTGCAGGAACTCGTGAATACGGGGGCCGTTGGCGACGGCGGCGAAGGCGTTGCCGTAGAGGTCGCCCTCGCTTGGGGCGCGTCAGTGAGCGGGTAGGTCTTGGAGATGAGGTTGATGACGTCCATGCGGAAGCCGTCGACGCCGCGCTCCAGCCACCAGGTCATCATCTCGTGGATGGCGCGGCGCACCTGCGGGTTCTCCCAGTTGAGGTCGGGCTGCTTGGGTGAGAAGAGGTGCAGGTAGAACTCCTGGGTCTCCTCATCCCAGGCCCAGGCCGACCCGGAGAAGGCCGAACCCCAGTTGGTGGGCTCGGTGCCCGGCTGCCCGGGGGCGAGCCCGTCGACCTGCCGGGCGGGTCGCCAGATGTACCAGTCTCGTTTGGGGTCGCCCTTGGAGGAGCGGCTGGAGGTGAACCAGGGGTGCTCGTCACTGGTGTGGTTGACGACGAGGTCCATGACCAGGCGCATGCCGCGGCAGTGCAGTCCCTCGATGAGGGCGTCGAGGTCGGCCAGGGATCCGAAGAGGGGGTCGACGTCCTGGTAGTCGGAGATGTCGTAGCCGTTGTCGTCCTGAGGGGAGCGGTAGACGGGGCTGAGCCACACGACGTCGACGCCCAGCTCGTCGAGATGGTCCAGGCGGCTGGTCAGGCCGGGGATATCGCCGATCCCGTCGCCGTCGGAGTCGGAGAAGGAGCAGGGGGTAGACCTGGTAGACGACGGCGCGGCGCCACCAGTCCGGATCGTCGCCGACGTGGTGGGCAGAGACAACGAGGGGCGCGGGAGAGGTCACGGGCGACTTCCTTCCTACCGGACAGGGGATGCGAGGAAAGCGGGCCGGGTGAGTGAGGGTCTTCCCCTGCTCCGCCGCCAGCGCTGACGGGGTCTTGCGAGCCGGTACCGATTGTGTCAGAACCCGCCCGGGAGGAGGGCCGATTAAGATGAGTTCTCGCGCCTCACTCGGGGCGCCGCCTCTCCCACCCCGCTCCCTGCGATGACTCCTGCTGTGAAAGGCCGACCGTTGGTTTCTCCTCTCCGCGATGCCCCTGACACTCCGCGTCCAGCCGCAGCCCGCCCTGAGGCGGTCATCACCGGGACCTCGTCGGAGGAGTCACGCTACCGGTTCACGGTGCTCACCTCTCGGCTCATCCGCATGGAGCACTCCCCCACGGGCGTCTTCACCGACGCCGCCACCCAGCTGGTCGTCAACCGCGACCTGGGCGAGACGCCGTCGTTCCGGGTGGTGCACGGCCAGGACCGCCTGGAGATCATCACCGAGCACCTGCACCTGACTCATGTGCCCTCCCTGGGCTTCTCCCCCGCCGGGCTCAGCGTCAGGCTGCGCTCGACGGCGCTGCACGCCCACGGCGGCACCTGGCACCACGGCGACGTGTGGGATCCGGCCGAGACCTTCCCGACGAACCTGGGCGGCACCACCCGCACCCTCGATGAGGCCGACGGCGCCGTCGCCCTCGACCCGGGCCTGCTGAGCCTCAACGGCATCACCGCCCTGGACGACTCGGCCTCGCTGCTGCTCACCCAGGACGAGTGGGTTCAGCCCCGTGAGCCCGGCAACCGCCTGGCCGACGGGGCGCAGGACCTCTACGTCTTCGGCTACGGCCAGGACTACCAGGAGGCGCTGCGGGACTTCTTCCGCCTCACCGGGCCAAGCCCCCCCTCATCCCGCGGGCGCTACTGGGCAACTGGTGGAGCCGCTACCACCCCTACAGCGATCAGGAGTACCTGGCGCTCATGGACCGTTTCGCCGCCGAGGAGCTGCCCTTCTCCGTGGCCGTCATCGACATGGACTGGCACGTCACCGACATCGACCCGGCGATCGGCACGGGCTGGACCGGCTACACCTGGAACCGGGACCTGTTCCCGGACCCGGCGGCCTTCCTGGCCGGCTTGCACGAGCGGGGCATGCTCACCACGCTCAACGTGCACCCGGCCCAGGGGGTTCGCCGCCACGAGGAGGCCTATGAGGAGGTCTGCGCCGACCTGGGCCTGGATGCGAGCACCGGGGAGGACGTGCCCTTCAACATCGCCGACCGGGACTTCGTGGGCTCCCTACCTCTCACGCCTCCACCATCCCCTGGAGGACGAGGGTGTGGACTTCTGGTGGTTGGACTGGCAGCAGGGCGGCTCCACGACGGTTCCCGGCCTGGATCCGTTGTGGATGCTCAACCACGTCCACTACCTCGACTTGGGCCGCGAGCGCCCGGCGGCCGACGGTGGCGTGGAGCGTCGCCGCCCGGTGACCTTCTCTCGCTTCGCCGACGCCTCGAGCCACCGTACCCCGGTGGGATTCTCCGGGGACACGATCATCAGCTGGGACTCCCTGCGCTTCCAGCCGCGTTTCACGGCCACGGCCGCCAACATCGGCTACTTCTGGTGGTCCAATGACATCGGCGGGCACATGCTGGGCGGCAGCGACGATACGATGGCGGCGCGCTGGTTCCAGCTGGGCTGCTTCTCCCCCATCAACCGCCTGCACTCGTCGAACTCGGGCTTCACCTCGAAGGAGCCGTGGCGCTACTCGCGTGACGCCCGCGCCACGATGGAGGCGCACCTGCGGCTGCGTCACCGGCTGGTGCCCTACCTGTACACGTGGGCGCGCCGCTCGGCGGGTGAGGGCATCGCTCCGGTGCGTCCGGTCTACCACGACCACCCGCGCAAGCTGGCCGCCTACGAGCACCGGGGCAGCTTCTGCTTCGGGGACCTGCTGGTGGTGCCCTTCACCTCCCCGCTCGATGTGGCCACCGGCCTGGGGCGGGAGCTGACCTGGCTGCCCGACGGCGTCTGGTACGACCTGCCCACGGGGCGCCGCTATGAGGCCACCACCGGTGGGCGCGGTCGCATGCTGAGCCTGTCACGCCCCCTGGACCGGATCGGGGTGCTGGCCCGGGCGGGCTCCGTGATCCCCCTGGCCGGGAACCTGACGGAGGCGGCCGGGGACAATCCGCGTGAGCTGGAGATCGTCGTCGTGCCCGGGGGCTCGGGGAGCTTCACCTTGGAGGAGGACGACGGCTCGGCCCAGCCCGGGCAGGACCAGATCGCCCGCACCCACATGGCGCTGACCTGGCCCGAGGCCGAGGAGGAGGACGGCGCCGACGTGGTGCTGCGTATCCGCCTGGAGGGGGCGGCCGAGGTCGTGCCGGCCTCGCGGCTGGTGACGGTGCGACTCCTGGCCGGTCAGGTGGCCGGCGCCTGGCTGGGTGTGGGTGAGCGGGCGCGCCGGCTGGCCACCGAGGAGGTCAGTGGGGACGGCTTCACCCTGGGGGCCGGGACGCTGGTGCACCTGGAGGAGCTGAGCCGCCAGGAGCTCATCGACGGCGTCCAGCTGGTCCTTCGCGGCACGAAGCACTCCCCGGCCGACTGGCGCGATGAGGTCCACGCGCTCCTGGACGCCGCGCGTGTGGAGTACATGGCCAAGGACCTGGCTTGGGACGCGGTGCAGCGGGGCCTGAGCGGAACCGCCCTGCTGGGTGAGCTTGAGGCCCTGGGCCTGCCGGAGACGCTGCGGGCGGCCGTGGCCGAGGTGCTCCCCCACTCCTGAACAGGCTCCGAGCGCCGACTCTGGCGGGTCGGCTCGAACCGGCCGACGGGCGTGTCGGGCCGCCGCTAGGCTGCTGGGTATGAGTGAGAATCCCACCCCGCGTTTCCCGGAGGCCGAGCCCTACTTCGTGGGCGACGAGCGCACCAACCGTGAGCGCATGCTCGCCGGTGACTGGTATGTCTCCGACGACCCGGACAACGCCAGGATCGCCGCCCACGCCCGCACAATGCTCTACCGCTTCGAGCGGGCCTTCGCCGAGGGCGAGGAGGACTGCTGGGACCTGCTGCGCTCAGCGATCCCGGGGCTGGGCGACCAGGCTCGCCTGCTGCCGCCGGTGCGCGTGGACTACGGGGACAACATCACCGTGGGTGAGGGGACCTTCGTCAACTACGGGCTCGTGGCCCTCGACGTCGCCCGGATCAGTATCGGCGCGCACTGCCAGATCGGCCCGAACGTCCAGCTGCTCACGCCGGTCCACCCCCTGGAGCCGACGCCGCGCGCCTGCTCCCTGGAGGCGGCCGACCCCATCACGATCGGGGACAACGTGTGGCTGGGCGGCGGGGTCATCGTCTGCCCTGGTGTGACCATCGGGGACAACTGCGTCATCGGCGCGGGCTCGGTGGTCACCAAGGACATTCCCGCCAGCAGCCTGGCGGTGGGCAACCCGGCCCGGGTCCTGCGACAGCTGGACGACTCCACCTTCGGCCCACGTCATCAGCACCCGCCTCAGGAGACGCCGCAATGAACCCCGAGACCTTTTCCGACCTGGCCGCTTCCCGGCACTCCGTGCGGGACTTCCGGCCTGACCCGGTGCCGAGTGGGGTCATCGAGGAGATCCTGGAGGATGCCCGCCAGGCACCGAGTTGGTCCAACACCCGCCCCTTCATGGTGGCGCTGGCCACCGGTGAGCAGGCGGACCGTCTGCGCGCGGCCTACGTCAAGGAGTTCGACGCTGCCCTCCCCCTCCAGCACAAGGAGCCCGGGGCGATGGCCCGCCTGGCCCTGAGCGGCAAGGCGCCCGACGGCGACTACCCGACCTGGGCGCCCTACCCCGCGGACCTGCTGCCCCACTCCCAGGCGGTCGGTGGCCGGCTGTATGCGCACATGGGTATCGGCCGCAAGGACCGCGAGGCCCGTGACGCGGCCGCCCGCCGCAACTGTGAGGCCTTCGGCGCCCCGGTCATCGGTTTCGTCCTGGTCCACGAGGGCCTCATGCCCTTCGCGGCGCTCGACGCCGGGATCATGCTGCAGACCCTGTTCCTGTCCGCCAAGGCCCACGGGGTCGACTCCTGTCCCCTGGGGGTCCTGGCCACGTGGCGCCGTCCCTTCGACGCCGAGTTCGAGGCGCCGTCGGACTACCGCCTCATCACGGGCTTCGCCCTGGGCTACGCCTCCGAGGCCCCCGTCAACGACTTCCGGGCCGAGCGGCGCCCCGTGCGCCTGGTGCCGAGCCGCAGCTGATCAGGTTGCGGTCGGCTCAGGCCGTTACCGCCCGTGGTGCTCGAGGTCGCGGTCGTACCTTGAGCCTCGCGTTCGAGGGGTAGAGGGTACGACCGCGCGCCCTATGGTACGAACACAAGGTGCTCCGTCCTGGTTTCGTGACCGATCCTAGGCCGGCTGTGTGCCGTCCAGTGCGGCCTGAGGCGGGCGGTGCCACCGCGGCGGGACGACGAGCCCGCGCCGGCGGACCGCCAGCAGCATGGCCAGACCGGCCGCCGTGCACACGATGATCGCGACGACGGAGGCCTCGATCCCCATGACTCCGCCGGTGAGCAGGTCGGGGCCGGTGAAGCGGGCCTCGATGAGTCCGCGTCCCGACCCGATGCCGGAGATGTCGGAGCCGAAGATGCCGCCCTGGACGAAGTTCCAGGCGGCGTGCACCCCGATCGCCAGCCACAGGCGTCGGGTGAGCAGGTAGCAGGCGCCCAGCAGGATGCCCGCCTCCAGTGCGATCGCCACCGCACCGAAGACCGTCGCATGAGCGTTGCCCAGGTGAGAGATTCCAAAGAGGAACGAGGTGATGGCCAGCGCCCACCAAGTCCCCACCCAGCCCTCGATGAGGCGCAGCAGAATCCCTCGAAACAGAATCTCCTCGGTGAATCCGGCAAGGACTCCGGCTCCTAGACCGGCGAGGATCCCCGTGCTCCAGCCGACGTCCACCACGTGGTAGGAACCGAGCAGGGCCAGAACCGCGATGACGGCGCTCATGAGCAGCGCTCCTATGGCCAGGCCGACCAGGAACTCGCGCAGTGCTGCCCCACGCCCGCCCAGCTCGATGACGGGCCGGCCACCGACGAAGTGCACCAGCAGCCAATACCCGAGCAGGGCCAGCGGCGCACCAAAGATAGCTATGACGAATAAGGCTTCCGGCAGGGAATCAAGCCGACCGTTAGCCGTCAGGTGCGCGAATCCGGTCATCACTGCGAGAATCCCCGCGACGAGTTGAACGACGAAGATCATCGGAATTCCGAGAAGGAGCTGGAGCCAGCCGAGGCGCTCCGCCTTTCGCGGAGGAATGCGCCACTGGGGACTGACCGGGACGAGCCGGTCCAGGAGGCGAGGAGCCCGCGGCTCCGCTGATGAAGTCGGGAAGGAGGCCGGGGCGTTCATGACCCCAGTGTTGTCCACCTGCCGGTCGCCATACCTCCCCCGCCAGGAGGAACCGGCGGCCCGCTACTTTCAAGCACTGTCCCAGATACCGCGGGGGGCTGATGGCGGATGGTGTCGTCAGATCTTGGCGACGGGGGCGTAGCGCAGGATGAGGCGCTTGGTGGTGGGGGCGCCGTCGATGACGAACTCGACGCGGGCGGTCAGGGACCGTCCCTTGCCCTCCAGGCCGACGACGGTGCCCACCCCGTAGGAGTCGTGGCGCACCTGGTCGCCGGTCCTCAGCCCGGCGACGGCTGCCGGCAGGTCCTCCGAGGCGGCAGCGCTGGCCGGTGGGGAGTCGCTCTGCTTGCCGCGGGCCTCGAGGCGGGCGGAGGTGCGCTTGGCGGCACGGTCCTGGGCGGTCTCCACGCGCCCCAGTTTGCCCGAGCGCTTAGTGCCTGCGCCCACGGGCGGGGCGAAGTCATCGTCGTCGGAGTAGGAGCTCTGCCGGGAGGAGCCTGAGCGCCGTCCGCCCGAGCCGAAGCCGCCCTCGCCCCAGCTGCTGCCCCAGCCGGTGCCGCCGCCGCGCAGCGCCTCCATGGAGGATGCCAGGCGTTTCCAGTCGATGGTCTCGTCCGGCACGTCGTCGAGGAAGCGGGAGGCGGGCATGGCGTTGGCGGCGCCCCAGGCCGAGCGCACGGCGGCGCGGGTGAGGTAGAGGCGCTCGCGGGCTCGGGTCAGGGCCACGTAGGCCAGGCGTCGTTCCTCGGCGAGCTCGGTCTCCTCGGTCAGGGAGCGGTTGTGGGGGAAGGTGCCGTCCTCCATGCCGGTGACGAAGACGACCGGGAACTCCAGGCCCTTGGCGGTGTGGACGGTCATGAGGGTGATCTGGCCCTGCTCCTCGGCCTGCCGGGCGTCCTCGTCCTCCAGGTCGGCGCTGGGTGGGAGCTGGTCGGAGTCGGCCACGAGTGAGACGCGTTCGAGGAAGTCGGCCAGGGTGCCGTCGGGGTTGGCGGCCTGGAAGTCGCTGGCCACGGAGTGGAGCTCGGCGAGGTTCTCCACGCGGGTGGCGTCCTGGGGGTCGTCGCTGGCGCGCAGCTCGGCGAGGTATCCCGAGGCGTCCAGGGCGGAGTCGAGGACGTCGGCGACGCCGTCGCCGGCGGTGACCATGTGGCGCAGGGTGGTGAGCAGCTCGTGGAAGCCGCGCACCTGGTTGCGGGCCCGGGTGGTCAGGCCCTCGACCTCGGGCGGCTCACCGGCCCCGGCGGAGGAGGAGGCCTGTCCGTCGGTCTCCTCGGTCTCGCCTGTCTGGGCCTCACGGGGGGCTCCGGCGGCGTCGGCGACGGCTTGCCCGAAGGAGACGGCATAGCGGGCGGCGTGCTCGGCCAGGGCGCCCTCGGCCTTGTCCCCCAGACCGCGTTTGGGGACGTTGAGGATGCGGCGCAGGTTGACGTCGTCGTCGGGGTTGTCGACGGCGCGCAGGTAGGCGATGGCGTCCTTGATCTCGCGGCGGTCGTAGAAGCGGGTGCCGCCGATGACCTTGTAGGGCTGGCCGGCGCGCATGAAGGCCTCTTCGAGGGCGCGGGACTGGGCGTTGGTGCGGTAGAAGACGGCGACGTCGCGGGGGCGCACGCCGTGCTCGTCGGCCAGGCGGTCGACCTCCTGGCTAATCCAGCGGGCCTCGTCGTGCTCGGAGTCGGCGACGTAGCCGGTGATGGGGGCGCCGTCTCCGGCGGCGGTCCACAGGTTCTTCTCGCGCCGGCCGCTGTTGCGGGAGATGACGGCATTGGCGGCCGAGAGGATGTTCTGGGTGGATCGGTAGTTCTGCTCCAGCAGGATGGTGCGGGCCGAGGGGTAGTCCTCCTCGAACTCCTCGATGTTGCGGATGGTGGCGCCGCGGAAGGCGTAGATGGACTGGTCGGAGTCGCCGACGACGGTGAGCTCGCCCGGTGGCAGGGCCGAGACGGCCCCGGAGGTGCCGGGCCCGCCGACGAGCTCGCGCACGAGGACGTACTGGGCGTGGTTGGTGTCCTGGTACTCGTCGACCAGGATGTGGCGGAAGCGGCGCCGGTACATCTCGGCCACGGCCGGGCGGGTCTGGAGCAGGGCGACGGTGCGCATGATGATGTCATCGAAGTCCAGGGCGTTGGCGGAGCTCAGGCGCTGGGCGTAGGCGCGGTAGACCTCGGCGAGGTGGCGCTCGAGGGGGTTGGAGGTGACGGCGCGCTCGGCGAACTGGGCCGGGGTGATGAGCTCGTTCTTGAGGTCGGAGATGCGGTGGGCGAAGGTCTTGGGGGTGAAGCGCTTGGGGTCGATGCCCAGCTCACGCACGATGAGGGTGATGAGGCGGGTGGAGTCGGCGGCGTCGTAGATGGAGAAGGTGGAGCGCAGGCCGGCGGCCTCGTGCTCGCGGCGCAGGATGCGTACGCAGGCGGAGTGGAAGGTGGAGACCCACATGCGCTCGCCGGCGGGGCCCACCAGGGCGGTGACCCGTTCGCGCATCTCGGCGGCGGCCTTGTTGGTGAAGGTGATGGCCAGGATCTCGCCGGGGCGGGCGCGTCCGGTGGCGATGAGGTGGGCGATGCGGTGGGTCAGGACCCGGGTCTTGCCCGATCCCGCGCCGGCGATGATGAGCAGGGGGGCGCCCGCGTGGGTGACAGCGGCCTCCTGGGCGGGGTTGAGGCCACGGATGAGCTCGGCCGGGTCTGAGACTGTGACACCCCAGGCCGGGCCGGCGGGCCGGCCCGAGGGCGCGGCGCCGTCGGCTCGGGCGCGGGCCGCAGCGGCATTGGCCTGGGCGCGGGCGACCAGGGCGGAGACCTCGTCCTGACGCTCCTCCCAGGTGGGGGCTGCGGCCGACTCGTCCTCAGGCGGTGGGGCGTCCTCGGGCCCCCAGTCCTCCTCCGGGGCCTCGACGTCGGCCCAGGAGTCATCGTCGAAGGATCCTGCGGAGGGGACGAGGGCGGGCAGCGCGGCCTCGGGCGGCGGCGTGACCGCACCGCCGGAGCCGGGCATGGGCAGGGCGCCGAAGAGGGAGTTCATCGCGTTCATCGTGAGGCCAAGCCTAGGCCAGGCCACCGACACGTTCCGTTATTCCCTACCCCGCCCAGTGCACCGCCGGCCGTCACAGCCTGTTGTGTACAGTTTGCGGACACCGCTGAGAGAGGAACCGAGATGCGCACCATCGCCTTGTTCACGACTGAGACCATGGCGGACTGGGAGTACGCCTACCTCACTACTCAGATGCGGGGGCGGAGCAGCTCAAGCCCGGGCGCTTTCGGCTGCTGCTTGTGGGCGACGGGCTGGAGCCGGTTCGCACGCTCGGGAACCTGCCGCTGACGCCTGAGGCAAACCTCGACGCCCTGAATGCGCTGGCCGACGATGGTTCGCTCGCGGCCCTGGTCATCCCTGGAGGGGACCACTACGCGGCAGGACACGAGCGGCTCATCGAAACCGTAGGCCGCCTCGTGGAACAGGAGATTCCGGTGGCAGCCATCTGCGGTGCCACACTTCTGCTGGCCCGGGAGGCTTCCTGGACGAGCGCCGCCATACCTCGAATGCCGCCGCCTACCTGGAAGCCAGTGGATACCGCGGTGGTACCCACTACGTGGAGACGCCGGTGGTCACCGATCGGGGTGTCACCACGGCATCAGGCATTCATGCGGTCCCCCTTCACCGCGGAGGTTATGCGGATCACCGGGCTCGTGCCCGATGCGATGGCCGACTCCTGGGAGCAGGTCTTCCTGAGCGCCCGGGAAGAGGACTACATGGCGCTCATGGAGGCGACCAGCGCCTGGCAGAACTCCTGAGAGTCGGAGGCCAATAATAGAAACTCAACCAAAGGCACGAACTATGGACATCAATACGAGCAACGGAACGCAAACTATACCGGATAGCTTCTAAATGCTTCAAAGTGAAGAATGTGACCAGCCCCTTGCACAATCACGAAGCGAGCCCACGGCAACAACCTAATCATCACTTCAACAACGTCACTCGCCACAACATTATCTTCACTCCCTATCACCACCGAGACCCGCTCTTGAGATGGCGCCGAGATTCCCGAGACATAAGGATTCTGACTATACAACAAAGACGCGAATCTCCGAGAATTACCCAAAGTTGTTGTTCGCTTCTTATATCTTTCCGAATCGCAAAGCCATCGCTCAGCAGCATATTCATTCGACTTTAAGACAATCTTTATGCGTAACTTTTGTGCAGTTCTACTTGTATAAAGATCCCAAGCATATCTTTCGGGAAGTCTATGTGCTGCATGATGCAGGATATTCGCTACATGAGACATACATGGAGTTGGTGCAGCCATAACAACTCTTGTGGACGCAGAGATAGCACCCACCCGAAGTGCGTGATACACAACGGACGACGAGAACGAGTTAGCAATTATGACAGCCGGAGTTACCCCTAACTGCTCAACGACTTTGTCCAGCCAGCAAACCATGTCGTCATAGGTGCTAACCGACACCATTGACGACCCACCGTGCCCAGGTAGATCAACCACATAAACAGCGTATCCCGATTCAATATACCTCATCGCCAGCGGCATCATGTCAATCATTCCACCAGTAACTCCAGGAAGTATGACCACCGACCTCTGTCGACTTGTATGAGACTCACACCAGCCAATGCCAGACATTAGCCTCCCGCGAAATCCAAGTCTATTGTAAATGTCTACTAACATTGACTTACCTCCAACTTTTGCATTATACTGCTTGCATGAAAATCAGTGTCATCATTCCCTGCAAGAACGAGGCGGACACGATTAAAGTATTATTGAACTCGCTCGTAAAACAATCCCGGAATGCTGACGAAGTCATTATTGTTATTGATTCAGCAAGCACTGACGATACTGCTGATGCCGCACGGGAATACCGCGACACACTTCCGATAGTTGTTATCGAGTCAAACGGATCTGGACTTGCTCGAGCACGCAATAACGGTGCCGTGATCGCGAAAGGAGACATGTTTATATTTGTCGATGCAGACCTGAAACTCTCCCCTAGTTTTATATCCCATTTCGAGAAGCATATTGATAGACAAAAATGCACTGTGGGCAGTTTTACCCAGCAGATGGACTCTAAGAGCCTAATTGTTCGCCTTGGTTCGCGCATCATGAATGGATACATGCGTTTCATGCAGCACACACCTTGGCCTGTCGGCTTCAGTTGCCTATACGCTTCGAGTCAAGCATTCAAATCACTCCAAGGATTTGATGAAAGTTTGTACATAATGGAGGATTACGATTTTTGATGCGAGCAAAAGGGATTGGATGTAGAATTCGAATCATCGACGCACAGTGCCAGTCTTCAGATCGACGATATAGATCGAATTGTCTTAAACAGGTGTTAAGAGGCATCTACGGCGAATTCTATAGGTATACTCACAGCCTACGCGTAACTAAACCAATTTATCAGTATAACATGGGAGGAAAGTCCATGCATAATGGAAACTAGAGCATGTCGCAGCACAAACTTTTGCAGACTGAGAACTGCTCTGGACCAGTAAAATGTCTCTCTCCGCAACATTTTACAGAGGAATCAAGTTGTTGCAGGAAAACCTGCGACTCCGAGAATGTGTCCACTATCGGAACTTCATCCTACTTCTAATGTCATTTATTTCTGAACTACGAACATTATTTCGTTGATTTAAAGCCACGATGACCACTCCAACGACAGCCACGATCAATGTAGCGGCCGCCCAGAACACACTGTGCTTCCGCAGGTGGTAAGCGATAGATACTGAATATATCAAAGGCAAAGCATACATAAGAATAACGCTATAATACCAGGCAATTTTTCGCAAAACTGGAGCAACACCCGGATTAATGAAGCGCTCACCGATACTGGCGCCTAAAATGACTTTGTGACCTCTCTCGTACTCCTTGTATGTAATTCGGGATGGTGCTTCTTCCGCGATAAGACGCTCATATTCTCGACATTCAAACGAGTGCCCTGCAGCTGCGCCCACCATCAACGAGTGATAGGAAAGCAACGCCCATGGAACTACGGCGATCAAGAACAACCATTCAGTAGGGGTAGTCTTTGGGTCATTAAAAAAATGATAGCCAGCCCCAACGAACTAACAGCAAATCCCAGCATGTTAGCGCTCGCCCCAAACATTGCAGCACAATCAGCGCGTTGCGCCGCGTAACTGGAAAGCACGATGTCCATCTGCTTAGGAGTCAACGAGGAAAGGTTTTCTACTTTTCTGTCTTTCTTCGCCACTGAATCTACGCTCCTTAGTAACTCGATATTTGTCTTTCGCTATGTTCCCACACGAGATTTACAACCAACACCCTGAACATCGTCAGTGAAGTTCTCCTACCTTCAGAACTTTCATTTTTCCGCCGAACATGGGTGCCCTGAGTACTGCGGCATCGCCTGACTGTGGGTGTCGTTTTTTGGCAGTCCTTCTCTTATCATTACGTAGAACGTTCTGTCGTTCAGTAATGATAATTCTGACATCGTTGAAAATACGCATTGTGCGCACACGGGTTTCGCCATCGTGCAGTTGTTTTGCGGAGGGACCGACGCAGAAGCTCCTTGGAGCCTTCTACGGGTTTCCGTTACAGAAGCAGCGTATTAATGATATTAGCGGGATGCAACGTCTCTCCAAAAAATAGTCTCAAAGCCGCAGGATCTAGCCGATAACGAAGCACCGATAACGACGGCTGAAGAGTCACCCGCCGTCCGTCGAACTCCATCATGAGGAAGCCTTCAGCGGCATAGACCTTGACCCGAGCATCGGAGATAAAGAACTCGACCTGACAGCCAAGGGACGGCGAGCGATCACGGCACTCACCGCGGAGCAGCACGCCTGGGCCGACACCGTCGGCCAGGAGATCGGAGAGAAGAACCTGAAGACCATGGGGACGCTGATCAGCAGGCTTACTGACGCATCACGCCGCTACCGGCAAGCCGCCGGAGAGGAGCCCTCGCCTGAAGCAGGAGACCACTCCAGCCGCGCTGGGACCCCGAGCGGGCACCTGAGGGAGCCGCCCGCGTCCAACCCGATTCGAAACTTGCACTCATGATTGGCAACTGAAATGAGTGACATCGCCCTGGATGCACTCGAGCTCGCAGGCAATAGACGTGTTGCTGGCATCGACGACCCTGTCGGGCAGTGAGCACCGGAAGCAAGCAACGGCATCATGGCCGACCACCTCCCTCTCCCCGAAGAGCCCGCATACCCCACCCAGAGATACCACCTTACCTAACTAGTACGATTTTCCTACTATACGTTCCACGTAGTAGGTGGATGCGAGCGCAGCGTGTCGCCGTCGAGCTACTCCAAGGAGGTTTCCATGAGTCGAGCAATCGAGTACCGCCGGTTCGGCGGGCCAGAGGTCCTGGAGGAGGCCGAGCACCCGGCGCAGGCGCCCGGCGACGGAGAGGTACGCGTTGCGGTACGCGCCGTCGGGCTCAACCCCCTCGACTTCAAGACCTTCCGAGGCGACCTGCGAGGGCTTGAACGGGATCAACGCATCATTCATCCTCGAGGCTAGTTTGAGGGCGCATCCGCTCGCTTCCCCAGGGGCGTGGCCCGCGACTTCGCGGGCGTCATTGACGCCGTCGGTGCAAACGTCACCGACCTCGCCGTGGGCGATGCCGTGCTGGGCACCTTGCGAAGTGCGCCCGGCCAGGCCGACACCCGCGGGGCACTCACCACCGAGTTGGTGGCACCCGCCGACGACGTCATCACGAAGCCGGCTCCACTGTCCTTCACACAGGCGGCCTGCCTGGGTGTGGCTGCGCAAACCGCGTGCGGCGCATTCAGGCAGCTGAATCTGCACGAAGGCGATGTCATTGTCATCAGTGCCGCCGCAGGCGGCGTGGGTTCGCTCGCCTCTCAGCTGGCCGTGAGCCGAGGCGCCACCGTCATCGGAATCGCCGGCGCCCGCAATATGGACTACCTCCGCTCCTTGGGCGCTATTCCAGTCACGTACGGTGAGAATCTGACCAGCCGGGTTCGCGACGCGGCTCCCTCCCCCGTCACCAAGCTCCTGGACTGCTACGGCGGTACCTACGTACGACTTGGCCGCGATCTCGGACTGACAGGCCGTTCCATCGGCACCCTGGTTCCCTCGCCCGCTGCAATCCTCAGGGGCGCGCAGTTCACCGGCTCACGGCACAGCAGTGGACGCGGCGACCTCGAGGAGGTGGCAGAGCTGGTGGCGGACGACGCCATCAAGGTCGAGATCGCCCGCACCTACTCCTTCACGCTGGAGCAGATTCGCGCCGCCTACACCGAGCTGGCAAAGGGCCACGTCCGCGGCAAGCTCGTCATCGATCTATCCTGACACTCACCTATGTTCACCCCGATCAGGAGGGCCGCTTGAGCGGAGGGATTCACGATCAGCGTCTCATCCGGGCGTTGCGTGCCATGAACAGCGAGCTCGCCGCCAGCAACCGAGCTGTCGCTGCGAAAACCGGGCTCAATGACAGCGATCTGGCGGTACTCGACGCCCTGCACCGCGACGGTCCGCAGACCCCCACTGCCCTCGCTCGCCGCACCCGGATGGGGACGACAACGATGACGAGTGTGCTGCGGCGACTCGTCCGCGATGGCTGGGTTGAGCGTCGCCCCAGCGAGACGGACCTGCGCTCCTTCACCATCCACGCCACGAGCGCTGATCGCCTCGCCGAGATATTCCTGCCCGCCAACCGGAAACTGACGGCACTGGTGGACGGCTGGCCCGAGAGCCGGGTCAATCAGCTCATTGGGTTCTTGGAGGCCGCCACGACAGTGATCCACGACTCGGCGGATCGGCTATTGACCAAGGACGGCGACACCGTCTGACCTCGTTCATACATCCCCCAGGCGCGTATACACACAGCGCCGGATCCACTCCGACGATCCATCCTCGACAGGTCTCTGGACTCGCGTCGCTGACGGCTCCACGATAGAGAGGTGTACTCCGAGACGGTCCTGACTGAGCAGCGCAGGCTCTGGCGCTCGATAAATGGCGGCCCCGCCATCATTCCCGCTGACGGATGCGTCGACCTCATCGTCCGCAGCGAGCAGGTACTCCTGTGCGGCCCGCAGACCCGTATCATCCACGCACCTGCCGATAGTTCTCCCCACAGTCGTTACTCAGGTCGCTGAGCATCCTGGAGAAACCCGCTCAAGACCGTTTCAAGCGCCACGACATGAGTCGTCGCAGCAGCCCAAACGAGCCGCCCATCAACACTTCCATACTCATGGGCGATGATGTTGCGCATGCCAATGATTCGATGAATGTCAGGAATTTGTCAGCTGTTTGCGGATCAGATCTCCGCACCCTATTCAGTGCCTCGCCGAGGATTTCGAACTGCCTTTCGACAGCAGAACTCAGCATCAGAGCTGATAGGTACTCCTCCTCACTCACACCCTGCGTGAACCGTCGCAGAGCACGCACCGCCTGAAGGGCATCCCAGACGTGAGCATAGGACTCAGGCCGCATAGACGTCCTCAGCGCCCCTCAGCACCGAGGACTTGAAGTAAGGATTCTTGACCGACTCAGCAACGACCAGGTCAATCTTTCTTCCGAAGATCCTCGTCAACTCATCCTGCAGGCCGAAGAAATCCGCAAATCGATCCTCCCGACCCGCCTGGAAGTCGACAAGAAAGTCGATGTCGCTGGTATGGGGATCAAAATGCTCGGTAAGCACTGACCCGAAGACACGCAATCGCGCAACACCAAACCGGGCGCACGCCTCCGACAGCGCCTTCGTATCGATCGCCACTTTCACCGCCACAGAACTATTCTCTCAGAACCGCGCAACGTTGACCAGAGATCAACCACGTCAGCCACTCGGGCGGTAGGCGGCCCAGCACCTATACCTCGCCTACCGCAGGGCCTCACCGCACGGCGCGCAGGTAGCGGTCGCGGCCGGTGAGGTCCTGGCCGGTCTCGGCCTTCTTGAAGCCTGCCCCGAGCGCGGCCGCACGCAGCAGCGCCCCCTGCTCGTGGTCGTGCTCCATGACGAGCACCCCGCCGGTGCGCAGCAGCGCGACCGAGCGCACCAGGACGTCAATCGGAATCTCCAGCCCGTCGGGGCCCCCGCCGTAGAGGGCCACCGTGGGCTCGTGCTGCTCCGTCTCAGTGTCCTCCACGGCTCCGGCCGGCACGTAGGGCGGGTTGGAGACGACGACGTCGACCTGCCCGTTGAGGTCGTGAAGGACCAGCGGGTCGGTGGCGTCGGCGTGGATCACCTCGACCCGACCGGGTACCAGGCGCTCACAGTTCTCGCGGGCCAGGGACGCCGCGGTCTCACTGATCTCGACGGCGACCACCCGGGCTCCCGGCACCTCCTTGGCGACGCAGGCCGCGATCGCGCCCGAGCCGGTGCACAGGTCGGCGGTCAGGACCACTCCCCCGCCGCCGTCCATGACCGCCCGGGCCGCCTCAATGGCGGCCCCGGCCACCACCTCGGTCTCCGGGCGCACGATGAACACGCCGGGACGGCTGATGAGCTCGGCGCCCCGCAGCCACATGCGGCCGATGATGTGCTGGAGCGGCTCGCGGCACTCGCGGCGCAGCACGAGCGCGTCATAGGCGGCCGGGAAGTCGCCGTCGGCGCCGTCGGCCAGCAGCAGGGCCCGCCCCAGCAGGTGCTCAGCCAGGATGCGGGCATCGACCTGAGGGCTGGTCACGCCGGCCGCAGCCAGCCGACCAGCAGCCTGACGCACCAGCGCCCGCAGCCCGTAGCGGTCCACCGCGCCCGCCGGCGCGCCGCCACACAACTCAGGAACCACTGCCCTCACCCACCTGGGATAACCGTTCGGCCTCGTCCATGGCGATGGCCGAGGCGATCACCGGGCCGAGATCACCGTCAAGAACGGCGTCGAGGTTGTATGCCTTGAAGCCGGTGCGGTGGTCGGCGATCCGGTTCTCAGGGAAATTGTAGGTGCGGATGCGCTCGGAGCGGTCCACAGTGCGCACCTGGCTGCGACGGGCCTGCGCCGCCTCGGCGGCGGCGGCCGCCGCGCGCTCGGCCAGGAGCCGGGCCCGCAGGACCCGCATGGCCGCTTCCTTGTTCTGCAGCTGGGACTTCTCGTTCTGCATGGACACGACGATCCCTGTGGGCAGGTGCGTGATGCGCACGGCCGAGTCCGTGGTGTTGACGCTCTGGCCCCCGGGTCCCGAGGAGCGGAAGACGTCGATGCGCAGGTCCGCGGCGTCGATCTGGAGCTCACCGGGGTCGTCCGCCTCCGGCATGACCAGGACGCCGGCCGCGGAGGTGTGGATGCGCCCCTGGGACTCGGTGACCGGGACGCGCTGGACGCGGTGGACGCCGCCCTCGTACTTCAGGTGCGCCCACACCCCGTCCTGGGGCTCCACGGGTCCGCGGGCCTTGATAGCCAGGCGCACGTCCTTGTAACCGCCCAGGTCCGAGTCGGTGGCGTCCAGGACCTCCACGGCCCAGCCCTGCCGCTCGGCGTAGCGGGAGTACATGCGGGCCAGGTCGGAGGCGAACAGCGCCGACTCCTCACCGCCCTCACCGGCCTTGACCTCGATGATGACGTCGCGGGAGTCGTCAGGATCCCGGGGCACGAGGACCTCGCGCAGGTGCTCGCCGGCAGCGGCCTCGGCAGCCTCCAGGGCCGGCACCTCAGCGGCGAAGTCCTCGTCCTCTGCAGCCAGCTCGCGGGCGTCGGCCAGGTCGGCACTGGCCGACTGCCAGGCCCGGTAGGCGGCCACGACCCTGCCCAGCTCGGCATAGCGGCGCCCCAGCCGACGCATGGCACCGGGGTCGGCGGCCGCGGGCCCGGCCATCTCGGCCTCGATGTCCGCGTACTCGGCCAGGAGCGGCTCTGCGGCGGAGAAGTCCTCACTCATGGACTCGGGTTCCTTCACTGGCTAGGAGTCGTGCTGACGGGCACCAGCGGCACTCGTGCGATATGCAAACGACGCCGACGGCGACTCTGGGAGCCGGCCGCCGGCGTCGTGAGACGCGGCTACTTGCTGCGCTTGCCGTACCGGGCCTCGAAGCGGGCGACGCGGCCACCGGTGTCGAGGATCTTCTGCTTGCCGGTGTAGAACGGGTGGCAGGCCGAGCACACGTCCACGCGGATCTCACCGGAGGTGACGGTGGAGCGGGTCTCGAAGGTGTTGCCACAGGTGCACGTGACCGTGGTGGCCACGTAGTCGGGGTGGATGCCCTGCTTCATAGGTTTCTCCTTAAGCGTCAGAGGGTCCCGGGTCCCACGCGGGAGCGAGGGTGAACCGGAGGCCAGCAGCAGATTTTGCCACTGTCTCACGCGCCGTCGCAACGGCTGGGCCGCGTGAGACCGGGCACCTGGCCGGTTGCGTTACTCGTCCTCGCCGTCGGCCAGGGAGGTGCCGGCCGGGGTGGTCTTGGACAGCACCATGAGGAACTCGGCGTTGGACTGGGTGTCCTTGAGCTTGGAGAGCACCAGCTCGATGGCCTGCTGCTGCTCCAGCCCGGCGAAGAGGCGGCGCAGGCGCCACATGATCTTGAGCTGGGCGGGGTCGATGAGCAGCTCCTCGCGGCGGGTGCCGGAGGCCGCCACGTCCACAGCCGGGAAGATGCGCTTGTCGGCCAGTTGGCGCGACAGCCGCAGCTCCATGTTTCCGGTCCCTTGAACTCCTCGAAGATGACCTCATCCATCTTGGAGCCGGTCTCCACCAGGGCCGTGGCCAGGATGGTCAGGCTGCCGCCGTTCTCCACGTTGCGGGCCGCCCCGAAGAAGCGCTTGGGCGGGTAGAGGGCGGAGGCGTCCACACCACCGGAGAGGATCCGGCCGCTGGCTGGGGCCGCCAGGTTGTAGGCGCGCCCGAGCCGGGTGATGGAGTCCAGCAGCACGACGACGTCCTGGCCCAGCTCCACGAGGCGCTTGGCGCGCTCGATGGCCAGCTCGGCCACGATCGTGTGGTCGGAGGCAGGGCGGTCGAAGGTGGAGGCGATGACCTCGCCCTTGACCGTGCGCTGCATGTCGGTGACCTCCTCGGGGCGCTCGTCGACGAGCACGACCATGAGGTGAGCCTCGGGGTTGTTGACGCTGATGGCGTTGGCGATCTGCTGCAGGACGATCGTCTTACCCGCCTTGGGCGGGGAGACGATGAGCCCGCGCTGCCCCTTGCCGATGGGCGAGACCAGATCAATGATCCGCGGGGTGACGGCCTTGGGCGTGGTCTCCAGGCGCAGCTGCTCCTGGGGGTAGAGGGGGGTGAGCTTGGCGAACTCGGGGCGGCGCTTGGAGCGCTCGGCGTCCATGCCGTTGACGGTCTCGACGCTGACCATGGGGTTGTATTTGACCCGGCCGGCCCGGTTCTGACGGCGGTTGTTGCGCCCGCCCTGGTGGGGCGTGGAGGACTCTCCGCCCTCGCGGACCCAGCCGGTCACGGCGTCGCCGGCACGCAGCCCGTTGTCCTTGATGAGCTGGTTGGAGACGTAGACGTCCTTGGGGCCGGGCAGGTACCCGGAGGTGCGCAGGTAGGCGTGCTGGTTGTCGGTGACGTCCAGGATGCCGGCGACCGGCAGGAGGACCTCGTCCTCACGCGGCTGGTTGCGATTGCCGCGCCCCGCGGAGCCGTCCCGGCCCTCGCGGCCGGAGTCGCGGTCATCGCGGTCGAAGCGGTCGCGTCCGCGCTTGCGGCCCCGACGACGACGCCCACCGCGCTCCTCGTCGTAGCCGTCGGAGTCATCGCTGCCGTCACGGCTCCGGCGCGGACGCTCCTGGGAGTCGACGACGGAGGTCCCGGTGGCGTCAGCCAGGTCCCGCATGAGAGCGGCCTTGGCGTCGGCGTGGTCCTCGGGCGAGTCGGTACGGGTCTCGCGTGAGGCGCGCTCCTGGTTCTCGGGGGCGCCGGCGGAGGCCTGGGCGCGCCGGCGGCCACGGCGGAACTGGTCGCGCGAGGGAGCGCTCACCCCGCTCCGAGCGCCCGTAGGAGTCACGGTCATCACCCTCAGTGGTCTCGGAGCGCTCGGCGCGCTCGCGCCACCGGCTGCGTGCGGGGCGCTCCTCGTCACGGCCGGAGCCGCTGTCCGAGTCGCTGCCGGAGGAGCCGGAGCGATCGGGCAGATCGAGGCCCAGGTCGAGGGCCGGTGCGGACTGGCGCTCCTCGGGAGCCCCGGAGGCCGCGGTGGCGCGACGACGGCGGGAGCGCCCGGAGGCCGCGGCCGGGGGCTGCTCCCGAAGAGGACTCACCGGTCGAAGAAGTGGAAGAGGTGGAGGATGAAGAGTCGGCGACGTCGGTCGCCCCGGCATCGGGCGAGCCCTTCGGCGCACTGTGGGAGTCGGGAGTGGAGGCAGAGGAGCCGCGCGCCTGACGGATGGCGGCGACAAGCTCACTCTTGCGCATACGGGAGGTGCCCTTAAGGCCCATGGAACCGGCAAGCGACTGAAGCTCGGCCAGACGCATGGTGGAAAGCGAGGGCTGGGCGCTGGAGGTCTCGGTCACGAGTGTCCTAACGGTGTGATGACGCTCCGACAAAGGAGACGTTCAACTGGGGAGACTTCCCCGGAATCAATCACGGGGGTGGGTCATGCACTGCCGGTTTCTGCTGAGACCTGAGCCTCAGGTCCGGGGCTGGTGCGGTCAGCGGCGTGGTGCGATCCGTGCGGCCGACAGCGACATCATAGCAGCCCGGAGAAGCAGCACCTAACGAAACACTAGCGAGCAAACGCCGGGGATGCGGCCGTTATTCCACCCCACAACACCTGTCGTCACCGCTTTGACACCGGTGGGGCTGACCGAACACACGATCAGCCCCACCGGAATGATCGACTCGGACACCACCAAGTCGACTCTTGCCCTTCAAGCCCCCAGGCTCACGATCTCAGCGACCTGCCAGAAGCGTCTCCATGGGCGTGAAGTCGGCCAACGGGTCAACCGGCGCCTGGCGCGGGAAGCGCTCCATGAGCGTGGCCAGCTCCCGTCCCGCCCGGGCCACGCGCTCGCTCAAGGGCGACTCGGGCCTCTCAGAGGATGATGGCCTCTGCCATGCCGCACCGAAATCCTCGCTGGCCGCGAAGACGGCGGTCTGCGTCGGCAGGCCTTCATGTAGACCACCAGCGGCCGCAGCGCCATCTCGGTCACAAGACTGTGCCGCGCGGTGCCGGCCGTCGCCCCCAGCAGGACGGGGACACCCTCAAGTGTGCCGGCCGGCAGCACATCCATGGCGGACTTGAACAGTCCGGAGTAGGAGGCCTGAAAGACCGGGCTGACCAGGATGACGCCGTCGGCGGCGGACAGGGCATCGATCACCTTCTGCAGGTCGGCGGACACCGGCCCACCCACACTGGCCAGGGCGATGTCCTTGACCAGGGGCCTGAGCCCGATGACCTCGATGCTGGCCAGGCGGGAGTCGGCCTCCAGGGCCTTGCGAGTCGACTCAGCCAGCCGCTCGGCGAGCCGCTGGGAGGTCGAGGGCTCCGAGACCCCGGCGTGCAGAGCCACGATCCGGCTCAGACGCCCCATCTGGGTATTGGCGTAAGCGTCATAGGTCGGCGATCCGGCCAGGGACTGGGTGCCCCCGGAAGGGGCGACGGGCGCGGTCGTATCAGCGGTCACGTCATCCATCTCCTGCCTGTCACTCGTCGTGTCACGGGTTTCCCATGCCATCTCAGATCCTCACCTTCCGGCCCGTGAGCGGGTCGAACTCGTTGGACAGGGAGAAGGGCTCCTCAGCCGGAGGCTCGACCCCCCTCCAGCAGAGCCCGGTGGCGCGGGTGGAGCGGCGCGTCGGGAACCCCTTCGGGCCTGGTGGACTCCAGCTCGGCGCGCAGCGCCGGAACGATCTCGGAACCCAGGTACTCGATCTGCTTCATGATCTCCTTGTGCGGGACGCCGCCCAGGTCCAGGTTGAAGGCCTGACGCTGGTAGTCGCCGATCGCGTCCCGGTAGGTCAGGTACTTCTCCACGATCTGCTCAGGCGTGCCGACCGCGAGAGGCGTGTGCTGTGTCATCTCTTCCAGCGACGCCCCCTGGTAGACGTAGGTGTTGCGGAAGTAGGGGGTGTATCGCTCGATGGCCTCGGCCTCGCTCCTGCCGGCGAAGATCTGTCCGCCCAAGCCCACGATCGCCTGCTCGGGCCGACCATGACCATAGAAGGCGAAGCGCTCTCGGTAGAGATCGACCATCTTCTTGACGTGGTCGATGGGCCAGAAGATGTTGTTGTGGAGGTATCCGTCTCCGTAATAGGCGGCCTGCTCGGCGATCTGGGGCGAGCGGATGGAGGCGTGCCACACGAAGGGCGGGACGCCGTCGAGTGGGCGGGGCATGGATGTGAAGTCCTGCAGCGCGGTGCGGAACTCACCCTCCCAGTCCACATTGGTCTCGCGCCACAGGCGGCGCAGCAGGTCATAGTTCTCCACCGCGAGCGAGATGCCCTTGCGGATGTCCTTGCCGAACCAGGGGTAGACAGGTCCGGTGTTGCCGCGTCCCATCATGAGGTCGACGCGCCCGTCGGAGAGGTGCTGGAGGTAGGCGTACTCCTCGGCCAGACGCACGGGGTCATTGGTCGTGATGAGGGTGGTCGCAGTGCTCAGGAGCAGCTTGTCCGTGCGGGCGGCGATGTTGGCCAGCAGGGTCGTGGGTGACGACGGCGCGAAGGGTGGGTTGTGGTGCTCCCCGGTAGCGAAGAAGTCCAACCCGCCTGCTCGGCCAGGACCGCCATCTCGACTGTGTTCTTGATGCGCTGATGCTCACTGGGAGCCTTACCAGTAGCCGGATCAGTCGTGATGTCTCCAACTGTGAAGATCCCGAACTGCATCAGACGTCCTCCCTGTTCTCAACACTGGATTTCAATCGATTTCTTGTGTACTGAGAGAACTGGAGAAGCCCATAGTTTATTTCTCAACTACCCAGATGTGGTGCACGTCCCACGTGGAAGCAGGGCTCTGCCGCCTCACCGAGGATTCTGTGTTGTCTCATGACCTCTGAGAGTTTCGGATGTCATGACGTCTCAAGACACCGGTTGGGTGCGTCTGCCAGATGGGAGAGCTGCTGCTTCAGCCTGCTGGAGGGGGTGCCTCGGTCACTGTGGTGGCTGCCGGCGTCGTCTGGATGCACTGCACGAGGGTCGGGTGCTACTGGAAGAGGGTTGGGGGTACTGCAGGTAGGTGGGGCCTTCGTGCAGTACGCACAACCCTTGGCCAGTAGATCCCGCCCCTCGTTCAGTAGGCCGACCCGAGGCGAGACTCAAACCAGGACCGGCGTCGAGTCATAGCCTCCAGGCCCCAGCGCAGACGGCGGGCAGGGGACAGTGGGGACGGACCTGTGACGGAGGCGCCGAGCCGTGCCACAAGAACCCCGGACTCACTCCTGCGCGGCCCGGTGTCCACAGCGCTGACATTAGCGGGCCCGACGTCGGTGCGCCCGGCGGGGATCGTTGAAATCCTGCGGTTTCTCTCCGGCATGCCGCGCCGGTACGCCTTTAATGTCAGCACCATGGACACCAGCGACCTGCCAGGACCCGCCAGACCTCTTCCCTTCGTCCCGTCCTCGCCTCCAAGGCCACTAGCCTGCCCGGGTTTCCAGCCCGAGCGAGTGTCTCAGAAGTCATGACACTCACATGTCTCAGAAGTGAGGAGACAGCACACCTCACCAGGGATTCGAGACGGACGCAGATCGCGGGCGTCCTCGGACTCGAGGACGCCCGCGATCAGGGACGCGAATGAAGAAGCCGTTCGCGCGGATCAGGAGGTCAGGACCGCCCCGCGGGTGTCGATTCCGGGGCTGAGCACGCTCCAGCCGTGGTTCTCCAGGGCGAAGCGGGTCTGGTCAGCCAGGGTGGACAGGACCAGCACCGTGGGACCGGCGCCGGAGATGACGGCCGGGTAGCCCTGCTCGCGCAGCGAGTCCATGACGGCCATCGAGGCGGGCAGGACTCCGCGCCGGTATTCCTGGTGGAGGCGGTCCTCGGTTCCGGCCATGAGCAGGTCGGGGCGTCCGGCGAGCGCCAGCATGAGCACGGCGGCCCGGGAGGTGTTGAACAGGGCGTCCTCGCGCGGCACGGAGACCGGCAGGACCTGACGGGCCTCCTTGGTGGACAGTCGCGTCGTCGCCGGAGGGATGAGCAGGCTCACCCCGAGGGAGGCGTCCACGGGCATGGGCGCCATACGTGGGCGCCCGCCGCGCTCGACCCAGGCGACGGTAGCGCCTCCGAACACGGCGGGCGCGACGTTGTCGGGATGCCCCTCGAAGTCGGTGGCCAAGGCAAAGATCCGGTCATCGCTGAGGGCCTCGGGCTCGGCGATGAGGCCGCGCGCCAGCATGAGTCCGGCCACGGCGGCACTGGCGGACGACCCCATACCTCCGCCATGGGGGATCCGGTTGACGCAGCGCATCTCGAAGCCGGCCTGCGGGGCTCCGACGGCGTCCAGACCGGCCCGCAGGGCCTGCACGACGAGGTTGTCGTCGTCGGTGGGAACCGTCTCGGCGCCCACACCCTCGACAATGACGCGGGTGGTGCCGGTGATCGGCCGCACCGAGACCTCGTCGTAGTAGCGGAAGGCCATGCCGAAGGAGTCGAAGCCCGGCCCCATGTTCGCCGTCGTGGCCGGGACCCGGACGGCCGCGCGCTCGTAGACGATGCGCATGTCACTCGCCCTCGACGCGCTGGATGGAGACGACCTCGGCGACCCGGTCGGAGTCCCGCAGGCCCTCGACGGCGGCGTCGAGGTGGAAGACGGGGGCCGGGTGGGTCACGAAGGTGACGACGGCCTGGTCGTGGCTGCCGTCGGAGGTGACGTAGGCGCTCTGGCGCACCGAGTTGATGGAGACCTCGTTCTCGGCGAAGACGGAGGCCATCGCGGCCAGGGAGCCGACGGCGTCGTCTGAGCGCAGCTGGATCTGGTAGCGGGTGACGGCGGCCTCGGGGCCGAGGACCGGCAGGCTCGCGTAGGAGGACTCGCGGGGGGCCTGCCCGCCGTGGACCCGGTGGGCGGCGGCTGCGACGACGTCGGACAGGACCGCTGAGGCGGTCGGGGCTCCTCCCGCTCCCTGACCGTAGAACATAAGGCGCCCGGCGCTCTCGGCCTCGACCAGGACGGCGTTGTAGGCGCCGTGAACGCTGGCCAGCGGGTGGTCGTTGGGGACGAGGGCGGGGTGGACGCGCACGGAGACGCCTTGCGCGTGCTCGTCGTCGCGGCGCTGGGCGATGGCGAGGAGCTTGAGCTCGCAGCCCGAGGCGTGGGCCTCGCGGATGTCGTCGGCGGTGACCTCGCGGATGCCCTCAACGGAGACGTCGTCGAGGCCCACGCGGGTGTGGAAGGCGAGGGAGGCGATGATGGCGGCCTTGGCGGCGGCGTCCAGGCCGTCGACGTCGGCGGTGGGGTCGGCCTCGGCATAGCCGAGCTCCTGGGCGGTGGCCAGGGCGGTCTCGAAGGACAGGCCCTTGGTGCTCATCTCGTCGAGGATGTAGTTGGTAGTGCCGTTGACGATGCCGAGCACACTGGTGACCCGGTCGCCGGCCATGGACTCACGCAGCGCGTAGACCACTGGGATGGCGCCGGCGACGGCGGCCTCGTAGTAGAAGTCGGTGCCTGCGGCGGCGGCGGCGGTGTAGAGCTCGGGGCCGTGGGCCGCGATGAGGGCCTTGTTGCCGGTGATGACGCTGGCCCCGGCCTTGAAGGCGGCCAGGATGAGGGTGCGGGCCGGCTCGATCCCTCCGATGAGCTCGATGACCAGGTCGTTGCCGGTGGCGACGGCGGTGGCGTCATCGGTGAGGAGGTCCTGGGGGACGGCGAAGTCGCGCGGCGCGTTGACGTCGCGGACGGCGACGCCCGTGATCTCAAGACGTGCGCCGGAGCGGGCGGCGAAGTCGTCGGCCTGCTCGGTGAGGAGGCGAATGACCTGGCTTCCGACGGTCCCGGCGCCGAGGACGCCGACGGTCAGTGTGCGCTGGGCGGGTGAGAGGTCCTGAGCCACGGGATGACCACCTTGCTGTGTGTGCTGTGTTGCGTGCCGCGCGTGGGCACTTCGACTGCGTCATGCGATGGGGACGATCGGCTGGCACGGTCAACCGACCGACCACCGACGCTGGCCATCACTGCGGGCCAGCATAAGGGGCATCGACCGCGGAGCGCTTGCATGTCCGCCTGTGGACACACGGCCAGTCCCGACCTCCTCGGCGCGATGGGGCCGGCAGGGGTGCTTCCGGCGCCGGCCTGAGGCGGATCGCGAACGGGGTGGGACACTCAGCGACGCCAGATGATCTGTTTGATCAGTCGGCCGATCACCCGCCCCAGGCCCATCGACGTCGGGACGGACGCGCTATCGGAGTACCCCCAGGCCGGAGGCGGCTGCTCCAGGGAGGAGAGGAAGGAGGTCAGTGCGGACGGAGAGGAGGGGGTTGTTGCGCTCATGCCTTCAGGTTAGAAAGCGGCGCTGCGATAAGCGCCCCTCAGGAGAATGATTGGCGGGGCAGCCTCCTCCTCCCTACGGCTGAGACGATCGAATGGGGCTCTCCTGCTTTCGGCAGATCCACCGAGCCGGACAGTCGGGGTGGGCCCCCAGGGCGCAGACGGCCAGTGGCCCCGACCCGGTTGAACCGGGTCGGGGCCACTGGATGGGCTCCGATGACAGAGCGTTCAGCGTCGAGAAGCGGTCACCCGCGTTCAGGAGGCGTTGCGGCGACGAGCCACCAGCAGGGCACCGCCACCCAGGCCGGCGCCGGCGAGCAGCACGAGCGCAACGGCGTTAGCACCGGTGTGCGCCAGCGGCAGGGGTGCCACCGTTCGGCGTCTTCGGGGTGGAGGTGGGCGGCACCGGAGCACCCGGGGTGCTCGGCGGCTGCTGCGTGGTGGCCGGCGGGGTCGCAGGCGGGTTGTCCACCGTGGTGGGCGGGGTCTTCGTGGTCGTCGGCGGGGTCGCAGGCGGGTTGACCACCGTGGGCGGGGCCTGCGTGGTCGTCGGCGGCGTCGAGGTGGTTGTCGTCGTGTTGGTCAGAGAGACCTTGACGAGCTCCTGGTCGCGGATGGTGAAGGTGTTGGTCTTCTGACCGTCGATGGTGAAGACCGGCTCACCCCAGCTGAAGCCGGAGGCGGCGGGCTGAGCCTTTGGAGGTGTCCTCGGAGAGCGTGACCTTGGTGCCCACGGGGAAGGTGCCGTCGAAGGCGACCGGCTCACCGGGCTTGACCGTGACGGAGGAGGTTCCGGTACGGCCCTCGCCGGTGGCCTTCTGGCCCTCGGGAGCCTTCCAGTCCGGGTAGGAGCTGGCAGCGGCCGGCAGCTCGTAGGCGACGTCAACGACGAAGCTGGAGCCGGCGGCCTTCGCGGCGGCCTCACCCTCAACGACCTTGGTCACGTTGAAGCTGCCGAAGCCGGGCTCCATCTGGACCGAGATGTCGAAGTACTGGACGTAGGACTGCTGCTGAGTGCTGGTCAGGTCCGTGCCGTTGAGGTTGACGGTGTTCTCGTAGGAGGTGCCCCGCGAGGCGGCGACGGCCTTACCGTTGGCGTCCACGAAGGAGACGGGGTACTCCAGGGTGAAGTTGGTGCCGTTCTTGAACGGACCGGTCACCTCGTAGGTGGCGGTGCGGCCGTCCTGGGAGTAGGTGGCCTTGACGTCGTAGTCACCGTACTGGGTGGTGGCGTCCTGGCCGGCGGCGTTGGTCACCGGGATGGACTTGCCGTCCGCAGGACGCAGGTTGAGGACCGTGCGAGTGGCGTCAGCCTGGTTGAAGGCCATGCCGCCACCGAGGGTGTCGGTGAAGACGATGCTCTGACGGGAGCCGTCGAAGGTCTTGCCGAGCTTGTCACCAGTGGTCTGGTTGGTCCCGAAGTTCACACCCCAGGTCAGCTCCTTGTAGTCGTTGTAGAAGCTGGAGGCCCACTTGGTGAGCTCCCAGTCGCTCTCCTTGGGGCCGCCGATGCCGCCGCCACCGGGCAGGGTGACGGTGGTGGTGACACCGTTGACGGTGAAGTCAACGGACTGCACGTCGGTGGCCTTTGGCAACGGACACCAGGGCGGAGCCGGACCCCTTGAAGTTGTGGAAGCCAGCGGCCTTGAGCTCGTCAACCTTGGAGTTGAAGGTGCAGGTGACGTCCTTGACGGTCAGGGTGCAGGTACCGACCTCGACATCCTTGCCGCCGTACTCGACGGTCATGGGGTGGGTCTCGCTGTTCTGCAGGTTGGTGAAGTACTCACCCAGACCGATCGTGAAGGAGTCGCCGCTCTTGAGGTTGGCGTCGACGCCGCTCCAGTCGAAGCTGAGACGGGCGAGGTCGTAGGTGTTGAGCTGTCCGTCCTGCTCAACGTTGTTGCCGTCCACCCGTGTCAGAGACAGGTTGGTGACGTTGACGCTCTTGTTCTGCTCAGCGCTCGCCTGGGGGGCGAACTGAGACAAGATCGCGACAAGGAAGAGAGTGAGGATGGCAGCGGCCCCCCTCACCGCCCCTCGCGTGAGGGCCGGCCGAGAGGCGGCGCCCGTGGACATTGTGTTCATGGGTTCTCCGGATTCCTGGCATAGATGACAAGGGTCTGCCTTGTGAAACATCACCGAACGTTCCCACCGTCTGTTCAGGAGAGGGAAAGGCCGCCCCGTGATGACCAAGACCACTGTGTCACAAACCGACTGATTGGGAACAGGGAACACTCAAAACACGCGCGACCTCACAGTCTCATCACAATCAAAACTGCTGTTTCATACATCCTGAAGCCCTCTAGTTTGTAGGAACACTACAAGACATATGTGGCGAGGCTACACCACCGCTGTGTCTCCCCTATCAGGCAGGCCACACGTCAGTTGTGCCAGCCCTCCAAAACATTCGACCGTTCACCCCGACTTCAAAGCAGGTACACCCAGCCTTCTTTAAGATTGTTGTTGTTCCCAGGGGCACCTCATCGTTTCATCAGAACATATACAGAAGCGCCGTAGTCGCAGGAATTGTTCCTGGGACGACGGCGCTTCAGCCAGTGACCGAACGGAGACCTCAGCCCTCGAGGCGAATGAGGTCCTCGATGGTCTCGGGGGCGCAGGACCCAGCCTGATTCACCCTCTCGCACCCAGCGCACGCCGGGGCGGGTGAAGAGGTTGTAGTTAGAGGCCATGGAGCGCCCATAGGCGCCGGTTGCGGGCACGGCCAGCACGTCACCGACGGCCAGGTCGGCGGGCAGGTCCACATCGCGCACGACGACGTCGCCTGACTCGCAGTGCTTGCCCACTACCCGGCTGCGCACCAGCCCGGCCTGCGGGTCGGGGCGGCGGTTGGCGACCAGGGCCGTGTAGGCGGCCTCGTAGAGGGCGGGGCGGATGTTGTCACTCATGCCGCCGTCGATGCTGACGTAGAGACGCGAGGCCCCCTCCCCCCAGCTCGACACGCTTGAGGCCGGTGACGGTGTAGAGGGTGACCGTCGTCGGGCCGGCTACTGCGCGACCGGGCTCGATGGAGACGGTGGGGACCTCATCCCCAAGACGCTCGCAGGTCTCGCGCACGGCCTCAGCCAGGGTGCGGGCGACCTGCGCCGGACTGGGCGGCACCGGGTCGGCCCCGGTGTAGGCGATGCCGTAGCCACCGCCCAGGTCGACCTCCGGGCACAGGTGCCCGGTGTCGACGGCGACCTCGTGGCGCAGGGTGAGGACAATGCCGACGGCCTCCCGGAAGCCGGCCAGGTCCAGGATCTGGGAGCCGATGTGGGAGTGCAGCCCGTGCAGTTCGAGCTCGGGGGCGGCGATGATCGCGTCAATGGCGCGCCGGGCAGCGCCTCCGTGGACGGAGAGGCCGAACTTCTGGTCCTCATGACCGGTGGAGATGTACTCGTGGCCACCGGCGTGCACGCCGGTGGTCAGACGCACCATGACCTTGCCGGTCTCCTCGGGCCCGTAGACGCCGCTGGCGCGCAGCTCACGCACGGCGCGGGCGGCGAGGTCGACCTCCTCGAGGGAGTCGAGGACGAGGTGGCCCACGTGGTGGGTGAGGGCGACGGCGATCTCGGCCTGCGTCTTGCCGTTGCCGTGCAGGCCCAGACGGGTGGCGTCCGTGGTGGCCTCCTCCCCGTCCACCTCCTGCAGGGCGGCGAGGGACACGGCGAGCTCGCCGCGGCTGGCGGTGTCGATGCCCATACCCTCCTCGAGGACCCACTGGGCGACCTTGGTGGTCAGGAAGGCCTTCCCTGCGTAGAAGGCCTCTCCCCCGGCCATGCCATAGCTGGGCCAGAACTCCTCATGCATGGCGGCGGCCCAGGAGGCGGCGCGCCCGCGCAGGTCGGCCTCATCCAGGACGAAGACGGGGCTGGGAGCCTCGGCGAGGATCTCGGAGACGGTCAGCCCGCCCAGGACGAGCTCACCGTCGGACGTGCGCCGTGCCGTGGTGGGCCACAGGTCGGGACGGTCCTCGGGCTCGGGGCAGGCCAGTGACCCCAGGGGCGGCTCTCCGGCGGGAATCTGGTCAGTCATCGACTCTCACATCCTCTCGGGGGCGCTCACACCCAGCAGGTCGAGCCCGTTGGCCAGGACCTGCCCGACGGCGTCGTTGAGCCACAGGCGGGCGACGTGCCCGGAGTCCACGGCGTCGTCCCCACGGGGAGTGACGCGGGTGGCGCCGTACCAGGCGTGGTAGGCGGCGGCGAGCTGCTCGAGGTAGCGGGCCACGCGGTGCTGTTCGCGCAGCTGCGCGGCCTGGGCCACGGTGGCGGGGAACTGGGCCAGGACCCCCAGCAAGGCGGCGTCGGCCGGATCGTCCAGGGCACCGGGCTCGAAGGGCGCCTCGTTCGGGTCCCGGCTCACGCCGTGCTCGGCGGCGTTGCGGGCCACGTTGCGGGTGCGGGCGTGGGCATACTGGACGTAGTAGACGGGGTTGTCGGAGGTGGAGGAGGCCAACAGGTCCAGGTCGATGTCGATCATGGAGTCCATGGAGGAGCGGGCCAGGGCGTAGCGGGCCGCGTCCACGCCGACGGCGTCGACCAGGTCCTCCAGGGTGACGATGGTGCCGGCGCGCTTGGACATGCGCACCGGGACGCCGTTGCGCACAAGGTTGACGAGCTGGCCGATGAGGATCTGCATGTTGGTGCCGGGGGTGTCCCCGAAGGCCGCACACATGGCCATCATGCGGCCGATGTAGCCGTGGTGGTCGGCCCCGAGCAGGTAGACCGCGCAGTCGGCGCCACGCTCGCGCTTGTCCAGGTAGTAGGCAAGGTCGGCGGCGAAGTAGGCGGCGTTGCCGTCAGACTTGATGAGGACGCGGTCCTTGTCATCCCCGAAGTCGGTGGTGCGCAGCCAGGTGGCGCCGTCGCGCTCCCTCGATGACACCGCGCTCGCGCAGCCGGGCGATGGCGCGCTCGACGGCACCGGAGGTGTGCAGCGAGTCCTCGTGGAAGAAGACATCGAAGTCGGAGCGGAAGGCGTGCAGCTCGGCCTTGACGGCGGCGAACATGAGATCGACGCCGCGGGAGCGGAAGACCTCGGTGGCCTCGGCGTCGGGCAGGGTGGCCGGGTCGGGGCGGCCGGCGGCGAGCTCGTCGGCAGTCACCTGCTGGGCGATCTCACTGATGTAGGCACCGCCGTAGCCGTCCTCGGGGGTCTGCTCGCCGCGTGCGGAGGCCAGCAGGGAACGGGCGAAGCGGTCGATCTGGGTGCCGTGGTCGTTGAAGTAATACTCCCGGGTGACCTGGGCGCCGCAGGCGGACAGGATTCGGGCCAGGGAGTCGCCGACGGCGGCCCAGCGGGCGCCGCCCAGGTGGACCGGCCCGGTCGGGTTGGCCGAGACGTACTCGAGGTTGATGTGCTGGCCGCTCAGGGAGTCGTTGCGGCCGTAGGCCTGACCGGCCTCGACGATGGAGCGGGCAAGCTCGCCGGCGCTGGCGGCGTCGAGGCGGATGTTGAGGAAGCCGGGGCCGGCGACCTCCACGGAGGCGATGCCGTCGAGGGCCTCAAGACGAGGGACGAGGAGCTCGGCGAGATCGCGCGGCTTGGTGCCGGCCTTCTTGGCCAGCTGCATGGCCACGTTGGTGGACCAGTCACCGTGGTCGCGGTTGCGGGGGCGCTCGACGCGGGGGGCGGGAATCTCTGCGGCGGGCAGGGCGAGGGAGCCCTCGGCGGAGGCCTCCTCCAGTACGGTGCGGATGGCTGCGGCAAGCTCTTCTGGGGTCACGCGCGTCAGCGTACCGTCAACGGGCGGGCCGGATCACGAGCGAGCCCGGCGGCTGCCGGGCATCGTGGGACATGTCGCATGTCTCGCGCCGGTTTCACTCCGGGACCGGGACGCTGGTACAGTCACGCCTCGGGCCCCGGTAGCTCAGTGGATAGAGCGTCTGCCTCCGGAGCAGAAGGTCGCAGGTTCGAATCCTGTCCGGGGCACCACTCCCGAGCCCTCGTCGCCACCCGCGACGGGGGCTTGCTCATTCGTGTTACGGCACAATTCCCCTGTCCGAGGCGGAGCCCAAGCGAGTTCCGCGAGGCCATCCTCCAGCTCCAGGCTCTTGACGGGCCCTTCAGCTGAGTGTCTTGAGGGCGAGGCTGGGGACGTCGGTCATGATGGCGTCCACGTTGAGGTCGGCCAGGTAGCGCATCCGCTCGGGGTCGTCCACCGTCCAGACGTGGACCTCCAGGCCCGCGGTGTGCGCGGAGGCGACGAAGCGGCGGGTGACCACCGGAACACCGTGGTAGCTCTCCGGCACCTGGACGGCGTCGACCCTGCCGCGGGTCCAGCCCCAGCGGGTCTGGGGCAGGGGGGACGGCCGCCTCGCTGCGCAGCATGAGTCCGAGCACGTCACTGACGCCCAGTGAGGTCATGGCCCGCGGCTCCTGGCGGCGCAGCACGGCCAGCCGACGGGCGGAGAAGGAGGCGAACCGGACTCGCTCGAGGGCCTGGGCGTCACGCACCGTCTGCAGGGCCGCCTGGACGACGCAGGAGTCCTTGAGGTCGATGTTGAACTTCATCGCCGGCTGGGCGTACAGGGCGTCGTCGAGCCGGACGAAGCCGCGCCCGTCGCCGGAGTCGAGGTCGGCCAGCTCGGCCCACATAACCTCCCCCACGGTGCGGGGGTCGTTCGCGGTACGCCGCAGGTCCTCGTCATGGCTGAGCACGACGACGCCGTCGGCGGTCAGCCGCAGATCGGTCTCCATCCACTCCAGCCCGAGCGCGGCCACGTGCTCGACGGCGCTCCAGGTGTTCTCAGGAACCTCGCGTCCGCCGCCGCGGTGGGCGATGACGGCAGGACGGCGGGTTCGTGACGCGGCAGGCGGCACAGTGGGTCTCCCTCAGCTGCAGTTGGTGGTGAGCTCGACGGCGTTGTGCTGCTTGAGCCAGCCCCACGGCTCCACGGTGGACTCGTCGGCGGTGTCGTCCTTGGTGCGCACCTCGAAGTGCAGGTGAGAACCGGAGGACCGGCCCGTGTTACCCACGCCGGCGATCATCTGACCGGCCGTGACGGTGTCACCGACCTTGACGTGGATGCCGTCCTCGTACATGTGCAGGTAGCTGGTGTACCAGACCTGGCCGTCGATCTCGTGCTTGATGGTGATGGTTCCGGTGCCGTCGACCATGCCGGCGGTGGTGACGGTGCCGGCGGCGGCCGCGTAGATGGGCGTCCCCACGGGGGCGGCCATGTCCTGCCCGGCGTGCAGCTTGCGGTAGCCGAGGGTGGGGTGGGTGCGGTATCCGTACTCGGAGGAGATCTCGTAGGTACCCGGAAGCATCGGGTAGAACAGCTGCGGCTTGGAGCTGAAGGCGGTGGTGTCGCCGGAGGCGCCTGTGGCCGAGGAGCAGGTCTTGGCGGCGTTCTGGAAGGCCTCACGGATCCGGGCGCGGGTGGCGGCGTCGGGCACGTTGGACAGCTGGGTGTCGGAGTCGTCGTCCAGGTCGTCGCTGCCGAGCACGGCGCTGGCCACTGAGGATGCCTTCGTGCCACCGGCGGCCGGGCTCTGCGTGGCCGAGCCATTGGAGTGCATCTTCATGGCGGCCGAGGCCAGCGGGGTGTTGTCGAGGTGGCTGGACAGGGGGGCGAGCACCGTAGCGACGGCCAGGACCGACAGGACGGCGGTGCGCCCCAGAATCCCGGAGCCGGTGCGGCGCCGGATGGGACGAGCGGGGGCGGGTCCGGTCGAGGAGTCGCGGTGGGTGTCCGGCTTCGATGCCGCTTTGACCTTGGCCGACGACGTCGGGGAGCCGGCCTCATCAGCCGCCTCGCCTCGCTTGGCCTGGGCGGCTGACTTCTCGGACTTGGTCTTCCTAGTGCTCCGGGCGGCCTTGATGGCGCGGATGGTCTCCTCGTCCGCAAGCGGTACCCCGGCCTTGCGGGCGGCCATGATCTTGCGGACCTCGGGGACCTCGATGGTCTCGGCACCTCGGAAGTCCGTAATCCGCTGCGAGAAGCGGATCTCGTGGGGCGTCTCGGGAGCGGAGGGAGCCTGCTGCGCGGGCGCTGACGGCTCAGCCTGCGGCGTCTGGACGGCGGGGTGGTCCGCCTGCGCGCCAGGGACGTCGAAGGAGGCCGTGTGGTGGGACGTGGAGGCGACGACGGGCTTGGCCGAGGCGGTCGAGGCTGGGGCTGCGGCGGAGGCACGTTGCCGGCGGTGGCCCGCGGATCGGGAGGCAGGCTCGGAGGGGGTCGACTGCGCGACTGCGTGCCGATGACCGTCACCCTGTGTGTCACCAGGCGAAGCAGGAGCCGTGCCACTAGCGGCCCACCACGGCGCAGCACCGGCGGGGTGAGTGTCTGCCGGCTCGAGCCCTGAGGTGGACTCGGCCAGTGAGGCTGCGACCAGCGGCGACAGCGCCGAGGGCGTTGATGGTGCCGCGGCGGGCACAGCCTGGTGGCCGCGATGAGAACGGTGCTGGCCGTGGCGGCGCTCGGAGTGGCTCTCGGGACGGTGAGCCTCGGGCTGCGCAGCGCCCTCGACGGCGGGGTTCTCCCTCGTCTGCTCGGGGTCCTCGAAGACCTGGGCGGTGCGCAGGTCCTTCCGAGAGCGTCGAGTGGGGCGAGTGTCGCCGGCGACCTGCGCTGAGGAGGATGAGGAGGAGACCGATGGGGCCGCAGATGCGGCGCTGAGCGCCTGAGGCGCCGAGGGCCTGCGGCTGCTCGGGCTGTGCACTGGCATTCTGACGCCGGCGGGCCATCCGGCTCATCGGTGCAACGGGCTGCGACGGCGCCGGGTCTACGGTGACCGACGGCGCTGAACCGTCCCCCGAGCGCACTCCCCTCCGCGTGCCCGAAACCACTGTCGCAGGTGCTGCCGGCGCTACGGGCCGCTGCGGGTGGTTCTGCTTCTGCGGGGCGACCGGGACGTCGGGGAGAGCCGATGGGCTCGGAGCGGTTACGGGGCTGGAGGCGGCGCCGTTCTCGGCACGGTGAGCGTGAAGGTCGCGACGTGAGCGGCGAGTGGCTCCGGCGACGTGGGTGGTGTGCGTCGCCGACGGTGACGACGGGGCAGTTCCGGCCTGCGCCTCAGCGACGTGGCGAGCGGCTTCGGCAGCACGTTCCGCCTCGCGACGCTGGCGTCGACTCATGGGCTGCGGGGTCACGTGGGAAGCCTCCAGGTGGCTGAATGTCATAGGGAAATCGTTGCTGCCGGCGCCCCGGCGTTCACGATGTGGCGGCTGCCAGAGCGACAGCCTGGGTTGTACTCGGTTAAAACAGTAGCGGTCTCCTGTGGGTCTTGCCAGGAGAACCAGCACACCTTTGTGTGACCTGCACTTCTCACACAAACCCCAGGTGTTCCATCCGACCAGCCGGCCGCTAACCGGATTCGCGTGCCACACGAAGGAATCAGCGCCTGGCCACCAGTGCTGGAGCAGCGATCAACAATGGTCGCCCCAGGCAGCCCATGTTGTGGGTATCCACCGATTCTGCCCTTTAAATCACGATTTAATCACGGCGCTGGTGCTCTTCGCGCTGCATGGCATCGTTGACCTCGCCGACGAGCTCTTCGAGGATGTCCTCCAGGAAGAGGACCCCGACGAAGCGCCCCTGCGCGTTGCGCACGTGCCCGAGGTGGGCCCCCGAGCGCTGCATGGCCGCCAGCGCCTCCTCGACCTCGTCGTCGTAGCCGACGGGCACGAGTGCGCGAGCGCGCCAGGCGGGTACCGGCTCAGTGCGCTCGGCGCCGTCGGCGTAGAGGATGTCCTTGAGGTGCAGGTAGCCGGTGATGGTCGGCTCCTCCCCGTGGTCGACCGCAGCCTGGTCGGCCACCAGCGGGAAGCGGGAGAAGCCGGTGGAGGCCACGGCCCGCTCCACGTCCTCCGGGGTGCAGTCCTGGGGCAGCGTGACGAGCTCACTCAGGGGCACCATGACGCTGCCGGCGGTCTCCTCGGAGAACTCCAGGGCGCCGCTGAGCAGGCCGGTGGAGTCCTCCAAGACGCCTTCGGCGGTGGAGCGCTCGACGATGGAGGCGACCTCCTCGGCATTGAAGGCCGCGGCGATCTCCTCCTTGGCCTCGATGCCCAGGACCCTCAGGACCCCGTTGGCGAAGCCGTTGAGGGCGTTGACCACGGGGCTGAAGACGCGCGAGCACCACACCAGGGGCGGGGCAAGCCAGCGCACGGCCTTATCCGGGGAGGCGATGGAGATGTTCTTGGGCACCATCTCCCCAGCAACGACGTGCAGGCCCACGACGATGACCAGGGCGATGACGACGGCGACGGCGTGGGAGCCGGCGTGCCCGACGCCGACGGCCGCGAGCAGGGGCTCCAGGGCGTGGGCGATGGCCGGCTCGGCGACGACGCCCAGGCCGGTGGAGCACAGGGTGACGCCGAGCTGGGCGGTGGCCAGCATGCGCGAGACGTTCTGCAGGGCCCACAGGGCGGTGGCGGCGCGGGCGTCGCCGGCCTCGGCCAGTGGCTCGAGCTGGCTGCGGCGCGAGGAGGTGACGGCGAACTCGGCGCCGACGAAGAAGGCGTTGCCGGTCAGGAGGATGACGGTGAGCAGGAGGGCGAGCGGAGTACTCATCGGCGCTCCCCCTCTGGTCCTCGGCCTCCGGGGGCGACCTCGGGGTCCTTGGGGCGCACGTGGAGGCGGGTGACGCGGCGCCCGTCCATGGCGTCGACAGTCAGTGAGGCGTGGGGCAGGTCGACGACGTCGCCGACGGCGGGGATGCGGCCGAGCTCGGTCATGACCAGGCCGCCGAGGGTCTCGTAGGGGCCGTCGTCGGGGACCTGGATGGCAGCGCGGGTGGCAAGCTCGTCGGGGCGCATCCACCCGGGGACGACCCAGTGGCCTGAGGGGTCGAGGTGGGCGCCGGCGCGGCGGCGGTCGTGCTCGTCGGCGACGTCCCCGACGACCTCCTCGACGGCGTCCTCGAAGGTGACGACGCCGGCGGTGCCGCCGTACTCGTCGACGACGATCGCCATCTGGGAACCCTGGGCGCGCAGCTCGACGAGCAGGTTGGCCAGCGGCATGGTCTCGGGGACGCGGGGCGCGGGGGTCATGAGGGAGGTGGAGGCGACGGGGACGTCGGCGCGCCGCTCGTAGGGGACGCCGATGGCGCGGCGCAGGTGGACGATGCCCATGACATCGTCGATGTCGCGGCCGATGACGGGGAAGCGGGAGTGGCCGGTGGCGCGGGCCAGGTGCACGACGTCCTCGGCGGAGTCGTCAGCCTCGAGGGTGTGGAGGCGGCCGCGGTCGGTCATGACGTCGACGGCGGTGAGGGCCCCCAGACCGATGGAGCGGGTGAGCAGGGTGGCGGTGGAGGCGTCGAGGGTGCCCTCCTCGGCGCTGTGGCGCACGAGGGAGGCGAGCTCGCCGGCGCTGCGGGTACCGCTGAGCTCCTCGGCGGGTTCGATGCCCATGGCGTGCAGGACGGCGTTGGCGGCGCCGTTGAGCAGGACGATGAGGGGCTTGAGGAGGGCGGTGAAGCCCGTGAGGAAGGGGGCGACGAGGCCGGCGGCGCGCATGGGGTCGGCCAGGGTGGCGTTCTTGGGGATGAGCTCTCCGATGACCATGGAGAAGGCGTTGACGACGATGAGGGCGATGACGACTGCGGCGCCGGTGGCCACGGAGGTGGCCAGCCAGTGGCTCATGAGGTCGGTGAGGAGGTTGGCCAGGGCGGCCTGCATCGTATAGCCCAGGAGCACGGTGGTCAGGGTGATGCCGACCTGGGCGCCGGACAGGAGGGTGGACAGGCGCCCCAGGGCGCGCCGGACGGTGTTGGCGCGCTTGTCGCCGGTGGCGGCGCGGGTCTCAACGGTGGAGGGGTCGAGGGCGACCAGGGAGAACTCTCCGGCCACGAATAGTGCGGTGCCCACGGTGAGGACCACACCGACGGCGATCATGAGCCAGTCGGTCATGCAGGCCCCTCCCCCACGTGGGATGCGGCGCGGGTGCCGAAGGCGGACGAGTCGGGGTGGGGGTGGTCAGAGGCGGGCGAGGAGGCGCGGTGCGTGCGGGTGCGGCGCCTTGAGGCCCGGCGGAAAGCCGATCGCATAGTGACCGAACGGTACCACCGCGGCGGAATCGAAGCCGAGACAGCCATCATGTGTCGCCCCGCCACCCCCAGAAACGCTGATTTCTCACGACTGGGGCACCTGCACCACGGACCAAGCGAGAATGGAGGTTGCGATGCCGTCACGAAGGCGACAGAAGGCAGTCCGTAACCGATCCAGACCAGTCCGCATGGTGGCTCCTTGCGCCAGCCCGCGACACAGTCGTAGGCGCAAACATCCCTTACTCAGCACACTCGGTCCCAAGTGGGCCGCAGCATGCGTGGAACTCAATGCCATCGGAATACCATCGGAGGACTAACCGTCCCGACACCTCAGTTCCGCGAGCGGATCTCAGCAGGCTTCGCCTTCGAGGACGGCTTGAGGACGTCGAGGGTAACCTGAGGATGCTGCTGCGAAAGAAGACGGAAATGGGAAGTTCGATCTTTATCCAGGTCCAATTTATTGCGACTCCAGAGAATCGTTCCCAAGGTTGAGCTCTTCGAGTCCCACTGGCTTGCAGGGCCAGGAGTCGACCAGGTCGCGATCCGCCACGAACGGACACATGCGGGACAGACGATCCGGCATGACCAGTATCAGAATCGGGAAGAACTGCGGCAGCCTTGCAGGTATCTGTGGGAGAGCGTTGTAACTATGCAGGACGGCACCGTGGTGCCCTGCTGCAAAGATTTCGACGCGAAGGCACCGCCGGGTAACGCTTTCGAGCAGGATCTGGGTGAGATATGGAATGGGGATGTTGTGCAGCCGATGCACCGCTCACACATTGACACTAATTATGACATCATCTCATTATGTGCGAACTTTTCGGGATGGCAGGGAGAGCCAGCGTTCCCCGCGAAGAAAACTGAGGAACGAGTTCATGGATTCGCGCACTTGAAGAGTTCATTCCGCGACGAGCCACGACATATGAGGGTGTGGAAATGATGGTCGACACATTGTCGATGGATATTGTGGCGCGGGTGCGACAGGCGGCAAATACCAACGAGTACTCCAGGTGCGAAATATTCGCTTCCCCCTTTGCAAATGTTTCGCTTCAGACACATCCTGCCCTCATGCCCCTTCTGCGCTCACACGTCTACTACCCTGATACACCATCGGCAGCAGACATCTGGTCGGTAAGTGCCGTCGAGAGTGACTATCTCTGGGATTTCGCAGTCGAACAGTTGAATCCTGTATGGATGCCTGTCTTAGATTATGGCGCGGACGGTCATGTCGTCGATGTCGATCAACAAGCCCGCCTCATCATGATCCCGAGTACGAGAACCGTAATCGTCCGGGATCGCGCGGAGAAGAAGGTCTACATAGTTGGCAGAGATGTTCGAGGTCTTTTCGTAGAGCTGTATCGGGTTGTCCGGGGCGTTCACACGGCGTCGGCCATCAACAGCGGGGCGATGGCGTTCCACTCCTTGTCGGTTGTTCGCCAGGGTCGTGGGGTCTGCTTCGTAGGCGATAAGGGCGCAGGGAAGTCGACGGCATTGCTCGCTGCTGCCACGTCTCATCTCGACGGGCTGAGTATTCTTACGAATGACAAGGCGCTTCTCCATTTTGATCGTGACCTGGAGATCCTGGCGTGGCCTAGTGTTGTCAATGCGGGCGCGGGAAGCCTACTGGCTCTGGGCGGTGACCGCGTTCTCAAGCCGGAGTTTCATTACCGGTATAGTGCGATGGCCTACCTACTTCTCGATCTTCCACTGATCGAGAAGTTGTCGACGGGCGATGAAGCTTCGGTGCCCGCCAAAGTGAGGTTGCTGCCGGAAGAGATGCGCCGTGCACTGGGTACCTCGTTTTCCACTGAGGGCCGCGTCGTCGCGATTATCGAGAGCGAGCTCGCGCTGGATGAGCCGCACAGCCGCTTCGAACTCGTCTTGGACGCCGATGAGCGAGCGAACCTCGTTCGCCGGAACGCGCTCACCGAGTGGACCAATCATCCCGACTGGCTCGGTCTCATCACTGCGTCTCTCAGGGAAGAGAGCGTCATAGGTCGGCTAGAGGAGTTCGCGGACGATGTCGTGATGGCAAGACTTCGGGTTGGGCGCGATGGAAAAGATGTGACAAGGGGCCTCGTCGCTGCTTTCACTTCCTCCAAGTCTCCTGTCGAGTTGGGTACGGCGATCGCCGCAGGACCGCTTCCCACTTATCATTTCGGGCTATATGCGCGCATTGTGCGAGACGGTCGGCTGTTGTGCGTGAAAAAGACACGCGGCCCCTACACTGGTCTGCTCGACCTCCCCGGCGGGCGACCCGAATTCGCTGAGAACTGGGAGGACGCCCTCCGACGCGAGTTGAGGGAGGAGGTGGGTGCCGAGTCCGTGTCGATCTCTAATTGTGTTCGGTTCTCGCTGCATGTCGAATTTAACGCCGCTGGCGAGAATATCGATTTCCACCACCATGGAGCCGTCGCAGACGTGCACCTGTGGAGCGCGCTTCCTGAACACGGAATGTCGTCGTCGGACACGAATGGATGGGAGTGGTTCGATCTCGGATCAGGTGACCGATTGTGTCTCAGCCCCCTCGCACGATCGGTTCTAGACGGATGAGGGCATGTGGCCGTCCTCCGACAGAACTGCGACTCGCGGACGACTCGGAGCTCCAGGAGCTCCGTCCTGCGACGTCGACAGCCCACCACGCCACCCACCTCGGCAACTACGCCCAACTTCTCTTCGCTAAATCGGATGACATGAAAGCGATCAGCCTGACTGAAAAGGAGATAACCCTTGCCAGTGATGATGAGCGGTCTTAACTAGCCGAATGTCACTTCTAACTGTTTGCCCATTCACCCGAGCACCGCAAGGAGTCCGGAGGAGCTCTTAAAGCCCTCCTGGCAGATGGTATGACGACGGGTGCCTGGTCTTTCGAGATGAACCTGGAACGGCTCCTGCGCAAGGAAAACCCTCGGCTGGAGCTGCTAGAGGCGGTGGCTCGTACGCTCGGAGACGGCAACACATCCCGGCTCGACGCCTTCGAGGAGTGGCGAGACCTGTAGATCGTCGTCGGGACCCCATGCCGGGACTGCGAGCGCGTCACACCTGGGACACGCATGTGTCTTTGGTCCCGTACTTGCTCGCATGAGACGCCCTTCACCTTCTAGGATGTCTGGTGAACACCGCCGTTCCTCCCCCGGGGTCCCGCTGAGGCTCCCAGTGTCGGAACGGGAGATTGACGAGCTCCGAGGAGACCCGACGTGCCCACGCAGGACCAGATCAGCCCAGGCTTCGGTGCCAACGAGTGGATGGTGGAGGAGATGCGGGCCGCCTGGTCAGCGGATCCCTCCTCCGTGAGTCCTCAGTGGCGCGAGCTCTTCGAGACCGATCCGAGTGCCGGCCTGCACCAGCCTGGTCCAGTCTCCTCCAACGGTTCTGCCTCGTCGGCCACCGGTGGGCCGCGCCGGGCCACCATCACGCCCCAGGCCGCCTCCTCCCTGCGCCGCTCCTCCGCCGTCCAGGACGTCACGCGCTCCGATCTGCCGCCGGCCCCGCCGTCGGACACCGCACCCCGACCTCCCCTACGCCCAGCGCCAGGCCGCCCACCCCTGCTCAGGACCAGGACGGTGACGCCTACGAGGACCGCACTACCAGGCTCAAGGGTGCGGCGGCCCGCACCGCCAAGAACATGGAAGACTCCCTGTCCATACCCACGGCCACCTCCGCCCGCGCCGTGCCCGCCAAGGTCCTCATTGAGAACCGGGCCGTCATCAACACCCACCTGGCCCGCACCCGCGGCGGCAAGGTCTCCTTCACCCACCTCATCGGCTGGGCGGTGGTCGAGTCCCTGACCGAGATGCCCTCGATGAACGTCTCCTACGGGGTCGACGAGGCCGGCAAGCCGGTCCTGCACGAGCCCGCCCACGTGGCCTTCGGCCTGGCCATCGACGTGCCCGGCTCCGACGGGCAGCGCCGCCTGCTGGTGCCCTCCATCAAGCAGGCCGACCTCATGGACCTGTCCGGCTTCGTGGAGGCCTACGAGGCCCTCGTGGCCAAGGCCCGCGAGAACAAGCTGGACCTTGACGACTTCCGGGGTACCACCGTGACCCTGACCAACCCCGGCATGATCGGCACCCTGCACTCGGTGCCGCGCCTCATGCCCGGCCAGGGGCTCATCGTGGGGGTCGGCGCCATGGACTACCCGGCCGCCTTCGCCGGTGCCAGCCCCGACACCCTGGCCCGCCAGGCCATCGGCAAGGTCGTCACCCTGACCTCCACCTACGACCACCGCGTCATCCAGGGCGCCGCCTCCGGTGAGTTCCTGCGCCTGGTGGAGCGCAAGCTGCTGGGACTGGACGGCTTCTGGAACCGGGCCTTCGAGTCCCTGCGCATCCCCCTCGAGCCGGTCAAGTGGGTGCGTGACACCACTTACGACCCCGAGCTGGAGACCGGCAAGCGGCGCGCGTGGCCGAGCTCATCCACGCCTACCGCCAGCGCGGCCACCTGGCGGCCGACAACGATCCGCTCACCTACCGCCTGCGCCGCCACCCCGACCTGGACATCACCTCTTACGGGCTGAGCCTGTGGGACCTGGACCGTTCCTTCCCCACTCGGGGCCTGGGCGGGCGCGACCGGGCCACCCTGCGCGAGATCCTCAGGATGCTGCGCGACGCCTACTGCCGCACCGTGGGCGTGGAGTACATGCACATCCAGGACCCGGCCCAGCGCACCTGGTGGCAGGAGCGCCTCGAGCGCGACTGGGAGGACATCGCCGACGAGGAGCGCCGTCGGATCCTCACTAAGCTGGAGCAGGCCGAGGCCTTCGAGACCTTCCTGCAGACCAAGTACGTGGGCCAGAAGCGCTTCAGCCTCGAGGGCGGGGAGTCCCTCATCGTGGCCCTGGACCGCCTGCTCGACGCCGCCGCCCACGACGGCCTCGACGAGGTCGTCATCGGCATGGCCCACCGCGGCCGCCTCAACGTGCTCACCAACATCGCCGGCAAGTCCTACGGGCAGGTCTTCGACGAGTTCGAGGGCAACGGTGTCATCGAGGGCGCCAGCACCGGGGACGTCAAGTACCACCTGGGTACCGTGGGCGTCTTCTCCGGGACCGACGGCGTCTCCACCCGCGTCTCCCTGGCCGCCAACCCCTCCCACCTGGAGACGGTCGACGGCGTCGTCGAGGGCATCGTGCGCGCCAAGCAGGACCGCATCGGCCTGGGCGAGAAGGGCTACACGGTCATGCCGGTCCTCGTCCACGGCGACGCCGCCTTCGCCGGCCAGGGCGTGGTCTACGAGACCCTCAACATGAGCCAGCTGCCCGCCTACCGCACCGGCGGTACCGTCCACATCGTCGTCAACAACCAGATCGGATTCACCACCGGCTCGGCCTCGGCCCGCTCCACCATTTACGCCACCGACCTGGCCAAGGGCCTGCAGGTGCCGATCTTCCACGTCAACGCCGACGACCCCGAGACGGTGGCCCGCACTGCCCGCCACGCCTACGAGTACCGACGCACCTTCCACAAGGACGTCATCATCGACCTCATCTGCTACCGGCGCCGCGGCCACAACGAGGGCGACGACCCCTCTATGACCCAGCCGCTCATGTACCGGCTCATCGACTCGCTGGACTCCACCCGCGGCGTCTATACCTCCGCCCTCGTGGGGCGCGGCGACATCACCCCGCAGGAGGCCCAGGAGATCGCCAAGAGCTACCAGGACGAGCTGGAGCGGGTCTTCACCGAGGCCCGCATCCAGGTCACCGGGGGCACGGGCTCCGACGACGCCGAGGACACCACCGACGCCTCCACACAGGACCTGTCGGACCCCACGAAGGTGGGCGTGCCCCTGTCCTCCCTGGAGATCCCCCACTCCCAGCGGGCGGGTACCGGCATGATGCTCGGCTGGGCCTCGGCGGTGCCGCGCGACGTCGTCGAGCGCATCGGCGACGCCCAGGTCGCCTGGCCCGAGTCCTTCACCGTCCACCCCAAGCTCCAGGCCATGCTCTCCAAGCGCCGCGAGGCCACCCGCAAGGGCGGCATCGACTGGGGGCTCGGGGAGCTCATCGCCCTGGGGAGCCTGCTCATGGAGGGCGTGCCGATCCGACTGGCCGGCGAGGACGCCCGCCGCGCCACCTTCGCCCAGCGCCACGCCGTCCTGCACGACCACACCTCCGGGCAGGAGTGGACGCCCCTGAGCTTCCTGACCCCGGACCAGGCACCCCTGGAGATCTACGACTCCCTGCTCAGCGAGTACGCCGCCCTGGCCTTCGAGTACGGCTACTCCGTGGAGCGCCCCGAGGGACTGACCATGTGGGAGGCCCAGTTCGGCGACTTCGCCAACGGCGCCCAGTCCGTCATCGATGAGTACGTCACCTCCGCCGCCCAGAAGTGGGGGCAGCGCTCCCGGCCTGGTCATGCTGCTCCCCCACGGCCAGGAGGGGCAGGGACCCGACCACTCCTCGGCCCGCATCGAGCGCTACCTGCAGATGTGCGCCCAGGACAACATGCTGGTGGCCCAGCCCTCCACGCCCGCCAGCTACTTCCACCTGCTGCGCGAGCACACCTACACCCGCCCGCGCCGCCCACTCATCGTCTTCACCCCCAAGCAGCTGCTGCGTCTGAAGGCCGCCTGCTCCCCGGTGGAGGACTTCACCTCCGGCACCTTCCAGCCGGTCATCGGGGAGACCGACGACGCCGTCCTGGCCTCGGCGCAGAAACAGGGCGTGGACCGGGTGCTGCTGTGCTCGGGTCGCGTCTACTACGACCTGCTGGCCCACCGGACCAAGACCGGGGACACGAGCACGGCCATCGTCCGCCTCGAGCAGCTCTACCCGCTGGAGAGCTCGGCCATCGCCGAGGCGCTGGCCCCCTTCAGCGGAGCCGAGCTCGTGTGGGTCCAGGACGAGCCCGCCAACCAGGGCATGTGGCCCTACCTGGCACTCAACCTGCCGACCGACCTGACCGGTGGTGTCCTGCCCACGCTGGTCTCCCGTCCCGAGGCCGCCGCCCCAGCGGTGGGCACCGCCGGGTTCCACCGCGCCCAGCAGGAGGAGATCCTCCGCCAGGCCTTCGCCCGCCGCTGAGACGAGGCCGGTCCACCGGCCCGTCCCGGGTCAGCCCCGCCGAAATGCCGTCAGCCTCCACCGTTACAGCGCAAGGTCACGATAATGTCAAGACAGCATGAGGGATCATGAGGCTTGAGGAGGCGCTGTCATGCGTGAGACGAGGCTGAGCTTCATCGGTGACGAGCTGGTGGCCGGTCATGGTGACGGGCGCGCCCTGGGATGGACGGGCCGGGTCATGGCCCGCACGCCCCGGGACGCCGACATCCTGTGGACCTCCCTGGCGGTTCCCGGTGAGACGACGGCGCAGATGTCCGACCGCTGGGGGCCCGAGGTGGCCCGCCGCTCCACGCATACCGGCATCAACCGGCTCGTCGTGGGACTGGGCGTGGCCGACGTGCTCGCCGGCATCTCCTACGCTCGCTCACGCCTGGCCCTGGCCAACATCCTCGACACGGCCGCCTCCGACCACCGCGAGTGCTTCGTCGTCGGGCCTCCTCCCCTGCCGGAGGCCGACCCCGACGCCACCGCCCAGCTGTCCCAGGCCGCCGAGGAGGTGTGCCTGCGGCGCAACGTGCCCTACGTGGACGCCTTCGAGCCGCTGCGCAACCACGAGCAGTGGACGGCCGACGTCGCCGCCGCCGGCGGCACGCACCCGGGCCAGGCCGGATACGGTCTGCTGGCCTGGCTGGTGCTGCACCGCGGCTGGTACGAGTGGCTCGGCGTCGAGCGCCCCGAGTCCTGAGGCTCGAAGCGCCCCGCTCACGTCACGTCGGCCGGTCACCGTGAGTGGTGACCGGCCGACGGCTGTATGTCTCAGGGCGTAGCGCCTGGCGCGCTACCCGGCTCAGGCGTTGGGACGCTTGCCGTGGTTGGCGCTGGACTTGGCGCGTGCACGACGCTTACGACCGCGCTTGCTCATCACTGCCTCCTCGTGTCTTGACTCGCCCCACGAGGGGGCACGGAACGCCGCTGATTCTCGCACACGGCGGCGCGCCTGGGCCAGTCTGGCGTCGCTGACCAGCCGGTGAAGGCGACCACACGTCGGCGCACGTCACAGCCGGGGCCCGGCTGCTCCCTCAGTCGTGCTCGAAGCGGACGGTCCGGGAGGACTCGACCCGGGACTCCACGACGCGCACGACCCGCCCGGAGGCGGAGGCCTGGGTCCGGGTCGTGGTCGACGTCGTCGTCACGCTCACCGCAGTGGCGCGCAGGGCCGACAGGCGCCCCAGGACCCGGGCGCGCAGCTCGGGAGGGCCTGCTCGGCGCACCGCGAGCGCAGGATCTCCCGCAGGTGGGTCTCGGCGTCGGCCAGGCGGGAGCAGTGCGAGCAGGTGGCCACGTGCTGGGCGAGGCGCTCGGCCAGGTCGGCGGTGCACTCGCGATCGAGGAAGGCCTCCAGGTGGGCGCGGGCCTCGGCGCAGGAGCAGTCCTGGGAGCCATCCGCCGTCTTGGGGCCCTTGGTGGGCTCGGCGCTGTTGTCACCGGGGGTTCCCGATTCCATGCGGTCTGTCATTTCTCCTCCTCCCCATATCCGTACTCTCGGGCGTAGTCGGCCAGCAGCTCGCGCAGCTGGCGGCGACCTCGGTGCAGCCGGGACATGACGGTCCCGATGGGCGTGTCCATGATCTCGGCGATCTCCTTGTAGGAGAAGCCCTCCACGTCCGCCAGGTAGACGGCCAGGCGCCGGTCCTCGGTAAGCTGGCCCAAGGCGTCCTTGATGTCGGAGTCCGGCAGAGCGTCCAGGGCGAGGTTCTCCGCGCTGGGCAGCCCCACCGAGTCGTGGGAGGCGGCCCGGTGCAGCTGCCAGTCCTCAACCGTCTCCGCGTCGGACTGGAGCGGCTCACGCTGCTTCTTGCGGTAGGAGTTGATGAAGGTGTTGGTCAGGATCCGGTAGAGCCAGGCCTTGAGGTTGGTGCCGGGCCGGTACTGGTGGAAGGAGCCGAAGGCCTTGGCGTAGGCGTCCTGCACGAGGTCCTCGGCATCGGCCCGGTTACGGGTCATACGCAGGGCGGCGCCGTAGAGCTGGTCGAGGTAGGGCAGGGCCTCGGCCTCGAAGCGGGCGGCCCGGGCGGCCTCGTCCTCATCGGCCGGCGCCCGGTCCAGATCGCGCGCGCCATCGTCAGGATCGATCACCTCATCCAGGGTGATCTCATCAGTGTGGTCGTCGATGTCCGTCATCAGCCACGAGCCCTAACGTGCCCGGGGAGTCTTCGGCCCAACCGACGCCACGAGGCTTGGTCACCGTCTCAGTCATCGTCTCGGTCGTCGCCTCCGTGATCGTGGCGGGTCCTCCCGGCAGGACACGGCGCAGGCGGCACCGGTCCTGCCTGCCGGGCCGCTCTCGGCGGCCGCGCGGCCCACTCGGCGGTGCGCCCCGCCGGCGGGCGGTCCGGCTCGACGGCGACACGATCGAGTGCTGGATGCTCATGTCCCGGCCAACGCGATGGCGCCCTGATTTCATTCCCCGTCCGCCCTGAGCGAGGCACGCACCACCTTCGAGCAGCGATATCGCTGGCCCGGAGCCGCCCGCGTAGGCCAGGATGGGGGCATGAACATTCTGCGCTCCTTCGCCCGCCCCATGCTCGCCGCGCCCTTCATCGTCGATGGACTCGACGCCCTGGTGCGCCCCTCGCGCCACGTGGAGAAGTTCGAGAAGGTCGCCCCGACGCTGGAGCGGGTCGGCCTGCCGCCCGTGCTGGCCTCCGACGCCCGGCTGCTCACCCGCGCCTCGGGTGCCGTGAGCCTCGTGGCCGGGCTGGGGCTGGCCACCGGCCGGGCACCCCGCACGAACGCCACCATCCTGGCGGCCCTCAATGTGCCCCTCACCGTGGTCAACAACCCCGTCTGGGCGGTCAAGGGGACGCAGGCCCGCAAGGAGGCCCTCTCCGGGCTGCTGCGCGGGGCCGCCCTGGGGGCCAGGGCTCGCGCTGGCCGCCGTCGACCGTCAGGGCAGGCCGTCTCTGGCCTGGCAGGTGCGCAACGCCCGTCAGCAGCGCGAGGCGATGCAGGCCGCCAACGAGGCCGTTCAGCAGCGCTACGTGACTGCCTGAGCGCCTTTGGTCGGGCCGACGTCGGCTCCCGTTGGCTCCGGGCCAGGGGCCGACGTCGGCCCACCGCCATCTCCGCCTGCAGCGCTCCGGCACCTGTCACCTGGGCGTCACAGGCGGCGGCTACTCTCGCCCCGGTCCACCACCGACCGGTCGCGGCGCGCGCACGCGCCCGCACCACTGACCACCACGCGCAGACACGTCATCGACACGCTAGGGAGCACTCATGACCGTCCAGTCCGCCCAGCCGACTCAGGCAAGCCAGTCGCCCCAGTCGGAGCAGGCCGCCCAGCCCGACATCGTCTACACCTGGACCGATGAGGCCCCGATGCTGGCGACCCACTCCTTCCTGCCGATCGTGCACGGCTTCGCCCAGCGGGCGGGCGTGAGCGTGGGCACCGCGGACATCTCGTTGGCGGGACGCATCCTGGCAGCCTTCTCCCTGGCCGACGACGACCTGGCCCGCCTGGGCGAGCTCACCCAGTCCCCAGCGGCCACGATCATCAAGCTGCCCAACATCTCCGCCTCCCTGCCGCAGCTCAAGGCCGCCATCGCCGAGCTCCAGGCCCTGGGCCACGAGATCCCCGACTACCCCGACTCCCCGGCTTCGCCCGCCGAGCACGAGGCGCGCGCCGCCTACGACGCCGTCAAGGGCAGCGCCGTCAACCCCGTCCTGCGTGAGGGCAACTCGGACCGGCGCGCCCCGGCGGCCGTCAAGGCCTACGCCCGCTCCCACCCGCACTCGATGGGGGCCTGGTCGCCCCAGTCGCGCACCCGCGTGGCCACGATGGGATCGGGCGACTTCCGGCGCAATGAGCGCAGCGTCGTCGTGCCCGAGGCCGGCACCCTGCAGATCCGCTTGCGCCCGGCCGACGGCGGCGAGCCGATCGTCCTGCGGGAGTCGCTGCCGGTGACGGCCGGAGGTCGTGGACGCCACCTTCATGAGTGCCGCCGCCCTGGATGAGTTCCTCGCCCAGCAGGTGGCCGCCGCAAGGATGAGGACCTGCTGCTGTCGGTGCACCTCAAGGCGACGATGATGAAGGTCTCCGACCCGATCATCTTCGGTCACGCGGTGCGCGCCGCCCTGCCGGGGGTCTTCTCCACCTACGGGAGGGTCCTGGCCGAGGCGGGCCTGCGCGCCGAGGACGGGCTGGCCTCGATCCTGGCGGGACTGGACTCGCTGCCCCAGGGTGAGGAGATCCGCGCCGCCATCGAGGCCGAGCTGGCCGCCGGACCGCGCCTGTCCATGGTGGACTCCGATCGCGGCATCACGAACCTGCACGTGCCCAGTGACGTCATCATCGACGCCTCCATGCCCGCCATGATCCGGGCCGGCGGCCACCTGTGGGGGCCGGATGGCCAGACCGCGGACACGCTCGCCGTCATCCCGGACTCCTCCTACGCCGGGGTCTACCAGGCCGTCATCGATGACTGCCGCGCCCACGGGGCTCTGGATCCGGCCACGATGGGCTCGGTGCCCAATGTGGGTCTCATGGCCCGCAAGGCCGAGGAGTACGGCAGCCACGACAAGACCTTCCTCATCCCGGCCGACGGCATCGTGGAGGTCGTCGTGGTCGAGGGCGCAGGCGCCGAGCCCGGCGCGGTGCTGCTGTCCCACGAGGTGGCCACCGGCGACATCTGGCGGGCCTGCACCACCCAGGACGCCCCGTGCGCGACTGGGTGCACCTGGCGGTCACGCGGGCCCGGGCCACCGGTGCCCCCGGCCGTCTTCTGGCTGGACCCCGAGCGCGGGCACGACGCCGTCCTCATCGACCTGGTGAATCGTTACCTGGCCGATGAGGGACACCGAGGGCCTGGACATCCGCGTGCTGGACCCGGTGGCGGCCACACGCCTGTCCCTGGAGCGCGCCCGCCGCGGCGAGGACACGATCTCGGTGACCGGCAACGTGCTGCGCGACTACAACACGGACCTCTTCCCCATCCTCGAGCTGGGCACGAGCGCCAAGATGCTCTCGGTGGTGCCGCTGATGAATGGCGGCGGCCTCTATGAGACCGGGGCCGGGGCTCGGCCCCCAAGCACGTGCGCCAGCTCCTCGAGGAGGACTACCTTCGCTGGGACTCCCTGGGTGAGTTCCTGGCCCTGGCGGAGGCCTTCCACCACGTGGCCCAGGTCAGCGGCAACGAGCGCGCCGAGATCCCTGGCCGACGCCCTGGAGGCCGCCACGGCCCGGCTGCTGGAGGAGAACCGTTCCCCCGGCGCGCCACCTGGGGCAGATCGACAACCGCGGCTCGCACGCCTGGCTGGCCCTGTACTGGGCCCGCGAGGCTGGCCGCGCAGGAGACCAGCCCCGAGCTCGCCGCCGTCTTCTCCCCGATCGCCCAGCAGCTCGAGGCCTTCAACGACACGATCCAGGCCGAGCTGCTGGCCGTCCAGGGGCTCGCCAGTGGACATCGGCGGCTACTACCGCCCCGATGCGGCCCCTGACTGACGCCGTCTGCGCCCCTCGACCACCCCTCAACGCGGTCATTGAGGCGCTCGCATGACCGATGCTCCCCGGCGCTGGCGTCCCTGCGGCCCTTTCGGCTGCCTCGGCAGGCTCGGCCGAGCCGTGGCGGGCGCCGGTGGCGGCGGGGCGCTGGAGGCCGTCGTGGAGCTGCCGGGGTCGAAGTCGCTGAGCGCGCGGGCCCTGCTGCTGGCCGCGCTCGCCGACGCGCCGACGACACTCACCGGGCTCCTGCGCTCGCGCGACACCGAGCTCATGCTCGCCGCCCCTGAGCGTGCTCGGCGCCCGCTTCGAGAACCTCGACGAGACCGGCACGCACCTGCGCGTCACGCCGGCTCCCCTGCCGCTGCACGTGCAGGCCGGACCCGACGGCCTCGGACGCATCGACGTCGGCCTGGCCGGGACCGTCATGCGCTTCGTTCCCGCCCTGGCCGCCCTGGCCGACACCCCGGTCGTCTTCGACGGGGACGAGGCCGCCCGGCGCCGCCCCATGGCGCCTCTGCTCGACGCGCTGGCCGCCCTGGGCGCGGACGTCACCCACCTCGGTGAGCCCGGCTTCCTACCCTTCCGTGTCGGCCCCGGCGACGGTGCCCTCCTGCGAGCCGAGAGCGCCAGGGTGGCGGTCGATGGCTCGGCCTCCTCCCAGTTCGTCTCCCGCCTCCTGCTCCTGGGCGCCCTCCTGCCCGGGGCCTGGAGCTCACCCCCACCGGGCCGGTGCCCTCGTTGACGCACGTGGCCATGACGGTGGCGACGTTGCGCGAGCGGGCATCGCCGTGGACGAGCCCGCCCCGGGGCCGGCGACGGCGAGCGCACCTGGCGGGTCCACCCTGGTCGCCCCCGCGGCGGGAGGTCGTGATCGAGCCGGACCTGTCCAACGCCGGCCCCTTCCCGGCGGCCGCCCCTCGTGGCCGGGGGCCGAGTCGAGTGTCCCCACTGGCCGGAGGCCACGACCCAGGCCGGCGACGCCTGGCGAGAGCTCCTCCCCGCCTGGGCGGGAGGCGCGAGGCTCACCGACGGGCTCGCTTACGGCCCACGGCTCCAGGAGGCTGACCGGGATCCACGCGGACCTGTCCGACGTCGGCGAGCTGGCCCCCACGGTGGCGGCCCTGGCCACTCTCGCCGGAGCCCAGGGCCACACCAGCGTCCTCACCGGCATCGCGCACTTGCGCGGGCACGAGACCGACCGCCTGGCGGCCCTGGCCACGCAGATCCGCCTCCTGGGCGGGGACGCCGAGGAGAGCGACGACGGGTTCATCATTCGCCCCGCCCGCTGCACGGCGCCGCCCTGCGCTCCCTACGCCGACCACCGGATGGCGACCTTCGCCGCCGTCATCGGCCTGAGCGTGGAGGGGGTGAGCCTGGACGACGTCGAGTGCACCTCCAAGACGCTGCCCGGCTTCACGGACCTGTGGGCCGCCATGCTGGCCACCTCCGGTGGGGGCGGTACCGGGCCCGCCACCGCCTCGCATCGCGAGCCGGAGCCCCCGGAGATGGTGTCTGATGGCCCGCCGCGACATCGGCACCGACGACCCGCGCGTGAGGGTCCGCCCCGGCCGGGGCTCGCGCCCGCGCACCAAGCAGCGCCCCAGTCACGCCGACGCAGCCCTGGGCATGGTCACCCGCATCGACCGCGGCCACTACCGGATCCGCCTGGACGACCCCAGCCTCACTGAGGACTCCAGCGGCAACATCACCGCCATGAAGGCCCGCGAGCTGGGGCGGGGGCAAGGTCGTCGTCGGGGACCGGGTCGCCGTCGTCAGGGGACACCAGCGGCCGCAAGGGCACCCTGGCGCGCATGGTCCGCATCGAGGAGCGCACCACCCTGCTGCGCCGCAGTGCCGAGGACGGGGACGGAGCCGGCAATGAGAGGGCGATCGTCGCCAACGCCGACAAGCTCGTCATCGTCACCGCCGTGGCCGACCCTCGAGCCGCGTCCACGCATGATCGACCGCTACCTCGTGGCCGCCTCACGACGCCGGCATGGAGCCGCTCATCGTGCTCACCAAGACCGACCTGGCCGACGCCGCCCCGCTGACGGAGCTCTACAGCCCCCTGGGCGTGCGCTGCCTAGCCACGCGGCTGCACCCCCAAGCCCCCGAGACCGGGCCCTCCCAGGCCGGCAGCAAGCGGCCCGACGACGGCGTCGAGGCGGTCCGCCAGCTGCTCGACGGCGACGTCTCAGTCCTCGTGGGCCACTCCGGGGTCGGCAAGTCCACGCTCATCAACGCGCTCGTGCCCGGGGCCGACCGCGCCACCGGACACGTCAACGAGGTCACCGGCCGGGGCCGCCACACCTCCACCAGTCTTCAGGCCCTCGAGCTGCCCGGGGGCGGCTGGGTCATCGACACCCCCGGCGTGCGTTCTTTCGGGGTTTCCCACGTCGGCAGCGCCGACGTTCTGAGGGGCTTTCCGGACCTGGCCCGCGTGGCCGAGGACTGTCCGCGGGGCTGCACCCATGAGGAGGGCGTCGTCGACTGCGCCCTGGATGAGTGGGCGAGCACGGCGGACGGCCGGACGCCTCAGGGAGCCCTCGGCTGCCCGCGAGGAGCGGCGCGCAAGGGTGGAGTCCTTCCGCCGGCTGCTGGCCCCCTCACTGGAGGCCGAGGACCCCACCCGGCCCTGAAACACTCCCGGCGGCGCCGCGCGAGCCCCTCAGGGCACGTCACAGTTTCGTTGACAGCGCGATCCTCAACCTCGAGGGCCGTTTGCCCTGGTACAGGGCGTCGACCCGCCAGAAACGGCGTCAATACTGAGTTTTTTCACGTTTCGTCAGAGCCCCTATTGGACGTCATGTGCTAGAACTCACATCACACAGCCGTTGCAGGATTCAACTACACACCGATTTTGACGGTTCCCACAAGCGAAAGCGCGTTAGTCTCAGGACATGCACAACCGTCCGACCCCTTCGCTCCCACGTCCCGCCCTGGGCGACCTGTCCGCACGCGCCAACCTCTCTGCGGCGCGCCGGCGCGTCCTGGAGGTCGTGGAGGCTTCTAACGACGCGATGACGGCCGTTCAGGTCGCCAGCGCACTCAACCTGCACCACAACACCGTCCGTGAGCACCCTCGACGCCCTGGTTGACGCCGGGTTCGTCACGGTGTCCACCAAAGCCGACGGGAGCAAGCGGGGCCGTCCGGCCCTGCGCTACGCCCTCAACGGCCCCGACCCTCAGCAGATGGTCGACGCCTCACCCTGCTGCTGCTCGACGCGATCGCCGACACCCTGGGCGAGGGCGAGGGACGCCCGCGCCACGGCCCTGGAGATCGGTCGCCGCTGGGCCGAGCTGACCCCCGGCACCATTGCTGAGCCCACGGTCGACGGCGAGCAGGTGGACCGGGTCACCGCCCTCATCCCCCTACCTCGCGGTCATGGGCTTCGCCCCAGAGGTCTCCGGAGACACCGTCGTCCTGCGCTCCTGCCCGCTCATCACCCGCAACCACCGGCCGCGCGTGACCTGGTGTGCACTATGCACGAGGGTTTCCTCCGGGCCGTCGTCGGCTCCCGACCCGGCCGCATATGAGCGGCTCAAGTTCCCGCCCAACGGGCCTGACGGATGCCAGATCAGCTCGGCTCAGCCCCGTCCACGAGGAGCCGGACCCTCAAGATCGTCCACGCCGACGTCGCCCTGAGCGCCCGACCCCGGCCGCATCACCCATCCACCACTTCTGACATTGAGAGGCTTCGGCCCCGGGCACAGTCGCCCGGGGCCGAAAGCGGCGTTCAGGGGCTGTCCTGACTGCGGCCTGAGGAGCCCCGGGTTCAGGCGCTGACCTCCAGGACGCCGTGAGCTCCCTTCTCCATGTCGGCGAAGGAGTGCGTCACGAACACGTAGTGGCCCGGCTCGGGAGGCCACGCACTCGACGAATCCGCCCTGAGCCGGCTGCAGGCCGAGGGCCCTGGGAGCCGCCGGACCAGGCGGCCCCCTGATCAGTTCGGACCACCCAGGGGTCCAGGCCCCTCGAAGAAGACCTGATCGAACTGCAGTCCGACGGTGTGGAACGACGTCGAAGTGAAGGGGCCGGCGGCCATGACCCAGAAGCGCACGCGCTCGCCGACCTTGGCCTGAGCGGCTGCTGGTGGTACTGGAAGGCCACCCCGTTGAAGGTCATGAGGTCGGGGGTCTTGGCGGCGATCTTGTCCATGTTGGGCTCTGCCGCCCTCGGGACCGAGGTAGACCTCAGAGGCGACGATGACGTACTCGCGGTCCACGGCCGGCAGCCCCGGTGGATCGATGATGACGGCCCCATGCATGCCGGCGGCCAGGTGCAGGGCTCATCGGCGAGGTGGAGCAGTGGTAGAGCCGGATCCCCGAGTGCTGGGCCGTGAAGGTGTAGACGAGGGACTCCCCGGGGTTGATCGAGCGCATCGCCTGATCGGGCGGGGTGATCCCGGCGTGGAAGTCCAGGGAGTGGCTCATCGTGCCATCGTTGACCAGGGTGATCTCGAAGGTGTCCCCCACCTTGCCGCGCAGGACGGGGCCGGGAACCTGCCCGTTGAAGGTCAGGCGCCGCTGGGTGACACCGGCGCCGACCGGCATGACCTGCTCCTTGACGGTGAAGGTGTGCCGGTGGGTCATGGGACCGCCGTCGGGACTGGTAGGGGCCGGTGGCAGGGCGGCGTCGAAGGCCTTGAAGCCTGCGGGCAGCTGGGCCGCATAGTCGGGAACCGCGTCCTTGCCGGAGCCGGCCGGCTTGCTCTGGCCACCGCCGTGCTGGTGGGCGCCGGCGGCCGCCCCGCCCGCGGTGACGTGGAAGACCATGCCCTGGGCGCGGTGGCCGGCGATGGAGCACCAGCCCTCGATCGGGCCCGCGACGATGCCGGCGTCGAGGGTGCCCTTGGCTCTGGCGGCGATGCGCCCGGTGGTCTGGCCGGTGGCCAGGACGAGGTCGTGGACCTGGTCGGCGGTGTTGTCCAGGGTGATGACGAGCCGGTCTCCGGGGGTGACATCGACCGTGTCCGGCACGAACCGCAGGCCCTCCACCGTGATGGTGGCGTTGACGGTGTTGCCGGTGGGCGTGACGTCCTGGGTGGTTCCGCCCTGACCCCGGTTGCCGATGACGCTGCCGACGACGACGGCCGCTCCGGCGGTGAGCAGCCCCATGAGGACGCCGCGGCGGTCGGCGGACTGGAGCAGGCCGCCCGAGGACGATGCGGCGGTCCCGTCTCCCGCCGTCGGGCCGGCCCCGCCGGTCAGGGGGCGGCGGTTGCGGTCGATGGCGGGGGCGGTACCGGCCGTCACCGCTCGGCGGTGGGCGCCCTCGGGCTTACCGGCGCCCGTCGCCGCGCGCCCAGCAGTGTCGCCGGGGGCCTGAGCCGCACTGTCGGCGCCGCTGCGCTCGGTCTCCTGGGAGGCAGCGTCCTGAGAAGGGGCGTTCTCGGAGCCAGCAGTCTCAGGAGCGGCGGCCTCATCAGGGGATGGTGCCTGTGCGTCGGGCGTCTTCGTCATCGGGTTCCCCTTCGAGGGCTGGGCGGACCGGTGGCCCGCGGGGTCGGAGGTGGGGTCGGCGTCGGCCGGGGTGCGTGGGGTACGCGGCGGGCGCTTGCGCTGGGAGAGCTCGCGCAGGCTGAGCATCATGCCCGCCAGCAGGGTAGGGAGGTCACCAGCGCGGCCAGGGCGCCGGCGACGACGCGCACCTGCCAGGGCGCCCCGGGTGCAGAGCGCCAGCAGGAGGCAGGCGTTGGCGGCGGTGACCCGGTAGGCGGCAGAGCGGTCCATGATCGCGTTGGTGGCCCGGGTGGCCGCGGGGCCGCCTCGAGCATCACCGGGGTGAGGGTAGCTCAGAGCCGCCACGAGGATCTGCAGGCAGAGCCCGCCGCCAGGGGCAGGCGCAGGGAGTGGATGACCTCACGGGCAGCGGCGGCGTCGTCGGCCAGCGACATGCGAGCCCCCAGGACGGCGACGCAGCCGACGAACCAGGCCACCGAGGCCGTGGCGGAGGCCGTGGCGAAGGAGGTCGGCGGGACCCGGCGGGCGGTGCGGTACGCGGGCACGAGGACTGCGCAGGCACCGCCGAGGTAGACCAGGGTGCCCAGACCCGCCAGGGGCGGCCACAGCCCGCAGGCGGCCACCAGCGCGGTGCCGCCCACGAGATAGGGCAGGCCGCGAGTGGTCCAGCGCGGCGCGACCGGCTCCATGGGAGTGCGCAGCATCGTGGGCCACAGGACCGTGAGCGTGCCCAGGACCGTGGTACCCACGAAGCCCAGCAGCATGGTGGTCGTGTGGGCCAGGTAGAAGCCGTCGGCCAGGGCGGAGCGCCCGTGGGCGTTGGACCAGGAGATGAGGAAGCCCAGGAGCGCACCGGTGGCCAGCAGGACCAGGGCGACGGCGTAGTGGAGGGCCAGGGATGCCAGGCGTGGGGCGATGGCACGCCGGTACTGCACGGTGATGGCCACGACGCCCGCAATGGCCTGAGCCATGACGATACCCGCCCCGATGAGCGCCACCGCCTGCTGGCCCATGGTGATGCCGGTGAGCACGACGGCCGTGCCGAGGCTGTGGGCGTAGGGCGCGCGTCCAGGGAGGGCGGCGCCGCCCAGGGCCGGGCGGTGCAGGAGGGGTGTCGGCGAAGTGGGCGGACCAGATGGTGATGGCGCTGCCGATCCCGCCCAGGAGCAGGGCATGCAGGGGCAGCCAGGTTCCCCAGGAGACCAGCGGGCCCACGATGGTCAGGGTCGCCAGGACCGCGGCAATGAGCAGCCAGGCCATGACCAGGGCGTTGCGACGCACCTGGGTGGTGCGCCGGGAGGGCTTCTGCCGGGACGGCCCGGGCCGCTTGCTCGTCCGGGGCCGGGAAGCGAGCCGGGCCGGGGGTGGACCCGGTACCGGGAGAACCGATGGACAGGCTCATGCGCGGCCCCCTGTCGCCTGCGACGTCGTCGATCCGGATGCCGCGGCCGCATCCGGCGGTCTTGCCCTCACCGGCTTGCGGATGCTGCCAGAGGTCAGGACGCGCCCCAGGGTGAGGACCATGAAGACGAGGATCGCCGCCACTCCCACGGCACCGCCGACCTTCCAGACCGCGGAGGCCTCCGCCAGCAGACCGACGACTCGTACCACCAGGCCGGCGTGCAGCAGAACGTAGGGCAGCCACATGAGTCGGTGGTAGGGCAGGGGCCCGGTGGACGATCGCGGGGATGATGACCGGGGCATGGGCCAGGATCATGGAGAAGCGAAGCCCACCGTGATGCAGTGGATGACGATCTCGTAGGCGGCCCGTTCAGGCCCCTGCAGGCCCCACAGCGACCAGACCGCCCCGGCGACGGCGAGGCCACACGTAGCCGGCGAGCATGGAGGCCGCCATGAAGCGCACCCCGCCGCGCAGACGGATCGTGCGTCGGGCGACGTCGTAGTAGGCCATGACGACGGCCAGTCCCAGCAGGGCCGGGCCGACCACGAGGTGTGAGCCCGGTGCGATGAGAAGCAGGCAGGCGCCCAGGACCGCCGCGCCGGAGAGCGCCTCGACGACGGTCTCCACCATCTCGTCGAGGAAGGCGATGCGGGCCAGCTCCAGGCGCTCGCCGATGATGGTGAGCGTCGGGAAGAGCAGCCACAGCGGGACGACGTCCTCCATGCCGCGCCCACCCAGCCACAGGACGTCCCCCAGCAGGGAGGGCGGCCCGCCCCATGGCCTCGACGTCGACGGCGGCGCTGGGGGCGCGGCGGTGAACCCGCAGGTAGATGGCGCATAGGATGCCGGCGGCGCCGGTCATGAGTCCCCGGCCGACGACGTCGGGGGCTCCGGCCAGGAGGGCCAGGCAGCCCCGCGGCACTTCCCAGGGGGCGAGGAAGGCCCAGGGGGTGCGGGCGGCGACCGCCCGTTCCAGGGACGATGACGGTCCCCAGGAAGCCGACGAGCATGAGGGGGCCGTGGAGCGCCGCCAGCTCGGCCCCGTTGACGGGGGCCGGCAGGTTGAGGCGCAGGAGGGCGGCGTTGAGTCCCATGAGGATGCAGGCGGCGCCCAGGGCCAGGGCCACCAGGCGCGGCGCCACGCGGCTGGTCAGCGCCCGGCTGAGTCGGTCCGTCTCCACGGCCCAACCGTATCCAACGGCGCCGCAAACCCACGCACCACGCACTCACATCGACAAAAACTTCATAGACGACACGGCTCCGCGTCACTTATGAAGTTTCGGTAGGTTTGTATGGGGCTGGCCGCGCCAGCGGAGGTGGCCAGTCGCGCCAGCGGAGGTGGACAGTCGTTCCACTGGCGGTGGACAGTCGTTCCAGCCGGCCCTGCGGTGGTAGTAAGGTCACGCACACCAGTACGAAACACTCCGAAGGAGAGCCCTATGAGCGAGAGCCCCGAGCTGCTGCCCGTCACTGAGAAGAAGTCCAGCTGCGGCTGCCACGAGCACAGCGACGAGCGCCTCACCCTGGACGCGCGCGCCATCCCGCACCGTCTGCGCCACGCCGCGGTCATTGGCGCCGCCTCCTCCTCAACCCCGGTGAGGGCTTCGACCTGGTGGCCCCGCACGTGCCCACCCCGCTGCTGGCCCAGATCGACCAGCTGCCCTTCACCTTCCAGCACACGCTGCTGGAGCAGTCCGAGGGCTTCGCGCGCGTCGAGATCCTGCGCACCGCCTGATCCGCGCCTGAGCGCGGCCGGTCGGCGGGAGGCGCCCGCGGCCCCGAGCACTCGGCTTCGGCCATGGGCTTGGGGCCTCAACGGGCCTGGCTCCATACCGTCGGCGCGCTCCCCGATATGCTTTCAACGCATGACGCCAGCACCACTCGATGCCGCGGTCGTCGGCCCGAGCAGGAGCCGTGGAGCCTCCGCGGACCTGCCTATGCCGACGACCCGGCCGGTGCTACCCGACCTGCCCGAACGTCCCGGCCTGTCGGCCCCGGCTGCCGACGGCGTCCCCCAGCAGCTGGTCGACCGCTACGGGCGCACCGTGCGCGACCTGCGCCTGTCCATCACGGACCGCTGCAACCTGCGTTGCACCTACTGCATGCCCGCGCAGGGTCTCCAGTGGTTGCCCACCCCGGATCTGCTGACCACCGCCGAGCTCACCCGCCTGGGGCGTATCGCCGTCGAGCGCCTGGGAGTCGAGCGCATCCGCCTGACCGGTGGCGAGCCGCTCATGCGGCGCGACCTGGAGGAGATCGTCGGTGCACTGTCCGCACTGCGGACCTCGGCCGGGGCCAAGCCGGACATCGCCCTGACTACCAACGGCCTGGGCCTGGAGAAGCGGGCCGCCGGGCTGCGGGCGGCGGGCCTGGACCGCGTCAACATCTCCATCGACTCCCTGGACCCGCAGGACTACGCCGCCATCACTCGCCGCGACCGGCTCGCCGATGTCCTGACCGGGATCGCCGGCGCCCAGGAGGCCGGCCTGGACCCCATCAAGGTCAATGCCGTGGCCGTGCCCGCCACCGTGGAGGAACGCGCGCCACGTCTCCTGGCCGAGTGCCTGCGCCGCGGCTGGCAGCTGCGGTTCATCGAACACATGCCGCTGGGACCGCGCGAGACCTGGAGCAGCCAGGACGTCGTCGGCGTCGATCAGATCCTGGGGGTGCTGAGGGAGGCCGGATTCGCCCTCACCGAGGTGGGCCGCCCGGACCGTCGTCCGGCGGCGCTGTGGCGGGTCGCCGCCGGAAGCGCGTCGGGCCAGGAGCATCCGGCCGGGACGGTGGGCGTCATCGCCTCGGTCACCGCCCCCTTCTGCTCGGACTGCGACCGCACCCGCATCACGGCCGACGGGCGCCTCATGACCTGCCTGTTCTCCAGCACCGAGACCGACCTGCGCGGCCCCATGCGCGCCGGCGCCGACGACGACGAGCTCATCCGCATCTGGGCCGGCGCCACCTGGGGCAAGCCCCGCGCGCACGGCTCGGACAGTCCCCACACCGAGAGCGACGGCTTCGCTCGCCCGCAGCGCACCATGTCGGCCATCGGTGGCTGACCCGAATCCTTAGGAGCCCCAGTGACGATCCCTCCCCGAGCTGTCGCCCCAGGCGGGCGCGCACGCCGGTAAGGCGCAGATCTCCGTGACCCTGCGCTACTTTCGCCGCGGCCACCGAGGGCCGCCGGGCGCCCTCGAGGAGCGCCTGGACCCTGCCCGCCGGCACGACACTGGCGGCTCTGCGCGAGCAGCTCTCCGGCCGGGGCCTGGAGATGGCGCGGGTCATCCCGATCTGCAGCTTCCTCGTCAACTCGGTCTCCACCCCGGCGGACTCGCTCACGCCCCTGGCCGACGGCGACTCTGTCGACGTGCTCCCACCCTTCGCCGGCGGGTGACCACCGCATCGAGCTGGGCGGTTGTCGCGTAACCCGACCGTTCTTCCACCAGGCTGCCCGGGACGTTTCCAGGCTCGGCGACAAGACGTCAGGCGATGTTGCTCCACTGGCTCGAGCCGTCGGTGAAGGTCTGGCGCTTCCACACGGGCAGGCGCTCCTTGACCTCCTCGACGATCTGGCTGCATACGGCGAAGGCCCTCGGCGCGGTGGTCGGAGCTGACGGCGACCGCGAGCGCTGCCTCCCCGACGCTCAGGTCGCCGACGCGGTGGACGACGCCCAGGGCCCACACCCGCCCCTGCTGAGCCACGTCCTGGGCGATCTGCTCGACGACCCTGGTCGGCCGTGGGGTGGCAGGAGTAGCCGATGCCGGTGACGGCGCGCTCGGCGTCGTGGTTGCGGACCACGCCCTCGAAAGTGACGACGGCACCGGCGGCGGCGTCCTGGACGGCGTCGGCGAGTTCGGTGACGCTGATGGGTGACTCGGTGACCTCGGCACGGACCACGCGGGCCGTGGGAGCCGGGAGCGGCCGGCTGGGCTGGTCGGGGCTGGGCGTCACGGGGTCTCCTCGATCGGGGCGGCGGGCTGGGCGTGATCGGATGGTCGGCCGCGAGCATACCCATGTGGGCTTCACCGGCTGAACGGGCATGATAGGCCCCGGACGTTCGGGCACCCGCCCAGCGCCCGCCCTGAAGTCGCAACCCGCAGGGTACCCGCCACAAGGAAGGACCGCTATGGCGCAGATGATTCCGCTGGAGGACTACGTCTCCCAGGTGCTGGAGGCCCTCTCGCCCCTTGAGGGCGGCCGTGTGCCACTGGGGCGAGCGCACCGCCGGGTGCTGGCCGAGGACGTGACCGCCGCCGTCCCGGTGCCGCCGTGGACGAACTCGGCGATGGACGGCTACGCGGTGCGCGCGAAGGACACGACCGGCGCCTGCCCGCTCACGCCCGTGGTTCTGCCGGTGAGCGGCGACGTTCCGGCCGGCGCCGCACCGCGGCCCCTCGCGGAGGGAACCGCCCAGCGGATCATGACTGGGGCGATGCTGCCTGAGGGCGCGGACGCTGTGGTCAAGGTGGAGGACACCGACCAGGCTCCCGGCCCGCACCCGATTCCCGAGCGCGTCGAGATCCGCGCAGCAGCGACCCCGGGCCTCAGCGTGCGCCGCGCCGGGGAGGACGTGGCCGCGGGTGATCCGGTCATGGCGGCGGGGACGAGGGCTGTCGGCGGCGGCCATCTCCGCCCTGGCCTCCGTGGGGCTCGGCTCGGTGCTGGTGCGGCCGCAGGTGCGCGTGGCGGTGGTGTCCACCGGGGCCGAGCTGCGTGACGCCGGCCAGGCGCTGGAGCCCGGGACGATTCCCGACTCCAACTCCCTGCTGCTGGCCGGGCTGGTCGCCGAGCACGGGGCCGTGTGCACGAGCGTGGCCCGCAGCGGCGACACGGCCGAGGCCCTGGCCGAGGTGCTGCGGCAGGCCGCGGCCGGCGCCGACCTCATCGTCACCTCCGGGGGCGTGTCCGCGGGAGCCTTCGATCCTCTGACGATGCTGGCTCAGGCGCAGCGGGGCGAGGAGGCCCCGGTCCACCTGGACTTCGTCAAGGTGGCCATGCAGCCGGGCAAGCCTCAGGGGCACGGCTGGGTGCTCGCCGACGACGGCCGGCGGGTGCCGATCATCTGTCTGCCGGGCAATCCGGTGAGTGTCCTGGTCTCCTTCACCACGATCGTGGCGCCGGCGCTGGCACGCCTGGCCAGGCAGGACGCGGAGGACGGCGGCGCAGAGCTGCTTCCAGGTCGGCCTGCGCTGACGGCGCGCGCGGCGGTGGGCTGGCGAACCCCGCCGGGGCGGCGCCAGCACGTGCCGGTGCGCTTCACTGAGGCCCCCACCGGCTCCGGAGCCAGTTCCGACGTCGGTGACGGTGCGGGCCTGCCCTGGGTGACGCCCACCCACCGGCTGGGCTCCGGCTCGCACCTGGTGGCCTCGCTGCCCGCCGCGCAGGCACTGGCGGTGGTGGCCGCCGAGGTCGAGGCGGTAGAGGTCGGCGACGAGGCTGCCCCTCATCCCGCTGTCCGCCTCAGTAGCGCCCGCCGGCCGCCCCTGAAGGCCACCGGTGCAAACGACGATCCACATCCACGACGCACGATCCCACCCCCAGTGAAGGAGCCCTATGACGACCCGCCCCGAGATCACCCTCACCCACCTGGACGAGGCGGGAGCCGCCTACATGGTGGATGTCACCGCCAAGACCCCCACCGTGCGCGAGGCCCGCGCCACCGCCTTCGTGGCCTGCTCGGAGGCGATCGTGGACGCCCTGCGCGGCGGCTCCGGTCCCCAAGGGCGACGTGCTCGCCGTGGCCCGTGTGGCCGGGATCGCGGCGACGAAGAAGGTCCCCGAGCTCCTCCCCCTGGCGCATGTCATCGGCGTGCATGGGGCGCGCGTGGACCTGGAGATCGTCGATGGCGGCGTGCACATTGAGACCACGGTGCGCAGCCGACCGCACGGGCGTGGAGATGGAGGCACTCACCGCCGCCACCGTGGCGGGACTGGCGATCGTCGACATGGTCAGAGGGTGGACCGGGGCGTCGAGCTGCGCGAGGCCAAGGTGGTCGCCAAGTCCGGGGGACGCTCAGGGGACTGGGTGCGCGGTGACCGCGGTGACCGTGGCGATGTGGCCTGAGCAGACGGCCCGCGCCATCGTGAGCACCGCGGATGCGGTCGAAGTCGCCGAGGCCCCCGATGGCGCCGAGGTCGCCGATGTCATTGTGCTGGCCCGGCGGGACCGGGGCTCGGCTGGACGGAGCCTCCAAGCCCGACGTCGTCGCCCGGGGCTGCGCCTGCTCGACCACGTGCTGGCCGGCCTGGAGCAGCTTCGCGAACAGGGCCTTCCGCTCGGGCGCGTGTGCGTTGTCGCCCCGGCGGAGGTCGCTCTGCCCGGAGGCGTCCTACGGGCGCTGGAGGACCCTCCCCTGGGAGGACCCGTCGCCGGGATCGGAGCCGGGCTGGATGTCCTAGGACGGAGCGCCCCGGTTGCGGGACTGGCCGGGATCCTCACCTGCGACGCGCCCTTGTCCTGGAGGGCGCTGCCGGCCCTGCACCGGGCGCTGGCGCAGGCCGGGCCGGAGCTGGACGGCGTCTGCGCCCGCGACGGCGAGCACACCCAGTACCTGCTGGGCCTCTACCGCCGCCGAGCACTGGCCGCGGCCGTCGCCCCCGGACGGCACGCCTCTGCAGGGACACGGCTGTGCGCCGGGCACTCAGGACGCTCCGCGTCAAGGCCATCCCCACGGCTCGCGATGTCGTGCGGGATCTGGACACCTGGGCCGAGGTCCATTCCTGGGACTCGGGCCGCTCCGAGTAGCAGCCCGGCTCAATCCGAATCGCTCAGTAGTGCTCGAGTGTGCTCAGTGGTCGCCGCCGCCGAGCTGCTCCAGGACATGGGGCACCAGGGGGCCGACGACGGCAACGGTGTCCTCGACCCCACCGCGCAGCCGGGGGCGTTGACGACCAGGGCGCCGTCGTCGCCGCGAGAGGTCACGCCTACCAGCCCGCGGGACAGTCCCGCCAGCGGTGTCTTGGTCAGCCCGTGGGCGCGGATCTGCGCCTCGATGCCCCTCGATGCGGGTCTCCAGCAGTGGTGCCGTCGCCTCCGGGTGAGGTCCCGAGGGTCACCCGGTACCGCCGGTGGTCAGGACCACCCAGGGCGCCGCCGGCCACCGCCCGCCTGATCGCCTCACGCACCGGCTCAACACCGTCGGGCACGAGGTCCACCTTCTCGACGACGACGTCGTGCTCAGCCAGGAGGCGCTGGGCCCAGCGGGCCGGAGAGGTCCTCTCTCACCGCTGACGCAGCGGTCGGAGACGGTGATGACGGCGCCCTTGACGGGCTCGGGCAGGGCCGCCAGGCCCTTCTGGACGATGGGGATCTCACTCATGGAACCACCGTAGTCCTCACGTACGCCACTCCTACCAGTCAACGCAATTAGACAATTGGAACTCAACCTAATTCGTTGCGCTCTGCTATCGTAGGGATGACGGTTTCGCCTTGTATTGCTCGGACATTCGCCCCTCCCCTGAAGGTCCGGCTGCAGCCATGCATCATTGAGGGCGGTGCGTGCCCGCACGCCCCCAACCGACATCTTCACGACAGTCTCGGGTCCATGGCGCCGTCGCCTACAAGACCGAGTCCCACACACAGCAGGAGCCCCATGTCCACGCTCGACACCTCTGGTCGTGTCCTCACAGGGTGGAACCCCGAGGAGCCGGAGAACTGGTCCGCGAAGATCGCCTGGACCACTCTGATCGTCTCGACCTACTCGATGATCCTGGCCTTCTGCGTCTGGTTCCTCCCCAGCGCGATCGCCCCCAAGCTCACCGAGATCGGCTTCAAGCTCACCGAGAGCCAGCTGTACTGGCTCGCCGCCATGCCCGGCCTGTCCTGCGGCCTGATCCGCCTCATCTACATGTTCCTGCCGCCGATCGTCGGCACCCGCAAGCTCGTCGCATGGTCGTCCCTGCTCTACGCTCTGCCGATGCTCGGCTGGTTCTTCGCGGTGCAGAGCACCGAGACGAGCTTCGGGACACTGCTCGCCCTGGCCTTCGCCTGCGGGATCGGGGGCGGCTCGTTCTCCGGCTACATGCCCTCGACCGGCTACTTCTTCCCCAAGCGGCTGACCGGTACCGCCCTGGGGATCCAGGCGGGCGTCGGGAACATGGGAATGAGCATCATCCAGCTGCTGAGCCCCTGGCTCATGGGTTTCGGTCTGCTGGGCATCACCTGGATCGCCCCCCAGCACGTCGGCAGCGGCCAAGTGTGGGTCCACAACGTGGCCGTCTTCTTCATCCCGTGGACCATCGTGGCCGCGGTCCTCGCCTTCGCCCTGCTCAAGGACGTCCCGGTCAAGGCCAACATCCGCCAGCAGATCGACATCTTCACCAACCCCGACACCTGGTACATGACGCTCATGTACGTGGCGACCTTCGGGCTGTTCTCCGGGTTCGCCGCACAGTTCGGACTCCTCATCAAGAACACCTACGGGCCTGGCTCGCCCCTGGCGATCACTTCGACAAGTCCCTGCTGCCCCTGGGTGCGACCTACGCCTTCCTCGGGCCGCTGATCGGGTCGGTGGTCCGAATGCTGTGGGGGCCCCTGTGCGACCGCTTCGGCGGGGCCATCTGGACCTTCATCTCCATCGTGGGAATGGGCGCCACACTAGCCGTCACCACCTTCTACCTCCACCCGACCGATCCGGCGCAGTTCCCCGGCTTCCTGTGGTCCATGCTGGCGATGTTCTTCTTCTCCGGCCTGGGTAACGCCGGCACCTTCAAGCAGATGCCGATGATCATGCCCAAGCGGCAGGCCGGCGGCGCCATCGGCTTCACGGCCGCCATTGCCAGCCTGGGCCCCTTCATCGTCGGCGTCGCCATCGCCTCCCTGGGCACCACCGCCTGGTTCTGGATCTCGGTCGCCTACTGCGCCGTGTGCGCGGTCATCTGCTGGCTGCGCTACGCGCGACCGGGAGCCCCGTTCCCGGGCTGAGTTCCCACATCCGGCATCCGTTCGGAACGCCCACAACTGTCTGACGGGCTCGGCGGCTCACGGCTCACCCGCCCGCCTGCCCCGTCGAGGGGGCAGCGCCCGCCCGGTCGCCATCGGCCGGACCGCCGCCAGCCAGCCAGCCAGCCCCAGGCTGACCACTGATGAACACAGACACACCATTGACCACCCACCAGCTTCACGGATCAAAGGACCATTGATGAGCACCACCGGCTCCCAGACCACCGGCCCCGGGATCGTCCCTGGACCCGACCAGCAGGTCGAGAACGCCCCCGGACTGCTCACGCTGGGCTCGTACCTGCGTCGAGGACAAGCCTCTGCCGACGCCCGCCGCCTGTTCCTCACCGGAGGGCGCGAGGCCGACACCTTCTACCGCCACCGGTGGAGCCACGACAAGATGGTCCACTCCACCCACGGGGTCAACTGCACCGGGTCGTGCGCCTGGGAGGTCTACGTCTCCGACGGCATCATCACCTGGGAGAAGCAGATCACCGACTACCCCACCACGGGGCCGGACATGCCCGAGTACGAACCCCGCGGCTGCCCGCGCGGTGCAGCCTTCTCCTGGTACACCCTACTCCCCACGCGCATCCGCTACCCCTACGTGCGCTCGGTCCTCCTGGACGCCTTCCGCGCCGCGAAGGCCGACAACGACGGCAACCCGGTCGCCGCCTGGGCGCAGGTCACCGGTGACCCCACCACCGCCAAGGCATACAAGTCCGCCCGAGGCAAGGGCGGCATGGTCCGCGTGGGCTGGGACGAGGCCATGGAGATCGTCGCGGCCGCCTACGTCCACACCATCCGCGCCTGGGGCCCCGGACCGGATCGCCGGCTTCAGCGTCATCCCGGCCATGTCCCAGGTCTCCTACGGAGCCGGAGGCCGCCTCCACGAGCTCATCGGCGGCACGATGCTCTCCTTCTACGACTGGTACGCCGACCTGCCGCCGGCCTCACCGCAGGTCTTCGGTGACCAGACCGACGTCCCCGAGGCCGGCGACTGGTACAACGCCCAGTACCTCGCGATGTGGGGCTCCAACCCTGCCGCTGACCCGCACCCCGGACGCCCACTTCATGACCGAGGCCCGTTACCACGGGCAGAAGGTCGTGGCAGTCTCCCCGACTACGCCGACAACACCAAGTCTCGCCGACCAGTGGCTGCGCGTGGCCCTCGGGCACCGACGGCGCCCTGGCCCAGGCGATGGGTCACGTCATCCTCTCGGAGTTCCACGTCAAGCGCGAGGAGTCCTTCTTCCTGGACTACATGCGCCGTCACACCGACTCCCCCTTCCTCATCAGTCTGGACCCCTCCCCCGACGGCACCGGCTACGTGCCCGGTCGCTTCGTGACGGCCTCCGACGTCAACGGCGTCGCCACCAGCGCCCCGAAGAACGAGTTCCGCCCCTCGTGTGGGACCGCGAGCGCGGCCCGGCCGACCCCGGCGGCACCCTGGCCGACCGCTTCACCCCCGAGGGTGAGGGCAAGTGGAACCTGCTCATGGAGGGTGTCGACCCGGTCATGAGCATTCTGGACCTGCACGGCGAGGGCCCCCAGGTCCAGGCCGCCGAGGTCCTCCTGCCCCGCTTCGACCTGCCCGGCTCCCTCCACCCCGAGGGCTCCGTGGGCGGCGGCGTCGTGCGCCGCGGCGTGCGCAGTCACCCGCATCGGGGACCGCATGGTCACCACCGTCTACGACCTGCTCCTGGCCCAGTACGCCGTCGAGCGCCCGTCCATGCCGGGCGAGTGGCCCGCGGACTACCAGGACGCCACTGTCCCAGGCACTCCCGCCTGGGCCAGCGAGATCACCGGCGTTCCCGGCCCCGCCATCATCCAGGTGGCGCGCGACTTCGCTCTCAACGCCGTGGAGTCCGGCGGCCGCTCCCAGATCGTCATGGGCGCGGGCATCAGCCACTACTACCACGCCGACCAGATCTGCCGGACGATCCTGGCGCTGACCTCCATGTGCGCCACCCAGGGCGTCAACGGCGGCGGCTGGGCCCACTACGTGGGTCAGGAGAAGGTCCGCCCGCTCAGCGGCTTCCAGCAGTACGCCTTCGCCCTGGACTGGCATCGCCCGGCCCGGCAGATGATCTCCACCGGCTTCTGGTACCTCACCACCGACCAGTGGCGCTACGACACCACCTCCGCCGAGCGCCTGGCCTCCCCGCTGGGGCCCGGTACCCTGGCGGGCAAGACCACGACCGACGCCATGGTCGAGGCCATGAAGCGCGGGTGGACGCCGTCCTACCCGACCTTCAACCGCAGCCCGCTGCTCCTGGGCCAGCAGGCCGCCGAGGCGGGCATGGACCCCAAGGACTACATCGTCGAGCAGCTGCGCTCCGGTGAGCTGCGCTTCGCCTGCGAGGACCCCGACGCCCCCGAGAACTTCCCGCGCATCCTGTGCTCGTGGCGCACGAACCTGCTGGGCAGCTCGGCTAAAGGCACGGAGTTCTTCCTGCGCCACATGGTGGGTGCGGATAACGACGTCAACGCCGTCGAGACCCCGGCCGAGCAGCGTCCCGCCTCGGTGACCTGGCGCGACGAGGCCCCCGTGGGCAAGCTCGACCTCATGTGGACCGCGGACTTCCGCAACACCTCCACCACCCTGCACTCCGACGTCGTCCTGCCGGCGGCCACCTGGTACGAGAAGCACGACATCTCCTCGACCGACATGCACCCCTTCGTGCATTCCTTCAACGCGGCCATCGACCCGCCCTGGGAGGCGCGCACCGACTTCCAGGTCTTCCAGACTCTGGCCGGGCTCATCTCCGCCTGGGCGCCGCGCTACCTGGGCACCCAGACCGACGTCGTCGCCGCGCCCCTGACGCACGACACCCCGACGCCATGACGATGGCGCACGGTGACGTGTCCTCCCTCCCCCAGGAGTGGGTGCCGGGAGTGACGATGCCCAAGCTGGTGCCCACCGAGCGCGACTACACCCAGATCCGGGCCAAGTTCGACGCCCTGGGCCCCCTGGCCGAGAAAGCTGGGGCTTCCCTGCAAGGGCATCATGCTCAAGCCCGGCCCGGAGGTGGAGCGCCTGGCCCGCAACCACGGGGTCTCCTCCGACGGCGTGGCCGCCGGCCGGCCGCTGCTCGACACCGACATCCGTGCCGCCGACGCCATCTTCACGCTGTCGGGCACCACCAACGGACGCATCGCCACTGAGGGCTGGGACACGCTGTCCAAGCGCACCGGAACCACGCTGGTCGAGCTCAGCGAGGAGGAGGCAGGCAAGCACATCTCCTTCGCCGACACCCAGGTCAAGCCCCAGGGAGTCATCACCTCCCCGGAGTGGTCCGGCTCCGAGCACGGCGGACGGCGCTACTCGGCCTTCGTGGTCAACGTGGAGCACGCCAAGCCCTGGCACACCCTGACCGGGCGCATGCACTACTACCTCGACCACGACTGGATGCGAGACATGGGCGAGTCCCTGCCGGTCTTCCGGCCGCCACTGGACTTCCACGCCCTGTACGGGGAGGCCGCGCCGGGCTCGGTGTCCACGAGCCAGGCGGGCACGGCGGAGGTCGCGGTGCGCTACATCACCGCGCACAACAAGTGGGCGATCCACTCGCAGTACTTCGACAACCTGCACATGCTCACGCTGGGACGCGGGGGCCAGACCATCTGGATGAGCCCCCAGGACGCCGACAAGATCGGCGTCAAGGACAACGAGTGGGTCGAGGCCTACAACCGCAACGGCATCGTGGCGGCGCGCGCCATCGTCTCCCACCGCATCCCCGAGGGCATGGTCTTCATGCACCACGCCCAGGAGCGCACCATGAACACCCCGCTGACCGAGACCAGCGGCAGGCGAGGCGGGACGCACAACTCCCTGACCCGGATCGTGCTCAAGCCCAGCCACTTCGCAGGCGGCTACGGGCAGCTGTCCTACGCCTTCAACTACATCGGCCCCACGGGCAACAACCGCGACGAGGTCACGCTTATCCGTCGCCGCAGCAACCAGGAGGTGACTTTCTGATGAAGGTCATGGCCCAGATCGCAATGGTGATGAACCTCGACAAGTGCATCGGCTGCCACACCTGTTCAGTGACCTGCAAGCAGGCCTGGACCAACCGCGAGGGCACCGAGTACATGTGGTTCAACAACGTCGAGACCCGCCCTGGTGTCGGCTACCCCAAGGGCTGGGAGGACCAGGACACCTGGCGCGGTGGCTGGGAGCGCACGGCCTCGGGCCGCCTGCGGCCCCGCTCGGGCGGGCGCCTGCGCCGCCTGGTCAACATCTTCGCCAACCCCGAGATGCCCACGGTCGAGGACTACTACGAGCCGTGGACCTACGAGTACGACAAGCTGCTCTCGGCCCCCAAGGACTCCCCGGCGATTCCGGTGGCGCGCGCCAAGAGCCAGCTGACCGGCGAGTACATGCCCACCATCAAGTGGGGTCCCAACTGGGATGACGACCTGGGCGGCTCCATGGAGACCCTCCAGCAGGACCCGATCATCGAGGCGATGAGCACGAAGGTGCGCACCGACATCGAGTCGGCCTTCATGTTCTACCTGCCGCGCATCTGCGAGCACTGCCTCAACCCCACCTGCGTGTCCGCCTGCCCGTCGGGCGCCATGTACAAGCGCACTGAGGACGGCATCGTTCTGGTGGACCAGGACGCCTGCCGCGGCTGGCGCATGTGTGTGTCCTCCTGCCCTTACAAGAAGGTCTACTTCAACCACGCCACCGGCAAGGCCGAGAAGTGCACCCTGTGCTACCCGCGCCTGGAGATCGGCCAGCCCACTGTGTGCTCGGAGACCTGTGTGGGCCGCCTGCGCTACCTGGGCGTCCTCCTCTACGACGCCGATCGCGTCTCGCAGGCCGCCGCCGTCAAGGACCCGCAGGACCTGTACATGGCCCAGCGCGAGATCCTCCTCAACCCCCACGACCCCGAGGTCGTGGCGGGCGCGCGCGCCGAGGGCGTGCCGGACAACTGGATCGAGGCGGCTCAGGCCTCCCCCATCTGGGACCTCATCGACACCTATGAGGTGGCCCTGCCCCTGCACCCCGAGTACCGCACCATGCCGATGGTCTGGTACATCCCGCCGCTCTCCCCGGTCGTCGACGAGGTCGCGGCCGCAGGCCTGGACGGCGAGAACTACAAGGTGCTGCTCACGGCCGTCTCCGACATGCGCATTCCACTGGAGTACCTGGCGGGCCTGTTCACGGCCGGTGACACCAACACGGTCGAGCTCGTGCTGCGGCGCCTGGCCGCGATGCGCTCCCACATGCGCGACGTGCGCCTGGGCCGCGAGCCCGACCCGGCCATCGCCGCCGCCGTGGGCCTGGACGGCAAGAAGCTGGAGGCCATGTACCGCCTACTGGCCATCGCCAAGTACGACGACCGCTACGTCATCCCCACCGCCAAGCCCGAGGTCCCCCGCGGCATGGAGTCCATGGGCAACGACGTCATGACCCTTCTGGGTGAGGGGGCCCCGGCCGGGTGCCACCCCGACGTCGCCTCCTTCCACGGCCAGGGCGGCGGCGCTATGAACGGCGGCCCGGTGAGCCTGCCGCTGCCGACCGTGCGCCGCGAGCCGGTGCCGGCCGCCGGCCCGGGCATGCCGCAGGTCGGTGTTCCTGAGCCGGTGGGTCAGGCCCCGGCGGCCGACTCCTCGACCGGCCCCGCGGTCGCAGCCCCCAGGGACCTCTGAGATGGTCTCCTTCGTCCGCGCCCCCCGGGTTCTTCAGGAACCCGCCGAGGTGCACCTGACACCCTCTCAGCGAGCCACCGTGCACATGGCGGCCTCGCTGCTGCTGGACTACCCGGCCGAGGGGACTCTGGAGACGCGCCTGAACGCCGTCGAGGCCGAGCTGGCCACACTGCCGGCGGAGGTGGCCGTCCTCCTGGAGGAGTTCATCGCTCAGGCGCGGCGCCGCGGCGAGCGGGCCATGGCCGAGCACTACGTGGAGGTCTTCGACCGCCGTCGGCGCTGCTGCCCTGTACCCTGACGTACTACACGGTGGGCGACACCCGGCATCGGGGCGCCGCGCTGCTGGCCTTCAAACAGGCACTGGCGGCGGCCGGCTACGAGATGGCCGCCGACGAGCTGCCCGATTACCTGCCGGTGGTCCTCGAGCTGTCCGCGCGCAGCGGCGACGAGGTGGCCAGTGCGCTCCTGTCCTCCCACCGGGAGGGCATCGAGGTGCTGCGCAGCGCCCTGGCCGACGCCGCCTCCCCCTACGCGGGGCTGGTGGAGGCCGTCTCGATGACTCTGCCGCAGATCGACGAGGCCACCGCCGAGCGCGTACGCGCCCTCGTGGCGGCCGGGCCGCCCACCGAGACCGTCGGTGTCACCGACACCCTGCCCTTCCCGACCATTCCCGTGCGCAACCCGAGCCTGTCCGGTGTAACCGCCGTGCCGGGCTCGGCACCAGTCGCCGATCCTTCCCCTTCACAAGCAGCCAGGAGAGCATGACATGAGCCCGATTCAGCAGAACCTCATGTGGGTGGCCCTGCCCTACGCCAGCCTGGTGCTGCTGGTGGCAGGCATGATCTGGCGGTGGCGCACCGACCAGTTCGGCTGGACCTCTCGTTCCTCGCAGTGGAACGAGTCCCGCATCCTGCGCCTGGCCTCCCCCCTGTTTCACCTGGGCTTCCTCATGGTGATGGGCGGTCACGTCGTCGGGCTCCTGGTGCCCAAGGACGTCACCGAGATGCTGGGCGTCTCCCAGCACATGTACCACCTGGGCGCCACCTACCTGGGAACCTTCGCGGCCATCCTGACGATCGTGGGCCTGGCCGGGCTCATCTACCGGCGCGTCGTCGTCAAGAGCGTGCGCCTGGCCACCACCCGCAACGACCTGGTCATGTACTGCTTCCTCATCGTCCCGGTCCTGCTGGGCTCGGCGGCCACGAGTCCTCAACCAGCTCGCCGATGCCCACGGCTACGACTACCGCGAGACGATCAGCCCCTGGCTGCGCTCGGTGCTGGTCCTCCAGCCGCGTCCCGAGCTCATGGCCGACGTGCCGGTCTCCTTCAAGCTCCACGTCATCGCGGGCTTCCTGCTCCTGGCGATCTGGCCCTTCACCCGTCTGGTCCACGTGGTCTCCGCGCCCGTGGGCTACGTGACCCGCCCCTACGTGGTCTACCGTTCCCGCGAGGGCGCCACCTCCACCGCTCAGACCTCCCGCGGCTGGACCCCGGTGCGGACCCAGGGCACCGGTAACCAGGGAGCCAACGACGTCACTCCCTCCCAGGGAGCCTGAACCGGACGTTCCCGCCGTCACGAAAGGACACGCATTGAGTATCTCCCGTCGCGCGGCCATCGCCACCGTCAGCCTGCTCTCCGCCGTCTGTCTGGCCGCCTGCGGCGGCTCGGCCTCCAACAGCTCCACCGGCGCCGCCACGGGAGCCGCTTCCGCAGGCACCTCGGGCGGGGCGCAGAAGGCCACCGGCAAGGTCACGGTCCCTGGCCGCGGCCTCCCTCCAGGGCGCCTTCGAGGAGATCGAGAAGACCGTGGAGAAGGACAACCCCGGCCTGGACGTCACCTTCGACTTCCAGGGCTCCCAGGACCTGGTGGCCTCCCTGGCGGGCGGCGACAGCGCCGACGTCCTGGCCACGGCCAACAACTCCACGATGAAGACCGCTGCGGACCAGAAGCTGGTCGGGAGCCAGACCGAGTTCGCCACCAACGTCCTGACCCTCATCGTCCCCAAGGGCAACCCCAAAGAGGATCACCCGGGCTGGACTCGTCGCTGGATGGCGCCAACCTGGTCATCTGCGCCCCCGAGGTGCCCTGCGGTGAGGCCACCAAGAAGCTCGCCCAGGCCCAGGGAATCACCCTCAAGCCGGTCTCCGAGGAGCAGAAGGTGACCGACGTGCGCGGCAAGGTCGAGTCCGGTGAGGCCGACGCCGGCATCGTCTACACCACCGACGCGGCGGCCGCCAAGGACAAGGCGGACAAGATCGACATCCCCGACGGCGGCGTCGTCAACCACTACCCGATCGCCCAGACCGCCAAGCCCGAGAACCCTGCGGGCGCGCAGGCCTTCATCGAGGCCGTCACCGGCAAGACCGGCCAGGAGATCCTGGCCAAGCACGGCTTCGGCAAGCCCGGCAGCACCGCTGCCGGGGCGAGTGCTGGGGCGAGCTCCAGCGCCGGGGGCTCCGCCCCGGGCAGTGCGGCGGCCAGCACCGGGGCCAGCTCCGAAGCCAGCGCTTCCCCGTCCCAGGCCGCGACCACTGAGGGCTCCTCCACCCCGGAGGCGAACAAGCCCACCGCGCAGACCACTGCTCCGTGACCGCTTGCCGGCCTGAATCGGCGGCCTGATAAACATGAGTCTGTGAAGCAGATGTCCCCCACTGCACGCTCCGAGCAGCAGTCGGTACGGCGGCCCATCCGCGCCCTCCTGGGGCGTGGGCGGGCCGCTCGCTCACCTCTGCCCGTCCTCGTGACCGCGCTGGCCGTCTTGGGAGGCTGCGCAATCGTCCTGCCCCTGGTGGGTATGGGGACGCGCGTATCCTGGGGGCAGCTCCCCCAGCTGCTGGCAACGCCGTCGGCGCAAGCCGCCCTGTGGCTCTCGATCCGCACCTGTCTGAGCTCCACGGTCGTCTGCGTGGTGCTGGGCGTGCCACTGGCGCTGCTGCTCGCCCGCAGCTGGCCGGGGGTGAGGATCGCGCGGATCCTCGCGGTGCTGCCGATGACGATGCCGCCGGTGGTGGCCGGTATCGCACTGCTGTCCACCTTGGGCAACCGCGGCCTGCTGGGGGCGCACCTGAAGGAGTGGGGGGTACCCATTGCCTTCTCCACCACCGCGGTGGTCATCGCCCAGGTGTTCGTCTCCATGCCTTTCCTGGTGGTCACCCTGGAGGCGGCGCTTCGCAGCCGCGACAAGCGGGCCGAAGTCACCGCCCGGAGCCTCGGAGCCGGCCCGTGGCGGGTTCTGGCGCAGGTGACGCTGCCGTTGGCAGCGCCTGCTCTGGCTCGGGGCACGGCCCTGGCCCTGGGCCGGAGCCTGGGCGAGTTCGGGGCGACCATCGCCTTCGCCGGCTCCAAGGAGGGCGTCACCCGCACGATGCCGTTGGCCATCTACCTGGAGCGGGAGAAGGACACGGCCACCTCCCTGGCCCTGGCCGCTGTGCTCATTGGCCTGTCCTTCGTCATCGTCGGGGCGACCAATATCGACTGGGGCAGGGTGGCCTCCCGCCTACTGCCCCGCCGCGGGCTCCGGGGGCGCCAGGACCACGACGCCGCTGCGTCGGAGCCCCGAGGCGCGCAGGTCTCCACCCATGGCGGGGACGAGCGGATTCCCCGAGTCACCTCGGGACGGCGGACGCGGCCAGGACCTGCAGGTGGCCTTTGAGCTGCCTGAGCGTGACGTCGTCATCGACCTGGAGGTGGAGGCGGGGCGCACGACGGCACTCATCGGTCCCAATGGCTCGGGCAAGTCGACGGTCTGCTCTGTGGTGGCCGGCCTGCTGGACGCCGAGAACGGTCAGGTCGTGCTGGGCGGGCGAGTCCTGGACGGCCCCGGGGGCTTCGTGCGGTCGGGGCGGCGCCGGGTGGCGCTGCTCAGCCAGGAGCCGGGCGTCTTCGCCCACATGTCCGTGCTGGGCAACGTGGTCTTCGCGCTGCGCTGCCAGGGGGTGAGCCGGGCGGAGGCGACGCGTCGGGCCCGAGCTGAGCTGGCCGCCGTCGGTGCCGATCACCTGGCATCCCGCCCGGGAGGAGCGCTCTCAGGAGGGCAGGCTGCCCGGGTGGCCTTGGCCCGGGCGCTGGCGACAGGGCCCCGTCTACTGGTCCTGGACGAGCCGATGGCCGCCCTGGACGTGACCGCCCGCCAGGAGATGCGCCGCCTGGTGGCGCATCGGTGCGCCGAGGAGGGGCTGACACTGCTCCTGGTGACCCATGACGTCCTGGACCTGACGGCGCTGGCCGAGGACGTCGTCGTCCTGGACCGGGGCCGAGTGGTGGAGCAGGGGCCGACGGCGCGGGTCCTGTCCGCGCCGCGTTCGGACTTCGTCGCCCACCTGACGGGGACGGCCGTGCTCACGGGGGTCATCGACGGCGACGCCGAGGCGCCGGGGCTGCGGCTGCCGTCGGGGCAGGTCATTCATGGCCGCCCCCGGGAGGACTCCACTGACGGGCATGTCGGCGAGCAGGGTCACCAGGACGACCACGACGAGGTACTGCACCCCGGAGCGCCGGGAATCGCGCTGGTGCCGCCCGACGCCGTCGCCCTCTACCGTCAGGCGCCACACGGCAGTCCCCGCAACGTCCTGACCGGCCGCGTGACGGGCCTGGAGCGCTCGGGGGCGCTAGTGAGTGTGCGCCTGGAGCTGGAGGAGGGGCAGCGGCTGTCGGCGGCGGTGACCGCCGGAGCCGTGGCCGAGCTCGGCATCACTGAGGGCCGGGAGGTCTGCTGCGTCATCAAGGCGGTGCAGGTGCGTATCCTGGCTCGCCGGGGTTGAGGACCACGGCACTGAGACGTTGAGAGAAGGACCGGGTGTAGATGAGGGAGGGCGAAGTGAGCACCGTTGACCGAAGCGATCGCGATGGCATCTGCGGATCGGTGATCGCTGAGGAGCGTCTACGGCCGCTGAGTCGCGACGAGCTGGAGCGCTACCACCGCAACGCGCTGGTGCCACAGGTGGGGCTCGTGGGGCAGCAGCGCATCCGCGCGTCCCGGGTCCTGCTCATCGGTGCCGGCGGGCTCGGGGCGCCGGCGGCCCTGTACCTGGCGGCTGCCGGAGTGGGGACGATCGGGCTCATTGACGACGACGACGTCGATGTCTCCAACCTGCAACGGCAGGTCATCCATGCCACGGCCGCCGTGGGGCGCCCCAAGGTGGATTCGGCGGCTGAAGCGATCAGGGCGCTCAATCCCGATGTTGAGGTCGTCGCCCACCGGACTCGGTTGACGGCGGACAACGCCCGGGACCTGCTGAGCGGCTGGGACGTGGTTATCGACGGGACCGACAACTTCCCCACGCGGTACCTGGTCAATGACGCCGCCGTCATGCTGGGGCTGCCACTGGTGCACGGAGCGGTGCTGGGGTTCAACGGGCAGGTGGGGGTCTTCGATGCGCGCCGGGGCCCGTGCTACCGGTGCCTGCACCCCGCCCCGCCGCCCGCAGGATCGGTGCCCTCCTGCGCGGAGGCGGGGGTGCTGGGGGTGCTGCCCGGCATCATCGGGACGATGCAGGCCGCCGAGGCACTCAGCTGGTGATCGGTGGCGGGCAGCCGCTGCTGGGGAGGTTGGCGTTGCTCGACGCCTGGGGGCGCACCTGCGGAGATTCCGGTGGCGAAGAACCCGGCCTGCCCAGTGTGCGGGAGAACCCTGAGTATCACCGGGCTGGTCACGGAGGCTGATACCTGCGTGGTTCCCCGGACTCCCGAGGCCGACACACAGCCGCAGGAGCCCGGCTCCGGGGGTGAGGCCCTGGGGGCAGGGAGTGGGGGTTGTCTCTGCGGCCGAGCTGAGGGAGGCTCCTGGAGGCGATGTGCCGCCGGCGCTGCTGGATGTGCGTGAGGACATCGAGGTGGCACTCGAGCCGATGGAAGGAGCGCTGCACATTCCGTTGCGTGAGGTGACGGCACACATGGACGAGCTCGACCCGGGCCGGCTGACGGTGGTGGTGTGCGCCGCTGGGGTGCGCTCGGCCCGCGCCATCGAGGCACTGAAGGCTGCGGGCTACCCCGGCCGGCTCCTCAACCTCGAGGGCGGTATGAAGGCCTGGGCGGCTGGAGCGGCCGACTGACCGAAGCTCGTGAGCTGCAGGGATCGACGGATCTTTCCCTGTGTCTGACGGCGAGGGAGTACGGGGCTTAGTGGCCTTGGGCTTCTTCGGCGTCGTCGGTGAGGTAGGTGACGATGCGGACGAGGTCCGTAGGGGTGGAGGTCTCGGTGGTGGTGATGGTGCCCTCGATGGGCCGCCAGGTGGTCTGGGCGTGCATCGCATCAGCAGTCACCACCACCCCGTCCAGGTCGACGGGCTCAAGCAAGTCCCTCAGGGTCGGGACCTCTGGTTGGACTTGTCCGCCACCCGCTGCTGGGTCAGCACGGCGCCGGTGGCGTGGTCCAGCTCCTGCAGAACCCGGCGGATGGTCGACTCCGACGGAAGAGTCTGGCCCTTCTCCAGCCCCAGGGCCTCCAGGTCGGCACCAGTCAGGTCGGTGGCGTACTCCCATATCGCTGTCAGGTTGCGACAGCCCGCCAGCACTCCGGTCACAGCCAGAGACAAGACCGTGAACAGGCTGTGGCGCGCTCCGCGTCTGTCGCGTGGGTCAGTGATGTTCCTGAGAACCTGGACCAGGGGCTGGCGCGACAAGGCGTTCGTGGTGGAGGATGACATCAGCGCGGGCTCCCAGGACGAAGGGATTGATTAAGCACCGCTCATCGTCCCCACGGGGCCTGCGCCCTCGTCCTAACGACACACCGCCCCATCAAACCAGCTCAGACACCCTCACCCACCGACTTTGCCGACCCCTGAGCTCCCTACCCATGACCGACGCCCAGCCCGAACAGGTCACCGTCTGGCTCCAAGGGCATTGGAATATAGAGAACCGACTCCACTGGGCCAGAGACGTCGTCACGTGCGAGGACCACCACCAGCTGCACACCGCTAACGGTCCCCGAGATCATGCCCGACCTGCATAACCTGCCCATCAGCGTGACCCGACTCTTCCACAGCCCCAGCATATTCATCGCCTCAACCACCAAATCCACGTCAAGACGACCAAACGAGCCATCAATTTCAACACCCAGCCAAGCACCTGAACCAACTTCGCCAGCCCCACCTCAAGGATTGCTACTAACCTCCGTAATTATTTTTGTGCATATCGTATATTGTTCTGGAATTGCAGCATTCTTTGGAGTGTGTTAATTTAACTACAAGTAGATCGAATCATTTGCATCCAGATGAGCTCCACATGAGGTGAGACTCAATGGATTGGTTGCAAACACAGAAGGAGATTACCTTGGGAGAATACGCTGGCAGCGATGCACAGTTGGTGATGTTCACGGGTGGACGCGATAGCACTCTTGCAGCCTGTTCCCTGATGCTGAGAGGTATCCCAGTACATCTGTACACAGCAAATTCTGGATGTTCTCTACACAGAGATGTCCTTGAGGTACGGGTGCGAGAGATGAGGAGCCGCTTTGGCGGACTGGTGCTGAGACACGTCAAACAAGATATTTCTGGAAGCTTCCGCTCTCTCGCTATTGCCGACCTTGAACAAGACATCCTGACCTACAGGAAGAATCTTGTACTGCTGGGAGAGAAAATAGCAATACACTGCCACGTGATCGACTACTGCAAGCGGAACGACATTACTATAGTTAATGACGGTATCGCTGTCTACCAGAAGGAGTTTCCGGAGCAGCGTTCCGTGGCCAAGGACTACTTTGTGGAGTTCATGAAGGGTTACGGAATCACGTACGAGAGTCCCATCTACGACTGGGCGCAGTCGTCTGATGACGTTAAGTACAAGTTATTACAGTTAGGGTTGTCCACAAAATCGCTCGAGGGCCTGTCGGTGTTCGCCGACAGTTTTACCACGCCGAGTGATGAAGTTGTTTTACAGTATTTGCGCGATAAGGAGCGCAAGGCTGTCGATATTATCGACTTCCTTCAGGGCAGTAAAGTCAACTCTTCCACCTCCTTAGAGGGTTCTAGGTATGCCAAATGATCCAGCCTCAATAAATCCTTCACTAAATCCTTTCTTGAGTCACGACCGATCGAGAGAATCATATTACGGACATACTTCCAGAAGTCGGAGCGCTCTTGCTGACATGCTAGGCCACGACCTAGGCGTAGACTCTAACTGCATTCATTTTGTCCCGAACACCTCTACCGCCCTGGCTGTGGTGCTCGGGGGGATTATGGCAGAGAATTTAAGATTGAGAGGGGCAGGTCCACTATGGAGGCACTACGGCCCCTATCAAGGAGTAGTCAGATCTATGGAAGAGGTGCTCAACGGCAGGTGGGTCGGTTTTCATACGCATGTAGCCCCAGTGGACGTTAGCGTCGATAACAGCTTCCGTGAACCAGGGGGCGCGACAGCCTCTGTCGTGGACGGAGCACAATCTCTTGGCACTTACCTTACCGAGGAACTGGTGTCGAGTGGTACAGTCGTAATTGCGCCGCTTCATAAGCATCTGGCGCTCGCACCGGGGCTGGGTATAGTGATACTAGATGCCGTTACAGGGCAACAGTTGCCGTCGATTGCGAGTTTTTGTCACTGACTGAGGGCGGCTGCCCGTCACTTGATCTGCTTGAACAGGCGCTTGATAGAATGAGACGCGGAAAGGTCTGGAACAAGGCGCAGCTCCTGTTCTCTCAAGACCTTGTCGACTGGGCGGCCGCGGAGGGATTAGAGATCGTGGGAGGTGGCGGCGGACTCCCTATGGCGGCGGTAAAGATGTCCAGAGGAGGAGGCGACGCGAACGTGATGGCACGAGAACTTCCACCCAGCGCCAAGTACTTCAGGCGTCAGGGAATCATTCGCTACTCGTACTCGAGCCTGGGGTGCAAGGATGATTCCTGGGTCGATGCTACTGAAGCCTTCTGCCGCGACCTGGAGGGACTGATCAGATGTCGGGAATGCTAGATAACCGATACGTCCGGGGCGCGGTGGTGGTGCTCGGCGGGGTCCTGGTCATGTCTTTTGATGCAGCCCTCATCCGCGCTGTAGACCAGCCGGCCGGGGTGTTGTCGTTGTGGCGCGGTGTGCTGATATGCGCTGCCATGGTGCTGGCGGCAGTGGTCTGCCACGTTGCTGGGGTGAAGCAACGCTGGGACAACGAGTGGGCTGCCTGGGGTAACGGGCTGATGTTCGGGATAGCATCAGTGGCATTCGTGTATTCCATCGAGAGCACTTCCGCCGCTAACACGCTCTTTATCATGGCGACCATGCCGGTATGGTCGGCAATTCTGGGACGAGTGTTTCTCCGGGCCAGCATCGACCGGCCAACGGTCCTGGCGATCCTGGCGTCGCTGGCCGGTATGACGATCATCTTCGCTTCACAGCTGTCCAGCGCCGCAGGCCCGGGGGGAACTGCTGGCCCTACTGGCAGCCGTGTCGATGAGCGGTGGTTTCGTATGCTCCTCCAAACGCCGCTCCAGCCCCTTCCTCACCACAGCGGTCGGCGGTGCGCTGTGCGCACTCACCGCTGCTGCCCTTCTGCACGGGGTCAAGGTTCCTGACGAGTCCTCCTCATGGCTGCCTCTGGTGGCCGAGGGCTTCGTGGTCATGCCGGTCGGTCTGGTCTGCTTATCCGTTGGACCGAAGTTCCTGCCCGTGCACCATGTGGCAATCTTCGTGTTGGCGGAGACAGTGCTGGGCCCGGTGTGGGTGTGGCTGTTCTTCCGTGAGAATCCCGGGGCGGCCTCACTCCTAGGCGGGTCGGTGGTCATCGGAGCGATCATCGGCCTCAACATGCACTACATTCGCCGTTCAAGGAGGGAGAGAGAGCGGGTGCGACTTGATAAGCGTGACATGGGGGAGAGCCCGCCAATTGTCAAGTGTGCTGCGGTCGTTCTCCGCGGGAATAGCATGCTGCTTGTCCGCAAGCGTGGTACGACCGACCTCATTTCTCCTGGAGGCAAGCTGGAGAGAGGGGAGTCGCATATCGCCTGCCTCGGCCGCGAGCTTGATGAGGAGCTCGGGGTCTCGTTGGTGTCGGCCACTTACTTCGGTACCTATGAAGATGTCTCCATCTTCGACCGGAGCCGGATGATCACCCTATTCGTCTACATGTGCGATATTGTGGGCGACCCGGTCCCTCGCTCTGAGATCGAGGCCGTAGAATGGGTCCCCGTGACCTGCTCGCCAGGTGATGGGTCAACCTTTCAGAGCAGAGTGATTCCTGATATTGCAAGGATGCGTGGTCAATGCTGAACAGCCCGGTGGGCGTGGTGACAGACCTGGACGGGACCGTCGTCTTCGGCGGAGTCGCCGATCCCCGACTGGCCCCCTTTCTCAGGCGGGCCGCGGGACGTGAGGACATATCGGTCATCGTGGCGACCTCACGTGCGCCCCGAGGAATGGCCGAGGTACTGGGAGATGCCGTGACCTGCCTGGAAGGCTCGGTCTGCCTCAACGGGGCTCTCTTGCGCCTAGGAGACAAGGAGAGGCGCTACCCCATGAGGGCGGATCACGTCCGCGCCGTCGTGGACGCCGCCTTCCGCGCGGGCATGCCTCTCTACGTGGACCAGGGCAGCTCTTTCACTGCACTGGCGGGCCATGACCCCGCCGCAGATCCGTGGTCGGGGGAAGTGTCTGAAGCGGTCTCAGATTTCGCTGAGTCCCCAGAGACAGGGGTGAAGAAGAAGTCCCGGCGAAGGGACAGCCAAGATTCCGGGACGGCACAGGGCCTCTGGGACGGCCTGGAGCACATGCGGGACTACCCGGATGGCACGTGGTGCACCGACCCGGCGCAGGTACCGACTGAGGATGTGCTCAAGGTGACGGTCGTCAGCAAAAGGTGCCGGGGCCGTGCGGGGCAGGACAGCATCAGGCAGAGCATTACTGATCCGCTACAAGGAGCGGCTGGTCCGGGTACGAGGGCTGCCGACTCGCAGGAGACGGGCGGCCCGGAGCCCGCGAGCACTCTCCAGGACTTGCTGGGGCTACGCCTCGACGGCGTCGTCGCCTACCCGCACGAGGACGGCGTGGTCGATATCTGCGCGGCAGGGGTGGACAAGAGCGTCTGCATGAGGGCTGCCGGCCGCCTCGGGAGGTGCGGGTACCGTGGGAGGGACAGCCATCATGGGGCAGTCACCGGCCCTTCGCCATCGCCCCGTCTCCACGTGGGTCGCGGTAGGCAACGACGCCAACGACGTGGAGATGATCCGCGCGGCAGACATCGGTGTCATTGTCGGGGACGGGCTGAAAGAGGTCAGAGCAAGGAGGCAGACGGTCCGCGTCCCCTCACGCCCCTGGCGCGGTGGTGTCCATTCTGGAGCAGCTGCTTGAGCTGCACCACTGACGTCACCACAAGCATGTGTGGAGTGCCTGGCGTTTCTCAGACTTGGGGAGATTCTCCTTTTATGAGTGGATATGGGTGGAGACCATGCGAGCAGCGAAGTACTTAGAGGAACTGCTGGACACAGATTGAGCGTGAAGCGGCCTGTGGAGGGCCACCACAGCGGAGGTGACCGAGTCCTACGATCTTGTGAGCCACAGACGTGGGCAACCGGGCCGCACGGTGCAGGAAGGAGCACGCCACCGGCCTGGACAGTCAGAAGACCTCCGAGTCGGCTTGAAACTCACGAAGCTCAAGGCGGAGGTCCATCAGTTGCGTGGGAAACACGAGTTCCTAAAATGCAGCAGCCTGGCTTGCGAAGGAACAACGTCGGCGACCAAGGTGCTTGCGAGGGCACGGAACGCGAAGGCGTTGGTGTAGGTGATGCTCCTCTCGGTACGGGCCACGGTCGCAGACGCGCTGGCACTCACGCTGGCCTCAGCCGGCCCGCTCCGCACGCCCCAGGGGAGCCATGAGCAGCCAGACGAGGTAGAGCCCGCCCAGCGCCGCACTGACCAGACCCACCGGGATCTGGAAGGGGCTAAGCAGCCGTTGCGCCAGAAAATCAGCCCCTCCCAGCAAGAGCGCCCCCATGGCCGCCGAGGCGATCATCGTCATCCCAGCCGATCTGCTCAGCCGGCGCGCCAGCTGCGGTGCGGCCAGGGCGATGAAACCGATCGGTCCAGCCGTTGCCACGCAGATCGCCGCCAGCATGACGCCGTAGCCGAGCATCGCGCCGCGCACTGTGCGAACCCGCAGTCCCAGGCCGGTTGCGGCGTCGTCGCCCATCTCCAGCAGACTCGCAGGCCGCACGAGCCACACCACCTGAATCAGCAGCACCGCGGCAGCCAGAGCCAGGGGCTTGACCTGCCCCCAGGAAATCGCGTTGAAGGAACCGTACTGCCAGGCCTTTGCGGTCTCGGCACTAGGCAGACTGGCTTGGGAGATGAGGTAGCTGTTGGCCGCCGAGAGCATCTCGGAGATGGCGACCCCGGTCAGGATCAGGTTGTCGCCGCCCACGCCACCGCGCCGCGACACAAGAGCAACCACCGCCGCGGTCGCAAAGCCTCCGAGGACCGCTCCCACCGAGACCTGGAAATCACTCGCCGACGCCGCCAGCAGAAGCATGAACAACCCACCACTGGAGGCTCCGGTTGTAAACCCCACAATGTCGGGGCTGCCCAGGGGATTTCGTGACAGGCTCTGGAAGACCGCACCCGACAGCGCCAGCATCGCCCCCACCAGCACCGCCGCGACCGCGCAGAAGCCGCTGGTTGAGCACGAAGAAGCGATCCATCCTGCTTCCAGAGCCCGTCAGCAGTGTGTGCAGCGCGTCGGTCCCGGAGATGTTGTAGGTACCGAACAGCACCGAGACAGCCACCACGGCCAGCGCCGCAGCAAGCGCCAGCACGGTCACCACAGCGGCCCGCCGGTGGACGAGGAAAGCCCTGCGACGGCCAACGGAGCATCGCAGCTGAGAGGCCGGGGCCCCGAGGCGCACACCGTCGGTCTCCGACGCCGGACTACCGGCCACGTCCCGAACCCGCTTCACCGCCCTTTCACCCCCATCCGCTGGATGACCATGAGCAGCAGCACCGGACCTCCGATGAATGCGGTCACGACCCCCGCCTCCATCTCGCCGGAGTCCAGGATGACCCGCCCGACGACGTCGGCGGCCAGCAGCAGGACCGGTCCGGCGACGAGGGAGACCGCCAGCAGCCTGCGCTGGTCAGCCCCCAGGGCCAGCCGCAGCACCTGCGGGACCACCAGCCCAACGAAGGAGATCGGCCCGACCGCCGCCGTCGACGCCCCGCACAGGAGGGTGATCGAGGTCAGTGCCAGCGCCCGAGCGCGCCTCGGGCTGACACCCAGCGCCTTGGCCTGCTCCTCCCCCAGCGCCAGGGCGTTGAGGGTGAGCCCCGAGGCCAGGGCCAGCACCAGCCCGACGGCGAGGAAGGGCGCCACCCACACCAGCAGCACCGCATCCCGGTCCGCCAGCGAGCCCAGAACCCAGAAGCGATAGGAGTCGAAGGTGACGGAGTCGTACATCGTGATGGTCCCGGTGATCGACCGCAGACTCGCCCCCAGGGCCACCCGGCCAGCACGAGTCTGGCGGGGCCGGCGTCGGCGCTGCGTACCGACATGAGATGGACGAGGAAGGCGGCCAGGGCGGCCCCTGCGAAGGCGAACCAGAGGAAGTCACTCACATCTGTCGGCCCCAGCAGAGACATCGACAGGACCACCGACAGCGACGCTCCGGCATTGATGCCGAGAATGCCCGGCTCGGCCAGGGGATTGCGGGTCAGCCCCTGCATGACGACCCCCGCCACGGCCAGCGAGGCTCCCACCATGACCGCCAGGACGGTCCGCGGCATCCGCAGGCGCCCACCGTCGTCACCCAGGGCAAGAGCGAGGCGTGGAAGCAGGACTTCCTCCTCGTGGCCGACGCCCTGGGCAAGCCGGAGACCGCCAAGAAGTGGATGGAGACCTACCAGGTCGACGCCGAGAAGGCCGGCTACGCCATTGACGGCAACCCCACCGTCTCCCTGCTGCGCAAGACCAGCGACAAGCTTCGTCTCTTCGGGGCGGTCTCGCTGGCCGGCTCGGTCCTGTCCGATATGGGCGTCGCCCGCCCCAGCACCCAGACCTTCACCGACAACGGCAACAAGGACATCAGCTCCGAGACGCTGGCTGAGGCCGAGGCCGACTGGATCCTCTACGGGGCGCAGAAGACCCCGAAGGACGAGAAGGACAAGGACAAGAACAACACCGAGCTGACCGCCATGCCCCTGTGGGCGGGGCTCAAGGCCGTCAACGACAAGCACGCCGTGCGCGTTGACGACGACGCCTTCTTCCTCAACGCCGGCCCCACCGCGGCACGGCTCGTCATGACCACGGTGGCGGACACGCTGCCGAAGAAGAAGTAGTCCGTGCCCGCTCCGGTCTCATCGCAGGCTCCTTCAGACGCCCAGGTCCCCACTGCGGGCCTGGGCGTCCGGGGCATCCGCCTGGCCTACCACCCCAGCCATCCGGTCATTGAGGACCTGAGCACGGCCATCACCCCGGGCGCAGTGACAATGATCGTGGGCCCAAATGCCTGCGGGAAGTCCACACTGCTGCGCGCCATGAGCCGGGTCCTCTCCCCGGGCTCCGGGCAGGTGGTCCTCGACGGCCGCGACATCGCCACCCTGGCCCCCAAGAAGCTGGCCCGGCGAGTGGGCATGCTGGCCCAGTCCTCCATCGCCCCGCCCGGGATCACCGTCCACGAGCTGGTGGCGCGCGGGCGCTACCCGTATCAGTCGCTCCTGCACCAGTGGTCGGCCGACGACGACGCGGCCGTCACCGAGGCCATGGAGCGCACCGACGTCGTTGGTCTGGCCAACCGGCACGTGTCTGCGCTCTCCGGCGGGCAGCGTCAGCGGGTGTGGGTGGCGATGGCCCTGGCCCAGCGCACCGACATCCTCCTGCTCGACGAGCCGACCACCTACCTGGATCTGGCCCACCAGGTGGACCTCCTCGAGCTGTGCCGGGACCTGAACGCCGAGCTGGGCACCACCATCGTGGCGGTGCTCCACGACCTCAACCAGGCCTGTCGTTACGGGGACGAGGTGATCGCCATGCGCGCCGGCAGCATCCTGGCTCACGGGCGGCCCGAGGAGGTCGTCACCGCCGAGATGGTCGAGGAGGTCTTCGGCCTGGCGGTCCAGGTCATCTCCGACCCGCTCACCGGAACCCCGCTGGTTCTGCCTCTTCCGCGCACGACCCGGGACACGGCGTCGGCCGGTCAGGCCGGGTAGGGACTGCGGCGCCCGCACCCCGGCTTCGGCCGAGCGCGATCACCCGCGACCGCCTGTGAGCCTTACTGCTCCCTCACCGGCGCTGGTCTTCGCCCGCGCTCGGGCCGAAACGCACCTGCCTCACGCGCCAAAACCAGTCCCCCACACCCTCACGGCCGCCCCTGACAGAACCTGCTGGGCGGTGGATCCCGCACCATGGCCCGCACCTAGTCTTCACATATCAACCAGAACTGATGTGAGGACATACCTGTGACTGCTTCTGCTCCCGCCCTGCCCGCCACCATGCGCGGCGTCGTCATGCACGCCGCCGGAGACGTCCGTGTCGAGGACCGCGAGGTCCCCCACGTCATCGAGCCCACCGACGCCGTCGTCAAGCTCGAGGCCGCCTGCGTGTGCGGCTCGGACCTGTGGCCCTACCGGGGCATCTCCCCATTAGCGGAGGCCCGCCCCATGGGCCACGAGTACGTGGGCACCGTCGTCGAGGTTGGCGACGAGGTCACGAGCGTCAAGGTCGGCGACTTCGTCGTCGGTTCCTTCTGCATCAGCGACAACACCTGCGAGATCTGCGAGGACGGCTTCCAGTCCCGCTGCGCCAACGGCGGTTTCATCGGGGACACCCAGGCCGAGTACACGCGCGTGGCCCTGGCCGACGGGACCCTCGTCGTCGTTCCCGGCGGCAAGCCCGAGGACCCGGAGGTCATCGCCTCGCTGCTGGCCGCCTCCGACGTCCTGGGAACCGGCTGGTTCGGGGCCGTCGCGGCCCAGGCCGGCCCCGGCAAGACCATCGCGGTGGTCGGCGACGGCGCCGTGGGTCTGTCCGCCGTCCTGGCCGCCAAGGCTCTGGGGGCTGAGAAGGTCATCATCTTCTCCCGCCACGAGGACCGGGCGGCGCTCGCCCGCGAGTTCGGCGCCGACGTCGTCATCGCCGAGCGTGGCGACGAGGGCGCCGCGAAGGTCAAGGAGCTCACCGGCGGCTACGGCGCGCACGGCGTCGTCGAGGCCGTGGGCAACCAGACCTCGATGATGCAGGCCATCGCCTCCTGCCGCCCCGGCGGACACCTGGGCTACGTGGGCGTCGCGCACGGCGTCTCCCTGCCCGGCGACCAGCTCTTCTTCGCCGAGATCCACATGCTGGGCGGCCCCGCGCCCGTGCGCCGCTTCCTGCCCGACCTCATCGACCGTATCCTCAAGCGCGAGATCAACCCCGGCAAGGTCTTCACCCTGCGCCTGCCCCTGGAGGAGGCCCCCGAGGCCTACAAGGCCATGGACGAGCGCCGCGCCATCAAGGTGCTCCTGGAGCCCTGAGCCGAGCCGCACGCCCCACCATCATCGTCTGACAACAGGAGCATTCATGAAGACCCTCGTTCTCGTCTTCCACCCCAACATGTCCACCTCGCGCGCCAACCGGTCCCTGGCGGCCAAGGCCGAGGCCCTCGGAGACGACGTCACCGTGCGCTACATGTACGACCTCTACCCCGACCAGAAGGTCGACGTCGACGCCGAGCAGGCTGCCCTGGAGGCCGCCGATCGGGTCGTCCTCCAGTTCCCCATGTACTGGTACTCCACCCCCGCCCTGCTCAAGCAGTGGCAGGACGACGTGCTCCTCTACGGGTGGGCCTACGGCTCCACCGGAAAGGCCCTGGCCGGCAAGGAGCTGCTGGTGGCCGTGAGCACCGGCGGTCCCGGCGACGCCTACAGCCATGAGTCCTCCTACGGCTACACGCTCACCGAGCTGCTGCGCCCCCTCCAGGCGACGGCCAACATGGTCCAGATGACCTACCTCAAGCCCTTTACCACCACCGGGACCCTCACCATCACCGACGAGGCCCTGGCCCAGCGGGCCGAGGACTACGCCGCCACCCTGCAGTCCACGAGCCTGCCGGTTCTGGACCGCCGCGGCTGACTCCGCCAGCAGGCAGCGTCCACATGCCCGAGGGCCCAGGCCGGTTCGCCGGTCTGGGCCCTCGGGGCGTCTCACGGATGTCTCAGTCGCCGTCGGCCAGGTCCTTGAAGTAACGCGCCACCGGCCAGCGCCGGAAGCCGAGCCCCTCGTAGGTGGCACGGGCCGGGGCGTGCCCCAGGTCCCCACCGGTCTCCACCATCACCATGGCCATCCCGGCCGCCCGGGCCCGCTCCATGGAGTGGTTCATGAGGGCCCGTCCGATGCCGCGACGCTGGTAGTCGGGGTCGACGACGACGATATAGACCTCCCCCATCCGATCCTCGGGGTGCAGCCGGGTACACACCCAGCCCACCGGGCGACCGTCGACAACGGCGACGTCGACGCCGTCGGGCTCGCCGTCGAGGACCTCAGCAAGATCGGAGAACTGTCGCTGCCGCCAGCCCTCGGGGTAGAAGGAGCGGTAGACGAAGGCGGGCACGTCCTGCTCCATGAGTGGGAAGACCGGAGCCCAGGCGCGCAGGGACAGGTCCAGCAGCGCCTGACGCTGCTCCGGCCGGTACGCAACGATCTCAACCATGCCGAAATCCTACGGCGCTCCCCACAGATACGCCGGGTCCCCGCCGGTCATTACGCCGACGGGGACCCAGTAGCTCAGGACCGCTGAAGGACCTCAGCCGAAGATGTCGAGCAGCGGGAGCTCAGGGGTCTGGAGGACCGCGGCGTAGTCCTGCGCCCGGCGGGCGATGGCCTCATCGGTGATCTCCAGGGCGCCCACCGACAGGAAGGGCACCGCGTACTTGGTGCCGATGACTCGCGAGGTTCCCTGCATGGGCCGCAGGAACTCGTGGATCGTGTAGATGTGCGCACCCTCGCGGCCGTAGGCGCTGCCGGCGCCGCCGACGCTGACCGCCAGGAGCAGCTCCTTGCCGTGCAGGGCCGTGCCGGTCGAGCCGTAGGCCCAGCCGAAGGTGAGGACGTCGTCGAGCCACTTCTTGAGCAGGGGCGGGCAGGAGAGCCAGTACATGGGGTACTGCAGAACAATGCGGTCGGCACCCAGCAGAGCCGCCTGCTCGGTGGCCACATCGATGTTGAAGTCGGGGTAGATGTCGTACATGTAGCGCACGGTGATGTTGCCACCGAGCGACTCCGCCGCGGCCCCCAGGGCCTTGTTGACCCGGGACTCGGAGATGTTGGGGTGGAAGACGAGAACGAGAGTGTTCACGGAGGACTCCCTGGTGTCGTTGGACTGTGAAGCGGGGGATGGCCCCCGTGAGGCGCCGGTGCTCCCGGCGCCGGACAGGACGTCGCTCAGGCTGGAGAAGCCGCCGATGATGACCTCCAGCTTGGGGGCCATCGCACCGCGGTCCAGCCAGGACTCCTTGGGGCGGAAGGGGACGCGGTCGGCATCGTCGCCACTGTGCAGCTCGTGGGGCCCACGCATGCCCAGGGCGGCATTCGAGTCGCCGAAGCGCTCGTCCCACATGCGGGTGGCGACGTCGATACCGCGCTCGCTCCGGCCCGGCTGACGGTCGGACTCGACGGTCTCGGCCATGGCGACCGCCTGCTGGTGGGCGGTCAGAACCGTCGAGAGGGTGTAGTTGAGTGCCAGGTAGGCGTCCTCGCTGCGCAGGCCACCGGAGACGAGGGCGTTGTGGGCGCGCTTGGCCACGGACATGAAGGGCACGTAGGCCCAGGCCAGGTTGATGAGGGTGTGGTCCAGGCCGGGATGGGCGTCGAGCAGGTCCCACAGCGAGTCGGAGAGCCGACGCAGGTAGTCCTGCCAGCTCAGGCCGGTGGGGGGCAGTGTGGCGTCGGCGGACACACGCTCCAGGCAGGCCACGAGCAGGTCGTCGCGCGAGGTGACGGTGCGCCCCAGATCAACCGTGCTCACCCCGAGCCGACGCGCCACCTTGCCCATCGTGAACCGGTCCACACCGATCTCAAGGGCCGCTGTGACGACGTCATCCCTGGTAAAACCGGCATTATGCTGCATTGAGCCTCCCGGGTTGGGTCATGCCCGTCAGCGTAACGAACCAATAACGGGCCGCCAAATCGAAGGCTCCTATCCTCACGATGACCGACGCCGTTCTTCCGCAATATAACGAGAAAAACCCACCTCTCGCCCACACCTCCACCGCACCTCTGACGTCACCTGGAATCTCACGGCGAGGTAACGGCTCGGCACGCGCCGGGCTGCCTGCCGGGTGGCACGCCCGACGACGGTGGGGTCTCGCCGAGCCCGCTCCCCCGTTACCGTGGTGCCATGAGCGAGACTCCCCGCCCACAGCGCCCCGTCTTTCCGGAACCGCCCGCGGCGCCCTCACCGGCAGCGGCGCCGCCCGCGCTGACGGCTCCCCCGGCCAAGCAGCGGCGCTGGCGCGATGACCTGCACCTGGCTCACACGATCGCCAACAAGGTGGACAGCCTCACCCTGGCCCGTTTCGATGCCGGCAACTTCACCGTGGAGACCAAGTCGGACCTCACGCCGGTCACCGAGGCCGATAAGGAGGCCGAGCGCGTCATCCGCGAGCAGCTGGGGCGGGCGCGCGGGCGCGACTCCGTCCTGGGTGAGGAGCTGCCCACCACCGGGCACTCCTCGCGCCAGTGGGTCATCGACCCGATCGACGGAACCAAGAACTTCGTGCGGGGCGTGCCGGTGTGGGCCACGCTCATCGGCCTCATCGAGGACGGCCAGTGCGTCGTCGGACTGGTCTCGGCCCCCGCGCTGGGGCGGCGCTGGTGGGCCGTGTCCGGCGGTGGGGCCTGGACCGGACGCTCCCTGAGCTCGGCGCGGCGGCTGTCGGTGTCCGGCGTCGACGACCTCACCCGGGCCTCGATGTCCTACTCTCGCTGTCGGGATGGGCACAGACCAAGCGGCTGCGCGGGATGCTGGGGCTCATGCAGTCGTGCTGGCGCACCCGCGCCTACGGGGACTTCTGGTCCTACATGCTCGTGGCCGAGGGCGCCGTGGACCTGGCCGCCGAGCCCGAGCTCGAGCTCTACGACATGGCGGCGCTCGTGCCCGTGGTCACCGAGGCGGGCGGACGCTTCACCTCCCTGGACGGCGAGCCCGGACCCTTCGGGGGCAACGCGGTGGCCACGAACTCGCTGCTGCACGACGTCGCCCTGCACCACCTGAGCGCCGAGACGGACTGAGCGACCCTGGGTTGAGCCGACGTTCACTTCTGCTGGACGTCAGTACACCCCGAAGTTATAAAAGATCTAAAAGATCTAAAACGCACAAAAGTGGAGACGATCACACATGGCCAACCCCTTCAAACCGACAGCGGGAGCAACGCCTCCGTTGCTTGTTGGCCGCAACCGCGTCATTGAGGAGTTTCTGGAAAGCCTCGACGACGGCCCCGGAGCGCCTGGGCTCTTAGAGCTCATCACTGGCGCCAGGGGCGTCGGGAAGACCGTCATGCTCACCGCTCTGGGAGACTCGGCACGAGAGCGCGGCTGGGTGGTCGTTGATGAGACCGCACGCGAGGGGCTCATGGACCGACTCGCCGCCGAGTTCACTCGCCAGCTGTCGCAGCTCGCCGGCAAGGAGCGCTCACGGCTGACCTCCTTGAGCCTGAGCACACCGCTTGGTGGCGGTAGCGCAACACTCGAGCACGCACCCACCCCTGAGCCCTCCTGGCGGCAGAAGGCGCGAGCACTGACCCAGTGGCTCGCGGAACACGGCACCGGTCTGCTGCTCACGATCGACGAAGTACATGCCATTCCGCGCGAGGAGCTGCGAGCCCTATCCGCAGAGGTACAGCACCTCATTCGCGAGGGGGCTCCCATCGGCCTGCTCATGGCAGGCCTCCCCAAGGCCGTTGAGGAGCTCCTCAATGACGACATCACCACCTTCCTACGCCGGGCCGAGCGGATAGAGCTCGGCGAGGTGGCCATCGACGACGTCTGTGACGCCTTGAAGTCAACCTTCAACGCGGGCGCGAAAGCGCTGAGCAACGACCTGGCTCAGGAGTGCGCAAACGCGACCGGCGGCTACCCATTCATGATCCAGCTCGTGGGGTATCAGGTGTGGAAACACAGCGGCGATGGCCCAGTGACCCAGCCAGCAGTCGCCGCAGGAACGACCGCCGCCCGACTGCGCCTCGGCAACCTGGTGCACGCTCCGGCGCTGCGCGACCTGTCCGACGTCGACCGCACGATGCTCGTGTGCATGGCCAAGGACAACGGCCCATCACAGATCGCCGACATCGCCGAACGCATGGACCGCCCCGTCAACTACGTGTCGGTCTACCGAAACCGGCTGCTCGCCGCCGGAATCATCAAGACCGCCGGCTACGGCAAGGTCGACTTCGCCGCCCCCTATCTGCGCGAGTACCTGCGCGAGCACGCAGCACACCTCGTCATGGAGTGAGTCGCAGCAGCCGACGGCCGATCCTCGGCCACACGCCGAGGCCGAACGGGCTGGACTTGTCACGCATCCAACGTTATAAAAGGGACACAAACTGATATGCGGCCGCAGAGTTGGGCCTTTGCCCCGGTGTCGCCGCGCGGCTGAACCGCCACCGCTGCGGCGGGTACCACAGTGACCCGGCCGTTTCCCCACCTCGTGCGCCGGTAACCTGCCGTGAGTCCACCATCCATCCACCCCAGGAGTCCCTTTGAACTGGCTGCACGCCATCCTCCTCGGCATCGTCGAGGGCATCACCGAGTTCCTCCCGGTGTCCTCCACCGGGCACCTCAACATCGTCGAGAAGCTCCTCGGCTACGAGATCAACTCCGCCGGCATGACCGCCTTCACCGCCGTCATCCAGGTCGGTGCGATCATCGCCGCCATCATCTACTTCTGGGCCGACATCGTCCGCATCGTCACCGCCTGGTTCAGGGGACTGAGCAACCAGCAGGCCCGCCAGGACCCCGACTACACGCTCGGCTGGGGCATCATCCTGGGATCGATCCCGGTGGCCGCCGTCGGACTGCTGTTCAAGGACTTCATCGAGGGGCCGGTCCGCTCCCTGTGGGTGATCGCCGGAGCCCTCATCATCTGGTCGGGGGCCATGTGGCTGGCCGACCACCAGCAGAACCTCACCAAGGGCATGAAGGACGTAACCGTCAAGGACGCCCTCATCATTGGCGCATTCCAGGCCCTGGCCCCGGTGTTCCCCGGCATCTCCCGCTCCGGGGCGACGATCTCCGCCGGCCTGTTCCTCAAGTTCGACCGGGTGACGGCCACGCGCCTGTCCTTCTACATGGGCATCCCGTCCCTGGTCGCAGCCGGTCTGCTGGAGGCCGCAACGGAGGCCAGCACCATCAGCAACACCGTGGGTTGGACACCCACCATCATCGCAACCATCGTCTCCGGCGTCGTCGCCTACGCGACCATCGCCTGGCTGCTGCGCTTCGTGTCCTCCAACAAGTTCACGTCCTTCCTCGTCTACCGCGTGCTGCTGGGCCTCATCATCATCGCCTTGGTAGCCGCTGGCACCATCGCTGCCTGACGGAGCCCGTCTCACCGACGTCGATTCCCCTCCGCCGGCATTCTTCACGTGGGGCAACGGATTCTTCCGTTGCCCCACGTGATTTCTGAGCTCCTCAGCGTCGAGCTCCGACGCCGTACGAATCCTGCTTCTGCGTCGTCGTCCGCTTGTACGATAGGCGCCACGACCACCCCCTGGGGTAAGCGCAGACTCACGAGCCGCTGAGGACGTCGGGGAGATTCGTAGCATGACCACACGCCACCCATCCGCTTCTCCTACGCGAATTCGCTTCGGAAGTCGCCCGACGGTCGCCACAGGTCTCGTCAAGCGGCAGGGACAGGATGAGCTCTTCGAGGCCGTCTTCGCTCGCGCCGAGCCTCGCACGGTTCTGACGGGGATGCGGGGAAGCGGCAAGACTCAGCTGGCCGCTGCGGTTGCGGCCAGGTGCGAGGAGGAGGGCTGGCATCTGGTTGCCTGGATCAATGCAGCCTCACGCAGGAGATCCTTGCCGGTCTCTACGAGCTCGCGCCGCGGATCGGTATCGACGCACCGAAGAACATCCCTCTGGAGGTCATTGTGCAGCGCCTCCTGGCTCAGCTGCGCTCAACAGAGGCGGCGGACCGACTCTTCGTCTTCGACAATGTGGAGAATCCCGACAACCTGAGAGACCTCATCCCCGAGGGCACTGGAGTTCGGACCCTCGTCACCACCACGCGCCACCTCGACTGGGACGGCCCGGGGTGGCGGCGGTTGGCGGTGGGCGCCTTTGAACGGGAGCAGTCGATCGCCCTCCTGTGCGATCGCACCGGCGACACTCACCGCGAAACTGCTGACCGGATCGCGGATGCACTCGACGACGTGCCCCTTGCCATCACCCAAGCCGCCGCGACAGTACAACAGGGTGGATACGCCTTATCCGGCTACTTTGACAGGCTGAGCAACCACTCGCTCGAGTCACGCATCAGCCGCATCGAGGGCGACTGCTACCCGGACGCCGTCGGCACGGCGCTGCTCATGGCCTATGAACAGGCCTTGGAGCAGCTCAGAACCACGCGCCCTCAGCGGGAGAGGATCGCCGTATCGCTCCTCGGCGCGCTGTCCCTCCTGGCTGCTTCCGGAGTGCCGACTCACTGGCTCTTGAGGCTCGACGGCGACTCCGACGCAGTACGCGACACCTTGTCTTTCCTGAAGAGCGCTGCCATCCTCCAAGAGTCCAGTGACGGCGAGAAGACCTTCATTCACTGGCTCCAGGGACACGTGTACCGGGAAACCTACCTGAATGACCGGAAGAAGCTCGATGAGGCGAGTGCGCGCACAGCAGCACTTCTCAGCGGGATGGACGTAGACCGTCTAGAGAATGTTGAACAGCGGCGACACGAGACTCACCATCTCATTGAACAGCTACTCTCAGTCACATCCCAGGACTACTCTCAGTCATTGTTTCTGAACCACAGGTGTCTTCAACGCTCGCCGAGACTCTGCACGACGCAACCAGTCTTGGGATGTCGCAGTTGGCCCTTGGCCTCACTGACTCCGTGACCCGGGCCTGCGAGACCTTGGGCCCCCACCACCCCGACACCCTGGCTTCACGCAACAATCTCGCCGGCACCTACCGGGACGCGGGCAGGCTCGACAAGGCCATCACCCTGTACGAGCAGACCCTCGAGGACTCCATCCGCATCCTGGGCACCGACCATCCCAGCACCCTGACCTCACGTCTCAACCTCGCCTGCGCCTACCAGGCAGCCGGCAGGCTCGACGAGGCCATCACCCTGTACGAGCAGGTTTTCAGCGGCCGCAGCCGCGTCTTGGGCCCCGACCACCGCAGCACCCTCACCGCACGCGACGAACTCGCCGACATCTATCGGGAAGCGGGCAGATTCGACGCGGCCATCACCCTGAAGAAGCAGATCCTCGCAGACGCCATGCGCATCATGGGTCCCGACAGCCCTGGCGCCTCGGCCGCACGTCTCAACCTCGCCGCCATCTACCGGGATGCGGGCAGGCTCGACGAAGCCATCACCCTGTACCAGGAGAACCTCGACGACGTCGCCCGCATCATGGGCTTCGACCATCCCGACACCCTCACCGCGCGCAACCAGCTTGCCGGCGCCTACCGGGATGCGGGCCGGCTGGATGAGGCAATCGCCTTGTTCGAGCAGAACCTCGCAGACAGCACCCGCCTCGCGGGTCCCGACCACCCCCACACGCTCAGCTCGCGCGGGACCCTTGCCGGCGCCTACCGGGATGCGGGCCGGCTCGACGAGGCCATCACCCTGTTTGAGCGGAACCTCGACGACGTCGCCCGTACCCTGGGCCTCGACCACCCTGGAACCTTGGCTTCACGCCACAGCCTCGCCGGCGCCTACCGGGATGCGGGCAGACTGGACGAGGCCATCACCCTCTTCGAGCAGAACCTCACCGACTTCATCCGCATTCTGGGTCCCGACCGCCCCGACACCTTCACCTCACGTAGCACGCTCGCGGGCGCCTACCAGGCTGCCGGCAGACACGACGAGGCCATCCCTCTGTTCGAGCAGAGCCTCGAAGACCGCACCCGCACCCTGGGACCTGCTCACCCTGTCACTCTCACCTCGCGCAACAACCTCGCCAGCGCCTATCGCGCCGCTGGAAGAATTGAGGATGCGGAGAAGCTCTTCGGGACGCCGTAAGAATTCCGCTTCGACAACACTGACCGCCTGTACGATAGCGGCATGGCCGATCCCCTCTCCCTCGCTGTCCTGTCTGCCAGCATCACCGGGCTGCTCATGCGCGGAGCCGCCGTGGCCGTCGATCCTTCATGGAGCAGCGCGGCGTCACTGCCAGGCGAGGCCCTCAACGCATGGCGCAGCCTGAGACGTCTGCAACAGGGGCGAGGTGGACAGGAGAATCCGCTGGAGGCGTCAATCAAGGCCCGACTTCAGAAGCAGGTGGATGCCGCCAGCGAACGGTACGAGCGGACCAGCGTCACTCAATCCGCCCTGGCTGGAGCCGTCACTGAGATGGAGGTGGCGCTCAAGGAGATCAGCGGGGACGACGCCGCAGTCCTTGAAGCGGTACGGTTCCCGGACAACTTCGAGACCTACCTCCGACGGCGGACGGCAGGCCGCCGCCAGAACGTCGAGGCGGCAGCTGAGTCCTTCTTCGATGACCTGACCCGCATCGTCGCCGAAGAGTTCAGCCATCTCGCACCAGGCTCACGCGGTTTCGACATCGCCGCGCTCAAACAGCTACTCGCAGGCCAGGAACAGCTACTTGTCGGGCAGGAACGACTGCTAGATCAGTACGCGAAAACTTACGAGCGCTTGGACAGGATTATCGACAGCATCCAAAACACACGCGCTCAACTACACGCCATCCCCACACAGATTCGGTTCGGCAGCCGCCCTATGGTTACCATCAACTTCGTTCCACGAGCAGCGCAGAATCAACTCGTCGACGCCGTCTTCTCCCACAACGAGCCTCGCACTGTATTAACGGGAATGAAAGGGAGCGGCAAGACTCAGCTGGCAGCCATGATTGCCGCCAAGTGCGAGGACGAGGAATGGCCCATAGTCGCCTGGATCGACGCGGCGTCACGTAAGAAACTCATTGCCACTCTCTATGAACTCGCCACACTGACCGGGATCGACGCTCCACACGACAAAACACCGGATTTCACTGCTCGACGCTTCCTGAATAGGTTGCGCTCAGCAGAAGCGGCTGACCGTCTTTTCATATTCGACAACGTAGAGAACCTCGACGACCTGAAAGACCTCACCCCTGAGGGTAAAGGAGTCCGGGTCATCATCACCACGACACGCCACCTCGACTGGGACAGTCTCGGATGGCACCCAATCACAGTCGGCGTCTTTGAAAGAGACCAGTCGATCACCCTCCTCTGCGAACGCACTGGCGATACTAATCGCGACGCAGCCAACCAAATTGCAAGCACACTTGGAGACCTTCCTGTCGCCATAACTCAAGCCGCCACAACAGCCCGTAATTTGAGATCCACTCTCACTGAATACCTTCGCAGCCTAAACAGTCTTCCACTAGCAGATACTATTACTAAACAAGAAGGCGAGTATTACCCAGAAAGAATCAGCACGGTTTTATGGCTTGCATGTAAAGCAACGATAGACAGTATCAAGAAGAAAAACTCCACACAGGGACAATTGTCAATCCATCAGATAGGCACACTATCTCTGCTCGCAGCGCCAGGGGTACCTACCGCATGGCTGGAAGACTATAACGACACAGAGAACGCCAAGAAGTCTCTCAGTGCACTATTAAACTCCTCAGTATGTCAAATCTCGGCGGATGGCAAGAAGACCCTAATTCATCAACTTCAAGGGCGAGTTTTCAGAGAGAACCACCTCAGCATGGAAACAGAAATGAATGCCGCTGCTTCCGTGGCAATAAGTGTACTGGAGAGCATTAGCACACACACTCAAGACAGTCCAGAAAAAGAACAGCAAGAGACACAGGACCTTATCGACCAATTGAGTACCATCGCATCCCAAGAACACTCACTTCCTTTATTCACCAACCCCACCATCGCCACAATACTCGCAAGAACTCTTAAAAAAGCATGGCAACTCGGCATGCATCAAGTCGCACTCACCCTAATTAATCCACTCACTAAAGCCAGTGACACACTAGGGGTAGACCACCCTGACATCATCACCTCACGCAACAGCCTCGCCGACGCCTACCTATTAGAAGGCCAGACAGAAAAGGCCGTCGCGTTAGTACAAAAGAACCTCAAGCACTCCAGAAAACTACTTGGAAGCACAGATCCAGCCACTTTGACCTCACTCAACACGCTCGCCAATGCCAGTCGGGACAGGGGTGATCTCGAAGGCGCCGCATCTCTGTTCGAGCAAGTTCTCACTGATCGCATCCGCATCCTGGACCCCAATCACCCCGACATCCTGACCTCGCGCAATAACCTCGCCGGCACTCAACAAGAGATGGGTAGACTCGAGGAGGCAATCACCCTATATGAGAAAAACCTCGAGGATTCCGAACGAATTCTGGGCCCCCACCACCCCGGCACTCTCACCTTCCGCAACAACCTCGCTGGCGCTTACCAAGAAGCAGGAAGACTCCACGAAACCATCACCCTGTACGAACAGATCCTCGCCGACCGTACCCGTATCTTGGGACCCGATCATCCCGACACTCTGGCTTCACTCAATAACCTGGCAAACGCCTACCACGCAGCAGGCAGACTCCAAGACGCCCTTGAACTGCTCAACCAAAACCTAATCAATAGGCTCCGGTTCCTAGGCCCCGATCACCTCAGCACCCTGGCCGCACGCAACTACCTCGCCAGCGTCTTACGGGACGCGGGCAGGCTCGACAAGGCCATCGCCCTGTACGAGCACAACCTTGAAAACCGCATCCGCGCCCTAGGACCCGATCATCCCGACACTCTGGCTTCACTCAATAACCTGGCAAACGCCTACCAAGCAGCAGGCAGACTCGATGAAGCCATCACCCTGCACGAACAGAACCTCACCAACCGTACCCACATCCTCGGCTCCAACCATCCCGATACCCTCATAACGAGAGGTAATCTCGCCAGCGCCTACCAAGCAGCGGGCAGGCTCGACGAGGCCATCACCCTGCACGAACAGAACCTCAACGACCAGTTGAGAGTTCTGGGTCCCAACCACCCCAACACCCTCACCTCACGTAACAACCTCGCCAGCGCCTACCAAGCAGCGGGCAGGCTCGACGAGGCCATCACCCTGCACGAACAGAACCTCAACGACCAGTTGAGAGTTCTGGGTCCCAACCATCCCGACATCTTCACCTCACGCCACAACCTCGCAGTTGCCTACCACGACGCGGGCAGGCTCGACGAGGCCATCCCCCTGTACGAGCAGAACCTCGAAGACCGCACCTGCATCCTGGGCCCCCACCACCCCGACACCCTCATCTCACGCCACAACCTCGCCAGCGCCTATCAGGACGCAGGCAAGCTCCACGACGCCATCGCCCTGTACGAGCAGAACCTCACCGACTCCATGCGCATCCTGGGCGCCCACCACCCCCACACCGTCACCACACGTAACAACCTCGCCGATGCTTATCGTGCCGCGGGTCGAACTGAAGAGGCGGAGGCACTCTTTGAGACGCCGTCGGATTCAGAGGACGAGCAGGACGGTACGGAGGACAACCCCAACCAGGAGTCCGGTAACTGACTGCCATAAGGCGCCGTCATTGATGTCGGTGGGCTGTGAGACAGTGTCCGTACGCGGATCCTCCACACCTCCGACTGACGCCTGGGACGCACCTTCCACGGCCACGTGCTTGACAACGCGCACGCCGCCTTCGCCGACCACCTCGTCGAGCTCGTCACCACCGAGTCAGTCAATGTCGTGAAAATTCTGTTTCGGCACCGCTGACCGCTTGTACGATAGCGGCATGGCCGATCCCCTATCCCTCGCTGTCCTGTCTGCCAGCATCACCGGGCTGCTCATGCGCGGGGCCGCTGTGGCCGTTGATCCTTCATGGAGCAGCGCAGCGTCACTGCCTAACGAGGCCCTCAACGCGTGGCGCAGCATATGGAGCCTGATGCAGGCTCGAGGCGGACAGGAGAATCCGCTGGAGGCGTCCATCAAGGCCCGACTTCAGAAGCAGGTGGATGACGCCAGCGAAAGGTATGAACTGGCCGGAATCAGTCGATCCGCCTTGGCTGGAGCCGTCACCGAGATGGAGGTGGCGCTCAAGGAGCTCAGCGGGGACGACGCCACAGTCCTGGAGGCGGTGCGGTTCCCGGACAACTTCGAGACCTACCTCCAACGGCGAACGGCTGGCCGCCGCCAGAACGTCGAGGCGGCAGCCGAGCCCTTCTTCAACGACCTGACACGCATCGTCGCCGACGAGTTCATCCGTCTCGCGCCAGGCTCACGGGGCTTCGACATCGCCGCGCTCAAGCAGCTGCTCGCAGGCCAGGAACAGCTGCTTGCCGGGCAGGAGCAACTGCTGGAGGGACAGGCAGAGACTCACGGACTGCTGGGGGCCATGGCGACGGATATCAAGGAGATCCATGGCGCAATCCCGCGCGGACAATCCGCCTCACCCACGCGGATTCGCTTCGGCAGCCGCCCCAAGGTCACTACAGGCTTCGTCAAGCGAGAAGGGCAGGACGAGCTCTTCGAGGCTGTCCTTACCCGCGCTGAGCCTCGCACAGTGCTGACGGGGATGCGAGGATGCGGCAAGACTCAGCTGGCCGCTGCAGTTGCAGCTAAGTGCGAGGACGAGGACTGGCCCATCGTCGCATGGATCAATGCAGCCTCACGTGAGGAGCTTATCGCCGATTTCTACGAGCTCGCACTGCGCATCGGTATCGATGCACCGAAGGACATCCCTCAGGAGACTATTGTTCGGCGCCTCTTGGACCAACTACGCTCGGCAGATGCGGCAGATCGCCTCTTCGTCTTCGATAACGTCGAGAATCTCGACGACCTGAAGGGCATCGCTCCCATGGGCAGCGGAGTTCGGGTTATCATCACTACGACGCGCCACCTCGACTGGGACAGTTTGGGATGGTTGCCGATAACAGTCGGCACCTTTAATCGAGAGCAGTCGATCACTCTTCTCTGCGAGTACAGTGGCGACAATCACGACGATGCGGCAGGTCAGATCGCGGAAGCACTTGGCGACTTGCCGGTTGCCATAACCCAAGCCGCTGCGACAGCAAAATGGGGTGGATACACTTTATCCGACTACCTTGACAGGCTGAACAATCACCCGCTCGAGTCAAGCATCAGTCGCCTCGAGGGCGACGACTACCCAGACACCGTCGGCATCGCACTATTCATGGCCTACGAGCAGGCCTTGGAGCAACTCAGAACCATGCGCCCCCAGCAGGAGAACATCGCCACCTCACTCCTTGGCATACTGTCCCTCCTCGCCACTTCCGGAGTACCAACTCACTGGCTTCTAAACCTCATAAAAGACTCCGACGCAGTACGAGACACCCTTTCCTTTCTGAAGGGCACTTCAATCCTTCAAGGATCCACCGACGGCGACAAGACCATTATTCACCACCTTCAAGGACAAGTCTACCGCGAAACCTACTTGAGCAGTCAAGAAAAGTTCAGCGAAGCACGCACGCACGCTACAACTATTCTCAACAAGATCAGAATAGAATCGCTAGATAACTTTGAAAAGCAGCAGCAAGAGGTGCATGATCTCGTCGAACAAGTACGCTCAGTCGCTTCACAAGACTATTCTTATCCACTATTTTCTGATCCGGCTTTCGTTTTAGCGCTCACAACGACGCTATACTATGCAACCAACCTGGGAATGCCACAACTGGCCCTTACTCTCACTGATTCCGTCACTCAGACGTGCGATGTCTTGGGATTTGGCCATCCCGGCGCCCTGGCCTCGCGCAACAATCTTGCCCGCGCCTATCAGGATGCGGGCAGGCTCGACGAAGCCATCACCCTGCACGAGGAGACCCTCGAAGATCGCGTCCGTATCCTGGGATCCGACCACCCCGACACCCTCATCTCACGCAACAACCTCGCCGAAACCTATCGCGCCGCTGGCAGGCTCGACGAAGCCATCCCCCTGCACGAACAGACCCTCAAAGACCGAGCCCGCATCCTGGGACCCCACCACCCCGACACCCTCATCTCACGCAACAACCTCGCCGAAACCTACTGCGCGGCATGCCGCTGGCAGAGCCCTCAGACCAAGCGCATCCTGCACGCCCTGCACGCAGCAGACCCTCAGAAGACACCTGACAGCTCCGGCCTCCTGGGACCCCACCACCCCCGACACCCTGACCTCACGCAACAACCTCGCTGCAAACGCCTACCAGCGACGCTGGCAGGCTCGACCAAGCCATCACCCTGCACGAACAGACCCTCAAAGACTCGAAGCCCGCATCCTGGGACCCCACCACCCCCGACACCCTGGCCTCACGCAACAACCTCGCCAGCGCCTACCACAACGCTGGCAGGCTCGACAAGCCACCCACTGCATCCAGCAAACCCTCAAAGGACTCGAAGACCTCCTGGGACCCCACCACCCCGACACCCTCACCTCACGCAACAACCTCGCTGAAAGCCTACCGCGACGCTGGCAGGCTCGACGAAGCCATCCCCCTGCACGAACAGACCCTCAAAGGAGCGCACCCTCATCCTGGGACCCCCACCACCCCCACACCCTCACCTCACGCAACAACCTCGCCAGCGCCTACCAAGCCACAGGCAGACTCAACGACGCCATCCCCTTATTCGAGCAGACCCTCGAGGACTTCAAGAACCTCCTTGGCCCCAGCCACCCCCTTACCCTTGCCTCACGCAACAACCTCGCCTACGCCTACCAGGCCGCCGGCAGGCTCGATGAGGCCATCCCATTGTTCGAGCAGACCCTCGAGGACAGCACCCGCATCCTGGGACCCAACCACCCCCACACTCTCGCCTCACGCATAACCTTGCCGGCGCCTATCGCGCCGCTGGAAGAATTGAGGATGCGGAGGCACTCTTTGAGACGTCGTCGGACTCCGAGCAGGACGACACCGAGGAGGACCCGGACCAGGAGACCGGCGACTGACCGCCACAAGGCGCCGTTATTGATGTCGGTGGGCTGTGAGACAGTGTCGGCATGCGGATCCTCCACACCTCCGACTGGCACCTGGGGCGCACCTTCCACGGGCGCGTGCTCGATGACGCGCACGCCGCCTTCGCTGACCACCTCGTCGAGCTCGTCAGCGCCGAGTCAGTCGATGCCGTCCTCGTCGCCGGGGACGTCTACGACCGCGCCATCCCACCCAATGACGCCGTCGCCCTCCTCGATGAGACACTGCGCCGCCTGACCGAGCGCACCCGGGTGGTCCTCACCCCCGGCAACCATGACTCCGCCCGCCGCCTCGGCTTCGCCGCCGACCTCATGCGCGAGGGCCTCATCATCCGGGCCCGCACCGCCGGCCTCGACCGCGGCATCATCCTTCCCGACGCCGACGGCAACGACGCCGCCATCATCCACGCCCTGCCCTACCTCGACCCCGACGCCGCCCGCGAGATCCTCCCGCCCCTCCTCGCCGAGCGCCTCGGCGAAGAGACCCCCGCGAAGCACACGGTGAGAGAGGAGAGCAACGAGGGTGAGGGACGCCTCCTCCCAGCCCAACCCGCCAGAGCGCCCGCGCCTGCCCCGCTCCCACGAGGCCGTCGTCTCCGCCGCCCTGCGCCTCGTGGCCGCGGACCTGGACCGCCTGCGCGCCGGCCGCAGCCGGCGCCTGCCGAGCCTGCTCATGGCCCACGCCTTCGTCGTCGGCGGCGAGGCCTGCGAGTCCGAGCGGGACATCCGCGTCGGCGGCGTCGACTCCGTGCCCTCCGGCGTCTTCACCACCCTGGGCGGCTCACCCCTGGCCGAGCGCAGCGGCGGCCTGGACTACGTGGCCCTCGGCCACCTCCACCGGCCCCAGGAGCTCACCCGGCCCGCCGGCCCGCGCCTGGTCTACTCCGGCTCACCCCTCCCCTTCTCCTTCGACGAGGCCGAAGGCGCCCGCAACGCCGCCACCAAGTCCTCCGTCCTGCTGGATCTGGGCACCGACGGCGTCACCGGCCTCGAGCGCATCCCCACCCCGGTCCTGCACCAGGTGCGCACCCTGACCGGCACCATGCCCGAGCTCCTCTCCCCCGCCTTCAACGACGCCACCGGCGCCTGGGTGCGCGTCATCCTCCAGGGCGAGCGGCCACCCGGCGCCCTGGCCACCCTCAAGGAGCGATTCCCCAGCCTCCTGGCCTTCCAGCACGAGGCCCCCACGCGCACCGCCCGCGAGCGCATCGCCGTCACCGCCGCGGCCGACCCGCTGCGCATCACCGAGGACTTCTTCGACGACGTCTGCGGGCGCGCCCCGCAGCCCTCCGAGCGCGGCGTCCTGCGCAGCGCCTACGAGTCAGCCCTGGCCAGCGCGAGGAGCGAGCGATGAGGATCCACTCCCTGACCATGACCGGCATCGGCCCCTACGCGGGGCGGGAGCACATCGACTTCGATGCCGTGGGGGCCTCCGGCCGATTCCTGCTCACCGGCCCCACCGGGTCGGGCAAGACCACCATCATCGACGCGATCGTCTTCGCCCTCTATGGGGACGTGGCCGACTCGGCCGACTCCTCCAAGGAGCGCATCCGCTCCACCCTCGTGGGCCCGCACACCGAGAGCGTCATCGAGCTCGTCTTCTCCACCGGCGCCGGCGTCTCACCGGGTGCGCCGCACCCCCACCTACGAACGGGCCAAGCGGCGCGGGCAAGGCACCACCACCCAGAACGGCACCGTCAAGCTCTGGCACCTGGCCGAGGTCGGCGGGGAGCCGCTCGATGAGCCCGTCACCCGCGTGGGCGACGCCGACGCGGAGATCGCGCGCGCCGTGGGCTTAAGCCGGGAGCAGTTCACGCAGACGGTCGTCCTGCCGCAGGGCAAGTTCGCCCGGTTCCTGCGCGCCGACTCCTCCGAGCGCCAGCACCTCCTCAAGGACGTCTTCGGCACCGGCATCTACGACGCCATCCAGGACGCCCTCATCCAGGCCTCCCGGGACGGGGCCCGGCGGGTCGAGCAGGCAGCGGCCGACCTGCGCGGGCAGGTCACCTCCCTGGGACGGCACCCCCTCCTCACCGAGGCCCCCTCCCCCACTAAGACCGCAGATGCCGGCGAGGAGACTGCCGACGTCGATCAGGCGGTTCACTCGGAGGACTCGTCACCGGATAACTCGTCTCAGGAGCTCCCATCCCGGAGGGACCCAGGAGGCGCTGCTGCTGCCCATGGATGACGCCGGCCGTACGGAGCCTCAGGAGGCCGACGCCAGCCCGGCTCCGACGCCGGCCCAGGCCTTGGAGGCGGCGATGGCGGGTGCCACCCCGGACCTGGTGGCTCTTCGCCGCATCGGCGCTGAGGTTCTGGATGCCTCCAGCAACCGGGTCGCGTTGGCCGAGGCTCGGGCTGAAGCCGCGGGGCGGCCCTCACCCGGGCCCAGTCGGCGCGCGAGGAGGCCCAGAGCCTCCACGACCTCCTGGAGCGACGCCGGGCACTGATCGAGGAGAAGGAGCGGCTGGCTGAGCGCGCCGAGCAGGAGGCCGACGACGCCCGGCGTCTCCAGGACGCCGAACGAGCCTCCCGGGTGCGGCCCTACCTGGTCGCCGAGCAGGCCGCCCGTCGCCGCGCCCAGCAGGCCGTCGCTGCACTGGCCGCCCGTGCCGACCAGAGCGGACTGGCCCACTTGGCCGAACAGGCCGGCGTCACCAGTGCCGGCAGCGTGGAGGAGGCCACCGGCAGCGATGCTGACAGTCATGGTGCCGCGGTGACGCCCACCGCCCTCGTCGAGCCCCTGGTCCGTGAGGCGCAGCGCCAGCTCGCCGCCCTCGAGGATGAACCCAGCGAGGCGAAGGCCGGCGCTACCGAAGTAGGCACGGCCCCGCAGGACTCGGACGCGGCAGAGACCCCCGTGGCAGCCGAGGTGTCCGAGAAGACCCAAGCCGAGGCACTGAGCCCCCGCGGCCTTGACGACCTGGCGCACCACTGCCGTCGCGAGCACGGGCAGCTCGAGACCCTGGTGGACCTCGAGGCCGGCCTCCCCGGGCGCAAAAGCGCCTTGCAGCAGCGGGAGGCGGAGCTGCAGCAGGCCGCCGCCGACCTGGAGCAGCGCGCGGAGAAGCTCGCCGAGCGCCCCGCGCAGCGCACCGCCCTGGTGGAGACGCTGGAGGCGGCGCGCGCGGCCCACGAGCGCCTCGACGGCCTTCAAGACCGCCGTACCCGGGCCGAGGAACGTCACCGGGCGGCCCCTGGCCGTCGAGCAGCTCAGTGCCCAGCTCGCCCAGCGGGACAATGCCTGCGCTCAGGCGGCGACGCTTGCGCGGGAGGCGACCGAACGGGTACGCGCCACCCGCCTGGCCTGGATCTCCGGGACCGCCGGGGCGCTCGCCGGTGAACTCACCGAGGGCGAGCCCTGCCCCGTGTGCGGCTCGACCACGCACCCCTCCCCCGCCTCCGCGGGCACCGACGGCGCCACCCGCCAGCAGGTCGAGGCCGCTGAGGAGCACCAGCAGCAGGCCGACGAGGCACTCAGCAGCGCCCTCCGGGAACGCGACACCTGTGCCACCCGGCTTCAGGAGGCCCAGCGCACCAGTGACGGCATGGATCCCCCGCCGCCAAGGAGGCGCTAGAGGCGGCCGCCACCGCCCTAGCCACGGCGCGGGCCGCAGCCGACGGCGTCGAGGAGCTGGTGGAGCTCCTCGAGGCCTTCGATGCCGGCACCGAGCAGGAGCGCGCCGCACTCGATGCCACCCGCGCCGCCCAGGAGTCCGCCCGCAGCCGCCTGGAGGCCGATCGCGAGGCCCTCGCCCAGGACCAGCGGCGCTGCCTGGAGGCGCGCGGGACCTGGCCGAGCGTCACCGCCCGCGCCGCCGCGCTCCTCGTGCGGGCCAAGGAGGCCGAGGACGCCTCCCAGGACATCGACACAGCCCGCACCACCCTGGCCCAGGCCCACAGCGCCCTGGCCGACCTGGCCTCCGCGCTGAAGGAGGAGGGCTTCTCCGGTGCGACCCAGGCAACGGCGGCCCTCATGGAACGCGTTGCCATCGAGGCCCTGACGGCCAGCGTCCGCGCCGCCGCCACCGCCCGGGAGCGGGTCCGCCTGGGCCTGGAGGACCCGCAGATCGCCGCCCTGAGCGGCCAGGAGGAAGACCGCCTCGAGGCCGCCACCGCCGAACTCGCCCAGGCGGACGCCGCCGCCCGGCAGGCCGCCTCGGCTCAAGCGCGCGCCGCCGAGTCCCACGAGCACCTGCGCCGGGCCGTCGACGGCGTCGAGCAGGCGGCCACCGCCTATGAGGAGGCGGCCGGCTCCAGCGCCGACCTCATCCGGGTGGCCAACCTCGCCCGCGGGGAGAACGAGGCCGGCACACCCCTGGCCACCTGGGTGCTGCAGGCCCGCTTCGAGGAGGTCCTCGTCTTCGCCAACGAGCGCCTGTCCCAGATGTCCTCCGGGCGCTACGAGCTCATCCGGGTCGCCGAGGAGACCAGCCAGCGCCGGCGCCGCAAAGGGCTCGGGCTGGCCGTCGTCGACCACCTCGGAGACGAGCGCACCCGCGACCCCCGGACCCTCTCGGGCGGGGAGACCTTCTACGTCTCCCTGTCACTGGCCCTCGCCCTGGCCGACGTCGTCTCGGCCGAGTCCGGGGGCGTGAGCCTGGAGACCCTCTTCATCGACGAGGGCTTCGGCACCCTGGACGCCGACACCCTCCAGGCGGTCATGGCCCAGATCGACCACCTGCGCGCCGGCGGGCGCACCGTCGGCATCGTCTCCCACGTGGCCGAGCTGCGCGACCAGATCGCCGAGCGCATCGCAGTGCGGCGCGTCGCCTCGGGCGGCTCCACCCTGAAGGTGACCGCCTGAGACGACGCGCCGCGAACGCATCCTGCTGGCCGGTGCCGACCCAGCGGCCGGCACCGGCCAGTGGCCCTAGAAGACGCTGCTGCTGGACTCGATGGTGATGGTGGGATCGCCGCCGCCCTCCGGCAGCTCCACCTTCCCGGAGAAGGTGAACTTCGCCTTGCGGGGGCTGGGGTTCTTGTCGAAGGTCGTCGGCTTAGGAGACCCGGAGATGCTGATCTCGTCGGAGGTGAAGGACAGGTCATTGTTGATGTCCTTGGAGAACTCCACCTTCGTGGCGTCCTTCTCCACCGACAACGAGGTCATGTCCGTGGTGAGCTGGAAGGGGCAGGGCTTGTCCGAGTTCGTCGGGACGGTCGCGCAGGTCTTCGTCTGCTCCTTGACCTTCGCCAACGCCTTGGTCTTGAGCTCGTCAGTGGGAGTGGCATTCACCGTCTGGGTGCCCACCGACTCCGCCTCCGCGCTCGCACCCTCACCCGTAGGAATCAGCGTGAAGGACGTCTCCTTGGCAGTGAGGTACTTGCTGACAGAGTCCGGCGCCGCCACCGGGTAGACACCGGGGTAGGCGACCTGGGTCGAGCGATACCCACTCAACCCGTCTTTATCCTTGGCCATGTCGATGGCAACCCCTGCGACCTTCAGCCCCGGAAGCGCGGAGGAGCTGAAGTCCGCGGAGACCACGAGGGGCTTATCCACCTTCCAGCTGTCCAGCCCGAAAGAGCCCGACGTCTTCGAGGCGGTGAAGTCGTACTTGAAAGCCTTCCCATCCAGGGACAGGTGAGCCTTGATCGTGGCGGTGTCACCAGTGATGGTGGGCTCCTCGATCTTGGTGACCTTGATCCTCGCCTTGGCGGCCTTGAGGGCGTCGTCGGTCAACAGCTTGCGCTGATCATTGGGGACACCGGGGTCCACCATCTTGGTGGCCTCAGCGGCCTTCCCCTCCGACAGGAGCGTCAGGTAGCTCTCGACCGCCTTGTCAGGGCCACGCATGCCGTTGACGACGTTGAGCGCGACGACGCCGGCCACCACCAGTGCCACCACGACTCCGAAAGCGGACAGTCCCAGAATGACTTTCTTGCGCGAGGCCGCACTCATCGGGGCGGGCTCGGGCAGCTGGCCCGAAGCAGGCGCACCTGCGGCCGCACCGCCGAAGCCGGGAGCCGGGGCCTGTGAGGCCGGCGTGGTCTCCACCCACTGGCCGGTCGCCGGGTCCATGGAGAAAACGGCACCGGTGGCCGGGTCCGTGGCGATGCTGGCCCCGGTGGCCGGGTCGGTGCTGTACGCCCACTGCTGGGCCGACGACGTCGGAGCCACGCCGGAGGTGCCCGCACGCCAGGCCGCACTAGCCTTCTTCCCACCGGCCAGCTGCAGCACTGCCGGGAAGGAGGAGTAGGCCCACAGGGGGAGCATCTCCGCCAGCACCGAGATGATCGCCGCGACGACCCCAACCAGGAGGAAGGTCAGGGCGTTGGGCTGCAGGCTCACAGACATGTAGTGGCCGGATCCACCGCCCGAGGAACGCATCGGGGTGTCAGCGCCTGAGAAACGCAACGGAAGCAGCCCGTAGAAGACGATCGCCCCCAGGGCCAGCGCCACGAGCGGAAGCTGCCAGACGCGCTGCCACTCGGTCCGCCCCGTGCGGGAACGCCTGACGCCCACGCGCAGCGCCGCCGCCACGATGGCCACGATCATGGCCGCGAACAGCAGGATCGACCAGCTGCCGAACCAGGTCCAGGCGTAGGCGTCGCCGCCGTCCTTGCCGCCCAAGGACGGCAGGAAGTAGGCCAGGGCCGCTGCGGCCTCACTCTTGTCCAGGGTGATACCTCCCAGGGATCCCATGCCCAGGGCAAGCAGCACCAGGTTCGGCAGGAGCACCGGCAGCAGAAGAATCGAGGCGAAACCCGACCCCTGGATCAGTACCGCAGCGATGTAGGCGACGATGATGAAGATCCCCAGGACCACGCCCAGTGCGGTGCTCAAGGCGCCCAGCTCACGGCTGACTTGCACCACCGGGCTCGGCAGGCGCTCGAGCAGCGACCCGCCGCTGCGAGCCACCACCAGCGCCACGAAGACCACCACAGTCACCAACAGGATCGTCATCAGCGCGGAGGAGGAGACCGTCATGACCTTCAGCCCCATCATCGTGGCGGTCATGGAGAACGGTGCCGTCACCAAGCAGGCCACCAGGGCCACAGCCAGAGCCTCGGCTCCGGCCCGCGCCAGAGTCGGGACCAGCGGGGCTGCCGACCCGTCAACCGCGGCTCGGCGGCGCGCCAGCCAGAAGACCCCGATGCCGGCGGCGGTCAGCGCCCCCATGGGCAGCAGCGTGAAGGTCAGGGTGACGGTCTCGTAAGAGTTCGACCCTGACATGACGAACTGCCCGCCCAGGCTCCAGCCCATGAGCAGCGGCAGCGTGGAGAAGGTCGTCGGGAACATCTTCGTCGAGTCCATGGTCGACATGGCCACCAGCGTGAGGATCGCGCTGATGGCTGCAGATCCGAGCACGATCGCCAGGCTCAGGGCCGTGGAGGTCAGGCCCGGGCCGCGGAACCAGGCGGTGAAGGTCTGCGCCAGGGGCGAAGGCTGAGCGGCCTGCCCGGGCTGCACGAATCCGCCTTGAGCCTGTGGCGCCGGCGCTGCAGGAGCGGTGCCTGCGGCGACCGGGGGCACAGGGACCTCGGTCGCGCTGTACGCCTCGGGTACGGGGGCACTCGGCGGAGGCGGCACGGGCACAGCAGGGAAGCTGCCGGTCTCCGGCCCCGACGTCATCGGGGGCGCAGGGACTGGAGCCTCACCAGTGCCATACGAAGGGTCGGGAGGAAAACTGCTGTTGGACACAGGTCTGCCTTCGATAGGGAATCAAACACGGCAGTTCTACCTCATGGAAACCGGCCGTGCACCAGTTTCGTGACCCCATCTTGATATGCGATCCGCACCGTCCGCGAATGAGCACGGTCATGCCCATCCTCGGTACGCCCAACGTCCTACCGCACCTGAGCCCTAACCCTGGCCGCCGGCCGAGTCTCCCTCGCCCTGCTGACCGTCGCCACCTTCCTGATCGCCACCGTCCTGGGAGCCGTCCTGCTGGTCCCCGGACTGGTCGGTTCCCTGCGAGTCCGTGTCCGACGGGGCCACACCCTGCTCGGCGGCCTTGTCCTTGACCGTGTTGAGGATGCTGATGAGGTCGTCCCGTCCCGGGAAGGAGACCCCGGACTGCAGCGCCTTGAGCGCCTGGTCGACATTGCCGATCTTGAGCTGACCGGAGAAGCTCTCCGCCTCGGCCAGGGTGTGCGTCTTGAGCACGCCCGCCCCGTAGTAGATACCCGCTCCTGTGGCCACCAGGGGCAGGAACAGTGCCGCCAGAACCAGCAGGGCGGCAGGCCCCTTCGGCTTTGCCCTGGCCAGGGCCGAGCAGGACACGAGGAATGCGAAGAAGGCCAGCACCGCGCCACCGCCAACGGCACCGATGGCGGCCCAGTTCGGCGTCCAGCTCTGAGTCGAGAGGATCTCGAAGACGTGCAGCGTGCTCAGCAGCGTGTAGGTCCCCCACCCCAGGGCCCCGCAGGCCACGAGCACCATGATCGTCCCCAACGGCAGGGCGGCCGTACGACGGCGCTCAGGCGGGCGTGGAAGCGCCACCGGGGGCTCCGGCTCGGGCTCGCCCCAGGTCTCCTGCACCGGCATCTGGGAGACCAAGCGCCTCGCGGGTTCGGGGTCGGCGTAGACCGGCTCAGCCGGGTAGACCGGCGGCGTTCCCATGGCCATCGTCTGCGGCGCCGCGGGCATGGGCTGAAGGACCTGCGTGTACTGGCTGCGCTGGTCCGGGGAGGCCGCCAGCTGCGGGGTCGACGTCGACGGCGGCAGGTACCCCCATCCTTCCCCTCCCGGCGGCATGGCGATGGCCTCCGTGGCCTCCGGCAGCGCCTCCAGCTGGTCAAGGTCGATCCGCTCGGTGGGCCGTCCGCGATCAATGTGATCGATGCGGCCGGTACGGTCGACGGCCGCATCCGCCTCTGCGTCGTCGTCGAACTGCGGCCCACGGGAGAGAGGACGGGACACGATGAGGCTCCTTGCCTGAGGGTACCGATGGGGTCTCTACGACCCCGAGGCTACGCCACCGGCGCCCCGGACACGAGGAGCCGGCGGCCTTGCCGAGTGCGTCACAATGTCAGGCCCCTGACGTGCATGCCCCACAGCACCGGATCGAGGACCCTGAACGGAGAGATACCCCGTTCGGTGAGCTGCTCGTTGTGCCGCGGAGACTCACCGACCGCAGACACAGCGAAGTGCCGATAGTCATGGATCTGCCGGTTCGCCTTGGCCTGCTCAGCCAGGAGCGTCACCGACTTCTCTCCGATCAGCTGGAAAAGTGACCTCACCTCAGCATCCAGGAAGTCGAGGTCCTCCATGAGCAGCCTGCCGGCGTCAGGCTCCTGCAGACCAGCCAGGATCATGGTGTCATCCCGGTTGACGTGTGCCGCCGGATTGGCCAGCGCCGGCGCCATCGGGCTCATCGCCTGGGGCAGCTGGTGAAGGGAGTCGAACTTGGAGACCGTCAGGGCCAGGAGCGCCCGACCGGACTCCATGAGCCCCAAGATCGTCGGCAGCACCTCCGCGGATCGCGCGCCCAGTCTCCCCCTATCGACGTCAGGAATGATGCCGGAGAGCACCTGACGCACCGAGTCCAGTAGAATCGGGTCGAAGAGGAAGATGACCAGGTCGGCTCGATCGTGGAAGCTGAACGCGGGCGGCCGACCAGTGAGGTTCTCGATGTCCTCACCCGGAACATCACGCATCACGATATACAGACGCCCCGACCGAGCCCCTGAGACCTCCCAGATCAGAGGATCACTCTCGAAGGAGGCTCCCATGAGCAGCGGGTGGGTACTCTCCATGGCCGCATTGTCTTTAAACAGCGGTCGATAGTACATGGCATTGTAGGCATCGTTGGTGCGGCGCGTGTACGGCTGCACCGTGCACGCCCTCTCCTGCGCATACCGACGCAGCACGTTGACCATGACGGCGATGTAGACGGATTTACCCGCCCCCCGCGCTCCCGTGATGGCCATGGTGAACACGTTGGCATCGCGCCAGCCCTGCGGAAGGTCTCGATGGCAGACGCCGCAGATTTCCTGAACGCACATCGACTGGCATCGCCGACACTTCACCTTGCTTGGAAGAACCTTGACGTCCTGCCTCAGAGTCTCCCGATAGAAAGGAGTGCGCTTCGTCTCATAGCCAGCGTATGTGGAGGCCTGAGGGTCCGGAACCTCAGCACACCCACCGGTGCACCTCAGGAATATCTCGGACGGAGAGATCGGAGTGAAACAGTAGGGGCACGCAGAACTCATGATGACGTTCCAATCGACGCATTAGATGAAGCGGGCTGAGCGAGCCAGTCCAGAAGGGGGTCCATGGTGGCGAGAGTCTGCGAGGTGAAGGCCGCATCCTCCCGCAGAAGCTCGTTCCACGCATCGCCATTAGGCACGAAGTAGGGCGCCCCGCTGTGGGGAGCGAGAGCACGAACGATCTCCGGGCTGCCCAGGACAAGGCACTCGCAGCGTCCCGTCTCCAAGGGAATGTCAGTGACGACGATGCGCCTGCCCCGGGCATCGGGGTCCACCTGCACTGAGCCGACCCCGCCCATCCCCCTTGAAGACGCATCGACCGAGCCACCGACGCTGAGGGAACGCACGTGAGGTGCAGCGATGCCCAGGGTTGCGTACAAGTCGGCCACAAAATTCAGGAACGACTCCACGCGGGGCCGGTGCTGCGCCATGGATGCGGAGGCGTCGAGGATGACCTCTGTGACCGTTGGCATCAAGGACGCCCCGGACTCCTGCCTGCGCTTGGCGCACCAGCCCCCCAGCCCGAGCGTCGCCACGCCTCCCTCACCCGGACGGACACGAATCGCGTCACCCTCCAACGTGAGCTGAAGGAGTGGGGCGCTGGCCTGGCCCGCCACCGGGATTGCCCTGATGAGGTAGGCGTGCTCCCCGCCCGCGGCGTCGAAGGACAGGTCGACGACGCAGTCGCCGGGGAAGGCCTCCTGGGATGACACGTTGGCACGAACGATGACGGGCCGCTCAGCCGACACCGCTCTTCCGGGGAAGGCCACGGCATCGCGCGAAGCCCCGAGATACTTCGGAGCGCTCGAGGTCCCCACGACCTCCAGGGTGGCGGGCACGGGAGCGACCAGGCCGATCTCCAGAGCACCCCGGTTGCTCACCGAGAACTCCCTCCACTGCCCACTCGCGAGGATGTCAGGCATTGGCTTTCCTTTCCCACAGCAGTCTCAGTGTCATCTCAGTATCCTCCGACGGCTTCCGGAGCCACGACTCGCAGCAGACAGCAGGGTCTTATCGACCCAGCGGCGGGCCCCGGCATCCTGATGAAACAGGTCATAAAGAATCGGTCGCCACAGCTCGACCGCCCCTGCCCCGCCGCGAGCGATGACAGCACGAGCTGTCGCTAAAGCCGCATCATACTTACCTGAGAACAGGCGGGAGGACTCCATTTCACCCTGCCTCAGCTGACTCACCTGCTCATCAACGCGGGCCGCCATGCTTTCTGACATGCGAACGCCACTGCTGAAATAGAGGTTCCGGACCAAGGGCTGCATCAGCACACCCGGCCCGTTGTCATCATCGGAGATCAGGTACTCCGGGTGCCGTTGGAGAATATCGGGAAGCTCCGCCATCACCTGCTCCAGCTTCTGATTCACCGACCGAACCTCGGGGCCGTTCCCTTTCCAGACGACGCCCTCAAGAAGAATGCGCTTGCCGCTCCAGACTCCGGCCAGCAGCACTGCCAGGGCCTTGACCATTGCCTGACGCACCGGATCGCGGCCGAGGTCGTGATGGTGAGCTGCCAGTGCACAGATGGCGCTCAGCACGTTGCCAGCATAGTGCAGGACCTCAACGTCGCTACGACGGCTCATCAGAGGCATCCCTCGACTGAGCACGACCAGGCTCATGGCAGCAGATGGGGAGAAACGGTGATTTATGCCGATAGTCAGGGAGCGATCAGTGAGTCCGTGACTGTCGAGGTAGGTCCGGGCCACCTTATCCGCATTCTCCGAGTCATACCTCCTGGCCAGGACCTCGGTGAAGATCTCGTGGAAGTTCTGACAGCCATGAGGGAGGTACTGCAACATATCGGGCGTCGCCTGCTGCGACAGCACCTCGACCACCGTGGGTTGAAGACTGAAGAGTCCCCCCAGGCGCCCCAGCGCGCGGCATGCCCTGCCGGTGTCCTTCCCACCGGCGGCGAGCTGCGTCAAAGCGACCTGCGCTTCGATCTGTACTCGATTCCCGGGCTCGTTGTCCTGGCTCAACCAGTCCAGGACCTCACGACTGAGACTGGGCAGGACCCTCAGTCGCCCAGAGTGCTCCTCGCTATCGAGCTGCCAGCTCACCCGGTCGGCCAGCAGGCTACGGCTGAGCGATGTCGCAGGCACAGCAAGAATCTCACGCTGCTCACGAGAACCGTAGGCGGCCGGCTGCATCATGTCGGCGTATCCTGCAGGAGGACATCGCATGTCCGGGTCGAGACGCTGACGTGCTCTCGGAGCATACGGTCCAAGACGCGCAGGCCCCCCGCAGTGCCCGGCTGCTCGGCCTCGACACGCTCTTTGGCCTGCGCGAGTGCTGCATCGACCGTGGACCGATGCTCCGGCATCCCGCTCCACTGACGCAGGCAACGGTTGGCCTGCTCGGAGACGGGGCGTTCGAGGTCGGTCATCCACCGGACCTCGCGGCACGCGGCATCGAGGTAGCGTTCGCAGAGCCCACTGACGAGTCCACTCACTGGTGCCCACCGGGGAATCCGAGAGAGGCGCGCATACCAGGCGGCGGGGTTCTGCGTTGCTGAGCCGAGTACGCGATCAGTCACCACCGCTGCGAGGTAGTCATTACCGACCATCGACTCGGATAGCACGACACGAGCTCCACCTCGATGAGCTCCGCCTCATCCTGTGCGCGCGCCTCCTCGTCCTGTGAAGAGCTCGGCGTCTCCTCCTGCTGAGGCTCGAGGAGCCCAGGATCGCAGGCCTCGGCCACGGCCAGCGGCCACCCCGGGCTGAGATCGGAATGATCGGGCAGGAGGCTGAGGACGTCCTTCATTCCTTCGTAGGCGGCGACCCACGCTCCCAGGTCCTGACTCATCAACGCCACCAGGCGTCCCCACGACGTCGTCGGCGCCGGCTCGACAGCACCGCTCTCGTGCGGGTCGATGACGACCAGGCCCGGTCGAGACTCCCCCATGTTCGTCAGGTCCTGTCTCGGAACGCAGGCCACGTCGATACGAGATTGTAGGAGCATCTCGACGTCCGAGGGCGTCAGGATCCTCTGGAGGACGGAGTAGCTCAGGTACCGTCCGGTGGCCGGGGCGCAGGTGCGCAGCAGCGCCCCGATCCACAGGGCGGCTTCATCGGTCGAGGACACTGCGAGGACCACAGTGTTCCTCCTGCGTGCCTGGTCAGACGGCACGCCATCCCATTGGGCGCGGATCGTCTGGAGCAGCCCCGGCTCGAGAGCGTCGGCCATGGCAACGAGGGCCGGGCTCCGCGAGCCGTCGGCCAGGAACTCGGCCACCGTGTCGTCGTCGACGCTGGCGCCGGGTCGCAGCGACGCCGGGTCGGGAAGCTCCGCCTGCCTCACCTGCTCGGGCCCGAAGGGAGTCACCCAGCCGGGTGATCGCCACAGGTCAATGGTTCGTAGGTCGGGCGCTGGTTCGTGGTGCTTGGCAAGCACCACATGGGTCATGGTGTTGGGCCGTCCCGTTGTGTCGTTCCCCGCCGGAGCGGTGTGGACGAGTACCAGGCCCTCGTCCGTCCAGAACTGTGCCAGGCGTCGATCAGCTGCCGCCACCTCCTGTTCCGTGGGGAATCCGGACAGGGGCGTCACGGGATTGAGGGTGGGGTCGATCAACGCGTAGAGCGTGCTTGCATCGCCGTCACTCAGGCCGGCAGACTGCGTCATCGTCTGCCACCCCGAGCGTTCTACCCCGTCAACGACATGGTCGACATTGGTGTAAAGAAGCTGCTCGCATCCCGACATCAACCCGACATTCGGATCAGAGTCGTCTCCCACCAGGGTCACCCCCTCTTGATGAGAGCAGACAGGGAAGGATCGACCAGACCGAAGTGCTCGAGCGCCAGATGCCGAGCCTTCTCGTCAATGGCGCTCAGCGGATAGGAGTCGATAACCAGCCTGAAGTATCCGGCAGGGAATTTCGAGTGATCGAACCATAGTGACAGCGGCTGGCCGTTAGGCGGCACCTGGACGGACGTTTCAGCCTGCGGGTGGTTGTCCTTGGTGGGGCGCTCCAGGAACAAGTTGACTCGCTGCCCGTCAGCGGCGTGGAGAGGAAGGTGCGAAGGGTTGTGAAGCAGGGCCACTCCGATGGCTCCCGACTGATTCGGGACCCCCCTGAGGGCCTCAACGGTGATCTCCACGACGGTGTGCCCGAAACGCGCTACCGCTTGACGCATGAAACCGCCCATGACCTTCACGTCGCCCGGCCACTTGAGAGAGTACTGGTAGGTCCACAAGGAGGGGACCTCAATGCTCACGGGCGGTGAGGAGATCTGGGTGCCGGACATGTAGGTGATCGCATTGAGGTGGAGGCGCCCGCCGGGAGCGGGCAGGCCGTTCTTGATGACGCAGCCGCCATCAGCCTGGTAGTCTCATGGGTCACGGACATGAAAGGCGCTGCCGAGGCATCGAACGGAGCGTCCAGAGCCGTCATGCGCAGCTCGACAAGAGTCGCATCGCCCGGCCAGGTGAATGTCACCAGATCCCAGTTCAGACGGCGAGTCAGCGTGACGTTCTCGATGCTGGTGGCACGTTTGCGCTGGACGGTCGTGCCGATCGTCACCTCCCCATCACCGTGGAAGGTCACCGGGGTGAAGTAGATGGTGTCCCACTCATGCCCGTCGGGCCATGGAACCGCAGAGATCGTGCGCAGCTGCCGGGCCGAGGAGTCGAGCTCCTCGATACCTGCGGCCGCAGTGATGGCCGCGTCCTGGGGAAGGCCCGCGTTCGCCAGTGCTTCCTCGGGAACGGTGGCTCGATCGGATGCCGCCGGGTCCACAGGCCTCTGGGTGCGGTAGACCGTCACGGAGGACTGAGACAGCTGGGTCCACGTGAGTCGCAGAGCCGACCCGCGTGCCGGGTCACTCCCTTCGTCGTCAGCAATGCCCAGGTCGACGATCTTCTCGCGTTCCACCTCGGGAGTGATCTGCTGGCGCATCGGCGTGGAGGTGTAGGTCTCCCCGGAGATCTGGGCCTCGACGGCGGCAACGTAGTTGTACTGCTTTCCCCCCACGAGATTCTCAGAGTCCTGAAATCCTGCTCCGTTGTTCGGGATCTCGCAGCTGAGCCAGGCACTCCCGCGCAGATAGCGCCCGACCGATTGCTCCAGAGGAAGGCGGGCGGTGCGCACCTTCACCGTGGCCCCGGGGGGAGCCACCGGAGGTTCCCAGGAGGCGTCAACGCACCGGGACTCGGAGTTGAAGCTCAGGGACCACTGCGCCACGGGGTGAACGACGACGCGACTGGCGACTCGCCGGCACTGCCCCAGATACTTCTCGTCATCGCCGAGGCGCTCGTAGCCCCATACGGTGACGAAGCGCACGGCCGTTGTCCACGGCGCCGAGTCCAGTGCATTCAGCCCCTCAGTGACGGCCACCTCGTCGAAGTCATCCGGGCTGTAGGGGTCCTCCAGGTCTGAGATGACCACCCGATAGACCTCGGCCTGTTTCGCATCGGGCCAGGTGTAGCGCAGGCTGCCTCCGACGTCACTGACGGTGACCGAGACTCGCCCTCCCTCCTCAGGTCGGTCAAGATCCTCACGCGAATAGTCGTAGGCGGGAAAGATCCACTCGATCGTCTTCTCATCGGAAGGGGCCTGCGGTGCCTGGTCCGGCTCCGGCGTCGGCTCCTCGTGGGTGTCCTCCTGCGCGACGGGAACGTCAGGTGAGGGGGCGCCCCCGGACGGAGTCTCGCCGGCGTCGGCTCCCTGCTCCCCCGGCTGGACGCTGACCCCCTCCTTGGGACCGAACCTCCTGTTGAGCATGAGCGCAACCGGCAGGGCCACGGTCATGGTCAGCTCATTGTTCCCGTCCAGCACACGGTCAACGATCTCCTGAGGGGAGAAGACCGTTCCGCCGTCAACATCCTTTCCGGTGAGCATGAGGGACTTCCATGACGAGGCACGGAGGTGCTGCTTGACCTCTTCAGGTGCCTCGTTCATCCATTGCGTCATTGCATGCGTGAATTCACGAAAACTGATAGCCATATTTGAGTGTCCTCAGGGTCGGTATGTGAGGGGAGACAACGGGCTCAGTGACGCTGCCACAGTTGATGTGCTCAGGTGCGGCCCGTTGCCCGCTAGTACTCGAGAGGACCGGACAAGGGTTCCGGCCCTGCGGGCGTATCGCCCGGAGCCCCGTTGGAGGAGGAACCGGCGCTGCCAGGAGGCGCCTTCTGGTCCCGTCCGACGTTGAAGTAGTCCATCCCGGCGAGCGGGCCGCTCGGGCTCTGGTCGTGATCCGGGTAGATGAAGTCAGCCGGCGCAATCGGGTTCGTGGTTTCGACCAGCACCATCGTGGGAGACAACCCGTCGTTCCACTGGCTGAGCCAGGACTGGTCGGGCACTGTCAGGGACTGCGGGCCCGAACGGGCCACCGGCCCGAGAACATCGAGCACCACTGATCGTGAGCCCCCGGTCGTCAGATCATGGCAGTAGGCGGAGACCTGACGCCGCTCCCCCGAGGGCGTCATCACCGTGAGCCGGGGGTCGGGGCCCTGATCCCCCGAGAGGATCGCCAGACACTTCTGCCAGATCTGACTCGCCTGGCCCGAGCGCACCCCCTTGGTCTGCAGCCCCTGCGCCCAGTTGCTCAAGGCGCTTCCCGCCTCACCGGACTCCGCCGTCAGCACCAGCTGCCGGGTCGCCAGACGGTTGCGCTGCTCAGGGTCCAGGTCCACGCCGATACCGGCCCGCATCGTCTCCCAGGCCTGGGTGAGCCAGCCCACGGTGAAGACGTTCGTGCGCAAGGAGGCAGCGGCGTCGGCGAGGTGTTCGGGCGAGGCTTCTGCCTCGACCCGCTGGATGGCATCAGGGAGCGCAACTTTCTGCGAGCTCCGGTCGGGTCCTGTGTCACGGGCCCCGAGCGGGTCCTCCAAGAAGGCCGAGACGATTGTCGCCCAGCGCCTGAACTGTGAGTAGGCGGCCCCCTGGGCGGCGAGGTCCTCCACCGCCAGCCGAAGGTTCGCGGTGAGCAGGGGGATGCGTTGGTCTCGTTCCTCGATCCTGAACAGGATGCGGAAGACCTCACGCTGCTGCGAGACGAAGGTTGATATCGAGACGGCCAGCCACCCGATGACTGTCACGACCGCAAGGAGCGCGAAGTACAGCCAGCCAATGCGGCCCATGGTCTTGCTCACCACCAGGACCGCCAGGACGATCACGAGGACCAGCAGGAACAGACGCAGGATCCTGGCCAGCCTGCGCTGGCGCTGCTCCAGCTCCCCGCCGGGCTCCTGCCCGAGAAGCGACTGGAGCTCGTGGGACAGCGCGGCGACGTCGTTCCTGGTGGAGGTGAAGCAGTTGGAGAGAACGGCGCCCAGGCGCGGCAGAAGGCGACGGCTGTTGTCGGCTCGCCACCGGTCTATCTCCGCCAGCTGGCGTGCCGCCTCTGGGCCCTGGGAGTGCTGGGACTGGGAGAGCTGTTGCAGATAGGTGCGGACGCGGTCGATCTCGAGCTGGTCCCAGGAGTGGAGCACGGTGCCGGCCGGCAGGTCGCCCAGTGGCTCGGTGATCTCGATGCGACTCTTCGGGCCGGGAGGCGCGGCGATGGCATCACGCCGCGGCAGGTACCCCTCGTAGGCCTGGATGCCCAGCGACGAGTGGGCCGAGCCGTCCAGCAGGGCGATCGTTCCTGAGACCAGGTCCTGCCACAAGGCCCCGAAATCCCGTTGGACGGGTTGACCCGACCGTGGGAAGTCCGCGGGCAACGTGTCGCTGGCGCGCTTGGCGGCATCGGTCAGCTCGTTCCAGCCGACGGTCCGCCCGTTGGAGTCCACGCCTCCGACGACGACCTGTACCGCGGATCCTTCACCGAAGACCGCCGACGCCACTCCAGAGGCGATGGAGGCCTTGGCGGCCCGCACACGGCTGCGGAGCCATTCACCGGGAGCTCCGATGAGCGCCTTGACCAGGAAGGAGAAGAAGAGCTTGAGCGCCTCGAGGCCCCCATGCGGCGCGCACCGGCGCGTTCGGGCATCGGCACCTGAGGACGTCTCAACGAGTAGATGTGGCGCTCCTGCCAGGCCTGTGCCACGGCGGCGACCCTGGCCTCAGGATCCGCGTACGCCGGGACCCGGACACCGGTATCGGCGCGGGTGGGTTGCGGGAAGCTCTCTCCGACCTCAGTGACCTGACGGCGCAGCTGGTCCTCCACGCTGTGGGCGTCAACGATACGGACGAAGCTGCGCACGACGTTGATGTCGTAGGAGACGTCTTCACGCTGTCCGTCATGCGGCGCCGCATTGACGGCCCCGCACAGACCGGCCTGCACCGCCAGACCGACCGCGGCTGATCCCGGTACCGTCTCCGGCCTGGTCCACCACGGGATGGCGCTGTAGGCCGGATCGGAGGTGGACTCCGGGGAGAGCATGATCTTGCGCCAGCCGATGCGCCCCAGCTCGGCGGGCAGCGGCTGCGCGGAGTAGGGAACGATAACGCGCAGGCTCTCCCGGCGCGCGTGCTGCGGGACCCCCAGGAGCTGATAGAACTGCTCCGCGCTGGCGGGCAGGGCGTCCTGAGCGGGATGCCCTACAGGAACGACGACGAGCAGCCGGACCGTTTCCAGGTCATGGCGGTTGACGATCCGGGAGAAGGTGCTCACTGTCGACCTGCCCGTGATCGGCCCACACGGCGACGGGGTCGTAGCGGTCCGCTGCCTTGTCCGGCTCGCCGTCGCTCTCGATCCAGGCGAAGGGAGCGAGCAGCCCAGCGGCGGACAGGTCGACAAGCGCGGACAGAACAGGCCGTTGGCTCGGCGGAGCAACGAAGACCGATACAGACCGGGACTCGGCAGGCCCTGATGATTCCATGTCAGTACTCGATTCCGGATCCGAATGATGTCGGCGAGGCGCCCAGGTCCGAGGCGGGCGGAGCTGAGGCGACAACGCCACGAACGTGACTGAGCTCGTCGTGCATGTCCTGGGCGAGATCGATGGTCAAAGGTGTCGTCTCCACCAGGGAACGTCTGCGGTAGTTGGTGAAGTGCCCGGGTTCATCGGCCTTTCCGGGGCCAGGCAGGTAGTTCTGCTCCAGGTCGCCGAGGATCACGTCGCAGTAGCTCAAGAGCTTTTCGCGTCGAAGTTCAGGATCCGTGAGCTGATCGATTCCGGCGGCCGGAGTGAGACCGTCGACCTGTCCCCGGCCCAGGAGCGTTGATACGGCCTCGTCGACCGGAGTCGTCACCCCGAAGGCGATCTGCGGCTCGTTGACGGAGGCATCAGCCCATCGGCGCAGCACCCGCCAGGGCCTGAAGGCCTGTAGACCGTCCTCGCCCACGCGCAGATACGCCAGAAGGGATGATTCGAGCACCGCGGGCAGCCAGGCGTTGGCGGTGATCATTCGTGACGGCGGAGTGAGCATGGGAGCGGGGAAGGCCACCCACTCCTGCTCCTCGGTGTCCCAGACACGTACCGGCTGGGTGTCGGAGTGGCCGCCCCACGGCGCCCGTTCGATCCCGCCGGCCAGGGTGGCCGTCCACCAGCCACGCACCATGGTGAGGCGTTCTGCGTCACCGAAGGGCAGTCCACCGCTGAGGGACGTGCTCGCCGGAACCGCCAGAACGCGTCCCGGGCTCCCTGCCGAGCCGTGGGCCCGGTCCCAGGACTCGCGCACGGAGCGCAGCAGGCCGGAGTAGGCCACGGGCAGGGTGCGTGGGTAGGAGCCGAAGACGTCAATGCGGGCGACGTCCTCGTCCCCCAGGGCCTTGTCGACTCGGTCGTGCACCAGCTCACGATCGATGGTCGACTCCTGGTCGAGGTAGTCGAGGAAGTCCTGGGCGACGCTCTGATTGCGCAGGGGGATGGGCGAGAAGGTGTATGCCAGCGCGGGCGTGTCACCGTTGTGAAGAGAGCGGTAGGTCTCGGTGCTGATCTCCACCAGGGGCCGTGCCATCTCCAGTGTCCGTTTCAGGCCGGTGAGAACGGCCTGCGACCGCTGAGACCGCTCGTGCTCGCCCACCGTCTCGTCGGTGAGGAAGCTGCGCAGGGACTGGCTGCAGAAGACCTCGAAGGCCTCACCGCGCCGTGCGACGAACGCTCGGGCGCGGCCCAGGACCTCCGAGGGGCGCAGACGCAGCTCGTACCGGGCCGGTGTGGGAAGGGCGCTTCCGGTGGCGCCCTGGAGGCCTGCGGGGACCCACGCGGTCGTCACGGTGAGCAGATCCTCCGGGGGCTTGTCCCCCGCCCCCTGCTCCCAGGTCCCGGAGAGGACCTCCTGGACAGTACGGGAGTACGCCTGGTGGAAGTCGCGTTCACCGCCGACGGCGTCGGAGATGTGTGCTCCTCGAACCGTCCGGGATACTGTTCCACCGGCATGAGGACGACCTCGTTGTGAGCGGTGGCGAACCGCTGCGGCACGATGCTGCCGTCGGCCTGGCCGGGCTGAGGCTCCTGGGGCCATGCGCTGTAGACGTCCGTGGTGACGTCGGCGATGCCCTGCTGGCTGGCGCGGACCGCCCGCGCGTCCACGAGGACCTTGCGGGCATCGTCCAGGACGTCTTCCAAGGGCTTGACGGCTGAGGTCATCATGTCGCGCATCGCTGTGGCGAGATGAGCGGCGGTTCGCGCGCTGAGCCAGTGGAATGCCGACTGCTGCAGCTCGGACTCGAGCTTGCCGGTCACTTCCCCGAGCCCTGCTCCGCCCAGAACGGCCTTGCCCATGCCGCGCAGCTGGTTCAGGAGGGAGTCGGGAAAGGACAGGGGGTGCTGGGGCGCCAGATGCTCCATCGCCGCGACCCGAGGAATGAGCGTGTCCAGGACGCCCCCGGGCTGGCGCAGCCGCCCCAACAGATACAGGGCGTAGGGAAGTCCGAGGTCGGCGATCGCCTGCCGGGTGGTGGCCGCGAGGCGGTCAGCCATCTCCTCGACTCGTTTGAGCGCGTAGTTGAGGCTGGCGCGCTCGAGCTCGGACATGAAGGCCGACTCCTTGGACGTGGTCAGCCACCGGTTCATCCCGTCAGCCCATTCGGTCACCGGCATTCCCTCGGCCTGGGGCCGTTGAGCCAACACGGCCTTGACCGCGTCCTTGGCGTGGCCCCCCAGGACGGACTTGTTGACGGTCGAGGAGACCGTATCGCTCAGGAACCAGTCGATCGTGGCCTGGTCCACCGCCGAGCTTCCCGCCAGGACCGGGGAGCCGGAGGAGGTGGGAAGTCCCAGGCTGCTCAGCTCGCTGTCCTGACGATGCGCCCACAGGTCGGCAAGTCGCTGAGTGTCACCGGTGGTGTCACCCACCAAACGGAATCCGTCCAGGCTGTGGTCGACGGAACGCCGAGCAATGCGTTGGGCGGCGTACTCGGCATACCGGTCCCGCCCGGTGCTCAGCGACGCGTAGCCGAAGGAACCCCACGCCGTGTCCGTGGGATCCACGCCCCAACTGGTCATGTCCCGTCCCGGAATGGAGACCTGGTTGGCGATGTCGTAGGAGACATAGTCGTCGAAGGCCGACGACGAGATGTAGCGCGCCAGGCCGCGCCCCATTCCCCGGAAGACTCCCTCGGTGGTGCCGTCCCCGAAGACCGCGCCGGAGCCGCCGGCGCGCAGGCCGATCGGGGTGATTCGCTTGAAGGCCCGCCCCGCCCGATTCGTCAGTCCGAGCGTCTCGTAGAGCCGCTGGTCGAGCTCGGCCGCGGCGCCGTCGGCCCCCGCCTGGGCGGCCACGATCTCCCCCAGCATGGCCAGGGTGTTGCCCGGCATACCCGAGCGCATGTGTGCCGGTACCGAGGCGAAGGCCTCGGCGGTGTAGAGGAACACCGAGATGAGCTGGGGGTCGATCGCCGGCGTCGAGTTGACTCCTGCGATGAGGCGACACACATCGAGGGTCATGGACGCCCCAGACCCTCCAGCCATCGAGGAGACGACGAGCACCAGGGGCGGAGCCGTGGTGTCGGGGGCGGGACCGGCTCCGGGAACCGCCTGTGAGACCAGGGCCGCCTGCTCCTGAGCCTTGGGGCTCACCATGCGTGCGAGGCCGACTGCACGGCCTGCGAGATGTCACGCAGCCTCGTCAGAACGAGCAGGCGACCGATCCCCCGGAACTGTCCGGCACCCACTGTCACGGGGAAGGCGACGTCCTTGGGGCGGCGAGGCATCCAGGTGGCCAGCTGTCGCAGCCCCTGACTGCCGTTACGTTGAACCGACTGAGTCAGAGCCTCGTCGACGACGCGGTACTCGCCGTTGGCGACGCCGCATGCCACATAGGAGCCCCCTTGGCGGCTCACCGAGGCCACCGCCTCGCCCTGCTCCTCCTGAAGGGGGGTGTCGACGTTGAGGAACTGCCAGCAGCCCGGCACCTCATCGATCCCGTGGACCGCCAGGTCCGCGTGCAGCTGGTCCAGCATGTAGGACAGTGTTCTGGCGCCTGACCCACCGCATCCGACGACGAGGACCTTGTGCATGGTTCGATCGTTCCTTTCTGCCAGCCTTCGGCATTATATGAGTGGCCGTATCGCCGCAGGTCACGGACTGATAACCACCGTGATTCCGGTGCGCTCTCTACGAGGCGCGCCCCATTGACTAGACGCTATAACGTGGGCAGGGCAGCCGGAGGGTCCTGAGGATCGGAGTTGGACGAGGGACGCTCGTCTGCCTCTGCCTCAGGGCTGGACGCCTGTGGCGACGGCGTCCCTGAGCTGGTCGGGAAGCCGGCGAAGGGACTGTCGTCGACCGGGTTGAGGGAGCCGAAGCCGCCCCCGGCCTCCGCCATCGACGTCCCCGCTGTGGGCAGGGTCCCGATCCGCCCCTCTGCTGCTGAGGTCGACGCTGCGGCCGGCTCGGCGGGAAGGATCGAGTCGACGCGAGCGGCAAGATGGGCGCGGGCATCGTCCACCACCTTGGCCAGGACGGCGTCGTCCAGTGAGGCTGCCAGCACGATCAGGGTCACCCGCCGCACGTCGTCCGACTGCGACGGCTGGTCGGCAACCGCGATCCACTGGCCCCGGACTCCCAGGGGCACGACCGCCCGCCCACCACGTGATCCGGGTGTCGCCCCGGAGACCGATGGAGCGTCCGGCTCGACGACTCGACCTGGGGGACCGCAGTAGGTGACAGTCCCATGATGGCGCGCAGACGGTAGCCGTCCATCTCAAAGGTGCGCGTACGGCCCCGCAGGGAGTACATCCTCATCCGTTGGGAGGGCAGCTCGATCCTGGGAGAGGTCCCGTCACGGGGCACGTCCACGACAGTCGTGCCCGCGACCAGCGAGCCCGAGGGGATCACTGCCGAGAGGTACTTGAGGAGGTAGAGGACTCCGATCGGGATCAGCACTCCGCACAGCAGCGCGATGATGAATGCCGTCCATGCGGTGCCGACGTTGAGCGGGCGGCGCATATCGGCTTTGAAGGGGACGGCGACGCTTTGAGGCTCTCCCTGGTTGTTCAGCGGAGCCACTGTGACGGTCACGGTTCCTGTCACCGCGCCGTTGGCGTGCTCCTGAGCCGCCAGCTTGACCGGTACGGTTCCCGTCTTCCCCCCTCCTCGACCTTGACGCACGTGTCCTTCGACGACGCCTGAGCCGAGAGCGTGACGGTTCCGGCTTCCTTCGGGGAGCCGGTGAGCGTGGTCTGACCGTCCCCGATCCAGACACATCCCGGCCCGGTGACCTTGAGGTCGGCGCTGGCCGCGGTCTGACCATCCATGCGACCGAAGTCGATCTGGTCACCCAGGGTCGGGTAGTTCGACGGCGGCGAGACAGTCACCGCGGTCGAGACCAGCGATGGCGAGAGCGTGGTGCCTTTGACGGGTGAGCCGCTGGCACTGGTGGCATCACCCGTTGTCAGGGTGAGGCTGGTGGTCAGGGTGCCGCTGCCTAGAGCGGCATCCTTGGGGATCGTGATCCGTTGCGGCGTGGACAGAGAGGCCGGGTCGGTGCTCGTGAAGAGGGTGTGCTCTTTTCCCTTCGCATCCTTCAGCGACACGTTCAGGGAGACTGGACCGGTGAGATCCGACGCAGGAACCTCCGGGCCTCCGACGCCGTCAACCAGCTTCAGGTCGGCGTTCGGCACTGCCTCCCCCTGGCGCAGGGTCGTCTGTCCCAGGTTCTTCCAGGCCATTGACAACGGCGAGCTGAGGTGGAGATTGACATGAACCTCATGTCCTGCCGAGGCTGACCGCCTGTCCACGAAGACCAGGCGCCACTGCCCGTTCCATGCGGCGGCGTTGGCGGAGTCAAGGTCGATTCGTAGCGTCCGCCCCGTCATCCACTCGTATGAGACGCCCTGCTTGTTCTGCGGGCCGCTGGAGTCCGATGTCATCGCGATGGGCGTCTGAGAACCAGGGGCGTAGAGGTCGGCCTCCAGTCCCTGCGTATCCGACGAGGCCAGAATATGTACGCTGCGCAGCGAACGATCCAGGACGAAGCTGGTCTCTCCGTCGGAGCACACGTCGCCCTGACAAATCTTGGTCGTGCTGCTGGAGACCGAGCGCCCCGGGGCGGAGATCGAGTCGAACGCCATGAGCAGTGAGTCGATATCCGTCACCGGATAGAATCCACCCGGTGGATCGGAGACATTGCCGCACGACTCGACTGAGTTTTTAGCGGCATTCGCCCCTCCACCGAGAGTGATTCTCTTCATGAAATCGAAGTTGGAGTCTCCGCTGCTCAGTCCAATGCCCAGCAACGTGATGTGGGAGGAACGCAGCTGGTCAGCGAGTCCGGTGGGCCGGCAGATGTCCTGCTTTCCTGCGGACTCGGCCGTCTTCACGCCCGACTCATCAGTCAAGGCGGAGCCAGGAGCATAGGGTTTGGTGGTGCCGAACTCCTGCTGGGACTGCTCAGAGTCCCGCACATCGAGGTCGTAGGCGCCGTCCGAGAACCAGGCCACTGCCCGGCACTCTGAGCGGTCATGTCCCGCCAGGTCCTGACGCGCTCCCTCCAGAGCGGCCCAGTAGTCTGTGTCGTAGTCCTTGAGATTGTCTCCAGCTGCAGTGATCTGCTTATCGACCTCGGGTAGAGAACCTGAGTTGATGGTGACCCAGTCGCCCTGTGGGTGATAGTCGGAGGCGAATCCCGCGACCCTCACCGTCAACGTGGCCTTGGAGGAGTCGGCGAAGGCCGCGAGACGCTGCGCAAGATACTGGCTCGCCTTGACTCTCGCCTTCTCCGGATCCGACTGCCTCAGGGAACCCGACTGGTCCATCAGGAGGACCAACGACCCCTCGCCCTTACCTGAGAGGCAAGCCCCGAATGAGCTGAGAGGCCCGGAGGACTGATCCTTCTGGGGCGCGGCGAGAGCCTGAGGGGCAGCGGGCAGCGTACCCCCTGCGAGCAGGAGGATCGTGACGCCCAGAACTGCCAGGACGTTGACGGCCAACCGTCTCAAACGATGGATCAGTTCACAGCAACTGTGACGCGGGGTCATATGTCACTCACATCCTACCCACGAACAAAGCAATTCTGACAGATGTGGCCACAATGGCCAGGAAGCACAGCAGCACCGACAGTCGGTACAGGAGCTGGGGGCGCGAGGAATAGAGATACCACGGACTGGTCTGGCGCTTGGCGTTGCGAACAACAAAGACCGTAGCGGCCCCCAGTCCCACCAGCACCGCAAGCACCCAGCCAATACCCGCCACAACCACTGACTCAAATAGTGCGGACAGGGCGATCGAGACAACGGCCGCTGCCAAAGCGATGTACAGGAGCCCCTCGGGGGCCTTGGTCACGTGGATCGAGGAGCTCTCGGAGCGCCAGATCGAGCCATCGGTCCCCGAACCGAACCCGACACCACTACTCGTATCGGCGTCACTCGATCGGAGGCTGCCGGATGTCCCTAGCGTGGCAGGCGCCCCTGAGGGCGAAGCCCCTGCACTGCTGACCTCCCCTGCGGAGGGCTGTTTCGTCCAGGAGCCCGCGCTGGGAACCTTCGGAATCTGCGCCATGATCGTTCATCATCCTCTCGTCTGCTGGACACCACCGGAGCAGATCCACACCATCACGTTCGCGGTCCTGCCACACGGCTCACCATCTTAAGCTCGACTATGAAACGCCTTCCCTGCTCTGGCGCAGCAGCTCGACAAGATCGTGGCGCCACGACAAAGGAATCCCCATCGACTCCACCTTGGCAAGGACTGCATCGACACTCTCGGGGCGCACGTCGCCGGCATAGTGGCGAGCCTCGATGAAGGTATTCCTCCGTAGCGCCTCAACTCCCACGTAACCGCTGGAGCCCGCCGCGATCGCGGGCAGAACCACACCGCACAGGAGAACGATCGCGGCAAGCGTCTTCGGCCTGGATCTCGCGATCGCGATGATCGCCATGACGACGGCGACGAATGCCAGCAGAGCCCCCGCGATCACGGCGACGACCGCCTTCCAGCTGACGAGCGTCGCGCCATCGAAGACGATGGCGAACACGCGGATCGATGTGAGGAGTGCGTAGACACCCCACCCGAGTAAACAGCATCCGATGACGGTAAGTATAATACTGGCCGACATCGCCCTGCTGCGCCGAGCTGTCTTCGCCGAGGGCCCAGGTGAAGACAACTCGACCTCGGCGGGTGAATGTCCCTGGTGCATACTCAAGGAGGAATCGGCAGGCGGCTCAGACAATGACGGAAAGCTCATCCTCGGCACCTCTCAGTAACGAAAGAAGTACAGCCGACCCTCACTGCGCCAGCAGCGTTCCGATCCTCGCCGTCAGAAGAGCTCATATGAGTTCCTGTTCAAGGAGAATCCTTTTCCTGTCCATTGATTCCAGCACTTCACTCCGTCCTCACTGGATGAACAGGCGTAGTTCCCGTCCGAGCTCTCGCTCGTCGTCCCATACTCCAGGGTTTGCATGTTCTCACCCTCATGCCCATCCAAGATGAGTCCGCACGCCAACGCAGCGTCCGCCGTGCCGACACTCAGGGCGAACAGAGTGTCATCACAGTCCTGCTGGCCGTTGTCAGCATAGAAACGCTCATTGATGAAGCAGTTCAGCTGACCATCCACGACCTCGCACACGATGTTCTTCGAGGGGGTTTGAAAGAGATCCGTGGTGATCGACCCCGCAGGCGCCGGGCTCGCCTTGTCCGGCGTCGCGCTAGCCTCCGAGCCAGAATGCGAGGATCCGAGCTTATCGACGGCGTGGATGCAACCGTACATCAGCGCCATGACGATCACTGAGATGACGAGGCACCCCAGCGCCATCCCTCCGCATGACGAGTTGGCGCGGGAATTTGCTCGCACGGGTGCTTGCTGCATCCCCTGAGGCGGGGTCTGCATCGGCACCGGCGGCATCTGCTGGGTCTGGTGCGCCTGCACCGGAATCGTCTGGGTGGCCGCCTGCCGGGCCTGGTGGCGACTCCATGCCTCCGCCGCCTCCTTGGAGCCCCGCTCCTCGATGATCCACTGGCGCAGCTCCGGGGGGCACGAGGGGTTCATGACGATGAGGGCGTACAGCTCGGGATACAGGTCCGCCAGCTGCTCCAGCCTGTCCGCGGAGGTCTCTGGATCACGAGCCTCAGCGGCTTCAGGAATCTCACTCATATCATTACCTCAACCGAACGATAACACTCCGAGAGTCACCCACCATCGGCACCCCTCGACAATCATTACGGGCTTCATCACCCCAACACTGTTCACTGCCGCGTTTGACGCACCAGCGACCTTCACACAAGCCCAGCCACACCTGTTAACTAGTCCAAGAATACATGCCACAAGTGCCTGGCAATCGAGAACACTAGCGCGGGAATGCCAACCATCACAGCCAAACCGAACTTGATAATATGTAGAAGCAAGGGAACAAGCGTTAACAACATTAAAAAAGTCGGGGCTTCTCCCTTGTACCACACCTTGAATCCAAATGCGTTATAAATAGGGTCTAAGAACGCCAGTGCTCGCCACCCGAAGGGGAATCCGGCACCCATGCCGAAGAAGATCGCATAGCCGGATGGCTCATCAAAGGACCTGGTCACAGCATAGAAGATTCCCATGCCGGCAAGCCCTCCCAGAATCATCATGACGGCATCCTTCATGATGCTGTGGGAGATCTCCGGTGTCATGTTCATGCGAGAGCGGAGGGGTTGACGTCCGACCGGCTGCGCGGATGGCGCCGCCCCTTCGGTGTACGCATAGGGATGCGTCGTCTGCGGCTGGTTCGTGTAGTACTGCGACGAGTCTTCAGGGATGCCGTTGGGGATCGTCATAGCGACAGTGTAGACGCCGCCACCTTCGTGTGATGTCCTGTTGAGCAACTACCTCGTCGTCAACCCCGTGTCGCCGCGCCACCGCTGACGGCTCACCTCCAGGCACTGTCGGCCCCACTTACTGCCTCACGTCAGGGTTGTGCTCGAAGAGGAGGCCTGGGTATTCGGCGGGTGGTGCACCACGAGCGCTGAGCGCGGGGGCACGATCACGTGGCCGCTGCAGGACTGGCCGCTCAGCAGGTCGGCGCCCACGACTCCGGCCACCTCGGCAGCCCGGTCGGAGTGGTTGAGCAGGAAGAGGACGTCCCCGCGCCGCTGGGCCTCAACGCCGTCAGGCAGGTCGGCGACCACGGGTCGCAGCCGGGCGTGCGCGCACACCAGTGTCAGCAGGGCGGCCCGGCTGAGGGCGTCAAGATCGGCGGCCACGTACCATCCCGCTCCTGCCCCGCTCATAGAGCGCCGAGTGATGGCGGGCCGCCCGGCCAGATCCACTCCCCCGCCGCGGCCGTCGAAGACCGCGACGACCTCGACCGGCTGCCGGCCCTGCCCCGCCCGGTTGTTCTCAGCCGCCCCCTCGGGCACCTCGTCGATACGGAGCTCCTCGGCCCAGCCGCCGGCACGTAGATCGGGGGCGGGCGTTCCCATCCGGTCCAGGACTCGGCGCAGGGGCTCGCTGACGGCCTCCAGTCCCGTCCAGGTCTCTGCGGAGGGGGTCCCGACGGCGCGGCTGAGGCGGTTGACGAGCGCGCCTCGGGGATCGGGCTGCTGGACCTGACCGGTCAGGGCGGCGTGATCGGTGACCCGCACCCCCAGCAGCGGCCGCAGGGATCCCAGGTAGCCGCCCAGGACGGCTCCCGCGTTGGCGTCGACGACCCCGGTGGGACCGGCCACCAGGACCTGGGCGCCTGCGGCGACCGCCCGCTCCAGGCGCTCGGCGAGCTCAGGGCGGTCGATGAACACGGCGGGAACGATGATGAGGCGATAGCCCTCCAGGCTCCGGATCACCGGGACGATGTCGGTGGCGATCCCGGCCTCCCACAGGCTGCGGTGCCAGGCGCGGGCCGCCTCGAAGCGCTCACCGACCTCGACCGGGCCGATGGCCGCGCTCAGTGCCCACTGGCTCTCCCAGTCCAGGATGAGGGCCGCCTCAGCCTGCACCGGTTCCCCCAGGACCGGCCCGAGGCGTGTGAGCGCCTGCCCGGTGGCCACGACCTCCTCCCAGGTGCGGCTGTCTCGCCCGGCGTGGGGGACCATGCCGGAGTGGAAGGTCTCGGCGCCCCGGCGGGACTGGCGCCACTGGAACTGCAGGACGCCGTCGGCTCCGTGGGCCACTCGGGCCAGGGACCACAGGAGGAGCTGGCCGGGGCGCTTGGGCGAGTTGCGCCTGCGCCACTGGACGGCGCTGGGCGCCTGCTCCATGAGGATCCAGGGGCGCCCGTCGGCCAGGCCCCGCATGAGGTCACCGGCCCAGGCGACCTCGTGGGCGGCGGCCGGGTCGGCGGGGTCGGGGTAGGAGTCGTCGGAGATGATGTCGAGGGCCTCGGCCCAGCGCCAGTAGTCGGTGGCCGGGAAGTCGCCCATGAAGTTGGTGGTCACCGGCCGCGTCGAGCGCTCCCGCAGGATGCGGGCCTCGGCCTCCATGAGGCTGCGCAGCTGGTGGTCGCTGAAGCGCCTCCAGTCCAGTATCTGGGCGGGGTTGGGGAAGGTGGGCATGGCGGCGGGCGGGGCGACCTGCTCCAGGCTCGTATAGCGCTGGGACCAGAAGTCGGTGCCCCAGGCGGCGTTGAGGCGCTCGACGTCGCCGTAGCGGTCAGCCAGCCAGGCCCGGAAGGCCTGGGCGCAGGCGGGGCAGAAGCACTCGGCGGTGTGGCAGCCGTACTCGTTGCCGATGTGCCACATGACGACGCCCGGGTGGTCGCCCAGGCGCTCGGCCAGCACCGCGGCCAGGGCGGCGGAGCGCTTCCGGTAGACGGTGGAGCTGGGGCAGTACTGCTGGCGTGAGCCCAGGCCCAGGCGCACGCCGTCGGCGTTCATAGGCAGGGACTCGGGGTGGTCGGTGGCCATCCAGGCGGGCGGGGAGGCGGTGGCGGTGGCCAGGTCGACGGCGATGCCCGCCTCGTGGAGACGGTCGACGATCTCCACCAGCCAGTCGAGCTCGTAGACGGCCCTCGCGCGGCTCGAGGCGCGCCCAGGAGAAGATGCCGAGGGAGACCAGGTTGACGCCGGCCTCGGCCATGAGCTCGAGGTCCTCGGCGAAGGTGGCCTCATCCCACTGCTCGGGGTTGTAGTCGCCGCCGTAGGCGGGGCTGGTCAGTCCCAGCAGCTCGTGCGGGGCGGGGCGCGGCGCGGCGGCACCCGGTGCCTGCTTGTGCCGGGGAGTGGAGGCTGAGGGCGAGGGACTCGTCATGGGGGCGATTCTCCCTCACCACTCCCCCGCCCCGTGCACCGCGGGCACCCAGGGCGGCGGGGCCGGCAGACTCAGCTGATGGTCGAGCGTGAGCTCGTCAGCCAGGCCAGCGGCACGGTGGTCAGGAACAGCCCCTGCCACTCGCGCTCCCACAGCAGGGCGATGTCACCGCTGGGCAGCTGGGCCATGCACTGGTAGACGTAGTGGCGCGGGTTGATGACTCGGTTGTGGGGCCAGGTGGCGCCGTCGTCGTCGCTCAGGCGCAGGACGCCGCAGCCGCGGAAGGGCAGCATCCGGGAGGCGTTGGCGAACACGACCCCCCGGCCGACCGCACCCTTGACGCCATCGCCGTCCCCCACGGCCGCTGCGCCCTCCAGGCCGGTGATGGCGATGGCGTTGGGCTGGGAGAAGATCTCGGGGAGCTGCTCGTCGTAGTCGACCTCCCCCCAGGTGACGCCCCCGTCGTGGGAGACGGCGTGGGCGACTCTGCCCGAGGGGTGCTGGTTACGGGCCCACACGTGCACGGCTCCGTCGGTCCCTTCGACGAGGACGGACTCGTAGAGGCTGGCCCGCTCGTCGGTGAGGTCCCGGGAGTGGACGACGGCGCCCAGCACCTCGCGTCCGTCATTGGGTGAGGCGCCCAGGGTCCAGGTGGTCCCGCCGTCGTCGGAGTAGATGGCGGCGCAGGACAGGTAGCCGGTACCGCCGGCCTCGTGGCTGTAGTAGACGGGTGCGAGGATGCGTCCGGCGTGCTCCGGTGCGGTCAGCTGGATGGCGTTGCCGGGGCCGGTGCCCAGGAAGCACATCCAGTCAGCCTTGACCTGGGCGGTGATGTCGATCGGCTCGGACCAGGTGGCGCCGTCGTCGTCGGAGGTGATCATGAGCAGGTGGGAGCCGCGGTGCTGGAAGAGGCAGTCCTCGGGGGCCTGCTCGTGGGCGAGGTAGATGCTGCCGGCCTCCCGGCCGCCGAGGAGCACGTCACCGGTGCGCACCCCGGCGGAATCATCGCCGCTGAGGATGACGCGGTAGTCGGTGGCCTCGCCGGTCTCCGTGACGACCTTTCCGTCGGACTCGACGGCAAAGAGCTCGCCGGCGCGGTTGTGCAGCACGCGGCGCCCCTGCTCGTCGAAGCCGGTGCCGACGATCGCGTTGGGCTGGCCGATACCCCCGGGGAACTGGTCGACCAGGCAGATGACGCGTCCGGTGGAGCGGTCCTGGACCAGGACGGAGTCGATGAGGCTGGCGCCCAGTGCCCCGGTGCCCGGGAGGCTGAGCAGGGTGCGCATCTCCTCCCAGGTGGCCCCGCCGTCCAGGCTGCGGCGCATGACGAGGTTGATGTCATTGGGGGCGTCGTTGGGGATGGAGACGCGTTGGTCGGCGCCGGCCAGGATGACGCCACTGTCCAGGGTGAGCAGGGAGGGGATCCGGTAGGACCGGGCGCCGTGGTAGCCGGTGTCGAACAGGGCGCGCGTGGGCAGCGGGGCGGCAGCGGCCAGGCGCTTGACCTGGGCGTCGGTGAGGGCGGCGTCGTAGATCATGGCGGTCTGCGCCTCACCGAAGAGGCGCCTGCCGTCCAGGTCGGCGCCCACGACGACACGCGTCACCGGCGCGATGTCGGCCAGGAAGGCACCGCCGGGGACGAGGGCCACCTGGTAACCGTCGACATGGATCTCCACCGCGCCGCGCCCAGAGGTGACCACGACGTCGTGCCAGGTCCCGTCGTCCCAGTGGCCAGGGGCTCGCACCTCGATGAGGGGCTCGGTCTCGGGTGAGTCCTCACTGGGCAGGACCCGGTAGCTCAGACCTCCCGCATCGATGTCGAGGTGCAGGGTGCCGCCCTGGCCGCTCGCGGCGATGATGGTGCCTCCCTGGCCGCGGCCCCGGGTGCGCAGCAGCGCCCGGATGGAGCCGGTGGCCAGGGCGCCGATACGGCGGGCGTCACGGGCGGAGAGCTCACTGGCCGCGAACTGGACCAGTGGGGTGGCGGGCAGGGACTGGGCCATGACGGCGCGGTCGCTGAGCGGCTCATCCCAGGCGGCCAGGCGGGTGACCGCGGCGATCCCGTCGGGGTCGATACGCACATCGGTCAACCCGATCTGGGCGAGGAAGGCGGTCAGCGTCGTGGAGAAGCACTCGTAGCCGTCGGCGTAGAGGTGGGTGCCGGTCTCGTTGACGGTGACGGCGATGGTGTGGGGGCGGCCGTCGTCCAGGCCCAGGGCGTCCTCGGCGTCGAGGACACGGCGCTGAATGCCGCTCTCACTCGCGGCTCCGGAGGGCCCCTCCGGACGGCCGACTGCGCCGAGGACCTGCTCGCCGTCGAGGCGGCCGGCGCGCAGCGACAGGGTGATCCGTCCGTTGGTACCGGTGAACGCAATGAGGGTGGCGTCGGCGCGGGCGGCGACATCGAGAAGGATCGTGCCGCGCCCGCAGGCGGCCAGGGCGGCGACATCCTCCTCGCTGAGGCTCAGGGGGGAGGTGTCGGATGCGGTGAGATCGAAGAGCATGGGGAGGTCCTTAGTGCCGGTAGCGGCTCTCCGCCGGCGTTGAACGACCGGCAGTGCCGTGCGCGACGGTGCGCCACCGCACATCCAGTCATATGATGTCTGATGTATCGCGCACTGTAGCACGATCCCTGCACCTCAAGGAGACCACATGTCCGCCACCTCAGAGAATCGGACTGACACGCCCGCCCAGTCCCGCACCGTGCCCTTCGTCGTCGGCGCCTACCCCATGCTTCCGCCCGACGACGAGGACCGCAGCGGTGCCGCCGCCCTGTACGCCGCGCTGGGCGACCTCGGCTGGGTCGACGGCATCGAGCTGCCCTTCCGGGAGGCCCTGGACGCCCCCGAGCCGTGGCTGGCCGAGCAGCTGGCCGGACGCTTCGACCAGTGCGTCATCACGGCGATCCCGGGCACCATGGGGCGCGCCGGGGCCAACCCCGTCTTCGGCCTGGCCTCCCCCGACGATGACGGACGCGCTCAGGCACTGGCCTACACCCACTCCCTGCTGGAGGCCGTCGACCGCCTGCACGAGGCGGCGGGCGAGCGGCTCGTCACCCGGGTGGAACTGCACTCGGCGCCGCACCACCAGGCCACCCCCGAGGCCTTCCACGCCTCCTTGAGTGAGCTGAGCGAGGACTTCGCCTCCCGCGGCCTGGGGATGATCGTGGAGCACTGCGACGCAGAGGGCGGCGTAGGCCCCTCGGAAAAGGCCTTCCTGACACTGGCCCAAGAGATCGACGCCTGCCGGGACACCGCGGCACTCATCACCGTCAACTGGGGGCGCTCCGTCATCGAGACCCATGACCCGTCCACCCCGGAGAGCCACGTGCGCGAGCTCGTGGAGGCGGGAGTGCTGGGCGGCGTCATGATCTCGGGCGCCGGACCGGAGGAGACGCAGTGGGCCTGGGCGTGGGCCGACGCCCACCTGCCGCTGGCCGAGCACGAGCCGACCAGCTGGCTCACCCCGCAGAGGGTGGCCGCCACGATGCGGGCCGCCGACGGCGTCCAGGTCTACGAGGGCCTCAAGATCAACACTCCGGCAAGCGCCTCCCTGGAGGACAAGCTCGCCTGGGTCAGCCGCGTCCGCGAGACCATGCTCAGTGCCTGAGCCCCATTCCTCCGAGCCCGGCTCCTCCAGGCCCGGCCTCTGACGGCGTTCGGCCCGCTCCCCTGGTGGGGAGCGGGCCGAACGCTATGCGAGCCTCAGGTCCCGTGGACCCGGTGGCGGCTCGCTCAGAACTCGACGTCCTCGCTGCTGGAGAAGCCGGTGCGGAAGTCGTCGGAGAAGTCCGCACGCAGGTCCCCACCGAAGTGGAAATCGTCCAGGGCGACGGACTCGCCGAAGACGCCGTCTCCCAGGTCCACGCGGGAGAAGACCTCCGCCTTGACCTCCTCGGTGGGCTCGACCTCGATGTCCGAGTAGCGGGCCAGGCCCGTACCGGCGGGGATGAGCTTACCGAGGATGACGTTCTCCTTGAGGCCCAGCAGCGGGTCGGACTTGCCGTTCATGGCGGCCTCGGTGAGCACGCGGGTGGTCTCCTGGAAGGAGGCGGCGCTCAGCCAGGAGTCCGTGGCCAGCGAGGCCTTGGTGATTCCCATGAGCTCGGTACGGCCGGTGGCGGTCTTGCCGCCCTCGGCCATGACCCGGCGGTTCTCGGCGCGGTAGTGCATGACGTCCACGAGGTCGCCCTGAAGGAGGCGGGTGTCCCCGGGAGTCCAGCACGGTCACGCGGCGCAGCATCTGACGCACGATGACCTCGATGTGCTTGGAGTGGATGTCCACGCCCTGGGAGCGGTAGACCTCCTGGACCTCCTCGACGAGGTGGCGCTGGGTGGCGGCCACCGAGCGCAGGCGCAGGACCTTCTTGGGGTCGACCGGCCCCTCGGTGAGGGCCTGGCCGGGCTCGACGTGGTCCCCGTCGTTCACCAGCAGGCGCTGACGGCGCGAGACCGGGACGATGACGTCCTCCTCGCCGTCGTCGCGGGTGATGACCAGGCGCTTGCCGTCGGCGTCGTCCTCGATCTTGAGGGTGCCGGCGGCCTCGGCCACGGCGGCCTCGCCCTTTGGGGGTCCGGGCCTCGAAGAGCTCCTGCACACGGGGCAGACCCTGGGTGATGTCGGCGGCGCCGGCCGCGCCACCGGTGTGGAAGGTACGCATGGTCAGCTGCGTACCGGGCTCACCGATGGACTGGGCGGCGATGATGCCGACGGCCTCACCGATGTCCACGCGCTTACCGGTGGCCAGCGAGCGGCCGTAGCAGGCGGCGCAGGTGCCGACGTTGGAGTCGCAGGTGAGCACGGAGCGCACCGTGATCTCCTCGATGCCCGCGTCGATGGCGGCCTGGATCTCGGCGTCACCCAGGTCGGCGCCGGCCTCGATGATGAGGTTGCCCTCGGCGTCGATGGCGTCGCGCGCCAGGGTGGTGCCGAACACGGTGGTGCCCAGGATCTCCGAGGGCTCCTTGATGCGCTCGTCGCCGGCGTCGATCCAGGAGAAGATCCGCTTGGTCAGGCCCTTGCGGGTGCCGCAGTCCTCCTCGCGGACGATGACGTCCTGGGAGACGTCGACCAGACGACGCGTGAGGTAGCCGGAGTCGGCGGTACGCAGCGCCGTGTCAGCCAGGCCCTTACGGGCGCCGTGGGTGGCGATGAAGTACTCCAGGACGCTCAGGCCCTCGCGGTAGTTCGACTTGATCGGGCGCTCGATGAGGCGCTGCTTGGGGTCGGCCACCAGGCCGCGCATACCGGCGAGCTGGCGGATCTGGTCCCAGTTGCCTCGGGCCCCGGAGACCACCATCTGGTAGACGGTGTTGCGCTGCGGGAAGTTCTCGCGCATCGCCTCGGCGACCTCGGCCGTGGCCTTGGTCCAGATGTCGATGAGGGAGGCGTAGCGGTCGTCCTCGGTGAGGGCACCGAGCTCGAACTGCTCCTCGATCTCAGCGGCCTCGTTCTCGTAGCGAACCAGGATCTCCTGCTTGGCCTCCGGGGAGACGACGTCGGCGAAGGCGACGGTGATACCGGACCAGGTGGACCAGTAGAAGCCGTTGGCCTTGAGGGCGTCCAGGGAGGCGGCCACCTCGACGCGCGAGTAGTTCTCCGCCAGGGCGTTGACGATGTTGCCCAGCTGCTTCTTGTCAACGATGTAGTTGACGTAGGGGAAGGTCTCGGGCAGCGAGGTGTTGAACAGGGCCCGGCCCAGCGAGGTGCGCAGGGTGATCGGGTCGCCCTCGCTCCAGCCCTCGGGCGGCTGCCAGCCCTCGGGAGCGGCGATGCCCTCCTCGAAGCGGATGTCGCAGGCGGCGTTGACGTGGAGCTTGCCGAAGTCGTAGGCCATGACCGCCTCCGCGAAGGAGGAGAAGGCCGGGACGATCTCGTTGCCCTCGGCGTCGCGCTCGACCTCGACCGCCGGGTCGGGGTCGGAGGTGAGGTAGTAGGTGCCGATGATCATGTCCTGACTGGGCATGGTCACGGGGCGCCCGTCGGAGGGCTTGAGGATGTTGTTCGAGGACAGCATGAGGATGCGGGCCTCGGCCTGCGCCTCGGCGCCCAGCGGGAGGTGGACGGCCATCTGGTCGCCGTCGAAGTCGGCGTTGAAGGCGCCGCACACGAGCGGGTGCAGCTGGATGGCCTTGCCCTCGATGAGCTGGGGCTCGAAGGCCTGGATGCCCAGACGGTGCAGGGTGGGGCGCGGTTGAGCAGCACGGGGTGCTCGCGGATGACCTCGGCCAGGACGTCCCAGACCTTGGGGTTGGCGCGCTCGACCATGCGCTTGGCGGCCTTGACGTTCTGGGCCTCCTTGAGCTCGACGAGCCGCTTCATGACGAAGGGCTTGAACAGCTCCAGGGCCATCTGGCTGGGCAGACCGCACTGGTGGAGCTTGAGCTGGGGGCCGACGACGATGACGCTACGGCCGGAGTAGTCCACGCGCTTGCCCAGGAGGTTCTGGCGGAAGCGGCCCTGCTTGCCCTTGAGCATGTCGGACAGGGACTTCAGCGGACGGTTGCCCACGCCGGTGACCGGGCGGCCGCGGCGGCCGTTGTCGAACAGGGCGTCGACGGCGTCCTGAAGCATGCGCTTCTCGTTGTTGACGATGATCGTCGGGGCGCCCAGGTCCATGAGCCGCTTGAGGCGGTTGTTGCGGTTGATGACGCGGCGGTAGAGGTCGTTGAGGTCACTCGTGGCGAAGCGGCCGCCGTCGAGCTGGACCATGGGACGCAGGTCCGGCGGGATGACCGGGATGTTGTCCAGGACCATCGACTCCGGGGCGGTGCCAGTCATGCGGAAGGCGTTGACGACCTTGAGGCGCTTGATGGCGCGGGTCTTGCGCTGGCCGGTGCCGTTCTCGACGATCTCGGCCAGGGCGGAGGCCTCGGCCTCAAGGTCGAAGCTGCGCAGGCGGGCCTGGATGGCCTCGGCACCCATGGAGCCCTTGAAGTAGATGCCGTAGTCGGCAACCATGTCGCGGTAGAGGACCTCGTCACCCTCCAGGTCACCGACCTTGAGGCTCACGAAGCGGTCCCACACCTTGTCCATGTGCTCCAGGGCGCGCTGGTTGCGTCGGCGCATGGCCGTGATCTCGCGCTCGGCGGTCTTGCGGAGCTTGTCGCGCTGAGAGGCCTCGGCGCCCTCGGACTCGAGCTGGGCGAGGTCCTCCTCGAGGCGCTGCTGGCGCGCCTCGACCTCGGCCTGGCCGGACTCCTCGAGGTGCTTCTTCTTGACCTCCAGCTCGTTGCGCAGCGAGGGCAGGTCGTCATGACGACCCTCCTCATCCACCTCGGTGACCATGTAGGCCGCGAAGTAGATGACCTTCTCCAGGTCCTTGGGCGCGAGGTTGAGCAGGTAGCCCAGGCGCGAGGGCACGCCCTTGAAGTACCAGATGTGGGTGACCGGCGCGGCGAGCTTGATGTGGGCCATGCGCTCGCGACGCACCTTGGAGCGAGTGACCTCGACTCCGCAGCGCTCGCAGACGATCCCCTTGTAGCGCACGCGCTTGTACTTGCCGCAGGCGCACTCCCAGTCCCGGGTGGGGCCGAAGATCTTCTCGCAGAAGAGGCCGTCCTTCTCGGGCTTGAGGGTGCGGTAGTTGATGGTCTCGGGCTTCTTGACCTCGCCGTGGGACCACGAGCGAATGTCCTCCGCGGTGGCGAGGCCGAGCTGGATCCTGTCGAACACGTTGGCGTCGAGCACAGTTCCTACTTCCGATGGTGAATCTCATCAGGTGGTGGTCTGGGGGCGTTCCGTCGTCGTTGTTCCATGACTCCGACGGCGCCTGCGAGCCTGGTGGGAGGGCGGGTGGCGGGTGGGCCACCCGCCCTCAACCGGGGCTCGATGAAGTTGTCACGAAGTCGTCACCAGTCGGTGGCCACTCAGATCTCGTCAACCGTGGAGGCCATGGCCCCGCCCGGACGCCGGCCCAGGTCGAAGCCGAGCTCATCGGCGGCGCGCGAGCCGTCGTCGTCGGTGTCGTCAAGGGGCGATGGCGACGCCCTCGGCGTCCAGGGCCTCGACGTTCAGGCACAGCGACTGCATCTCCTTCATGAGCACCTTGAAGGACTCGGGGATGCCGGGCTCGGGGATGTCCTCGCCCTTGACGATGGCCTCGTAGACCTTGACACGGCCGTTGACGTCGTCGGACTTGACGGTGAGGAGCTCCTGGAGGGCGTGGGCGGCGCCGTACGCCTCCATGGCCCACACCTCCATCTCACCGAAGCGCTGACCACCGAACTGGGCCTTACCACCCAGCGGCTGCTGGGTGATCATGGAGTACGGACCCGTGGAGCGGGCGTGGATCTTGTCGTCCACGAGGTGGTGGAGCTTGAGGATGTACATGTAGCCCACCGAGATGGGGTACGGGAAGGGCTCACCGGAGCGGCCGTCGAACAGGCGGGCCTTGCCGTTGGGCTCGACCAGCTGCAGGCCGTCGGAGGTCGGCAGCGTGGAGCCCAGCAGCCCCATGAGCTCGTTGTCCCGCACGCCGTCGAAGACGGGCGTGGCCACGGGCGTGCGCGGCTCGGCCTTGATGCCGTTCTCGGGCAGGTTGGCGGTCCAGGCCTCGCCGGCCTCGCGGGCGGCGGTGGCGTCCCAGCCGCGGGAGGCGACCCATCCCAGGTGCAGCTCGAGGACTGTCCGACGTTCATACGGCTGGGCACGCCCAGCGGGTTGAGGATGACGTCGACCGGGGTGCCGTCGGCCAGGAAGGGCATGTCCTCCACGGGCAGGATCTTGGAGATGACGCCCTTGTTGCCGTGACGGCCGGAGAGCTTGTCACCGACGGTGATCTTGCGGCGCTGGGCGATGTAGACGCGCACCATGCGGTTGACGCCCGCGGGCAGCTCGGCATCGTCGGAGGCGGCGTCGATCTCACGCACGCCGGTGACGATGCCGTACTCGCCGTGGGGCACGCGCAGGGAGGTGTCGCGCACCTCGCGGGCCTTCTCACCGAAGATGGCGCGCAGGAGGCGCTCCTCGCTGGTCAGTTCGGTCTCCCCCTCTTGGGGGTCACCTTGCCCACGAGGATGTCGCCGCTGCGGACCTCGGCGCCGATGCGGATGATGCCGCGCTCGTCGAGGTTGGCCAGGGTCTCCTCGCTGACGTTGGGGATGTCGCGGGTGATCTCCTCGGCGCCCAGCTTGGTGTCGCGGGCGTCGACCTCGTGCTCCTCGATGTGGATCGAGGTGAGCATGTCCTCGGCGACCACACGCTGGGAGATGATGATGGCGTCCTCGTAGTTGAGGCCCTCCCAGGTCATGAAGGCGACCAGGAGGTTCTGGCCCAGGGCCAGGTCGCCCTCGTTGGTGGCGGGGCCGTCGGCCAGGACCGTGCCGACCTCGACGCGCTCGCCCTCGGTGGCCACGACCCGCTGGTTGTAGCAGTTGCCCTGGTTGGAGCGGCGGAACTTGGCGACCTTGTAGACGTTCTCGGTGCCGTCGTCGTTGGCCACGCGCACGAAGTCCGCGCAGACCTCGGTGACGACACCGGCCTTGTCGGCCACGAGGACGTCACCGGCGTCGACGGCGGTGCGCCGCTCCATGCCCGTGCCCACCAGCGGGGCGTCGGGGCGGATGAGCGGCACGGCCTGGCGCTGCATGTTGGCGCCCATGAGGGCGCGGTTGGCGTCGTCGTGCTCGAGGAAGGGGATGAGGGAGGTACCCACCGACACCATCTGGCGCGGGGAGACGTCCATGAGGTCCACCTGCGAGGAGGGCACGAGGGCCGGCTCACCGCCGGTGACGCGGCACAGGACGTGGTCCTCGGCGAAGTGGCCGTCCTCGGTGAGGGCGACGTTGGCCTGGGCGATGACGTGGCGGTCCTCGTCGTCGGCCGTCAGGTAGTGGGTCTCGTCGGTGACCCTGGCCGTCGACGACGACGCGGTAGGGGGTCTCGACGAAGCCGAAGGGGTTGATGCGCCCGAAGGTCGCCAGCGAGCCGATGAGGCCGATGTTGGGGCCCTCGGGGGACTCGATGGGGCACATGCGCCCGTAGTGCGAGGTGTGGACGTCGCGGACCTCCATGGAGGCGCGCTCACGGGACAGACCGCCGGGGCCCAGGGCGCTCAGGCGGCGCTTGTGGGTCAGGCCCGCCAGCGGGTTGTTCTGGTCCATGAACTGGCTGAGCTGGGAGGTGCCGAAGAACTCCTTGATCGCGGCCGTCACGGGCCGGATGTTGATGAGGGTGTTCGGCGTGATGGCCTCGACGTCCTGGGTGGTCATGCGCTCGCGCACCTGACGCTCCATACGGCTCATACCGGTGCGCACCTGCGCCTGGATGAGCTCACCCACGCGCGGATGCGGCGGTTGCCCAGGTGGTCGATGTCGTCGTACTCGACGGCGATCTCGGTGATCTCGCCGTCGCGCACGCCCTCGACGGTCTCGGCGCCGGAGTGCAGGGCCAGCAGGTAGCGCAGAGCGGCGACGATGTCCTCGATGCGTAGGGTGGACTCGGTCAGTCCGAGGCCAGGCCCAGCTTCTTGTTGATCTTGTAGCGGCCGACCTTGGCCAGGTCGTAGCGCTTGGGGTTGAAGTAGAAGTTCTCCAGCAGGGTGCGTCCGGCCTCGACGCTCGGCGGCTCACCGGGGCGGATCTTCTTGTAGATGTCCAGGAGCGCCTCGTCCTGGGTGGTGATCTTGCGGTCCTCGTCCAGGGCGGAGGTCAGGGCCGGGAAGTCGGCGAACTCCTTGCGGATCTCCGACTCGTCCATGCCCAGGGCCAGCAGAAAGACGGTGACGTCCTGCTTGCGCTTGCGGTCGATGCGCACCGCGACACGGTCGGACTTGTCGATCTCGAACTCGAGCCAGGCGCCACGCGAGGGGATGAACTTGACGTTGTAGACGTACTTGTCCGTGGCCTTCTCGGTGGTGCGCTCGAAGTACACGCCCGGCGAGCGCACGAGCTGGGAGACGACGACGCGCTCGGAGCCGTTGACGATGAAGGTGCCCTTGTCGGTCATGAGCGGGAAGTCGCCCATGAAGACGGTCTGGGACTTGATCTCACCGGTGGAGAAGTTCTCGAAGTCCGCCACCACGTAGAGCGGGGCGGAGTAGGTGAGGTCCTTCTCCTGGCACTCCTCGGCCGTGTACTTCGGCTCCTCGAAGCGGTGGTCGTGGAAGGACAGGGCCATGGTCTCGCCGAAGTCCTCGATCGGGGAGATCTCGTCGAAGATCTCCTCCAGACCGGAGGTCTCGGGCAGGGAGCCCGGGTGCGCCTTGTTGGCGGCGGTCATCCGCTCGCGCCACCTCTCGTTACCGACGAGCCAGTCGAAGCTCTCGGTCTGGAGGGCAAGCAGATTCGGAGCCTGCATGGGCTCGGCGATCTTGGCAAAGTTGATACGACGCGACGCGGTACGAGCGGCGATGTCAGCAGCAGTGGGTGCGGAGGTGCGCGAGGCAGCCAAAGGGGGGATCCTTCCCTCAGATCGGGGATCACACAACGCACACTGCGGGCACCGGGTTGAGTAGAATCTGCGCTGTCGGGCTCACGCCCGCCAGGGTTCCGACGGGCCGGGGCCCGCACGGAGGGCAGATACTCCTCTCACCAATACACACAATGCACGCAAAGCGCTAGCGTACACGGCCGACGTCAAGGACTCCACGCCGATCCGCCCTGGTTCCTTGCGATTCCCACCACAGTCGCGCATACTGCCCCACCCGTGTCCACTGCGTGACCTGAGTCCCTCGGTGCGGCCATCGACTGAGGGGTGCCGGCCGGCTCGCGCCCGGCACACCCAGCCCCCGCGCGCTGCCGCCCAGTCACCCACTCCTCTGGCCCCGCAGCCCTGCACGTCCTCGGCCCCGCAGCCTCTGCGCCCGCCCGATCCTGTCCGGCCGACGGCGTCGGGAACGTACTTTCCGATCGGCGACTGCGTTCTCCTCCAGACCACTGGGGACGGACCTCAGTGACCTGGAGGCCATCGCAGTCCTCGGCGCATATGTACGTCCCCGATCCCCCACCACCCTCCATCCCACCCACCTGCTGGCCGTCCCGACCCGAGGACATCGTGACAAGCACGTCGATCCCATCCTTCGGCCGGGAAGCGGATGTTCCGTGGCCGCTACGGGATCCACAGCGAAGCACTCCTGCCTTCAGACTCCGGCGAGTCCACACCCACGGGGTTCTGCGCTCGTCATGCCCCGATCCTCGTGGGAAGACTCGCTGCATGAGCCCCATCACAGCCACTGCCAGCCGCCCCGCTCCCATCTGCCCGGTCCCGGCGCACCTTCGGCCGACCATTATCTACTCAGGCCGCCGCAAGGGCTTCCACGCGTCGCGCAATTCTGGTCTGCTGCGACTCATGCCGGGCGCCTACCTGCACGCAGTTCCGGGCAGGCGACGCTGGGAGCAGCGGTTCATGGTGTCCTTAGCACGTGCGATTGCCGCGCAACAGCTCCTGCCCTCCGCCACCTGCCTGTCTCACACATCGGCAGCCCTGATTCATGGCCTGGCGATGTGGACAGGTGAGCCGGACGTCTACCTCGCCGTCTCCGGCAACCCGCGTCTGACCACAACGACACTGCCCGCTTTCCGGTACCCGTCGTCGGGCGTACCGACCCCCATCGATACGACGCACCCCGAGGCCACCCCGATCCGAATGCACCGTCGCCGGCTTCAGCTGCGCGACGAGGAGATCGAGGTGATCGGAGGGGTTCCCGTCACGTCCGTGCTGCGCACCGCCTTCGACTGCGCCTGCGACGAGCCCCCGCACAATGCGCTCTCCATCGCCGATGCGGCCCTGAACCGGCACTGCCGACCTGATCCGTGGCACCGCGATTCCTGTGCCACGCGGCTGCGCTCGGCTCACGCCTGCTGGGAGGAGCTCGTGGAACGTCATCGGGGGCGGCGAGGGATAGCGCAGGCGCGTGCGGTACTGGCCTCTGCCACCCCTTGGGCGGTCTCGCCCGGGGAGAGTGTGCTGCGGTGGATGACGCTCGTGGTGGGGCTGCCTCGGGCCATTGCCCAGTTCCCGGTTCCGGGGCTGTCCAAGGATCGTTTCCTGGACCTGGGCTGGCCCGATCACCATGTCGTCGCGGAGTTCGACGGCCGGACCAAGTACCACACCGAGGAGGACGTCTTCCTCGAAAAGCTCCGCCAGGATGAGCTCGAGTCGCTGGGGTGGAGGTTCTTCCGGACGACGTGGTCCTCGCTCAGCGATATGCGCACCCAGGCCGACCGGCTGCTGTCGATGTTCCCCCTGGAGGTGGTCTCCCGTCTCTCGCCGGTGGCCGGGCTTCAAGGTGGCGGGCTGTGGGGCGAGCGTCCGCCAGGGGTGCTGGTGCCATGAGGTCACGGTTGCCGACGTCGCCTCCTGACTCATCAAGCGCGCCCGACGGCGTCGGGAACGTACTTTCCGATCGGCGACTGCGTTCTCCTCCAGACCACTGGGGACGGACCTCAGTGACCTGGAGGCCATCGCAGTCCTGGGCGCACATGTACGTCCCCGATCCCTCACCGCCCCGAGCCCGACGACGTCGAAGCGCACAGAGGCCGGACAGCACCAGGCCCCCGGAACACGACCGGGTCCCGCCCACCTCATGGTGGACGGGACCCGGTGAAGATGGGCTTCCCCGGCCCTCGGCGACCCTCAGGCCGCCTCAGGCAGCGGGGCGAGACTCACTTGAGGGTGACGGTGGCGCCGGCGCCCTCGAGCTGCTCCTTGGCCTTCTCGGCGGCCTCCTTGTTGGCGCCCTCGAGGACGGGCTTGGGAGCGCCGTCGACGAGCTCCTTGGCCTCCTTCAGGCCGAGGGAGGTCAGAGCGCGCACCTCCTTGATGACCTGGATCTTCTTGTCGCCGGCGGCCTCGAGAATGACGTCGAACTCGTCCTTCTCCTCGGCGGCGGCGTCGCCACCGGCAGCGCCGGGGGCGGCGGCAACGGCCACGGCGGCCGGGGCGGCGGCGGTAACGTCGAAGGTCTCCTCGAAGGCCTTGACGAACTCGGACAGCTCGATGAGGGTGAGCTCCTTGAACTGCTCGATGAGCTCTTCGGTGGTCAGCTTCGCCATGATGGGCGTTCCTTCCTTATCAGGTTCCTGCGCGCGCAGGGTTGGTGGATGACGCGTGCGGCCTCAGGCCGCGGTCTCCTGCTTCTCGCGCAGGGCGTCGACGGTGCGCACGGCCTTGGAGGCCGGTGCGGCGAAGAGGTACGCAGCCTTGGACAGGGACGCCTTGATGGCGCCCGCGGTCTTGGCGAGCAGCACCTCGCGGGACTCGAGAGAGGCAAGCTTGTCAACGCCGTCGGCGGACAGCACGGCGCCGTCCATGACACCGCCCTTGATGACGAGCTGCTGGTTGTCCTTGGCGAAGTCACGCAGAGCCTTGGCGGCCTCGACCGGCTCACCGGTGACGAACGTCAGGGCGGAGGGGCCCGTGAGGTCGTCGGCGAAGTCCTCGAGCCCGACCTGGCGGGCGGCGATCGCAGCAAGCGTGTTCTTCACCACGGTGTACTCGGCGTTACCGGCGAGGGAACGACGCAGCTCCTTGAGCTGGGCGACGCTCAGTCCCCGGTACTCAGTCAGCAGGACCGCGTCAGCCTGGCGGAACTTGTCCGCCAGCGCAGCAACGGCTGCTTCCTTGTCAGGCCGTGCCATGGGCCCTCCTTCCGTGGTATGCCGCAGGGGTCCATTCACTGGAAAAGCCCCGCGCCGGTGGGCACGGGGCTTGAACTCGGGCATGCCCGAAGAAGTCTCGTTCTCACCTGCGCCGGCCCCACCTGACGTGGACTTGGTCCCGCCGGAGCGGGCGACCTGCGGTCTTTGGCAGAGAGCACCATACCCGGCAGCGACCTCCGGCGCGCAAGGCAAACGGCCGTGGAACTGGTCACGTCACCGCGAGCGCTCGTCAGAAGTGGTCCCGGCTGCGTCAGACACCGAGGCTCTCGGCCAGTGCCTCCCGCTCCGTGACGTCGTACCAGAGCAGATCCGCCTCGGCGGCGCGCTCGAAGGCGTCCTCGTCTCCGAGCCGGGCGGCTCGCACGTCGGCCTGAGCCTCGGGGGCGTCCACGAGCAGGGCGGCCACGTCCTCCCAGGAGATCTCGCCGCTGACCTCGATCGTGCCGGGCAGCACATCGCCCTCCACGGGAAGCTCGCGCACGTTCTCGGCCTCGACGTCGGCCGCGATGACGATGCGCCGGTCGGCCAGCCCCGCGGCCTCGGGCTCAGCCAGCAGGACGACGGAGGCGTCGGCGGCGCACAGTGAGGCGGAGACCTCCAGGCCCTCCTCATCCTCCTCGGGCAGGGCCTGAGCAAGGGCGGGAGTGGCGGCGTGAGCCGTGAGCGGCTGGTGCGAGGAGCCCAGGACGCTTGCGCGCAGGTGGGCGGCGGTGGCGGGCAGGTAGATGCGCATGTGTCCAGTCTGCCCTACCTCCGCGCTCAACCTCCCCGGAAGCGCACGAAGTCCGCGCGCCCGGCACCACTCGCGCGCCGGGCCTCAGTAGCGGTGTCGCCCGGTCCCCGGCGGCACCGGTGGAGGGCCGGCCGTACCCTCATCGTTCCTCCCGGCCTGGTCGCGGCCGTCATCCGGGCCTCGCACCTGCCCCGGGGGCGTTCCTGCGTCCGACGCCGTTGCCGCACCCGGCCAAGGCGCCACCCACGGCCGGTGCGGCGAGCCGGGGGCCGGCCCCTGCTCCGGTGGCGGCGTCTGAGCCAGCGGGCTGCTCGGAGGCGGTTCCGGCGGCCGCCCCGGCGACTGGTTCACCTGCTGATTCATGGGCTGGATCGACGGCGGCAGGCCCGGAGGGAACTGCGGCGGAACCTGAGTGAGTCCACTAGGCGCCTGGGCAGCCGGCACTCGTTGACCAACCGGCTGTCCCCCGTCCCCGCCTCGGCGGTTCCTGGCCGCCGCACGGCCCGTACGTGAGCGACTCCTGCTTCTGGCGGTTGTGGCCCGAGCCTCGGAGTCCCCGCGCTCCCGACGCCCACCACGCCTCTTGGAGCGCCGCAACAGGGAACGACGCGGGGAGCGAGTCCTGCGGGCCGCAGCCACCCTCGGATCGATACGGTCGACCAGTACGCTGAGGGCCTTGCCCAGTGCGCTGGCGGGAGCCTGTTCCAGGACCGTGCAGCCCTGGAGCAGACAGGCATCGGCCGTCGCCGCGTCGTCGGGCAGGAGCACAATGTCCTCAAGTCCACCGAAGCGCGCCAGCGCCTCTCGCAGAGCCTGCTGGGGAGAGGGCCCTGCGGCCGAGGCCCGCACCCGGTTGATGACGACCTCGACCCGGCCGGCGGGGTTCATGGAGGCCCCCATCTCATCGAGGAGCTGGAGCAGGCGGCGCACCCCGACGGGGTCGGCCCCGCCAACGACCAGGATGACGTCAGCGTGCGATACCAGGTCGGCCGTCACGGCCCCACGCCCGGGCTCGAGGGTGAAGTCATCGACGTCGTTATCGACGGGCCCGCCGGCGACGTCGACGACGGTCCAGGCCGCGGCCCGACGGCACTGCGCCCATACCTCGGTCATCGAGGCCGGTGGCAGCTCGCGCCAGCGCCCGGACCTCCCCAGACCGCCCAGCAGGAAGAGCTCGTCGCCCACCGGCGCCAGGACCCGTCGGAAGCTCTCGGCGTCGAGACGGCCGTGGGTGGCCAGGCGGGCCGCTCCGGCCAGGGCCGAGGAGTCCTCCGGCATGCCGAGGAGCTGGACGAGGCTGGGAGCCTCGACATCGGCATCCACGAGAATCGCACCGCCGCAGGCGGCCAGGCCGTGGGCGAGGGAGGCGGAGACCGTCGAGCGCCCGGGAGCGCCGTGCGGCCCCCACACCAGGACGATCCTCCCGTCAGGCTCATCATCCGCCCGACTCATCACATCCGGGAAGGCGGGCTCCGGCATATCCATGGCTGCCGGCTCCCGGTCGCGCCGCGGGCTCTGCCTCGGGCCCCTGCCCGCCTGCGGTCTCAGGGGAGGTCGGGGGCGGCTGCGAGAACGCGGTTCCACCCTCCGGGGAGTCGGGCGACTGACGCCACAGCTCTTCGAGCCAGGCGGCCTCCTGAGCGGCGGCGTTCGAGTCCGTCGAAGCGGGGGTGGTGGCGCTCAGCCAGTCGGTGCTCGTGTCCTCCGGCCCGGCGGAGACCGTGCTGGAGGCTCCGCCGCGACGCACGAGGTCCTGCAGCGCCGAGCAGATGCGGCCAGGCTCCGTGTCGCGTCTGAGAACCGGCCATCCCGCACTGCGCCAGCGCTCCTCCTCGTGGCTCTCCACCAGGAGCAGACCGCTCAGGCCGGCGCGCGCGAGGCGATCCAGGACGGTGCGGTCGATCTCATCGAATCCGGTGTCCAGCAGGGCGAAGCTCGCCAGTCCGGCCATCCCCGCTGAGAGCAGCTCGGGCAGGTCGGCGCATCGGCGCACGACGCACAGCCCGCTTCCCGCCTGGCTCAGCGCCCGCAGGATGTCGGCGTCGTCGCCACTGAGAGCCAGGAGGAGTCCGGCCCCCGGGGCGTTCACGAGGCCTTCTCCGCCGGTGCTTCCTGGCCGGTGGGAACCAGGACGAGCGCCCCCTCCTGCCCGACGGCACTGAGGACGGCGGCGAGGGAGGCCTCAGGGACCTTGACCTCCACCCCGGTGCCGGGCCCGGAGATCAGCCCCCTACTGGTCTCACCGACCGAGGCGATCACCAGCCCTGTGGCCACGCGGCGGGCTCCGGTCCCCTCGGCCTGTCCCGACTGGTCGCCTGGACTGCTCTGAGCACTCTGTCCGTCCTGTCCTGCCTGCGCGGTGGCGGACGCCTGGGCCGCGGGGCGGCCCGCCACGCCCTCCTTGGGCACAACCCACAGATCGACATAGTCGCCGACCTTGGTCGAGGCCGGCAGGTTGGAGGCGACATTGAGGACCACCGGCCGCAGGTCCTGCTCCCGACCGCTGTTGACGGCCGCCGTGGCCAGCAGCTCCCCCTTGCGCATGGAGCGCGTGGACACGGCACCGTCCGGCAGGTGCCCGGCCTCGACATAGGCGTCGGTGCCGGGATGGGCCTCGACCACCGTGAGAACGCCGTCGGCAGTGAGGTCTGCCCCGGGAGCGACATCCTGGGAGAGCACATAGACGCGAGTGGTGTCGGCGGCCGCGTCGACCGCCCAGGCCCCCATGGCCACAGCAGCGGCCACCAGCACCACTCCCCCGGCCATGCGCGGGTCCTTCCAGGCAGGACGGCGCCAACGACCGCCGCGGGGACGCTCGGGAGCGGTCAGGGAACGGCTGCGGCGAGATGACATCACGGGAATCCTCCTTGATCTCCTGCAATCATCGTTGGGATAAAATAGTACCTCAAGGTTATCCACAAGTGTCTTTAAGAATTGTGGAGAGGATCCGGCAGTGGGATCATCGTGGTATGAGCACACGATTCCTGACCATCGCCGACGTCGCCGAGCAGCTTCAGCTCTCCGCCCAGGCCGTGCGCGCCCTCATCCGCACCGGTGACCTCCCTGCCATTCAGGTCGGCGCCCGCAAGCTCTGGCGCATCGAGGACCAGGCCCTGGAGGACTACATCCAGCGCCAGCTGGCCTCCACCAGGGCCATGGTCGCGGCGGGTTGGAACGAGGACGGGGCACCCTGAGCCTCTCTGCCCACCAGCCGACGTCAGCGACTGCGCAGCACCTCGATGGCAGCAGTCATGACGCTGATGACCCCTGCACCGCCCGCCCCGGGAGCGCGATGCGAGCGGACCCCGCCCTCAGGGTCGACGGCGACATCGACATGGTCCGCCCCGATCCGGAGCAGGCGCCCCACTACTTCTCCTGAGCCCACCACCAGGCGCACCCGCGCACCCCGCCGAGCGACCTCACGCATCAGAGCCGTCAGCGTGGGCCGACGTCGGCCATCCCGGGGCGCCGGACCGGCCAGTGACACAGCGGTGGCCACCGCGCTCACCGGGACAACGGCCTGCAGCCCCTCCCCCTCATCGACGAGGACGTAGGAGGGCTCCACCCGGCAGGCCACACCGTCGACAGGGACACCGCCGCGAGTCCGCAGGTGGATGAGTCGGCCCACCGAGCCTCGCAGACGGTCGACGAGCTCGATGGAGGCCTGCTCGGCCTCCGCGAGCTCGACGCTCTGAGCCACCAGGTCCGCACGGCGCTCAGCATCGAAGCTGCTCTCCAGGTCGGCAATCATCGCGTCCCAGTCCATGAACCCACCTCACCACAGTCCGCCCGCCGAGGAAAGCACTCCGAGGCGGCTCACGCCGCGCTCCGCCAGCACCAGAGACCTCCACTACCACGATTCAGAGCCGACACATGTCACATCGTCACTATTGACATCATCACATCACAGGCGTACACCTAACATTATCAAACGACATCATCGGTGATGGAGGGTGACATGGGGGCTCGTCAACGGCTGACACTCCTGGCCTGCGCGTCAGGAGCTGTCCTGATCCTTCTGGGACGCACGGCTCACAGCGCGGCGGAGCAGCTCGCGACGGTCCCGCCGCAGTCCTGGGGGCTGAGCGAGCTGTCCGACGCCATCGTCGCCGGGACCTGTGCATGCGGGACCCTGGGCGCCCTGTGGCACGTGGTCTCCGCCCTCGTGGCGCTGATGGCGCTTGCCGGGGAGAAGGGGCCCGGCCCCCATGGTCTTGGCGGCACCTCCACGCTGGCGGCCAGAGTCCTGGCTACCTGGGGAGCGCCTGCAGTCAGACGCATCACCGCCTCAGCGCTGCTCATCTCCCTGTCCTCGGCGCCCGCGCTGGCCACTCAAGAGACTGGCGGCGGGGACGATCTGGGATGGCGCCCCACCAGCTCGGCCCCCTCCTCACCGTCGTCGCAGTCCTCGACGCCGTCGCCGCCTGAGCAGTCCCCGTCGAGCGCTTCGACCGGTTCTGGCGACTCGGAGGACGCAAGCCAGTCAGCGGACTCGACGCCGCCGGGCAGCCAGACGCCGCAGCCCCCTACCGGCCCCGACGCCCCACCCTCCTCGAGCCCCACTCATACCGTCACGCCCGGCGAGAGCCTGTGGTCGATCACTGCCCACCTACTGCCCGCCGGCTCCAGCCCAGCCCGGATCGCGCAGGCCTGGCCGGCCCTGTATCGCGCCAACTCCGAGGAGATCGGCGCCGACCCGGCCTTGATCCGCCCCGGCGCGGTCCTGAGCGTCCCGGACTCCCTGTCCGCACCGGGCACGACGACAGGAGGTCAGGCGCCATCACGATGAACCGCCACGCACCAGCACCGGCGACCTCCACCGCCGACGTCGAACACCGCCCCGACCCGCCTCACACTTCGTGCCCACTGGGCACCCGCCCACTGTCAGGAGTCCGCCATGACCGCGACCACCACCGCCCAAGCCATCCGCCCCGCACGCCGCAAGACCGGCGCTCAACGTCGCAGCCGCCCCTCACCGAGTCACCCGACGCCGACTCGGGCGGTTCCGCACAAGCCCTCCAAGCCCGTGAACGGCTCCGAAGCCCTCGCACGGGAAACCTCCCTGACACGACGGTCCGCCGCCGGAGCCGACGCCTCACGCACGGCCGCGATCGTGGTGACTGCCGCCAGCGAGGTCCTGGCCGGGCTTCGCCCCGTGGACCACCTGGTGCGTTGGACCAGCCCCTCCCTATTCGAGGCCCTCGCCCGCCGGGCGGGCCTGGCCGCCCGGATCCTGGGACGCCAGACGAGCCCGCGGCGGCCACGCATCCGCAGCGTGCGCACCGAACTGACGATGTCGGGGGCCTGCGAGGCCACGGTCCTGCTGGAGGAAGGTGACCGGGTCCGGGCCGCTGCGGCCCGGCTGGAGCTGCTGCGCGAGCGCTGGATCCTCACCGGCCTGGAGATGGCGTGATCCCGTCGGAACCGGCTTGGTCGCCGGATTCCGACGGGATCCTCGACAGTCGTGTCTGCTCTCGCTGAGCCTCAGTGCCGGCGCTTCTTCTTGGAGCGACGGCGCTCGGCCCGGTTGCCGCCCGAGTTGGCGCCGGAACGGGAGGCCCTGCGCGAGGAGGCCCCTGAGGTCTCCTCCTCACCGGACTCACTGGGGCCGGAGTAGGTGACCCGCTGCTCCATGGAGGCCTGCCCGGTGTCCCCCAGAACCGTGCCGCGGCCCTGACCACCGGCCTGACCCACACGGATGCCTGCCGCGGCAGTGGCGTTGGCCTTGGCGACGGCCTGGGCGGCCTCGACGGTGCCGTCCTCGGCGGCGCGCTGGGCGGCGGCGTCGAAACGGGTGACGTTGGCGAAGATCTGCTCGACGGTCTCCTCGCGGATCCCCTCCATCATCGCCCTGAACATGCGGGCACCCTCGTTGGCGTACTCCACGAGCGGGTCGCGCTGGGCCATGGCCCGCAGACCGATGCCCTCCTTGAGGTAGTCCATCTCGTAGAGGTGCTCCCGCCAGCGCTTGTCCACCACGGCCAGCAGGATGCGGCGCTCCAGGGTGCGCATGGGCTCCTCACCGAGCTGGACATGGGCCAGGGCGTTGGCCTCGATGCGGGCCTCGGCGTCCTCGTAGGCCACGGCGATATCCTCACTGAGCTCCTCGATGAGGCGCTCCGAGGTCAGCGCGTCCTTGCCGCCCAGCGCCTCGACGATCTCGTCCTGGGTCAGGCCGACCGGGTAGAGGCGGCCGAGCTCGCCCCACAGGGCGTCCAGGTCCCACTCGTCGGGGCGCCCCTCGGCCGTACCGGCCTCGATGATGGAGGTGACGGCCTGGTTCCGGAAGACCTCGATCTGAGGCTCGAGGTCCTCGCCGTCCAGGACGCGGCGGCGCTCGGAGTAGACCTTCTCACGCTGCTCGGTCATGACGTCGTCGTACTTGAGGACGTTCTTGCGGATCTCGTAGTTGCGCGACTCCACCTGACGCTGAGCCCCGGCAATGCCACGAGTGACCATCTTGGACTCCAGGGGCACGTCGTCGGGGTAGGCGCCCGAGGACATGATGCGCTGAGCGAGCCCGGAGGCGAACATGCGCATGAGGTCGTCCTCCATGGACAGGTAGAAGCGGGACTCGCCCGGGTCCCCCTGACGGCCGGAGCGACCGCGCAGCTGGTTGTCGATGCGTCGCGACTCGTGGCGCTCGGTGCCCAGCACGTAGAGGCCGCCGAGCTCGACGACCTCGTCGTGCTCGGCCCGGCAGGACTCCTTGGCGGCGGCGAGGGCCTGCGGCCAGGCCTTCTCGTACTCCTCGGCGTTCTCTTCGGGGTCCAGGCCGGCCTCCTTGAGGGCGGTGACCGCGATGTGCTCGGCGTTGCCGCCCAGCATGATGTCGGTTCCGCGTCCGGCCATGTTGGTGGCCACGGTGACGGCGCCCTTGCGCCCGGCCATGGCCACGACGGCGGCCTCGCGGGCGTGCTGCTTGGCGTTGAGGACCTCGTGGGGGATGCCCTGCTCGCGCAGACGCTCGGAGAGGATCTCCGACTTCTCCACGCTGGTGGTGCCTACCAGGACCGGCTGGCCGAGCTCGTGACGCTCAGCGATGTCGTCGACGACGGCGTCGAGCTTGGCCTCGACGGTGGTGTAGACGAGGTCGGGCTGGTCCTGGCGGATCATGGGCTTGTTGGTGGGGATCGGGACGACACCGATCTTGTAGGTGCCGGCGAACTCGGCGGCCTCGGTCTCGGCGGTACCGGTCATGCCCGAGCGTGAGCCCTCGGGGTAGAGGCGGAAGTAGTTCTGGAGGGTGATGGTGGCCAGGGTCTGGTTCTCGGCCTTGATCTCCACGCGCTCCTTGGCCTCGATGGCCTGGTGCATGCCCTCGTTGTAGCGGCGGCCGGGCAGGACGCGGCCGGTGTGCTCGTCGACGATGAGGACCTCGCCGTCGCGCACGATGTAGTCCTTGTCCCGGTGGAAGAGCTCCTTGGCCTTGATGGCGTTGTTGAGGAAGCCGATCAGGGGGGTGTTCTCCGACTCGTAGAGGTTGTCCACCCCGAGGTAGTCCTCCACCCGCTCGATGCCGGCGGAGAGCACACCCACGGTGCGTTTCTTCTCGTCGACCTCGTAGTCCTTGCCCGCGCGCAGGCGCTCGGAGATCGTGGCGAACTCCTTGTACCACTTGTTGACGTCGCCGCTGGCCGGACCGGAGATGATGAGCGGGGTGCGGGCCTCGTCGATGAGGATGGAGTCGACCTCGTCAACGATGACGAAGGCGTGGCCGCGCTGGACCAGGTCCTCGGGGCGCTGGGCCATGTTGTCGCGCAGGTAGTCGAAGCCGAACTCGTTGTTGGTGCCGTAGGTGATGTCGCAGGCGTACTGCTCACGGCGCTCGGCGGGGGTCTGGCCCACGAGGATGCAGCCGGTGGTCAGCCCCAGGAAGCGGTGAACGCGCCCCATGAGGTCGGACTGGTACTCGGCGAGATAGTCGTTGACCGTCACGACGTGGACGCCCTTGCCGGTCAGGGCCCGCAGGTAGGAGGGCATCGTGGCCACGAGGGTCTTGCCCTCACCGGTCTTCATCTCGGCGATGTTGCCGCGGTGGAGGGCCGCCCCGCCCATGATCTGGACGTGGTAGGGGCGCATGCCCAGGACGCGGTCGGCCGCCTCCACCACCGTGGCGAAGGCCTCGGGAAGCAGGTCGTCGAGGGTCTCCCCGCCGTCCTGGTAGCGCTCCTTGAGCTCATCGGTCATCTCGCGCAGCTCGGCGTCGGAGAGCTCGCTGTACTCGTCGGCGAGAGCCTCCACCTGATCGGCGATGGCATCAAGCTTCTTCAGGGTGCGGCCCTCGCCAATGCGAAGGATCCGGTCCACGATCGACACGCTGCATTCTCCCTTGGGACGTCAGATTGCGAAGAGCGACGATGAGACGCAGGCCGTGTCGGTCGAGTCGGCCGCCCCGGAATCGACTCGCAATCAACTCGACATCGACTCGGATTCGGCCCAGGATCGGCTCGGTATCGGCTCAGGTCTCACCGGCTACCTGCCTCCGTACTCTAGTGGACCTCGCTGGGCGCAGGTCTTTCCAGCACCGAGATTCTTCCCACCGAGGACACAGGTGGGGCACGAGGCCACAGGGGACAACGACGACGGCCGCCCCCTCGGCGTGTGGACCGCGAGCGCCGCCAGAAGCGGGAAGGTTCCGCCTGCGTCACAGTGAGGACATGAAGCACCACTGCCGCGAGCCCCGACGTCCCACCACCCTTGGCCTGCCGCTGGGCCTGACGGAGCATTTCTCCCCGGCCCTGTCCCTGGGGCTGCCGAACAGCTGTGCGGGCTGCGGACGCTGGGAGACGGCGCTGTGCCAGCAGTGCCGGGAGCTGCTCGAGGCCGATCCCTTCGCCGTGGAGCACGCTGACGCCGCCGGAGACCTGGACATCTGGGCCCTGGCCTCCTACACCGGGCCGGTGCGCACCATGGTGCTGGGGTGGAAGAACGGCGCTCGGGAGGACCTGTCGGAGGCGATGGCCCACTCCGGTCGGCGCCTGGGGCGCTGGTGGGCGCTGAGACACCCGCCGGAGGAGGTCTGGGCCGACTCGCCCCAGGACGCGCGGGCGCTGCTCGTGGTCCCGGCGCCCTCCGGGATCGTGCGCCGTCTACGCGGCCGCCTGGTGGCGGCCCGCCTGGCCGATGCTCTCACCCGCGGGATCTGCGCGCAGTGGGCCGAGCAGTGTCCCGCGGCGCTCGTGCTGAGCACGGACCTGCTGCGTCGTCGGGGCGGCGGGGCGCACCAGGCGGGCCGCTCCGCCCGTCAGCGGCGGGGTAACCGCGCCGAGGCTCCGCGCCTGCTGGCCGCCGTCACCGGCCTGCCGATCCTGCTGGTCGACGACGTCGTGACCACCGGGGCCACTCTGGGCGCCTGCGCCCGGGCGCTACGGGCGGGCGGCGGACGGGTTCTGGGTGCGCTGGCGCTCAGTGCCGCCCCGCCCCCGGCACATGCGCGTATCTGGGTACCGACCGGCCCCTCCCGCCAACCACGAGACGACACTGCATCTGCGTTGACCATGGATCCGGAAGATCTGGATTTTTCCGCCTGCGGCGATCAGGAGGGTTCTTCCGGGCGTGGCACGCACGAAAGGGAGGCGTGAACGGTCCCACATGGTGTACCTTATGTGGCACAACGCACAGGCGGTTCCCGGGGCCGACAAGGACAGTCGACCGGATCCCTGCCTCGGTGCCTGAGGGCCCTCACGAGGTGACCAGGAGGTGATGACACCAGTCCCGAACCCGCTGTGAGATGTGGCGGGTACTTGTCGCACACGGCCCGTCAGGGCCGGCCCACGAGCCTAGAAAGAGGTTCCACCATGGATATCACCGTCGTCGGTCGTAACGCTGAGATCAGCTCTCGCCTGCGCGACTACGTCGAGGACAAGGCCGTCAAGGTTGAGCAGTTCGACCCCCGGGTCCAGCGCGTCGAGGTTGAGGTCACCCACGAGCGCAACCCGCGCCAGGCCGACACCGCTGAGAGAGTGGAGATCACTGTCGTCTCCAAGGGCCCGATCATCCGGGCGGAGGCCTCCTCATCGGACCGCTTCGCCGCTTTTGATATCGCCATGGGCAAGCTGACCGAGCGCCTTCGCCGGGCCAGGGACCGCAAGAAGGACCACCACCGCCGCCACACCGTGGCCGCACCGAATGAGGATCTCCAGGCAGCTCCCGGAGTGGAGGAGGCCCTCGTCCCCGACACCGGTGACGCACCGATCGAGGACTCCCCCTCTGCGCCCACTGAGCCGGGTGTCGCCGTTGAGGCGCAGCTCGGCGACTCCCCGGTGATCGTGCGTCAGAAGCTGCACGAGGCCAGGCCGATGACCGTTGACGAGGCCCTCTACCAGATGGAGCTCGTGGGACACCCCTTCTACCTGTTCATCGAGAAGTCCTCCAAGCAGCCCTGCGCCGTCTATCACCGTCACGGGTGGACCTACGGCGTCATCCGCCTGGACGCCCAGGTGCTGTAGCCCCGTCCGACCCCGCGGCACAGGGTGATCCACCCCTGATATCCGGGTGCTCCATGGTCATGACCGACCGGGAGCACCCGGAACTGCGTGTGGAAGGCGTCGTCGGGGCGCGAGGCGCGCGGCAGGTGGTGGCGCGAGCGGGTCAGGGCAGGGGGAAGGAGGGTCGGAGACCTCGGAGGTGAGCACCCGCCACATCGCCCCACGACGCTGCCAGGTCTGCCCGCCCTCGTCGATGATGAGGAGGGACTCCTCGGAGCGGTCGGAGATGACCGAGCGGGCACCGCGCACCCCGACCAGCGTGTTGACCGCCCCCGCCGACCTGGACCAGACGCACCTCCGGCACGCCCCCGCCCTCGGTGCCGGCAGTGGCCAGGACGCACACGGCGTTGGGGGCGCACCAGGACAGTCCGCTCGTGCCCGCCCCACTGGCGCGGGGCATCTCCAGTGCCGGCCCCAGCCCGGTGGGACGGCCGTCCTGGTCTCTGATGATGACGGCGACGGCGACCCGTCCGTCGGTTCGCCGCACGGCGATCCGCTCGGACTCCACGGACAGGTCGAAGGCCGTGACCGCGCCGTCCTGCAGCCAGGAGGACTCCAGAGTGGCCCGCTGCCCCGAGCCGTTGACGGCGGTCAGACGTCCCTCGGCCAGCAACCAGGCCCAGCCGTGCCGGTCACCCATCGGCGCCCCCAGTCCGCCGGCGCCCGCGGAGGGATCCCCCACCGAGAGGATGACGCTGGCGGACTCCTGCCCTCGGGGTAGGCGCAGCAGGCTGGAGGCCGACAACGCGTAGACTGCCCCGTCGGCCCCCAGGCTTGGGCTGCGGGCATCACTGGTCCCCAGGACCCGGTCACTGGCCAGGGTGATGCGTCTGGCCCCTGTGCCGCGCACGACGGAGCCCTCCGACATGCCCACGATGCCTCCGACCTCGGGGGCCATGGGCGTCAGCTGGGCGGGGGCGCCGAGATCGACGGTGCCGGCGAGCACTCGCACGTGGTCGATGCCGCTGATCTGGACGAGGCTCTGCTCGATCTGGGCCACCATGAGCCCACGGGCGTCCTCCGAGGCGGGGTCGGAGTCCGCGCTCAGGTGGACGGTGGCGGTGCCGCCCTCGACGACGACCCCCCGCCCGCCCGCTCGGCGTTGCGCGGGATGAGGCTGGAGGCCCCCTTCGCCAGCCATTCCGAGGGCCCGGCCAGCAGTCCGGAGACCAGGGAGTCGGCCTGCGAGGCGCGCGGGTACCACCTCAGCTCGGGAACGAACCGGGACCGGTCCCTGGAGAGGAAGGCCAGGGAGCTGACGGCGAAGTTCTGCATGAGTCGGGAGAAGGGCAGCAGGATGCCCTGGGGCAGTCCGACGATGCGCCACTGCCCGGTGGAGTTGGTGGCCAGGGAGAACTCGCCGGCATAGGTGCTCCCCTCCGGGGCGGGGGTGAAGACACCCAGGGAGTTGAGCACCCCCACCTGCCCGGAGGTCACCGTGAAGGAGCCGTTGGCCGCCACCGAGACCTGCGGCTCAGTCGACCCGCTGTAGGCGCTCACCGTCTCCAGGGGCTTCCACTGCGCGACGGCGTGATCGCTGAGGAACTGCTTGGCGGTGGCGAAGTCGTCGGAGAACCCCGCGATGGCGGCACGCAGGAAGCCGTTGACAATGTCCTCGGCCGAGTCCCCCTCACCCGGTCCGGGCGCGGTCTCGATGAGGGCATTGGTGTCAGAGGCGGCCACCCCGGAGCGGGTGACGCCGCTGGAGCTCGGGAGCGCCGTGCAGCCGGCCAGCACTCCGGCGGCCGTGGCCGAGAGCAGTCCCAGCGCGCCACGTCGCGACAGACGGGACGGGGCCACCCTCAGGGCCCCGATGGAGTCGGTGGGCGCGGCGGTCTCGGCGGGCCCGCACCCCTGGGTGAACGCGTCACGGTTCATCGGCTGCGTCATCGGCGCCACCCCTCTTCCTCAGTCTCCTCGGGTGTACGGGTGGCGGGCTCCTGGCCGGGAAGGACGACGACGACCCGACCGACGTCCTCGGTGACCGCGTCATGGCTCTCCCCGGCCAGGGGGATGTCACCCAGGACGACGCTCTGGCGCGCCCGGCGGGTGGCGGGCGCGGGCCCCAGGGGCCGACCGGGGAGAAGGGGGACTCCTCGTCGATGGGGATGCCGGCGCGGGCCACCGCAGGGCGCGTCCTGCGGGACGAGCTCGAGCGGCCCGGGGCCACTGAGGCGGCCAGGACCGCCGTCGGGCCCCTGGGTGCGGGGAAGGACCAGCAGGAAGGAGGAGCCGTCAGCCGGCCACCCCCAGGCAGACAGGCGACCGCCGTGCAGACGGGCGTCCTCCATGGCGATGGACAGTCCCAGACCGGTCCCCCCCAGGCTGCGCTTGCGCGAGGGGTCGGCTCGGTAGAAGCGGTCGAAGACCTTGGCGACGACGTCGGGGCTCATGCCGATGCCGTGGTCGCGCACCCGCACCGCCACCGCGTCGGCGTCCACGGCAACGGTGACGTCCATCGGCTTGCCCTCACCGTGCTCGAGCGCGTTGACCACGAGGTTGCGGATGATGCGCTCGACCCTGGTGACATCGATCTCCGCGGTGGCCGGTTCCTCGGGGAGGTGGAGGCGCAGCTCGGTGCCGGTGGCATCGAAGTGGAACTGAGTGGTCTCGATGACGGTGTCGACCACCTGGGCGAGGTCGCTCTCCTCCAGCCGGAGCTTGACGTTCCCGGAGTCGATGCGGGAGATGTCCAGCAGGTCGGTAAGCATGGTCTCGAAGCGGTCCACCGAGTTGGACAGGACCTGGATGCTGCGCAGGGCGAAGGGATCGGAGATCTCCTCGCGCGCGTCCTGGATCTGCTCGGTGGCCAGGCGGATCGAGGCCAGCGGGGTGCGCAGCTCGTGGGAGACGTCAGAGACGAAGAGGCGCTGCACCTTGGACAGGGACTCCAGGCGCTCGATCTGGTCCTCCAGCGAGGTCGCCATGTGGTTGAAGGACCTGGCCAGGGTGGATATCTCATCCTCCCCCTGGATGCTCAACCGCTCGGCCAGCAGCCCGGAGGCCAGCCGCTCAGCGGCCCGGGCGGTGTGCCGCACGGGACTGAGCACCCATCTGGTGAAGGCCCACACCACGACGATGAGGATGGCCAGGAAGCCCAGTCCCCCGATGGTGATGTTGCGCGACGCCAGAGAGACGATGCGCTGCTCACTGGCCAGGCTGTAGACGAGGTAGAGGTCGTACTCCCCGGCCAGGGGCAGACTCACCCGGGTCCCCACGATGAGCCCCGGATCCGTGCCGCCCTCATCATTGGGTACCGCCACCGACTGCCAGTACTGGGTGCGAGCCCCGCCCTCGTCGAGGGCCCGGGACATCTCACTGGTGATGAGGGAGCGCAGGCGGGTGTCGGTCTCCAGGTCGTTAACGACCGTCGTCGAGGTCTCCTCCTGGTTGCGCAGCATGAGAACCCCCACCCCGCCGGAGGAGGAGATCGAGTTCTTGGCCCCGTTGACCTGTCGCTCCGCGGCGGCCGAGACCTCGTCAACGGTGACTGCCGTGGTGGAGTCGAACTCGGCCTGGGCGACGCTGGCACGCAGCGCGGCGTCGGCGAGGATGACGTCGCGCTGATCGGCGAACACCTCGGAACGGATCCGGTCGGTCACGAAGGTCAGCAGCAGCACGATGAGAAGCAGACCAATGACGGTGGCGGTGCACACCATGCGCACCTCCAGGCTGCGGCGCAGCAGCCCCGGCAGGGGAAGACGCCGGACCAGGCCCTCCTCCGCGGTGCCCACCGATGAACCCATCGACGTGCCCCCCTGAATTACGCATCGGGTTCATTGTATGGCGCCCGATGCGCGGTCGCTCACGCGGATTCGCCGACCCTGTAGCCGACACCGCGCACCGTCACCACGATCGAGGGACGCTCGGGGTCCTTCTCGATCTTGGCCCGCAGGCGCTGAACGTGAACATTGACCAGACGGGTGTCAGCCGGGTGCTGGTAGCCCCACACCTGACTGAGGAGCTCCTCACGGGTGAAGACCTTCCACGGCGAGCGGGCCAGGGTCACCAGCAGCTCGAACTCCAGCGGCGTCAGGGAGATGACCGACTCTCCGCGCTTGACCTGGTGACCGGCGACGTCGATGTCGAGGTCCCCGGCACGCACGTGCTCGGCCGCACCGGGGTTGGTGCGGCGCAGACGGGTGGAGACGCGGGCCAGCAGCTCCTTGGACTTGAAGGGCTTGGTCACGTAGTCATCCGCACCGGCCTCAAGGCCGGCGACGACGTCCTGCGTGTCAGTCCGCGCGGTCAGCATGATGATCGGCACGTCGGACTCGGAGCGGATGAGCCGGCAGATCTCGACGCCGTCGAGCCCCGGAAGCATGAGGTCGAGCAGGACCAGATCGGGGTTGACCTCATGGAAGGCGTCCAGGGCCTTGGCCCCGTCATGACAAAGTGTGGGCGTGTAGCTCTCCGACTCCAGCATGATACCGATCATCTCGGCCAGGGATGCATCGTCGTCGACGACCAGAATGCGCGTGCTCATAGCCCGTATCTTGGCATGAGCCCCAGGACCCGAGGGACATCCAGGCCACCGAGGCGGCGCCCACAGTTTCCCCAGGAAATTAAGAGAATCCCCTCAGTTACGGGAAAAAAACCAGCGTCAGCACGCCCGGAAGCCGGGGAATATTGCGGCCGAACCGTGATCTTCACAGCCCGCCCCCAGAACCGCCCCGGGCACTCCTGCCGCCCCCACACAGCCCCAGCGGCATATCTCCTCCTCCAGGGGGAGGGCACGACGACGGCCGAACATGACAGCATGGGCTTATGAGTACCGAGTTCCCCCCTGACGGCAGCGGTCCGAGCGACGTTCCGGGCCGCGAGGCCCCCGCCACCTCCGGCAGCCCCGGCACCGGAGGCGCTCAGGATGGGTGGCAGGCCCCCGACGCCGGAGCCTTCACCGAGGCTCCCTCCTACCCGGCACCGGGCTCAGCACCGGGCTCAGCACCAAGCTCCCAGTACCCCGGCTACGGCGGCTACCACACGCCACCGGTGGGCCAGCCGGGCTACCCAGGCTCCTCGGGCCCCGGCAACACTCCCTACCCCAGCACCTCGGGAGGCCCCGGGTACCCCGGAGCCGCTGGCGCCCCAGGGTACCCGGGCTACGGCGGCTACACGTCAGTCCTGGCCCCCAAGCCCTCGATCATTCCGCTACGGCCACTGTCCATCGGGGAGATCCTCGGGGGAGCCTTCGAGTCCCTGCGCGCCAACCCCAAGGCGATGTTCATACCCTCAATGGTAGTGATGGGCATTACAGGACTCTTGTCCGCCGGGAGCGTCGCCCTGTTCATGTCCCGGCTCGGCCTGACGGACCTGACATCCGGAAAGGTTGAGTTCTCCGAGACCGACCTGGACAGCATCGGGTCATCGTTGGTGGGCCTGCTCATCCAGCTCGGTGTGACCAGCGTGCTGAGCATGCTGGCCACCTCGATCATCATCGGCCTGATCATCGTGACCGTCTCACGCACCATTCTTGGCCGTCAGGCGTCGTTGAGCGACGTGTGGCGGCGCACCCGGCCGCGAATGTGGGCGCTCATCGGCCAGACGCTCCTCATCGAGCTCATCCTCGCTGTCATCGCCGCCGTCGTCACAGCGATCGCCTTCGGCATCGGCTGGGCTCTCCTGGGAAACATCATCACCAACGGGACCGATGAGACTCCGCCGGGACCATCATCCTCGCCATCCTGGCGATCCTGGCGGTGATCGCCGTGCTCGGGCTGTTGACCTTCGCCCTGATATGCAAGCTGTCCCTGGCACCGGCGGCACTGGTCCTGGAGAACATCGGCGTCCTGGAGGGGGATTTCCCGCTCCTGGACCCTCACACGGGGCTACTTCTGGCGGATCGTCGGCATCCGCCTGCTCTCCTTCATCATCGTCTTCTTCGCCGTCCAGATCGTGTCTCAGGGCGTGTCCATCGTCATGCAGGGGCTCGTCTACGCCGCCCCGAACATGACCATCGCGATCTTGGTGGCATCGACGCTGCTCAACAGCCTCATCCAGGCCGCGATCCAGCCCTTCGACTCCGCCGTGGTCGCGCTCATGTACACCGACCTGCGGATGCGCTCCGAGGGCCTGGACGTCGAGCTGCGTCACGCCGCCGGGGTATGAGCCAGTCGTGACACCCCTCAGGACGATCAGCGCGCAGGCCCCGGCGACCCCCGACGCTGACGAGGCACGGCGCGCCGCGGGCAGGGAGCTCTCCCGACCGATCTACCACGATCATCACGATCTGTGGGACCGGCTCTGGAGCTGGATCAGGGGGCTCTTCGATACCGACGGCATAGTCCCCGGGGCTCCTCCCTGGGTGTCGACGCTCATCGTGGTCCTCGTCGTCGCCGCCGGCATCGCGCTGCTGATCCTCCTGCTGACCAGGCTCTCCTCGGCACGCCGAGTGGTGACGCCGCCCCCGTTGTTGGTGCTCACCGACGACCGCGATGCCGACACCCTGACCCGAGCCGCGGACGCTGCGGCTGTACAGGCCGATTTCGCCACCGCCGTCGTCGAACGCTTCCGCGCCATCATCCGTTCCCTCGACGAACGCGGGATCATCGACGAGTACCCGGGTATGACGGCGCTGGAGGCGGCCACGCTCACCCATCGGGCCCTCGGTGAGCACCGGGTGGTGTCCCCGCTGTACGAGGCCGCCCACCTGTTCGATGCCGTCCTCTACGGTCGAGTTGTCTCCACCGGCGCCCAGGACCAGCAGATGCGCGAGCTCGCCGATCAGATGGCCAGGGTCTCCCTCCCCTCCGGACGCGCCCTCGTCGGCGCCTCGGCCCAGGCCCCCGGGACACCGGCATGAGCAGCTCCACGACGACGTCGCAGCCCTCCGCTCCCCCGCCCTCCCCGGCCGAGGCCTCCCAGGCCCGGAGGACGGCACCACACTGGTCCCGGCGCTGGCGACGGTGGCGCCCAGGGCGTCATCGCGGTGGCCCTCATGCTCATCCCCGTCCTGGTGACTGTATGGACTCGGACCGTCACCTCCACCACGCCCCTGGCCATCGACAACCCCAAGGACCGGGGAACCATGGCGCTCGCCGAGCTGCTGCGCCACGAGGGGATCTCCGTGAGCAAGGCGGGCAGCCTCTCCGAGGCCGTGGACGCCAGCCGCCAGGGGGCGACCATCGCCGTGGTCAACGCCGACCGGCTCAGCGACCAGGACAGGCGGGCCCTGGCCGAGGCGGGCGGCGACGTCGTTGTCATCGGCGCCAAGGGCGGCAGCGACGCTATGGCGGGGCTGACGGGCATGACCGCCAAGGGCACCGCGGCGGCGGATTCCTCCACCCTGGCGCCGCAGTGCGACGACGCCGACGCCCAGGCCGCCCGGAGCCTTGCCGGCACGCGCGCCTCCGTATCCCTGCAGGGTGATGGCGACGCCGTCGGCTGCTTCCCGGTGGGCGAGGACCGTTACGCCTATGCCACCGACTCCCTGCCCAGCGGTGCCACGTTGCGAGTCCTGCCTGATCCCGCACCAGTGACCAACGCACACCTGGCCCAGGAGGGGCACGCGGCCTTGGGAGTACGCGCGCTGGGCCACCACAGCCGCGTGCTGTGGTTGGACGCGGAGCACATGGAGTCCCCCTCCGTGTGGAACTCCCCCTCCACTCCCCCCTGGCTTCCGGTCCTCATCTTCCAGCTCCTTGTCACCGCCGGTGTGCTGGCGATCGTTCAGGGTCGTCGCTTCGGCGGCATCGTGAGCGAGGACCTGCCCGTCATCGTGCGCTCCACCGAGACCACGGTGGCCCGCGGGCGTCTCTACCGTCAGGGCTCGGACCGGCCCCGGGCGGCTCAAGCCCTGCGCTCGGGTGCCGCGCTGCGCCTGGGCGCCACTCTGGGCCTGCCCCCCGGGACCTCGCGCCGTGACGTCATCACCGCCGTCTCCCTGGCCTCCGGCGTTGCCCCGGGCACGGTGGACTCTCTTCTCTACGGTCCGCCCCCATCCAGCGACAGTGCCCTGGCCACCCTGGCAGTTCAGCTCGACCAACTCGAGAGCGAGGTTCACTCCACATGAGCACGGACAGCACCGACCCCACCCGCGCCCCGGGCATCGCAGGCGAGGCGGATACCAGTGCCCCCCATCCCCAGGCCCCTGAGGGCCCGGACGCCTCGGGGACCCACGGCGCCCCCCAGGTCTCCTCGTCCTCCTCCCACGGGGAGGCCGGCTCCGACCCGCGCAGGCGCCTGGTGGCCGTGCGCAGTGAGGTGGGCAAGGCCGTCGTCGGTCAGGAGGCCGCGGTGACCGGGCTGGTCATCGCCCTGCTCGCCGGCGGGCACGTCCTGCTTGAGGGCGTCCCCGGCGTGGCCAAGACTCTCCTGGTGCGGTCGCTGGCCACGGCGATGGACATGGAGACCAAGCGCATCCAGTTCACCCCCGACCTGATGCCCGGGGACGTCACCGGCTCACTCATCTACGACTCCCGCAGCGCCCAGTTCTCCTTCCGGGCCGGTCCGGTGTTCACCAACCTCCTGCTGGCTGACGAGATCAACCGCACCCCGCCCAAGACGCAGTCGGCGCTGCTGGAGGCCATGGAGGAGCGTCAGGTCTCCATCGATGGCGAGCCCCGGGCCCTGCCGGATCCGTTCATGGTGATCGCCACCCAGAACCCGGTGGAGTACGAGGGGACCTACCCGCTGCCCGAGGCGCAGCTGGACCGTTTCCTGCTCAAGCTGGTGCTTCCCCTGCCCGAGCGGGCTCAGGAGATCGAGGTGCTCTCCCGCCACACCTCGGGATTTGATCCGCGCGACCTGCTCTCGGCGGGGCTACAGGCTGTCGCCGGGGTCCACGAGCTGGCTCAGGCCCGGGCCCAGGTGAGCACCGTCGGAGTCACGCCGGAGGTGCTGGCCTACGCGGTGGATCTCGTGCGCGCCACCCGCTCCATGCCCTCGGTGGCCCTGGGGGTCTCACCGCGTGGGGCCACGGCGCTCCTGGCCGCGTCACGGGCCTGGGCCTGGCTGGCCGGCCGGTCCTTCGTCACTCCCGATGACATCAAGGCACTGGCTCTGCCGGCTCTGCGCCATCGCATCAAGCTGCACGCCGAGGCCGAGATGGAGGGCATCACCCCTCAGTCCGTCATCGAGGCCGTGCTGAGAACCGTTCCGGTCCCGCGCTGAGGCATCGGCCGCCGGGGGCCACGAGCACAGAACCGATCACCTGACCGACTCACGACAGGAGAGGCATGTTCCTGACGATGCGCGCCGTGTGGGCGATGCTTGCGGGGATCGCCCTGGTCCTCATCGCCCCGCGCCCGACCACCGTGCTGGCCTGGGCTGGCGTGGTCACGGTCCTCGTCGTGATCGACGTGGTGATCGCCCCCTCGCCGGCGGTGCTGCGGGCCTCGCGCTCCGTGAGCCACGGAGTGCGGCTGGGTGAGTCGATCACCGCGACACTGACACTCACCAACACCGGTCGGCGCACGGCCCGCCTCCTGCTGCGCGATGCCTGGCCCCCCCAGCGCCGGGGCGACCCACGAGCGCGGGGCGATGACCCTCCCACCGGCCCAGCGCCGTCGTCATTCCACGGTGCTCACGCCCCGGCGCCGGGGGGATCGCCGGGCGGGACCGTTGACCGTCAGGGTGATCGGTCCCCTGGGCATCGCGGGGCGGCAGGCGACATTGGACGTTCCCGCCTCCGTCCGGGTCCTGCCGGCCTTCCGCTCACGTCGCCACCTGCACTCGCGCCTGGCCCGGCTGCGGGAGATGGACGGGCGCAGCTCCGTCATGGTGCGCGGGGAGGGGACCGAGTTCGACTCCCTGCGCGAGTACGTCGTCGGAGACGACGTGCGCTCCATCGACTGGCGCTCCACCGCTCGCCGGGGCGAGGTGCTGGTGCGCACCTGGCGCCCGGAGCGCGATCGGAGGGTTCTCATCATCATCGACTCCGGCCGCCTGTCCGCCGCCCGGCTGGGGGATGCCCCCAGGCTCGACGCCCAGATCGAGGCCACGCTGCTGCTGGCGGCCCTGGCCTCCCGCGCCGGCGACCGGGTCGACGTGCTGGCCATGGACGACGCCGTGCGCGCGCAGGTGCGGGGCAGTGCCGGACCGGTGCTCATGACCGAGCTGGCCGAGCACCTGACCAATGTGGAGCCGCGTCTGACCGAGCTCGACTGGACCCTCGTGGCCTCCCTGGTGCGCAGCACGCTCTCGCAGCGCGCACTGGTGGTGGTCATCTCCGCCCTGGACGGCAGTGCCGGGGACGCGACGATGATTCGGACGCTGGCGGCTCTGGCCCGGAGCACACGGTCATTCTCGCCTCGGCCCTGGACCCCGAGCTGGAGGAGCTCAGATCGACGCATGTCGACACCGACTCGGTGTACGTGGCCGCCTCCGCGGAGAAGGACCTGGTGGAGATGCACGCCGTGCGCCGGCGCCTGAGCCGCGGCGGGGTGGAGGTCGTGGAGGCGCCCGACCAGGGGATCGCCCCGGCACTGGCCGACTGCTACCTGGACCTCAAGGCTGCGGGGCGGCTATGAGGTGCACCGCGACGACTGCCGGCTCAGCCGACCTCGGGCTGGACGTAACCGGCCTCGTCCTCCTCGAGGTCACCCGTGGCTCCTGCGGCGACGGCGGAGCGGCCCAGGATGAGGGTGTAGGCCCACAGCAGTGCCAGCGCGCCGGCTCCAATGGTGATCTTGACCGGCCAGGCAATGGGGGCCGGAGTCACGAAGGCCTCAATGAGTCCGGCCACCGCCAGGGCGGCGGTCAGGCCCACAGCCACCGTGATGAGCGCGCGCCCCTCGGCGGCCAGGGCGGCGGCGCGGCTGCGTCGGCCGGGGACCAGCATCGTCCAGAAGAGCTTGAGTCCGGCCGCACCGGCGATGAAGATGCAGGTCAGCTCCAGCAGGCCGTGAGGCGAGATGAGCGAGAGGAACACGCCGAGCATGTCGTGGTCGGTCATGATGGCCCCGGCCCGTCCCACGGCGACGGCGTTCTGGTACAGCATGTAGAGCGGCAGGAACCCCGTGATCCCTCCGGCCACGCAGATCGCTGCGATACGGGCGTTATTCGTCCACACCGCAGCGGCGAAGTCGGGGGCGGAGTACGTGGAGTAGTAGGACTCGAAGGCCTCGTGGGCGTAGGCGTCCAGCTTCTCGGGGCTGCCCAGAGCGGCCATGGCCTCAGGACTGCGCAGGGTCCACACCCCCACCACCAGCGCCAGGGCGATCTCGACAACCATGACCCCGCAGGTCCACCACCGGATGCGGTACAGGGCCGCAGGCACGGACTGGAGAACGAAACGGCGCACCGAATGGCTCCTCACCTCCCGCGTTCCGGTCAGGCGACCGCGAGCCGCGGCCACTCGGGAGGACAGCTCGGCGATGAGCTGCGGATCCGGCGCGGCCGAACGCACCCGCGACAGATGGCGGGCACAGGTGCGGTAGAGAACCACGAGCTCATCGGTCTCGGCCCCGCTGAGGTGGCCACGCCCCACGAGGACATCGAGACGTTCCCACTGATCGCGGTGCGCCGCGGAGAAGGCATCAAGATCCACGCGAGGAGTCTGTCATGACGGCCGCATCCCCCACATCCTCCGAGCGAATGATCGAGCCCGAGCTGCTCATCACCGGCGAGGCGGTCGCCCTGGAGATCACCCCGGCAACGGTCGCCAACCGCATCGCTTCGGGGCTCATCGACTACACCGTCTACGCCCTGGGGGCAGCACTGTCCGTGTTCGCGGTGATGGGACTGGTCATCGGCGACGGCTCAGCCCTCAAGGAGGACCTCGCCCTCCTCAAGGCGCTGCTGTCCCTGGTGGCCCTGGCCTGGCTGGTCGTCATCCCCCTGCTCGTCGAGCTCTTCAGCAGGGGCCGGAGCCTAGGCCGCATGGTGACGGGGGCCCGGGTGGTGCGCGACGACGGCGGCACCGTCAGGCTGCGCCACTGCCTGGTGCGCACTCTGCTGGCCGTCGTCGAGATCTGGGGCACCTGGGCCGTGCCGGCCCTGTGCGCCAGCATCATCTCCAAGCGGGGGAAGAGGTTCGGGGACATGCTGGCCGGCACCTACGTGGTTCGAGAGCATCACCGCTCCCACGCGGCGCCACCGCTGCTGATGCCCCCCGAGCTGGTCCAGTGGGCGGCAGGCACGGACCTGCGTTCCCTGCCCGGGGGCCTGAGCCTGACGGCGCGCACCTTCCTGCAGCGCGCCTCCTCCCTCATGCCCTCCTCCCGCCACCAGCTGGGGCTCGACCTGGCCTCTCAGGTCCAGGGATACGTCTCTCCCCCGCCTCCCGCCGGCACGCACCCCGAGCGGTTCCTCGCCGCGGTCCTCACCGAGCGGCGCAACCGGGAGCTGGTACTGGAGAGCCGTAACCGCCGGCTGGAGGAGGACGTGCTGCGAGACATGGCCCGTCCGCCCTATGGGGTGGGCGGTGGTGAGACCCGACGACGCTGAACCACCCCGGGCTCGGCCCCACGACGGACCATCCGGGTCGCAGTGGGGGCGCGGCGCCTCAGCCCTGAGGGTCGGAACCGGGAGCGGGCACGCGTGATGCCTCGTGGACCAGGAGAATCGGCACGCCGTCGCGCACCGGGTAGGCCAGGCCCGCGCTCCGGGAGACGAGTGCGGGGCGACCGGCCTCGTCGAGGCCGTCAACGAGCTCGTCGCCGCTCAGCGGACAGCGCAGGGCGGACCTCAGCCCGGAGGGAAGGACGGCCCGCTGCTCAGGCGCGGGTGCGGTGCCTGGCCGGTTCATGCGTCCCCCTTCTGTCCGCGCAGGACCCGCAGGTGCCCGCGCCGCAGGATCTCGTCCTCGGCGATCTCCGGCGGGGGCGGCAGCGGGGCAGTCAGGGAGGCCGGCATGATCCCGCCGGGACGGGGCCGGTGCTCAGCCGGCGCGGCGACCGGGCGCGGAGCACGGGAGGCCTCACGAACGGCGTCGGCCAGGGCCAGGAGGTCGTCCTCGCTGGGGGGCGCCGGCTCGAACTCGGTGGCCAGGCGGATGATCTGCCAGCCGCGAGGGGCCGTGAAGGAGGAGACGTGCTTATCGCACAGGTCATAGGCCTCGGGCTGGGCCTCGGTGGCCAGTGGCCCCAGCACGATCGTGGAGTCCGCGTAGACGGAAGTCAGGGTGGCCACGGCTGGGCGCTCGCAGCCGGGCTTGCGGCAGTGTCGGACTCTTCTCACGCTCGCAGGTTACCGTGCCGTTGCCCGCCGGTCATCCAGACGCCGCCTAGGCTGGCCGATGTGACCGACCTGTTCCCCTTCTCGCCCGGGCAGTTTCCTCCGCGTTCCACCGCGGCCCCGGGGCGACGCCCGAGCAGTCGGCGCGACCGGCACGGCCGGGGACTGCGCGGCCCGCTTCTGCCACCGAACCTGCCGGCCTGGCGCACCCGCGCCGAGCGCTTCGACGAGCTCGTCGTGGACGCGGCCCAGGACCTAGCCAGACGCTGGCCGTCGGTGGATCAGATCCAGTTCGCCGTCGAGGAGGTCCCGCCCTCGGATCCGGCGCCCTGGGAGCGCTCGGTGGTGCTGGGACGGGGCTTCACCGCTGAGCCCCGTGCTGGACTGCCGGCACGCGTCGTCATCTACCGCCGGCCGGTGGCCTCCCGGGCCACGAACGACGCCGAGCTGGCCGACCTGGTGCACCGTGTCGTCGTCGAGCAGGTGGCCCTCATGCTGGGACGCCGACCCGAGGAGATCGATCCCGGCTCGGCCCTGTGAGACGGACTCGCCCGCCCCGGGGCCCGGTGTCGTCAGTCCAGCAGGATGCGGCGCTGGGCCTGAACGGTGGCGTCGGGCTGAGCCGGCACGGTGGAGATGAGCGTGCCGGCCAGGTCTCCGCCGGCCTGCGCGGTCACGATGGCGGCGGCGGCCAGGCCGCTGGAGGTGCGTGAGGTCCCCGACGAGCTCTCCTGGCCGGCCGCGTTCAGGCGGAGGGCGGAGACCTCGGCCGGCACCTCGACGACGACGGAGGCGCCCTTGGCGACCTTGACGTCCTGCTTCCAGGAGCCGTCGAGGGAGGACAGGGTCACCGAGGTGGTCTCACCGCTGTTGGCCACGGTGACCGCTGAGCTCAGGGAGGCCGCGCGCGGCACCGCCAGCAGGCCGGAGTCCGCGGCTCCCGGCAGTGCGGCCTGCGCCCACGCCTGGTCATGGACGAGGGCCTTGGAGCGCGCAGGGTACTCACCACCGCTGCGCACCAAGCGGGCGGCGGCTCCCACCGGCGCACTCGAGGTGACCTGCACGCCGTAGGTGCCGGCGGGCACGCCGGCCAGCTGGATGTCGAAGACGGAGCCGGCATCGATGGTCACGGACTGCGCCCCGCTCAGCGGGCGAGCCCCGTCCTTGCCGAGCATGGTCACCGACACAGTTGCCGGGTCCGCTCCGGGGTTAACGATGCGCACGGCCGGGGTGTCGGAGGAGTCGGCACCGGTCTTGGCGTCGGGAACCTCGCCCTGTGCGGCCGGCTCGATGATCTCCACTCCGGGGATCACCAGGTCGGTGGCCGGTGCGGCTCCCGGAGTGATGACGTCAGTGCCGGCGGGGGTCTCCCCGTCGAGGGACTCGGTGACGAGAGTGGGAACCACGGAACCGCCGTCGGCCTCAACGGATACGGCGATGCGCGGATCCTGGCTGCCCTTCGTCTCCAGGGCCAGGGAGGAGGAGCCGCCCGCGGGCACGGTGATCTCCCCGTTGCTGGGCAGGCTGAGCCGGCCGATGGAACCGTAGAGGGTGACCTTCGCGGTGGCGGGGGTGACGCCGGGGTTGACCAGTCGCAGCTCGGCCGAGGAGCCCGCCGCGATGGAGCCGCCCACGATCCAGGACATGGCGGACGGCTGGGTGCAGGGGGCGGCAGTGAGCCCCCGCAGGTCACCGCTCTTGGTCAAGGTCGTCACCGCCCCGACGGCGTTGGCCACCCGGCCGTCCGCGGGCGCGAGGGTGAGGATGCCGCCCTCGGCGGTACTCGTGGAGGTGGCGGTATCAGTGGGGATGCTCCGACCCGCGTAAGTGGCCGACTCGGCACTACCAGCCCCCTTGGCCGGGACGATGGCGGTGGCGGACTCCATGGCGCCGACGTCGGTGCCCCGCAACGTATTGGTGGGCGCGTGCGGGCAGACGTAGGTGGTGGGGCCTCCGGGCTGGGCCAGGCTCAGGGCCTGCAGCTGGGGAGTCGGTGTGACCGGCGCGGCGTACCCCCACCAGGTGACGCCTCCAACGGCTGCGGCGAGCGCGAGAGAGGTCAGGACGCCGACGCCGCGGGCAACCATCCGCCCCAGTGACCGGCGGTGCCGCCTGGTACCGGTGGCGCTCCTCCGCCGCCTCGCGGAGGGGGTGGTGGAGGGGTGCCAGTCTCATCCACCTTCTCAGCATCGGTGTCATCCGACGCCTCGGCGTCGGTGTTGGCAGCATCCTCGGCATCGGTGTGGGGGACCTCGTCAGCGTCCTCGTGGGGGGAGTCGCTGCCTGGATCCTGGTCCTGACCGGCGGGACTGTCCGCACCCTCCTCCGGCTCCTCGTCCACGATCTCATCCGTGGTCTCGTCGTCGGTCTTGTCCACGGAGACGGCCTCGTCGTCGACCGGCTGCGGGTCCGGGCTCATCGACTCATGCTGCAGGGTCTGGGGCTCGGGCTTCTTCGGTGACTCCGGCTGGCTGTCGGTGTCGTCCTGACGGTGCTGCGTCATGAGTCCATCTCCTTTCCGCGTCGCAGGGGCAGTGCCGCCACCAGGGTCAGGGCCCAGACAGCCCAGATCGTGTAGGTCGCGGCGGCAGTGGACCGGCGGGTGTGGGTGACCACCAGCTCCCCGCCCTCGGAGCCGACCGCGAAGCCCTGCTTCCAGCTGCCGTCCTGGGCACGCACCGTCGTGGCCTCCAGGCGCCGGCCGTCGAGGGTGGCGCTCCAGCCGGCGTCGGAGCGCTCCACCATGACCAGGGTGCGGGGGCCGGCTCCGGCGGGAATCCGGGTGCGGGTCCCCGATCCGGCACCGGTGGAGGCGACCGGGGTGACCTCACCGCCGGAGTCCAGGAGACTCAGGCGGGCCGAGTCGGGGTGCGCCGAGGATGTCACCCGCCAGGAGTTGCCCGAGGCGGTCTGGGCGAGCTGCTCCAGTCCGGGCGTCGAGGACAGGCCCACACGGGCCTCAGCGGTGACGGCGTCGCCCTCTTGGTCGTCGAGCACGACGACAGCGATGCCGTGGGCCGCCAGGGCGTCGGCAGCTCCCTGGTCCTGGCCGGCGGTGGCGCGAGTGACGATCTGGGCGAGCTCGGCGTCAGCCGGATCGTCCAGGACGAGAGCCTGACCTGAGGAGGCGCTGCTGGGCCTGGTGCGCTGACCGCCCTTGGCGGGCTTGAGTCCGGGATCGGCCAGCGCCGCTGCAGCACGGGTGCGCGCCTCGGCGTTGACCGCTCCGGGCAGAACGTCGCTGATCTGGGTCCCGGGCCCGCGCCAGATGGTGGCCTGGAGCCCCTGCGGCGTAGAGGTGAGCCTGAGGACTCGTCCGGCGGCCTCCGAGCCCTGGAACTGCTCGGCGATGAGCGGGATCTGCTGGGGTGTGGAGTGCAGCGCCAGGACCCGCGGGTTGCCGGCGCGGTGCGCCTGGTAGGACCAGACGCCGCCGACCACCACCGGGGCGAGCAGGACGAGACAGGCAGCCGTCGTGAAGGCTGCCTTGAGGCGACGCGATCGCCTCCCGTCTCGCCGTGAGATCACCTGCCGGCGAGGAGGTCGCGTCGGCATCCGTCCGGATCCTGCCCTCCAGGGCGCGACGGCCGCCTGTGAACCGCTGTCCGAGCAGGGACCACATGGTCTCGCCGGCGGTCAGGGCCGCTGCGAGGAAGCCGCTCAGTGCCAGGGAGAGACCGGCCCCGGACCAGGCGTTGACAGGAGCCAGGCCGCTTCCGGCGACATCCGAGCCCAACCCGGTCGGGGTGCGCAGGCACAGCCCGGCCAGGAGGAGGCCGCCCACGGCCAGGAGGATGCCGGTGCGGGCCACCCGGACACGCCGGGCGACGAAGAGCCCGAGGATGCCCAGGGCCGGAATCAGCGCCAGCAGTACCCGCAGCAGAACGCTCAGGACCCCGGAGGACACGAGGGCATCCAGGTCCATCGGGGAGCCGACCAGCAGGTCGAGGCTGCTCGGTGCCGGCGCGGAGACGGGCAGGCCGATGTCGGTCAGCAGCAGCCGGACCCCTTCGGCCCACCCTGCGCTCCGGCCCAGGCGCCAGGCGCCCCACCAGGCCGGTGCGGCGGTGACCAGCATGGGCACCAGGGTGAGGACGAGCTTGAACCCGCGTCGGGTGGTCACCGACAGCAGCACGATGATGACGGCCAGCACGGCGGCGGTGGCCGGGACGGCCGCAACGACGACGCTCAGCAGCAATCCGGCGACGGCGGCGGCCGTCGCCGACCCGTAGCCGTACTTCTCCGTGGGGGGCAGGTCGACCTCGGCCTCCCGTGCGGCCAGGGCGCGGGAGGCACGGCCGGTCTCCTCCGGGTCCTCACCGAGGTCATGTGCCTCATCGTCCGAGGCATCATTCGGGGCAGGGGTCTTCTCAGCAGCCTCATCCTGGGAGAGCTCGGGGTCGCTCGCAGCGTCCCCAGTGCCCTCGGCGTCTTCAGCCTCCGTGGCATCCTCGACCTGCGCCTCCTCATCCAGGTGGGCGAGGTCGGTGACCTTCTCGGTGGAGAAGCGGTCGAGCTCGGCGCGCTCCTCGTCAGTGAGCAGGTGAGCACCCACCAGTCCGGACAGCACGAGGTCGCGTCGGTCAGCGCCTACTGCGCGGGCCAGGGCCAACAACGCCCAAGGCAGAACGAGGTGGACCAGAAGAGCGCCGAGACGCCCGTGGCCCAGGGCGAGCAGGAGACTGGGAGACAGGGCCCACACCAGTGCCGCCCAGGCCCGCAGCGCCACCTTCCTGGTCATTGTGCCGGCGGCGAACCATGCTCCCAGCGCCGCCAGGGGCACGGCCAGGAGCACCAGGGCACTGATGAGCGCGCTGGTCTCCAGCCCCACCAGCCTTCCCAGGGCCGCCGGTAGCGTCAGGATGGCCAGCAGCGGGGTGACGCCACCCGGATAGCCGTCCGCGGCGGCGATCCAGGTGCTCCAGGCGCTGTCCCACATCTGACGCCAGCCTCCGCTGAACAGGGGCAGGGCCCCACCGGTGATGGAACGGGTCAGCAGCAGCCGGGACAGGCCGTAGGTGCTCAGTGCCAGCACCAGCACCATGACCGCCCCCAAGGTGCGGCGCCGGCTGCGGGCCAGTGCGGCGAGCTCGCGCAGCTCGAGCTCGCTGGGTGCCGCCGCGCGGGCGCGACGCTCGCGCTCCTGGCGAGTGCGGTCACGCCGCAACCCGCGAATCTCGGACGCCGTGACGTAGAGGCGCCCCAACGCGGATGCGGGTGCCTTGGTGTGCTGTGCGAGCCTGCGCCTGGCGGCCCTGACCCGTCGGCTGCGTCCGGCCACGGCCAGAGCCGCACCGAGCTCGTCGCGGGCCAACGCCGGAGCCTTGGAGGCCAGGCGCCACACGGAACGCATGAGTCCGAGGATGACGAACCAGGTCAGCAGCAGGCCGATGGGCCGGGTGGAGAAGGCCGCCCAGTTGGTGAGCTGGGCGCTACGCCGAGCCCGGAAGGACCTTTCCGGGTCGGGCTCGGGGAGCGTGACCTCGATGGCCTCGGCATCGGTGCGGGGCTGCGCGCCCGAGGAGTGCGAGACCGACGCGGGACGGCGAAGCCCCTGGTAGGAGGCCCGCCGGTGGCGGATAACGGCGGTGGGTTCGACGATGACGCGATATCCGGCCAGGCGCGCGGCACGCGAGAGCTCCAGGCCGTCGCCGAAAGGGCCGAGCCACGGGGCGATGCCGCCGACCTCCTCCCACACGGCCCGGTCGATGAGGGCCCCGGCGGTTCCCACGGCCAGGACGTCGCTGCGGTCATCGTGCTGAGCCCTGGTCGACCTCTCCGGGGACGATGTCGTTAGCGCGCCGGGCCGAGGCCGTGGCTCGCAGCCCGACCTCCAGGAGCAGCTCGGGGTTGTCCCAGCCCACCTGCTTGGGTCCGACGACCCCCACGGAGCGCGCATTGGTCGCGGCGGTGAGCAGTCGCTCGAGGCAGTCCTCAGCGGGCGCGGAGTCGTCATGGAGCAGCCAGAACCACACCTGGTGCTCTGGCATCTCCGGAGCAGCCTCGGTGGGGGCCACGAGCCGCTGCTCGTAGGCGGTGATCGGTGAGAGCGCTCCGGTGGGGCCGGTGATGGGACCCGAGCTTGACAGCAGCAGATCCCGCACCGAGGTGCGCGGCCCGCTCGAGGTGGTGTCAGCATCTGAGCCCTCTGCGCCGTCGGGGGCCTCCGAGCTGCGGCGCTTGCGGTTTCCGGCGGCCACGAGTCCGGCGTAGGCGGTCAGCCCTCGGGAGACGGCGTCTCCGAAGTTCTTGGCCTCCTTGGCCCTGACGACACGCACCGCGGTGACGCCATCCAGCCCCGACCGCTCCACGAGCTCCTCGATCGGGGTTCCGTCCCCCAACCCATTGGCTCGCGAGGCGACATCGACGATGAGGACGACGTCGGGCGCACAGGTCTGTGAGGTGATCGCGGACAGCGTCTGCGCCAGAAACGGGCTCGCCCCGGCCGACACGACGACGGCCAGGGCTCCTACCCGACTGGCTCCCTGAGTGGAGCCGGCGGGCGTCATACTGCGCGACGCTTGAGCTTGCGCCGCTCGCGCTCCGACATGCCGCCCCAGATACCGAAGCGCTCGTCGTTGGCGAGGGCGTACTCGAGGCACTCCTCACGAACCTCGCAAGTCGCACAGACTCGCTTGGCCTCGCGTGTGGAACCACCCTTCTCAGGGAAGAAGGCCTCTGGGTCCGTCTGCGCGCACAGAGCGCGCTCCTGCCACGCCAGAGGACCTTCATCGACGTCGTCACCGCCACCGAAGAGGAGCGACAGTACCTCCGCGTCAGGCGCCTCTGGGTGCTTCAGTGGGCCGTCGCCGAGGATGTTCCACATGCCGGCCTCCCTTCGATCCGAGCTTCTTGCCAGTAAGAATTACATGCGTGTGAGACAAGGCCAGTCAAGCCGGGGAGGGAAACTTCACCCTCTCGTGACCGTTGACATCATCCCTTGATATGTCAAGGAATACCCCCATCTGGTTGCCACCATATGTTGGCTTCCTACAAAACCCCTGAGAGGCTCCCGCTGCCTGCCTGACAGCAGAAATACCCACGGCGTTTCAGGGGATTTCAGTGAACCTGGCGCACGTTTGCATAATGCCCCAACCGGCTGGGCACTAGCAGGGAGGTTCCTGAAAGTCTTGGGGATCTGCTTCAATCGGGGTCATGCGTGATCCCTTGCTGCCGCTGCTCCCCGGCCCTCAGGATGCCGACAGACCGTGGCTCATTTGTTATGGAATCGACGAACGAGTCGAGCTGACCGGGCACGTCCTGTCCATGTGGCTGGCCAAGATCGCGGGATTCGTCACATCAGAGTCGGTGCCCGGTGACGGAGTCCATGTGGCCCTCCCCCCGCACTGGCGGAGCGTCGCCTGGGCCTGCGGTACATGGCTGGCGGGGCGCAGTGTGCTCCTGGGGAGCAACGAGGAGATCCGTACCGCCGGCCTCATCCCGGAGCTGAGTGTGGCCTTCGCCCCGGAGAGCCTCTACGACGAGGCCGAGGCACAGGCGCTGGTACCTCCCGCCTCGCTGGCGCTGCGCTGGCCGGAGGAGCTGCCCGCCCTCGTGCTCGACGGCGCCGCCGACCTCATGCACTACCCCGACCGCTTCACACCGGTGAGCACCGCTGCTGATTCGGTGTGCCTGACAGACCTCACCTCCGAGGCCGCTGCGCCTGCGGCTCCGAGTGCTCCTGGGGGCACTGCCCCGTCGGGTGGGAGGCTCACCGTGCTGACGCGCGCCCAGCTGGCGGCCCGGGTCGAGGCGGCCGACGCCCCCACAGGAAGCGGCAGACACTCCGCCTCGCGTGCCGTCCTGGTGCGCAGCCCCGACACGGCCCAGATGCTCCAGGAGGTCCTGGTCGCCTGGCGCACCGGGCGCACGGCGGTGGTCCTCACCCCCGAGGCGGGTGACGACGTCGCCGCGGCCGCCATCCGGCAGGAGGGCATCCAGGAGGACATCACCGCGTGAGCCGGCGGGGCTCAGTCACGCTGACGTCCCGCTGACGTCCCGGTGAGCATCGGGGTCAGGGGACGTCGGCCTGAACGAGGGGTGCCCTCCCCTTCGACGGACAGGCTGCGCTCGTCGGCTCCGACGAAGACGGCCTCGCCCTGGGTGAGCGTCTGGGAGTCGGTCTGGGTCACCAGGGTCACGGCGCCCTCGACGGCCAGGAGGATGCGTGGCCCCCGTCCGGGGACTGGCAGGCGCCCGTCAGCGGTCACCACGGTGGTGACCATGAGCTCGAAGTCGTCCACCGGCGCGTAGTAGGCACGGGTGGCGCGAGAGAGGTACTCGGGGGCGGGGCGCACCGGCGGCGCCGCCACGTAGTCGACGCAGGCCAGCATCTCGGGGACGTCGATGTGCTTGGCACTCAGTCCGGCGCGCAGCACGTTGTCCGAGGAGGCCATGACCTCCACGCCCAGACCGGAGATGTAGGCGTGCACGCTTCCCGCGGGCACGAACAGCGCCTCACCGGGCTGCAGGGTGACGGGGTTGAGCAGGAGCGCGGCGGCGATGCCGGGGTCCCCGGGGAAGGTGCCGGCCATTTTCACAACATTGGAGTCCACCCGCAGCGACGGGGACGTACCGGCCTCGAACCTGGCGGCGATCTCGGTGACGAGGGCGTCGATCTCCTGGGGGCTGGGACGGGTTGCGGATGAGACGACGTCGGAGAAGACCTGCCGGATGCCGTAGCGGGTGGGGTTCAGACGCAGGGTGCGGCGCATCCGGCGAGCCAAGGGGCTGTCCAGACCGGCCAGGACCTCGACGGCGCGGCGCGGGGCCCGGAAGCCGGCAACCGCCTGGAAGCGGGTGAGGGCCAGGACCATCTCCGGCTTGTGGTTCGTGTCCTTGTAGTTGCGACAGGGGTGGTCCAGGGCGATGCCCGCCTCGTCCTCCAGGGCGTAGCCTCAGCGGCCTGGGCCTGACTGGGGTGGACCTGGAGGGACAGGGGCTGCTCAGGAGCGATGAGCTTGAGCAGGAAGGGAAGCCTGCGCCCGAAGCGCCAGATGATGTCCTCACCTAAGAGACGCTCCGGCTCGGCCTCGATGAGCTCGGACAGCACGCCGCCCTCGGCGACCTGAGCGGGACCGGCCGGGTGAGACCCGTACCAGGCCTCGGCCCAGGGCTCGCCGTCGTCGTCCCTGCCCAGGAGGGCGGGGATGGCGGAAGTCGACCCCCAGGCGTACCGCTGGCGCGCCGGCTCAAGTCGTCTCATAGCGCCTCACCGTACCGGTACGCGGGCACGTCCTAGGCCTGGGCCCCGGGAGCCGGGAAAGGGGTGACCTCGGCCAGGCGGGGGTGCGCCTTGTCCTTGTCGGAAAGGATCGCCTCACTCAGTGCGATCGGCCAGGGCACGTTCACCGTCTCATCGGCCAGGTTGAGGAAGGTGTACTGGGCATCGGCCGACCAGTGGTCGTTGACCAGGTAGGTGTAGGCGGTATTGGGCTCCAGCGTCTGGTAGGAGTTGCCCACGCCCCGAGGCACGAACACCGCCACCGACGGGTCGATCTCGCAGGTGTAGACGGCTCCGAAAGACGGCCCCTCACGCAGGTCCACCCAGGCGCCGAAGACGCGGCCGGTGGCCACCGAGACGAACTTGTCCCAGGGCTCGGCGTGGATACCGCGGGTGACCCCGACCTCGTTGTTGAAGGAGATGTTGTTCTGAACCGGACCGAAGTCGGGCAGCCCCAGGGCCAGCATCTTCTCCCGCTGCCAGTTCTCCTTGAACCAGCCGCGGTTGTCCCCGTGAACAGTCAGGTCGATCCGCAGGAATCCCGGAATCGGCGTCTCCTCGACGGCAAGCGGCTTGCCCAACTCGATCTGCCCCATTGATGGCCCCTTCTGTGCGCACAGGTCTCGGTCTGGGCGCCCCTGTGTCTGCGAGGCGCCACTGCCCGAGTCTATCGGCGCGGCCCACCAACACCCCGAATGACGAGGCCGCCAGGGGCACAACGTGCCGGGAACCACGGACTTGAGCTCCCGATCCACCCGATCCTGGCGCCATTCGGAGCCGGAATGGGCCATGCTTGGAGCATGCGAGGAATCATTCTGGCCGGAGGCTCCGGCACGCGACTCAACCCGATCACCCTGGGGACCTCCAAGCAGCTGGTGCCCGTCTACGACAAGCCGATGATCTACTACCCGCTGAGCACCCTCATGCTCGCCGGGATCCAGGACGTCCTGGTCATCACCACCCCCCACGACGCCCCCTCCTTCCACCGCCTCCTGGGCGATGGCTCCCAGCTGGGCGTCAACCTGTCCTACACGGTTCAGCAGGAGCCCAACGGCCTGGCTCAGGCCTTCGTGCTGGGCGCCGACTTCATCGGCTCCGACAGCGCCGCCCTGGTTCTGGGCGACAACATCTTCTACGGCCCTGGCATGGGCACCCAGCTGCGCCGACACACCAGCCCCGACGGCGGTGTCGTCTACGCCTACCAGGTCGCCGACCCCACGGCCTACGGCGTGGTGGAGTTCGACGAGTCCTTCAAGGCGATCTCCATCGAGGAGAAGCCGGCCCAGCCCCGCTCCAACTACGCCGTTCCCGGCCTGTACTTCTATGACAACGACGTCGTCGAGATCGCACGGAACCTCAAGCCCTCCGCCCGCGGCGAGTACGAGATCACCGACGTCAACCGCACTTATCTGGAGGCCGGCAGGCTCACCGTGGAGGTCCTGCCGCGCGGCACCGCCTGGCTCGACACCGGCACCTTCGACTCACTGGCCGACGCCACCAGCTTCATCCGTACCGTTCAGCACCGTCAGGGCCTCAACATCGGCGCCCCTGAGGAGGTCGCTTGGCGCATGGGCTTCATCGACGACGAGGGCCTGCGCCAGCGCGCCGAGCCCCTGGTGAAGTCCGGGTACGGCGCCTACCTCCTGGGCCTGCTGGAGAACCAGCAGGCCTGAGGTACCCGCCGGAGCGTCCGGCGCGCTCCTCTCCTCCTCATGCCTTGTGGGTGGGTGGCGCCAATGCGCCACCCACCCACAGTGCTGACGACGGCTGACGACAGCTGACGACGCTTACGACTCCTGCGACTCCTGCGGCTCCTCTTGCCCCTGAGGTGAACGCGTCAGCATCGCCATGGCGACCCCCACAGCCGCAGTGGCGACGCATGTCGTGAGGAACCAGACCATCATGGGCGAGACCGGCACGCTCCACCACCACTCGATGTGCTTGTCGAGGTTGAGCTCCCATCGCTTGTGAACTCCCTGAACGAATCGCAGCAGCAGCGTATGGAGAGTGATTGCCTGACACAGCGAAGCACAGACGGTGACCCACACGGCCTGCGGAACCGTGAACCACGAGTCCTCATCCTGGTCAACGGCCAGCATGAGGAAGAAGGTGGGTGCCAGCAGCGGGAAGATGTACCGCGCCTGGTAGAGCTCGATGTGCTCCATGGCCCCGTTCGCATAGAACACGGCCGGAAGGAGGACCATCGCCCCCACGATGATGGCCATGGAGGCCCACTTCCGCCACCCGCCACGGCGTAAGGCAATGGCCACGAAAGCGCCTGCCGCCATGATGGTGAGCACATAGGGTGCGCGATCTCCCAGAGGAACGTCGTGCCACCCCGGGGTCCATGTGTGGCCCCAGAATCCACCAAGATACTTCGGCGCAGTCTCCAGCCCAATGAGGAGCTTCTCGAAGAATGATTGCTTGTTGGCGGAATTCGCGGGATCAGACGCCTCGAAAAGACGCAAGAAATAAGCAACCTTCGACACCTGGGACGAGGCCATGAAGGTACCGACCCCGAGGAGGGCCACTGCGCCCAGGGCACCCAGCCCCACCCATCCTCCACGTTTCCATGGCACCACGAAGAGCAGGGCGAGGCCGACGACGAGGAGGAAGAATGCGGAGTCGTATCGGGATGTCAGACACATCACGGCACCGATCACTGCGCAGATCACCAGCACAGTACGCCGACGCCCCTTCTGCTGCGCAGCCATATATGTCGCCGCGGAGTAGGCCATCAACCCGGACACGGCCCACGAGGTGGGATTGTTGGAAGCAATGAAGTAGATACCCATCGGCACCCAGGAGGCGACGATCGCAGCCACGAATGGCCGCCGCAAGCGCTGTGGCGCACAGAAACCGACCACCCCCAGAAGCACCACGGCGATGAGCACGTTGACGGCACGCATCACCAGAACCGAGGTCTGCACGTCCTTGCCGACGAAGAGGTGGTGAAAGTGGTAGTAGCCGACCGGGTACGCCCCGCTATGATCAAAGCGCTTGGTCCAGGCCATCTCCGAGTCGTTGTAACCGAGGGCACACCCCGCCGATCTATCCGGCTGGAAGTTGTAGCACTTCATGGAGTCGTCCGACACCGCCACCGGGACCCGAGCCACCGGTCGACCGCTGACAACGCTGGTCTGACAGTACTCCCCCGCTGGGCGGGGGCACCAGATGCTCCCCAGGTGGAAGTCCTCATCGGGAGAGGACTCCACCGGCGAGGACACCGCCCACCCGAGTCCGGTCAGCAGCATGAGAACCAGGAGGAGCCCACCGACCAGTGCCGGACGTCGCGACGCTACCGCCCCGGCCTGCGAACGGTCCAGGATCGGCAGTCGTAAGTACTTGGCGAGCTCACGTCTCATACTGATCTCCGACAGGAAACAGGGATAAGAAGGGATGAGAGGAGGTGCACCCCCACGAGCGACAACCTACAGGAGGCCCTGAAGATAGACGTCCAGACGCTCCGTGGAGTCAGCCGGGGTAAAACCTGTGGCCTTAATCTTCGCCAGGTCCAAAGCCGAGCTCAGTGGCCGCGGCGCGATCCCCTCCTGACCGGCGTAGTACTCCTCAGTGGTGACGGCAGTGACCTCATCGGGGCTGTGGCCGGCACTCTCGTAGACCCGCTTGGCGATGTCGGCCCAGGAGAGGATCGGGCCGTCACCGGAGAGGTTGTAGGTGCCGAACTCGGCGCCCGAGGTGATGAGGTGGATGATGCCGGCTGCCAGATCGGAGGCGAAGGTGAGGCGCCCGGTCTGGTCGGCCACAACCTGTGGGCTGATACCGCGCTCGGCCAGGGAGAGCATCGTCTTGACGAAGTTCTTGCCGTCGCCGACCACCCAGGAGGTGCGCACCAGGTAGTGCCGGGGGCAGACGCTGACGGCGGCGTCCCCGGCGGCCTTGGACTGGCCGTAGACGCCCAGCGGGGAGGGGGTCTCCTCCTCCGTGTGGAGGGCCGTCACGCCGTCGAAGGTGTACTCGGTGGACAGGTGCACCAGGGTCAGGCCGTGCTGGACGGCCGCTCGGGCCAGGTTGACCGGGCCGACCGTGTTGGCCCGCCAGGACAGGCGGCGACCCTCAGGGGTCTCCGCCCCATCCACGTTAGTCCAGGCCGCGGCGTTGATGATGATGTCGTAGCTCGACCAGTCCCAGGAGGACATGGCGGCCGCATCCGAGATGTCCACCTCAGGCAGGTCAACGCCGGTGGGATCGAATCCCGCCTGCGGCAGCAGGGCCATGAGAGCACGCCCCAGCTGACCGTTGGCACCGGTGACGAGAACACGTCCGCGCGTCTCCCCTTCCTCGCGCCCGGCACGAAGGAGGGAGCTCCCCTCAGTCTGCAGGGGCATGGTCTCGTTCACTGGCCGTCTCTTTCTTCCCACCGAGCGTTATCCTGCTGACGTCTCATAAGAGTCATCAACCTGTCGATGAACACTACACGAGTGCGCCGGCCACGTTGGCCGATATCACCAAGGACAGACGGCGTACCGTGATCCGCTCAGGAATGGGCACTAGCGCGCCATAGCGGCGTGGTAGGCCTCGACATGCGCCTGAGCCGAGGCCCTCCAGGTGAACTCGGCGGCCCGCTCCAGGGCGGCGGCCCCCAGCTCCCGGCGCCGCTCGGGCTGGGCGTCCAGGACCACGATGCCCCGGGCGATGGCCTGCGCATCCGATCCGCAGTAGGCGACGGCGTCGCCCCCGACCTCCGGCAGGCTCAGCTCGCGGGTGGTCAGGACGGCGGCCCCGCAGGCCATGGCCTCCAGGACCGGCAGGCCGAAGCCCTCGCCGATGGAGGGATAGGCCAGGATCTCGCAGCCGGACAGGAATCCGGGCAGGTCCTCCAGGGGCAGGTAGCCGGGCCGCAGGACGGTCAGGTGCCGGGGCACCTGCGCCAGGGCGGGCTCAATGTCCTCGTCCCAGCCGGGTCCGCCGGCCAGGACCAGAGCTGGGGCGTCCTCGCAGTCGCGGAAGACGCTGGCCCAGGCGCGCACCAGGTTGGGAACGTTCTTGCGAGGCTCCAGGGTCCCCAGGAAACCGATGTAGCGCCGGCCCTCCAGTCCGAGGGAGGCGGCCACGCGGGCCCGCTCGGCGTCGTCGACCGGGTGGAACACGGAGGTGTCCACGCCGTGGTAGGCGACGTGGAAGCGCTCGGGGCTCCCGCCGACGTACTTGATGGTCTCGTCACGGGTGGCCTGCGAGGGGACGACGAGCGCGTCGGCCCGGCGCACGGCCCGGCGGATGGCGTTGGTGAAGAACTTCTGCTTAAGGGGCGAGTGCGCCTGCGGGTGGGAGAAGAACGTGGCGTCGTGGAGGGTGACGACCACGGGCACCTGATGCAGGGCCGGGAAGGTGTAGTGGGGCGAGTGCAGGACATCGGGACGGATCCGGTGAATGAGTGCCGGCAGTCCCGTCTGCTCCCAGGCCATCCGGGCGCCGCGCGACTCCATGGACTGCGAGACCGGGAAGAGGTGGGCGCGGGGCACCTTGGCGGAGAAGTGCGCCACGTCCCGCTGCTGGACGGCCATGGCCAGGTTGACACCGCAGGCGATGAGCTCGGGGACCAGGTCGTCGACATAGCGCCCCACACCTCCGAGATCAGCCGGGATCGCCGTCGCATCAAGAAGAACCTTCATGGCGGTAGGCTACCGCGCAGCGCGCGCTCACCCCGTACTCTGAGCCCATGAGCGCAGATCCTTCCCGCCCGGCGCACTCCCCGGCCCCTTCCCCTCCCCCGTCTCCCCGCACCACATCCTCCCCCACCGGCGGCTCACGCCCACCGGCCCGCCCCCGCGGCCCACGCGTGGGCATGGTGGTGGAGCAGCTGTGGCAGCCCGTCCCCGGAGGCTCGGGCACCTACATCGTCGAGCTCGCCCAGGCCCTGCGCGCTCGACGCGTACCCGTGGCCGGGATCACCGCCCACCACCAGGGGGCGGCCTCGCCGCGCCAGGTCGGACTGCCGCCGATGCCCGTGCGCTCCTCCCACTTGCCGCGCACCGCCCTGTACGAGTCCTGGAACCGCCTGGGACTGCCGCGGGCCGAGTCCATCCTGCCCGGCGCTCAGCTCATCCACGCCACGACCTGGGCGCTGCCCCCCACCTCGCTGCCGCTGGTCGTCACCGTGCACGACCTGGCCTTCCTGCGCTCACCCGAGCACTTCACCGCGCGTGGCAACGCCTACTTCAGCCGGTCCCTGGAGCGCGTCATCACCGAGGCCAGCGCCATCATCGTCCCCTCCCAGGCCACCGCCGACGACTGCATCGCGGCGGGCATCGACGCCGCCCGTCTCTACGTCATCCCGCACGGAGTGCGCACCCGTACCGTCACCGAGGAGCAGGTCCGGGACTTCCGGGCCACCCGGGGCCTCACGCGCGACTACATCCTGTGGACGGGCACGCGTGAGCCCCGCAAGAACCTGTTGGGACTGCTGCGCGCCTTCGCCCTCCTCATCGAGGAGCATGACGACGCCGGCGGCCTCGACCTGGTCCTCGTCGGCCCGGCCGGGTGGGGCGACGACGCCGCTGAGCGCGAGCTGCTGACCCGACTGGGCGATCGGGTCCATGTCACCGGTCGGCTTGACGACGACGAGCTGGCGGCTGCCTATCGCGGCGCCCGCGCCTTCTGCTTCCCGTCCATCTGGGAGGGCTTCGGACTGCCGGTCCTGGAGGCCATGGCCTACGGGACCCCGGTGGTCACCAGCGCCGGGACCTGCATGGCCGAGGTGTGCGGACAGGCCGGTCTGCTGGCCGACCCCACCTCGCCGCGTGAGATCGCCGACCGGCTCGCCCGGGCCATCGGAGCGGAGCACGACGAGCTGGCCGAGGCCGGCCGCGAGCGCGCCCGGACCTTCACCTGGGAGGCCTGCGCCGCCGCGCACACGGAGGTCTATCACGCCCTCATCGGGGGTGCGGTGTGACGCAGCCCGTCAGGCGTCCCTCAGCTCGCGTCGTCATCGTCAACTGGCGCCAGGCCGAGCTGACGATCCGGGCGGCCCGCTCCATCCGTGAGCAGCTGGGAGACGGGGATGGGCTCGTCGTCGTGGACAACGCCTCCGATGACGGCTCGGCCGAGCGTCTGCGCCGGGAGGGACTCACCGTGGTCGAGTCGAGCGAGAACCGGGGCTTCGGTGCCGGCGTCAACCTCGGGGCCCTTGGCATGGAGGAGGAGGTCCTCGTCCTGCTCAACAATGACGCGGTGGCCGAGCCCGGATTCCTCGAGGCGCTCCTGACCGCGCTGAGCAACCCACCGTCCGCAGAGGCTCCGGCTGCGGCGACGGCGCGGATTCTGCTGGCCGGCCGCTGGAAGCCCGCCTCCCCGGGCCATCAGGGCGCACTCGTCTCCCCGCGCACCGGGAGGTGGACCCGGGTCGATGACCAGGCCGCTGCCCGGGGCGAGGGAGAGGTCCTGGTCAACTCCACGGGCAACCTGGTGGACGCCTCCGGCAACGGCTACGACCGGGACTGGCTGGTGCCCGCCGATCGGGAGCACTCCCCCCAGCGAGGTCTTCGGCCTGTGCGGGGGCGCCTGCGCGATCCGACGTGAGGCGTGGCAGGCCCTGGGGGGCTTTCGCGAGGACCTGTTCATGTACTACGAGGACACGGACCTGTCCTGGCGCCTACGTGAGCACGGTTGGCGAGTCGTCTACGTGCGCGAGGCCGTGGCGCGCCACGAGCACGCCTCCTCCTCGGGCACCGGCTCACCGATGTTCATCCGGGTCAACGCCCGCAACCGGATTCTGACGGCAGCCGCTCACAGCCCGGCCCCGGTGGTGATGCAGGCACTGGCCCGTACGCTGGTGCGCTCCCTGCGGGGACCGCAGCGCGGCCCGGTACTGACCGGGCTGGCTCAGGCTCTCGCCGGCCTGCCGCGCGAGCTGCGTCGGCGGATGAGGGGTTCGTCGAGTAGCCAGTGATGGCGGCACACGACTACGCCCTTCGTACCCCTAACCGTTACAGTTACCGAACCGACGTTGTCAGACGCCCGCGTCACCGGGCAGTACCGTCAAGCACGCTGCACGCGCATCGGATCAAGGAGGACCCCGCAATGGCTGGACCCGCCACACAATCCCCACGGGTCACCGTGGTGACCCGGACCCGCAACCGTCCCCTGATGCTGAACCGAGCGGTCCAGTCGGTCGGGGCGCAGTCCTTCCAGGACCTCGAGCTCGTCATCGTCAATGACGCCGGAAGCACCGAGCCCGTGGAGGGCGCTTTGGAGAGTGCCCCCGAGTGGCTCAGGGAGCGCACCCGGGTGGTCACCAATGAGACCTCTCACGGGCGCGAGGCCGCCCTGGAGGACGGCCTGGCCGCCTCCTCCTGCGAGTTCTTCGCGATTCATGACGACGACGACTCCTGGGAGCCCGGCTTCCTGGCCGCCTGCGTGGCCCACCTCGATGAGCACCCCGAGCACGGCGCCGTGGCGGCGCGCTGTGACCTGATCGATGAGATAGTCACGGAGGAGGGACTGACCGAGCGCTGCCGGGGGCCTTTGGCCCAGGACAAGGAGAGCTGGACCCTCATCGACACGATGGTGGCCAACTACGTCCCACCGATCTCGCAGCTCATCCGCCGTGAGGTGGCCGACCGCATCGGCCACTGGGACGGGACCCTGCTGACCCAGGCCGACTGGGACTTCAACCTGCGTCTGCTGGCGACCTCCCCGGTGGGCTTCATCGACGGGGAGCCGCTGGCGCACTGGCACCACCGCGACTCCACCGACGGAACGATGGGGAACTCCGTCGTCGTCGACGCCGTCCACCACCGCACCGACAATCTCGCCATCCGGGACCGCTACGCCCGCCTGTCCCTGGAGGGCACCGAGGCCGCGGCCGCCACTCCACGGGGTGTACCGGTGGACTCCGAGAACCTGGGTCTCCTGCTGGTCTCCGCGGAGTACTACCACCGTCTCCAGGAGAGGCTGGAGAAGCAGGACAAGGAGATCGAGCACCTCAAGGGAACCATGCACGAGCTGGGCTCGGGCATCGACCAACTGCGCAATGAGGTGCGCGACGAGCTCCGTAGCACGACGCAGCAGGTCCTGTATCAGACCTACGACATCAGTGCGAAGCTAGATCGCGTTGAGGCCACGGTCAAACCCTTCTTCCGCACTGTGGCTCAGCACCTCAAGAGGCTGCGGCGAGGCTGACGAAGCTGAGCGGCTATCGCCCGCCCCGCCGAACCTCAGTTGTCCCTGGTGTGCTTCACCATGGGGCGCGGCGGGGTGATCCGCTCGTAGTGGGCCCCCAGGGCCACCAGGCCCCCGGACTCCATGCGCGGACCCGGGATGATGTCGAAGGCGGTGGCCTTCTGGTAGGCGTCGATGACGCTGGAGAGCTGCCAGGGCTGGATGGAGCCGGAGATGAGGTAGGCACCCGGCCGCAGCATCATGGCGGGGATGGAGACGTCCACGGCCCCCTCGCCCGGCTCGATCCTCTCAGGCTGGAAGCCGTCGTCGAGGCCGTGAAGTCCCCCAGGCGAAGATGCCCTCGCGGGTGTCGATGGAGCAGCCGAAGACAGGCTTCTCAATCGTCTCCTCGCAGCGGTAGTGAAGGCGAATGGTGGCCTTGTCCCCGGTACGCAGGGAGTTCACCGGCCGGCCCGTGCGGTCCAGCAGCTCGATGCGGCTGATCTGGGCCTCACCGCTGCCGAAGCGGGTGCCGATGCCGTCCTTGACCTTCTTGGCGCCGTGGGTGATATCGGAGTACTTGTCGATGACCTCGGGGGCCGGCCCGATCTCCTTGAGGTGGCCGTGGTCGAGCCAGGCGACCTCGTCGCAGAAGGTGCGCATCTGCGCCAGGCCGTGAGAGACGACGACGACGGTGCGACCGTCCTCGCGGAACTCGGCGAACTTGTCCATGCACCGTTCCTGGAACTCCATGTCACCGACGGCCAGGACCTCGTCGACCAGGAGGATCTCCGGCTCGACGTGAATGGACACAGAGAAGCCCAGGCGCACGTACATGCCCGAGGAGTAGTTCTTCACCGGCTGGTCAATGAACTCGCCGACCCCGGAGAAATCGACGATGTCATCGAACTTGGCCGCGATCTCCTTACGGCTCATCCCCAGGATGGCACCGTTGAGGAAGATGTTCTCCCGCCCGGAGAGCTCGGGGTGGAAGCCCGAGCCGACCTCCAGCATGGCGGCCATGCGCCCCCGGGCGGTGATGGAGCCGGAGTCGGGAGCCAGAATCTTGGCGATGCACTTGAGCAAGGTGGACTTGCCCGATCCGTTGTGCCCCATGAGCCCGAAGGTCTTGCCCTCAGGGATGTCGAAGGTGATGTCCTTGAGCGCCCAGAAGTCCTCGTAGACGCCACGGCTGCGCTGCAGAATGGCGCCCTTGAGGGACTGGTTGCGGTGGTGGTAGATCCGGAAGCGCTTGGAGACGTCCTCAATGCGCACGGCCGGGGATGCTGCCGAGGTGCTCTGCGCCGGCGACGTTGATGATGCGGACGATCCGGTGGTTGCAGTCATCTGATCAGAGCTCCTCAACAATGCTCGCCGAGTGCCGGCGGAAGAAGACCAGGCCCAGCGAGAGCATGACGACCGCCCACCCCAGGCAGGCCAGGAAGACCGGTAGCGACGGCAGGGCGAAGTCGTACAGGCAGGATCGGAAGGCCTCGAGGTAGATCTCGGCCGGGTTGAGCCGAGCGATCGTCGTGATGGGGATCGGTGCGCCATTGACCTGCCAACCGGCGTCGAACAGGCGGTTCTGGACGCCGTCGAGCATGCTCAGAGGGAAGACGACACCGGAGGCGTACATCCAGATCTGGTTGAAGATCTGCCACAGGTGGCCCAGGTCCCGGAAGTAGACGGTGGCGATGGACAGGATGAGCCCCAGTCCGACGGCGAACATGCCCGCCAACAAAGTGACGACGAGCAGCGCCGGAATCATGAGCAGGACCCCGGGACCGCCCATCAGCATGGCGATGATGATCAGCACGAGCAGCTCGAAGGCGAAGTCCACAGCCAGGGACAGCACCGCGGAGTAGATGAGGACCTGGCGGGGGGAAGTAGACCTTGGTGAGGAGCCCCGAGTTGGACACGAGGGCGTTCATGGAGGCCATGATGCCGCTGGAGAAGAAGGTCCAGCTGAGCACCCCGATGCCGATCCACAGCGCGAAGGAGTCGATGCCGGAGTTGCGGCCCGGCGGCACCCCGTTACGAAACACGACGCCGAAGATGAGGGCGAAGATGGCGATGGTGGCCAGGGGGTTGATGAAGGACCACAGGCGTCCCAGGGTGGTGCCCTTGAACTCCGAGGAGACCGAGCGCTGAGTCAGCCGCAGGGTGAGATCCAGCGACTGGCGGGCGTCCTCCGAACGCAGCAGGCGAGAGAGCGTCATAGGCTCACACCTCCGTCGCCGTACCGGTGGACGCGGGTGGAACCGCCCCCTCCTGGGCGTCGATCCAGTCGCACAGCCGGTTGATGCCCTCGGTGACACTGACCCGGGGCTCCCAGTCCAGCGCCTGACGGGCGCGCGCGGTGTCCGCCCAGGCAGCACGCACGTCGCCGTCACGGAACTGTCCGGTGACGTGCGGGGCCGGCGCTCCATAGTGCTCGGCGATGGCCTGAGCGACCTGCATGATCGTGGTCCGCTCCCCCAGGCCGATGTCGTAGGGCTCGGCTGCGGCCGGCGAGTGCAGGACTCCGGCCACGATGGCGGAGGCGACGTCGTCGATGAAGACGAAGTCCCGCACGATCTGGCCGTCCTCGTAGACCGGAATGGACTGCCCCTGCTTGGCCAGGCGGGCGAAGAGGGAGACGATGCCGGTGTAGGGGTTGATGAGGGACTGACCGGGGCCGTAGACGTTCTGAAGCCGGTAGAGCACCGGGGTGACGCCGAAGGAGCCGCACCAGGAGGTCACGAGGTTCTCCTGGCAGAACTTGGTGGCGGCGTAGACATTGGCCGGGGATGCCTTGACCTCGGTGGAGGACTGGACCGAGGGGGGTCAGGCCGGTGAAGTCCCACTGACCGGCCTCAAGCATCGCGTGGGTGCGTTGCCCGGGGTAGGAGGGGCGCCCGTCGGCGTCGATCCACTTCCCTTCGCCGTAGACCGCCCGGGAGGAGGCCAGGACGATCTTGTCGGGGCGGATCTCGTGGCGCACGAGGGCGTCGAGCATCTGGGTGGTGCCGACGACGTTGACATTCGCGTGCCGAGAGGCCTCGGTGAGAGACTGACCAGTGCCGGTCTCCGCGGCCAGGTGGACGATGACGTCCGGTGCGACCTCAGCCAGGACAGCGTCCCAGTCCTCGCCGACGGACACGTCCAGGCGGTGCAGCTCCACGCGCTCGTCGAACTCTGCGGGCCGGGCCTGGGAGGGGTGGATCTGCGGGTGCATGTTGTCCAGGGCCACGATGCGGTCGAAGGCGTCCGCCAGGTCACGCGAGATCGCGCAGCCGATGAATCCGGCACCACCTGTGACAAGGCAGGTACGGGTCACGAGGGTCTCCCTTGGGTAGTCGAGTCGGGCCGACGGGGCACGCGCAGGGCGCTCCTCGACCGCGTCACTATTCTCGGCGCTGGCAGAGCTGATCGTGCCGGCAGATGCCGTTGCCTTCGACACGCCGACTGGTTGCACGCCACTCTCAGCGCTCAGCCTCGGACACCTCGGGGCGCCAGCTCATGCCCTTGAAGGCCGTGGTGACGAAGTCGACGACGATGCCGGAGACCTTCTCCAGCCCCACTGACAGGGCGAAGATGAGGACGAACTCGGCCGCCAGCAGCATGTAGCGCTGAAGGGGGTAGAAGCCGTAGACGTCAACCTTCTGCAGAACCAGCAGGATCACCACGTGGTGGACGAGGAAGATCGGGTAGGAGTACCGGGCGAGGAGGCTGACGATAGCCCGAACCGGCTGGATCGCCACGTATCGGCCTGCGACCACGAGGATGAGGAAGGCCGAGATGCCCACGATGGTGGTGCCCACGTCCTCGGGAATCTCCTCGGGGAACATCGCACAGACAGCCAGGACCGCAGCTGCCGGGATGACGGTGGCCCCGTGGACCCGACGGACGTAGAGGACGAAGTAGCTGCCGAAGGCCAGCTCGGGGAGCCTGGTGGTGAGAATCATGGCCGAGCGGTAGCCCCCGAAGTAGTGCTGCATGATGAACACCGTGGCGGCATAGGCGACCAGCAGCACGACGCCGGTGACGACCGGGAAGCGGTCGATGGCCCACAGCAGCAGCGGGAAGATGAGGTAGTACAGGAGGATGAAGCCGAGGAACCACTCACCCAACAGATACATCGTGGGCCAGCCGAAGGCTGCGGCGAGGCCGTCGACTCCCAGAAGCGTGAAGATGAAGGACTTCGCCGGAGCGGCGTTGGGCGGCCGCCCGTTGAAGATGAGGAAGTAGTAAAGAGTCCCCAGTACCCAGGCGGTCCAGAACATCGGGTAGATGTTGACGAAGCGCTTCCAGTAGAAGCGTTTGAGGTTGATGGGCCGCCGGTAGGTCAGGGTCAGGGCGGCACCGGAGATGATGAGGAACAGAGAGACGCCCAGGGCGCCCACGTACACGCCGAAGGGCTGGAAGGTCAGGACGTAGCCGCCTCCGTGCTCGCGCAGGTGATAGTTGAAGTGGGTGAGGACGATGAGCACAGCGGCCAGCGCCCGGATAAGGTCCAGGTAGAAAACCCTGGGTCTCCTGGCCGTCTGCCGGCTCGATATCGCCGTATCCGCCACTGTCACCTCCCGATCCTCCGGGCCCGCCGGTACGCCCTCACAAGCGGCCTGTGCAGGGGGGGCCGGGACCCAGCGCGCGACCTGCTTCTTGATCCGTTTGCGTTCAGCGCCCCGCTTGCGGAGGTTGTTCACCATGTCATCCTCGTAGCCGAGAATGCCGTTCTCAGCGACGGCATGAGTGAAGTCCTGAACGTAGTGCGACAGGCTGGTGATCTCGATACGGGCGAAGGAGTCCGAGAAGAGCCAGCCGCAGAAGTAGCCGGAGGCCTGGGCGACGTAGCCGTAGGCGCGCTCGATGGCGTGGAGGATGGTTCCGTCAATATTATTCGGCTCAGGCGGGAAGTCCTCCCACTGCCAGTCGTGGTCGAACAGCGGCTTGAGGGCGGCCGGACGGAACCAGAACATGGTGCCCAGCGGGGCGATGGGAGCTCTGCTCTCATCGATCGGGACACTCAGGTTCAGCTCCTTCTCCAGGAGGGTCTTGGTGCGCTCGAAGTTCGGCCCCCACCCCATGGAGAAGACCGGGAAGTAGTCTCCGTGGTTGGGCGGGGTGGGAGCGAGGAGCCCCAGACGCGGCTCGGCGTCGAAGGTGGCGATGACATTCTTGACGAAGTCGCGCGTGGCCAGCAGGTTCTCAAAGCACTTGATCGCGAACCCGTCCCCCACCGAGTAGGGCTTGACCTGGGTGACCTTCTTGTCGTGGGTGAAGCAGACCAGGTCGTAGTCGTCAATGATGTCCTTGCAGCCCACCAGGAGCGCGCTGACGTCCCGACCCCGGTTCTCAATGAGACGCACGGTCACGTTGTACGGAAGATCCTTGCAGGCCTCCTCCACTAGCTCCGCCTTCTCCTGGGAGCCGACGGTGAGGATGAGGTCCGTCCCCTCGGGCATGGACCTGACGTAGGCCAGCGTGGGCTCGAGGAGGTCCATGTAGTACAGGTGCGCGATGAGGGCGATTTTCTGCGGCTTGGGTTCGTGGATCACCGCCTGCGTGGGCAGGACGTAGGTGAGATGGAGATTCTTGACCAGGTCCGCCATGTTCATCGAGCGCAGGGCGTTATCCCAGATGAGGTTCGTGTCGAAGTCGGTGTGGTCACGCAGGTACTCGTAGAGCTCGAGGGAGGTGTTGCCGACGGACTGGCGAACCAGGTCCTGGTAGTCGTGGAAGAAGGAGCGGCGCTTGAAGATCGGGCAGCGCTTCTCCTCAATGAGTCGCTTGGGGGCGAAGAGCACCGGGGAGAAGGTGTAGCCCTCCAGGTCCTCGGTGTTGACGTAGACGTCGGAGGTGAAGCCGAGCCGCTCGAAGCGCTGGGTGAAAGGAGCCTCGTGAAGCCCCACCGAGTCCTCGTAGGAGCTCATCTGAGGAAGGTTGTCCCAGTAGTCCTGGAAGGCCTTGGAGGAAACCAGGGAGCGCCGGTAGGCATGGAAGTGGGACTGGAGGTGGCGTGGAAGATACCCCTCGGCCGCATGCCCGAAGGGGTCGTAGGGCACCTTATGGAACCAGGTGATGCCCCAGAAGTCGATGTCCCGGCCGGCCATCTCGGTGAACATCTCCTCGAAGGGGTACACCGGCCCCATGATGGTGGCGTTGAACAGGACGACCTCGTCGAACTCGACGAGCCTGTCCCAGCCATAGCTCTCCAGGGCCGTCTTGTAGGCCCAGGCGTCCAGCCCCTTGTTCTCCCGCAGGATGATGTTGTCCGTGAAGGCGCTCAGCTTGGCGTAGCTCGTGGCGGTCAGTTCGCCGTTGACGACGATGACCAGCTCGGAGAGGTTCTTGACCATGTCGGCGAGGAGGGCCTCGACGTAGGAGTCCACGACACCTTGAGCGTCGAAGAAGAAGAAGATGCCGAGTCGCTTCGGGTCCTCACCAAGCGTTGCCATGATGTCCCTTCTGGGCAGTGGTTCGGGCCGCTTGCCGCGGCAGGAGAAAAGGGGATGCGGCTTCTCGGGGTGCGTCAGCTCGCGCTTGAGGCGAGGATACGGCGGATCTTGGTCGGATCACCCCACACGCCCGGCGAGTCGTAAGGACGGTCAGGGAAGGCCCCGTACTCCAGGGAGATGTTCAGGTTGTTGTCACGGATATAGGCCTCGACGCGCTCGGCCAGGCTCATGGGCTCACCGGTGCAGGCGTTGATGACGCCGTCGACCTCGGTCTGGTCCACGATCGCTGCGATCTGCCTGGCCAGCTCGTCCACGGAGATGAAGTCGTAGCGGTTCTTACCCGTGGTGAAGGGGAAGGTGGTGCGCCCCTCCTCGGCGGCAGCCAGGAGCTTGGAGAAGATCGAGTTGCCGAACTTGTCGTCACCCACGATGTAGTAGGCGCGGATCCACTGGGCGACGGCGTCGTGTGTCTTGGCCGACAGGAAGGTTGTCTCCCGCAGCGCGTTCTTGGCGATGCCGTAGAGCGAGGCGGGGTTGCACGGAGAGTTCTCGTCGATGGCCCCCTCCCAGTAGCCGACCTCATGCATCGTCCCCATGACGGCGAGCTGCTTGAGGCCGCCCGCGTAGAGGTTCTCGATGAGGTGGACGTGCTTGGCCAGGTCGTCCATATGGGCCGGCGAGGCGTGTTTGAAGCCGTCACGCCAGGCCATGTGCAGGACGACGTCGGGGCGTCCCATCTGGTCGTAGATGTCGGCGTCCCCGGAGAACAGGTTCAGGGAGAGCTTCTCCGCCCGCTCGTCGACGCCGTCGAGTCGCAGGTCGAGGGCCTTGACGTCCAGGCCGCGCTCCAGGAGAGCAGTAACGACGTGGCGACCGATGTAGCCGCCGGCTCCAGTGACGAGAACTGTCTTTGCCATGGTTCTGCATCCTAACAGGTGTGGTTGCGGAGCAATCACTTGGTTCTGCCGGCGATGGTCATGAGGAGGTCACCGGGGACGGTGGTCCCGTTCTCCGTGGTCGGGAACTGGTCCACCGCGGGGTTGATCATGACGCGGGCGCTGCCGCCCTCGGTCATCCTGCTGGTGATCGTCACGGTGTACTTCTCTCCACCGCGCAGGACGAGTCCGTCGGCGGGGAAGCTGTGCAGGCCGTCGTGGAGGGAGTTCGCCGGGGCCTCGGTCCTGAAGACCCGGTTGCCGGAGGCGTCCGTGACCTCGACCTTGACCACTGAGGAGTCGAGCCACTGCACCTCTCCGGCCAGGAAGGCGATATTGAGGGAGCTGACCTCCACGGTGGACGGCAGGGTGATCGTCTCGGCGATGCTGGCACCGTCCTCGAGAATGTTGGCACTCCCCGCCTGGGGCGCGTCAGTGGAGGCCGAGTACACCACCGGAACGGCGGGTACGAAGTAGGGGATCAGCACGAGCGCACTGAAGCCCGCCGGCATGAGAAGACGCACCCAGGCCACCGAGCGCGGGATGCGCTCCCCCTGGCCCAGGTTCTCCACCATCTCCTGGCGGGGGAAGTTGATGATGAGGATCGCCAGAGCGCAGGCGATCATGAAGCCGACGATGAAGGCCCCCTGCCGAGTGACCCCCATGGCCTCGAGGAAATGCGCTGGGGTCTCGTACCGGGGCTGCGCCGTCGGGGCGACCAGGTGCGGCAGGAGCAGCTGATCGAGGATCGACCGGTTGTACATGGAGTAGCCGGTGAAGGCGTACAGGAGGAACAAGGCGGTTCCCACGCCCGTCTCAAGAGCCGAGTTGAGCAGCACGTGGCGCGGGTTGAGGAAGATGATGAGCACCGCGAAAGGTGAGACCATGACGGCCCAGTAGGGGTTGAGCGGGACGATCGTGGCGAAGACGAGGTAGATGGCCATGCAGATATAGACCGCATCGGCCGCCAGAGCCTTCGTCCCCTGGGGGCGGCGCAGGTAGGCGAAGACGACGATCCCCACCATGAACACCACGAAGACCGGGATCGTGCTGCCCATCCACGGTATCCCGACGGCGGTGAGCCTTTGGAGCATGCTGCTCATGAATCCGCCGGTGGACGCCTTGTAGGCCACGTTGCCGTGATAGATGGCCCGGCACGCCACCAGGCCGATGAGTCCGACGCCGAGTTGAAGGGCCACCACACGCAGCCGCTTCTCCCGCAGCAGCAGGAGCGGCACGAAGATGAAGATGGCGAAGAGCTTGAAGGTGTTGGCGATGGCGAACCACAGCAGGAACCTGCCCAGCCGGCCGCGCAGGTAGGCGCGCAGCCCCAGCAGGATGAAGACAATCATGATGATGTCGTACTGGACGATGACGAAGACCGGGACGAACAGCGTCATCGAGGACAGGAAGAAGAAGGCGACCCACTTGCTGCGCTGCTGGCCGACTCCCAGATCCCGCGCAATATCCACCAGCACCTTGGCGGCGACGAGCGCCGCGAGCACTATCAAGGTCTTGAGCCACAGCTGAGCCGGGGTCGACAGCAGGTAGTGGAAGCCGGTGATGCGGTAGATGATGTAGTCGGCAGGTTCCACAGCCCGAAGAGCAGGTAGAGCGGAATGTCGTAGACCGCGGGGTGACCGGTCGAGGTGTGCTCGATCGCGATCTGGTAGAAGTCTCCTACCCGGCCCTGGAGCACCGAGTCCAGGAAGTTGAAGGAGTGCTCGAAGGTGGCTCGCACGTCCCCGTAGAGGAAGAAGGCGTAGGCGCCGAGCAGGATGACGCCCAGCAGTGCCCAGTCCACGAGGCCGGGACGCTCGGTACTGCTCCACCAGGCGCCGAGGCGGCTGCCTGCCGCGCGCTCGACAGCCCGGTGTCCTCGATCGCTCGTCGCATCGCTGAGCGTGCGAAGCCGTGTGGCGAGGCCGACGTCGGAGAGGGACCGCACCCCTTCGGCCGCGCCAGCCGCCCGCTCACCACTGTCCTCCACCTGGGTCTGCGGCGTGGAGTCGTGATCGGCTTTCTCGGCGTCGTTGTTCTTGACCTGATCCGTACTGTTCTTCGCGGACTTACCGGACACGAGAGCCTGCCTGTTCATCGGAGTGGTGGACAGCGGTCGCCCCACCGGAGGCGCCAAGGCGCTCCAGGAGGGCTTTGCGGGAGATGAAGTTGTAGATGAGCACGATTGCCGTGGCGAGAATCTTCCCCAGGAAGGGGCTCATGCCGACAAGGTCAGCACAGACATAGAGGATGAGCGTGTTCAAGCCCAGTGCGACGACGTTGAGCAGAACATACAGCGTGAACTCCTTGAGGACACTGACATTCTCCTGGGCCTCGAAGACGTAGCGCCTGGAGAGGATGTAGTTGAGGACCACCGAGGTGGAGAAGGAGGTCGCACTGGCGATGAGGTGGGGCACGCCCAGCCCGTACAGCACCGTGAAGAGGCCGAAGTCAACACTGAAGGAGATGCCGCCGACGACGAGGAAGCGCCCGAACTGCGCCAGGAGTGGACGCAGCTTCTCCTGGTAGGCGCTCAAGAGGCGTTCCCGCCGGGACGTTCCTGCGCTGGGGGGGAGCCTCCGGCGAAGACGGGCCGCCCGGCTCGCTGCGGCTCGCATCCTCCGCAGCGCCTCTGGTCGAGCGGGTTGCGCCACGACTGAGCCCGAAGCTCGACGGCCCCTCGGAGGGCCCGAAGTTGAGGCGCTCACCGATGACGACGCGGGGCTTGCTGACAACGCGTCCGTTGATGCTGAGAATGTACTCACCCAGGATTCCGATGAAGAACAGCTGAATGGAGCCGAGGAAGAACAGGCCCACGGTGCGGGAGGCCTCACCCACCGGATAGGCGTTCCAGTCGATGAGCTTCTTGACCAGGACGAAGGTGGCCAGGCCCAGGCAGATGATGCCGACGAAGGTGGCCACGAAGGTGGCCATGCGCATCAGCAGCTTGGTGGAGCTGGTAATGCCCTGCATGGCGAAGTCATAGTTACGCAGGAAGTTGAAGTTCGACTTCCCCCGGGAGGACTGGGCCTGATCGTACTGGACGATCTCGAGCCCAATTCCGTACTCGGCGACCACCGTCTTGAAATAGGGCTGAATGTCGCCGATCTGCCGCAGAACATCGATGAACTCGACGTCATAGAGCCCGTATCCGGTGAAGCGCGCGATCTGAGGGGTGTCGGCGAACCAGTCGATGAGCTTGTAGTAGAGGTGACGGCATCCCGTCATGACGAAACCCTCGTCAGAGGATCGCCTCTGCCCGATGACGACCTTGGCCCCCGACTCCCAGCGGGCCACGAACTCCGGAAGGTTCTCCGGAGGATCCTGGAGATCACCGAAGAGCATGAAAGTCGCATCCCCTGAGCCATAGGTGAGCGCCGAGAAGACATTCCGGTGAAAACCGAAGTTACGGGCGTTGAAGACGGCCTTGACCCGCTTGTCCTCGCCCGCCAGTGCACGGATCGCATCGCGGGTGCCGTCCGTCGAGTAGTCATCGACGAAGATGATCTCGTAGTCGTACTGGGGAAGATGCGTGCGAAACACCGAGTTCAGTCGGTCATACATCAACCTGACGCTTTTTTCCTCATTGTAACTGGGAATGACGACACTGATCTTCTTCATGGACAGGCCAAAGGTCCTCACGTGACTCATTGATCGAGGCTGGGGCTCCGGCAAGGACTCCAACAGGGGCATACCCGACCATGCCGGCAAGAGGTGCGAGGAGCACCTCACGGTATGCTAACACCTCATTCAATCCCTCTTGTCTTCCACGCGATGCCGGCCAATGTCGCGCAGACGCCTACCGGCACTCGTCGCTGCACCCACCAGGCCTGAGGTCCCACCGGTCAGATAGCGGTAGGCGGGCTTGAGGGCGCTGCCCATGTCGGGGTGGTGGGCATCGACGTAGGTGCGCACCCGGGCACCGACTCCGGCCCGGGGCCCGAACCGAGCCTGGAGGAACCTGACCTGCTCGTCGGTGTGGGCCGGAAGGTCCGCAGTGACGGCGCGATGCTTGTAGGCCAGGGCCCCGTAGAGGCGCCCGGCCCAGGCAGCAGTGAGCACCTCGCGGGGGTGGAAGCCGCTGGACATGGCGGCGTAGACGGCCAGCAGCTCGAGCACCTCGGCGGCGCGGGCGCGCTGGAGGCGCTGGGCCGATTGCTCGGGACCGGCGGCGGCCTGATCAGTGAGCCGCACGAGCTCCTTGGCCCCTTCACTCAGCGTGCGCAGCGCTGCGGTGCGGGCCATGAACATCGCGTCGACCGGGACCACGGGGGCGAGCGGATCCAGCTCGACGCTCAGCCCGAGCCGCCGGGACAGCGCCTTAGCGGCGCCGGCCAGTCCGTCCCATGTCGGTCCGCCGTGGGCCTGTCCGATGTGGCCGGCGGCGGGCATGGCCACGCCGAGGCCGGGGTGCCGCGTGAAGAGGTCGATGAGGCCGGCCGTGTACCCCGGCGAGTCCAGCAGGCAGTCGAGCGCCTGCCGGTGGGCGACGTCGTCGGCCCGCGTACCGGGGCCGGAAGCGGGCCCCACAGTGATCCGCAGGACCAGGGCGTCACCGTCATCACCCTCGTCACCCTCGCCACTGTCGCTGCCGCCGGCGGCGCGCCCGGGATCCCAGAGGTCGTCGCACTGGGTGAGGAAGGCGATCGTGCCGCGCGGATCGAGGTCGCGCACCGGGCGAAAGGACACGTCCCCTCCCCCACGTGCCGAGTCCTCCTCTGTGTCCTCCTGTGCGTCCACCTGTGTGGGACAGCGGCCGGTGACCCGTTCCAGGTCAGCGGCATCCAGGTGCGTGGGCGAGGTGACCACGACCCGCCAGTGCGCCGGCAGGTTCGCCAGGCGCCAGGCAAGACCGTCGGCCTCGGCGCGCTCCACCGCCTCCTTCCCGGCCGGGACGTGGACGACGACGCAGCCCGAGTGCCGCCGCTCGGGCGGGCTCGTCTCGGCAGCGGCCCCCGCGGCCCCGGGGACGCACCCGGTCACGACCTCGGTGAGGCCTGCGTTGACGATGAGGTCGCGGGCGGTCGCGGTGTGGACGACGTCGGACAGGATGAGGTCCTCGCTGTAGCCGGCGGCCACGGCGGCCTCCAGCAGCTCCCCGCCGACGACGGCCTGACGGTCCTGGTGGAGCGGGTCGTGGAAGAGGGCGCGGCGCTTGAGCAGGGGGCAGCCGTCGGCCAGTAGCGCCGGGGCCTCCTCGATGGCCGGGTTCTCCGATCGGTAGCGGTCCACGGGGAAGGCGACCTCCCAGGTGTGGCCGAGCTCGGCGAAGTGGCCGGTGAAGCGCGACTCGTGCCACTGGATGGAGTCGCGATAGGAGGAGACCGGCGGCATCTGCTCCCAGTACTCACGGAAGGCCGGGTCCGTCAGGAGCCCGCGGCGCACGGCGATCCAGTGGGACTGGAGGTGGCGGGGCAGCTCGCGCTTGGCCAGGAAGGGGTGAGGACGCATGGCGGCGTGCTCGGTCATGCCCCAGAAGGAGATGTCGCCCCAGCCCTCGGCGCGGGTGAGGACCTCCTCCCAGGGCCGCAGCGGCGCGTAGGAGGTGTGGTTGGTCAGGATGAGCTCGTCGAAGTCGGCGAGCCGCTCCCATCCCAGGTGCTCCAGCCCTGCGCGGTAGGCGCCGGCGTCGAGCCCCTCGTTGGGGCGCTGGAGGATCTCATCGCAGCAGGTCTCCAGCCGGGCGCGGTCGGCCTCGCCGATGGGTGAGTTGGAGACCAGCAGGATGTGGTCGGCATGGGGCCGCAGGGAGCTGAGTGCGGCCAGGACGTAGTCGCGGACCTGATGATGAGGATCGAAGTGGAAGTAGACGAGTCCTCGGTTCATGTGGAGGTCCTTCCCGGCAGGTGGTCGATGAAGGCGGCTGGTAAGGAAGCGGCAAGGCGGCCAGTGTCTCATGAGCTGTCTCATGCACTCCTGGCCGCCTCGCCGCTCCTCCGGTGCCGGACGTCAGCGGATGGTCACTTTCCGTTGGGCGCCACGGAGATGCTGCCTTTCTCGAAGGTCTGGGTCATGGTGCCGTTGGCCTGGCGGACTGCGCGCCCGGTGGGCAGCCCCACCTTGGAGCGTTCCCAGCCCGAGGCGGCCCAGGCGCTGAGGATCGAGCCATGGATGAAGCTGACCCGGCCCCCGGGGCGCCAGTAGGCGATGCCGCCTTCGAAGATCTGGTGACGGCTGCCGTCGATCCCCACCACGCCACCGCTGCGCGGGTAGCCCATGGACCCGGTCTGATAGCCGTAGCCTCCCCAGGCGCTGAGCACCGGCTCGCCCACGAACTGCGCACCGGTCGCCGGGCTCCAGTAACCCACCCCGTGCTCGAAGCGCTGGAAGACCCCACCCTTGGTGGAGGCGGTCTCGTTGGAGGTGGGAAGTCCCAGCCAGGAGCGTTCCCAGCCCGAGGCGGCCCAGGCGCTGAGGATCGAGCCGTGAATGAAGCTGACCCGGCCCCCGGGGCGCCAGTAGGCGATGCCGCCTTCGAAGATCTGGTGACGGCTGCCGCCGATTCCCACCACGCCACCGCTGCGCGGGTAGCCCATGGACCCGGTCTGATAGCCGTAGCCTCCCCAGGCGCTGAGCACCGGCTCGCCCACGAACTGCGCACCGGTCGCCGGGCTCCAGTAGCCCATCCCGTGCTCGAAGCGCTGGAAGACCCCGCCCTTGGTGGAGGCCTGAACACCGGAGGTGGCCGCTCCGATCCAGCCGTTGACGCCCAGGGCGCTGCGCAGGGCGACGGCTCCCGGATGGTCCTGGGCCACGGTCGACGGCGCGTTGCTGCTTCCTCCCTGCGGTGCGGCGCCCTGTGCCTTCGCGATGGCGCGGATGGCGTCGAGCTTGGAGTAGCCGACATTGCCGGGGCAGGTGGTGTAGCCGACATCGCGGTGTCCGAGGATGCGGGGCATGGAGATGGTGGAGCCGGCCTGGTAGCGCTCGGTGGTCCACACGTGCAGGCCCGCCCAGCCGGTGACATCGGAGATACCGGCGCGCTTGAGGAACCATCCGGCCATCTTGCCCACGGAGCTCAGCTGGGCGTCCGAGGGGGACACCGCAGAGTAGTCCCCCATCATGGAGATGCCCATGGTGCCGGTGTTGACGCCTCGGGCGTGCGCCCCGATGCTCATCTTGCCGGCCGGCGCCGCCACGGAACCGGAGCGCCCCTCGAAGACGGTGCCGAACTTATCGACGAGGAAGTTGTAGCCGATGTCGCCCCAGTCCAGGGTGACCGCGTGGTAGTAGTAGATGCCCCGCACGATGGAGGCGGACTGGCCTGCGGAGTAGCTGTTGGTGCCTGCGGTGTGGTGAACGACGACGTGGCCGGCTCTCGCGTACTCGGGATCCCAGCTCATGTAGGAGGCATTGGCCCCCCACTCGGCTCGGGTGGTCACCGCGACCGGCAGACCGTTGGCGGTTGTCGCAGCCGGTGCGAGGGCGGGTGCAGCTGCTGGTGCGGCTGATACAGCGGCCGGCTGAGTGGCCCACGCCGGGCTCGCAGATGGCACCATGGCAGCCGGCTCCACCTGAGCGCCCTGGTCCTCAGTGGCGGAGGCATCCTCAATGACGGGGGTCGGTGCGGCCTGGGTGGTCGTGGATCCCCGGCATCGAGGACCTCCTCGCCCTGCGGGCGGGAGGGAACCAGGGCCAGCCTGAGCCCGGCGGGAAGCGAGCTGCCGACGACGGAGGCCTGGATCGCGTCGGCCCCGCCGGTGACGAACTCCCCGTGCCGGAGGTGGCGCGGTCATCGCGGCCGGCGTCGGCCGCCTCATTGAGTACCAGGGCGACCAGGTCCCGTTCTCCCGCACACGCAGGTAGATGCGCACACCTTCGGGGGAGCTGGGCGTCGCCGGCCCAGGTGAAGCCGGCGACGAAGAAGCGGTCGACCTCGAGTGGGTCGGTCAGCAGGGGTGGCGTCCGCCTGCGGGTCCGTAGCCACCGGCAGGATCGACGGGGCCGGCGCGTCGGCTACCCCGTGGCCTGAGCGAGGGCGGGCACGGTGGCGGTTGCACCGCGCACCGCCGCCGGGCTCACCGAGGCGGCGTTATCGGAGCCACTGGCCTCCTCGGTCGACGGCCTTGGCGTCTGGGCGCCCGCCCCATCGCGCGACCCCGAGCCGGAGCCCTGCCCCGGCGAGGCCTGGACGTCGTCGAGCCCCGACTGCGCCACCTCGGTGGCCTGCCCGCTAGCGGTGGTCAGATCGAGGATCTGCACCGGGAGCGGGGGCCTCGCCCTGACCACCGGAGTCGCCGGCGCCTGGAGCGGCACCGGCCACGGGCACCAGGCTGGACAGGAGCAGTGAGGACAGGGCGATGAGCCCGGCGGAGCGGCACGCGTGTGCGCGGGCGCTGAGACCACCGGCATGGCCACTGAGGCGATGGCCGCCGCGGGGGGCGATGCGGCCAAGAGCGCGAGGGACGTTCATGGGGTTCCTTTGAGGTGATACCGACGGGCGTCCATCAGGCCTCACCATCACAACCGACGACGCACTCCCTCGAGAGGCACGAAATCAAATTTCTGAGCAATTTCCAAGAGATTGCTGATAGTTTACTGAATGTCACGGAGGGTCCTTGACGGCGCCGGCTGCATCGGCACCCAGTCTCCCGGAGACCACCGGCCCACCCCACACCTTTTCTTGAGGCTCCGCGGTTTTACCGGTTCACGGCACGTCTATTGCAATCCGGTCTCACCACCCCAGGCCCCTCGGTCCGACCACGCCGGCCCGGAAGTCGCGCTCTGCAGCCGCCCGTGGGCTCGAGCGCACTCCTGTGGCATGATGGCGTCGGCCATAATGGGCGCTCAGCGCCCGCAGTTCCCACGTATCGGAGCGAGTTCTATGCACGTCCTCATCACCGGAGGCGCCGGCTTCATCGGCGCCAACTTCGTCCACCAGACCCTGGTGCGCCACCCCGATGCCACCGTCACCGTCCTGGACAAGCTCACCTACGCCGGGAACAAGGGCTCACTGGCGGACCTGGATGACCGCGTCACGCTCGTCGTCGGGGACATCGCCGACGCCGACGTCGTCGACCCGCTCGTCGCCCAGGCCGACGTCGTCGTCCACTTCGCGGCCGAGTCACACAATGACAACTCGCTGCGCGACCCCTTCCCCTTCATCCAGACCAACCTCGTGGGCACCTTCACCCTGCTGGAGGCTGTGCGCCGCCACAAGGTGCGCTTCCACCACATCTCCACCGATGAGGTCTACGGCGACCTGGAGCTGGACGACCCGGCCAAGTTCGAGCCGACGACCCCCTACAACCCCTCCTCCCCCTACTCCTCGTCCAAGGCCGGAAGCGACCTGCTCGTGCGCGCCTGGGTGCGCTCCTTCGGCGTGGAGGCCACGATCTCCAACTGCTCGAACAACTATGGGCCCTACCAGCACATCGAGAAGTTCATCCCGCGTCAGATCACCAACCTCATCGACGGCGTGCGCCCCAAGCTCTATGGCGCCGGTGAGAACGTGCGCGACTGGATCCACGTCCTGGACCACAACGACGCCGTGTGGGACATCATCGAGAAGGGCCGCATCGGCGAGACCTACCTCATCGGCGCCAACGGCGAGAAGAACAACAAGGAGGTCGTCGAGCTGATCCTGGAGCTCATGGGCCACGCTCCCGACGACTACGAGCACGTCGCCGACCGCCCCGGCCACGACATGCGCTACGCCATCGACAACTCCAAGCTGGTCGAGGAGCTCGGCTGGGCGCCGAAGTTCACCGACTTCCGCTCCGGCCTGCAGGCCACCATCGACTGGTACCGGGACAACGAGGCCTGGTGGCGCCCGCTCAAGGCCGAGGTTGAGGCGAAGTACGCCGCCCAGGGGCAGTGACCGAGCAGCGCCGTCATCGAGCCGCCATCGATGAGTCGTGACGTGTGGGGTCCCCGCGGGGACCCCACACGCGTCTCCACCCTGCGTCCAACCTCCCGCCCCGGTCGCCGGCGACGTCGGGCAGTGACGACATGCCTGTTCGCATCCGCGTTCACGGCGGTGGACACCGTCTCGCACCTGGTCGGACGAGTCCAGAGGACCACCGGAATGCTTCTGGAGGGGCCTTCAACCCGGTGCGGCTGCTGATCGCCCTGGCTGTCAGCGGTGCCGTGTGCTGGGGCTTCCTGACCCTGGTGGATCTGTCCGCGCGGCGCAGAAGCACCGGATCGCAGCAGGGCGACGATCGCCACCGCGCGCGGCGAGCGGGTCTGTCATCACCTATTGCGCACTGATGCCGCTGATGGCCGACTACTCCTTCGCCGCGGTCAAGGACTCGGCCTTCTCACTGTTCGCCACTGCGCTCATCCCCGTGCTGCTGGCGGTGCGCGCTGGAGCTGGGAGGCCCCTGTCGGCACGGCGGGGTACCGCCGTGGTCGTTGTGGTCCTGGCGGGCTTCACGCTCATGCGCAGTAACGCCCTGCCGGTGGTCCTGGTCATCCTGGCGCTGATGGTGCGGTGGTCAAGGGCACGCCTGCGCCGAGCGCTGGCGGTCAGCGCAGTGGTCCTGATCGTCGTGGTCACACCTTCAGCGCTGACGACTCGCTCCCAGCACGCCGAGGAGGCCGTGGGCATCCCGTTGCAGACAGTCGGTTACACCCTGACCCACGACGCCGACTGCCTGCCGCCAGCCAGTCGGCAGGTCTTCGACAACGTCCTGGCCCCCGAGACATGGAAACAGGCCTACCGGCCTTCCAGTGTCGATCCGGTCAAGGACTCGCCGGCCTTCAACGGGGCCTACCTCGATGCGCACCGCGGCCAGTTCCTCTCAGCGTGGGAGCGGGCCCTGGTGGCGTGCCCCGACCATTCGTCACCGGCTTCCTCATCCATACCGCCAATCTGTGGCGCTTCGACGCCGACCCGGTCGGCACCGATGGTCAGTCCCGTTTCATCTCCGTGGTCTCGAACCACCCGGCCGACCGTGATGAGCTGATCCGCACCTACGCCCGTGCCGGCGTCGTCAACCACTCACTCCTGCCAGGGCCCCTGCGCCCGGTGGCGGGCGCCGCCGTGCGGGCCATGGAGGCAACGCCGGGCCCGGGAACCTGGATGTGGGTAGTGGCTGTGAGCGTGGTCGGATTCATCTACGCCGGGAGGCGTGAGTGGGTGGCGATCTACGCCCCCGTCATCCTGGTGTGGGCGACGCTCATGGTCGCGGCCCCCACCGTCACGCCGTTCCGATACATGGCACCTCTCATCATGGCGGTGCCGATCGGCCTGGCCGTCCTACTGGGAACCGACCGCACCGCCTGGGAGCCGACTCCCATCGGCGAGGTACAGCGTCCGCGTGACATGGTCAGCAGAGCAGTCCACCAGCGTGAATCAGTACGTCGTGCACAAACTGGCCGCGGTCTCCTGACCCGCCCCTATCACCTCAGTGAGACGGCTACCGCCTCAGTCGCAGGCGGTGATGCGCCACAGGGCGGCGCTTCCCTGGGAGTCGATGAGCTCGAGCCCCTCGGTGGGGACCTGAGTCAGGCGCGCGTCCCAGCGCAAGGGGGCGGCGCCGGTGTCCGAGCCCGAGGCCGTCGCATCCGAGCTGCTGTAGAAGTAGCGCACTCCCAGCTGGTTGAGGAGTGCGCAGGTCTGGGAGCCCTTCTGCCCCAGGGCGGGCCAGGCTGAGGCGAGGGCCGCCTCCGGGGTGCCCGGTGCGGCTGCGGCGCGCATCGGGTAGACGACGTGCACCCCGCCCAGGGACCACAGGTGAGCGGCCCCCCTCGAGGGCGCCCCCAGGACGACGGCGTCGTCGGGCAGCCTGCTCCGGGAGCGCTGAATGAGCGTGATGGCGTCCTCAGTCAGCAGGGTCCCGTACTGAATGCGCTGCGGATCGTAGACGGAGGTGACGAAGGCGCGCTCCAGGGGGACTCGCGCCGCCACCGGCAGGAGCACGAGCGCGACCAGCATGGCGACCGCCGTCCGCTCCGGCCGTACTCCGCCCAGTCGCGAGGCCGTCCGGCGCAGCACCGCCCACAGTCGTGCCCCGAACCGCCCGGCACCGCCCTGGGCCAGGAGGATCAGAGACGGCAGGATGGCCAGGGGGAGGATTCGGGCCTTCTGCAGGTACCAGGGGGAGCCGAGCTGCCGACCCGCCCACTGCGGCCCCCCTGTCAGGGCCAGGAGAGTCAGCGCCAGCAGCCACATGACGAGCCAGGGCTGCTGGTCCCGCCGCGAGCGTGCCGACCATGCCGCCCCCAGGGTGAGCAGGCCATACACGATCCCGATGGGCACGGTGGCTCCGGGGACCGAGCCGTACATCGGGAGGTCAATGAGTGCCTGCCCCAGGGTCGTCACGGGCGCCGGCCACTCCACCGGCAGGGCGCTCGTAGCCCAGGACGGAGGCCAGGGGAGCCGCGCATGAGCCAGGCCCCCTCAGCCAGAACCAGCATGGCCCCAGCCGCCCCGACCGCCAGGAGGGCTCGGCCGCCCCGCCGGCCGGCGCTGCGGCGCCACCAGGAGGCGACGGCGTCGGTCAGGAACGGCAGGGTGAGGATCGCCAGGTTGAACAGACCGGTGCCGTGTGCGGCCACCACGCCTCCGGCGACGGCCAGCATGAGAAGGACCCATGTCAGGTGAAGGCGCCTCGATACAGCGCCTTCACGCAGCTGGTCGTAGAGCACCAGGGCGCCAGGGAGCCCCAGGACGCTCAGAGCATAGGGCCACACCGCCAGCGAGGTCATGAGCAGCAAGGGGAAACCCACGAGCCCAGCGCTGAGCGCGAGCACCGAGGCGAGCGCGCACACCTGTTGGCGCCGGTCGGCACCGTCACCGACCGAGTCGGAGGCGGAGTCGAGTCCGGTGACTCGGGCGAGCAGTCCCCAGAAGGCTCAACGGCCAGATCACGGCAGTCAGAGCCAGGATCCCGCCGGTACTGGCCGGGACCGGGGCGCCCGGCGCCAATGCCACAGCCCCGTGCCACACGGTGGGGTAGTAGATGGCGCGACCCGAGTAAAGGGACGACAAGCCCCCCAGCATGGAGGCGTTGCCCCCCTTCTCGGATGGCCGCCACCGCGTTGAGGTGGAAGGTGGCGTCAAAGGCCTGCGCGGGGTACCCGGGGCTCGGCAGACAGGACAGGATCACCCCGGCCGGCACGACGACGGCCACGCTCAGACCACCGGCCAGGATCATCCGCTCGGCCCGGCTCCACCGCATCCCCCGGCGCCCTGGCCCTGCTGCAGGGCCGGCCACCAGGCGCATGAGGAGGGTTGAGCCGACGCTCAGGGCAGCGATGACCGCCCAGCCCCAGGGACGCCACGTCAGCGCCAGGGCATGGGTGAGGATCTCCGCCGCCCCGATGAGCGCCGAACCGATGGCCGGGGCCACCGCCAGGGACGGCAGCGCCCCCAGACGGGCGGATCGTCCGATGACCCAGCCGGGTACGAGCAGCAGCCCGGCTATGACGAACGTGGCGGCCGCCAGGCTCCAGCCGGAGTCTGCGTTCAGCCCCGCTGCCATGCTCGCAGCCATTCCTGCTGCTGGTCTCAGAAGGCTTCTGGGATCACTCGCCTCCGCCGATGGTCAGGCGCGGCACACCGGCCCACTTGGCGGCGTCCGTGGCGCGGCGCCCGTCCAGCAGGAGACGCAGCCCGGGCAGGTCGGCGGCGGAGAGCTCGCCGTACTCGGGGTGGTCGGCCTGGACGATGGCGACATCGACCTGCTCCCCCCAGGTGGTAGGGGGTCCAACCGAAGCCGGCCAGCTCCTCGTCGGTGTACATGGGGTCGTGGACGAGGACCTCGGCTCCGGCCTCGCGCAGGGCCTCCACGGTGGGGAAGACTCCGGAGAAGGCGGTCTCCTTGACCTTGCCGCGGTAGGAGGCTCCCAGCACGACGACGCGCAGGCCCTTGAGCGAACCGAGCACCTCGGTGGCCCGGCCCACTACGTAGGCGGGCATCGTGGCGTTGAAGGTGCGGGCGGTGCGCACCACGGAGGCGTCGGGGTCGGTGGACAGGTACAGGCGCGGGTAGACCGGGATGCAGTGCCCGCCCACCGCGATACCGGGGCGGTGGATGTGGGAGTAGGGCTGGGAGTTGCAGGCCTCGATGACGCGCTCGATGTCGAAGCCGGCCTTGTCGGCGTAGACGGCGAACTGGTTGGCCAGGCCGATGTTGACGTCGCGGTAGGTGGTCTCGGCGAGCTTGGCCATCTCGGCGGCCTCGGCGGTGCCCATGTCCCACACGCCGTTGGGGCGGGGCAGGTCGTCGCGCTCGTCGAAGTCGAGGACGGACTCGTAGAAGGCGATGCCGGCCTGGGTGCCGGCCTCGTCCAGACCGCCCACGAGCTTGGGGTAGCGGCGCAGGTCGGCGAAGACGCGGCCGGTGAGGACTCGCTCGGGGCTGAAGACGAGGTGGAAGTCGGTCCCCTCCTTCAGGCCGCTGATCTCCTCGATCATGGGCTTGAAGCGACCCCGCAGCGTGCCCACGGGCAGGGTGGTCTCATAGGAGATGAGGGTGTTGGGGGTCAGGTGGGCGGCCAGGGAGCGGGTGGCGTCGTCCATCCAGGCGAAGTCCGGCTCCCAGGTGGCGTCGTTGACGAAGAGCGGCACAACCAGCACGATCGCGTCGGCCTCGGGGATGGCCTCGGCATAGTCGGTGGTGGCGCGCAGGGCGCCGTTGCCGGTGGCGGGGCTCAGGGCGGCGAGCTTCTCGGCCAGGTGGGCCTCGCCGGGGAAGGGCTCGGTCCCGGCGTTGACGGCCTCGACGACGGCGGGGTTGACGTCGACCCCGATGACCTCGTGGCCTTTGTCTGCGTACTGGACGGCCAGGGGCAGTCCGATCTTGCCCAGGGCGACGACGGCGATGCGCATGCGGGTTGGTCCTTCCGTGGCTTCGAGAGTGGCGAGTCAACCATACTCGTTCGTCCTCGTGAGAGGTCACGTCAGGAGGGTCAGTGCGGGAGCGCGGTGCGGTGACCGCGCCTCGTCCCTCACGTGCCTCGCGGTTGCTCGTCGGGTGTCCAGCACAGGTCGATCCGGTAGACCGCTGCGGAGCCGCCCTGATCGATGAGGGTGAAGCCCTCGGAGAGGTCGACGTCGTAGAAGCCAGGACGCAACCTGGAGTTGGGGATGCCGTTGAACTTGGTGTCCCGGTCCGCGTAGAAGTAGTGGATGCGGTGCTTGCGCAGAATGCTGCACACCTTGGGATCAGTACGAATGTCTGAGAAGTGCTGGGCGAGGTACTCGCCGTCGGGGTCGGAGAAGGACCGCCCCATGTAGTAGGAGGTCACCTTGATGTCGGACACCGCGGGCAGGAAGGCCATTCCCGAGGCGGGGTCTCCCCGTCATCAGCTGCTCGGGCGGGATCTCCGCCCGCAGACGCGTCATCAACGCCAGCTCGTCGGCGTCAAAGCTGTAACGCGGCTCCTCGAGCCTGGCCGGCCACACGGCGTCGTGAAGGTCGCTGCGCATGAGCGTCCACAGCATCGAGGTCGTCAGCCAGACGATGAGGACGACGACGGTGACGGTGCTCCACCCTAGGGGGAGTCTCAGACGCGCCGCCACCCTCTCGAACAGGTGAGACATCGCCAGCGCCAGCAAGGGAGCAGTCGTGAGCGTGCAGGTGCCCACGACTCGGTAGGCGTTCACGTAGTGAAGGCTGGCCACGTGAGTGAGCACGGGGATGGAGACCAGGCTTCCCAGCAGGACGCCCATGAACGCCAGCCACAGCGCGCACAGCCACCGGGTCCGGCGGTTCTTCCAGGCGACCGCCAGACCGATGAGAGTCAGGACCGCGACCGCCACGTAGATGACGCTTGAGGGGTGATGGAGGTCCGTGCCCTTGAGACGTAGGGTCGCCATGACCAGGAGCTTGGGGCCCAGGTGGTCCCAGCCGCGCTCGGGGTAGCGGCCGAACTGCGTCTGCTGCGGCCCCGGTGAGACGATGAAGGCGACGGTGAGCAGGCAGATCGTTGCACTGGCAGCGGCGAGCAGCCAGGTTCGTCTCCGGTCTCCTTGAGCATGCGCACAGACGGCCGCCTGCGCAGGCAGCCAGACGGCGAGCGCCGCGACGATCCAGAAGACGACACCGACGGCGGCCGGGTGCGCCATCGCCAGACCGGCCAGGGGAATGGCTCCGGTGGCGATCCGCCCCAGCCACCTCCTCCATGGGACGCGCCAGTCGCGGCCCACCTCCAGCAGCCATGCCAGAAAGCCCGGAACCGTTGCCAGTGCCATGACGTAGGGCCACATGCCGGCCGCCAGCTCGAGCCGCAGGGGGAAAGCCGGAAGCAGGAACGTCGCCGCGATCGCCCAGAGCCAGGAGCGAGGATTCTCGGGGAACAGGCGCTGGCACAGGACGGCGATACCGGCGACCCACACCAGAGGTGCCATAAGAAGCAGGGTGTTGCCCGCCACCAGGGCGTACTGGGAGCGGAAGTCGATCAGCGCGCCCAGGGAGTGCCAGACGTTGGGGTAGTAGGAGCGTCCGTCGCTCAGGCCGAGCAGCCCCTGGTTGGCCGACATCGGGTCGGCGTTTCCGGTGCGCGCCATCAACCAGATCTGGTTGTAGTGGTAGGGGGCGTCCCCGCCCTGCATGATGAGACGCGGTCCCATGGCGCTGATGACCGGAAGGATCGTCACCAACCATGCCGCCATGACGCCCAGGAACTTGGGCAGCACCTCCTTTGGCCCGTTGCCAGACCCTCTCCATGCCCCCAGGACGCGAGCGCCACGTGATCGCCCGGCTCAGTGCCGCGACACCCGCCAGGAGCAGGAGCACGGTGGTGTAGCTGTACCTGCTCCAGACCACACCGAAATGGTGCATGAGCACACTGGTGAGCCCCAGGAAGGCGAAGGTCCATGCCGGTGCGGCCACGACCCTGACCACGAACGGTCCGGCATTGAAGATCGTTGCCAGGAAGTAGCCGGGGCCGTAGAACAGCGCCACCAGTGACAGCACCAGCGGAAGGAACAGCGCCCATTCAAGAAGTGCGGTCATCGGCGACGGGACCTGCCTTCTGCCACGATCTCGTTGATGATGGCAGCCGCCACCTGTCCCAGGCGGCGAGCGGATACGTGCTCCAGGGCCCAGGCCCGCAGCTGCGCCGCAGGGCGGACAGCCGTGGTGACCGGAGCCGAACGGGCCTGAGAGGCTGCGGGTGCGCCGGCAGGGCTTTCGTTCAGTGCGAGGTCGGCCATGGCCTGGCCCACCGCGTCGGCGTCGTAGGGCACTGCGACACCGAGACCCTCCTGGACCACCTGGCGGCCCGCGTCCTCGGCCCCCGCATAGATGACCGGGGTTCCACAGGCGGCAGAGGCGAAGGCCTTGGTCGGAAAGGCGAAGCCGTAGGGCCCCGGCTTGACACTGGCCAAGGTCGCGACCGACGAGCGGATCCACTCCGCGGTCTGCTCCGGTGACATGCGCCCGAGGACCTGGACGGCCCCCTCAGGCAGGGACTCGGCCCGACTCCTGATCTCGGCGAAGGACTCCCCCTGGCCGATGAAGACCAGGCGGGCCGTCGGATCGCGCTGCAGCAGCGCCCTGAAGGCCTCGACGAAGATCTCCGCGCCGTGCACCTCGGAGGCGGTTCCCGCGTACACGAACAGCGGTCCGGTGGTGTCGACCCGCTGGCCCTCGGGCGTGAACACGTCGGTATCGATGCCGAAGCCCAGCCGACGGGTACGGGCCGAGATCCCCCGTCCCGCCAGCCGTTCCTCCATCCCCTCGTGCACGGTCATGAGGGTGGAGGCGCCGTTGAGCACCCAGTTCTCCAGCCGAGTGAGGACGGCGCTCACGATCGGCGGAGCGGTGGTCTCCTTGACGGCGTCCGACCACAGGTCGGCCGCCCGGTACGCGTAGGGCACGCGACGCAGGGCGCACACGACGCGCACCACGGCGCCCGTTGTCGGGGGAGGCTCACAGATCACCACATCCGGCCTGCGCTCCAGGAGCAGTCGGAAGAACAGCGGGATGTCGAAGGACATGTACTGCACGTAGCCGCGGACGTAGCCGGCCTTGTCGCGCAGCACGGGGGCGCGTCGCACAGTCAGCCCAGGATCGTCACGGACCTCGAACTCCTGGGGGGCCCGGCTGGTAAGCACAGTGACGTCGAAGCCCTCACGCACCAGGCCGTCGGCGATGGCCCCCAGAGCGAGGGAGGCGGCGGCGGGCTCGGGCCTGAACAGCCGACTGACCATCACGGCACGGGGCCTGCGAGCGGGCTTCCCAATGTTGTCAGCCATGGTCGCGCTCCTTCACGGGTTGGTGCCTCGCCGGCACTCCAGGCGATCCGGCGAGCTCCTCAGCCACCTGGCGAGCCCTGGCCTGCCAGGTCTGACTCGGTACGACCTGGCGCATACGCCGGCGCACCGCCTCGATCTCCTCAGGCGTCTCACGCAGGTGACGCAGCAGTGCGCTGAGGGCTTCGACGTCGTACTCGAGCACCCACCCGATCCCCATCTCCTGGACGAGACGCCCGGTCTGGGTGCCACGCACGGCGATGACGGGCAGCTCGTGGGCCAGGTACTCGTAGAGCTTGTAGGGGACGGCGAAGTCCCAGTACGGGTTCGGTTCGGTGAACAGCACCCCGAGGTCGGCGCGCTCGTAGAGCGGAAGGAGCTCACTGCCGGAGCGGTGGACGACGTCGGCCCGCCCGGCGGGCAGGAGCGGGGCGTAGTGCTCGCGGGTCTCCTCCCAGGTCTCCTGGCGCACGCACAGTGTCACACGCGTTCCAGGAGTCTGGCTGACAGCTTTCAGGCAGGCGTCCAGTCGGTAGTTGTCCTGCAGGACCCCGACGAACAGGAGGTCCAGCTCCGCTCCGTCCCGGGACTCGCAGACCGGGCGGCCCACGTCCCCAACCTCGACGACCGGGGCGCCGGGGGGAAGGGCGCTCGCCCGATCCGGAGTGAGGAAGGGAACATGGCGGCCCATGGCCCGACTGGGCAGGAAGAGGTGGATGCCCAGGCGCCGGTAGGCCAGGAGCTCACCGCGGTAGGTCGCTTGGAGACCGGCCTCCAGGATCGGGTTGATCCCTTGCCGGAACTGACGGAAACGCCAGTAGATGTCCCTGTAGAAGATGCCCACGGGAGCCCCGGCACGCTGGCAGTCGCGGAAGAAGGACAGGTCCAGCAGCGGGTGCGGCGGCAGATGACGGGGCTCGGTCAGGGCGTTGGGGATGGTGGCGTTCTCTCCGTAGACGAAGGCCGGCACGTCACCGGCGGCGATCGCCGCTCGCACTCGGCGCATGGCCTGACGCCGCTCAGCGGCGTATCCGCTGACCTCCATGACCCGGTAGCCGATGTCGGTGAAGGCCTGACGCATCGCAAGGGGCCGCAGGATGGAGGCCGCGAGGCGGCCCGACTGGAGGGGGAAGGGGGCATGGAAGACCATGAGCCTGCCAGCCCCGTCTCCACCATCCATGCTGCTTGCGCTCACGAGGTCACCTCTTGTCTTGTGCCTTGGTCCCGCAGGCGGACAATCCGCCCCGCGGAATACTCAGAAAGCATCTCACACCTGACCGAATCGAGGAGACACATGTCTGTTGCCCAGCCACCACAGCATGTCGCTGGTGCCCACCGGGCGTCAAACGCGTCACGTGTCATAACTGTGACACACTGGGCGCCGTCAGAGGGGTAGGACGCACCAACCACCCTTGGTCAGCAGGTTTGAGAAGGCAGGATACGGTGAGCGCTATCGAGGTTGATCTCCGGCTCAGGAGCCCGCACTGGTCCCGGGTGACGGCATCCGCTGACACCGTGAACGACGGCAACGGCCTGTGGGTGCGGGCCGACCACGACTGCTCAGACCCGACCGACCCCGAGGTCCTCGCCTCCCACCCGGGGCGCCTGGCCGCCATCCAGATCGACGGGGATGAGGTCGTCCTGGCCCAGGACCGTCTGCGCTCATGGCCGCTGTTCTGGTCCCTTGAGGACGGGGTGGGCGGCGCACAGCGACTGGTCATCAGCGACGACGCGACCCTCATGCGTGAGGCTGTCTCCACTCCACGCCTTGACGCCCGGGCCCGCAGGGAGTTCCTCGACGCCGGGTTCGTCACCGGCAGCGACACCCTGCTGGCCGGCATCCACCAGACCGAGCAGGGCACAGTCGTGCGCATTGATCGCGCCACGGGTCGGGTGCGCACGATCAACCACTCCCTGGGGCGGTTCTCCGAGGAGACGGACACCGTCGTCGCCCCCGAGGACTTCTCCGACCTGCTCACCGAGGCACTCGACGCCGTCCTGGGACGGCTCCTGGTGGACCTGGACCGGCGCCCGGGCACCCCCAGGCTCATCGTTCCGCTGTCCGGCGGGCTGGACTCACGCCTGCTGGTCGCCTGGCTGGCGCTCCACGACGCGCTGGACCGCACAGTGGCCTTCACCTACGGCCGGCCCGGCGCCCGGGAGGTCGAGATCTCACGGAAGGTGGCCCAGGCCGTGGGCCTGGAGTGGCACGCCGTGGACTACGATCCGGCCGTCCTGCGCGAAGCCTGGCAGACCCAGGAGGCCGCCGACTTCCTCACGGACGGCTATGCCCTGGGGGCCCTGCCACACGTCCAGGACTGGTGGGCGCTGCGCACCCTCCTGGCACGCGGGACGGTGCGTCCCGGTGACATCGTGCTGCCGGGGCACACGATCGTGGGCAACATGCACGACGAGCAGCTGCTCGACGGGCCTCCCGCCACCCGCAGCCAGGTGGCCAAAGCGATCATCACCCACCACCAGGGACTCCAGGGTGAGCAGAACCAGGCCTGGGCGGACCCCTACCGGGCCGGGAAGGTCAAGGACTTCCTGGCGCTGCGGCCGTTCACCGGCAGCCCCCGCGACGTGCAGAGCATCCTGGAGTCCTACAACGTCCGCGAGCGGCAGACCAAGTACATCAACAACTCGGTGCGCGCCTACGAGCACCTGGGCCTGGAGTGGGCCCTGCCCATGCTGGACGTGGAGTTCTGGGACGCCTGGCACCGCGGCGCCGTCGAGTTGACAGCCACGCGCGACTTCTACGCCGTCTTCATCGGGCGCCTGTGGGCTCAGGCGACTGCCCGGGCATCCGGTCAGGAGCAGACCTCACAGGCCGACCTGGCCTACTTCACCCCGACGCAGGTCAACGAGACGACCCGATCCCGCCTCAAGACGGTGCTCTCCCGCCTGCACCTGCTGCACCTGGCCGAACGCACCGCCTCGTCGTGGGCCACTCTGCACTCGCCCATGAGCTTCGACGCCTTCATCACCGACACCTCCAGGCCGGCGGCCGCGGTCCAGCTCATGACGGGGCGCACCCTCCTGGGGTTCTGGGCCCGGGCATTCATCACCGACACCTGGTGCCGCAGGTGCCGCCTGTTCACCGACCTGCCCGTCGCCGACGTCCCACCGACGGCCACCGAGTCCTCAGGGCAGAAGGCGTGAGGGAGCGAACGCATGCGTGTCACGATCGTCAGCACCTGGTTCCCCACAGAGGTCTCCGCAGGACTGGGCATCTTCGTCGCCCGGCACGCCGCCTCGATGGCCGCCGCCGGACACGACATCCGGGTCGTCCACCTCGTCGCCGCTCACGTCGATGACGGCACGAGACGTACTCGCGTCATGGGTGTGCCGGTCGTGCGGCTGCCCATGACGCCCTCGCGCCCTCATGAGGTGCTGGCCGCCAGACGGGCACTGGGAACGCTGACCGCGGGCAGCGACATCGTCACACCCACGCCATCTCCACACTCATGCCCTATGCCCTGAGGCGGCCGCGCGAGCCGTGGCTCCACACCGAGCACTGGTCGGGACTGGCCAATGGCGGGGCCGCTCTCGGCACGATCGCGCGCGCAGGGGCCCAGGTGGTGCTGCGTCTGGAACGCAGACCCGACGTCGTCACCACCGTCTCCGACCAACTCGCCGCCGACCTGAGGGCCTACCGCCCTCACGGCGAGATCCTGACCGTTCCCAATGAAGTGACTCGTCCCAGCAGGCCCGCCGAGCGTCGGGCCGTCGAGCTGGGGCGGGACGTCCTGCAGATCGTGGGAGTCGGGGGACTGATCGAGCGAAAGCGTCCGGACCTGGCGGTCAGAACAGTCGCGGCGCTGACGGAGCTGGGCGTCCCCGCCCGGCTGACCTGGGTGGGCGACGGCCCCCCTGGCCGAGCACTGCACCGCTCTTGCCCAGAGCCTGAACGTCGATCTGGAGCTGACCGGTCAGCTCCCCGATGACCTCGTCGGGGAGGTTCTGTCCGTCAACGACCTCTTCCTCGTGCCGACGATGGCAGAGACCTTCTTCCTGGGGGCCGCCGAGGCGCTCGCGGCGGGTCGGCCGGTGGTCACCAGCGACCGCGGCGCGCATACGAGCTTCCTGGACCCCTCCGTCACTGAGATCGTCAGCCAGGACGACCCTCTCACGTGGGCCAGGGCCGTCATCGACGTCATGCACCGTTGCGAAGGGCTGACGGCCCAGGACATCCAGGACACGCTGCCACGGGCCTTCTCCCCCGAGGAGGTGGCGGACGCCTACGGACGCGCCTACGAGGCCGCCATCAGCGTGCACTCCCGGTGATCTCGCCGCGCGCCTGCTCGTAGAGCTCTCGGCAGGCCCTGACAAAAGTCGCCTCCCCGAACCGCCGGCGGGCGCGGGCCCGGATGGTCTCGGGGCGGTAGCCCCCAGCGCGGATGGAGTCAGTCACGTGGGTGAGCGCCTCGGTCAGGGCGGACACGAGGGCGTCGTCGCTGACCTGGGCCGCGGCGGGCAGGACGACGCCGGTCTCGGGCTCGACCATGAATCGTCCCGCCCAGGTGGGCGTGGCCACGCAAGCCAGCCCCAAAGCCTGGGCCTCGGCCAGGACGGTGCCCCCGGCCTCGACCTCGCTGGCCAGGACGAAGACGTCGCTGGAAGCCATGAGTCCGCTGACTTCGTCGTGGGGCACCCGGCCGGTGAAGGTGGAGGTCTGCTCGATGCCCTCGGCCCGAGCCAGTTCTCGCAGGGGCTCGATCTCGTGGGCCTCCCTCCGACGAGGAGCAGGCGTGTGGGCTCGCGCCCGGCGGCGACATCGGCGCGGGCCAGCCGGGCGACGGCGCGGATGGTCTCCTCGGGGCGCTTGTTACGCCCCAGGTGGGAGACGTGGCAGACGGTCAGGGCCCTGGCGTTGTCGCCATGCCGATCCTGGTTGGCTGGCCTTGGGACATCGAAGACCTCATCGTTGACCGGAAGGGCGATGCTCCTCCACTCCCCGAGCCGCCAGTAGTCCCTCAGGACCTCCGCGAAGGGGGTGGAGACAACGGCGCGCCCTGGGGCACGTCGCAGGTCGCGCCGCAGAGCCCGGTACCGCCACCCATGCACACTGCGGTCCGTCGAGCTGGGACGGTGCTCGGTGATGGCCAGTGCGGCGCCCCAGCGCTCGGCGGCGTAGCGGCCGACGTGGATGCCGGTGAACACCGAGTGGGCGTGAACGACGTCGGGAACCGACTCTCCCCCACCGCTGCAGGAGGATTCAGGCAGGCTGCGAATCGTCTCCTCATAGAGCCGCACCGCTCGGGCGGCCACCGCGCGAGCCACCATCCGGTCCCCGGGAAGAACGCCCTTGGGGATCGTGGGCACCGTGCCGCGCACGACGACGATCCCCTCCTCGACATCCACCGTCAGCTCGCGGCGTGCCTGCCAGAAGGAGACCGGCTCCAGGGCGATGACACCCACTCGCATCCCACTGCGCTGAAGCATGCGCGCCTGGTCGCGGAAGAAGGAACCGTTGTGGGGGCGGTTCCGGTCCGGGTACCACGAGGGAGTGAAGACAACGTGCACGTCACTGCTCCTCATCGGTCTGAGAGGTTGGGAGCCGCGAGTCGAAGCCGCGGACGGTGGACGTCCTCACCTCAGGCCTCTGAGACATCGGCTTCGTGGGAGTCATGTCCGCGCCTCCTTCCGGTCCGGGCGGACCCGTGTGCGTCGAACTGCTTGGCCGCGTAGTCGGCCAGCAAAGCGTTGAGCACCAGCAGACCCGCCATCATGAGACCCAGCACGTAGCAGGTGGGCATGACCTCCAGCGGCGACCAGTGCAGCCAGGCCAGGGGCGCGGCGGTGTAGAGCAGGGCGAAACCCAGCATCCAGTCCTGGTGCTCGGTGACGACGAACAGGTTGGAGATCGGCGAGGTAATGAGCAGCATGAACAGCCACGGGGTCAGGGCCCTCGCGAAGCTCCCGGAGTCGGCCCATCTGGCTCCGAGGAGGAACGGGAAGAGCCACGGCGAGAGCACATAGATGAGCGCGAAGGGGACGATGCCGATCAGGACCGCCCGCTTGATGGTGACCCGCACCAACGGCCTCATCTGACCGGGCTCGATCGTGGAGAGCTTCTGGAAGAAGACCTTGGCCACCGCGCCGTTGATGAGGATGAGTGGTGCGTCCAGGTAGCGCCAGGCCGTCTGGAACTGGCCCAGCGCGGAGACCGAGTAGTTCGCGATGAGCAGCTGGATGCCGTTGAGGCGCAGGGCGTCCGCCAGGGCGTTGGGGCCATTGAGCAGCGGCATGCGCCGGTAGCGGCGGGCCACCCACCTCAGCGACGGCGCCTCCTGGGGCAGCGGGCGCCACAGCTCCTTGGCCTGGCGTCCCAGATTTCCGAAGGCGAAGACCTGGCCTGCGGTGAAGCCCAGCATCAGGCCGGCCATCCCCCCCATTCCCACGAGGCCGAGGCCGACCTGGCCAACGTTGACGCCGATCTGCTGCTCGGCCTGGTTGATGGCGATGGCGCGGTAGTTGCTGGAGCGGTTGAACCAGAACTTGAACAGCTCCACCCCCGACATGAGGAAGGTGGTCAGACCCACCAAGGGCATCCACAAGGCGACTTCATGCCCCCACCACCGGGTGACCAGACCGTGCAGGGGAAAAGCCGCCACCGTCGCCAGCAGCGAGACGACGGCGATGCACACCATTCCCAAGCGGGCCACGCTCAGGGCCTCAGGCTCCCTTCTTGGGGAGCATGATCGTCATGTCGTAGCGCAGTGCCGCCACCGCGACGAGAATTCCCGCGACAGAGGTGTAGATCGCCATCAGTCCCAGGTCGCGAGGCGTGTAGATGCGCGCCAGCACGATCGACATGCCGAAGCTGACCACCTGGGCCACAGCCGTCCCGGTGATGAGGGTCAGCACGTGCCCCAGCAACGGCGAGGACTCCAGAATCGCCGACACGCGCCGGCGAACCCGCCCGATCAAGCCGCCTGAGGTGGGCGCCGCAGGATCGCCTGCGGCGCCGCTTGGCGGAGCCACTCACAAAGTGACCGTCCGATTCTCGCTCGCCGAGGTCAGGACCGCCTCGACGACGTCGAGCGTGGCCACGCCCTCGGCCATGGTGACGTGGCGCTGGGCCACGCCGCGCACGGCGTCGCGGAAGTTCTCCTGCTCCAGGGCCAGCGGCTCGCGCTTGGGGATCGCGTAGCGGATGACATCGCCCTCGCTGACCCCCCGGAAGGCGGCGACCTGGTCCCAGGTGGAGGCCACGGTGCCGTTGGCGTGGAAGGTGAGGTCCCCGGTGAGGGTGTCCGCCACGAAGGCGCCCTTCTCCCCGGTGACGATCGTGACGCGCTCCTTGAAGGGTGTGAGCCAGTTGACCTGGTGGCTGACGACGATGCCGCCCTCCAGCAGACCGGTGGCCACCATCATGTCCTCGTTCTGGCGGCCGGAGCGGTGCGTGACCTGCGCGGCCACGGAGGTGTAGCGGGCGCCGGCGACCCAGGCGGTCAGGTCGATGTCGTGGGTGGCCAGGTCCTTGACGACGCCGACGTCGCTGATACGGGCCGGGAAGGGGCCCTGGCGGCGGGTGAGGACCTGGCAGACCGCACCGAGCTCGCCGGCGTCGAGACGCTCGCGCAGGGCACGCAGGGCGGGGTTGCAGCGCTCCACGTAGCCGACGGCGCCCACCAGGCCCCGCTCGGCGAAGGCGGCGGCCACGCGGCGGCCCGCTGCGGCGTCGTGGGCGATGGGCTTCTCCACCATGGTGTGCACTCCCGCCTCGGCCAGGGCCAGGGCGACGTCCTCGTGGTAGACGGTGGGGACGGCCACCATGGCGGCGTCCAGCCCGGCGTCGATGAGGGCGTGGATATCGGGCAGGACCGGCAACTCTCCGGCCACGCCGAAGCGGTCGCCGCCGGGGTCGGCCACGGCCACGAGCTCCATGCCCTCGGTGGCACGGATGACCCGGGCGTGGTGGCGTCCCATGGAGCCCAGGCCGATGAGGCCCACGCGCAACGGGTTGTCCGCCGTGCCCTTGTCGGTGAGGTAGTGGACCTCGGGCAGCGCGGTGGTGGCCTGCCGTCGAGGGCGACGTTCTCGCTCATGTCAGGCACCTGCCTTGACGGTGGCGGCCACGGCCTGGCCGATGCGCTCCAGGTCCGCCTCGCTCAGGAGGGTGGACCGGCAGGGAGAGGCACTCGCGGGCGGCCTTCTCGGTGCCGGGCAGTTCGAGGCCCTCGGCGTAGTGTGCCAGGGAGGCCAGGCGGTGGTTGGGGATCGGGTAGTAGACGCCGCTGCCGACCTGCCACTCCTCACGCAGGGCGGCCTGGACGGCGTCGCGCTCGGCGCCCGTGGCCCCCTCGAGGCGGATCGTGTACTGGTGGTAGACGTGCGTGTAGCCCTCGGGGACGACGGGGGTGACGACGCCCTCGACGCCCGCCAGCAGCTCGTTGAGGCGCGCAGCGTTGGCCTGGCGGGCAGTGGTCCAGCCTGCCAGCTTGGTCAGCTGGACACGGCCGACGGCGGCGGCCACGTCCGTCATGCGGTTGTTGAGGCCCACCAGCTCGTTGGCGTACTGCTGCTCCATGCCTTGGTTGCGGATGAGGCGGCAGCGGCGGGCCAGCTCGGCGTCGGCCGTGGTGATCATGCCGCCCTCGAGGCTGGTCATGTTCTTGGTGGGGTAGAAGGAGAAGGAGCCCCAGGCCCCGAAGGTGCCCACGGGCTTGCCGTCGATGGCGGCGCCGTGCGCCTGGGCGCAGTCCTCGAAGACGGCCAGGCCGTGGCGCTCGGCGATGGCGAGGATCTCCGGCATGTTGGCGGGCAGACCGTAGAGGTGGACCACCTCGATGGCCGCCGTGCGCTCGGTGATGGAGGCCTCGACGCTGGCGGGGTCGAGGTTGAAGGTCACCGGGTCGATGTCGGCGAAGACCGGCACGGCGCCGCTGATGGCCACCGAGTTGCCGGTGGCGGCGAAGGTGAAGGAGGGGACGATGACCTCCGGGGCCCCGCCGGCGCGCTCCTGGAGCTCAGTGGCCAGAGTGGCCACGTGCTGGGCCGAGGTGCCGGAGTTGACGGCCACACAGTGGACGCCGTCGACGACCTGGGCGGAGAACTCCTCCTCGAAGGCCTTGACCTGGGGCCCCTGGACGACCATGCCCGAGGTGAGGACGGCGTCGACGGCGTCGCGCTCCTCCTGCCCGATGATCGGCTTGGCTGCTGGGATGAACTCGCGTGACATCAGTGGGTGACCTCTCGGATGGTGGTGGATTCGGAGCTGGACTGCGCGCCGGACCCGGCAGCGGGCTCGGCATCGAACTGCTCGTACAGGGTCCCGGTGACGGGGCAGCGCCAGCGCAGGGCGCCGTCGGGGCCGGGGTCGGCGGGGGTGAGGGGCTCGCCGGCACGCCCGACCCAGCCGATGCGGCGGGCGGGGACTCCGGCGACCAGGGCGTGGGCGGGGACGTCCTTGGTGACCACGGCGCCGGCGGCCACCGTGGCCCAGGCCCCGATGCGCACCGGGGCGACACACGGCGCGGGCGCCGATCGACGCGCCCTGCTCGATGGTGACTCCCACGGGCTCCCAGTCGGCGGCGGACTTGAGCGAGCCGTCGGGGTTGACGGCCCGGGGGAAGTGGTCGTTGGTCAGCGTGACCGCCGGACCGATGAAGACCCCGTCGGCCAGGCGGGCCGGCTCGTAGACCAGGGCGTAGTTCTGCACCTTGCAGCTGTCCCCCATGACGACGCCCTCACCGATGTAGGCGCCGCGCCCCACGATGCAGTCCCGTCCGAGGACGGCGTGCTCACGGACCTGTGCGAGGTGCCAGATGCTGGTGCCCTCTCCGAGCACGGCTTCCTCGGAGACATCAGCGGACGGGGCGATGCGGGTGGCCACGGCGACTCCTGTGCGGGCGGCTCGCACCGCCCTGACGATCGAATGAGTCCGGGCAGCCTGGTGGCTGCCGGAAGCCGTGCCGCTCCGGTCGCCCGAGGCGGCGGCGCTGCACGACCTGCCCCATCCTAGGGGACTGATCCTCATGAGACGACGCCTGGGCACGCCCCGAAGGAGACCCTACCCCACCAACGCCGACCGCCCCCTGCCTCCCGCAAGAGGGCTGGCGCCCCATCTTCGCGTGCAAGAATGCGGTGGTGACTACCTCCACCGCAACGCAGACCGGGGAGCCCACCCCGGTGTCCCCGGTCACCGACACCTGGCTCGTCATCCCCTTGTACAACGAGGCGACCGTCGTGCGCGAGGTCATCTCCCAGGCTCGCACCATCTTCCCCTATGTCGTCGTCGTCGATGACGGCTCCAAGGACGCCTCGGCCCGGGAGGCCGCGGCCGCGGGGGCCGTCGTGGTGCGCCACCCGATCAACCTCGGCCAGGGCGCAGCGCTGCAGACGGGCTTCTCCTACGTCCTGGAGAAGACGAATGCCGACTACGTCGTCACCTTCGACGCCGACGGCCAGCACTCCCCCACCGATGCCGCCGCCATGGTCGCCGCGGCGCGCGACGAGGATCTCGCCGTCGTCCTGGGCTCACGCTTCCTCGAGGGCCCGTCCCCGGTGGGCTGGCTCAAGCGACTCGTCCTGCGCACAGCGGCGGCCGTCAGCTCGCACACCTCCGGCATGCGCCTGACCGACGCCCACAACGGCCTGCGGGTGATCCGCCGCGACGTCCTGGAGCAGCTCGACCTCAAGCAGAACCGGATGGCGCACGCCAGCGAGATCATTCGCATGATCGGTGCCACCGGCATGCCCTGGCGCGAGTTCCCGGTGCACATCGTCTATACCGAATACTCCCGCTCCAAGGGCCAGTCCCTGTGGAACTCGGTCAACATCCTGGTCGACCTGCTCTTCTCCTGAGCCCGGCACGGAAGGCACAGCCCATGATTCATCAGTTCGCCGCCCAGGTCACCCCGATCACGAACCACCAGCTCTACATCCAGGCCGCCCTGATCCTGGCCGTGATCGCCGTCGGCTGGATGATGCTGCGCACCCCCGGCGGGGCCCGCCACATGGCCGCCCGCAGGCTGGTCACCCTGGCCTTCGTGGCCTTCGCCGTCTTCAACATCACCTTCCCCTGGGTGATGAGCTCGATCGCGCACCGGATGGGAGTCGGGCGAGGCACTGACTTCCTGCTCTACGCCCTGGTCATTGCCTTCCTGGCGCAGATCCTCTCCTCCTTCCGGCGCAACAGCGCCAGAGAGCGCCAGATCACTCACCTGGCTCGACGCATCGCCCTGGACAATGCCCCCGAGCCCCCCGCTGCCGCACGGCTCACTACTGAGGCCGACGACTGAGGACTGACCCCGAGGCGCCGCGAGCGCACCGGGCGCTTCCCCCTCAGGATCGGGAGGCGCGAACCTCGAGCTCCTCACGCAGGCGCAGACCGCCAGTCAGCAGCCAGCGCACCGGCGCCTGCCACGGGGCGTCGTAGACGCCCCTGAGGTAGTGCCGGGCTGAGGCGTGGTGCGCCCGGATCATCTTCTCGGGGCGGGCCTTCCAGCTGGCCCCCTGCTCGTGGACGACGACGGAGCCCGGCACCTGCACGTTGAGCCAGCCGGCCCGCCCGACCCGCTCCCCTAAGTCCACGTCCTCGAAGAACATGAAGTACTCGTCGTCGAAGCCCTCCAGGCGCCTCCAGGCGGCAGCGGGCAGCAGCAGGCAGGCCCCGGAGAGCCATCCCACCGTTCGGGTCTCCTCAGAAGTCCCCTGTCCGGCGGTGTGATAGGCGGCCGAGAAGGGGTTGTCCGGCCAGATTCTGCCCAGGACGGCGTGCCCGGCGCCCTTGACCAGGGAGGGCAGGGCGCGCCCGGAGGGGTAGACGGTGCCGTCGGGATTGAGCAGGAGGGGGCCCAGGCAGCCGGCCGCCGGGTTGGCCCGGCCCGCATCGATGAGGACGTCCAGGCTCCCGGGCCTCCAGACGAGATCGGGATTGGCCACCACGATCCAGTCCTCCTCCAGATCCGCGGCCGCAAGGTTGGCGCCCGCCCCGTAACCGAGGTTGGTGCCGTCCCCGACGACGCGCGCCCCGTGGCGCTGAGCAGCAGCAGTGACGACATCGTGCTCGGTGCCGTTGTCCGCGATGACGACGACGAGTCTGCGCGCCGTCGCCGTGGCCAAGGAGGCCAGGAAGCGCTCCAGCTCCTCTCCCGGGTTGAAGGCGACGGTCACCACTCGCACACTCTGCTCGTCGGGAGCGGGGGCATGGTCCCCCAAGCCCTCCTGTACCTGATTAGAAGCACTGACGGGAGTGGCCGAGACACTGTTCGGCGTGGGTTTGGCAACACTGGTCACGGAGAGAGCCTAGCCCCGTTACCCGTGTGAGGGTCTTCACCCCGCATTGGGTAAATCTCATGTATCAGGTGTAGGCAGACCCATATGGTTTAGCAGTCTCGTTCCCTATGATCGCTCCCGTGCCTCAGTTCAGTAAGCCGCACGCGCGGCACTCCTCCAAGGAACTCGGACGCCGTCTGGCCCGCCGAGTAGGACTCAGCCTGCTCGCGGTGACGATCTTCGTCGTCTCCGCCGCGGGCTTCGCGTGGCACAACATCCAGTCGCGGATCACCTGGTTCAACATCGACAGCCTGCTGACCGAGGAGGACCGGCCCGGCACCAAGCCGCCGGACAGCTACGAGGGTCGTGCCGTCAACCTCCTGATCCTGGGCACCGACTCGCGCGCGGGGAGCAACAACGTCGACGGCTCTCAAGGCGATGACGAGGTCTCCGTGGCCCGCTCCGACACGGCGCTGGTCATGCACATCTCGGCCGACCGCAAGCGCGTCGATGCCGTGTCCATCCCCCGCGACACGCTGGTCGACATCCCCGAGTGCACCACCCTCGATGGCGGGAAGACCGAGGCCAGCGAGGACGCACCGTTCAACTCCGCCTTCGCCAAGGGAGCCGGCAGCAGCAGTGACGACAAGAAGGCCGTGGCCTCTGGAGCCGCCTGCACCCTCAAGACGGTGGAGACGCTGACGAACGTGCGCATCGACGACTTCATCGTCGTTGACTTCACCGGTCTGTCCAAGGTGGTCGACTCCCTCGGCGGCGTCCACGTGCAGGTCGATGAGGCCATTGACGACTCCGAGTACACCGGTTTCAAGCTCGCTGAGGGCTGCCAGAAGCTGGACGGCGAGAACGCCCTGCAGTACGCCCGTGTCCGGCACGGGGTGAGCGACGGCTCGGATCTCTCCCGCATCACCCGTCAGCAGAACCTCATGAGAGCGATGGCCTCCAAGGCGCTGTCCTCCAGCCTCCTGACGCAGTCCGGCTTCCTCACCAGCACCCTGGAGACCCTCACCACGTCTGAGCGCATCGGTCAGATCGGCAACCTGTCGGGTCTGGCCTACTCCATCCAGGGCGTGGGCATCGACAAGATCAACTTCGTCACTATGCCGAACGAGCCCGCAGCCGACCCGAACCAGGTGGTCCCCTCTGAGGGCGCCAAGAAGGTCTGGAAGGCCCTCGAGGAGGACAAGCCCGTCCCCACCGACACCTCGGCCCCGGCCTCCCTCGGACTCGAGCGCCACCACGAACGACTCCTCCTCGCAGAACACTGACGAGTCGGACGAGACCTCCGACCCTCCCAGGCCACCCCGACGCCGGCGCCGACCACTCAGGCCCCCAATGCGAGTACCCCTCAGCAGCAACCCGCCGCGAAGCCGACCACCCCTGCCTGCCCCGCCTGAGGCAGAATCAGTGGTGTGACTCCGACAGACGACTCACTCCCGCCCTCAATTACCCCCGGGCTCCGGTGGAGGCAGACCTCAACGCAGGCAGCGCCCCATTGATGCTGTCAACCAGCGCAGCCGCGAGCGCGGGGAGGCGTCCGGTGGCGAGGCCGTCGCCCAGCCCGCTGACGTTGCCGGCGGTGCCCCGCGCCGCCCGTCATCGCCGACCGCCCGCCGCCCTCAGCGGCACTCGGTCCTGGGCCGCAACGACAGTGACCGGCCGGCCTCGGCTCAGTCCGCCTCCGTGCGGGAGGGCCAGCAGCCGCCCTCAGTCCAGCCGCGTCGTTCTCCGCGCCGTCTCAGCGAGGCAGCCACGCCCGGGCCGGGTCGAGCGCCATCCCCTTGGAGCCGGATGCCGGCGTCGGCAACGGCGCGTCCGAGCCGGAGCGCACTCAGGCGATGCCCGCGCGGCGCGGCACCTACCCCGTGGGCTCCTCGGCCCCGCGCGAGCCCGCTGCGGGTGGGCCGTCGCTCAGGCCCGAGCGTCCGCGGCGACCGCAGCGCTCCCGTCCGAGGTGGCGCCGGATCGTGGGCTGGACAGTCGTCGTCATCGTCGTCGTCCTGGCTCTCATAGCGGCGCGGGTCGCCTGGCTGTGGAACGACGTCTCCTCCCAGCTCCACCGCGTCGATGCCCTGTCCCGGGGCGGCGGACACTCCCGGCGAGACCTGGCTCATCGTGGGATCGGATGCGCGTGGCGGTGTCATCCAGGACGACACCGAAGGTGCCCGCGCCGACTCGGTCATGCTGCTGCACAAGGCGGACAACGGGCAGACGAGCCTGACCTCCCTGCCGCGCGACACCTACGTAGACATCCCCGAGTACGGGGAGAACAAGATCAACGCCGCCTACTCCTTCGGCGGCCCCAAGCTGCTGGTCCAGACCGTGGAGAAGCTCTCCGGGCTGACCGTGGACCACTATGTGGAGGTCGGCATGACCGGGGTGTCCCAGATGGTCGACGCCGTCGGCGGGGTCAACGTCTGCCTGGACTACGACGTCGCCGATGAGGACTCCGGCCTGGTCTGGGACACCTCTCAGGGCACGTGTCAGACGGTGGACGGGACGAAGGCGCTGGCCTACTCCCGGATGCGCAAGTCGGACCCGAACGGTGACGTGGGTCGCGGTCAGCGCCAGCGCGCCGTCATCTCCGCAGTGGTCTCCAAGGCGGCAGCGCCGTCCACCGCCTTCTCCTTCTCCCGGCAGGACGCGCTGGTCGACGCCGGTACGAACGCGCTCACGGTGGATCGCAGCGCCGGCACCATGAGCATCGCCCAGATGGTGCTGGCCTTCCGCTCCGCCTCCGGCAGCGGTCTGACCGGCGCCCCGCCCATTGAGGACCCCGCCTACTCCCCCGAGGACGCCGACATCGGCGAGACGGTACTGCTGCAGGACACCACCGCCCCGAACTTCTTCTCGAAGCTGCGCGACGGGAAGCTGACGGCGGCGGACTTCAACCAGTCCTGACGCTCAGCCGAAGTGGGGCCGGTTGGGGTCGGCCTGCCAGGAGGTGTAGGAGGAGGTGACGATGTCGTCCAGGTCGTGCTCGGCCTTCCAGCCCCAGGACCTCGCCGATGCGGGTGGCGTTGCCGATGAGCTGGGGCGGGTCGCCGGCGCGGCGGGCGAGCTCCTCGGGCTCCAGGTCCAGGCCCGTGGAGGCGATGACCTTGGAGACGACCTCCCGCACCGAGGCGCCCTGACCGGTACCGACGTTGAAGACGTGCTCGGCCATCTCCTGGCCGCCGGCCAGGTAGTCCAGGGCGGCGATGTGGGCGACCGCCAGGTCCTTGACGTGGATGTAGTCGCGCACGCAGGTGCCGTCGGGGGTGGGGTAGTCAGTGCCGAAGATCTTGGGGGTCTCGCCCTTGGCGAGGCGGTCGAGGACCATGGGGATGAGGTTGAGAGTGGCCATGTCGCCCAGGTCGTCCCAGCCGGCTCCGGCGACGTTGAAGTAGCGCAGGCCGGCCCAGCGCAGTCCCCAGGCCTTCTCGGCGTCGGCCATCATCCACTCCCCGATGAGCTTGGTCTCTCCGTAGGGGTTGATGGGGCGGCAGTCGATGTCCTCGGGAACGACCTCCACCGGGGGCATGCCGTAGACGGCGGCCGAGGAGGAGAAGATCATCTGCTTGACGCCGGCGGTCTCCATGGCCAGCAGCATGTTCGCCAGGCCGCCAACGTTCTGCTGGTAGTACCAGGCGGGGCGCTCGACGGACTCGCCCACCTGCTTGCGGGCGGCGAAGTGGATGACGGCGGTGACGCCGCGCGCGCTCATGACCTCGGCGAGGGTCTCGGGGGCCTGGCCGCTGGCGACGTCGAGCTCGACGAGGGAGGCTCCCTTGACTCGCTCCGGCGTCCCGTAGGACAGGTCATCGACGACGACGACCTCCTCCCCGCGCTCGAGGAGAAGTCGAACCACATGCGCGCCGATGTAGCCGGCGCCTCCAGCAACGAGAATGCTCATGCCCACAGTCTACCCACGCTCGCTCAGAAACGAACAGAAACGAACGCGAGATCCACGCGTCAGTGCGTTCCGCACCCAACACCCCGCACACTTGGTACGCCGGTGTACACTGACACCACAACACCCCCAGGCCTCTCGCTCGCCAGAGCACGCCCAAATCGGGGGGTTTTTGCACGCTAACACCTTACCATTGGAGGATGAATCCTCCAGGTCAACGTTACAACAAACCAGCACTCGACGAGAACGAGCTCATTGAGCGCTACATTGAACGCGGACTCATCATCAAAGACCGGAATCGCGCCGCCAGACACCTCCGACACATCGGATACTATCGGCTCTCTCCCTACACAATCCCCTTCCAAGCCGACCGAACCACCCACTCCTCCTACGTGAGGGTACGCAACATCTGCGCCCACCACGGACGTCTCTGGAACAGGTTCCTCGGCGTATATCCAGCAATCCCCAGAAGCCCGACCGTCCGCTGGCTCACCGATCGCAGTACCTTTGATACCGGCAATCCAAGAGCTCTAGAACGAAAGAGACTCTACCCCGTTCTCGTCTCTCTTCAGTCGATCTTGTTCACCATCAGCCCGCACTCGACGTGGGCTCTGAGGCTGCACTCTCTTTTAGGCGAATATCAACGCATCCCACTGAATGCCCTGGGAATGAAAGCCGACTGGGACGCCGATGAGTTCTGGCAAGAGGCCTTCAAGGCCGGCTCCTGACACAGCCAGCGACCTTCGCGTTCGTCCCGCAAACGGTTGATCGTCAATCCTGCAGCCGCTCGCGCAGGGCGGCGCCCTTGGCGTGGGCGACCTCGCTGAGGTCCATCTGGAAGGCCCGCATCGCAGCCCCCAGGCGGGCGGCCTCCGGCCCCTGACCGGAGGCGAGGATGCGCACCGCCAGTAGCCCGGCGTTGCGGGCCCCGCCGATGGAGACGGTGGCCACCGGGACCCCAGCGGGCATCTGCACGATGGACAGCAGAGAGTCCATACCATCGAGGTACTTCAGCGGCACCGGCACCCCGATGACCGGCAGCTCGGTGACGGCCGCCAGCATTCCGGGAAGGTGGGCCGCTCCCCCGGCGCCGGCGATGATGACCCGCAGCCCCCGCTCAGCAGCGGTGCGCCCGTAGTCGATCATCTCGGTGGGCATGCGGTGGGCGGAGACGACGTCGGCCTCATAGGCCACCTTGAACTCGTCGAGGACCTCGGCTGCGGCCCCCATGACCGGCCAGTCCGAGTCCGACCCCATGACGATGCCGACCACCGGTCGTCCCGCGTCCTGCGTGCCCGTCGTCGTTGCGCTGACCTCGTTCATCAACGTCCTCCCTGTTTTCGGTGTCCTCAGTGTTCTGTCATGTCCTGTGCCGTGGTCTGAATGCGGCCGGCTCAGGCGTCCCCGCGCAGGATGGCGACGGCGCCGCGCGCCTGCTCGACGACGTCGGCGACCTCCTGATCCGGGCCGACCGTCATGGTGACGTGCCCGAGCTTGCGTCCCGTTCGCCACTGCTTGCCGTAGAGATGGATGCGGGCCTCGGGGTGCGCGGCCATGGCCCGGGCCAGGGCGTCGGTTCCCGGCTCGCGACGGCCGCCAATGAGGTTGACCATGACGGTGGTAGGCGCTGTGGCCTCCGTGGCCCCCAGCGGCAGGTCGAGAACCGCCCGCAGGTGCTGGGCGAACTGGCTGGTGACGGCCCCGTCCTGGGTCCAGTGACCGGGTTGTGGGGACGCATCGCCAGCTCGTTGACGTACAGACGCGTGGGCTCCCCGAAGGCCTCCACGGCGAAGAGCTCGACGGCGAGCACCCCGGTCACCCCGGCGCGCTCGGCGACCGTGCGGCCGATGAGCTCGGCCTCCTCGACGGCGGCCGAGTCGAGACCGGGCGCCGGCGCCAGGACCTCGGCGCACATGCCGTCCTCCTGGACCGTCTGGGCAACCGGCCACACCGCGACCTGCCCGCTGGGGGTGCGGGCCAGCAGGACAGCGAGCTCGCGAGTGAAGGGATCGCCTGCTCCACCAGGAGACTGGTCACCGCCGCCCCTCCCAGGCTGCCTCCCCTCCGGCCCCACGGCCGTCGCCCTGGCCAGCTCGGGCGCGCGCCACCGAGGCGATCCACTCGGCCGCCTCGCCCTGGCGCAGGGACTCGGCGCTGCGTACCAGCAGCACCCCGTGGCCGTCATAGCCTCCACGCGGCGTCTTGAGGACCACGGGCCAGCCGTGCTCGGCGGCGAAGGCCTCAATGGCATCGACCATCTGCTCGGTGCTCTCCTGCTGCGGCCCGCCGACCTCCGCCCAGGCGGGCTGCGGGAGCCCGGCCTCACTCATCATCCTCCGCATGGCGAGCTTGTCGCGCGCCAGGGTCAGGGAGCCTGCGGGGTGGGCTGGACACTGACTCCCTCGGCCTGGAGCCTCTCAGAAGGGCCGAGTCCTGGTGCTCGTGCTCGAAGGTGAGAACCGAGGCCGGCCCCCCTGCGGGCCCGTCAGTCCCGTCCCCGGTGACGACGGCGCGCACGGCAGCCTCGTCGTCGGCGGCCCCGACGGGGGCGTCCGGGGTCACCTGTCCGGTGGACCCGTCCGCGGCCTCCACCAGTGCTCTGAGGTGAATCCCCAGAGCACTGGCCTCCTCTGCATCATGCGGGCCAGCTGCCCGCCTCCGATCACGGCGACGATGGGTGCGCTCACACCCCAAGGCTACCCGCATGTCGCTCATCCTCACCGCGCCCGGGTCCAGACCGTAGGGTGGGGGCCGTGACCCCACCCGTCTCAGAGTCCTCCGCGTCCTCCACCTCCCGCCAGGCCCTGCCCTCGTTTTCGACGCACGGCGCTGCCTCGGGGCCGCGCCGTTGGCTCCAGGTCCTGACGGTCTGGGCGGTGGCGAGCACCCTGACCTTCATCATTCTGCGGCTGGGCGCCCAGGACACGCCCGTCACCCCGTGGGCTGGGGCCGCACCGTCCTGGGAGGAGCACCTGCGCTTCTGGGACGCCGGCTGGTACAACCGGATCGTTGAGGAGGGCTACCCGGAGCAGCTGCCCGTCGGCGACGACGGACGAGTGGCCCAGAACACGTGGGCCTTCATGCCACTGCTGAGCGCTGTGGCCTCCCTGCTGGGCTGGACCGGCTGGTCCTTCTACGTGCGCGCCGCCCTCGTGTCGGTCCTGGCCTCGGCGTCGGCGGCGATCGTCATGGACCGCTGGCTCTCACCACTGACGGGCGGCCGGGCCTCCCTGTGGGCGGTGGCTCTGGTCTGGTCCTCGCCGTGCGCCGCGGTTCTCCAGGTCCCCTACGCCGAGCCCCTGGGGCTGGTCCTGGTAGGGCTGACGCTGTGGCTGGTGAGCCGTGGGCGGGCACTGGCCGCTATCCCCGTGGCGCTGGCGGCCTGCTTCGCCCGCCCCATCGGTGTCCCGCTGGGGGCGGCGCTGGGGCTGTGGTGGGTCTGGGAGGTGGCCTGCGCCCGGGGCTGGGTCCCACCCACCTGGTTCTCCCGTCTTCTGCCGGGTCACGCCCCTCAGGCGCCGGGTGCGCGTCTGCGACTGCTGGCGCTAGCCCTGCTCACCTGCTCGGCGGCCCTGAGCTGGCCGGTCATCGCCTGGCTGGTCACGGGCCGACAGGACGCCTACACCGCCACCGAGACCTCCTGGCGTGGGGCGGACCTGGCGCCCGTCGTGCAGTGGGCGGTCCGCCTGGGCGACTGGGTGGGTCCGCACCTGGGTCCGGCCTGCTGATCGTCGTGCTTGTCGCCGTGGGCCTGCTCCTGAGCGCCCCGAGCCTGCGGGCCCTGGGGCCCGCGGCCTGGTTCTGGTGCCTGGGTTACCTGCTCTACCTCCTGGTCTTCTTCGATCCGACGACGTCGGTGCTGCGTCTCCTGTTGCCCCTGGCCCCGGTGGGCTGGGCGCTGGCCGCGGCGGCCGGCACCATCCGCCGACGGTTGGCCCTGCTGGCGGCCTGCGTCGCCGGCCAGCTGCTGTGGGTCTCGTGGGTGTGGGACCTGGGCAGCGTCAGTGTTCACTGGGTGCCGTGAGCGGCCCCGGTTTGCGTGACCTGACTGTGATCGGCATAGGATGCCCGCCATGACGCGCTCCTCCGGCAACTCCTTGCCCCAGAGGCTCATCGCCCTCGTCAAGGAGTTCATGCAGTTCGGCATGGTGGGCGCTGCGGCCTACGTGATCGACGTCGGCCTGTTCAACCTGCTCCAGCACGGCCCCACCGGTGTCCTCTCCGGTCATCCCAACTCCGCCCAGCTGATGGCCTCCTCGACGGCGACCGTCTTCTCGTGGATCGCGAACCGCTACTGGACCTACCGGGGCCGCACCCAGAAGAACGTCGCCCGCGAGGCCACGCTGTTCGTCCTGGCCAACCTGGGCGGCATCGCCATCACGCAGTTCTGCCTGCTGTTCACCCATCACGTCCTGGGGCTGACCTCCCCGCTGGCGGACAACGTCGCGGCCTACGTCGTCGGCTTCGGCCTGGGGACGGCATTCCGGTTCGTGTTCTACCACTACATCGTCTTCACCGGGCACAAGGACCGCTCCCCCGGCGACGACACCGACAGCACCGCCCCTCAGGGGCAGGCAGGCAGCGGGCCCGAGTCTGCGGCCGTCCCCGTTCAGCTCGCCCCTGAGCCCCGATAGGACCGGTCCGATCAACTGTGGTCTGCGGGGTGCCCGATGCCACAGCCCGGAGGGGATCGCTCTCACGGCATGGCCGCTGGGACACCGTTTAGCCTTGCACGGTGACTGCCCTGACTTCCTTGGCACCGGCGCTGAACCTGCCCACCGCCCTCCCCTCCGTCCATGCTCCGATGCTCGGCCCCGACTGGCTCGACGCCACCTTCATCATCAAAGCCTTCGTCGGCTGGATCGGCCCCTGGGCCATCCTCGGCGTCATGCTCGTCATCTTCGCCGAGACCGGCCTGCTCATCGGCTTCTTCCTGCCCGGTGACTCACTGCTGTTCACCCTGGGGATGTTCGTGGCGATCGGCGAGACCAACCCGGCCGAAGGAGTTCCCGTCCCCATCTGGGTGGCAGCCCCTCTCGTGTGGCTCGCGGCCGTCGCCGGCAACCAGACCGGCTACCTCATCGGCCGCAAGGCGGGACCCGCGATCTTCAACAAGCCCGACTCCCGTCTGTTCAAGCAGGAGCACGTGGACCGTACCTCGGACTTCTTCGAGCGCCACGGCGGCAAGGCCGTCACCCTGGCCCAGTTCGTGCCGATCGTGCGCACCTTCACGCCCGTCATCGCCGGTGTCGGCAAGATGCACTACCGCCACTTCATCACCTTCAACATCCTGGGCGCCACCTTCTGGGCCTTCGGCATCACCTGGCTGGGCTACTTCCTGGGAACGATCACGTGGATCCAGGACAACATCGACGCCATGATCCTGGTGATCGTCTTCATCTCGGTGGCGCCGATGCTCATCTCCGGCATCTCGCAGTTCGTCAAGTCCCGCCGCCAGAAGTCCTGACGCCCCGCCTCTCAGCCCTCACCTCGTCGTCGCGCGAGGGTTCAGCAGCGACTCAGAAACGTCGACGACGCCCCACCGAGACCAGCGCGCCCTGCGGCAGGACATTGTTGGGGTCCAGGGACTTGGGGACGGCGTTGAGCAGGATGGAGAAGACGGCCGGGCTGCGCTGCGACAACTCGATGCGGCCGCCGTCGGCCTCGATGAGGTCCTTGGCCAGGGCCAGCCCGACGCCGGTGGAGCCGTAGCCGGAGACATGCCGCTCGAAGACGTGCGGTGCGATGTCCTCGGCCACGCCCTCTCCTTCATCGGCGATGTCGATGAAGACCGCGTGACCGCCGTTGGCCCCGCGCACACTCACCGAGGTCGTCCCGGCCCCGTAGCGCAGGGAGTTCTCAATGACGGTGGCCAGCACCTGAGCCAGGGACCCGGGCGTGGCCAGGACCGGGTGGCTGATCTCATCGGAGAAGGTGATGGTGCGCCCGGCCTGCTCGAAGGCCGGCTCCCACTCCTCGCGCTGCTGAGCGAAGATGTCCTTGAGGTGAAGCGCCTCCGTGGTCCCGCCCCCGGAGCGGCGCGAGACCTTGAGCAGGTCCTCAACAACGCCGGTGAGCCTCTCGACCTGCTCCAGGCAGGCGTGGGCCTCCGCCCGCACCTCCTCCTCACCCGCGAGCAGCTCGATCTCCTCCAGGCGCAGCGACAAGCTGGTCAGCGGCGTGCGCAGCTGGTGGGAGGCATCGGAGGCGAACTGCCGCTCAGCGGCGATGCGCCCGGCCACGCGCTCGGCCGAGCGCACGAGCTCGGCCTGGACCAGGTCGATCTCCTCGATCCCCGAGGAGCGCAGCCTCGGGCGGACCTGACCGCTGCCGAGCTGCTCGGCCTCAGCAGCCAGGTAGATGAGCGGTGCCGAGATGCGCCTGGAGACCCGGGAGGCCACCACGGAGGCCGCCGTGAACGCGGTACCGGTGAGTACCAGAACCGTGAGGATGACCGTGCCGATGATGACGACCCGGTCGCCGCTTCCAGCGGAGCGCAACGCGCTGACGATCCAGGCGCCCCCCCAGCGGCAGTCCCAACAGGAGGACCGCCACCGACACCGCCGACATCGTCATCGTCATGGCGTAACGACGCATGGCAAGCCCTCCTTCAGCCCCGATCAGCTCATCGAGGCGCCTTGGGAACCCAGCACTCCTCCCGGGAGGTCATCCCGGTCAGCGACTCAGCCGGCGGTCAGGAGGTAACCGTCCTCCTGGGCCAGCAGAAGCGCAGGCCGCTCCTCGTCGTCACCGAGCTTGCGACGCAGCCAGGTCACGTGCATCTGGAGGGTCTGGGGACTACCGGTGGGGTCCTCACCCCAGACCTCCTTGAGGATGTCCTCACCGGAGGCGACCTTGCCGCCGGCGCGCACCAGGACCCGGAGCAGCTCGAACTCCCGGGTCGTCAGCTGCAGCTCGCGCGAGCCGACGAAGGCCCGGTGAGCGGCGACGTCGACCCGGATCTCCCCGACGCTCAGCTCGTCCTCGGTGGCCTCCCCCGAGGCGCGGCGGACCTGTGCCCGCACGCGAGCCAGCAGCTCGGCCAGGCGGAAGGGCTTGGTGACGTAGTCATCAGCCCCGGCGTCCAGACCGACGACGAGGTCGGAGTCCTCGCTACGGGCGGTGAGCATGAGGATCGGGATCGTCAGCCCCTGGGCCCGCACCTGACGGGCCACGTCCAGGCCGTCGATGTCCGGCAGTCCCAGGTCCAGGACGATGATGTCGGCGGCCGAGACCTCCTCGAGGGCGCCTTTACCGGTGCCGTGGGTCAGGACCTCATAGCCCTCGCGTCCGAAGGCGCGGGCGAGGGGCTCGGAGATGGCAGGATCGTCTTCGACGAGCAGAACAGTTGTCACATCCGCGATGTTAGGCGACGACGCACCCCTCCGCCATCGTCTCAGAGGTGGAGAAGATATCAAGACGTGACCACCTCCGAGGCATCGGCTCCCCGAGCCTCCTGCAGCCAGACCACGTTTCGGCGAGGATACCGCGGAAAACCTCGCGCTCGAGAGGCTCGTTCACAAGCCGAACGGACAGAAAATCACGAGATGGTAACGGAACGAGGGGTTCGACTCAGGGGCGGGTCGGCGAGGTCCGCTCCAGCGACCAGGGCACGATCTGCCCCAGCCCCTTGGCCACGACCTCATGGCACTGCCCCACCCGGTACCGCCCCGCCTCGGGCGAGCGGAGAATGGCCATGGCGGTGCACTCGTCCAGGCGGATGCCGCCTGGCTCGGCCGCGTCCACGAGCCGGGAGGCCAGGTTGACGGTGGGACCGAAGACGTCGCCAGAGCGGGAGATGACCCGCCCCTCGACGAGGCTGGCCCGCACCCGGATCGCATCCGGCCCCTTCTGGAGCTCTTCGACTAAGGCGGTGACGACGTCGGCGGCGATGAGAAGGTCGTCGGAGATGTACATGACAGCGTCCCCGATCGTCTTGACCACCCGCGCCCCTCGGGAGGTGATGACGTCCCGGGCGGTGTTCTCGAAGTCCTCGAGCATGTGGGTCAGTGCGGCCTTGCTCATGCCCTGAGCGCGCTGGGTGAAGGAGACGATGTCAACGAAGCCCAGGGAGCGGATGAGCGGGTAGAGGTCGGGGCCGGTGTCCTCCCTGCCCCGGGTCGCCACCTCCGCATCGGTGCGCCCCAGGATGGAGGCCATGTGACGGCGCCACACGTAGGTCAGCTGGCGCGACAGGAGCTCCACGAGGCCGTCGATGCGGTCGAGGGCCACCAGCCGTGCGGCAGTGTCATCCAGCCCGAGACGCTCACTGAGGTCCGTGACGAAGGTCTCCAGCTCCCACAGGACCAGGCGGTCCATGGTGTAGGACTGGGCTCTGAGGAGCTCGAGCGCGCTGGCCGCCGCCAGGGAGGAGTCACTGGTCTCATCCAGCAGCGCCACGGTGTCTTGAAGTGCGGCAACATCCTGGTCAGTGAAGCGGACCTCATCGGGTTGGACATCGGCGAAGCCCATGGCGCGCCAGAACTTCTGCGCCACCTCCATGCTGGTTCCAGCTCGCTGAGCCAGCTCGGCCAGGGTGAGGGTGGGGGGCGCCCCCAGCAGCAGGCTCTCGTGTCCCACCAGGGTGGTTCTCTCCGCGGGGTCCACCTCAGCTGCGACCTCTCCCTCAACGCGACGAGCACCCGCGTGCGCATTCTGCGTGGGGACGTCCCCGCGGGAGTTCGGTGCGAGCCCCCGGCTCGCTTGGCTGTCTAATGTCACCATGCCACAGTAGCGCAGATCACACGCTTATGCCCATTGGGCGGCCGTCCATACAGAACAGCCACGAGTTCGCGATTCTCACGGCCCCTCAGCTCTCCACGCGCACGAGGGTCACGTCGCCGGCACGGACCTCAGTATCACCGGCCTGGGTGCGCAGCACGAGGGCGGGGGTGACGTCGACAGCCAGCCCACCGATCTCACCGTCAGGAGCCTGGACACTGACCCGCTCCCCCAGGGTGGTCAGCACTGCGCGCAGCTGGCGCCCGAGCGCGCCGTCTGCGGCATCAACGTCGCCACCGGCATCCTCCCACTGCCCGACGAGCCGAGCCAGCTGGTGGCCGATCGCCGCGAGGACGCTCTCCGCTGCGTCTGTCAGCGCCGGTCCGCGTCCCGCACCGACCGCCCCCAGCGTGCGCAGGGAGCCGGCCCAGGGAACCGGCAGCTCCTCGGCCGCTGCCCGATGTTGACGCCAATCCCGAGGATGACCATGGGGGCCTCGTCACGGTCGGCGGGAACCACGTCGGACGCGAGCCCGTGAGCTGCAGTCCCTTGAGCAGCTTCTGGCGTGACGAGCTCGCTGAGGACACCGGCGATCTTGCGCGTGCCGGCCCAGCCGGGCACTGCGGGCACGGCCGCCGGGTCATCAGGCAGGGCGACGACGTCGTTGGGCCACTTGGTCCCCACACGCCAGGGCAGGCCCTCGACGAGGGGGGCCAGCGCGTCGCGGACGGCCAGGCCGCCCAGCAGCGGCAGCCAGGCCAGGCGCTCGACGGGGACGAGGGGCCGCAGCACCACGGAGACCAGGAGGGCACCTCCGTCGTCGGGGGTGACCCAGGCGCGCCCGGAGCGCCCCCTGCCCGCGGTCTGAGCAAGTGCTCGCAGCGCCGACAGGTGCGGCCAGGACTCGCGCTCAGCTCCCGTGAGGGCTGCGCGCAGGTCGTCCTGGGTGGATCCGGTGACGGGAACGGTGTCGAGACGCGAAAAGGGGCTGCCGCCTGAGGTCATGAGCCGAGCCTACCGGCCCGTATAGGCTGGCAGTGTGATTCTCCTGGCATCGAAGTCATCCGGCCGCCTGGCCACACTGCGAGCCGCCGGCATCGAGCCGTTGGTCCGAGTCTCCGACGTCGATGAGGAGGCCGTGCTCGAGGAACTGAGCCGCAGGCGTCGCGAGGCCGGGCTAGCGGCCCCGAGCGCCGCTGAGCAGGTCCAGGCCCTGGCTCGAGCCAAGGCCCTCGACGTCGCGGCCTCCACCGACCCGCAGGAGGCCGAGGGTGGTTGTGGGCTGCGACTCCATGCTGGAGATCGGCAGCCAGGTCGTCGGAAAGCCCGCCGACGCCGCCGACGCCCGTGAGCGCTGGCGAACCATGAGCGGGAGCACCGGCACCCTGCACACGGGGCACTTCCTGGTGCGCACTGCCGACGGCGCCATCGCCGAGGGGGTCAGCTCGGCCACCATCCGTTTCGGCTCCCCGTCCCAGACCGAGATCGAGGCTTACGTCGCCAGCGGGGAACCGCTGTGGTGCGCCGGAGCCTTCACCATCGACGGCCTGGGCGGGGCCTTCATTGAGGGGATCGACGGCGACCCCCACGGAGTCGTCGGCATCTCCCTGCCGTTGCTACGCCGGCTCCTGGCGGACCTGGACGTGGTCTGGACAAACCTATGGGCGCCGCCACCGTTGACGAGACCGGCTGACGACGCCCACTGATCGCGCAGGAGCCTCAGGAGGCCGAGGCCGCCGAGAGCCCGCAGGAGGAGTCCGGGGCCTGGGCGATGACCTCATGAGCTCAGCCATGGCGACCTGCTGCTCACGGCTGAGACGGTCGACGACATGGCGGCGCACGCCGTCAAGGTGCACCGGAGCAGCCTCGCGCAGGAAGCTGAGACCTTGCGGCGTCAGCGTACAGTTGACACCGCGACGGTCGGAGTCGCAGGAGCTGCGCTCGACGTAACCCACGTTCTCCAGACGCCGGACCGTGTGAGTCAGCCGTGAGCGGGAGTGCGAGACGTGCTCGGCGAGAGTGGACATGCGCAGAGTCTGGTCGGGAGCCTCGGACAGGCGCACCAGAATCTCGTACTCGTGCATGGAGATGCCGCATCCGGCCTCGAGCTCACGGTTGAGGCGCGCGGTGACGGAGGTGGAGGCCGCCAGGAAGGAGCGCCAGGCATCCATCTCGATCTCATCGAGTCGGCGGAAGCCCTCGGGCTCCAAGGAGTCGCTCTGGCCGCAGCCACCGGCCGACTCCCGACCGCCCTCGGGAGATCCCGCAGCCCCGGCCAGTTCTTGGCCGTAGGTGGCCTCGACGGCTTCCTGATCGCTTTGAGTCCACGTCATCTCGACATCCTCGGCGCAGGCCGTCGCTTCCGCCATCGTCCGCTCTGCGGTAATCACCTTTTATCGACTCCTCTCAGCACCGACCTGTGACAGGTCGCGAACTCTCAAGCACGAACTTGTTGACCGCCTCTGGCTTTCATACAAGCATGGCTCCACTCCTTTTTTATCACACTCGGTCGGAGCCTCAGCACCCCACTGAAGTGAGCCACGACATCAGACAACCTTGAGAACATAGGGGCATACCCAACTTTTCCCTGCTGCTGAGCCAATCTGAGAGTGCGATCATCCCGTGGTAATACAATTCGGACACTGACTTCATGTCACCTGACATACATCAGTTTGACATCCCAAATACCCACCTTTGTTACGCTATCATCCCCATTGACCGATGATTAGGAGGTATTCGATAATTCATTTTCACGTTCTCATCCGGTTTCTTCAAGACAGTAATGAATCACCGTCATAATTCCCTCCAGTAGGCAATCATTATTCCCTCATATAACGATAGGACAATGATGGGCTCCGTCATCATCAGCTGACGGTGGTCCAGGAGGCGGAGGACATCACCGTCGCCGCAGAACGGGCCGCCTCCCCTGAATGATGTCTCCGCTCGCGGGGTCGACGGTGAGCGTCGCCCACGGCTTGCCCGTACCGCACTGGGAGACAGGAACATCAGCAGAACCAATGAATACCAGGCCAATCTGCCGCAAAGGCGAAGACTGGACGAGTGCGAGACTGATCGCTCCGAGCAGCAGGCCGTGAGCAACGACCTCATGGGAGCCGGCCGACAGCCCCGCCGCAGCCGCTCTTCCGGGCAGCAGATGGATGGGGTTCCGGTCTTCGCTGGCCTGTGCCCAGGAGTCCACATCAGTGTCAGTGAGCCGGTAGAACACGGAGTCGGACGGCGTATCAAACCCGGCCCCCGGGGCCGGGAGTGCACCGTTTTCGACGGCGTCCGACCCGGGCGGCGACGTACGGCGGGCGAGATCATGGGTCACCCGCCAGTACCGCCCCTCCAGCGGCGCCTCGACCGTCGCCTGGATGAGCTCCCCACCCGGCGCGCTCGACCTGCCGGATCGAGACTCCATCGGCCGCGGCCGGCCCCGGGGCGACCCCGCCACCCGTGAGGCCTCGCACTCATCCGGCAACGGCGGTGCACCAGCCCCTCCCAGGCGGCCGCCCCCCGGCAGTGCCGCACCCAGTCCTGGACCTGGTGCATGGCCTGCACGGCGGGGAGGATCGCCGTCGCTCCACGCCGGGCCTGGCGGTGAGCCTCGCGGTCAGACACTTCGGAAGAGCTCGTTGCGAGCACCCCGGTCAGGACTGCCGCGAGTCGCTCGACGGCGTCGTCACAGGGGCTGGGAGCGTCCACGCGGACGATGTTAGGCGCCCACCCAGCAGGGACGACGAAGCCCCGCCGACGTCATGTCAACGGGGCTCTCGCTCTCCGGCCGAGACCGGGATCGCTGTGCGATGCTCAGCGGGTCTCGCGGTGCTCGGTGTGCTTGCCGCAGCGAGCGCAGAACTTGGCGATGCTGAGACGGTCGGGGGTGTTCCGACGGTTCTTCTTGGTGATGTAGTTGCGCTCCTTGCACTCCGAGCAGGCCAGAGTGATCTTGGGGCGAACGTCGGCGGACTTGCTGGCCACGTTTGTCTCCTCGTGTCGATCCTCGAGCATGCGACGGAACGCCGTACTCGAAAGCTTGCGTAGCGGGGGAGGGACTCGAACCCTCGACCTCACGATTATGAGTCGTGCGCTCTAACCAGCTGAGCTACCTCGCCATAGGAACACAATGGGGGCCAGTGGCCCCCGCTGTGAGAGCCCCGAAAGGGAATCGAACCCTTGACCTTCTCCTTACCATGGAGACGCTCTGCCGACTGAGCTATCGGGGCAACGAGCCGAATCGTAGGCAGATTCGAATCGCTCTGGCAATTCGTTCCGCCGTGGCTTCGCTCACTGCGGCCCTCACCGGATGGCGAGGTGCGATCACGAGTGATCGCCGTGGCGGGTGAGGGATTCGAACCCCCGTAGCATTACGCGGCTGATTTACAGTCAGCTCCCATTGGCCGCTCGGGCAACCCGCCTTGGCTCCGCGCTCCGACCCCTCGGTCATCGCTTGGCGCCGTGGAAGAATAGCAAAGGCAGCGGCGCGAAACGCCAATCGCCCCCGTAGGACCCTCCTCACAGAACAACCCACCTAGACTCGGGGCGACTGAAGTCCCCACCCCGGAAAGGACTGCCGCCATGGCCAATGACTCCTCCTTCGACGTCGTCTCCCGCCTCGACCGTCAGGAGGTGGACAACGCCGTCAACCAGTGCGCCAAGGAGATCTCCCAGCGCTACGACTTCCGCGGCGTTGACGCCTCCGTGAGCCTGTCGGGCGACACCATCACCCTGGAGGCCAACACGGCCGAGCGGGTCCTGGCGATCCTGGACGTCCTGGAGTCCAAGCTCTTCCGCCGCGGTGTCTCCTCAAGGCCCTGGATCTGGGGGACAAGGAGCCGCGCCCCTCGGGCAAGATCTACCGCCTGGCCTGCCCGCTGCGCGAGGGACTCACCCAGGAGGTGGCCAAGAAGATCACCAAGGCGATCCGTGACGAGGGCCCCAAGAGCGTCAAGGCCACGATCCAGGGCGACGAGGTGCGCGTGACCTCCAAGTCCCGCGACGACCTCCAGACGGTGATCGCCCTGCTGAAGAACCTCGACGTCGACGCCGCCCTCCAGTTCGTCAACTACCGCTGAGCGGTGCTCGCCCCCGGCGACTAGGCCGACAGCAGTGTCAGGACGGCCTTGACGCGGCGGTGGACGGCGGCGTCGGGCAGCAGGCCGAGCTTGGCGAAGATCCGCTGGGTGTGCTTCTCCACCGCCCCCTCGGTGACCACCATGATCTTGGCGATGCCGGCATTGGTGTGGCCCTCGGCCATGAGGGCCAGGACCTCCCGCTCGCGGGGCGTGAGCTCGGTGAGCGGGTCATCGCGCCGGCCTCGCTGGAGGACCTGGGAGACGACGTCGGGGTCCAGGACGAGCTCGCCGCGCGCCACCCGCTCGACCGCGCCGAGGAAGGCGTCGATGTCGCCGACCCGGTCCTTGAGGAGGTAGCCCAGGGCGCCGCCGCCGTCGGCCAGGAGCTCGGGCAGGTAGCCGGCGACGACGTACTGGCTCAGCAGCAGGATGGGTGCACCCGGCCACTGGGCGCGGATGCGGGTGGCGGCCCGCAGGCCCTCGTCGGTGTGGGAGGGCGGCATGCGGATGTCGGCGACGACGACGTCGGGGCGCAGCCGCAGGGCCTCGCTCACGAGGGCCTCACCGTCCCCCACTCCCCCGACGACCTCGTGGCCGCCGTCGACCAGGATGAGTGCCAGTCCCTCGCGCAGGAGGACGGAGTCATCAGCGATCAGAACGCGCACGGGATTCTCGCCTCCAGTGTGGTCGGTCCGCCGGTCGGGGACGTGATGAAGAGCCTACCGTCGACCCCGTTGAGGCGCTCGACCAGGCCGGCCAGGCCATGTCCTTTGGCGGTCGAGGCCCCTCCGATGCCGTTGTCACTGATCCTCACGAGCAGGGCGCCGTCAACGATACGGGCATCGACGCCGGCGGCCGTGGCCCCGGAGTGCTTGTTGAGGTTGGTCAGCGCCTCACTGACCACGAAGTATGCGGCCTGGGAGACGTGGTCGGGCAGGTCGGGCAGCTCGGTGCTCACGGTGACGGGGACGGAGGAGCGGGTGGCGGCCTCGGTGATGGCGGCCGCCAGGCCACGGTCGATGAGGACAGGTGGGGCGATGCCGCGGGAGAGCTGACGCAGCTCGTCGAGAGTCTGCTGGGTCTGCTCCATGGCGCCCTGGATGATGGCCGACGCGGCCGCCGGGTCCTTCTCGGCCTGCCGATGGGCACGGGCCAGGTCCATGCGCAGGCGCACGAGGCGCTGCTGGGGGCCGTCGTGGATGTCGCGCTCCAGGCGGCGGCGAGTGTCGGCCTCGGCGCGCTGGACGGCGGCCCGGGAAGTCTGGAGGCGGCTGACCTCGCTGCGCCAGGAGAGCATGGCGCGGATGAGACCCGTCTGCATGGCGGCCAGGCCCCGCAGGACGGCGGGGGCGGTCAGGGAGAAGACGATGCCGCAGGTGAGGTTGAATCCGAGGTCCCAGAACAGCTCCGGCTGCAGGCCCAGAAGATGAGCCAGTCCCTGACGCTGCCCCACGGCCGGATCGAGGACCAGGTCAAGGGTGATGTCAGCGATGGGGGCCAGGAGACCTGCCACGGCCAGGGCCAGCCACACGACACTGATGATCCAGGTGATGAGGGAGACCGGGAAGTAGATGACGGCCCACAGCAGGTCCATCCAGCGCTGGGGGTCGCGCAGGCGCCGGAAGAGCCGACGATGCAGAGAGGCTCCCGGCTCGGGCTCGAGGTAGCCGCCGGGTACCGGCTCGCGCCTGTCCACGCGCGCCACGGCGAGGCGGGCGATGTTGGCGAAGCCCCCGGCGATGCTCAGGTCGATGATGAGCACCAGCAGCCCCACCCAGATGATGGTGGTGACCACACCGAGGGCGGTCAGCGGCACAACCAGGTAGAAGGCGAGCAGGCTCAGTGGCCCGCTGAGGAGGAGGAAGGCGGCGTCCCTGCCGAGCTGGCGGTAGCGCGCGGCCCATGCTGATCGGTTCATGCCTCATATCCTCCTCAGGGCCGGAATCACGCCCAATCCTGCCACCTGGCGGAGCCATGGTGGGGCTAGCCCGACACTGCCTTGAAGCGGGCGGCTCAGCCACCGAGTCGGGCGGTCAGGCTGCGAGCGAGCTCATCGGCCCATCTGCCGTAGCGGGCCTCGCCGGGGCGGCTGAGGCAGTACAGGAGGTTGCCCAGGCGGTCGAGGAGCTCGTAGGCCTCGCGGCGCTCCAGCAGCCGTTGCAGGTCGGCGGCACCCGTGTCCTGCGCAAGCCGCGAGTGCCGCGAGTATTCAGTGACGAAGGCGGTGACGTCGTCGGGCGTCATGGGCAGGTACCAGGGCCCGCCGGTCACCCGGCCCCCCGATGAGGGCCAGGTCCTTGGCGGTGTCGCCGGGCCCGGACCACTCGAAGTCGATGAGTCGCGGCAGGCCGTCGGGGCCGAGGATGACATTGGGGGCGACGGCGTCGCCGTGGATGAGTCGGTGGGTGGGGACCGCCTCGAAGGCCGGGGCGAGGCGGTCGAGCTCACGGCGCCAGGCGGGCAGGAGCTCGCGGACGCGGGGGTCGGTGAGGGTCTGCGGATGATGCTCTCCCCACCAGGTCGCCAGCTCCTCCCCCTGTTCGTCGGCGCTCGGCACGAAGGCGGCCGACGGCGCGGTGGCGGTGGCGGTGGCGAGTGCCTCGTGCAGGCGGGCGATCTGGTGGACGAGGGCGGTGGCGAACCGCGGGTTCCAGTCGGCGGTGCGCAGGGCCCGACCGGGGACGTGGGTGGTCACCATATAGGGGGTGCCGAGCGGGTTGTCGCTGCCGGTCTCCAGGGCGACGGCGCTGGTTCCCAGCTCGGGTGGGACGCGTCTGAGGACCTCGAACTCGGCCTGCATGGAGCGAGGCAGGTCATGGGGCGGGCGTCGTGGAAGGCGCAGGACCCGGGCCCGCTCCCCGGAGCCGACTCGCCAGGCGGTGTAGCTCTCTCCGGTCCCCAGCCGCTCGACCGGTCCGGTCGTCACGCCGCGCAATTCGCCGGCGTCGACGGCGGCCCTGATGCGTGGGGCGATGTCGTCGTCGGCCGGGGACATTCGTCAGTACCCGGCCATCTGCTCGAGGCGGGCGATGCGCTTGTCCATGGGCGGGTGGGTGGCGAAGAGGTTGTGCAGGCTCCCGAAGGGGTTGGCGATCATCATGGAGGAGACCGGTTCGAGGCGTGGGTCTGCCCCATGGGCACGCGTGAGATGCCCGCCTCGAGCTTGCTGAGCGCGCTGGCCAGGGCGAGCGGGTCCTGGGTGAGCTCGGCGCCGTCGTGGTCGGCGTCGTACTCGCGGGTCCGGGAGATGGCGAACTGGGTGATGGCGGCAGCCAGGGGCGCCAGGAGGGAGAGCAGCAGGACGGCGATGATGTTGCCGCCGTCCCGGTCGCGCCGGTTGCCGCCGCCGAACCACATGGCCATGGTGACCATGGAGGAGATGACGCCGGCGATGCCCGCGGCCACCGAGGAGGTGAGGATGTCGCGGTTGTAGACGTGGGAGAGCTCGTGGCCCAGGACGCCGCGCAGCTCACGCTCGTTGAGGAGCTGGAGAATGCCCTGCGTGCAGCACACGGCGGCGTGCGAGGGGCTGCGGCCGGTGGCGAATGCGTTGGGGCTCATCGTGGGGGCCACGTAGAGGCGCGGCATGGGCTGGCCGGCAGCGGCCGAGAGCTCACGCACGATGGCGTACATCTGGGGCTGCTGGGCCTCGGTGACCTCGATGGCGCCCATGGAACGCACGGCGATCTTGTCGGAGTTCCAGAAGCCGAGGGCGGTCTGCACCAGGCCGATGACCGGCGCGATGACCAGCCAGATGGCGGAGCCGGTCCCCCGGGCCAGCACGTAGCCGAGCAGGAGAAGCAAGCTCCACATGCCGCCCAGGAGAACGGCGGTCTTGAGACCGTTGTAGTGGTGAGTCCTTGTCATGGGTGGAGACTATGGGATGAACCTGTGTCTGACCTATGCCATCGGCACGTGCAGCCATTGACGGATCGAGGAATAACGGGGCGGCTCCGCACGGCTCAGTCGCGCCGGACCACTCGCGCGGTGATGAGGCTGCAATCCAGGCAACTCAGGGCATCGCGGAAGTCGTCGGGATCGAAGGTGGTTCCCGGCGCCTCACGCGCGAGGGTCCAGTACTCCCCCGTCGAGTCCTGGACCGCGTACCCGGTGTCGCGGAAGCCGGAGCGCTCGTAGAAGGAGAACCGACGGCGTCGCTGCTCGGCGTTGTCGGCCTCAGCGATGACGGGCTCGATGTTCAGGACGATGGTGCAGCCGGGGTGACGGCGCTCGAGCTCGGCCAGGAGGCGGGTGCCCACGCCACGGCCGCGTGCGGCGTCGTCGACGGCGAGGTAGAAGAGGTAGAGCAGGCGGGAGCCGGGGCGACGCACGGTCCAGGTCAGGGCGACAGGATCCGGGCGGGCCGCACGGGTCGATCCGGCGGGCTGGTCCCACCAGGCGACGAGGTCGACGCCGCGGCGCAGGCTGAGCACGTGGATGAGCGCCCAGGGAATGCGCTCATCCTCGGGGAAGGCGCGCAGGTAGAGGTCACGCGCCCAGCGGTCGGTTCCGCTGGCGAAGCGGATGCGGCGGGTTCTCATCGGGCTTCTTCCTCTCCGTGTCGGTGACGACGCCCTTCCGGCACCGGCCGCGGGGACCGGTGCCGGAAGGGTGATGCGACGTCGGCTGGCTTGAGCAGTAGACCTCGCTCGGCTCAGTCGGCCAGGCGGTGGGCGACGCGCTCGGGGACACGACCCGTCTCGGGCTGACCGATGAGGTCCTCGGGAACCTCGGTGGAGCGGGAGATCGCGGTCATGGCATCGCGGGAGACGACCTTGACGCGCTCGCGCGGCTTGGAGGCCCCTCCGGTGACGACGACCTCACCGTAGCCCTCACCGAGCTCGCGCTCGTAGGCGTCCAGCAGCTCCCAGCCCTCCCAGTTGGTGAAGGGGATGCCGCGGGACTCCAGCAGTGCGATGATGGCGTCGTGACCGACCTGGGCCTCGTCGCTGGTCTCGGCGTGCAGCAGGCCGGCGTTGGCGTCGGCCACGAGGTTGGTGATGGTCTCCTGCGCGTCGGACTTGGTGGAGCCGATGAGGCCTACGGGGCCGCGACGGATCCAGCCGGTGGCGTACAGGCCGGTCAGAGGCTTGCCGTCCTCGCCGAGGACGCGGCCGCCCTCGTTGGGGACGACGTGCCGCTCGGCGTCGAAGGGCAGGCCCTCGATGGCGCTGGAGGCGTATCCGACGGCGCGGTAGACGGCCTGGACGGGCCAGTCGCGGTACTCGCCAGTGCCGGTGACGTTGCCGTCGCCGGTCAGGCGGGTGCGCTCGGTGCGCAGGCCGACGACGTGGCCGTCGTCGTCGGTGAGGACCTCGTGGGGCGCCGAGAAGAGGTGGATGTGGATGCGGTGGGAGGCGGTGAGGGTCCTCAGGCTCCCTGCATCGCGTACCCCTCAAGGGCCTTGACGACTTGGCGCTGCTGGTTGGAGGAGGCCAGGGCCGCCTGCGAGCCCTCGTCGTACTCGAAGTCCTCCTCGTCGACGAGGACGTCGACGTCGGCCTGCTTGCCGAGCTCGCGCAGCTCCAGCGGGGTGAACTTCACCTGAGCCGGACCGCGGCGACCGAAGACGTGCACGTCGGTGACCGGGGACTGCTGGAGCGTGGCGGCCACGTTCGCGGGGATCTCGGTGGTCATGAGGTCGTCGGCGTGCTTGGCCAGGACGCGGGCGATGTCCAGCGCGACGTTGCCGACGCCGATGACGGCGACCTCCTTGGCACTCAGGTCCCAGGTACGCGGGTGGTCGGGATGACCGTCGTACCACGAGACGAAGTCGGCGCCGCCGTAGCACTCGGGGGCGTCGACGCCGGGAATGTCGAGGGGGGCGTCGGTGTCGGCTCCGGTGGAGAAGATGATGGCGTCATAGTGCTCCTGGAGCTCGGCCACCGAGATGTCACGGCCGACCTCGACGTTGCCGATGAGCCGAATGTCCCCGCGCTGGAGGATCTTGTAGAGGGCCACGATGATCTGCTTGATGCGCGGGTGGTCGGGGGCGACGCCGTAGCGCACCAGCCCGTATGGCGCAGGAAGCCGCTCGAACAGGTCGATACAGACCTCCATGCCCGACTTCGAGAGGATGTCCGAGGCGTAGATGCCTGCGGGGCCTGCTCCGATGACGGCGACATTGAGAGGACGTGCGTTCACTGTTCTTCGTTCCTGTTTCAGGGGACGTGGACGTAGCACCCGCGTTCCCGCTGCCGGGAGAACCGGTTGTTCCGGTCCGGGGCGACGGCGACGACGGGGTACCGCGCCACAGTCTATGGAGGAAGGCGGGGACTCCCCCAGGGCGCGGGCAACATCACGGCTTTGAGCCGCGTCACGTCGGGGTGGAGGTGGGGGCGAGAGGTTGGTTCCGAAGGTGGGTGCGAGGAGGGCAGTTCGGAACGGTCCACTCGGGGAGGCGGGAGCGCGACGCGGGCACAGGAGGCGGGAGAGGGTTCGAGGCGCAGGTCCGGATTCGGTGTGCAGGTACGAGGACCGCCCCACCCCACCTCCGTGCACCTCCGATCATGAGGGGCAAGGCTCCTGGTTTTCGTTGCTGTGCCGGTGATTCTGAGTGCTGTCTCAGCGTGCGGGTGGTGGGGGCTCGGGCTATACTGTACATATGTTCGAAGGCGGTGTGCTTCCTCGTGTCCCGGCCGGTGGTGCGGCCGAGGTGCTGGCCGCGCCCGCCGGGGACGCGTCGGCGGGGGCTGTGACCTGCACTGAGGACGTGGTGGGTCTGCTGGGGTCCTTGGCCGGCGGTGGAGCGCTGGCCGGTGTGGTCGAGGGGCTGCTGTCCCGGCTGCTGGTGGCCGCCCAGAACCACAACAACGACGACAGCGACGCCGACAGCGGCAGCGGTGGTGAGGGCTCTGATGCTGAGAGCGCCGGCAGTGCTGATGGTGAGGGCTTGTTCGCTGGCGATTCGGACGCTGACGCGACGCTGGTGGCCGCTGCTGATGGACACAGGGTCGTGTCTCTGGAGGAGGTCGGTGCTACTGGGCTGCTTGGCCTGGGAGCACAGGGTCTGGGGGAGCTGGCCGCGGCCTGCCACCGCCTGGCGGCCTGGGCCGCGTGGGGTGAGTCCCTGGCGGCGGCGTGCCTGACCGCCTGTGGTGAGCTGTCGAGTCATCCGGGTCAGTGGGGCCCGGACGGTCGGGTCTCGTCGGTGGTGGGGTTTGAGGAGCGCCGGTTCAACACCACCTGCCTGCTGTCGGCCCGCCTGGGCGTCTCGCGGAGTCGGGTCGGGCAGATCATCGATCACGGCAGCGCCCTGATGAACATGGGTTGCGGCCCCACTGAGGTCATGGAGCGGTGCGGGGTGCTGGACGCAGCCAAGGCGTCCCTGGTGACTCGCCGCCTGGAGGGGGTGCCGGCCCCGGTGGCACTGGCCGTTCAGCAGCGGGTCCTGCCCCAGGCGCCCAGGCGCAGCGTGTCCCAGGTAGGACGCGACATTGAACGGGCCCTAATGGAGGTCGACCCCGCCGGGCATGCTGAGCGGGTGCGAGTCAATGTCTCCCGGCGGTGCGCGACGCGCCCCAGGCCCGCCGGCGAGGGCATGTCCCAGGTCCGCCTGCTGCTGCCCACCATGGACGCCCTGCTGCTGGACGCGACCCTGGACGCGATCGCCGCCAGCGCCAGGGCAGCCGGTGAGCAGCGCACCCTGGCCCAGCTGCGGGCCGACGCGCTGGGCGCGATGGCCCTGTCCACACTACGCACCAGCCAACAGGCCGCCTACCAGGCGACCACGCAAGCCCCCGACAACGATACCCAGAACACCACCACAAGCCCCCACGACAACATCAACCACGGCGGCAGCATCGGCGGCAGCATCAGTGACGGCACCGGCGACTTTGGTGGTGGTCTTGATGGTTTGAGTGAGCAAGGTCCAGTGCCTGCCTCCTTAGCTCCTCCCCGGCGTTCCACCTCCCTGGGCCGTCTGCTGCCTGACGGGGTGCCCCTGGAAGGACTCTTGAGCACTTTGAGCTCCCTGGTGGGGTCCACCAGCCCGTGGTGGACACCCTCAGGCACCGGCCACCTCCCCCTCCCCAAGAACGTCCACATCGACGTCCAGGTCACCGTCCCCCTCACCAGCCTGGTTGGTCTGGCTCCGCCAGAAGACACCACCGACAGCGGTGACCCCGGAGGCGGTGAGTGCTTCAAGGAGCCCCGCAATCTGAAGTCCAGTGGAGCCCCTCCAGGTCAGATCGCCGCCATCACATCCGAGGCCTGCAACGATGCAGCGTCCCTGAACAGCAGAAGAGGTCTGTCCACCGCTGGTGGGAGGAGTCTGTCCGGTTCCAGCGGGAGGAGTCTGCCCGAACCCACCCCGGCCGCTCCCACCGCTTCGTTGTCCACTGCTCCCGTCTCCCAGACCGCCGCCTCGTTGTCCGCTGCGGACGGGGTCGCGGAGGTGCGCATCGGGGCGCGCAGCGCGGCGGTGCCCGCCCTGACTGCCTGGGCCCTGGCCGCCGGCGGGACCTGGAGGCGCCTGGTCACCGACCCAGCAAGCGGCACCATCGTGGACGTGGGCCGCACCCGCTACCGTCCCCCGGCGGGCCTGGCCGACCTGGTGCGCGCCCGCGACCGGGCCTGCGTCTTCCCCACCTGCCAGACCCCCGCTGAGCGGTGCGACATCGACCACCTCACCGCCTGGAGCCAGGGCGGGACCACCAGCCTGGACAACCTCGTGGTCTTATGCGAGGCCCACCACCGCCTCAAGCACACCCCCGGATGGGCCCTCACCCGAGACCAGGCCAGCGGAACCCCTGTCCTGGTACACCCCCTGACAAGACCATCTACCAGCGCCACCCAGATGGCACCATCGCCCGCCTACCCCACAAGACCGGACCCCACCAGCACCACGTCCCCAGCACCGTCGTACCGGAGGACCTGAGCAAAGCAGATCAGCCCCTGACCTCATCGACCGCCTCAACCGGGCCCTTGACAGAGCACTCGACGACCAGGTCCACGCCCCCACCGGCCTTGGCACCAACACCAACGACAGCACCAGCCCCCGCCTCGAGACCCGCGGCCCCTCAACCCTAGCCAGAAACCCGGAGCCCTACGAGCCCACCCCCTACCCCAAAGCCGCCCACACCCTCCAACTCGCACCCCTCATCGACCAAGCCCCACCCTTCTAAGCGACCGAGCCGCTACGCGTTGACGACCGGGATGTCGGTGAGACGGGCAGCAACACGTTCCCAGACTCCCCCGCCCGCGGGCAAATCCAATGTGACAGAGTCCTCCCCCGTATCTGGCCACACAACCGGAAAACGTGTCGCCTCACCGGGCTGAATCTCAAACACGAAATCATTGGAAAGCATCACCCAACTCCCATCAGAATACGAATAATCGACCCCCAGATATCGCTGACCAGCACTAAGAAGCGTGAGGTTATAGACACCCATCATCCAACCAGCCCAAGAATGAGGCCCCTTAATGTCCGGCGGCATCAGGAACTCCCAGTTGTTGACGTAAACCTTCTCCGATGCAGTCAGCATGAGAGTTCCCGTGAGGTACTCTCCTACGCGGGTGACGCCATCGATCGACATGTGGACGGTCTTATTATTGATGGTCACATCCACTCCTTGCGCACCTTTACCTACTGGTCCGGCAGGTGTGGGAATCACTCCCGACGACGCAGAAGCCGTTGCACGGGGAGCGGCTGCAGCCTCTGATGGTTTCGACGGCGTCAGCGTGATCTCCACGCGGCGGTTGGCCTGCCTGTGCTCATCGGAGTCGTTTGTTACCCGCGGCGAGGACTCCCCCTTGCCCGAGACCGACTCCTTCCATGTGGACAGGTCCGCCAGCTTCTTGAGCCGATCCGACACCGCCTTGGCGCGCCGCTCCGACAGATCCTGGTTGTGCGCATCATCAGCCACGTCGTCGGTGTGACCCGTGATCGTGAGCTCCCCACCCGAGGGGTACTTCTTGATCTGCTCCACCACATTGGCCAGCACGGCATCAGCCTGGGCCGAGAGCTGATCGGAGTCAGTCTCGAAGGTGACATCCCCATCCACCGTCACCGTTGTCGACTTCTCATTCTTCTTCGTGTCCGACGAACCGTCAGCAGAAAGAACAATGCTATTCATTGCAAAGGGGCCGGAATCCGCCTCATCGAGCTCCGCCTTGGCGAGGACATCATCAACCGAGTAGTCGACAGCACTAGCTTCCACAACCGGAATCCCGATCGCCACTGTCATCTGCGGCATGAACAGCTCAACTGTCTTCACACCGTCTCCGGGCGCCATGAAGACCGGAAACAGTTCCACAGGCTTGTCCTTCGTCAGGGAGTCGGTGAGCCCGTCACTCCTTGTACTCAGCTCCGGGAACACCAGCCCCTTCTCCATCGACAGCATTTTCAGGCCTCGCATCGAAGACCAGTTACTTTTGGTCTCGAATGTCTGACTGACAGTCAGATCCTTCGGAACACTCTTGGCCTTTGAACTCAACACGATGCCCAGACGCACGATTGCGTACTTGTCCTTGACGACGGCCGGCCCCACCTCAACCGAAAGCGGCACACCCCTTCCATCCCGCATCCAGCATGATCCCGCCGTGGGGGCCAGTTGCAGTGGCAAGAGTAGCGCGTGGGGACGCAGTCCCCGAGCCCTTCCCGAGGAGGCGGAGCCGCCCTTCTTGAGGGCCCCGCAGCCCGATAGGACAGCCCCCGCACCAGCGAGGGCGGGCAGGGCCAGGACACCACGTCGGGTCAGTCGGGCGCAGGTTTCAGGAGACAGCGGCGTGGAGGACGGCATGTCGGGAACCTTTCAACGCATTGGGAACACGTACGTGGCACCCTATGCACCGCAATCCGCTACCCACGATGGGGAACTACCCGTCTCTCCCCATCAGCTCACCATCTCCCCATGGGGAGTCATGGATAGTTGCGGAGCCTCATCAGTTCTCAGGCCTGCAGGTCAGGCGGCCCGGTCCACGAGGATGCGGGCGAAGTCCTCCATGGCCGCACGCACCTGCCTCACCCGCTCACCGGCATCAGTCATAGCCGCCGCGGCGGCCTCGCCCTCGATGCCAGCCTGGGCCAGGCGCTGCCGGGTTCCGTCAAGGACGGCCTCCTCCAGGCCCTCCAGGCCCTCCACTGCCTGAGCCGCCCAGTCCATGGCCATCTCGCGGGTACGGGCCAGGACGGGGTGCTCCCGCAGGCGAGCGACGACGTCGGCCAGGAAGGCGTCATCGGACAGGTCGCCGCTGGACAGGCGCGAGAGGATGGCCTGGCCGGCGGCGTCGAGCTCGCCGGCCGCCAGGGCCTTGCGCAGGAGGAGGACCGGCATGGTGTCCACTCCCTCGCGCAGGTCAGTGCCGGGGGTCTTACCGGTGGTGGCCGAGTCGCTCATGAGGTCGATGACGTCGTCGGCCAGCTGGAAGGCCACACCGATCCGCTCGCCGAACTCCTCCACGATCTGCTCGGTGTGCGTCCCGGCACCGGTGAGCATCGCCCCGTAGCGCGCGGACACTGCGATGAGGGAGCCGGTCTTGTCCGCCAGAACCTGGATGTAGTGGTCGACCGGATCGGTACCTGCCGGGCGTTGCAGGGTCTCGTGGAGCTGACCCATGCACAGGCGCTCGAAGGTCTTGGCGTGGGCCATGACGGCCTCCGGGCCGAGGGCCGCCATCAGCTGGGAGGCCCGGGCCACGAGGACGTCGCCGGTGAGGATGGCGGCGGAGTTGCCCCACACACGGTCTGGGCGCTCGGGGCGCCGCGGCGCAGCGGGGCCTCGTCCATGACGTCGTCGTGATAGAGGGTGGCGATGTGGGTCAGCTCCACGGCCACCCCGGCGTCGCGGATCTCCTCACCGGTGGCCAGGGCCGGGTCGCCGAGCTGGGCGGTCAGCAGGGCCAGGACCGGGCGCAGGCGCTTGCCTCCGGCCTCGGCCAGGTGCGAGGTCGGCGGGTTGATGGTCTCGTCGGCGCTGGTGACCACCTCCATGAGGCGGTCCTCAATGGTCTGGAGGGCGGGGATGATGCGCGACTCCAGCTCGGGGGCGCTCAGCGGCAGTGATCCGATCACGGAAGGAGCATAGCCGTCCGGTCGAACAGGTCGAAGGCGGCCTGCGGCAAAATGCCCAACCCGATTGTGGCCATCACCGCAACGCTGACCGCCAGGATGATCGGGCCACGGCTGCCCACGACCACAGAGCGCTCGCCGTCGGGCTCATGGAAGAACATGAACACGATGAGCCTCATGTAGAAGAAGGCGGTCACGGCCGAGCAGACGACGGCGAGGATGACGAAGGGCGTCCCGTTGCCGCTCAGGCCGGTGGCGAAGAGCCGGAACTTAGCCATGAAGCCGGCCGTCAGGGGCACTCCGGCGAAGGACAGCAGGAAGACGGTCATGGCACCGGCCGCCCAGGGGCTGCGGCGTCCCAGGCCCTTGAAGGCATCCAGGTCGCCGTCCTCTCCGCCCACGGAGCCGTCGCGGTGGGAGCGCACCAGGGTGACGATGCCGAAGGCCCCCACGGTGGCGATCCCGTAGGTCAGGGCGTAGAAGCTGAGCGCGGAGATCGCCGCCTTGGAGTAGGCCCCGATCCCGATGAGCATGAAGCCGGCGTGGGCGATGGCCGAGTAGGCGAGCATGCGCTTGACGTCGCGCTGGACCACCCCGACGACGGTGCCCAGGAGCATGGTCAGTGCCGCCACGGCCCACAGGGCGGGGGCCAGGTCCCAGCCCATGGCGCCGGCGATCAGGTAGTAGAAGCGCACCAGGGCCAGGAAGGCGGCGGCCTTGACGCCGGCGGCCATGAACCCGGTGACCGGGGTGGGGGCACCCTGGTAGACGTCCGGGCTCCAGGCGTGGAAGGGCACGGCCGCCACCTTGAACAGCAGGCCGACGATCACCAGCATGAGGCCGGCCAGGATGAGCCAGTCCTGCCCCGCCGTGCTGCTCACGGCCTCGCCCAGGGTCTTGTAGTCGACGGCGCCGGCCACCCCGTAGAGCAGGGCCGAGCCCATGAGGAGGAAGGCGGAGGCGAAGGCCCCCAGCACGAAGTACTTCAGCGCCGCCTCCTGGCTGAGGAGCCGGCGGTGGCGGGCGGTGGCCGCCAGGATGTACAGCGGCAGGGAGATCATCTCCAGGATGACGAACAGCGTGATGAGGTCACTGCTGGCCCCGAAGAGCATCATGCCGCCCAGTGAGAACAGGGTCAGGGGGAAGATCTCGGTCGTGGTCCAGCCGGCCAGGATGGACTCGCTCTCCTCCGCGCTGCCGGGCCGGTCGGCGGCCTGGGCCGCGAAGGCCCCATCACCGACGGAGGTGCGGTCGGCCATCACCAGGACGGCCAGCAGCCCGATGACCAGGAGGATGCCCTGGGCGGCGATGGAGAAGGGGTCCTCGGTCAGACCCGCGGACATGCGGGCGCCCGGCAGGAAACCCTTGGGGAGCTGGAACTGGGGTATGGCCGCGGCGGCGGCCCCGGCGGCCTTGACCTCGCCCCAGCGCAGGAACAGGGAGACCCCGGAGGCCAGGATGGCCAGGAAGCTCAGCGTGGACTGGATGGCCAGACGGGCGGGACGGGCGATGAAGGCCTCCACGAGGACACCCAGGACACCGGCGCCCAGGATGATGAGGACCGGCGTCAGGGCGTCCCAGTTGACGATCGGGGCAGTGGCTGAGGGGCTCACTTGGTGTTCCCTTCCGTAGCGGTGGAGGCGGCCGGAGCGTCAGTCCCGCCGGCATCGGGGCTGTCACCGGCGCCGCGGGCTGAGGCCGCGGCCTGCGAGGAGCTGGTGACCGTGAGCGCGACCTGCCGGGCGACGTCGTCGAAGGCGGACGTCAAGACGCCCGGGGCCAGTCCGAGCGCGAGCATCGCGGCGATGATGGGGACGACGACGAGGCGCTCGCGCCCGTCGAGGTCGGGGCTGCCCACGCGCTCGGGGGCGGGCGCCCCGGTGAAGACCCGCTGGTAGGGCAGCAGCATGTAGACGGCGGCGATGACGACGCCGACGACGGCCGCCCCACCCAAAGCCAGCGAGACCGAGAAGGTGCCGGTGAGCACCATCCACTCGGGCACGAACCCGCTCAGGCCCGGCAGGGCGATGGAGGCCAGCCCGCTGACCAGGAAGGTGCCGGCCACCAGCGGCATAACTCGGGCGATGCCGCCGAGCTCGCTGATGGCGACCGTCCCGGTGCGCCGGGCCATGAAGCCGGTGACCAGGTAGAGGCCGGCAATGGACAGCCCGTGGGCCACCATGTAGACCATGGCGCCGTTGGCGGCCACCTGGTTGCCGATGAAGATCCCCAGGACCATGAAGCCGAAGTGGCTCACGGAGGTGTAGGAAATGAGCGGTAGAGGTTGTCCTGGGCGATGGCGGCCAGGCCCCCGTAGATGATGGAGACAACCGCCAGGACCAGGATCACTGGAGCAGCCCAGCGGGAGGCCTCCGGGAAGATCGGCAGGACCAGGGTAATCATCCCGAAGGTGCCGATCTTGTCGAGGATGCCGATGAGCAGCACCGAGGTGCCCGGGGTGGCCTGCTCGGCAGTGTCGGGCAGCCAGGTGTGGACCGGGACCAGCGGCGCCTTGATCGCGAAGGCGATGAAGAAGGTCAGGAAGATCCAGTGACCGGCGGAGGTGGACACGTGCAGGTTGGCGGCCACCGAGTCGATGAGGAAGCTGGGGACGCCGTTCGTGGCGGAGTGCAGGGAGACGGCGATGACACCGATGAGCATGATGAGCCCGCCGGCCAGGGAGTACAGGAGGAACTTCAGGGCGGCGCGCTGGCGATTCTGCCCGCCGAAGCAGCCGATGAGGAAGTACACCGGGATGAGCATCGCCTCGAAGCACAGGTAGAACAGGAGCAGGTCCCGGGCCGAGAAGATGACGACGACGAAGAACTCCAGCGTCAGGACGAGCCCGGTGAACAGGCCCTGTCGGTCGGCGGGGACCTCACCCCAGGAGGCGAGCAGCACCAAGGCGTGACGAAGGCGCCCAGCAGCACCATGGACAGGCCCAGGCCGTTGACGCCCAGTGCCCAGGAGGCGCCGATGGCGGGGATCCAGGAGTGGGTGTCGGTCAGCTGGACGGTGCCGGCTTGAGCGAGGTCGAAGGCGCTCAGCGCCCACAGACCCAGGGCGAGGACCGCCAGGGAGAACACGAGGCCCACCGCGCGGGCGTGGAGCCGGCGCAGCGGCGGGACCAGCCACAGCAGGAGCGCCCCGGCCAGCGGCGTGACCGCCATGACGGTCAGGACGGGCAGCGATGCGGGAAGAGTCGGCATGTGTCGTGTCCTCTCAGAACCTGGCGGCCAGGACGGCGATGAGTACGAGGACCGTTCCGGCCAGCATGTAGCCGGCGTAGGAGCGCACGTACCCGGACTCGGTGCGGCGGGTCAGGCGGCCCAGGGCGCCGGTGCCCGCGGCGGCACCCTCGATGGCGCCGTCGACGACGTAGCGCTCGACGGCGTCGGTGGCCAGGACCAGTCCCTGGCCGGTGCGCATGGCCAGGGCCTCGTTGATGGCGTCCTGGTACATGTCCTTGCGGGCGGCCTCCACCAGGGGGTTGGTCGGCTGCAGGACGACGGGCACCGGGCGGCGCACGTACATCCACCAGGCCACGAGGACCCCGACGACGACCAGCGCGAGGGTGGCGCCCATGATGACGGTGGCCGGCAGGACCGGCTCGCCGTGCTCGGCATGACCGGTGACCGGCTCCAGCCAGGTGACGAACATGTTGTTGTAGTCAGCAGCCCGCCCAGGCCCGCGGAGAACACGGACAGGACGATCAGGGGCAGCGTCATGAGCCAGCCGGACTCGTGTGGGTGGACCTCGCCCTCCAGGTCGTCCTTTGGTGGTCCAGCGCTGCGTGCCGTGGAAGATCATGAAGAACAGGCGGGACATGTAGAAAGCGGTCAGGCCCGCGCCCAGCAGGGCGATGGTTCCCAGGATCCAGGGCTTGGCGCCCTCGCCGACGAAGGCGGCCTCGATGAGGCGGTCCTTGGACCAGAAGCCGGAGAAGGGCGGCACCCCCAGGATGGCGAGCCAGCCGATGCCCATGGTGGCCCAGGTGATCGCCATGGCGCCACGCAGGCCGCCGAAGCGGCGCATGTTGACCTGGTCGCCCATGGCGTGCATGACCGAGCCGGCCCCCAGGAAGAGCTGGGCCTTGAAGAAGCCGTGGGTGAGCAGGTGGAAGATGGCGAAGGCGTAGCCGACCGGCCCCAGGCCCGCTCCCAGCATCATGTAGCCGATCTGGCTCATGGTGGAGGCGGCCAGGACCTTCTTCATGTCGTCCTTGGCGCTTCCGATGACGGCCCCCAGCAGCAGGGTGATGGCGCCGATGACGGCCACGGCCGTCTGGGCGCTGGGGGCGCCCTCGAAGACGGCGGCGGAGCGGACCATGAGGTAGACGCCCGCGGTGACCATGGTGGCGGCGTGGATGAGGGCCGAGACCGGCGTGGGACCGGCCATGGCGTCACCCAGCCAGGCCTGGAGGGGGAACTGGGCGGACTTACCGCAGGCCGCCAGGAGCAGGAAGAAGCCGATGGCAGTGAGCCAGCCGGTGCTCACCGAGCCGTCGAGGGAGGCGGCGGAGACGGCGTCGAAGGAGACCGAGCCGATCTGGCCGACCATCGTCATCATGGCCAGCAGGAGGCCGACGTCGCCCACACGGTTCATGATGAAGGCCTTCTTAGCGGCAGCGGCGTTCTCGCGGCTGGTGGCCTGCTCGCCCTGGGGGGCGTCGGCGTCGGCGGTGTTCCAGAAGCCGATGAGCAGGTAGGAGGCCAGGCCCACGCCCTCCCAGCCGACGAAGAGCACGATGTAGGAGTCACCCAGGACCAGGGTGAGCATCGCGGCGATGAAGAGGTTGAGGTAGGCGAAGAAGCGGCGTCGGTCGCGGTCGTGGGCCATGTAGGCCACCGAGTACAGGTGGATGAGGAAGCCGACGCAGGTGACCAGCGTGACGAAGGTCAGCGACAGCGGGTCCAGGCGCAGGCCGACGTCGACGCTCAGGTTCCCGGCGGAGAACCAGTGGTAGAGGGGCAGGCCGATGACGCGTTCCTCAGCGGGCAGGCCCAGGACCTGCACGAGGATGCCCACACCCAGGCAGGCGGCGACGAAGGAGGCGGCCAGGCCCAGCCAGTGGCCCCAGGCGTTGGAGCGGCGGCCGGCCAGCAGCAGGAAGGCGGCGGAGGCCGCGGGGACGGCGATGAGCAGCCAGGCCCAGGAGGCCAGGCCGGTGGCCTCGGTCAGGGGCGTCACGACGGCGGTGACAGGAGCGGGAAGCATGTCGGTGGTCTCTCCCCTCAGTTCTTGAGCAGGTTCTCGTCGTCGACCGACGTGGACCTGCGGGTGCGGAAGATGGATACGACGATGCTCAGACCCACCACGACCTCGGCGGCGGCCACCACCATGACGAAGAAGGCGAAGACCTGGCCGGTGAGGTTGCCGTGGATCCGAGAGAAGGTGACCAGGACCAAGTTGACGGAGTTGAGCATGAGCTCGACCCCCATGAGCTCGATGATGGCGTTGCGGCGCAGCAGCACCGTGAGCGCCCCCAGGGTGAACAGCACCCCGGCCAGGATGAGGTAGACGGTGATGGGGAGACTCACTTCTCCTCCTTCTGCTCCGGGGCGGCCGAGTCGGCTGCCCCGTCATCGCTGAGGACGGGCTGCTTGACGGCGGGGGCGGCGGCGCCCGGCATGGAGGGCATCCCGGAGCGGCGGGCGTCCCGGGGGCCCCGGGTACTGTCGCCTGCGCCGGCCTGGTCGGCACCGGCCAGGCGGGAGACGATCGTGCCCGAGCGCTGGGCCAGTCCCATCTCCGGGGAGACGTCCCACAGCTCAAGGCCCTGGCCGCGGGCCCGCAGGACCCGGGGCACGGACTCCTCGACGGCCTCGCCCTGGGCGTCCAGGGCCGGGGCGGCGGCGGAGTTGGTGGAGGCGTAGACGCCAGGCATGGGCTTCTGGCCCGGGTGGGCGCCCTTGGCGGCATAGTCCTGCATCTTGCTCGCGGCCACCGCCCGCTGACTGAGCCGGGCCCGGATGCGCTGGCGGTGGGTGAGGGTCAGGGCGCCGACGGCAGCCACGATGAGCAGGATCGCGGTCAGCTCCATGGTGACGACGTGGTCGTGGTAGAGCGTGACGGCCAGCAGGTCGGGGGCGGCCTTGGCGCCGTCCTTGAGGCCGGCCGGCGTCGGCAGGGTGGAGCGCCACACGACGGCGGTCAGGGCACCGGCCAGCCCCAGTCCCAAAAGGATGAGGACCGGGCGCCTCATGACGGTGCCGGCGGCTCCCACCGGCTCGTCACCGCCGACGCCCACGAGCATGATGACGAACAGGACGAGGGTCATGACGGCGCCGGTGTAGACCACGACCTGGGTGATGCCCATGAAGGGCGACTCGTTGACGATGTAGAGGACGGCCAGCGAGATCATGATGCCGATCATGTTGATGGCGGCGTTCACGGCACGCTTGGCGGTCAGGACGCCGATGCCGCAGGCCACGGTGACCAGGGCGACGACGCCGAAGACGATGGCCTCACCCAGCCCCAGGTGACCGTCCTGAGTCAGGGCGGTCGGGGCGACGGCGGGGGCTCCGGTCATCAGCAGGGTGCTCATCGCAGGGCTCCCTTCACGGTGTGGCGGCTGTCCCGGCCAGAGACGGGGGCGGCCTTGGCGCGGGCGGACTCCAGGCTGGGGTCCTCGGGCCGGTGGCTCCGCACCCAGTCGATCTGGGCCTGGGTGGAGCCGATGACCTTCCCGCGGTAGTAGTCGCCGTCCTCGGTGCCCTCGACCATGGGGTGGGGCGCGGACACGGCGCCCTCGGGCACGGGGGCCAGCAGGTCCTCCTTCTCGTAGATGAGGCCCTCACGGCCGGGGCCGACGAGCTCATCGAAGTCGGTGGACATGGTCAGGGCCCGGGTGGGGCAGGCCTCGATGCACATGCCGCAGAAGATGCAGCGCAGGTAGTTGATCTGGTAGACGCGCCCGTAGCGCTCGCCGGGCGAGTACTGGGCGCCGGGCTCGTTGGAGGCGGCCTCGACGTAGATCGCGTCGGCGGGGCAGGCCCAGGCGCACAGCTCGCAGCCGATGCACTTCTCCAGGCCGTCGTCGTAGCGGTTGAGCTGGTGGCGCCCGTGGTAGCGGGGCATCACCTGTGGGGGCTCGAAGGGGTACTGCTCGGTGACCACCGGGCGGAACATCGAGGAGATGGTGACCCCGTAGCCGGCCACGGGCGCGAAGGCCCGGGCCAGGGCGGAGGGAGCGTCACGCAGCCACTTATCGTGCTGCGAGCCCCGGGAACGGTGGGGGCGATCAGTCATCTTTTCCCTCCTGGGGTGCCTCAGCGGCCGTGTCTGTGTCCTTGTCGCTGGCCGGGTCGGCCTTGAGATCAAGGGTGAAGGTGGGCAGGGCGGTGGCTGCGTCCTTACCGGCCGGGACTGTCGTGCCGGCTGTGTCAGCCGAGTCGGGGGACTCGGCAGAGGCGGCGGAATCCGCGGAACCGGCCGCGTCGTCGTCATCGACGTCGGTGTCCTCCAGGAGGCCGACGGCGGTGGCCGCCCCGGTCTCGGAGTCACCGGCCGCGCCGGTCGCCTGCGCCGCCAGGGCGGCGCGGCGGGCGCGCGGTGAGGGCGGCAGGGAGCTGCCCGGAGGCGGCGGGACCGGGAAGCCCTCGAGGAAGGCGACGTGGTCGTCCTCGGCGTCCAGGATCTCGACGTCCTCGTCGTCCGCATCCTCGTCGTCGTAGTCCTCATAGTCCTCGTAGAGCTCCTCCTCTTCCTCCTTGTCGGGGATGAGGAAGAGGATGAACATGATGACGCAGAAGACGACGGCCATCGGCAGCAGCAGGGCCTGCACGGAGGCGCCCGAGAAGGTGCGGAAGGCGCGCACCACGGCCACCAGCACGAACCAGACCAGGGAGATCGGGATGAGGACCTTCCAGCCCAGTTTCATGAAGTGGTCATAGCGGATGCGCACCAGGGTTCCGCGGGTCCAGATCATGAAGAACATGACGGCCCAGACCTTGGCGACGAACCACAGCATCGGCCACCAGCCGGAGTTGGCGCCCTCCCAGAACAGGCTGAGGATCGCCGAGCGCCAGCCGCCCAGGAACAGGGTGACGCACACGGCCGAGACGTTGAACATGTTGATGTACTCGGCCAGGAAGTACCAGGCGAACTTCATCGAGGAGTACTCAACCATGTGGCCGGCGACGAGCTCGCCCTCGGCCTCGGGCAGGTCGAAGGGGAGGCGGTTGACCTCACCGACCATGGAGATGACGTAGATGATGAAGCTGGGCAGCATCGCCACGGCCCACCAGATGCGCTCCTGGGCGGTCACGATCCCGGAGGTGGACATGGTCCCCGAGGCCAGGAAAACCGTGAGGATGGACAGGCTCATGCTCAGCTCGTAGGAGATGACCTGAGCGGCGCTGCGCACGGCACCGAAGAGCGGGTAGGTGGAGTGCGTGGACCATCCGCCCAGGATGATCCCGTAGACGCCGAAGGCGGTGATGGCCAGGATGTAGAGGACCGCCACCGGGAAGTCGGTCAGCTGCAGGGGCGTGGAGTGGCCGAAGATGCTCACCTGCGGCCCGAAGGGGATGACCGCGTAGACCATGAAGGCGCTGAAGGCGGCGATGAGCGGCGCCAGGAGGTAGATGACCTTCTCGGCCCCCTTGAGCCAGAAGTCCTCCTTCATGATGAGCTTGCCGGCGTCGGCGACCGCCTGGAGCAGGCCGAGGGGGCCGTTGACGTTGGGGCCCAGGCGGGTCTGCATGCGGGCCAGGCCGCGCCGCTCCACCCACAGCGCCATCATGACGCTGACGATGAGGAAGGCGACGATGAAGCCGGCCTTGATGAGGGTCAGCCACCAGGTCTCGGCGGAGAAGTCGGCGGTCACGCCCCCGTTGGGCAGGGCGTCGTCGGCAGCGGCCTGAGCCGCGTAGATCGGGTTCACCTCAGTACCTCCGCTGCATGGGTCACGGTGACCTGGGAGCCGTGCCCGGCGCCCAGGGTCTGGTGGACGGTGGAGCCCGCCGAGCACTCGGGCAGCCACACGGTGCCGTCGCTGACGCCGCCGACGACGGCCGGCAGGGTGATGGATCCGGCGGCGGTCGCCACGGTCACCTCCTGGCCGGCTGCCAGCGACAGGCGCTGGGCGAGGTCGGCGCCCACCCGGGCGACGGGGCGCAGGGCGGTGGCGGCCAGGAAGGGCTCACCGTCCTGGAGGCGCCCGGCGTCGAGCATGGGCTTGTGAGTGGTCAGTCGGGCCTCGACGCCGTCGTCGGCGGGGGCGCCGGCGCAGACCGCCGGGGCGGGCCCGAAGGCGACCGACGGGCGCTGCCCGCGCCACAGGCCCAGGTCGGCGAGCTGCTCGTGCAGGACGACCAGGTCGTCGACCTGCAGGTCGACTCCCATCTCGTCGGCGAGCATGCCCAGGACCTGGCGGTCGGTGCGCGAGCGCGAGACGTGGGCCTGGCCGAAGGGGCGCACGCGCCCCTCCCAGTTGACGAAGGTGCCGTTCTTCTCCACGGCCGGGGCCACGGGCAGGACGACGTCGGCGTGCTCGCTGACCTCGCTGCGGCGCACCTCGAGCTGGACGGTGAAGCCGCTGGCGGCCAGGGCCGCGCGGGCCAGACCCGGGTCGGGGAAGTCGCGCAGGTCGATGCCGCCGACAACCGCGCCGCCCAGGCTGCCCTCCAGGAGCGCCGAGAGGATGGCGGTGGCGTCGCGGCCCGGTGTCGCGGGCAGGAGGTGCTCGGGGCCCAGGTTCCAGGCCTGCTCGACCTGGGCGCGGGCCTCGGGGTCGGTCACGGGGCGACCGCCGGGCAGGAGGCCGGGCAGCAGACCCGCCTCGATGCCTCCGCGCTCACCGCTGCGGCGCGGCACCCAGGCCAGGTGGGCGCCGGTGGCGGTGGCCAGGGCGTCGGCGACGCTCAGCAGGCCGGGGACGCGGACGGCGCGCTCACCGATGAGGATGGTGGCGCCGTCGGCCCGCAGAGCCTCGACGAGCTCGGGGTGGGTCTGGCTGAGGTGGGCGACGACGCGGGCCTCCTCACCGGGCGGGGTGAGGACGGCCTGGGCGGAGAGCTTGCGGCTACCGGCGCTCAGGCAGGTGGTCACGGTGGCCACCTTGACGCCGCCGGCGCGCACGCCCTTGCGCAGGCGCAGGAACAGGGAGCCGCACTCGTCCTCGGGCTCCAGGCCCAGGAGCAGGACCTGTCCGGCCCGCTCCAGGTGGCGGTAGGTGACGGCGCCCAGTCCGGTGCCGGCCACGCGGGCGGCCAGGAAGGAGTCCTCCTCCTGGCTGTGGCTGCGCACGCGCTGGTCGATGTCGTTGGTGCCCAGGACGGTGCGGGCGAAGCGGGACCAGGCCCAGGCGTCCTCCAGGGTGAGGCGGCCGCCGGGCAGGAGCCCCACTCCCCCGTCTGCGGCGGCACGGGCCAACCCCTGGGCGGCCACGTCCAGAGCATCGGACCAGGAGGTGGTGACGAGCTCGCCGGTCTCTCGTCGCGCACGAGCGGCACGGTGAGGCGGTCGGGCTGGGAGGACCAGGTGAAGGCGAAGCGGTCCTTGTCGGTGATCCACTCCTCGTTGACCTCGGGGTCGTTGCCGGCGAGGTGACGCAGGACGACGCCGCGGCGCATGTCGACGCGGATGGCGGAGCCGGAGGCGTCGTGCTCGGTGACGGAGTCGGTGGAGACCAGGTCCATGGGGCGGGCCCGGAAGCGGTACTTCGCGGAGGTCAGGGCGCCCACGGGGCAGATCTGGATGATGTTGCCCGAGAAGTAGGAGGCGAAGGGGCGCCCGGAGGCGTCCAGGTCCTCGCGGCCGGCGCCCAGGTCGGGGCCGTAGTCGGTGCCGTCGGAGGCACCGGGCTCGCCGCCTGGGCCGGTCAGGTCTCCCAGGGCGCTCAGGGAGGGTACGCCACGGATCGTCTGGAGGTCGTCGTCGAGCCCCTCCTGGGGCGCCTCGGTGTGGAAGTCCAGGACGCGGGCGTCGAAGCGCCCGATCTGCTCGGAGTACAGGCCGCCGGTGTGCTCGGGCTCGCCGTCCATGTCGAAGGAGGGGTGCCCGCCGCCGCGGCCCTGGAGGGCGATGAAGGGGGTCGCCGGGGATCTGGTCGGCGAAGCGCACGCAGCGCTGGCACAGGATGCACCGGTCGCGGTCCAGCAGGATGTTGCTGGTCAGGCGCAGCGGCTTGGGGAAGGTGCGCTTGACGTCGGTGAAACGGGTGGCGGACTGGGCACCGGAGGCCATGAGCTCCAGGGCCTGGTTCTGCAGGGGGCACTCGCCGCCCTTGTCGCACACCGGGCAGTCCAGCGGGTGGTTGATGAGGAGGAACTCCATGGTGCCGGCCTGGGCCTTGGCGGCGACCTCGCTGGTGGCCTGGGTGGAGATCTCCATGCCCTCCATGGCGGTCATGGCGCAGGAGGGCTGGGGCTTGGGCATGGGCCGCACGACGCCGTCGCGCCCCGGCATGGCCACCTCCACCAGGCACTGGCGGCAGTTGGCCGACGGCGCGAGCAGCGGGTGGTCGCAGAAGCGCGGGATGCGCACGCCGACCTGCTCGGCGGCGCGGATGAGGAGGGTCCCCTTCTCGACCTCGACGGGCAGCCCGTCAATGGTCATGTGGACCATCTCGGGGGCCGGCGGCGCCGCGGGTGCGGAGCTCTTGGTGGTCGTCTCAGCAGTCATGGCTCACCGTGCGCTTTCGAAGACGGAGGAGGCGGCGTAGGGGAAGAGCTCGCCGGCGGCGGCGGTGTAGCCGGCCTCGAACTCCTCGCGGAACCGCTTGATGCCGGTCAGGACCGGGGTGGCGGAGGCATCGCCCAGGGCGCAGAAGGAACGTCCGGCGATGTTGGAGGCGATGGACTCGAGCTTCTCGACGTCGCCGGGCAGGCCGCGACCGGCCTCCAGACGCAGCATGATCTGGCGCATCCAGTAGGTGCCCTCGCGGCAGGGGGTGCACTTGCCGCAGGACTCGTGCTGGTAGAACTCGGTCCAGCGGGTGACCACGCGCACCACGGAGACGGTCTCGTCGAAGACCTGCAGGGCGCGGGTGCCCAGCATGGAGCCGGCCTCGGCCACGGACTCGTAGTCCAAGGGGACGTCGAGCTCGTCGGGGCCGAAGATCGGCGTCGAGGAGCCTCCCGGCACCCAGAACTTCAGCTCGTGGCCGGGACGGATGCCGCCGGAGAGCTCGATGAGCTCGCGCATGGTGATGCCGAAGGGGGCCTCGTACTGGCCGGGGTGGGCCACGTGGCCGGAGACGGAGAAGATGCCGTGGCCCTTGGACTCTCGGTGCCCATGGTGGAGTACCACTGGGCGCCGCGGGCCAGGATCGCCGGGACCGAGGCGATGGTCTCGACGTTGTTGACCACTGTGGGCCGGGCGTAGAGGCCGGCGACGGCGGGGAAGGGCGGCTTGAGGCGGGGGTGGCCGCGGCGGCCCTCCAGGGAGTCCAGCAGGGCGGTCTCCTCACCGCAGATGTAGGCGCCGGCACCGGCGTGGGCGGTGATGCGCAGCCGCTGCTGGCCGTCGAGCCCGAAGCCGGTGTCCAGCAGGCCGGACTCGGTGGCCTCGCGCACGGCGCTGAGCAGGCGGCGGTAGACATGGGGGACCTCGCCGCGCAGGTAGACGAAGGCGTGGTCGCCGCCGATGGCGCGCGAGGTGATGGCGATGCCCTCGATGAGAGCCTGCGGGTTGGACATGATCGTGGGGATGTCCTTGCAGGTGCCCGGCTCGGACTCGTCGGCGTTGACCACGAGGTAGCGCGGGCCGCCGTCGACCGGGGGCAGGAAGGACCACTTGAGTCCCGTGGGGAAGCCGGCGCCGCCGCGTCCTCGCAGGCCGGAGTCCTTGATGAGGCTGATGAGGTCCTCGCAGCTGAGGGTCTTGGCCTTCTTGAGGCCCTCGTAGCCGCCGTGGTCGAGGTAGGCCTGCAGGGTCCAGGAGCGCTCCTGGTCCCACAGGTCGCTCAGGACCGGGGTGAGGGTCCCCGGCGCGGTGTAGGTGGCGGTGTCACTCACTTGGTCTCCTCCTTCGGCGCGGTCCAGCCCTGCTCACGGGCGATGCTCAGGCCGCGCAGGGTCGGCTTGCCGGGGCCGCGCCCCTCGTCGGTGCGGCCGTCCTCGAAGCCGGCCAGCAGGCGCTCGTTCTCGCGGAAGGTGGGGACGGTCTCGGGACCGCGGGTGGGGGCGACGTCCTCGCCACGCTCGAGGGCCTTGATCATGGCGACGGCGGAGTCGGGGGTCTGGTTGTCGAAGAACTCCCAGTTGACCATGACGACGGGGGCGTAGTCGCAGGCGGCGTTGCACTCGACGCGCTCGAGGCTGATGGTGCCGTCCTCGCTGGTCTCCTCGGCGCCCAGGCCGGTGTGCTCGGTGACCGCCTTCCAGATCTCGTCCCCACCCATGACGGCGCACAGGGCGTTGGTGCACACGCCCACGTGGTACGTGCCCACCGGGTGGCGGCGGAACTGACTGTAGAAGGTGGCCACGGCGCTGACCTCGGCCCGCTCCAGACCGAGCCGGGCGGCGCACAGGGCGATGCCGGCCGGCGAGACATAGCCGTCCACGGACTGAATGAGGTGGAGCATCGGGATAAGGGCGCTGCGCTCCTTGCCCGCCGGGTAGCGGGCGATGATCCGCTCGATGTCGACCTGGAGGCCCTGGGCGACCTCGGCACTGTAACCGGCGGCCACAGCGGCTTGCGCGACAGTGCCCACCGGGCCGACCGCACTGACGGTGGCGATGGTCTCGACGGCCGGGTTGACTGTGTTCTCGGTGGTGCTCATCAGCGGTCCACGCCTCCCAGGACGGGGTCGATGGAGGCCAGGGTGGGCACGAGGTCGGCAATCATGCCGCCCTCCCCCATCATGGCCAGCGACTGCAGGTTGGAGAAGGAGGGGGTCGCGGAAGTGGACCCGGTAGGGGCGGGTGCCGCCGTCGGAGACGGCGTGGACGCCCAGGATCCCCTTGGCGTGCTCGATGGTCTGGTAGACCTGCCCGGCCGGGACTCGGAAGCCCTGAGTCACCAGCTTGAAGTGGTGGATGAGGGACTCCATGGAGCTGCCCATGATCTCGCGCACGTGCTCCAGGGACTGGCCCTGGCCGTCGGTGGCAATGGACATGCGGGCGGGCCAGGCGATGGTCGGGTCGGCCACCATCGTGGTGTTGGAGGGGTCGTCGCCGCGGGTGGCGATCTCGTCGAGGCGGTCCAGGCACTGGGAGACGATCTTGAGGGACTCGTAGGCCTCGTCCAGGCGGATCCGCAGGCGGTTGTAGCAGTCGGAGACCCGGTAGGTGGGGACCCGGAAGTCGTAGGTCTCGTAGCCGCAGTAGGGGTTGGTGCGTCGCAGGTCCAGCGGGTAGCCGGCCGCGCGCAGGCAGGGCCCGGTCAGGCCCAGGGCGAGCCCGCCGGCCAGGCTGATCTCCCCCACGCCGATGAAGCGGGACTTGAGGATCGGGTTCTCCAGGAGCAGGAGCTCGAGCTCGTGGAGGTCCTTCTTCATGTCCGGCATGACCGAGCGCACGAACTCGGTGAAGCCCTCGGGGATGTCCTGGGCCAGGCCCCCCCGGGCGGATGTAGGCGTGGTTCATGCGCAGCCCGGAGACCATCTCGAAGGCCTTGAGGATGTTCTCTCGACAGCGGAAGGCGATGGTCATGAGCGTGGTGCCGCCCATCTCGTTGCCCCCGGTACCCACGGCCACGACGTGGGAGGCGATGCGGTTGAGCTCCATGAGCAGCACGCGGGTGACGGTGGCCTTCTCCGGGATGTCGTCGGTGATGCCCAGGAGCTTCTCGACGGCGAGGGCGTATGCGACCTCCTGGAAGAAGGGGCCCACGTAGTCCATGCGGGTCACGAAGGTCTCGCCCTGCACCCAGGTGCGGTACTCCATGTTCTTCTCGATACCGGTGTGCAGGTAGCCGGTTCCGACACGGACCTCGGTGACGACCTCGCCGTCGGCCTCCAGGACCAGGCGCAGCACGCCGTGGGTGGAGGGGTGGACCGGGCCCATGTTGAGGACGATCCGGTCGTTGCGCAGGCGGTCGGCCTCGTCGCGCTCGGCGATCTGGGCGACGACGTCGTCCCAGTCCCCGCCGCTGACGGTGAACTGCTCGGCGCCGGCGGACAGCTCGTCCGTGGCGGGGCCGGAGGCGCGGAAGGTGCGTGCGGTACTCATCAGCGGTAGGACCTCCGGGTGTCGGCGGGCGGGGTCTGGGCGCCCTTGTACTCGACGGGGATGCCGCCCAGCGGGTAGTCCTTGCGCTGGGGGTGGCCCACCCAGTCGTCGGGCATGGCGGTGCGGGTCAGGTGGGGGTGGCCGTCGAAGACGATGCCCATGAGGTCCCAGGTCTCGCGCTCGTGCCAGTCGTTGCCGGGGTAGAGCGAGACGAGGGAGGGCACGTGCGGGTCACTCTCGGGGCAGGCGACCTGCAGGCGCAGCTGGCGCCCGCCGTGAGTCAGGCTCATGAGCTGGGTGCAGGCGTGCAGCTCGCGCCCGGCCAGCTCGGGGTAGTGGACGCCACTGACACCCAGGCACAGCTCGAAGCGCAGGTCCTGGTCGTCGCGCAGGGGGTCGGGCGACGTCGAGCAGGTGCTCGCGGGCGATGAACAGGGTGAGCTCGCCGTGCTCGATGACGACCTTCTCGATGGCGGCGGCCGGGTCGATACCGGCCTCCTCGAGATCCTCGATGAGGGCGTCGACGACGTCGTCGAACCAGCCGCCGTAGGGGCGCGCGGCGGCGGGGGCGAGAGTGACGACGCTGCGGTGCTCGCCGTAACCGGTGGTGTCACCGGCGTCGGAGGCGCCGAACTGGCCGGTGGGGGCGGTGATGACCTCCAGGCGCAGCTCGGGGCGCACGGGGGTGCCGGCGACCTCGGGGACGGCAGGGGCCCCGGGGTCTCGGTCAGGGCCTCGGAGCCTGAGTCGTGTGCCCGGGGTGTTCTTCTCACTCATGCCAGCAGGCCCTTCATCTCATGGGTGGGGGTGGCCGACAGCGCGGCGGCCTCGACGGCGCGGGCGATCTCCTCGCGGTGCTTGAACAGCGGCTTCTTCTCGATCTGGCGGGTGAGCTCGAGCATGGCGTTGAGGAGCATCTCGGGACGCGGCGGGCAGCCCGGCAGGTAGATGTCCACCGGGACGATGTGGTCGCAGCCCTGAACGACGGCGTAGTTGTTGAAGATACCTCCCGAGGAGGCGCAGGCCCCCATGGAGATGACCCACTTGGGCTCGGGCATGGAGTCGTAGACGTTGCGCACGATGGGGGCCATCTTGTGGGAGACGCGGCCCGAGACGATCATGACGTCGGCGTGGCGCGGGGAGGCGCGGAAGACCTCCCAGCCGAAGCGGGCCATGTCGAAGCGGGGGGTGCCGGCGGCCATCATCTCGATGGCGCAGCAGGCCAGGCCCATGGTGACGGGCCACATGGAGCGGGCCTGGGCCAGGCCCGCGAGCTTCTCGACGGTGGTCAGCAGGAAGCCCGGGCTGTCCACCTCGGCGGCAGCGGCGGCGTAGGGGTCATTCCGCTTGGACGGGATGGACGCCATGTAGGCGTTGTGCTTCTTCATGCTCTTCACTGCTGTGTTCTCCTTGGGATCGTCGGGCTGGGTCCTGGCCGGTCAGAGCGGCTTCAGTCCCAGTCCAGTCCGCCGCGACGCCACTCGAGGATGTAGGGCACGGTGATCAGGCCGATGAACAGGACGGCCGCCCCCAGCCCGAAGAAGCCCAGGCGCCCGAAGGCCGTCGCCCAGGGGTAGAGGAAGACCACCTCGACATCGAAGATGATGAAGGTCATGCCCACCAGGTAGAAGGAGACGGGGAAGCGCCCGTGCTCGGTGTTGGCGGGGGTGGGGTCGATGCCGCACTCGTAGTTGGCGACCTTGACCCGGTTGCGCCGGGCGGGGCTGATGATGGCGCTCATGGCCAGACCGCCGACGGCCACCAGGAGGGCCAGCGCGGCCATGATGAGCAGGGAGGCGTAGGGGTTCATGCTTCCGGCACCATCCTTGTCAGGAGCTGGATGAAGTGGTCGATTCCGTCGCCGCCGCGGCGCTCCCACCCGTCGGACAGGAGCTTGGTGACGAGCTTCATGAGGGCGCTTGCGCGGCAGCCCGTAGCGGGTGCACAGGCGCATGACCTCGGGGTGCCTCGATGAGGGCGACGAAGACACGGCCGAGCGTGTAGTAGCCGCCCATCTCGGAGCTGAGGGCTTTGGGGTACTGGGCCAGGACCTGCTCACGGCCGGAGGTGGTCGTGCGGGCGGATGCCTGGGCGGCGGCCTGGGCGGCCAGGCGGCCGGACATGAGGGCCTGGGCGATGCCCTCGCCGTTGAAGGGCGAGACCATGCCGCCTGCGTCGCCCAGCAGCATGAGGCCGTCGGCGTAGTGCGGCTTGCGGTTGAAGGCCATGGGCAGGGCAGCGCTGACCAGGCCACCGACCTGGTTCTCCTTGGTGAAGCCCCAGGAGGCCGGGACGTTGTCCATCCAGCGGTTGAACACGGCGCGGTAGTCGATGGCGGTGGCCTGGGCGCGCGAGGAGACCGAGCCGAGTCCGACGTTGACCAGCCCCTCCCCCACGGACCAGATCCAGCCGTAGCCGGGCAGGAGGTCGGACTTGCCGGGGGTACCGTCCCACAGCTCGAGCCGGGACTCCATCCAGGCGTCCTTGGCGCGCGGGGAGCGGAAGTAGGCGCGCACGGCCACGCCCATGGGGCGGCGCTCGTTCTTGGTGCGCCCGACGGCGGTGGCCAGGCGGGCCGAGACGCCTCCGGCGTCAACGACCAACGGGGCGGTGAAGGTGGTGGGCCCCTCGATGCCGGGGTAGGCGACCCGGTTGGTGGGGCGGGCCTCGACGCCGGTGACCCGGCCGGTGGGTGAGGTGACGGGGGCGGTGACGGTGACGCCGGTGAGCAGACGGGCGCCGGCCGCGGCGGCGTGCTCAGCCAGGTCACGGTCGAGCAGGGCGCGGGGTCGGGCCATCCCGTAGGAGGGGAAGGAGGCCTGCTCGGGCCAGGGGAAGTGAAGGAGGTGCCCGCCGCCGATGACGCGCAGGCCGCGGTTGCGCTGCCAGCCGGTGGTGTCCATACCCATGGAGACCAGCTCGCGCACGGCCGAGGGGGTCAGGCCGTCCCCACAGACCTTGTCCCGGCCGAGCTCCTGCTTCTCCAGGAGGATGACGTCGAGACCGAGTGTGGCCATGTGGTAGGCCGCCGAGGATCCGGCCGGGCCGGCCCCGACGACGATGACGTCGGCAGAGGCGGAGGCGCTGGACTGGGCGGCTGCCTGGGTCACTCTGGCTTCCCTCCTCGGCACTACTGGTACTGCGGGCGTTGTCATAGGCATCACAGTTGGCACCGTAATGCAGGCCCCGCACGGGGCGGAGCCTGTGCCGACTGTACCCAGGCCGCCGACGCCTCCATGACGGGAACGGCGAGACAGGAGGAGAACCGCAGTTTTCGTTGCCGTGACGGCAATCCTCAGAGAAGTCCCCACCTCAACGACAGATGACGGCGCCCCAGAATTACGCTGCAAGTGAGTGACGAATTTCAACAGCGTCGGACGGGACCTGCGTCCTAGAGCGACACCGACGCGGTCGGAGGCCGGCTGGGAGCGGTCTGCGGCATGCCTTGGCTGCGAGACCGCGGCCGGGATTTGCGATGATGACCCCCATGAGCCGATCCCCTCTTCGAGCCAGCCTCGCCAAGGACCCGCGCGAGGTCGCCGGGATGTTCGACGCCGTCGCGCGCCGCTACGACCTGTCCAATGACGTGATGAGCCTGTTCCAGGTTCACATGTGGCGCCGGGTGACGCGCGCGGCCGTCGCCGCGAGGCCGGGGATGCGCGTCCTGGATCTGGCCGCGGGGACCGGCACCTCCTCGGTGGAGTACGCCGCTGACGGCGCCGAGGTCGTGGCCTGCGACTTCTCCACCGGCATGGTGGCCGAGGGCAAGCGCCGCCACCCCGAGATCGCCTTCGTGGCCGGGGACGCCACGGCGCTGCCCTTCGCCGATGAGAGCTTCGACGTCGTCACCATCTCCTACGGGCTGCGCAACGTGCAGGACACGGCGCGGGCGCTGGCGGAGATGCGCCGCGTGACGGTGCCGGGCGGGCGGATCGTCATCGCGGAGTTCTCCACCCCGACCTGGCCGGCCTTCCGCCACCTGTACCGCTTCTACCTGGGCAGCGCCCTGCCGGCCGCCGCCCGCCTGGTCTCGTCGAACACCGAGGCCTACGACTACCTGGGCGAGTCGATCCTGGCCTGGCCGGACCAGCGGGAGCTGGCAGGCCTCATGCAGGAGGCCGGTTGGCGGGGCGTGGGCTACAAGAACCTCTCCGGCGGGATCGTCGCGGTCCACCGGGCCACCTGCCCCGCGCCCGCCCGGGGCGAGCAGTGAGAACCGGTCTGGGCAGCGCCCCGGGGCCGACGTCGTGAGGGCAGAGTCGTGAGGGCAGAGCACTGCCTGGCCGACCCGCCACGCCTGTCCTTCCGCACTCACGAACTGCCTGAGGACGCACTGGAGGGGCTGACTCTCATCGACTGCTGGCGGGCCGTGAGGATGTCAGCTCCTGGGTGCACGAGGGGCGCGGACTCATCGGCCTGGGCCGCGTCCTGGTGATCGAGGCCGGCGGGTCGGAGCGCATTGAGGCACTGCGGGCCGCATGGCGGGCCGTCGTCGGTGCGGCCTGGTGGCGTGATGCGCTGGTCCGCCCCGGGACAGGGCCGGTGGCGCTGGGCGCGATCACCTTCTCCCCCACTTCGCAGCAGTCCTCGGTCCTGGTGGTTCCCGAGGTCCTCGTCGGGCTCGACGAATCCGGCGCCTGGCTGACAACCGTGGAGCCCGGACCTGACGACGGGACGGAGCCGGAGCACCCGGATCCCGGGATGCTCCTCAGGACACTGGTGGCCGATGCGCGCGCAGCGGTCGACCGGGAGCAGGCCGGCGCCGACGGCGACTCCGGGGAATCCGGCGGCACCACCGCTGTTGAGTCCGGCGCACTCAGCGAGGAGCAGTGGTGCCGGGCGGTCCGCGTCACGCAGGAGCGGATGCGTGCGGGCCAGGCCCGCAAGGTGGTCCTGGCCCGCGACGTATTGGCCTACCCGGGGGCACCGCTGGCCACCGGAACGGTGCTGCGGCACCTGGCCCGCGACTACCCCTCCACCTGGGTCTTCGCCGTCGACCAGATGGTGGGGGCCAGCCCTGAGCTGCTGCTGCGCCTGCGGGATCGGCGCCTCATGAGCAGGGTGCTGGCCGGCACGGCCCTGCCGGCACGCCGGCGAGGACGCTCTGGCGACGGCGCGCCTGGCCTCCTGGCTGGAGGGCTCGGAGAAGAACAACCGGGAGCATGAGCTGGCCCGGGACTCGGCGATCACGGCGCTGGAGCCGCTGTGCTCGGTGGTGGAGGCCCCCGCCCGCTTTGTCCTGACGCTGCCGAATGTGCTGCACCTGGCCAGTGACGTCACCGGGGTCGTCGCCGGAGACACCGGGGCGCTGGCCCTGGTGGATGCGCTGCACCCGACGGCGGCCGTGTGCGGGACACCGACTCAGGCGGCGGCGCGCCTCATTGAGGAGGCCGAGTCCATGGACCGGGGACGTTACGCCGGGCCCGTGGGCTGGGTGGACTGGCACGGCGAGGGCGAGTGGTGCATCGCTCTGCGCAGCGCCCAGCTGCCCACAGGAGGTCCCGGACCGCAGTCGCCCGCGAGAGTGTTCGGGGGCGGCGGCATCATGCCGGACTCCGAGCCGGGCGACGAGCTGGCGGAGACGACCGCCAAGATGCGCCCCATGCTGGGGGCACTCGGCGTGCGTCTCTGAGACGACTCTGGGCAGCTATCGCGTCAGGAGTCCTTGCGCTCGGCCAGGGTCACGTCGATGTCCTGCTTCTTGGAGTTGCGGATGACCGTGAGCTTGACCTTGTCGTTGGCGGAGTACTGACGCACGTAACCGGTGAGAGCCGACCCCTGGGCGGTGGTCTTCCCATCGATGGCGACGACGACGTCGTTCGTCTTCAGTCCGGCCTTGTCAGCCGGCGAACCGCTTTCGACCGAGGTGATCTTGGCGCCGGCGCGCTTCTCGCCGTCGGCCGTGGCGCCATCGGTGTCGAGGGTGACTCCCAGGTAGGCGTGCGTGGCGGCACCGGACTTGATGAGCTGCTTGGCGACCTTGTCCGCCAGCTTGACGGGAATGGCGAAACCGATGCCGATGCTCCCCGAGCCTCCTTCGCCGCCGCCGGAGCGGCCCATGGTGGCGATGGAGCTGGTGATCCCAATGACCCGCCCCTTCTCGTCGAAGAGAGGGCCGCCGGAGTTGCCGGGGTTGATGGCGGCGTCGATCTGGATGGCGTTGGTGTAGACCGCCGAATCACCCGAGCCGTCCTCATTCTGGGAGTTGACGACGGGTCGGTTGAGGGCGGAGATGATGCCGGTGGTCACGGTCGAGGACAGGCCCAGCGGGTTACCGATCGCCATGACGTCCTGACCGGTGGCGAGCTTGTCGGAGTCTCCGAGCTGGGCAACGGTGAGGTTGTCGGGGGCGTCCTTGAGCTGGATGACCGCCAGGTCGGTAGCGGGGTCGGTACCGGTGGTCTCGGCGTCATAGACGCGACCGTCGGCCAGTGTCACCTGGATCTGCGAGGCCCCCGCCACCACGTGGTTGTTCGTGATGATGTGCCCCTCCTTGTCGAAGATGACTCCGGAGCCCAGGGCATTGCCCTTGTCCGTGGCGACGGCGATGGAGACGACGGCGTTGGACACGGCTGCCGAGACGGCCTCCCAGTCGGGGGCCTGACCAGTGCTGTTGACGGTCTGAGTCGTGCTCCCGGTGGCGATGGCGGTGGGGGCGGCCGTGGAGCGCTGTGACGCGCCGCCGTCCCGGGCGTCGAGAGCCTTGATCGCTCCTACGGCACCACCGGCCCCCAGCAGGGAGGCGACCAGCACGGAGGCGACCAGAGCGAACCAGCCCGGCCCGCGGCGCTTCTTGGCACCGCTCTCAGTGCCTGCGGGCTTGGAGGCCGCATAGAAGGACTCCCCGGCGGGGGCGCCGGCCGGCGCATAGCCACCGGGCGTCGTTGGGACGCTCGCGTATGGCGAGCCGATGTGCGTCTGCTGCCCCTGGTAGGGCTGCTGGGGGGATGAGTAACTGGACGGCGCCGCCTGCTGCACCTGAGGGGCGGGGTACTGGCCCTGAGGCTGCTGCGACTGCTGGTAGGACTGCTGCTGAGACTGCTGGAAGGGCCCCTGGGCGGACTGCGCGTATGGCGACGCGGACTGCTCAGCGGGCATCTGCGAGGTCGGTGGCTCGGCGGGCAGCTGCCGGGTCTCGTCCCAGCGCCGCACGCCCGCCCCCTGCGGCAGGACCGGCTCGGAGTGGGAGGCATCGGCGGTGTAGGCCTGGGAGAGATCCGCGTAGCCGCCGTGGTCCTCAGTCACGGTCGCGCCCTCACTGACGGAAGACGCCGTTGCCGGGCTGGCCTGGCTGCTGGCGGACCAGGAGTCGACACCGGAGTGAGCGCCGTCCGCCGCCTCGGGCTCAGTGGGCCGGTATGCCTCCGGGTTCGTCTCGTCGTATCCGCTCATCTGTGCTCCTCCTCGGGCGTGTCGCCCTCTCAGATCCACGAGTAGACAACACCAGGGCTCTGTGCCGTTTCCGATGATTCCCTGAGACTGTGCTGTGGATCGTGTAACTGTTGTATCGCAGCGGGCTGAGAGTCCGGCAGTGGGCTCAGGGAGAGTCGAGTCCACCGCCGCAGGTCCTATCCCGCTGGCTGCCGTCCATCTCTATCGTCGTTCATGTTGTCACGGTGTGAGGACCGTGCCTTGTGGTCTCCCAGACGACGACGCTCACGCCGTCGACCGGTTCAGCCAAGAGTCCGCGGAGAGCCTCGACATCATCGGGGACCTGCACTCGAGCCCCCAGGGCTGCCGCCAGCGCAGCGATATCTGCCCGCTGAGGGGCGGTGAAGAGCCGTTCGAACCGGGCAGATGGCGTGGTGCGGGCGTACTCAAGCTGGGAGAAGATCGCACCCCCGCCGTCGTCGACGACGATCACCTGCAGGTCGGCCTCCTCCTCACGCACGCCCCGGTTCAAGGACATGGCGTCGTGGAGGAAGGTGAGGTCACCCATGACGGCGCGAACCGGTTCCCCTGAGGCCATCCACAGTCCGATCCCGGTGGCGATGGTGCCGTCAATGCCCGCTAGGCCGCGGTTCGCGACCGCCTTCGGGGCGGCGGCGCCGGGCTGGGCGAGTCGGTCCAGGCGCCGCACCGTCATGGACGAGCCCAGCAGAAGGGTGGGGGCGCCGGGGGCCTGGCCGGCCTCCCACACGGCCCGGGCCAGGGCGTCGGCGCTGCTGGAGCGGTCCGGTTCGGGAAGATCCGCCACGGCCCGGCGCCAGGAGTCGGTCCAGGCCGCGTGGGCGCTCTCCAGGCCGAGCCGGGCGGCCAGCCGGGCCGCCTGAAGGGCGGCGTCGTCGGGCTCGTGATGGGCACCGTCCATGGGGACGACCCGTCGGGCCCGTCCGGAGACGTCGGTCCACTGGGCGCGTTCGGTCAGGACGGTGATGTCGAGGTCGTCGCGCCCCAGGAGCGCGGTGATGGGTCGACTGAGGCTGGGGTGGCCCAGGACGAGGAGGTGGTCGGCCTGCTGGGCGAGCCCGCGACCCGCGGGGGTGCCCAGTAGCTCGGCGTAACGGCTCAGGGCCTGCGGACCGCTGCGGGCCTGGGAGGTGGGTTCGGCCAGGAGCGGCCAGTCGAGGTGCTCGGCCAGAGACCTGGCCAGGGAGCCGACGGCCGGGTGGGCGGTGTCACCGGCGACGACGATCCCCCTCCCCTGCGTGGAGGAGCCGTGACTGACCGGCTGACTGGCACCGGCCGCCGGGGCGCAGGCCGGTACTACTGCCGAGGCAGCCGGCGGGGAGGCCGGCACCGCGCCCTCCGCTGCGTGCTGCGCCGTCAGGGGCGGGCGGAAGCGGGCGTTGATCTGGACCGGCCCGGGATCCCGGCTGAGGGTCCCGGTGGCGGCGGCGACGGCGCGGTGCACCTGCCCGGCGATGGCGGCGTCGGCCGCGCAGCCGCCGAGGTCGGCGGCCAGGTCAGCGGGCAGATCCACGCCCAGGCGCAGGGCCGGCGCGAAGAGCCCGGTCTGCTCGGTGGTCTGGCTGGCGCCGGTGCCGACCAACTCGTGGGGCCGGTCGGCACTGATGACGAGCAGGGGGATGCCGGCGGCGTCGGCCTCACTGACGGCCGGGTGGAGGTTGGAGACGGCCGTGCCCGAGGTGGTCACGACAGCGGCACAGCGGCTGTGCCCGTTCAGGGCGTGGGCACGGGCGGCCCCCAGGGCGATGAAGCCGGCGCTGCGCTCATCCAGGACGACGCGCAGCCGTAGGTGCCCGGCGTCGGCGGCATCGGCCAGGGCATCCGCCAGCGGGGCGCTGCGCGATCCCGGGCACAGAACGACTTCGCGCACGCCCTCGGCCAGGAGGGCCGCCACGAGGCTGCGCGCGTCGGCCATGGCGGGCGGGAGCTGCGGGCGCTCCGGGGAGTCGGTCACAGGGGCGAGGATACGAGAGCGGCCCGCCTGCGCCGCCCTGCGATTGGTCACAGTCCGGTGAGCCCACCGCGTGGTTCGGACGGGCTACAGCGGCAGCCCGGCCACGGCCCGGCTGGGGTCGCGGGCCTCGCGCTGGCGGCGGGCGTGTAGGGCGCCGGCCAGGTGCAGCAGGCGCGTTTGCCAGTGCGTGGTGAGGTAGGGGCCCCGCCTTGACCTCGTTCAGGAGGCGTTCGGAGACGGGGGCGGCGGCGTCCAGACGCAGAGTGCCGTTGCTGGGGCGGACGCTGGGGTCGGCGACGTCCTGGGTCAGCAGGTGCGTGGTTCCCCAGGCCGCAGGCGTGGTTGAGGGAGGGCAGGCTGAAGGCGAGGGTCGCGCCGGCCATGATGCCCACGGAGGTGTCCAGGGCGGAGGAGACGACAGCGGGCAGTCCGAGACGCTCAGCCATGTCCAGGGCCCGGTGCACCCCGCCCAGCGGGGCCACCTTGAGGATGGCGACGTCGGCGGCGCGCCGGTGGACGATCTCCAGGGGGTTGGCCGACAGCCGGATCGACTCGTCGGCGGCGATGGGCACGTCGACGGCGCGGCGCAGGTCGGCCAGGTCGTAGACGGTGGCGCAGGGCTGTTCGGCGTACTCCAGCCCTCCGGCGGCCCGGTCCATGAGGGGCAGGTTCTCGCGGGCGGTGTCCAGGTCCCAGGCACCGTTGACGTCGATGCGCACCTTGCCGGAACGCCCCAGTGCCGAGCGGACCGCCTCGAGGCGCTCCAGGTCCGCCGCGCGCTTGTCACTGCTGCCGCTGACCTTGACCTTGGCGGTCCTGGCGCCGGAGGCCCGCACCAGATCGGAGGCGTCCTGGGCGCTGATCTCGGGGACGGTCACGTTGACGGAGATGGTCTCGCGGTAGCGGGGAAGGAGGGAGTTTCCCAGGGCCTGGCACAGTCCGGAGGCGAGCCAGGGGGCGCTGGCCTCCAGCCCGTAGTCCCAGAAGGGCGCGACCTCGCCCCAGCCCCCGGGGCCATGGAGCAGGACGCCGTCGCGGCGGGTGATGCCGCGAAACGGCGTCGTCAGAGGAATGTCCCAGACGACCGCGCGATCAATGCGAGCCAGCAGTCCGGTGGAGTCCTGAGCATGAAGAGAGGCGATGTCGATCTCGCCGTTGGCATGCTGATGGTCCGGACTCACGGGCACAGAATACGCACGATCTTCAATCAAGACGACGAAACCGGGACAAGGGTGGCGGGGCCCACCTCGGCAAACGCCCACGGGGCTGCGCAGTGGACTGTCCGGCGCCGTCGGCCTGACGGTCATCGTGCTGATCTGGTCGGCGCTGACCCGCGCCGGGCTGGGATTCGGCAGGGCGTGCCTGTTCTCCCTGGTGGCAGTGGCGATTCGCGAGCTCATCGACGCCTCGGCCCACCGGCTCATCATGCGGGCCTGGCGCTCACGGGATCCTCATGGCCTGCTGCTGACGATCATCGCCGCGACTGCCCCGCGGTCGCAGGATTCCTGGCCGCTCGCCTCCTCGCCCCGGCATCGACGACGGCGCTGACGGCTCTCACGTGGCTGCCGTTCATGGCTTTCGTCGCCCTCATTGAGAGGCCGTGGGACACCTCGCTCGGATACGACGCCCTCCAGAAGCGTATTCACCAGCCCCAGCCGATCCCACCGGAATACGTCACCGCAGACTTCCGAGACGCCCGCAAGCACCTGCCCGAGCTCCGGCGCATCGCACTGACCCACGCGGCGCTGTAGCCGGCGGACCCGGCCGCCTCGACAGACCTCAACTGCGATGACGATCACAGGCTTGCTAGGGTGAGAGAGCGTGACCTGTGAGCTTGGAGCGTCAGGAGAAGGGCATATGAGCACACGCGACGTCACCAACACACCAGACCGCCCCTGGAAGCCAGCGGTGCCCCTGTGGGGGGGTGGTGTACGGGCGGATCGGATTGGGCATTCTTGAGGCAATCACTCTTGGAGTGGTCGTAGCCATCTGGTCCACCCTCACTCGCGCCGGACTCAGTTCAGACCAGATCACAGGATTCGCCATTCTGGCGACCGCGGTGCGAGAAACGCTCGACGCAGCATCGATGCGCCTGACCATGCGCATCCAACGCACCGACGACATGAATGCGGTGCAGCGAACCGTGGCAGCTCTCATCTGTCCCGCCATCGGCGCGGTGCTGGCAGGCATGGTCTTCGCACCGTACTCCGTCGTCCAGTTGACCTTGGTCACTTGGGCGCTATTCATGCTCATCACGTGCACACTGGAACAGCCGTGGAAGACTTCGATGTCCTATGAGGAGATGAAGGAACGCGGCCGCCAGACCCGGCTGATGACCCGGGAGCACTTCGCTGAGGAGATCGCCGACGGCCGGATGACCTTCCGCCCCATCGATGACGAGGGCTACTACCTCGACGAGGACGGCAACCGCATCGAGGACTGAGAGGGCCCTCCCGCGGTCGCTGCGCTCAGAGCGCGAGTCGCGCGACGGCGCCGGTCCTGGCCGGGGACATTCCACGCGTGCGGGTGCGTATTCTTCTGGCCGGGGACGTCCTGCGCGTGCGGGGACCGGATTGTGGTCCCCGACGGCGTCGAATGCCCCCGGCTGGAGCAGGACGCACCCGGCCGCGTGGAATGTCCCCGCTGGTGGGCCCACCCGCACCGCCCGGCGGCTCGCACTTGCACCGCCCGGCGGGCGCACCCCCAAGCCCTACGGGGGTCCGGTGTCAGGACTTCTTGAAGTCGTACTGCGGGTACTTCTTGGCCCAGGCGATGGCGGCCTCATCCTCCCGGCCCTCGCCATAGGTGTTGACAACGAGGTCCTCGAGGCTGCCGTAGGTGGCCTCATCCATCTTGATGGACTTGAGCCACGTGGCGATCTCCGGGTAGTCCTGCGCGAAGCCCTCGCGCCCCAGGAAGTGAAGCCCCTCCCCCTTACCGAGCGCACCCTTGGGATCCTTCAGGTCCCGCATGCCGTAGGTGGTGTTCGCCCAGAAGGGGTGCCACAGGGTCACGACGATCTCCTGCTTGGCATCGACGGCCTTCTTGAGCTCGGCCAGCATCCCGGTGGTGGAGGAGGTCAGGAACTTCATGTCCTCCAAACCGTAGGCGGGGATCACGTCCTCCTGCGACACCTTGGTCAGACCCGCACCCGGTTCGATACCGATGATCTTGTTGCCGATCTGCGAGGCGTGGGGCTTGATGTCCTCGATCGACTGCATGGAGGAGTAGTCCGGGACGGACCAGCACAGCTGGGCCGAGTCGTAGTAGGTCCCCAGATCCTCGATGTAGGTGCGGTACTTGTCCATGTAGCTCTTCTGGGTGACGTCCGGCCACGCGGAGGGGAAGAGGTCGACCGCCCCCTGGCTGAGGCCCGCGTACAACGGTCCGGCCTCACTGAGATCCATGAGCTTGACCTGGTAGCCGGCCTTCTCCAGCTGCGTCTTGAGCAGGTGGGTCATGGACAGCCCATCGCTCCACGATGGAAGAAACCCGAGGCGGAGCCGCTTGCTCCCACTGGAACCCTTGCTGCAGGCGGACAGGGCGCCCGCCGCCGCCAGGGAGGCCAGAGCGGCAGTGAAGGTGCGGCGGGAGGTCTGCATGCTGTTCCTTCGATACGTGCCCGACACCGGTGAGGACGGGGCGAAGAAGCGTCGTCGAGTCATGGGTCACCGCTTCTTGATCAGTGAGAGCAGCGAGCCCTTCTCCCGCGGCGCCCCGAGGGCCGCGGTCACCCGATCCAGGTAGATCGCCAGGAACACGATGGACAGACCCGCCTCGGTGCCCTTGGCGATGTCGATCGTCGCGAGTGCCTTGACGACCTCCTTCCCCAGGCCGTCAGCACCGACCATGCCCGCGATAACGGCCATCGACAGGGCCAGCATGATGACCTGGTTGACGCCCGCCATGATGGTGGGGACGGCCAGGGGCAGCTGGATGCCCCGCAGGATCTGCCAGTCGGTGGCGCCGAAGGAACGCCCCGCCTCCACGGTCTCCTTGTCCACCTGCTTGATGCCCAGCTCGGTCATGCGCACCCCGGGGGGCATCGCGAAGATGAGCGTGGCGAACATCCCGGGCACCACCCCGATGGAGAAAAACAGGACCGAGGGGATGAGGTAGACGAAGGCCGGCATCGTCTGCATGAGGTCGAGGACCGGGCGGATGAGGACACTGACGTACTTGTTGCGGGCGGCCCAGATCCCCAGGGGGATGGCAAAGACGAGGGCGGTCAGGGTCGCCAGGGTCACCAGGACCAGCGTCTCCATCGCGTTGACCCACTGCCCCAGGGAGATGATGATGAGGAAGGTGACAGCGGTCCCCACCGCCAGCCTCCACGACTTCGCCATCCAGGCGACGAGGACGAAGGCCACCACCATGAGCAACGGGGGCACGGCCAGGAGCAGGTCCACGAGGTTGTCGTTGACCAGGGTGCCGGCCCGGGAGATCGCGCTGAGGAAGCCATGGAGGTGGACCTGGATCCACTCGATGAGGACCTCGACCGCTGTGCCCAGGGGAATCTTGGGAAGAGGAGTCTGTACGGGAATCATCAGGCGTCGGCTCCTTCGGCCTCGGTGGTCTCACTGGCCTTGCCGGCCTGCTCGTCGGTCTGCTCCGCGGCCGGATCGGCGCTGGAGGCACTGGATGCCCCGGCCTCCTGGTTCTGCTCACTGATGGCCGCCAGCAGGGTGACGCGCGGGATGACGCCGGAGATCCGTCCATCGTCGTCGACGACGACGATGGGAGCCGCGTGCTGCGCGGCGTAGGCGAACAGCTCGTTGACGGGGGTCGAGTGCGACACGACCGGCATCTCGTGGATCGTGGACAGTGGCAGGGCGTTGGAACCCTCCTTGACCGCCCGGGCGACATCGTCCTCCCAGACATAGCCGAAGGGTGTGCGGTCGCGGTTCTGGACGAGCAGCCACGGCGGCTGGTTCTCCCGCAGGAGCTTGTGGGCGGCGCGGGGGCTGCGGTCCGAGCCCAGGATCGCGTACGGAGGCTCCGCGATGGAGCCGGCCGTCAGGACCCGGGTGCGGTCGACGTCGGCCACGAACCGGGAGACGTAGTCGGAGGCCGGGTCGCGCAGGATCTCCTCGGCGGTGCCGACCTGCTCGACGCGACCGTCGCGCATCATGGCGATGCGGTCCCCCAGGCGCATGGCCTCGTTGAGGTCGTGAGTGATGAACAGGATCGTCTTGCCGAGCTTGCCCTGCAGGTCGATGAGCTGGTCCTGCATCTCCCGGCGGATGAGCGGGTCGAGCGCGGAGAAGGCCTCGTCCATGAGCAGGATGTCGGTCTCGGCGGCCAGGGCCCGGGCCAGGCCGACCCGCTGACGCATACCGCCCGAGAGCTCGCCGGGCTTGTAGCCGCCCCACCCCTCCAGGCCCACCAGGGACAGGGCCTCTTCTGCCCGGCGCTCGCGCTCGGAGCGATTCACACCCTGGATCTCCAGGCCGTAGGCGGCGTTCTCCCCCACCGTACGGTGCGGCAGGAGGGCGAAGTTCTGGAAGACCATGGAGACGCGCTCGCGGCGCAGCTCGCGCAGCTTCGACTTCGAGACGTGCGCCAGGTCCTCCCCGTAGAGGGTCATGCTGCCGGCCGTGATGGGCAGCAGGCCGTTGACCATGCGGATGAGGGTGGACTTCCCGGAGCCCGACAGGCCCATGACGACGAAGATCTCGCCCTTGTCGACGTCGAAGGAGGTGTCGATGACGGCGGCGGTCTGCCCTGACTTCCTCAGCTGGTCCCGCGTCCTGCCGGCCTTGAGCTTCTTGACGCCATCGGACGGTCGCCGCCCGAAGACCTTGTAGACATGGTTGGCCTCAATGACTTTCACTGCACTCCTCACGATCTAGCTCCTGGCCTGGCCGCGAGAGTCCGGAAGACGAGTTGTGAGAGCCGCGTCCGGACCAGCGACGACGACAAGCCCGTTTCATGGTCCTGCGCAGTGTTCGAGTGGTCAATTTGAGTAGGCGCAGAATTCCGCGAGTTCAGGGGACTTCAGGCCTTGACACGCCCGTGGGCGTGTCCGATGCCACGTTCGCGGAACAGGGTGGAACCCACCCGGCGCGCACGGTCGGGCATGAACGCCCATAGGCATCGAGAATGCTTGAAATCATCACGAACATCGCAACTCCCCTGCAGCCTCGCACCGCACGCACACAAACGAGACACATAACCAACAACGTCCGTATGTGCAACCGGAGCTCCTCAGGGCCACAGAATGTGGTGATAGTCTCATTTATGTCGCAGCCTGTTCCGCGCCGCAACGGAACAAGCCGGACGCCCACCGAAACCCCCTCCCCGCTCACCTGGAATCACTACGCTGAGGGGCACGCCCGCGGTCCGCAGGACCAACCGGGCACCGATGGAGGAGGAGACTGCCGTGCCGGCTGCAGGATGGATCCCGGCGAACGGACCGGACCTCTGGGGAACCCTCGGGGGCCCGGGCACACACAGCCCCAAGGCTCACGCCGACGTGCGCATCTCGAACATGTCCCTCATCCTGCGCCACCTCCAGATGAGTCCCGCCCTGTCGCGCACACGCCTGGCCCGTGAGACGGGGCTGTCCAAGGCGACGGTCTCCACACTGGTGGCCGAGCTGTGCTCCCGGGGACTGCTCACCGAGGAGGAGCCGGATCTGTCCGGCAACGTCGGCAGACCGAGCACGGGCCTGCGCCCGACCCCCCGCACAGCAGCCGGCATCGGACTGGAGATCAGCGGGGCATCGCTACTCCTGTCCATCACAGACCTGACCGGAGAGGTCATCGCGCGCCGCTGCGAGCTCGTCGACGACTCCGGACACCACCCCGAGACAATGATCGAGCACGTCGCGGCCATGCTGTCCCAGGCCCTGAAGCAGCTGACGCAGCAAGGGACAACAGTGCCGGGGATCGTCCTGGCCCAGCCCGGGATCATCGACTACACCGACAACACCGTGCGCTACTCCTCCACCCTGGAGTGGCACGACGTCGCCGTGGCGGACCGGGTCCGCGACGCAGTCGCCCGCCGCCTGGGCCCGGGAAGGAACGCCCCCACCATCACGCTGGAGAACGACGCCAAGCTCGCCGCACTGGCCACTACGAGCGCTACGCGCGCGACGGGGTGCGCAACCTGCTCTACCTGTCGGGAGGTGAGGGGATCGGCGCCGGCATCATCTCCGACGGCCACCTCCTGCGCGGCTGGCTGGGCCTGACCGGCGAGGTCGGCCACATGCCCGTAGAGCCCGAGGGACTGGCGTGCCGGTGCGGACGGCGCGGCTGCTGGGAGACCCGCTCCGGACTGCAGGCCCTGACCTCGATCTACCCGCCGGGCGACGCGGTGCGCGATGAGACCACCTCCCTGGATGAGCGCATCGAGCTCCTGCGCCGGCGCTTCGACGCCGGGGATGCCGAGCTCACCCGGAGGCTGAAGCTCTCCCAGCGTGCGCTCGCGCGCGCCCTGGCGATCCTCACGGACGTCCTCAACCCCGAGGTGATCGTGCTGTCGGGGTACCTGGCCGCCTTCGCCGACGTGTTCATCTCCCCCACCGCCTCCGCCCTGAGGGATCGACTGTTGGACCAGCGCGCCGCCGTGAGACTGGAGACCTCCCACCTGGGCCAGTGGGCCTCGTCACACGGTGCGGCACTGGTGGCACTGGAGTCCGTGCTCGACAACCCCACCCTGGTCGATCTCAGGCTCACATCCTAGGTACCACCAGGCATATCGACCGCCTCGCCAGTAGCAGACGGGCGCCGCATGCTGTAGTTTGTTCGGAGTTCAGACTATTCAGCCCGAAGGAGTGCTGATGTCTCTCCAGACCCAGCCCGCGGCGCCGCTCCCCTCTCAGGCGGGGGGGACGCCTCACCCTGCCGATCCAGACCGGCATGGATGAGGAGGTCCGCCGTCTCATCGCCCGCCTGGGCGCCGACGCCGTGCGGAACTCCGACGGCACCGAGCTGCCCGGCATCGTCTCGGAGCTGGCCACCAAGGTCTACTCCACCTACTTCGTGGGCCGCGGCGACAACGCCTGGGCCGAGGCCCACCCCGATGAGGCCACCCGGATCTTCCTCATGTCCGACCGGGTCGTCGCCACCGCCGACGGCCCCGTGAGCATCGACCTGATGGCCTCCTGGTTCGCCGACCAGGTCCGCCCCGACACCGGCTGCGAGGTGACGCGCTGGTGGCAGGCCCACGACCGCACCACCGGTCAGGAGCTGCCCGTCTCCGCGTGGAGCATCGAGGCCGACGGGCGCACGGTCACCGTGCACGAGGCCCTCGCCGGGCACGTCTACACCGTCAGCTTCCTGGCGATCCAGACCTGGGATCCCACCCAGATGTACAACTACCTCACCAACGGCTGGGACGAGGGATCCCCACACGCGTCAAGGACAAGCCCTTCGACGTGCGCCACGAGGCCACGTGGTCCCACGTGCGCGCCCACCTGAGCGCCTGGCTCGCGGAGCACCCCGAGGTGGACGTGGTCCGCTTCACCACGTTCTTCTACCACTTCACCCTCGTCTACGGCGCCGACGCCACCGAGCGCTTCGTCGACTGGTTCGGCTACTCCGCCTCGGTGAGCGTCCCCGCCCTGGAGGCCTTCGAGGAGGAGTACGGCTACCGCCTGACCGTGGAGGACTTCGTCGACGCCGGCTACTACAACTCCCCCTTCCGGGTCCCCACCCGCGCCTTCCGCGACTGGATCGACTTCCAGCAGCGCTTCGTGTGCTCCCGGGTGCGCGAGCTGACTGACGCCGTCCACGCCCAGGGCAAGGAGGCGATGATGTTCCTGGGCGACAACTGGATCGGCACCGAGCCCTACGGCGAGCACTTCGCCACCACCGGCCTGGACGCCGTCGTCGGCTCGGTCGGATCGGGGGCGACCTGCCGGATGATCGCCGATATCCCGCACGTGCGCTACACCGAGGGCCGGTTCCTGCCGTACTTCTTCCCCGATGTCTTCCACCCGGGGGGCGATCCCGTCTCCGAGGCGAACCGCAGCTGGCTGGAGGCCCGGCGCGCCATCGTGCGCTCCCCCCTGGACCGGATCGGCTACGGCGGCTACCTGTCCCTGGCCGTGGAGCACCCCGATTTCATCGACCGCGTCGAACAGATCGTCGCGGAGTTCCGCACCATCCACGAGCGCTCCGCGGGGCTGCGTCCGCTGACCCCCGGCTTCAAGGTCGCGGTCGTCAACTCCTGGGGCCGTCTGCGCTCCTGGATGACGCATATGGTCGCGCACGCCCTGTGGTACCGCCAGACCTACACCTACCTGGGGGTCCTCGAGGCGCTGTCGGGACTGCCGGTGGACGTGGAGTTCCTGTCCTTCGACGACGTGCGCGCCGGCCTGGCCCCGGACGTCAAGGTTCTTATCTGCGCCGGTGCCGAGGGGACCGCCTTCTCCGGGGGCGAGCAGTGGGCGGATGCGGAGCTGGTGGCCCAGGTCAGCTCCTTCGTGGCCGCCGGCGGCGGCCTCATCGGGGTGGGGGCTCCCAGCGCTCACCCCGCCCACGGGGTCACCTTCCAGCTCGCCGACGTCCTGGGCGTGGACCGGGAGATCGGCTGGGGCCTGAGCACGCGCCGTCGTCCACCCGAGGTGGAGGAGCACTTCATCACCCGGGACCTGACCGGCGGTCTCGACGACGGCGAGGGCACCCCCGACATCGTCGTCACCAGTCCCGCTACCCGGGTGCTCGACGCCGCAGACGGTCAGGTCCGCCTCGCGGTCCACGAGCTGGGGAGGGGCCGGGCGGTGTACGCCACGGGACTGCCCTACAGCGCCCAGAACTCCCGGCTGCTGCACCGGGCCATCTTCTGGGCCGCGGGGCGCCAGGAGGAGTTCTCTGCCTGGGCGGCCCTCGACCCCAGGGTGGAGGTGGCCGCCTACCCCGATGGCCGCACCACCCTCGTCATCAACAACTCCCTGGAGCCCGTCACCACGACGGTGCCGACGCCCCAGGGCCCCCGGACGGTCCGTCTGGAGGAAGGAGGGCACCAGTGGCTCACCGCTGCTTCGCAGTGAGCACCCCCGTTCCATATCCACGCTCCACTCACGGGCGCGCGCCCACAACACCAACAGCGCCGACAGCTCCCTGTCACCGCCCCGCCGCGCCCCCGCTCCTTCCGGCAGACGCCGGGCCTTTTCAATGACGAAGAAGGAAACTCCCATGAAGAAACACGCACTGGCCGCCTCGCTGCTCGCCTTCGCGATGCTCGCCGCCGGCTGCTCGGCCACGACCGGCGCCTCCGGATCGGCCTCCTCCGGCGGCGTCATCCGCTACCTGCACCGCCTGCCCGACGGCGAGGGGATGACGAAGGTCAACGACATCGTGGCCCGCTGGAACGCCGCGCACCCCGACATGAAGGTCGAGGCCACCAAGTTCGACGGCAAGGCCGCGGACATGAACGTCAAGCTGGAGAACGACGTCAAGGCCGGAACCGGCCCCTGCCTGGCCCAGGTCGGCTACGCCGAGATCCCCAAGCTCTACACCTCCGGCCTGCTCACTGACGTCTCCGCCCAGGCCGAGAAGTACAAGGAGCACTTCTCCGAGGGGTCGATGTCGCTGATGACCGTGGGCAAGACCGTTGTCGGCCTGCCGCAGGACTCCGGCCCGCTGGTCTACTTCTACAACAAGGCAGCCTTCGACCAGCTCGGGCTGAAGGTGCCCACGACGAGCGCCGAGCTGGCCGAGGTCGCCAAGAAGGCGGCCGAGCAGGGCAAGTACGCCCTGGCCTTCGAGCCCGACGAGGCCCCAACACCCTGGCGGGCCAGGCGGCCGCGGCCAATGCCCAGTGGTTCAGCGCCGAGAACGACAAGTGGAAGGTCAACGTCTCCAGCCCCGAGACCGCCAAGGTCTCCTCCTTCTGGCAGGGGGTCCTGGACTCCAAGACGGCCCTCGTGGCCAACCGCTGGGACGACTCCTTCGGCAAGGCGCTGGTCGACCAGCAGCTCATCGGCACCATCGGAGCCGCCTGGGAGGGCGCGCTCCTGGCCGACACCATGAAGGACTCCCCCAATGCCGGGTCCTGGGCGGTCGCCCAGCTGCCCGCCTTCGGTGACAAGGCCATGTCCGGTCCCGACGGCGGCTCGGGCGTGGCCGTCCTCAAGGGCTGCTCCAACCCCGAGGGGGCCATGGCCTTCAACGACTGGTTCAACACCCAGGTCGACGACCTGGCCACCCAGGGACTGGTCCTGACCGCGAAGGCCCCGGTGAAGACCCCGCAGACCATCTCCACCTTCTTCGGAGGCCAGGACGTCTACGCCGAGTTCACCAAGGCCAACGCGGCCGTGAACTCCAAGTTCGGCTTCATGCCGACCTGGCCCTCCCTGGCCGACCCCATGACCAAGGCCGCCGAGGCGGCCGGGAAGGGGGACCGGCAAGGTCGATGAGATCTTCCAGGCGGCCCAGAAGACCTCGGTCAGCTCCCTGAAGGACGCCAACCTGCCCGTCGCCGAGTAGGCGATCGAGCACAGCCCACCGGCAGACACAGGCAGCCACCGGCACCACGATCGAAGTGAGAGCATCATGAGCACGACGACAACGACCACGGGCGCATCCGCCATCCGCACCACCTCGCTGCGAAAGCGCAGGGAGGCCCGGGCGGGCATCGGGTTCGTGGCCCCGTTCCCTGGCCATGTTCGCCGTCGTCTCCTCATTCCGATCGTGGTGTCGGTCTACCGGTCCTTCTTCCGCGACGTCGCCTCCGGCTCGGACCTCTACGGCGGCGGGGAGAAGGTGAGCACCTTCGTGGGCCTGGACAACTACGTCCAGGCGGCGGGACAGCCCGCCTTCTGGAAGGGACTGGGGCGGGTCCTGCTGTTCGGCGTGGTCCAGGTCCCGGTCATGATCCTGGCAGCCCTCGCCCTGGCCCTGGTGCTCGACTCCCTCCTGGTCAAGCGGGTGACGGTCTTCCGCCTGGGCTTCTTCCTGCCCCTACGCAATCCCCGGGATCGTGGCCGCCATCATGTGGCTCTACATGTACAACCCCAGCTTCTCCCCCATCAATGAGCTGCTGGGACTGGTGGGCCTCAAGCTGGACTTCTTCGGCCGCAGCATCATCCTGTGGTCGATGGCCAACATCACGACGTGGACCTTCACCGGGTACAACATGCTCATCTTCCTGGCGGCGCTGCAGTCCGTGCCCCGCGAGCTCTACGAGGCCGCCCGCATCGACGGGGCCACCGGGTGGCAGATCGTCCGGCGCATCAAGATCCCCATGGTCCGTTCGGCCTCACTGCTGGCGGTCCTGCTCTCCATCATCGGGACGGTGCAGCTGTTCAACGAGCCCACTGTTCTCTACAGCCAGAACCAGTGGATGGGGCTGGACTACACGCCGATGATGATGGCCTACAACTCGATGACCGGTGCGCTCTCGCCGTCCGGCTCGGGACCGGCCTCGGCGATCTCCGTCCTCATCGCCCTGGTGGCCGGCGTCCTGGCCGCCCTCTACGCACTCGTGCAGAACAGGATCGACAAGTGAAGCCCACCGACACTCCTCGCTCGCTGCGCCCGTCGGTGCCCGCACGGGCCGTGACCATCGCGGTCCTGGTCATCGTCCTGGCCTACATGCTCGGCCCGGTCTACTGGCTCATCGTCTCCTCCACCAAGTCCAACTCCGACCTGCTGACCACCTCCGGGTGGTGGTTCTCCGGACGCAACAGCTTCTCCACCAACTCACAGCGCGCTCAGCGAGCTGGACCCAGGGGCTCTTCTGGCGCTGGATCCTCAACTCCCTGCTCTACTCGACCGTCGCCGGGGTGCTGGGCACGCTCCTGTCGGTGGCCGCCGGCTACGGCCTGGCGAAGTTCGAGTTCGCGGGCCGGGGCGCCGTCCAGGTCGTCATCCTCTCCGGCCTGCTCATGCCCATCGCACTGCTGACCATCCCGCTGTACCTGGTCCTCGACGCCGTGCACCTGACCAACACCGTCTGGTCGATCATCCTGCCGTGCTCGGTCAGCCCCTTCGGGGTCTTCCTGGGCCGCGTCTACGCCGACTCCTCGGTGCCCAACGAGATCATCGACTCCGCCCGCATCGACGGGGCCAGCGAGATCCGTATCTTCTTCACCATCGTGCTGCGGCTGCTCGCACCGGCGATGGTGACCATCTTCCTGTTCATCTTCGTGGCCACCTGGAACAACTTCTTCCTGCCGCTGATGACTATCAACTCCCGCCGAGCTCAAGCCCGTCACCCTGGGGCTCTACGGCATGTCGACCTACTTCAATCCCCAGTACGGGGCGCTCCTCCAGGGCGCTCTCCTGGGTGTCATCCCCCTGATCGTGCTGTTCCTGGGCCTGCAGCGCTTCTGGCAGTCCGGTCTGGCGGCCGGCGCTGTCAAGGGCTGAGCCCCTCCCCAGCACCCTCCCTCACCACCCCTATCCACCTCGCCGCCCCGTCCCGGGCAACGGCGCCTCCGCAGAGGAACCCCCCATGATCCACTTCGGCACCGGCGGCTGGAGAGCCGTGATCGGCGATGAGTTCACCCGCGCCAATGTCAGGCTCCTGACCCAGGGGCTGGCCAACCGCATCCTGAAGGAGGGCACGGCCGAGCAGGGTGTCGTCATCGGCTACGACCGCCGTTTCCTGTCCGATACCGCCGCCTGGTGGGCCATTGAGGTGCTCGTCGGTAACGGCATCCGGGTCACCCTCATCGACCGTCCCTCCCCGACCCCCCACCACCATGTGGACGGTGCCGCCGCCTGGGGGCCGCGTACGGGATGGCCGTGACCGCCTCCCACAACCCGGCCCTGTACAACGGCATCAAGATCTTCCTTCCCGGTGGCCGCGACGCCGACCAGGCGGTCACCGACGAGCTCACCGCCTCCCTGCAGGGCCTGACGGATGCGGACGTGCGCAGCGTCGAGGCCCATGAGGCCCGCTCCAGCGAGCTGGTCACCATCCAGCGCTCCATCAACTGGTACCTGGACGCCATCATCGACAAGCTCGACACCGAGACCATCCGCCACGCCCACATGCACATCGTGCTGGACCCGATGTTCGGGGTCTCCGAGACCAGCCTGCAGACGATCCTGCTGACCGCCCGCTGCCAGGTGGACGTCATCCACGACCGCCACGACCCCCTGTTCGGGGGCCGCATGCCCTCACCCACCGAGGGGACCGTCACCACCCTGCGCAACGCCGTCGTCGAGTCCGGCGCGGACCTGGGCATCGCCACCGACGGGGACGCGGACCGCCTGGGCATCATCGATGACACCGGCGCCTACCTCACCCCCAACCAGGTCCTGGTCCTGCTCTACGACTACCTGCTGACCCGCAAGGGGTGGAGCGGTCCGGCTGTGCGCAACATGTCCACCACTCACCTGCTGGACCGGGTCGCGGCCGCCCACGGGCAGGTCTGCTACGAGGTGCCCGTCGGCTTCAAGTGGATCAGCGCCAAGATGGCCGAGACCGGGGCCGTCATCGGGGGCGAGTCCTCCGGGGGCCTGACCGTGCGCGGTCACATCCCCGGCAAGGACGGGGTCTACGCCGGCTCGCTACTGGTGGAGGCGGTGGCGGCCTCGGGTAAGCGGCTCTCCGAGCTCTACGCCGACATCGTGGCCCGGTACGGTGAGCTCGTCATGGTGGAGAACGCCTACGGCTTCACCTCCGAGCGGCGCACCGAGCTTGAGGAGCGCATCTTCGGAGCTCACGACCTGCCCGACTTCACCCACGACATCGAGCGCGTCTCGTGGGAGGACGGCTGCAAGGTCTACTTCGCCTGCGGCGGCTGGGTGACGATCCGCTTCTCGGGTACCGAGCCGCTCCTGCGGGTCTTCGCCGAGATGCCCACCGGTGACGAGGCCCGGGCCACCGCGGCCACCGTCGCGAGCCACTACGGCCTGGATGCCTGAGACGGGCAGGAGGAAGGAACCCATGACAGACACGATCACTGAGACGGTGGGCGGCGCGGCGGAGCGCACCCGTGTCGCCGTCGTCCTGGCCAGGGGCCTGGGCACACGCATGCGGGCGAGCAGCCCGGCCGGCTCCGGCCTGACCTCCCAGCAGGCCACGGCCGCGGCCAGCGGCTACAAGGGCCCCTCATGCCCATCGGCGAGCACCGGCTCATCGACTACAGCCTCTCGGCCCTGGTCGACGCCGGGATCGAGCGGGCCGTCCTGGTCGTAGGGCCCGAGCACGAGGACTTCCGCCGCCACATCGACTCCCTGGAGCTCACCCGACTCACGATCGACCTGGCCGTCCAGGTCAACCCCTTGGGGACGGCCGACGCCGTCCTGTCCGCCGAGGCGGCCGTGGGCGAGGCCCTTCCTCATGGTCAACGGGGACAACTACTACCCCCGTCAGGTGCTGCGCGACCTGGCCCGCCACCGGGGCAACGCCCTGGCCGGCTTCGACCGTGCCGCCCTGGTGGCCGAGTCCAACATCCCCGCCGAGCGGATCGCCGCCTTCGCCCTCGTACGCGCCCGTAACGGGGCGCTGGAGGAGATCGTGGAGAAGCCCTCAGCGGAGGTGGTCCGGGCCGCCGGGCCCCACGCCCCGGTGTCAATGAACGCCTTCCGGTTCACCCCGGAGATCTTCGCCGCCTGCCGCCGCATCACCCCCTCGCCGCGCGGCGAGCTGGAGATCGTCGACGCCGTGCGCGCCCTGCCCGGTCCGGTCTCGGTCCTCCCTGTGACCGGTGGGGTCCTGGACCTGTCGCGGCGTGAGGACATCGCCGAAGTCGAGGCCCGCCTGTCCGAAACGGCGGTGTCGCTGTGAGTCAGGAGACGCACGGGGCGTTGAGTGAGGCGCCCGAGGAGACCGCCTGGCGGGTGCCCGGGCGCGTCGAGGTGCTGGGCAAGCACACCGACCACGCCGGCGGCTCGGTCCTGGTCGGCGCCGTCGACCGGGCGATCACGGCTCGGGCGCGTCGCGTGGCGGGGCCGCCGGGGTCCCTGACCGCCACCACGGACTGCGGCGATCCGGTGACCCTGCGCGCCGGGGTGGACCCGGGTCTGGAGCCGGGCCACTGGGGCCGCTATCTTCAGACGGTGCTGGACCGCCTCACCCTCAACTTCGGGGCGGGCACCGCGGCCCACCTGTCCCTCTCCCTCGGACCTGCCGCCGGCCTCCCGGATGAGCTCGTCCTCCGCACTGGTGTGCGCCACGGCCCTGGCCCTGGCCTCCCTCAACGGCTGGGACGAGGATCCCCGGTGGGTCGAGTCGATGCCCGACCGGCTGTCCCTGGCCGGCTACCTCGCCGCCGTGGAGGGAGGACGGGCGTGGCGGGACCTGCCGGGGACCAGCGGGGTGGGCACCCGTGGCGGGAGCGAGGACCACACCGGCATGCTGTGCGGCGCCCAGGACCGGCTGCTCCTGGCCGGATTCGACCCGATGCGCATCGATCAGACCATCTCCTTCCCCACCCAGTGGGCGCTCGTCGTCGGCGTGAGCGGGGTGCTGGCCCACAAGACCGGCGCGGCCCTGGAGGACTACAACCGCGGGCCGACTACCGTCCAGGCGGTGTTGGCCAGGTGGAATAAGACCACCGGACGCACTGACGCCTCCCTGGCCGGCGCGGTCAGGCACCTGATCGGGGAGGCCACCGGAGAGCAGGCGGCCGGCGACCCGGCCCTGAAGGAGCTGCTGGGGCTGTGCGAGCCCGGCTACGAGAGGCAGCGCATCGAGCAGTTCCTCATCGAGTCCCTCGTCCTGGTTCCCGCCGGCGCCCGGATGATCGCTGCGGCCGACCCGGGTGTGGGTGAGGTCCTCCGGCGCTCCCAGGAGCTGGCCGACCGCGGCCTGGGCAACCAGGTGCCGCAGACCCGGCTCATGGTGTCGCTGGCCCGCCAGGCAGGCGCCATTGGCGCCTCCTCCTTCGGCGCCGGCTGGGGCGGGTCGGTGTACGCCCTGGTGCGGGCCGACGAGGCCGAGGCCTTCGCCGCGCAGTGGCTCGGGGCCTACCGGGACCGCGAGCCGAGCGCCGAGCAGTCCGCGGTGATCGTCACCAGGCCGGGGCCGGGGGCCTGCCGGCTGCTCTGAGCGCCCTGACCGGCCGGGTTCACACCGCGTCGCGGGTGACGGGGCAGGTCATGCAGTGCGAGCCGCCGCGGCCGCGCACGAGCTCGACGCCGGGGGTCTCGACGACCTCGATGCCGGCCTTGCGCAGGGGCGTCGTTGGCGCGCTGGTTGTGGGCGTAGCCGATGACGCGCCCGGGGCCAGGGCCACGACGTTGCAGGAGTCCCGGGCGAGCTCGCGCAGGGCCTCGGCCTCGTCGGAGGCGCCGGGGCTGATGACGCGGAAGGAGTCGATGCCGGCGGCGCGGGCGAGGACCGCATCCATCTCAGAGCCGTCGTGGACCGTCACCTGGAGGGAGCGTCCGGCCGCTGCGGGCTCGATCTCCACGGTGGTGACCTCGGTGAATCCGGGGAAGCGCAGGTAGGTGTCGGGGCTGACCATCGTCATGAGGGTGTCCAGGTGCATGACGGCCTCGAGCTGGGTGTAGAAGGCGGCGTCGGGCATGTGGACGCCGATGACCCGGTCGGCCACGCCGGAGGCGAAGAGCTGGGAGGCCAGGCGCTCCACGCCGGCGGCGGTGGAGCGGTGGGTCAGACCCATGACGAGGGTCCGGTTGCCCAGGATCTGGAAGTCGCCGCCCTCGATGGTCGAGGCGGCCGAGACCCGCCCCACCTCGCGCCACAGGCGGGCCTCCGGGTCATCGGAGCCGGCGAGCTCGGCCAGGCGCGGGCCGAAGGCCGGGTGGTGGCGGTAGACGGCCTCGTAGCCGATGGCCTCACGACGGCGCGGCTCCAGGGCCATGGAGTTGACCGAGACCCCGCCGTAGAGCCAGGCCGACGCGTCGCGGGTGAAGAGCAGGTTGGGCAGGGGGGTGACGACGAACGGCCCCTCCAGGGTGGACAGGTAGGTGGAGGAGAACAGGTCGCGTCCGTCGGAGGAGCTGAGGCGCTCGCGCAGCTCGGTGCGGGTGATGCCGCTCAGGAGCACCTCGGCGAGGTCGGCGTCGGGCAGGGACTGGAAGTAGTCAATGAGCAGCTCGGAGGCGGAGACGCCGACGACGTCGGGGCCGACGGCCTCGTCCAGGACCAGCCGGCGGGCCTCGGGGACGGTCAGGACCTCGGTGAACAGCTCGCGGAAGTCGTGGACGATGACTCCCTCGGAGCGCAGGATCGCCGTGAAGGCGTCGTGCTCGGCCTGGGCCCGGGGGATGTTGAGGGCGTCGTCGAAGAGCAGGGAGTCGGCGTTGATGGGGGTCAGGCGGGCGATCTCCCCGCCAGGACGATGGACGATCACCTCGCGCAGGGCACCGGTCTCGGAGTCGATTCGCCCTCCGCCCTCGGCCACGGGAACGAAGGGACGGCTGGCAGTCGCACCGGTCTGTGTCATGGGCCCAGAGTAGTCGGAGGTCAGGGGCGTCTCAGCCCGATCGCGATGAATGGTCCGCACCACCGCCGTCGCCCATCATCAGCTGGTTTTGTTGAGTGAAGAATCAACCGGGACGGCGAAGAACGCAGTTGGCACAAACCACAGGAATGGTAAGATAAATTGTTCATAACACCCCCTGAGACAGGAGTTCACTCCATGAAATCTGTTGTCCGCATCTCCTTTGTCGCCCTCCCTCCTGGCGGGCTTCGCTGCGCCGGCCAGCGCCGCGCCGGCCACCGCCCCGCCCGCCACGACGACTCAGCAAGCACCTTCGGGCGCCCCATTCACGACTGGTGCATGTTCCCCTCCATCTGGTGCGACCGAAAGAACAACCGCTGGTTCGACTGACAAGCACCACCCCCGCCACCCCTAAGTCCACAACCTTAGGGGTGGCGACATCTTTCCTCCACCAAACACCCAAGGCAAGAACACATACCGACCACGGTTTCAGCACCCACCTCTAGGACTATGCAGAACGGCAATCTTCTCTCACGGCTCTGGATGCAACACCGGAGTATTTTGCCACGCCTGAGGAGAGTCGCCCTCATTTCAGCAATCGCCCCCGTCATCCTTCTGGATGCTTACACATACCTCACCCTCAAATCTGACAGAAATTTATCCATCCTCGGTGAAACATCTCAAATACTTGCATTCCTTCCGTATGTCTTCATGAAGAATAGGCGAGTCGGGGTAGCCACATTCTCCACCGTACTCTTAGTTACATTCTCCATACCTGGATCACATATAGTGTGGGCATGGATCCTTGTGTATGCGATAGCCATAGACCTTCTGGCGGACAGAAAATCTAAACTCACCCTCATTCAATTCTTTATATTTATCCTGGCGCAACTCATATCGGGGATCCCAATCCTTCCTGCAGCATTCTGGACGTTCCTTTGGGGGATCTTTTGCGCCTCGTTCGGGCTCCTGATCCGCAACACCAAAGACCGCCTGGAGGAGATGCAGCGGGAGGCGGAGCGTTCCAAGGAGATCGCCGCCGAGCTCATTCAGCAGCTGCGCCGCGACATCGCCGACAGCCTCCATGACGACCTGGCCGCCGACCTCACCCGCATGCTCATCATCTCCCGCTCCATCAGGCTCCCCCACGGCGATGACCGTGACCGCATCCTCGATCTGCAGGACCGGACCCAGCAGGCCCTCGCCCACCTGCGCCTGCTCATCCACAACCTGGCCGTCTCCCAGGGGCCACCCAAGGAGGAGCCCACTCTTCAGGAGATCGTCGACTCCAGCGTCTCCACGCTCGCGCAGCGCGAGATCGTTCTGGACGCCGACCTCGATGGCATCGAGAGGATTCCGACGCTGCATCGCTCCGAGCTCGGCCGACTCCTGGTCGCCTTCATTCGCGAGAACACCCTCAACGCCCTCAAGTACAACTTCCCCCACGATCTTGTCTCCCTCGTCGTGGAGCAGGAGCAGGACACCCTCTTCATCAGCTTCAGCTCGCCCTGGCACGATCAGAAGGTGCCTCGAGGAGATGCACGGGGGGTACGGATTATGGGCCCTCCAGGACCGGTTCGAGAATGCCGGGGGTTCCTTGAGCTCAAACCGGATCGGAACCTCCTGGACCGTTCTCGCCAGTCTTCCCTGGAACGAGATCACCACACCAACCACTACTGCGAGATCCCTCATGTCGCCACCGGATGGAGCCGCTTATGCCTAGCCACACCCTGCGTTCCCTGCGAGTCCTCATCGTCGATGACGACCCGCTCATTCGCACCACCTTCGCCGAACAGCTCGACTCGCAGCGGGCCATTACCGTCGTCGCCGCCGCCTCCGGCGGACGCCAGGCCATCAGCCTGCTCATGACCGGGCAGCAGCCCATTGACGTCGTCCTTCTGGACAGCGACATGCCGGATATGGATGGCGCTCAGACCGCGAGAGCGATCTATGAGCGCTTCCCCCGGATGCCCATTGTCATGTTCACCGTCTTCAGTCGTGACGAGATGCTCGCCGAGGCCCTGGCCGAGGGCGTCAACGGCTTCATCACCAAGGACGAGAGCACCGAGAACGTCGCTGCGGCGCTGCTGCGTGCCAGCCGCGGCGAGCCCGTCATGTCCTCACGCCCCACGAAGATGTCTCGTCAGCGCCTACCAGTCCGAGCAGAAACGCGCCACTGCGGAGGCCCGCATCCAGGAGCTGGTCAACGAGCTGCCACCCCGTCTGCGCGATATCTACACCTGTCTCCTGGAGGGGCTGACCAACCGGCGCATCGCCCGCAAGCTCGGCATCTCTGAGAACACCGTGCGCATCTACGTCTCCGAGGTCCTCCACCGCCTCGGCCACACCTCGCGCACCGAGCTCATCGCCGCGGCCCTGGGGAACTAGGGGCGACGGCGACTGCTTCCGGCACCCTGGGGCGGGACGAGCCTCGCCGGCCCTACGCTGAGGCCATGAACGCCACCACTACCCACCCGCTACCGCGCCGAGTCTCAGAGATCTTCTCCCCCGACCGCTGGCGGAGGTGTCCGTTTTCCCCACGCCGAGGCCGGCACGGAGCCCTCCCAGCAGCAGGCGCAGGCCCCTCACGGACATCACCCACCACAGGGGCTGCGTCCGGGACGAGGACGGCAGCTGGCTCCGGGATTTGCCCGTGGTCCGGTGGCCTTCAACCGGCCCGAGGTCCGCAACGCCTTCCGCCCCCGCACCGTCGATGAGCTCTACCGGGTCCTGACCACGCGCGCATGAGCGGGCGACGTCGGCGCCGTCATCCTCACCGGCAACGGCCCCTCGCCGCGCGACGGCGGCTGGGCCTTCTCCTCCGGCGGCGACCAGCGCATCCGCGGCCGGGACGGCTACCGCTACGAGCGGGAGGCCCTCACCACAGTCCCCAACGGCCGCCGGCGAGCCTGGAGGATCGCGCCCTACAGCCACGAGGCCGACGTCGCAGCCGCCCAGGCCCGCCTCGACACCGCACGGGCCGGCTGGCTCCACATCCTGGAGGTTCAGCGCCCTCATCCGCACCATGCCCAGGCCGTCATCGTCGCCGTCCCTGGCTGGGCTCGCCGGCGGCGGTCACAGCCTCAACGTCGTGTGCGACCCGTCGCTGGCCTCGATCGAGCACGCGCGCTTCAAACAGACCGACGCCGATGTCGGCAGCCTCGACGCCGGCTACGGCTCCGCGCTCCTGGCCCGGCAGGTCGGGGACAAGCGGGCCCGCGAGATCTTCTTCCTGGCCCGCACCTACGACGCCGTCACCGCCGAGCGCTGGGGCGTCGTCAATGAGGCGGTCCCCCACGCTGAGCTCGAGGAACGGGCCCTGGAGTACGCGGCCACCGTGGCGGGCAAGTCCCCGCAGGCCATCCGCATGCTCAAGCTCGCCTTCAACCTGGCCGACGACGGCCTGGCCGGCCAGCAGGTCTTCGCCGGTGAGGCCACTCGTCTGGCCTATATGACCGACGAGGCCGTGGAGGGGCGCGATGCATTCCTCCAGCGCCGTACTCCCGACTGGTCGCCCTTCCCGTACTACTTCTGACCCGAAGCCGCCGCCACGACCACATATGAGGGATCAGGCGCGATATATCGAGAGTATTCAGAATTGTGGTGAGAATTGTGGCGAGTATCGAAATGAAGAAAACGATCTCAATGGGGATCGCACCTTTGAGATTCTCCGCTGATTCCCCGCCGGAGTCGGAAGAAGTGCAGCATTGTTGTCCGCTCATCGCGGCGATGACCGACCTCGTCGCCGACCACATCCGCCCACCCTCAGGAAACCGCGGAATGACGGGGAATCACCCGAGAGGTACTGACGTCCGTCAGCATTGGGCTCAGTGTCTCGAGAGTGACTTTACTGTTATATACATCACGATTCAGGTGGCTCAGGGTCGCCCCGGCGCACCGCGCCCCACCCCGGTCCACCGCCAGGCGGAGTCTCCGGTGGGAGCGGCCGAGGACGCGGGCTCGGCGAGCCGGTGGCGGCGCCGGACCGGCCGGCGTCCTCACTCACCTCGCAGGGTGACCAGGGCGGCGTCGTCGGCTGGGCCGACCCTCCGGCCGGCTCCATGGTGATGACGATCTGCTGGCCGGGCTTGGGCATGACGTCCAGGAAGGAGAAGCCGGCTCCGTCCCGGGGGTCGTAGACGCCCAGTGAGGTGGTCGTCTCCCCCTCCTTGAGCCAGACCTGGAGGCTGCGCCCACTGGCGGACTCTTCATAGCGGCCGGGAGGGTCAGCGGTCATGCTCATGTCCCGGGACCAGGTGAGGGTCGCGACGTGCCCGTCGGGCATCGTGTCGGTGACCCGCTGGACGTCCTGGGCCTGGTTGAGGTGGGCGTAGTGCTGGGTCGACGCCATAGAGCTCGCCATGGAGTCCATGGCCTCATCGACCGCGCCCCGCACGCTCCAGCGCCCCACACCGATGCCGACACCGACCAGGACCACGGCCGCGGCCGCCCGCAGCAGGCCGGTGCGCCAGGCCGCGCGGCGCCGGCGGTGCGCATCGAGACCGAGGACCTCAGAGCCCACCGAGTCGCCATCACCGTCGCTGTCACTGTTGCTGTTACTGCCACTGTTGCTGCCGCCGACAGCGTCGCGGTCGCCGGCTTCCTCCTCCGCGGTGTGGTCGGCCTGGTCTGCGCGTTCGGTCTGAGGCTCGCGCGCAATGGTCTCCAGGAGGGAGGAGCGGATCGCGGCCGGCGGGTCCACGGGCTGCAGCGAGGCGCGTCCCAGCAGGGCGGCCGTCTCCGAGTCGAGCTCGTCGTCGAAGAGCTCGACCACGTCACGCTCCTGCGTGCCGTCGAGCCCCTCGACGCCCTGCGCATCGGCCTCGCCGTTGATGGCGTCCTCGTGAGTCTTATCGCGGTCGCCTCGCGACTGCACCCCCAGCCTCGTCGTAACCGTGCCATTCCGTCCCTGATGCGGGTTTTTGACCGTCTCAGCGGTGTGTTCGTGCGGCGGGCGATCTCACGGTGGTCAGGCCCGTGAAGTAGGCGAGCTCAATGGTGGAGCGGTAGGGCTCCCCACCGCCCTCGAGCGCCCGGTGCACCTGCTCGCCCACGAGTCTGTCTCGACCCGCTGACCGTCATGAAATCGACGTCGGGCATGTGAGTCATGCTCAGCGGCTCCCGTCCCGGGAGGACTCGGGAGATCGGACCCGGTCGATGGCCCGGCGCCCGGCCATGGTCACCAGCCAGGCCCGGACGCTGCCTCGCGTCGGGAGTAGACGGCTGTGCGCCACACCTCGAGGAAGACCTCTGAGGACCTCCTCGCTCTGGGCGCGATCGACGACGATCTGGAGGATCAGCGCGAACAGCCGGGAGGACCAGGCGTCGTAGAGGCGGGCGAAGGCGTCGGCGTCGCCGTCGGCCACCTGCGCGATCCACCCCTCAGATCTGGCGGAACTGCTGTTTGTCACAGGGAATGGTAGGCGAGCGCACGGCGGAGGCGGTGCGCGTCCCGTTCCGCGCTCCAGCGTGGCCAGGCTCATCGCACCGTCTCCCTGGGTCATCCCCTGCACTCACCGCCGGGTCACCCGAAAGTGAAGGAGAGAGCTGCAGCCCGGGCGAGGCCTCCAGCTCGAGCCTCACCTGAGCCCACCTCCTCGGTGTGACCAGCTCCATGCCATTGGGAACGCCGGAGACATGGGTGGTGTGCGTCTTCCCGTTGACTCGTCCAGCCAGGTCCCCTCGCCGGAGACAACAAGGTTGACCTGCTTGCCGCGGTAGGACAGGCGCAGGCGGCCCCTTGCCCTCGACCGGGGCGATGGACTGCGGCTCCACTGTCCCACGTGCCGTCCAGGGCGAAGGTGTCGGCCTGGAGGCTGGAGGAAGGAGAAGGCGTGCTGCCCTTCTGAGGGTTCCCTGGAAGCTGAGGGCTCGGTCCGAGCCTCAGGTAGGTCTCGGGGTGCGGGGCTGCTCAGTGCCGGCGTCGTCCTTCGCCCTCGAGAAAGACGGGGCGGGAGGGTCACCCTTCGCTGGTCTGCATGAGCAGCCTCGCGGACGAGCTTCTCCGTAGGCAGCCTCACCGCCTCCGACATGGGTCTGGCAGGACGCTTTGCCCCTGGGCGTCGGCCAGTAGTGGGCGGGCCAGTAGTGGTGCTGTCAGCTGGTCCAGGTGGTCAGGTTGGAGTCGACGGCCACGGGTAGGTGATGCCGAGGTGCTTGACGCCGCCACGCACGTTGTCCACTTCCTCTCGAAGGCGTACCCGGGAGTGGACGCCGATCACCCGCAGGCCGGAGGCGGTATAGGTCCGTAGAGCTCGATGCCGGGGACCGAGCGCTGGCAGTTGATGCACGAGTAGGCGAAGAGTCGACCAGGGTGACCTTTGCCGGCGCCCGCTGTACAGAGGGCTGGTCGTCGGGCGTGCTGATCCAGGGCCACTGCGCTGTCGATGCAGGGAGGGGGCCGCAGTCGCCGAGAGTGGCGGCTCCGGGGCGGCAGGGCCGGAGGAGGAGTCGCCGTGGAGAAGGTCGTCGGTGCGGGCCTGAAGGGAGGCGGTGTAGTCGGGCAGCGGCGCTGGAGAGCGGCCGGGGCGTCCAGGACCAGCCACGCTGCCCGGAGCATGACGACGCCGGCGGTGACGCGGATGGCGCTGGCGGGTGCGGAAGGCCTGAATCCTCTCCGTGATACCGCGTCCGGCCAGGGCGAAGGCCAGCAGCGGGATCGCTGTGCCGACGGCGAAGCGACACGGCCAGGGCGACGGTACGGCGCCAATCCTCCTGGTGGCTCCTCGGCGACGGCAACGGCTGCCAGACCGCTCGCGCAGGGCACGCACGCAGCGCCCAGGACCAGGGCCCAGAAGTGAAGCTGCTGGAGGGGTCTTCGAGCCGCCGAAGCGCTGGAAAGCGCGCGAAGGGCGCTCGAGGATCTCCCATGACCTTCGGGACCACTCATGCCCAGGCCGATCAGGGCGAGCATGACGATGCTGACCCAGCGGATCGAGGTCCTGCGGCAGGTGGAGCAAGCTCAGCACGGTCGATCCGAGGAGCGTGAAGACCGTGAAACTGACCACAAGCGCCGGTTACCACGAGGTAGGGTGGAAGCGGGAGTGCGACGCCGTCGGCCCCTTGTCATCGCCGCCATCGCCGCGTGCGCCCTGTGCTCCTGCGGAGAGGAGGATGACGGGGAGCACGGGAAGAACGCACGGGAGATACCCGTGATGAGCCTCCCAGCAGCCCTCGATGACCACCAGACTCGAGACGGTTGTCACGATACTTCACCCTTTCGGTCAGTTTCTTGTTGTCATAGTCTCGAAAGAGGTTCGGAGCCATCGGCAACGGGGATTGCCGAACAACCGCATAGCCGCTCTATGACGATCATCACTCATGACGGGCGTCGTCGGGTTCTTTCTCGAGCTCCATGGACTGACGGCGTCTCCGGATCCGCAAGAGCGGGCCATCCCGCACTGACACTGCACCAGCAACCGCATAGGAGATCCATGCGATTCACCGCCACACGTGCCAAGACCCTCGCCACTCCGCTCCTCATCGTCACCGCCGGCCCGGTCTGGCGGCCTGCTCGGCCCGGCTCGGAGCGACTCGACCACCCGGCCACCAACCAGACCGCGGGCAAGACCAGCGACGGCGGGGGCTGCCACGCCCAGCGCTGACAGCAAAGGCCACCGGTGGCGCCACCGGCGGAAGCGCCCAGCCCACCATCCCCCAGGGTCAGAAGCAGGGGCGGCGACAACCAGCAGGGGTGGTCGGGCAGCCCGGCCGCAGTGCGGTGCAGCAGCGCAGGCACCCAGCAGGAGGCCAGCAGCCCGGCGGTGACACCAGCAGGGCGAAGTCAGCAGCAGGGTGGCTCCATTCAGGCGACAACCAGCCCGGCGGTCAGCAGCCCGGTCAGCAGCAGGTGGCGAGGGCTGCAGCAGCCTGGCGGCCAGCAGCAGGGCGGTGCGGACAGCAGCGCCGGCACCCAGCAGGTGGCAGCAGGGCGGCGGCAACTGAGCCGGTAGACCTGCGTCATCGTCCGGCGAGGGCCTGGCAGCAGTGGCTGCGGCGAGGCCTCGCCGGCTTTTTTCTCCACGGTTCGACGTCGGCCGAACCACGGCGCAACGGGCGAGCGAGGGGATGACGACGACGTTGCGGCCCGGCCGCTTCCCTCGTGCCAGGCTTCCGGGAGGCCGGGCCGGTGGACAACGGACGACTCAAGACACTGTTCGATCTGCAAGCCGTCCACCGGCCCGGTCTCCGTGCATGTGCCCTGGACATCTGGAAACAACGCATGCTGTCCACTCTGTGTTGAGCAGGCGATCGACCCCGCGCGGCGCCGAGTCGGCACCGCGATCGTCGTCGGCACTATCGGAGGCTTCTTCTCCGCCATCGTCAAGTTCGGCTGAGGTCCCTTCCGCCCCGCACGCCGGAGCGCAATGCCACTAACCCGCCCCAGCAGCTCCCGGACAGCTAGATGACGGAGCAGTCCCACACCGCCGTCACCTTCCAACGGCAATGAGGCCGCCGATCTACCCTTCCACTATCCACTTCAGCTTCGCGATCGTCTTCGCCGTCTTCATACGCGCCGCGGCGGAGCACTACAAGTCGATCACGCGTGGCAGGGGCCGCCTCGGTCTGCCTGTGGGTGCGCACCTGGTGCTCATGCCGCTGATCGGCACGCGTTCCTCGCCCTTCCCGTGGGTCGCCTGCGGGCAGACCTGGCGAGCACTTCTCCGAGGCGCTGGGGCAGTCATCTGCGGGGTCGGATTGAGCTCGTGCGTCGGGACGTGCGCAAACCGCACACCCACCAGCCCGACCCGTGGGTTCCGCTCGACGCCGAACCGGCCCGCTGAGCCTCGCGTCCGGCCCGTCTCGCCACCGGTGCGGCGGTCGGCGTCCGCCAGCACCCTGAGAGGGCGAGCGCCCTAGTCGTACTGGCAGGCGGCGACGTCGTCGCACAACGGACCAGTGATCAGCTCCTGCGCAGCAGGGACATGGGAGGTCGCTGGCTCCATACGCAGGCGTCTGGGTCGAGGTCCGAGCTACCAGGAAGAAAGCCCGCAGGGACTCGAAGGTAGAGCCGCCCGGGCAGGTACCGCTTCTGCCCGCCCACACTGATGAGGGCGCGCGCAGTCGCGCATGCTCCCTGAGCCTCCTGACGCCGGTCGTCGGTCGGAGATCAGGCGCACGAACCGGGAACGACCGATCGACGTTCCGTCCAGCGGCCAGGAGAGGTTGCGCTGCTTGTCGAAGGCCTGCCAGCGCCAGACGTATCCCTCTTCGGCGGAGGCTCCGCCACCGGAGCAGAGCGACCGTTCTGGACCACCCCGTGCCGGGTCTCGCAACGAACCCGGCCCACTCCTCCATGGTCGTCGATGCAGCGCCAGGTCGACGGGAGGCGATACAAAAGCCGGATGTCACTCGTGCGTACGCCTCATGTCAAGGTCCACACGCGCTGTCTCGCGGAAAGGCCACCCAGATGTCGGTGCGCCACCACCAGCATCCGATGAACTGAAGATGTGCGCGCCTGAGTGCATGCAACACGGTGAAGCTCGGCAGCCGGATGCACAAGGAGAGCGGCCACGAGCAAGGCCAATTGGCGACATAGGCGCATTCCGTTTCGTCTGGTTGCACGCACGTGGCCGCCCAGAAGCACCTGTACGCGACTCCGCGGTCATGCGCCAGAGGCGGGCCCGCAACGAAGATGCGGCAGGATGGTACGCCCGGCCGCGTAATCGGTGAAGATGAGGACGCCGCTCGATCCAGCGCGCCGGGAGCGGCACCCACTGATGTACTTCGCTGACCGCCCGAGGTCTCGACTCGTGTGGTTCACTGCTCTGCGCCCCGGGCCGCAGGTGTGATGACGGTGGCGCGGCGAAGACGACGCTGCGTAGGCCAGCTCCAGCAGGCCTGGCGTCACGCAGGGAGGCACGAGCGCGCGCCCGGGCGCCGGAGCGCACCCGGCGCGGTGGCCCGCCGCACCAGTGGCAGTGAGCAGGAGCGGCGCCGCCAGCGCGATGACCAGGGTCAGCAGCGGGCTGATGCGCCCGCCGCCGTCGACGGGCTGGCTGAACCGGTCCCTGCGCGCCACACCAGGCGACGGGCCCCCAGCAGCAGAGGCACGTGAGCTATGAGGGAGAAGGCGTGCCGGGCACCTGCTCCCAGGCGGACCGCCAGGTCATCTTGCCGTGGGCGGGATCGGTGTCGATGTCGCGCAGGTTGTTGACCATGAGCAGGGAGCAGGCGAGCAGTCTGATCCCGCAGGCCGAGGGCCACAGCCACCCCGGCACTGTGCCGGTTTGGACGTAGGTGGTGCCCACCGTGGCCACCAGGCCGAAGAAGACGAAGACGAAGACCTCCCCAGGCCGGCGTAGCCGTAGGGGTGGGAGCCTCGGTGAGAACCAGGCGGCCGCGATCGCCGCGGCGCCGACGGCGAGCAGCCACCACCGGCCGCTGAGGACCACGGAGTGCCAGGCCCAGGAGGCCCTGAGCCCGAGCTAGCCGAAGGCGGCAGCTTGACGGTGCTGGGGGCGACCTGCCCGGAGGCGGTCAGGCGCGGAGGCCTGGTGCGATCGTCGTCGGTGCCGCGCACGCCGTCGGAGCAGTCATTGGCCAGGTTGCGCCGATCTGCAGCGCCAGGCCACGCCTGCGGCCAGCAGGCTCCGCAGCACTGAGAGCTCCCCATCGCGGCGGCTGCCCGGGCGCCCAGGATGACGCGACGGCGGCCGGCAGGCGCAGTCGCACCACCTCCCCCAGCTGCTGGTGGCGCGGGGCCGCTGTCCTGCGGGTGCTCGCTGCCCCGCCGCTCACGGCTTCTCCGGATCCTCTCGCAGTGCTCAGGGTAGGCGGCAGTGACCCCACCAGCGCCGTGGCTCACTGGTGCGGCGTTCGGTGAGCCACACCTCGGCCGGTGAGGCGCCGGCACCGCGATCGCCAGAAGGACCTCCGTGAGACAGCCCGATCCCCCGCCCTCGCACCTTCACGCATGCCTGGGCCTGTGGCGGCTGAGCCCCTGGCACGCGAACGCGCCCTGGGAGCGCTGACCGGGCTGGCCCCTGGGCGACGCACTCGGGATGCCCACCCAGTCGATGAGCCGGCACGGGATCCGCCGCGCCATGGCGCGATCACCGGGCTGCGAGACGCCGTCGCCGAGCAGCCCATCGCCCCCTGAGTGCCTGCCGGCACCGTCACGGGATGACACCGAGCAGGCTCTCATCCCGGCCGGTCTCGTCATCGACGGTGGTGGGCTGCATCGACCCCCACCAGCTCGCCGATGCCCTCCTGCGCTGGGAGGACGATATGCGCGCCCGTGGGTCCCTGGACCTGCGCCCTCCACCAAGCTCGCTCTGGAGCGGGTGCGCGCCGGGGCGGACCCCGCACTGCACCGGCAGACAGGGCACCACCAACGGCGCCGCGATGCGGGTGGCCTCGGGGCATCGCTCTCTCCGTGAGTGCCGACGGCGACGCGCTGGCCTGGGCCGTTCAGGGCCCTGCCCGGTCACCCACGACACCCGGCAGGGCTTCGAGGTCGAGGTCTCCTCGCCGCAGCGGTCAGCGCGGCCATCGACGGAGTCGATGCGGCGGGTGCGTTGGAGGCGGCGCTGACCTCGTGGCCGCCCACCCCGAGGTGGGCCACTGGACGGAGTAGCCTCCGCTGCCGCCCGCACCAGCCTGGCTCCTGAGACGAGTCGCGACCCGCACGGGGAGGCCCCTTGCCGAGCATCTGCGCACCTACGTCGGAACCCTCGGTGGAGTCCGAGTCGGTCCCCTGCGCGCTGGTGATCGTGCGGAGTTCGCGCAGCGGCCCCCGGACGGGCTGTGCTTCGCCGCTGAGCTCGGGAGATACTGACACCATTGCCGCGATGGCCGGCGTGGTCCTGGGGGCGAGCGCGCCCATCTTCTCTCGTCGAGCTGGTCGATCGGCGCTGGAGCGCCCGGCCTGCGGCTCGAGCCGGTCTGTGAGGCCGCTGAGCTGCGCGGCGGCGAGCGGGCGCTGCCGCCAGACGCTCCTGGAGCAGAGGCGGCCATGATGGGACGGGTCATTCACACCGGCCAGGTCGTCATTGACCTGACCTCGCGCATCGAGGCGATTCCCCTGAGCCTCGGCGGTGACGTGGTTCGCCGACGAGTCCTCCATGGCGGTCGGCGGTCTTCAACGCTGCTGCCGCCCGCCGATGGGGGTCGAGACTGTACGCGGGCTGCTGGGCGAGGCCCTTCGCCGAGGCGGGCCCGGCGGGCCCTGGAGGAGATCGGGTGGATCATGTCGGCCCGGTCGCACCCGGCGATCAGGGCTACTGCTGGCCTGGCGAGCGATGAAGGCCGAGCGCACCTTCATCTCCTGCCTGCGGGGCCGAGACTCGTGGCCCGGTGGATGCCTTCGACCATCTGGAGGTGAGTGGCGACGACGTCGTCACCCTCCGGCTACTCCTGGGCCGATGAGGCCTTCAGGACGGCGCTGAGCGGTTGGCCGGGAGACTGACCAAGGCTCCGAGCGGGGTGCACGGCACTGTTCGACGTCTCCCATGGTTGGTGCGGTCCCCATGAGCTCGCTGGAGCACCCGGTGCGCTGGGGCCCGTCTGGTCGCTCAATGAGCGTGAGGCCGGGCTGCTCACCGACCGCCTGGAGCTGCGGGTGGAGGCCGGTAACCACGCCGGCGTCTGCGAGGCACTATCGGTCGGCTCGGCACGGTGCTGGTGCGCAGCAGGGCCCGGTTCTCCGACGGCGGCGCGGCGCGCCATACCCCAAGCATCCCGGTGACGCCGGTGACACGCACCGCCGGTGACGCGCACTCCGGTGTCCCTAGCTGCGGCCCTGGCCCGGGGCATCGACCTGACGACGGCGCTGCGCTGGCGAATGTGGCCGGTGCCTCGACCGTGACGCACGGCCCGGCCACCCGCCTGGCGAGGCGGAGATCAGGCTCTGCGAGGGGCTCCGAGGTCACATCTGTCGGGGTCGCGGCGAGGAGCCGGGCGACCTCACGCGTCGGTCGACCTTCCCGCTGGGGCGCAAAGGCAGGGCCTCCAGGGACGAGGACCCGTCAGGCGTGGGCGCGTCCAGCCGGGCGCGGGCGGCCTGCGCAGGGCGGCGCCGTCCCACCGCTTCTGGGCCGCCCGGCCGCCGGTCCGGTTCAAGACGACGGCGGCGACGACGGAGCTTCCCCACTGCTCGTCGGGCAGGCCGACGACGCAGGCCTCGGCCACGCCGTCGATACAGGTGAGGGCCTCCACGTGGCGGCCTCGACCCTGACGCCCCCGGTGATGATGACGTCGTCCAGGCGGCCCAGGACCTCCAGGCGCCCGTCGGGGTGCAGCCGGTCGCGGTCGGAGGTGGCCAGGACCGCGCGTGCCGCGCTGCATGGAAACTCCGGCGTCGGGTCGCCGTGCCCGCACTGCGGGGCTGTGGCCGTGGAGGTAGTCCCTTGGCCAGGACGGGACCGGAGATGAGGATGCGGGCCGGCGCCCTGGCGTCGGGGGCCTGATGGCGATCTCGACCCTCCAGGGGGCGGCTGCTGCAGACGCAGCCCCGCCGGTCTCGCCATGGCGTAGGTGGTGACCACGGTAGACGCCGCCCCGCGGGCCCGGTCCAGCAGCGGGGTCGAGCGGCGGCGCCGCCCAGGAGGACGGCGTCGGCTCCTGCCAGGGTCCCGGCAGGCCAGCGGGTCCTGCAGGACACGCACCAGCTGGGTGGGGACCAGGGAGACGTAGAGCCGGGAGGCGGCCGCCCCTGGTGGACCGGCGCCGGAGAGCAGGGCCTCGCGAGCGCCGTCGGGCTGAATCCTGCGCTCGTGTCGACCACGACGGCTCGGTTCCCGCGTCCAGGAGCGGATGAGGATCTGCAGGCCGGCGACGTGGTGGGCCGGCAGGGCAGGAGCCAGGTTCCCGGGCTGCCCAGGCGCGCGTGGGTGGCGGGCGGAGGCCACGAGGGCGGCGGCGCTCATGGCGATGAGCTCGGCTGGTGCCGGTGGTGGAGCCCGACGGCGCAGGATGAGGTCTGTGCGCGCCGGGACGCGGGTGACATGGCGGGCCAGGTCGGACTGACCTGCCCCCGTCCCCTGGGGGGATGGGGACGAGCAGCGGGCAGTGGCGAGCCTGTCCGCTCCTCCGTCCCCGGCGGCGGGGGCGGGGCGGCCATCGGGGCTGGGGAGCAGGCCGCGCAGGGACAGGCGCTCGGCGAGGCGCTGCGCGCAGGGCGGCGACGTCGTCGGGGGTGGTTCCGCCGGTCAGGAGGCGGAGGGCGGGTGGGGCGGGCACCCCAAGATCGTGCCACGGCCCGCTGGCTGGGGATGAGGCGTGCTTGAGAGGGTCGGCAGGTGCGGGGTCTGCGGCCCTCCGGCTCGGTTAGGTTGGCCCATGCGTATCGTCCTCATCGTCCTGGTGTTCGCTCTGACGCTGTACGCCCCTGTTGACTGCGCACGCACGCCGGATGAGAGCATGCCGGCGCGGATGCCGAAGTACCTGTGATCACCCTGGTCGTGCTGTTCCCGGACCATCGGCCCGATCGCCTGATCATCTTCGCGGGTCAAGGCCGCTGAGGACGCGGCGGCTGTCGAGCCCACCGTGTGGTCCTCCAAGGAGGCACGACCTTCCGTCGTCCGCAGCGCCCCCGGCCCCATGGCGCCTGACGACGACCCGGAGTTCTCAGGGACCTGAGCAGGACATCCGTCGTCGCAAGCACCACTCCGCAGGAGCGCGGCGGTCCCGGCGCCAGCAAACTGACGGAGCCGACGAGG